>Ga0187894_10000019_pt1 | contig 246474 bp, 237 predicted proteins | sample GBC1701081metaG_FD_136650 | JGI IMG/M metagenome (GOLD analysis project Ga0187894, IMG submission 136650) | White microbial mat communities from a lava cave in the Kipuka Kanohina Cave System on the Island of Hawaii, USA - GBC170108-1 metaG ... | reverse complement strand
GTAGTGGCGCTTGGGTGACTCGTACTCCACGTGCGCCGTCGCAATCGTGATCCCCCGCTCCCGCTCCTCCGGCGCCTTGTCGATCTGATCGAAACGCATCTCCTGCGCCAGCTTCTTCGTCGCTTGACGCGCCGTGATCGCCGCCGTCAACGTCGTCTTCCCATGATCCACGTGACCGATCGTCCCCACGTTCACGTGCGGCTTGGTTCGCTGGAACTTCTCCTTGGACATTGCTCTTGTATTTCCCTCTCAGAGACAGTTGAACCCTGGAGCCCATGGGCGGAGTCGAACCGCCGACCTCATCCTTACCAAGGATGCGCTCTAACCACCTGAGCTACATGGGCGCGTGGAGTGACTCGCACCAAGCCGTGGAGCGGGAGACGGGGCTCGAACCCGCGACCCCAAGCTTGGAAGGCTTGTGCTCTAGCCAACTGAGCTACTCCCGCCCGAAACTATTTTGTGTAGGCCTCCGAAAACCGACTGACTGACTGGTGGAGAGGGGAGGATTCGAACCTCCGAAGGCGTGAGCCAACGGGTTTACAGCCCGTCCCAGTTGACCGCTTTGGTACCTCTCCGAAGAATCATCTGGGCCCGGCAACTTTCGCTCGCTCATCAGTTCGAATTGCTCGCGCACAAAAAGATCCCGCCCCGCCGAGCTTCCCCTTCTCCCCGCGGCGCAGGAACGACCCGTCTCTCTTCTTGTGTAACTCGTGCTCTCGACCGGCTGTCACTTGCGACTGGCGAGGTGACCGTCGGTGGTTCGAAATCTGCTGCTCCGGCGCTGCGCGCGCGGAGCTGGCGAGGGGACTCGAACCTCCAACCTGCTGATTACAAATCAGCTGCTCTACCGATTGAGCTACGCCAGCGCAAGCGGCGATTGTATCAGGAGGTTTTGGCTCTGCCAGCAATGTTCGCGCCGGCAGCGAGACGGCGTACCTCCGCGGTTCTCAACAAGAGGTGGGCTGCCGCTGCCGCGACACCGAGTGACCCCAATTTCCCGGTGAGTGTGATGCCCACGACCGTTGTCGCACCCTTCCGAATCACCGGTCGGGCGCCGAGATCCTCACTGCCGAACACCCATACGAGATCGCCGGTGATCAAGGTTCCAGGAACCTCCTCGAACGGCACTCCTTTCGCGTCGGCGACCAACACCGCGAGCCCCTCGGAGCGCGCGAGCTCGACTGCCTTCGCGAGATTGGGCGTGCGGCCGACGCGGAGGTGCTCGAGTGCCCCTGCACTCGCTCGTAGCGCGCCGGCAGCGATCGGCGGGGCGTGGCGGTACTCGAGAATCAAGCCATGCGCACCCGCGCCCTCAGCGCTCCGCGCGATGCTCCCGAGATTCCCCACGTCGGTCACGCGGTCGAGCGCCACGAGAAACCGCGGCGACGACGCGGCCAGCAGCGCCTCGAAGTCCTCTTCGGGGTACGAATCGGCGAAGGCGTGAACCCCCTCGCCGCGTTTGGCGTCGCGCCGCTCGATCGCGTGCTTGGCGAGAAGAGTGTCCAGCTCGCGGCGGGCGACGCTCCCGTCGCCTTCGGGAAGACACACGACTCGCACCTGCCTGCGACCCGCGCGAATAGCCTCGCTGACTGGTCGCGTTCCTTCGATCAAGGCTAAGTTGGCGGAGCCGGGCGCCATCGCTCGCACTCTACTCCGTGGACTCGTCTCACACCCTCTCCCTCGGTCACAAAGCGCGCGCGCCCGCGGAGCTGCTCACTCGGCTGCCGGCGGACTCGCAACCGCACTTACTCGACGCGCGCGCCGCTGGAGGCTGGGGCACTGCCATCGGGGCGAGCGCGGGCGAGCGCAGCTTCCTGGGCGTTCGCCCCGAGATCGTGTTTCGGGGCGGGCTCGAGGCGGTCGACGACGCACGGCGCTGGCTCGCGCAGTTCCGCGGCGGGCGGTCGTTCGACGCCGTGCTGGTCGGCAGCTTCTCGTACGAGCTGGGTCACTCGCTCGCCGGAATGGTTGCTCCGCGGAGTGACTCGTCGCGTCCGCTCGTGTCACTCTCCGGGTTCCGCGCGCTGTACGTTCACGACGCCGGGCCGCAGGACGGGCGGGTCGTCGGAGGCTGCCCGCGTGCGGTGGAGGAGCTCGGCTCGCTGTTGCACGAGCTTCCCCTCGGGAGTGACTCGCACGAGCCCGAGCCCGCGCTCGGCGCCGGCGAACCCAGCGACGAGGCCGAGTATCTCGCCGGCGTTCGGCGCGTCTTGGACTACATCCGCGCCGGCGACGTCTACCAGGTGAATCTGGCCCGACGCCTCGCCGCCGATTGTCCTCCCGCGGCCCACCTCCGGCGCCTGTACCAGCGGCTCGCGGACTCGACGGCCGCTCCGTTCTGCGCGTATCTCGAGACCCCCGAGCGCACGCTCCTGTCGAGCTCGCCCGAGCGCTTCCTGCGCAGCGACGGCGGCGAGGTCGAGACCTGCCCGATCAAGGGCACGCGCCCGCGCGGAGTCACTCCGGCGGAAGACGCGGCGGCACTGCGCGCGCTCGTCGACTCTCCGAAGGACCGCGCGGAGCACATCATGATCGTGGATCTCGAGCGCAACGATCTCGGGCGCGTGTGCGAGATCGGCAGCGTGCGAGTACGCGAGCTGTGCAAGCCGCTGAGCTTCAGCGACGTACACCATCTGGTGTCGACCGTGCGCGGGCGGCTGCGCGACCCGTCCGACTGGGTGGGACTCCTCGCCGCGACCTTCCCGGGCGGGTCGATCACCGGCGCGCCGAAGCGCCGCGCGATGGAGATCATCGCCGAGCTCGAGCCGTTCCGGCGCGACGTCTACACCGGCGCGATCGGGGCGATCGATGCCGCCGGTCGCGTCGATCTCTCGATCGCGATCCGCACGGCGATCGCGGCCGGGGGCGAGCTGCAGCTCCACCTGGGCGGCGGCATCGTCGCGGACTCCGACCCCGACGCCGAGCTGCGCGAGACCCGTGACAAGGGCCGCGGCTTCGCGCGCAGCTGGAGCTTCGGGGGCTGAGTCACAACCGCCTCAAGCGCGTCTCGGACCAGGCCGAAGCGACCAGCATGGAGCGAGCAGATCGCAGACGCGAGGAAACGCCGGGAGTCACTCTGGCCGACCCGACCGCGTCCGACGCCGGCTGGCGCAGGATGCCGCTCTCGGGCGAGTCTGACGTCGAGCTTCCGAATGAGTCACTGCAGCGCCGCGCCGACGCGCGGACGCCCGTGTCACTCCGCGTGCGCCGCAGCTCGATCGACCCGGCGCGCGATCCGATCACCAAGGAGGTCTTCTACGACGTCGCCGACGACGACGAGACTCTGAATCTCTCACGCCGCGGTCTCTGCATCCGCTGCGAGCGGCCGCCAGAGATCGGCACGCGCATGCTCGTGCAGCTGCGCCTCCCCGGCGAGGACGCGGTCGACGTCGTCGGTCTAGCGCGCTGGTCGCGCGTCGCGTTCATCGCCGGCGAGCACGGCGGTCGCGCCGTCGCGCTCGTCGGACTCGAGCTACTCGGCGGCGCGCCGCGCGCGCTCGAACGCTACGGGCGCGCGATCGGTCGCATTGCGCGCGGAAGCGCGTCTGCCGACGCTGTGAACGAGGAATCTGCGGTTGCCTCCCCTGGGGACCGCCGATAGCATGAGCCGCGATGCGCGCCATGAAGCCGCCGGGAAACTTCCGATGGATCCGAGGAGTTCGGACCTTCGAAGTGGATCCTGAGCGGCTGCGACTGCAGCGCATCCGCGCGATCATCCGCTCGATCCAACGCGACCTCGACGAAGGCGGGCGCGCGTACGTGCGACAGATCATGAAGGGGCCCGAGCTGTTCCGCATCGAGCTCGAGCGGCCTGACTGGTCGTATCTCCGCACGACCATCCTCGACCGCGAGACACTTCACGCTCTGCTGGAAGCGACACCCGAAGCAACCGTCCGCTCGTCGATGTCGTTCCGCTAGAGCGGACCATCGGACCTGGGTGCCCGGAGCGGGGGTCGAACCCGCACGAGACTCTCGTCTCGGAGGATTTTACGCGTGTCCGGAGGTTTCCCTCCGGGGCGGACTATCTCTTCACCTCAGTGAGGTGCTGGGCGCTCTTCGGCGGGGATTATCGTTGGGGCTCACCCCGCTAGTCTCTGCACCTTCTGCGGAACCAACTGATGATCGCGTGGGCACCCTACCCACGCTCAGTGCCCTCCGCAGCTTGGCTCAGGATTGCCGTGGCTCGCCGTGAGCATGGGTAGGGTGCCCATGCGGTCACCGGACGTGCTTTAGGTTCCCCTGAGTTCACCCAGTTTGTTACCCGCGCGTCGCCGCGCGGGAGACCCAATCCTCGAGTCCTCTGTGTCTGCCAGTTCCACCATCCGGGCACGAGGCGAAGCTAGCGGCACGGGCTAAGCTACGCCCTCCCGGATCCGGAGCATGGGTAGGGTGCCCATGCGACCAACGGTCGGGGCGCCGTCGCCAAGTGGTAAGGCAGAGGCCTGCAAAGCCTTTATCCCCGGTTCGAGTCCGGGCGGCGCCTCCAAAGCTCTAGAGCCGTAGCTGCGGAGCGAGCTTCCGTTCCGCGCCCGCGCGCACGAGCACCGAGTCACCGTCGAGCTCGACCGCGGCGAGGAGCTCCGCCTGCGCCGCGTGAGTGAAGCGCGCGGCGAAGCGGGTCTTCACGCGGCAGCGCAGCGCGTCGTCGGGATCCGCAGCGAGTGACTCGGTGTCGAGCGGCTCGCGCGTGCGGTCCGAGAGGAGTATCTCGCCCGTCGCCGCGTCGTAGCCGTCCACGAAGAACGCGGTGTCTTCCACGTCGAGCCAGCCGCGGAACGGCCCGACCTGCACGACGAACGTGCGCTCCGCCTCGGCCCAGCTCACGCCGGCGCGGAACGCGCGTAACACGCCCGCGTGAGTGACTCGCACGCCCTCGTGCCAGAAGCTCCCGTCGCGCCGCAGCCACAGTCCGAACGGCGCGAGCGGCGGGGCGCTCAGAGTGACTCTTTGCTGACGCTCCCGTCGGGCGCTTCGCGCAGCACGCCGCGGAAGTCGTAGCGGTGCCAATACACGATGCGTCGCCCGCCGTCGGGCAGCGGGTAGATCCACTTCTCGTTCCACCGCACGCCGTGCTCCTCGCGCGTGCGTGGGTCGTTCACGCTGCCGATCTGCTCCTGAGGCAGGCCGAAGCGCTCGCGCACCGCGGCATGATCGACCTCGCTAGCGGTCACACTCACCGCCGATCATGTTGATCATGTCGAAGGTCGGAACGATGTCCGCGAGCATCCCGCCGATCAGCATCTCGCGCATGGGCGCGACGTTCGTGAAGCTCGGCGGGCGACACCGAACCTTGTAGGGCTTGCCCGTGCCGTCGGACACGACGTAGAAGCCGAGCTCTCCGTTGGGTGACTCGACCGCGGCATAGGCCTCACCGGCAGGCACCTTGATTCCCTCGGTGACTCCCTTGAACTGCTGGATCAGCTCTTCCATGCGCCCGAATACGCGCTCCTTCGCGGGCCAGCGGACGCGCGGATCGGCGACGTTCACCGACTCATCTGCGGTCTTCTCGATCACCGGCACGCACTGGCGGATGATGCGGATCGCCTGCATCAGCTCTTCCTGACACACGAGGAAGCGGTCGTAGTTGTCACCCGTCGTTCCGATCGGCACGTCGAAGTCGATCTCGTCGTACGCGAGATATGGCTCGGCCTTGCGTAGGTCGAGCGGGATGCCCGCCGCGCGAAGCATCGGACCAGTGACTCCGTACGAGATCAGCTTCTCGACGGGCAGCATGCCGGTGTTGCGGAAGCGGTCGACGAAGATGCGATTCGACGTCACGACCTTGTCGAAGTCGGCGAGCAGCTTCTCGATCCGCACCAGCGACGAGGCCAGCCGCTCGAGGAACCCCGGAGTCACATCGCGCTGGATGCCGCCGATGCGCACGTAGTTCGAAGTGACTCGCGCGCCGCACAGCATCTCTTGCAGGTCCCAGCACAGCTCGCGCGCTTCGATCCCGTACAGGAACGGCGTCATCGCACCCAGCTCGAGACACGCCGCGCCAAGGCGAGTCAGGTGATCGCCCATGCGCGACAGCTCGCTCGCGAGCGTGCGCACCCAGACCCCGCGGCGGGGTATCTCGCAGCCGATCAGCTTCTCGACCGACATGCAGAACGCCAGGTTCGCGAGGATCGCCGAGTTGTAGTTCAGGCGGTCGGTGTACGGGATGGCCTGGTACCACGTGCCGCTCTCGCACTCCTTCTCGAAGCCGCGGTGCAGATACCCGATGTGCACGTCCATCTCGACGATCTCTTCGCCGTCGATCTCGAGATCGATCTTCACGGTACCGTGAGTCGCGGGATGCGACGGCCCCATCGCGATCTGCTGTGTCTCGGTGTGCAGATCGCCCTTGGGCCGCGGCGCGCGCTGAATCGTCGACTGAGTCACTCGCGCCCCCTAGTTCCGCGGGCCGACGAGCGGCTGGCGCCGCTCCTTCGGGTAGTCCTTGCGCAGCGGGTGACCCTTGAACGCGTCGTACAAGAGGATGCGGCGCAGATCGGGGTGACCGCGAAAAGTGATTCCGTACAGATCCCACACCTCGCGCTCGAACCAGTTCGCCGCGTCCCACAGCGCGCACACCGAGTCAGCCTCGGCGGGTGACTCGGGGACCTGGATCTTCACGCGCAGCCGGCGGCGGATGCGGCACGGCTCGCCCGCAGGCGGCGCGAGCTCGAGCGAGGCCAGGTGATACACGATCTCGAAGCGCGGCTCGCGCCCGAGATAGTCGACCGCGGTGAGATCGACGAGCACGTTGAACGACAGACTCGGGTCGTCGCGCAGCCTCTTCAGTGTCTCGCGCGCGCGAGCGACCGCGACCAGCACCGTCGCGTCACCGACGTGTGTATGGGAGTCGAGCACGTCGCCGCCGAGCAGCGACTTCACCTGCGCGACCAGGTCCCCCGCCGCAGACATCAGCGCGCGTAGTCCCGGCGGATCAGGTCGAGCCGCCGGCCGAGCTGCTCCTCCGTCCGCAACAAGTCCTTCATGTGCCACAGCATCGCACCGCGCTCGTACGTCGCGAGCTCGACGTCGCGACTCATCACGATCGCCTCTTCGGGGCAGGCCTCCTCGCAGAGGCCGCAGAACATGCACCGCGACATGTCGATGTCGAACACGCCGGGAATGCGCTCGATCGCGTCCGCGGTCTCTTCGGGCAGGATCGTGATGCAGTCCGTCGGACACGCGAACTCACACAGCCCGCACGCGACACACTTCGGTTTCCCGTTGTCCAGCTGCACGAGCACGGGGTGACCACGGAACGCGTCGGAGTAGTCGAGTCTCTGCTCGGGATACTGCACGACGAACGTCGACGGGCGCCCGATCATGTAGCCCCAGAAGTTCCGGAAGAACACGCGGGCAGTGACCCAGAGGCCGACGAAGATCGTCGGGAGATACAAGCGCTCGGCCCAGCCGAGCCGCTCCGCACGGCGCACCCTGACTACTTTGCCCGGCACTCGTCCCCCGCCCCCTCGAGCCGCGCGCGATTATAAGGGACGAGATTTGCGATTCAACGCGAGCTTCTCCGCTCGATACGAGCTGCGCACGAGCGGGCCCGAGAAAACGTCGTCGAAGCCGAGCGCGCGGGCCTCGTCGGCCCACTGGTCGAACTCCTTCGGCGTAACCCAGCGCGCGACGGGCAGGTGCTTCGGGCTGGGCGCGAGGTACTGACCGATCGTGAGCAGGCTGCAGCCGTGCGCGCGAATGTCGGCGAGCGCCTGGCGGATCTCGTCCTCGCGCTCGCCCAGGCCGAGCATGAGGCCGGTCTTCGTCGGGATGTCGGGCCGCAGGCGCGCCGCGTTCTCGAGCACGCCGAGTGACCGGTCGTAGCGCCCCGCCTTGCGCACTGGCCGCTGCAGTCTCTCGACCGTCTCGAGGTTGTGATTCAACACGTCGGGCGACGCGTCGAGCACGGTGCGCAGCGCGTCGACGGAACCCTTCAGGTCCGGGATCAGTACTTCGATCTTGCACTCGGGCGTGCGGGCGCGAATCGCGGCGATCGTACGGGCGAAGTGAGTCGCCCCGCCGTCGTCGAGATCATCGCGCGCGACGGCAGTCACTACGGCGAAGCCGAGCCCCAGCTCGGCGATCGCGCGCGCCACGCGCGCGGGCTCGCCCGGGTCGAGCGGCGCGGGCCGGCCCGTCGCGACGTCGCAGAAGCCGCACGCGCGCGTGCACTGATTGCCGGCGATCATGAACGTCGCCGTGCCGTGCGCCCAGCACTCACCCAGGTTCGGACACGCCGCCGACTGACACACCGTGTGGAGTCTCTCCTCCTTCACCAGGGTGAGCAGGCGCTCTAGCTCAGGCGTTTGCTGGTAGCGGACGCGGATCCAGCTGGGGCGCGGCTCGTTCACGCGAACACCTTGCGCAGCTGGTCCTCGACGGACGCCGCGACTGAAGTCACTTCGACCGAGTGACCCAGCACCGAGGCCATGCTCACCATCTCGACCCCTGCGAGCCCGCACGGAACGATCGCGCCGAAGCGAGTCAGATCGCAGTCCACGTTCAGCGCGAAGCCGTGCAAGGTGCGCCACGCGCGCACGCCGACGCCGATCGACGCGAGCTTGCGCCGCTCGTCGAGCCAGACGCCGGCGAAGCCCTCGCGGCGGCGGCCCGCGATGCCGAAGTCCGCGAGCGCGCCGATCAGCGCCGACTCCAGATCGCGCAGATACCGGTGCACGTCGGAGCCGTGGCACCGCAGGTCGAGGATCGGGTAACCCACGAGCTGGCCAGGTCCGTGCCAGGTCACGTCGCCGCCGCGACTCACTCGGAACACGTCGTAGCCCGACGCGCGCAGCTCGTCGTCGCTCGCCAGCGCGTTCGAGTCACTCGCGCCTCGGCCGAACGTGATCACGTCGGGGTGCTCGAGCAGGAGCACCACCTCGCCGCCCTGCCCGGTCGCGAGCCTCGAGCGCAGCTCTTCCTGCAGCGCGAGCGCGTCGGCGTACGGCACCCGACCCAGGCGCCGGACCTCGAGCGCGCTAGTGACTGAGCGCGCTTCCATCTTGCGCCAGCTCGCGCGGCTGCTCGATCAGCCGCTTGATCTCGGCGAGGAACTGCGCCGCGCGCACGCCGTCGACCACGCGGTGATCGACCGAGAGACCGAGCGTCGTCATCGAGCCGATCTCGATCCGCCCTTCGCGCACGACCGGCCGCTCGGTGATCGCCGAGACCGACAGGATCGAGCTCTGCGGCGGCGTGATGATCGCGTAGAAGCGGTCGACGCCGAACATGCCCAGGTTCGAGATCGTGAACGTGCCGTCGGCGTAGTCGGCGGGCTGCAGCTTGCGCATGCGCGCGCGCTGGATGAGTGAGTTTGCCTCTTCGGCGAGCTGCCACACCGTGCGGCCCTGACAGTCCTTCACGGTCGGCGCGACGAGCTCGTCCTGCACGTCGACCGCGAGGCCGATGTTGATCGCGTCGTACACCGCGATGTCGTTCTCTTCCGTGCGGTAGGTCGCGTTCACCTGCGGGTGGCGTTCGAGCGCGAGCGCCGCGGCCTTCAGCATCAGGTGCGTGTAAGTGAGTCGCGGGCGCTTGTCGCCGGCGTCGCGGTTGAGTGAGTCGCGCAGCTCGCGCAGCGCCTCGGTCGCGACGTCCATCTGCACGTAGAAGTGCGGCGCCTCGGCCTTGCTGCGCACCATGTTGCGAATCAGCGCCTTGCGCTTCTGCGAGAGCTGCAAGGTGCCGCGATACATCACCGCTTCGCGCTCCTTGCTGTGCACCTGCTCGCGCTTCCAGTGAGAGAGCAAGTCGGACTTCGTGATGCGTCCGCCGGGCCCGCTCCCCTTCACCGCTTCGAGATCGGTGCCGCGGTCGCCCGCCATCTTCAGCGCGAGCGGCGTGGCGCGGATGCCGTCGGCGTCCGGAGCCTGTGACTCGAGCTGAGCGAGATACGCCTCGAGGTCGGTCGCCAGGATCGCGCCGCTCGGACCCGAGCCGGTGACTTCGGAGAGGTCGATCGATTTCTCTTCCGCGATCCGGCGCGCGCGCGGCGTGGCGCGCAGACGGTCGTCGTCGGGCGCGAACGACGCGGCGATGCGCGGGCCCGACGGCGCCGGCGGCAGCTCTACACGCGCCGGTGTCGGGGCAGCGGCGGCCGGCGCGGGACGCGGGGCGGGCGCGCTCGGCGCGGCCGGGCGCGGAGCCCCGGCCGGCTTGGGCGCGGGCGCGGCGGCCTGCGGCGCCAGGGACTGAGTCGCCACCGCCGCGGGCGCAGCAGTCACTGCCTCTTCGGACTCACCCGGCAGGCGCAGCACGGCGATCAAGGTGCCCACCGGCACGGTCGCGCCCGCCTCGACCACGATCTGCGCGAGCGTGCCCTCGGTGTACGCCTCGAACTCCATGTCCGCTTTGTCGGTCTCGATCTCGGCGAGCACCTCGCCGCGCTTCACCGAGTCACCGACCTTCTTGCGCCAGGCGATCAGCCGGCCTTCTTCCATCGTGTCCGAGAGCTTCGGCATGCGAATCTGTTTGGGCATCGCGGTCTCCAGGGCCCTCGGCTAGAGGGTGATCTTCAGAACGGCGTCGCTGATGCGCTGCGCGTCCGGCAGCGCCAGCTTCTCGAGGTTCGACGCGTACGGCGTCGGCACGTCGGCCGCGCCGACGCGCTGCACGGGCGCCTCGAGCTCGTAGAAGAGTGTCTCGTGGATCTGCGACGCGATCTCCGCGCCCACGCCCACCTTCCGCCAGCCCTCTTCCACGATCACCGCGCGGCGCGTGCGCATGACGCTCGCCAGGATCGTGTCGATGTCCAGTGGGTCGAGCGTGCGCGGGTCGACGACCTCGGCCTCGATGCCCTCGTGCGCGAGTGACTCGGCGGCCTTCAGCGCTTCGTGCACCATCTTCGACCAGGCCACGATCGTGACGTCGCGCCCCGGCCGCTTGATGTCGGCAACGCCGAACGGCAAGAGATACTCCTCGTCGGGCACCTCGCCCTTCGAGTTGTAGAGCATCTCGTGCTCGATGAAGAGCACGGGATCCTCGGAGCGGATCGCGGTCTTCAACAATCCCTTGAGGTCGTAGGGTGTCGAGGGAATCACGACGCGGATGCCCGGCGAGTTCACGAACCACGACTCGATCGAGTGACTGTGCTGCGCGCCCTTCTGGGTGCCGCCGCCCGCCGCCGCGCGAATCACCATGGGGAGATTCACCTGGCCGCCGAACATGTAACTCGCCTTCGATGCGTGGTTGATGATCTGGTCCATCGCCACGATCCCGAAGTTCAGAGTCATGAGCTCCGCGACCGGGCGCAGGCCCGTCATGGCCGCGCCGATCGCGACGCCGATGATCGCGGCCTCGGCGATCGGAGTGTCTCGCACGCGGCGCGCGCCGAACTCCGCCATGAGTCCCTCGGTGGCGCGGAACGTGCCGCCGACCAAGCCGACGTCCTCGCCCAGGATGAAGACTCTCTCGTCGCGCGCCATCTCTTCGGCTAGCGCGCGCTGCACCGCTTCGTAGTAACGCAGCTCAGGCAAGGGGACCCTCCACGAACAAGTCCTCGTACAGCGCCTCGGGCGCGGGACGCGGGCTCGCTTCGGCGAAGCGCATGGCGTCTTCGACGGTCTCGTTCACTTCCTGCTGTATCTGGTCGAGCTTCGCTTGGTCGACGATGCCCTGCTCGAGCATCGACTTCGCGAGCCGCGGAATCGGATCGCGTTTCCTCCACAGCTCGGCTTCCGCCACGCTGCGGTACTTTCCCGCGTCGGTCATCGAGTGACCCTGATAGCGGTAGCAGCGCGCCTCGAGTAACACGGGCCCGCCGCCCTGGCGCGAGAACTTCACGAGCTCCTCGCACTTCTCGCGCACCGCGAGCACGTCCATGCCGTTCACCACGTGACCCGGGATGCCGTAGCCCTGCGCCTTCTTGTGTATCTCGTTGAAGGCCGAGCTCGTGCGCACGTCGGTGCCGATCCCGTAGAAGTTGTTCTCGCAGACGAAGATGACTCCCAGGTTCCAGAGCTTCGCCATGTTCAGCGCTTCGTGGAACACGCCCTGATTCGAGGCGCCGTCGCCGAAGAAGTTCATGACGACTCGATCCTGCTGCTGCATGTGCATCGACAGCGCCGCGCCGACGCCGATCGGGAGATTTCCGCCCACGATGCCGTAGCCGCCGAGCATGTATCTCGACGCGTCGAAGAAGTGCATCGAGCCGCCCTTGCCCTTGCACACCCCGGTCGAGCGCCCGTACAGCTCGGCCATCAGCGCGCGCGGCGGAGTCTCTCGACACAGCGCGTGCGCGTGCACGCGGTAAGTCCCGATCACGTAGTCGTCGTGATTGAGCGCCGAGATCGAGCCCGTCGCCACGGCCTCCTGGCCGATGTACAAGTGAGTGAAGCCGCCGATGAAGCCGTCGGCGTAGGCCTCCGCGACGCCCTCTTCGAAGCGCCGGATGAGCACCATGTTGCGGTACATGCTGACTTGGTCGGCTGCTGCAATCGCCATCAGAGCTCGAACTCCGCGGCTTCCAGCGTCCGCGCCACGCGGAACAGGAAGCCGTTGCCAGTGACTCCGTCGATGATTCGGTGGTCGTACGAAAGCGCGAGATACATCATCGGGTGAATGGCGATGGTGTCTTCCCCTCCGCTCTCCACCACGACCGCGCGCTTCTTCACCTCGCCCATGCGGAGGATTCCCACCTGCGGCTGGTTGATCACCGCGAAGCCGTAGAGATTCCCCTCGCGCCCCGGGTTCGTGACCGTGAACGTGCCGCCCGAGAGTTCGTCGGCCGTGATCGCCTTGTCGCGCGCGCGCGTGGCCAGGTCGTTGATCGCTTCCGCGATTCCCACGAGTGACAGGCGGTCGGTGTCTCGAATCACGGGCACGAGCAGGCCGCGCTCGGTCTCGACCGCGACGCCGACGTGAATGCCCGCGCGCTCGACGATCGCGTCGCCGACCACCGCGGAGTTGAGCCGCGGGAAGTCACGCAGCGCCTTCACGGTCGCCGCCACCACGAACGGGAGATACGAGAGACCGAACCCGTGCGCGCGCTCGAAGTCCTTCTTCGCGCGGTCGCGCAGCTTGGCGAGCTTCGAGAGATCGGCCTCCGCCACGGTGCCAACGTGCGGTGACACGACGTGCGACACGACCATGTGCTCGGCGATGCGCCGCCGGATGGCCGTGAACGGAATCACCTTGTCCTCGGGAGTGACTCGGTGCGCGGGCACCTTCATGCGGCCGAGGAACTCGAGCAGCGAGCCGGGCGCGGCGGGAGCCGCCACGGCCGCGGCGGAGTCACTCGGAGCGGCAGGCTGCGCCGGCGCGCCCGCGCGCGTGCCCAGGTCGGCCTTCATCACGCGGCCGCCGACGCCCGAGCCGGCGACGTTGCCGAGATCGATCCCCTGGTCCTCCGCCATGCGCCGCGCGACGGGAGACACTCGCGCGAGCGGCGCGGTCGCCGCGACGGGCGCGGCCGAAGGAGTGTGAGCGGGCGCAGTCACCGGGGCGGCCTTCGGTAGGGTCGGCGGCGTCGCGGGCGCGGTCGCCCCCGCAGTCACTCCGCCGGGCTCGAGCACCGCGAGCTCCGCGCCGACCGGCACGGTCTGACCCGGCGCGACGACGATCTTCGCGAGCACGCCGCTCTCGGGGGCAATCACTTCGGCGTCGACCTTGTCGGTCGTGATCTCGCACAGGACCTGGTCCTTCTCGACACGCTCGCCCTCGCGCACCAGCCAGCGCTCGAGGGTTCCCTCGACCACGCTCTCGCCCATCTGGGGCATCGTCACGGAGATCGGCATGTGGGCCTCGTGTGACCGCGCTCAAAAATCGAGCGCGCGTCCCTCGGCGGCGAGCGCCGCCTGCATCAACATCTCGCCGAGCGTCGGGTGCGCGTGAGAAGTCTCGCCGACCTCGGTCACCGTCGACTCCACGATCATCGCCAGCGCGATCTCGTTGATCAGCTCGGTCGCGCCATAGCCGATGATCTGAGCGCCGAGTATCTCGCCGTACTTCGAGTCACTCACGATCTTCACGAAGCCCTCGGTGTGACCCGTGCCGACCGCCTTGCCCGACGCCGCGAACGGCGCTTTGCCCACGCGCACGTCGAACCCCGCGGCCTTCGCTTCGGCCTCGGAGTAACCCACGCTCGCGACCTGCGGCTGGCAGTAGATGTTCGCCGGGATCTTGCGCAGGTCGATCGGGTGCTTGCGCACGCCGGCGATGTACTCGGCCGCGGCTACGCCCTCGTGACTCGCCTTGTGCGCGAGCAGAGGCGGGCCCGAGCAGTCACCGATCGCCCACACGCCGTCGGCGGTGGTGCGCTGGTCGCGCGTGATCTTGACGAAGCCGCGCTCGAGCGTGACTCCGCGCGCCTCGAGCCCGAGGTCGGCAGTGAGTGCGCGCCGGCCGACGGCCAACAGCATCTGGTCCGCCTTGAGCTCGACCGCGCCCTTCTCGTTCTCGGCGGTCACCACCACCCCCGGCCCGCTCGTGTCGACGCCCTTGAACGCGGTCTTGGTCATGATCTTCATGCCGCTGCGCTGGAACGAGCGCCCGAGTTGGTCCGCAGTCTCCTTGTCGAAGCCCGGCAACAACTGGTCCTGCATCTCGATCACGGTAACTTGCGAGCCGTATGCGTTGTACGCGTACGCGAACTCGAGGCCGACCGCGCCGCCGCCCACGATCACGATCGCGGCGGGCAGCTCGCGTGACTCGAGCGCTTCGCGGCTCGTCAGCACCTTCTTCCCGTCGATCTGCACGCCGGGCAGCACGAGCTCGGTCGAGCCGGTCGCGAGGATCACGTTCTTCGCCTCGACCGTCTCGGTGCCGCCGTCGCGAGTCACCATGACCTCGCGCGCCGCAGTGAGTCGGCCGCGGCCGAGCAGCACCTCGATCTTGTTCTTTCGCATCAGGCCGTTCACGCCGCGCACGAGTCTGTCGGCCGCGGCGCGGCTGGCGTCGATCACCTGGCCGTAATTCGCAGTGACTCCGTCGACCACGAGCCCCGGCACACCGTGCTTCACCGCCGCGAACGTCTCGGCGGCGGACAGGATCGCCTTGGTCGGAATGCAGCCCCAGTTGAGACACACGCCGCCGAGCGTCGGCGCCTCTTCCACGATCGCGACGGTCAAGCCGAGCTGCGCGGCGCGAATGGCGGCGATGTACCCGCCCGGCCCCGAACCGATCACCACAACGTCGAACGATTTCATTCGGTCGCTTAGTCCTTCTCCACGTTCTGTTTCGTCGGATCTTGCCGGCTCCTTGAGCGGCAGGAACGGACGGGAACGCGCGTCAGGCGACCGGTTTCTCGATGATCGGCAACGAGAGGTCGTCGATCTCCTGGTGGTGCGGAACGCTCCACCCGGGAGTGCGCTGGACCCGCTCCTGGAGCTTGAGCAGACCGTCGATGACGGCCTCCGGCCGCGGGGGGCAGCCGGGGATGTAGATGTCGACGGGCACGATCGTGTCGATGCCCTGCACCGTCGAGTAATTGTTGTACGGACCGCCCGAACAAGTGCACGCGCCGAACGCGACGGTCCACTTCGGCTCGGCCATCTGGTCGTAGACCTTCTTCAGGATCGGCGCTTGTCTGTGACTGATCGTGCCGACCACCATCAACAGATCCGCTTGTCGTGGCGAGAAACGCGGGAGCGCGGCGCCGAAGCGGTCGAGGTCGTAGCGCGGACCCGCGGCCGACATGAACTCCATGCCGCAGCACGCGGTCACGAACGGATACAGGAAGAACGAGTACTTCCTTCCCCAATTCACGACGGCGTCGACGGTGGTCGTGAGGAACGAGTCCTGTCCCTGCCGCAGAATCTCTCGCTTCTCGACCATCGACGGCCAGTATTACCCACTCGGGTATGCTCTGCCCGTGCGGCGGATCTTCGCGTGGATGGTGCATCTGTACACCGCGTCGTCGGCGGTGTTCGGGTTGTTCGGAGTGATCGCGTGTTTTCGCGGTCAGTTCCGGCTCGCGATGTACTGGATGATGCTGACCATGGTCATCGACTCCACCGACGGCGCGCTCGCGCGGCTCGTCGACGTGCGGAAGCAGATTCCGTGGTTCGATGGCCGCCGGCTCGACGACATCTGTGACTACTTCACGTACGTCGTGTTGCCCGCGTGCTTCCTCGTCGCGGCGGGCATGCTGCCGCATCCCCTGTGGGCCGCGGTGCCGATACTCACTTCGGCGTACGGCTTCAGTCAGGACAAGGCGAAGACCGACGACTACTTCTTCCTCGGCTGGCCGTCGTACTGGAACGTCGCGGTGATGTACTTGTATCTCCTCGGGTCACCGCCGGCGGTGGTGCTGACGTGGGTGCTCGGGCTCGGCGCCGCGATCTTCGTGCCCATGAAGTACATCTACCCGAGCCGCACGCGCGTGCTCCGGCCGCTGTCACTCGCGGTCCTGTCACTCTGGACCTTGATCTTCTCGTGGCTCGCGGTGCGGCCGGATCCGTCGCTCGCGTGGGTGTACGTCACGCTGGGGCTCGGGCCGGGTTACTACGTGGGACTGTCTCTGCTGTTGAACGTGCCGCGCATCCGCGCCGCCCTCGGCAGCGCCGAGGCGGGCGGAGCGCAGGCCCGCTAGGATTCGCCCCGATATGTCGTTCGAGCTCGTTCTCGCCAGTCCGCGGGGGTTTTGCGCGGGGGTCGATCGCGCGATCGAGATCGTCGAGCTCGCGCTCGAGATCTACGGCAAGCCCGTGTACGTGCGGCACGAGATCGTGCACAACCGCCACGTGGTCGAGGACCTGCGCGCGAAGGGCGCGATCTTCACCGACGACTTGGCCGACGTGCCCGAGGGCGCGCTCGTCGTGTTCAGCGCGCACGGCATCTCGCCCGCGGTGCGCGCGGAGGCGGAGCGCCGCAAGCTGCGCACGCTCGACGCTACCTGCCCGCTGGTCACGAAGGTGCACGTCGAGGCGATGAGATACGCGCGCGACGGCTACGAGATGGTGCTCGTGGGTCACAAGGGTCACGTCGAAGTGGACGGCACCTTGGGTCACGCGCCGGACCGCATGTATCTCGTGGAGACCGTCGAGGACGTGGCCAAGCTCGTCGTCCGTGACGAGTCACGCCTCGCCGTGCTGACTCAGACCACGCTCTCGGTCGACGACACGCGCGAGGTCGTCGCGGCGCTGAAGGCGCGCTTCCCCGCGATCCGCGTGCCCGGCAAGGACGACATCTGCTACGCGACTCAGAACCGGCAGAACGCGGTGAAGTCACTCGCGGGCCGGGTCCAGTTCGTGCTCGTGGTCGGCGCGCCGACGTCGTCGAACTCGAACCGCCTGGTCGAGGTAGCGCGCGTGCACGGCGCGCGCGCCGAGCTCGTGCAGGACGAGCGCGACATCGAGCCGAGCTGGCTCGCTGGAGTGACTCGCGTGGGAGTCACCGCCGGCGCCTCGACCCCCGAGACGCTGGTGGCCGCCGTGTGCGAACGGCTGCGCGCGCTGGGCGCGACGACCGTCGAGGCGCTCGCGACCGTGGACGAAGGGGTGCGCTTCGCGCTGCCGGCGGAGCTGCGCCGCGAACAGCGGGGCGCGCCGACCGTCAACCCACGCTCGTAGTGGACCCGCTCCTGCGCACCTTGGTCGCGGGCCTCGCGCGCGGCGAGGTCGAGGGGCGCGCGCTCGAGTCACTCGGCTGCAAGGACGCGGCGCGCACGGGCGAGCAGCTGTGCGCCGCGGCCGCGCACGCGGACCTGGCCGCCACCCGTGAGCGCTGGCTGCCCGAGCTCTTGCTCTCGGCGAAGCCGGGCGCGGGCGCGGAGTGTCTCGTCGACCTGGCGAACCGCCACCGCTCCGCCACGCGCCGCGCGCTCGACCCCGCCGAGCTGCCCACCCTCCCCCGCGTGCTCGGCTCGAGCGACTTCCTCGGGCGCCTCTTGCTCCGCCACCCGCATTGGTGCGAGGAGCTGCGCGGCTCGCCGCCCGCCGCGCCGCCGAACGAGTCACTCGAAGCCGACTGGACCCCGATCCGCATCGCGAAATACAAGGGCCTGCTGCGCATCGCCGCGCGCGACCTGTGCGGGCGCGCGTTCGAAGAGAGTCTCGGCGAGCTCTCGGCGCTGGCCGACCGGTGTCTCGAAGCCGCGCTGACTCGCGCCGCGCGCGAGGCCGGCACCGCCGCGCCCGCCATGTTCGCGCTGGGCAAGCTCGGCGGGCGCGAGCTCAACTTCTCGTCCGACGTCGACCTCCTGTTCATCCACGACAATCCGCCGGACGGCGTCGAGACACCCGAGCTCGCGCAGCTGTTCGAGCTGATCCGCTGCTTCAAGAAACACTTGGAAGTCCCGAGCGAGGATGGCTTCGGATATCGCGTGGACCTCGAGCTGCGGCCCGAGGGGCGCACGGGCGTGATCATCAACTCGATCGACGCGGCACTGGGTTACTACGAGAGCTTCGGCGCGAACTGGGAGCGCCAGATGCTGATCCGCCTGCGCTTCATCGCGGGCGCGCGCGGCGCGGCCCACGCGTTCGAGCGCGGCCTACACCCGTTCGTGTGGCGCCGCAGCGTGGGCACCGACGCGATCGGCGCCGTGCGCGCGATGAAGCGCCGCATCGAGGACGAGAGACTCGAGGCCGGCCGCGATCTCGAGGCCGACCTGAAGGAAGGCCCGGGCGGGATTCGCGACGTCGAGTTTCTCGTGCAGGCGTTCCAGATGCTGTTCGGCGGGCGCGAACCGACGCTGCGCACGGGCAACGTGCTCGAGGGGCTCGACGCGCTCGAGAGACTCGGGCTGCTCGACGGCTCGGTGACCGCGGACCTGCGCGACGCCTATCTGTGGCTGCGCCGCGCGGAGCACGCCGTGCAGCTGGTCGAGGAGCGGCAGACGCAGATGTTCCCGCGTGACTCGGCGGGTCAGCTCGGCCTCGCGCGCCGCCTCGGCTATCCGCAGGTCGAGGGCGTGCGCGCGCGCGACGCGCTGCAGGACGACTGGACCCGCGTGCGCGCCGTCGTACGGACTCACTTCGAGAACCTGGTGCTGGCTTCCGATGCCGACGCCGTTTGAGAAGCGCCTCGAGGCGGCGCTGGCCGACTCACCGCTGGGCGCGCGGCTCGCGACCGCGGCCGAGCCGCTACTCGAACGCCGTTCGAATGACTCGGCCGCGCGCGAGCTCGACGGCGCGGCGCTGCGCGGCGTGGCGCGCGCGATCTCGGCCAGCCCCGAGTCGGCGAGATACTTGTCGCTCCGCCCCGCCCTGTTCGCGCGCCTGGCCGCGCTCGAGCCCGGCGCGCTGGAGCGCCGCGCAGCGCAGCTCGAGTCCGTCGAGCTGCCCGACCCCGCGAAGGCGCGCGAGGAGTTTCTCGACGCGCTCCGCTTGTTGCGCCGCGACGAGATGCTGTTCGCCGCGTGTCTGCACTTCGGGGGGCTCGCGTCGTTCGACGCGGTGTCCGACTTCCTGTCGCGCGTCGCCGAGCTCGCGGCACGCCGCGCGCTCGGCGCGGTCGAGGGCCGCTCCGACGGCGAGTCATTCACGCTCGCGGTCTTGGGCATGGGCAAGCTCGCGGGCCGCGAGTTCACGTATCACTCCGATCTCGACGTGATCTTCCTGTTCCGCGACGACCTGCCGGACGACGCGCCGCTCCCGCCTTCGCGCATCGCGCAGCGCTGGATCAGCACGCTCGCGACCATGACCGGCGCGGGCTACGCGTATCAGGTCGACTCACGCCTGCGCCCGTCGGGCCAGCAGGGCGCGCTGGTCACGACTTACGAAGCGTTCGCGCGCTACCAGACCGAGAGCGCGGCCACGTGGGAGCACGTCGCGCTCCTGCGCGCGCGCGCGATCGCCGGCGACGTGGCGCGCGCGCAGGAGTCACTCGAGAAGACCCGCGAGCGCATCGCCCGCGCCGCCGAGAATCCGTGGAAGTATCTCGAGGACATGCGCGGGCGCGTCGTGGCCGAGCGCGGCAAGGAAGACGAGCGCAGCGCCGCGCTGAAGACAGGCCGCGGCGGCATCATGGACGTCGAGTTTCTCGCCTCGGGCGCGCTGCTCGAGCGCGGCTTGCAGCTCGCCGGGGAAGCGAAGCCGGCCGTGCCCGCGATGCTCCGCGCGGCGGCGAGCGGCCCCGCACTCGAGTCACTCCTGCTCGACTACGCATTTCTGCGTCGGGTCGAAGCCGCGGCGCGCTGGCTCGCGGGCCGCGCGGTCGAGTCGATCCAGCGCTCGGGCGAGCAGGCCGAGTGGCTCGCCGATCTGGTGGCGCCGGGCCAGCCGCCGGCGCGAGTCACTCGCCGGCTGGCCGAAGCGCGCGAGCGCATCGCCGCGGCCTTCGAGCGCGTGTGCGCGAACGAGACCATCGACGCGCTCTCGGCGGGCCGGCCGTGAGCGGCATCCGGCTCTCGCGCGAGATGCTCCTGTCCGAGAACGCGGCCGCCGCGGTCGAGCTGTTCCGCAAGGTGGGACTCACGGTCACCACTCCCGAGGAGCGCGCCGCGTCCCTCGACCAAACGCTCGAGGGCGTGAGTCCCAGCGAAGACGTCTGGGTGTTCGGGTACGGGTCACTCATGTGGAACCCCGCCTTTCACTTCGCCGAGCAAGCACCGGCCAGAGCTACGGGATGGCACCGCAGCTTCTGTCTCTGGAACACCTTCGGCCGCGGCTCGCCCGAGAATCCGGGACTCATGCTCGCGCTCGAGCAAGGCGGCTCGTGTCTCGGCGTCGCGTTGCGCATCGCCGCCGAGCAAGTGAGATCCGAGCTCGCGGTGCTGTGGAACCGCGAGATGCTGAGTGGCTCATATCTGCCCCGCTGGGTGCGGCTGACTGGACCCGCGGGCCCGATTCAAGCGGTCACGTTCGTCGCGAACCGCGAGCACGAACGCTACGCGGGGCGGCTCCCACGCGCGCGCGTGGCCGAGCTGTTGGCACGCGCCCGCGGCCCGCTGGGCGGCGGCAGCGAGTATCTCGAGCAGACCGTGGCCGAGCTGGAGCGGCACGGCGCGCGGGGCGGGGCGATGCACGCGCTCTTGCGCGCGGTGCGCGCGCTCGGTTAGTCGCGAGTTCGGGTAGACTCGGCCCATGCCCTCCCCGGTGCTCGCGATGCTCGCCGCCTGCGCGTTCGCGTCGGCCGCCGAGCCGAACTTGCCGCCGGTCGGCGCCGCTGGCCCGTGCATCGCGTGCCGCGCGCCAGTCACCGATCCGCGCGCGAGCTTTTCAGCCGAGGAGTGGGCCACGCTCGAAGAAGGCGGCATCTGGCGCGGGGCCGGCGCGCGCGAGAAGTCCGAAGCCGGTCTGTCTGCAGACACCGCGGCCGTGTCACTCGTGCACCGTCCGCCGCGCGAGGTCTGGGCCGTGCTCACCGACTTCGAGCACTGGCCGGAGTTCATGCCGCTCTTGAACGCGACTCACGTCGAGCGGCGCGACGGCGAGAAGATGTGGGTCGAGCAGAAGTTCAGCGTGCTGCTCTACCCGATGCGACACACGACGGTGTACCAGCTCGCGCCCGACGACGGGCGCCTCGGCTGGTCGCTCGACCTCGACTCACCGCACGACATCGCGGCGAGCGAGGGTCACTGGCAGCTGATCGCCGTGGACGGCGGCAAGGCGACGCTGGTGCGCTACCAGGCGCGGATGAGCTCGGGCCGCGCGGTGCCCGAGTTCGTCGAGCGCCTGCTGCGCGAGCGGTCACTCACCCAGATGCTCGAAGGCCTGCGCAGCGAAGTGCTGCGGCGCTACCCGGCCGGCTGAACGAGACACTCTGGTGATGTCGCGCTCCGTACCTCCCGGCAGCTCCTTCGCCCGCTTGCGCGCGGTGGGCAAGCTCGGCTCGGGTCTCGGTCTCGCTTTCGCGTGGACCAAGCTGCGCGGCCTCTTCGCGCGCGAGGCGCGGCGCCGCGAGCTGGTCGAGCGCTACCACGCGGCGAGCGCGCAGCGCGTGCTCGCGACCGCGGGCCAGATGAAGGGCGCGCTCATGAAGCTCGCGCAGATGGCGAGCTACGTGTCCGACTCACTTCCGCCCCAGTACCGCGAGCTGCTCGCGCAGCTGCAATCCAACGCGCCGCCGCTGGAGTTCGGGGCCATCCAGGCCGCGCTCGAGCACGAGCTCGGCGCCGCGACTCACTCGCTGTTCGCGGAGCTCGACCCCGTGCCGCTCGCCGCCGCGAGCATCGGCCAGGTGCACCGCGCGCGGCTGCGCGACGGCCGCGAGGTCGCGGTGAAGGTCCAGTATCCCGGCATCGACCGAGCGATCCGCGCCGACCTCGACAACGTCGACTGGCTCTACACGATGGTCGGCGCGTTCTATCCCGCGCTCGAGACCGGTCCCGTCGTGGAAGAGCTGCGCGCGCGCTTGGGCGAGGAGCTCGACTACGCGAACGAGGCGCGCAACCAGAGCGCGTTCGCCGAGCTGTATGCCGAGCACGACGAGATGCACGTGCCCGCCGTAGTCGCGAGTCACTCGACCAAGCGCGTGCTCACCATGGAGCTCGCCCATGGGAGTGACTTCGCCTGGCTGCGCGCGCAGCCCGACCCGGTGCGCCAGCGCGCCGCCGAGATCGTGTACCGCTTCGTGTGGGGCTCGATGTTCCGCCACCGCGCCTTCAACGGCGACCCGCACCCCGGCAACTACCGCTTCGCGCCCGACGGCCGAGTCACTTTCCTGGACTTCGGCTGCGTGAAGTTCTTCGACGAGCGCACGACCGCCGCGATGCGCGCGCTGCACGTCCACCACCTGGCGGGCGACCGCGACCGCTTCCGCGCCGAGCTCGTCGGTCTGGGCTTCATGACCGACTCGGCGACCTTGTCACCCGAGCTGTACTACGACTACATGGGCTTCTTCTACGAGCCGTTCAGCCGCGACGCCGAATACACGTTCACGACCGACTACACCTCGAAGTCACTCGCCCACGTGTTCGACGCGCGCGACCCGAAGTACGGCCAGGTCCCGAAGCAGTCCAACATGCCGAGAGACTTCGTGCTGCTGAACCGCCTGCAGTGGGGGCTGTGGCCGCTCCTCGCCGACCTCTCGGCGCGCAACAACTGGCACCGCATCCACCGCGAGTACATCGAGGGCGCCGCCCCGAGCACTGCGCTCGGCGAGTCATTCGCGGAAGCCCAACGGCGCTGGCGCGAGAAGCGCGGAGTCGCCGCTGACTCCGAGGTCTGGCTCGAGCCCGGCGGAGCCAGAACGGCCGGGTGACTCAGCGCCCGTCTGGCGCGGGCGCCTCAACCTCGATCAACTTCGCTCGCCTGCGGCTCGCTGCGCGCTCCGTTTCACTTCGCTTGCGGGCCTCGCTCGGGACGGCCCTCACTCGGCCGTCTCACGAGCCACGAGCAAGGACGGCGAATCGAGTGACTCGAGCAAGATGCTCTTACACTCATTCCTGAGGGTGGAGGAGCACCTTGCTTGCGACTCACATCGCTGCAGCGCGCGGCTGCCAGCGGCGTGAGTCTTCGAGCAAGCGACGCGAGGAGGCGCCCGCCGCCAGACGGGCGGGAATCAGCTAGGCGGCACTAGGACCGAGTGAATCGACTCACCCTGCTCGAGCGCCCGAATCGCCTCGGCCGCGTCCGCCAACGGGAAGTCGTGGGTGTGCATCTCGGCGATCGGCGTGGTGCGTGACTCGATCAGGCGGATCGCGTTGCGGTACGCGGTGGAAGTGACTCCGATCGCGCCCGAGATGCGGATCTCCTTCATGACGATCTTGTCCGACACGAACTCTGGCACGGGCCGGAAGCCCTTCACGCCGGCGAGCACGATGCGTCCGCCAGCCGCCACGTAGTCGAGCGCCTGCGCGACGGGCTCGAGCGCGTAGCTCGACACGTCGAGCACCACGTCGGCGCCGCGGCCGCCGGTGAGCTCGCGGATGCGCTTGCGCGCATCCTCCTGCTGGACGTCGATCGTGTGACTCGCGCCGAAGCGCTTCGCGAGCTCGAGCTTCCCGCGGTCCGCCGTGAGCCCGGTGACGATGATCGTGCCCGCGCCCGCGGCGCGCGCGGCCAGCACGCTCGACAGGCCGCGCTGGCCGGGGCCGAGGATCACGAGTGACTCGCCGGGATGCAGCTCGGGGATCTCGACCGCCCAGCGGAAGCCGGCGCCCAGCGGGTTGAACATGACCGCGAGCTCGGCCGGCAGCTCGCGACTCACTTTGTGCACGACGCTGTTCGGGTGCAGCCAGAGATACTGCGAGTACGCGCCGTACAGCGCGGGCGGTTCGGACAGCGGCACGTACGAGTAGATCTTCCGCTTCTCGCACAGGTGACTCCGCCCGCCGAGACACGGCGCGCAGAAGCGGCACGAGATCATGTTCTCGACCGCGACGCGGTCGCCGACGTCCACGCCCCAGCGCGCCGCCGCGCGGTCGCCGATCGCGGCGATGAGCCCCAGCGGCTCGTGACCGGGAATCACCGGCGTCGGCGTGCGCAGCACGCCGGCGAATTGCTCGTAGTCACTCCCGCAGATGCCGCAGACCTCGACCCGCAACAGCGCGCTGTCTGCGTCGAGCGGCGGGAGCGGCAGCTCGCGCGGCTCGAGCCGCTTGGGCGCGGTGAGCACCATCGCGAAGCTCGTCTTCGGCAAGGCGTCGGCCATCGCGCGTAGTATGAGCGTGGGTAGGGTGCCCACGCGAACAATCAGGAGGCTCTGACATGCGCGAGCTCGCGGGCAAGGTGGCGGTGGTGACGGGCGGCGGGAGCGGCATCGGCCGCGGCATGGCGCTCGCGTTCGCGCAGGCCGGCATGCGCGTGGTCGTGTCCGACATCGAGCGCACGGCGGCCGAGAAAGTCGCGGCCGAGATCGAAGCGACCGGTCGGCGCGCGTTGGCCGTGCAGACCGACGTCGCGAAGCGCGACTCCGTCGAGGCGCTGGCCGAGCGCACGCACCGCGAGCTCGGCGCGACTCACCTGCTCTGCAACAACGCGGGCGTCGCCGCGTTCGGGCCGCTTCACGAGTACCGCGACAGTGACTGGCGCTGGCTCCTGTCGGTGAACCTGGAAGGCGTCGTGAACGGCCTGCAGGCGTTCCTGCCGCGCCTGAAGGCGCAGGCCGGCCCGAAGCACGTGGTGAACACGGCGTCGGTCGCGGGGATCGCCGCGCTGCCGGGGCTCGGGATCTACACCGCCACGAAGTACGCGGTCGTCGGTATCTCCGAGACACTCCGGCAGGAAGGCCGGGCCTACGAGCTCGGCTGCTCGGTGCTCTGCCCCGGCGCGGTCATGACGAACATCATGACGAGCGAGCGCAATCGCCCCGCCGAGCTGGGTGAGTCGAAGCCCTTCGCGCCGCCCACCGGCGGCAACGCGGCCGACGTGATGCGCAGCGCGCGCGATCCGCTCTGGGTCGGGCGCCGCGTGCGCGCCGCCGTCGAGAACGACGAGGCGTACATCTTCACTCACCCCGACACGCGCGCGCTGCTCGAGCTGCGCGTCGCCGACATGTACGCCGGCTTCGACGCGGCCGATCGCTACGGAAACGGCTAGCTCGCTTACCTTCGGTACTTCCCGAAATCCGGCGCGCGCTTCTCGTTGAAGGCAGTGACTCCCTCCCGAGCCTCCGGCGTCTGCACGAACAGGTCGAGTGAGTCGAACGCGAGCGTGCCGATGCCGGCGATCGCCTCGCTGTCGGCGTTGAACGAGTGTTTCAGCACGCGCAGCGCGGTCGGGCTCTTCGCGAGCATCTCGTCGGCCCACTTGCGCACCTCGGCGCGCAGCTCGGCCTTGGGCACCACCGCGTTCACGAGGCCCCAGTCCTTCATGGTCGCGGCGTCGTACAGGCGGCAGAGATACCAGACCTCGCGCGCGCGCTTTTCGCCGAGGATCCGCGCGAGATACGCGCTGCCGAAGCCCGCGTCGAACGAGCCGACCCGCGGACCGGCCTGGCCGAAGCGCGCGTGATCGGCCGCGATCGTCAAGTCACACAGCACGTGCAGCACGTGACCGCCGCCGACCGCGACGCCGTTCACCATGGCGATCACCGGCTTCGGGATGTCGCGAATGAGCCGGTGGAGTGTCTCGATCTCGAAGAGACCGGTCTCGGTCGGGCCGTAGTCACCTGTCTCGTTGCGCTGCTTCTGGTCGCCGCCGGCGCAGAACGCCTGCTCGCCTTCGCCCGACAGCACGCACACCCCGACCTCGGGATTCGCCCACGCGGCCTTGAAGCAGCGCACGAGCTCGTCGACGGTGAGTCCGCGGAACGCGTTGAAGCGCTCCGGCCGCGCGATCGTGATCCAAGCGACGCCGCGCTCGAGCTCGAAGCGCACGTCGGTGAGTTTGCCCATGTCCATGTGTCTCTCCTCGGCGGCGATTATCGCGCGCCGAGCTGTGCGAGTGCGTCGCGCGCGGCCGCGGCGTACGGCGACTCGGGCGGCTCCTGCGCGAGCAGCGCGTGGAGCTCGAGCTGCGCCTCGTCCACGCGGCCGAGCGCGGCGAGCGCCGCCGCGCGGTTGATGCGCGCGCTCGCGAGCCTCGGGTCACGAGTGAGTGCCCGGTCGAACAGCGGCAGCGCGCCCCGCGGGTCACCCGCGTGCAGGTGAGCGGTGCCGAGATTCGACAGCATGCGCGCGTCGTCGGGCAGAGCGGCGAGCGCGCGTTCGAACAGCGGCAGCGCGCCCCGCGGATCACCGGTCTCCAGGTGAGCGGTGCCGAGATTCGACAGGATGCGCGCGTCGTTCGGCCGAGCGGTGAGCGCGCGTTCGTACAGCGGCACCGCGCCGCGCGCGTCACCCCGCTTCAAGAGAATGTTGGCGAGGTTGTTGTTCGAGTCCGGCTCGTTGGGGTCGAGTGACAGCGCGCGGCGGTACGACTCCTCCGCGCCGGGGCGGCGCAGCGCTTCGAGCGCCATGCCCCGGCCGGCGAGCGCGGGCGGGTAAGTGGGCAGCAGCGCGAGCGCGCGGTCGTAGCTCGCGAGCGCGCGCTCGTACTCGCCGCGCAGGCGCAGCACGTCGGCGAGCCGCGCGTGCGAGAAGCCGTAGCCCGGCAGGCCGGCCACCGCCTTCTCGAGCTCGGTCTGGGCCTCGGCGAGACGGCCGGCTTCGAGCAGCACGTTGCCCACGTTCAAGTGAGTCAGGCCGGGAGCGTACTCGCGCTCGCCGAGCGGGTAGTTCGAGATCAGCGCGGCCGCCAATCCCGCGAGCGCGAGAGTCACGAGTGACTTGCGCGCCCGCGCTCCGCCGCGCGCGGCGTCCCACAAGGCGACACCGCCCGCCGCCGCGAGCGGCATCAGCACCGGCACCAGCGTGAACCGGTAGCGGGCGAAGACGTAGAACACGGCGACGCTCGCCGCGATCGCGAGCGCCATCCCCGGGAACAGCCAGAGGCGGCGCCAGTCACTCGCCCGCGCGACGAGCCCCACCAACGCCAGCGGCGCGAGCACGCCGAAGTGGAAGACGGCGAACAGCACGCGCAGCACGAGTGACTCGGCGGTGTACGCCTCGATGCTCTCGGTGTCGGGCAGCTCGCGCGCGTTCACCACCAAGAACGCCTTCCGCGCCATCTGCCGCGCCGCCTCGGCGGGCTGATCGCGCATGAAGGAAAGCGCGCGGTCGCGCCAGTAGTCGGAGACCTCGGCGGGCGACAGCTCGCGCCCGACGGCCTCGACCGCGAGCGCGCGCGCGTCTTCGCGCTCGTAGCGCGCGTGGCCGCGGCCGGGGCGCAGCGCCTCGTACCGGCCCGTCGCGCCCGGGTGATTCCCGATCCACAGGTTCGGCCCGAGCTGCGAGGTCGTGACCAGGAAGCGGTCGCCGAGTGACTGGTTGCGCAGGCCGACCGGCACGAGCACGAGCGCCAACCCGAGCGCCAGCGCGCCGACCGCTCCGGCGCGGCTCGCCGGCGAAGTGACTCCCGGCGACGCGGCGAGCCACACCGCCACCACGGGCGCGAGCACCAGCGCGTTCTCGCGCGACAGCGCCAGGAGACCCAACAGCGCCCCCGCCCCCACGGCGCGCCCGACACCGATGGGTGTCGCGGACAGCACGAACAGGAGCCCCGACAGCAGGAACGAGTCGAGCGACGCCTTCTGCAAGAGGCCGTCGAAGTAGATCGCGGGCGCATACAGCGCGAGCCCGAGCGCCGCAGTGACTCCCACCGCTCGCCCGAGGAAGCGCTCGCTCGCGCGACCCAGCAGCACGCACGCGCTCGCCCCGAGCAGCGCCTGCACCAGCCGCGGCGCCCACAGCTCCGAGCCAGTCACTTTCAACACGACGGCGAGGAAGTACGGGTACAGCGGCGCCTGGTAGAACACCTCGCTCCCGTACCAGTCACCCGCCGCGATCCGCCGCGCCCAGTCGAGATACACCAGGCCGTCGCCGACCGGCGTCGCGAAGAACGCCGCGCTGCGCCACTCGAACAGGCAAGTCACACGCAGTGCGAGCGCAACTCCGAACACTCCGAGCCAGGTCTCACGGCGGATTCGTCCGCTCAAGTGCACACCTGGGCAGACCGATGAGACACACGAGCCCGAGCGGAGGCGCCCCGCGCCCGCCCGCTCCTCGACAAGAGCAAACCCGCCGTAAGGCGGCGACGCAAAGCCAGTGCCCTTCCCCGGCGCGAGCCGGACGGGTCGAACGGCTGCCGAAGGGAGCGCCGATGTTTCTCCGCCCGGGTCTCGTGCGAGCCACCGCGCTCGCCCTCGCGCTGTGTCTCGCGGCGCGCGCTTCGGCCGACGGCCTGCCGCGCCAGCGGGTGATCGTGAAGCTCGACTTGAACGCGCTGCCGGAAGCGTGGCTCCCACCCGCGGACGTGCAGGCTCAGCGCGATGCGATTCTGCTGGCGCAATTCGACCTCTTCACCGAGCTCGTGGGGAGCGACGTCGAGCTCACGCAAGTCTACGAGACCATCCCCTATCTCGCGCTCGACGTTTCGCAGGAAGCGCTGCTGACTCTGGCACAGAGCCCGCTGGTCGAGGTGATCAACGGCGACGAGTTCTCGGCGCCGGACCTGTTCCTGAACACCGAGCAAGTGGGCGCGAGTCAGGCGTGGGCGCAGGGGGTCGACGGCAGCGGCGCGGCGATCGCGGTGCTCGACACGGGCGTCGACGCGAGTCACCCGTTCCTGGCGGGCAAGGTCGTCGAGGAAGCGTGTTTCTCGGCGAACGGCAGCTGCCCCGGCCGAGTCACCGCGGCGGTCGGCCCGGGCGCGGCGGCACCTTGTGACTGGGCGACCGAGTGCGCGCACGGCACGCACGTGGCGGGGATCGCGGCGGGCGCGCTGCCGAGTTTCTCGGGCGTCGCGCGCGGCTCGAAGGTGATCGCGATCCAGGTGTTCTCGCGCTTCACGGGCGCGCAGTGCGGCGGCGCCTCGCCGTGCGCGCGCTCGTACGTGTCCGATCAGGTCGCGGCGCTCGAGCACGTGTACGCGCTGCGCATGACTCACGACATCGCGGCCGTGAATCTCTCGCTGGGGGGCGGCCGCTGGGACAGCATGGGCGCGTGTGACTCGGCGAACCGCGCGCTGAAGTCCGCGATCGACAACCTGCGCGAGGCGGGCATCGCCACCGTGGCCGCGGCCGGTAACTCGGGGAACGCGCGGGCGCTGTCCGCCCCCGGCTGTATCTCGTCGGCGGTGAGCGTCGGCGCGGTCGGCGTCGGCGACGTGATTCCCAGCTGGTCGAGCTCGGCGTCGTTCCTGAAGCTGCTGGCGCCCGGCAGCATGATCGTGTCGGCCGTGCCCGGCGGCTCGTACGCGTACATGAGCGGCACGTCGATGGCCACGCCGCACGTCGCGGGCGCGTTCGCGCTGCTGCACCGCCGCGATCCCAGCGCCACGGTCGACGCCGTGCTCGCGCGCCTGCGCGAGAGCGGCCGACTCATCGGCGACCCGCGCAACGGCAAGAGCTTCCCGCGCCTGGCCATCGCCGCCGCGCTCGAGGGCTGGGGCACCGAGTCGACGATCTCACTCACGTCGCTCGACGCGGGCGAGAGCGTCACCGGCGGCGCGCGAGTCACTCTGACCTGGGACCGCGCCCCGCGCGTCGCGCGCACCGACGTGTATCTCTCGAAGGACGGCGGCATGACGTGGCGGCGCATCGGGCGAGTCAAGACCGGCGCGTTCGTCTGGAAGTCACCCAAGGTGAAGACAGCAGTGACCACCTGTCGCCTGAAGGTCGTCGCCTACGACGCCAAGGGGAAGTCACTCGCTGTGGACAAGTCGGCGACGGACTTCCGGCTGGAGCCCCGAGCCATCTAGCTGACTCCCGCCCGTCTGGCGGCGGGCGCCTCCTCGCGCACGGCTCGAAGACTCGCTCGTGCGACTTCGTCGGCATCCCGCCGACCAGCCGGGCTGCATTTCCCGGATGACGTCGTGGTCCGCGCGCGGTGGCCAGCGGCGTGCCCTCGGGGGTCCCCCTGGAGTACCCGTACCCTCCTCGGGAACACGCCGCTGGCACCCGCGCGCTGCACCGAGCAAATCCGAGTCACTACTATTTTGGAGCACAGGAGTTCGGCGCTCTGCTCGACTCACTCCTCCATCCGCAACGCCGCGTTGGGAATGGAAGAGTGACTCGACAGAGGAGAGGAACTCTTCCGTCACCCCTAAGCGGTAGGCGCATCTGCTGAAGCGCGCGGCTGCCACCGGCGTGTTCCCGAGATGGGTCCGCGTACTCGCGGGGGCCCCACGAGGGCACGCCGGTGGCGACCGCGCGCGGACCACGACGTCATCCGGAGATGCAGCATCGGTGGTCGGCGGGATGCCGACGAAGTCAGCGCGCCGCGAGTCTTCGAGCAAGCGATGCGAGGAGGCGCCCGCCGACCGCCGGCGGCGAGTCACCGAGACGCTCTGGCCCATGCTACGGTCCGGCGACGATGGCCCCCTCGCCAGAACCCGTAGTGCTGCCGCTCTTGTCCGATCAGCGGCAGCGTCCGCTGCACGACTTGCGGATCTCGGTCACGGATCGGTGCAACTTCCGCTGTCCCTACTGCATGCCGGCGGAGATCTACGGCGAGAAGTACGCGTTCCTGCCGCGGCGCGAGATTCTCTCGTTCGAGGAGCTCGAGCGGCTGTCGCGCGTGTTCGTCTCGCTGGGCGCGCGGAAGCTGCGCATCACCGGCGGCGAGCCGCTGCTGCGCGCGCAGCTGGCGCGGCTGATCGAGAAGCTCGCCGCCCTGCCCAGCGCGCCCGACCTGGCGCTCACCACGAACGGGGTTCTGCTCGCGGACCAGGCGCGGGACCTGGCCGCGGCCGGGCTGCGGCGAGTCACCGTGAGTCTCGACTCACTCGACCCCGACGTCTTCGGCCGCATGAACGGCCAGAACTTCCCGGTGACTCGCGTGCTCGAGGGCATCGAGGCCGCGCAGCGCGCCGGGCTGGCGCCGCTCAAGCTGAACTGCGTGGTGCAGCGCGGCGTGAACGATCACACGATCGTCGACTTGGCCGCGCGCTTCCGCGGCACCGGCGCGATCGTGCGCTTCATCGAGTTCATGGACGTGGGCACCTTGAATCACTGGAATCGCGAAGAGGTGCTGACGGCGCGCGAGATCCGCGACCGCATCCACGCGCGCTTCCCGCTCGAGCCCGTGGCGCCGGGCTACCGCGGCGAGGTCGCGAGCCGCCATCGCTACGCGGATGGCGCGGGCGAGATCGGGATCATCAGCTCGGTGACTCAGCCGTTCTGCGGTGACTGCACGCGCGCGCGGCTGTCGGCGGACGGTCACTTGTTCACGTGTCTGTTCGCGACGTCGGGCACCGACCTCAAGACGCCGCTGCGCGCGGGCGCGAGCGACGCCGAGCTGCGCGCGCGGATCCAGGAGCTGTGGCGCGCGCGGAGTGACCGGTACTCCGAGGCGCGCGCCGAGCTCGCGTCGGGGCGCGACAAGATCGAGATGTTCCGGATCGGAGGCTAACCTCGCGCGCCGCGGGGGGAGTCATGGAGCCGAAGGTCGTCGAGATCGCGCGCGCGGTGAGTGCGGCCGGCGGCCGTGCGCTCGTGGTCGGCGGCTACGTGCGCGACAAGCTGCGCGGCGAGGAGTCGAAGGACTGGGACGTCGAGGTGTTCGGCCTCGCGCTCCCCGCGCTCGAGCGCGTGCTCGCGCGCTTCGGCGAAGTGATTGCCGTGGGGCGCGCGTTCGGCGTGCTGCAGATCAAGGGCCTCGGCATCGACTTCTCGCTGCCGCGGCGAGACAGCAAGACCGGCGCGGGTCACAAGGGCTTCGAGATCGCATTCGACCCCGGGCTCGACTTCGCCACCGCCGCGCGCCGCCGCGATCTCACGATCAACAGCATCGGGCTCGACCCACTCACCGGTGAGATACTCGACCCGCACGGCGGACGGCGCGATCTCGAGCTGCGCCTGCTCCGCGCCACCGACTCGAGTCACTTCTCCGAGGATCCGCTGCGCGGCCTGCGCGTGGCGCAGTTCGCGGCGCGCTTCGGGTTCGCGATCGACCCCGAGCTGCTGCGCCTGTGCGCGGCGCTCGATCTGTCGGAGCTGTCGGGCGAGCGCGTGCTGGAGGAGTGGCGGAAGCTCCTGCTCAAGGGCGTGCGGCCGTCGCTCGGACTCGAGCTCCTGCGCGCGAGCGAGTTACTCCGCTTCACGCCCGAGCTCGCGGCGCTCGTCGGCGTGCCGCAGGACCCGGAGTGGCACCCCGAGGGTGACTGCTGGATTCACAACCAGCTCGTGATCGACGAGGCCGCGCGGCTGCGCGACGGCGGCGCGGACGACGAGGCGCTGATGTTCGGCGCGCTGCTCCACGACGTGGGCAAGCCGCCGACCACGGTGACCGAGAACGGGCGGGTGCGCTCGCCGAATCACGACGTGAGAGGGGTCGAGCTCGCCGCCGCGTTCCTCGAGCGGATGCGCGCGCCGCAGGACCTGGTGAGTCGCGTGGGCGCCATGGTCGAGCACCACCTGGCGCCGGCGCTGTTCATCAAGCAGGAGTCCACCGCGAAGGCCTACCGGAGACTCGCGCGGAAGCTGGGCGCGGCCGGAGCGTCGGCCGAGTTACTCGTGCGCGTCGCGCGCGCGGATCACCTGGGCCGCACCACGGACGAAGCGGTGCGCCGGATATTTCCCGCGGGTGACGAGTTTCTCGCGCGCGCCCGCGAGCTGACCGTCGAGCGCCGCCCGCCGCAGGACGCCGTGCTGGGCAGACACTTGATCGCGCGCGGGCTGAAGCCGGGCGTCGAGTTCGGGGCGATCCTGGAGCGCTGCCGCGAGGTGCAGGACGAGACGGGCTGGACCGACCCCGAGCAGATACTCGCACGAGTGCTGGGCCCGGCTCGCTAGGTCACTCACGCCGCTCCCCGCGCCTGCCGATGACTCCGGCGGGAGCGAGCGATGAAGAAGCGCCTGGTCACCGCGGCCGTCTGGATCGGGTTGTCGGCCCTGACACTCTTCCTGATCGCGGACGCGTTCGGGCGACACGAGCCGGCGCCCCAGGTCGTCACCTTCGACAAGCTCCACTCGCTGGCCGAGGACGGGCGAGTCACTGACCTCGAGACTCACGGCGATCGTGTCGTCGCCCGTCTCACCGACGGCAGCCGCGCCGAGGCCATGGGCGAGCTCGACGAGGCACTGTACACGGAGCTGACCGAGCAGGATGTGCCGATCCGGAGCGCCTCGGTGGACGTCTCGAGTGACTCCGGCTGGGGCTCGCTGCTCACGACCTGGCTTCCCGCCCTGGTGCTGTTGGCGATCCTGTACTTCGTCCTGAAGCGCAGCGGCATGGCGGCCATGGCGCTCCGCCGCGGGCGACACCGCTTGGTGACGGAGAAGACGAACGTGCGCTTCTCCGACGTCGGCGGCTGCGACGAGGCGAAGCGGCAGCTGGGCGACGTGATCGACTTTCTCGCCGACCCCAAGCGCTGGACGAAGGCGGGCGTCCGCGTGCCCCGCGGCGTGCTGCTCGAGGGCCCGCCCGGCTGCGGCAAGACACTCCTCGCGCGCGCGGTCGCGGGCGAGACCGGCGCGCGCCTCCTCACCGTGTCCGGCTCGGAGTTCGTCGAGATGTTCATCGGCGTCGGCGCCGCGCGCGTGCGCGACCTGTTCGAGACCGCCGCCAAGCACGCGCCCGCGGTCGTGTTCATCGACGAGCTCGACGCGATCGGCCGGCGCCGCGGCTCCGGCGTGGGTTACTCGAACGACGAACGCGAAGCCACCCTGAACCAGCTACTCGTGAACCTCGACGGCTTCCAGCCGACGGACCGCGTGGTGGTGCTCGCCGCGACCAACCGCGGCGACATACTCGACCCCGCGCTGGTGCGCGCCGGCCGCTTCGACCGCCGCGTGCACGTGCCCGCGCTCTCGCGCGACGACCGCCTGCGCGTGCTCGAGATCTGCTGCCGCGCGAAGACGCTCGCGCACGAGGTGTCACTCGCCGCGCTCGCCGACCGCACCGACGGACTCACCGGGGCCGACCTCGACACACTCGTGAACGAGGCCGCGCTGCTCGCGCTGCGCCGCGCGCTCGAGGCGGGCGAGCCCGCGACCACGCTCCGCTCGGAGGACTTCGTGCGCGCCCTGGCGCAGCGCGAAGACGTCCGCGGGCGGCTGGGCAGCGTGGACGCGACCCTCGTCGATTCCTCGTGGAAGCTCTCGGAACCCGTCGGATCTGCACGGCTTCGGCTCACTCTGTCGGACGGCGCCGGGATCGAGGGCGAGCTCGTGTGGGCGGACGCTACGTTTGTGAAGGTGCGGCGCAGCGGCCGCGGCGGAGACCTGGTGATTCCCAAGCGGCAGATCCGCACGGTCGAGGCGCTCGACGGCGGCGAGGTGTCCGAGTCCACCAAGCTGCGACTCACTCAGCCCTGGGACGCGGGGCGCTCGTCGTGAACGAGAACTGGCTCGCGGAGCGACTCACGATCTTCGTGCCCGTGCTGCTGTCACTCTCGGTGCACGAGTGGGCGCACGCGTATTCGGCGTTCCTCTTGGGCGACGACACGGCCGAGCAGCAGGGCCGCATGACCATGAACCCGATCGCGCACATCGACCCGCTGGGCACGATCGTGCTGCCGCTGCTCGGCGTGCCGTTCGGCTGGGCGAAGCCCGTGCCCGTGAATCCCGTGCGCTTCGACCGCAAGTGGAACATGAGCACCGGGCTCGCGCTCACCGCGGCCGCGGGGCCCTTCTCGAACTTCGTGCTCGCGCTCGCGTCGATCGCGGGGATCGCGGCCGTGACTCACTTGGTCGCCCCGACTCACTCGCTCTATCAGCCGGCGCAGCAGATGTGCGTGACGACGGCGTTCGTGAACGTCGCGCTCGGCGTGTTCAATCTGTTCCCGATCGTGCCGCTCGACGGCAGCCGCATCGCGGAAGCGCTCGTGCCCTACAACCTGCGCGGCGCGTGGGACGCGTACGCGTCGATCGGGCCGATGCTGCTCATGGGCGTGATCGCCCTGCCAGCGTTGTTCGGCGTGTCACTCCTGGCCTGGCCCATGGGCAAGACGATGGAGCTGATCGCGCTCGTGACCGGCTCGGGGCTCTGAGCGCCTAGATCCGCCCGCGCTGCTCGAGCAGGCGAATCACTCGGTCGACGCACGCGTCCACGTCGAGCTCGTGCGTCGGCAAGACCAGGTCGGGCGCGGACGGCACGTCGTACGGCGCACTGACTCCGGGGAAGCGGTCGATCTCGCCCGTGTCGGCGCGCGCGTACATGCCTCCGGTATCTCGGGCGCGCGCGACCTCGAGCGGCGCGGAGAGATACACCTCGAGATAGCGCTCGGCGCCGATCGTCTCCTTCAGGCGCGCGCGCACCTCGGCGCTGGGCGCGACGAACGCGCAGATCGAGATCAGGCCGGCGTCGTTCGCGAGCTTCGAGATCTCGGCGGCGCGGCGCAGGTTCTCGGAGCGCTCGACCTCGCTGAAGCCCAGGTCGCGCGAGAGGCCCAGCCGCAGGTTCTCGCCGTCGAGCGCGATGGCCTGCCGGCCCGAGTCGAAGAGCCGGCGCTCGAGCGCCGCGGCGAGCGTCGACTTGCCGGCCCCGGTGAGTCCGGTGAGGAGCAGCGTGGTCGGCTGCTGGCCGAGCTGCTCGGCCCGCTCGTCGGCCGAGACACGGCTCGTCTTGCGGCGCAGCAAGTCACTCGCGGGCTCGGTCTCCCAGAAGGAGCGTCCCCTTTCGGGACCAGACTGACGCTGCAGGATCATGCCCGCGCCCACCGTGCCGTTCGTGACTCGGTCGATCACCACGAACGCGCCGGTCGAGCGGCTGCGCGCGTACGCGTCGAACGGGATCGCACGAGCGAGAGACATCTGCACGCGGCCGACCTCGTTCAGCGAGAGACCGGCAGCGGGCTTCTGCTCGAGCGTGTTCACGTCGACCGCGTAGCGCACCTGCGCGATCTGGCCCGCGACCAGGTTGTGCGTGTGTTTCACGAAATACTGGCGGCCGACGGACAGCGGCTCTTCGGACATCCACACCAGCATCGCCTCGAAGTCGCGCTCAATGCGCGGCAGCGCCCCGGGAGTCACGAGCATGTCGCCGCGCGACACGTCGATCTCGTCGGCCAGCGTCACGTTCACCGCCATCGCGGCCGTCGCCTCGGACAGGTCGCCGCCGAACGTGGTGATGCGAGTGACTCGACTCGTCTTGCCCGACGGCACGGCCTGGACCTCGTCGCCGGGGCGGAGCCTACCGGCGGCGATCGTGCCCGCGAAGCCGCGGAAGTCCAGGTTCGGGCGACTCACCCACTGCACGGGGAAGCGCAGGTCGGTGAGTCGCGCGTCCGAGCCCACGTGCACGTTCTCGAGGTGATCGAGAAGCGGCGCGCCGTGATACCACGGCATGTTCGCGCTGCGGTCCACCACGTTGTCGCCGGTCAGCGCAGACAGCGGGAGGAAATGGATGTCGGGTAAGTCGAGCTTCGACGCGAACTGCTCGTAGTCGGCGCGGATCTGGTCGAACACGTCCTGCGACCAGCCGACGAGATCCATCTTGTTCACGGCTACCACGACGTGGCGCAGGCCGAGCAGCGCGACGATGAACGAGTGTCTCCGCGTCTGCGACAGGACACCCTTGCGCGCGTCGATCAGGATCACCGCCAAGTCACACGTCGATGCGCCGGTCGCCATGTTGCGCGTGTACTGCTCGTGACCGGGGCAGTCGGCGATGATGAACTTGCGCTTCTCGGTCGAGAAATAACGGTACGCGACGTCGATCGTGATTCCCTGCTCGCGCTCGGCCTTCAGGCCGTCGAGCAGGAGCGCCAGGTCGATCTCGCCGCCGGTCGTGCCCTCTTTCTTCGAGTCACGCGCGACCGCGGCGAGCTGGTCCTCGTAGATCAGCTTCGAGTCGTGCAAGAGCCGCCCGATCAGCGTGCTCTTGCCGTCGTCGACGGAGCCGCACGTCAACAGGCGCAACAACTCCTTGCGCTCGTGTCGCGTGAGATACGCCTCGACGTCGGCGAGCTCGAGCTCCTCCAGCATCGCTAGAAGTACCCCTCGCGCTTCTTCTTCTCCATCGAAGCATCTTCGTCGTAGTCGATGACTCGCCCCTGACGCTCACTCACTCGCGCGAGCAGCATCTCGCGAATCACTCCGGGCAGATCGGTCGCGTCGGACTCGATCGCGCCCGAGAGCGGGTAACAGCCCAGCGTGCGGAAGCGCACCTTCCGGAGCTCGGGCTTCTCGCCCGGGCGCAGCCGGAAGCGCTCGTCGTCGACCATGATCAGGTTCCCGTCGCGATTCACGATCGGGCGCTCGGCCGCGAAATACAGCGGCACCACGGGCAGGCCCTCGCGGTGGATGTAGAGCCACGTGTCGAGCTCGGTCCAGTTCGAGAGCGGGAACACGCGGATCGACTCACCCTTGTGCACGCGGCCGTTGTACAGGTTCCACAGCTCGGGCCGCTGATTCTTCGGATCCCACTGGTGATTGCGGTCGCGGAACGAGTACACGCGCTCCTTCGCGCGCGACTTCTCCTCGTCGCGGCGCGCGCCGCCGAACGCGGCGTCGAAGCCGTGGTGCTCGAGCGCCTGCAGGAGCGCCTGTGTCTTCATGATGTTCGTGTACACGCTCGAGCCGTAGTCGAACGGGTTCACGTTCTTGGCCTTGCCCTCGGGGTTGGTCCACTTCAAGAGCTCGAAGCCGTTGTCGCGCGCGAACTTCTCGCGGAACTCGTACATCGCGCGGAACTTCCACGTCGTGTCGACGTGCAGCAGCGGGAACGGCGGCTTCCCCGGCGCGAACGCCTTGCGCGCCAGATGCGCCAACACGCCCGAGTCTTTGCCGATCGAGTACAGCATGACCGGGTTGCGGAACTCCGCGACCACCTCCCGCAGGATGAAGATCGCCTCCGCTTCGAGCGCTTCGAGGTTGTTCACGGCGCGTGCATATTACGGAAATCCGACTCCCTTGCTCTTCGGCTCTGAGGCCCTCCCAAGGCAAGTGTTTCGGGCCCCCTGATACAGTGCGCTGTCGTGACCGAGCTCCTCGTCGCAATCACCGCCGCCGTGCTCACCATCGCCGGCACGTTCGGGATCGAGCAGTGGCGCCGCCGCTCGGAGCACCGCGCCGCCGCAAAGAATCTGCGCGCCGCGCTCGCCGCCGAGATGCGACTGATTCGCCGCGCGCTGCACGACGAGGCGCGCCGCACGCGCGCGGGCTCGGACCCGAGCCGCGAGCCGCGCCGCATTCCGACACCCGTGTTCGAGGCAACGGCCGACTCACTCGGGCTGCTCGACTCGTCGACCTTGATCAGCCGCGTGGTGAGATTGTCGGGCGCGGTCGACTCACTCCCCGAGTCGATCGCGGAGGCGCGTGTCTCGGGCCCGCCGGAGGCCGCGCACGTGCGCGCGGGTGACTTGCTCCTGAGTCTGTGGCGCCGCGCGCGTGAGCTCGAAGAGGAGCTGGCCGACCGCGACGTCGAGGAGATCCCGCCGCAGGAGAGCGCGGTGTTCCAGGCGATCGAGGCCGAAGCGCTGCGCTCACTCGCCGCGGAGGAGCGCGCGGGAATCACTCAGACCGTGCTGATCCCGCTCGGGAAGGTGAAGCGCTAGCTCGAGACAGAGCTCCGCCAAGGGAGCTGGAGCACGAGACCGGACTCGAACCGGCGACTTCCACGTTGGCAACGTGGAGCTCTACCAACTGAGCTACTCGTGCGTGCCGGGCGAGTTTATCGGTTCCCGCCGTCGGGGCGTCAAGGGCCGGTGGAGCGCGGGTGCTTCGCGAAGTAGGCGCGCATGTACGCCCAGCCCGAGATGAGCGTGAGCGCCGTGGCGATCACGAGCAGAGCGAGGCCGAGCTCGTGCGCGGGCAGGCCGAGGAACGGCCAGTGCACGAGCAGTGCGGTCAGCGCGGCGAGCTGGAAGCCGGTCTTCCACTTGCCGAGCGGCGACGCGGGAATCACTACGCCTTCGCTGCCCGCCACGCCGCGCAGGCTCGACACCGCGAACTCGCGCGCGAGGATCGCGACGACGAGCGGCAGCGCCCACGGCGGGATGCGGCCGACCGCGATCAGCATGACGAACGCGGTCATGACGAGAACTTTGTCGGCGAGCGGATCGAGCAGCTTCCCGATGCGGCTCTCGAGCCCGTGTCTCCGCGCGAGATACCCGTCGAGTATGTCGGTGAGTGACACGGCGAGGAACGCGAAGCCGATGACCGCGCTCCACCAGCGCCCGTGGAACCACGGCAACGCGAAGAGAAGTGGAGACAGCGCGATCCGTGCGAGCGTGATCAGGTTCGGCAGATTCCAGAGAGTCTCGGCCACGTCGTCCCGAAGGGTGGCCGTTTTCTCAGCGGAAATCTGCATGGTATTTCTTGTACAGCTTGAGCACGCGCTTGACGTAGCCGCGTGTCTCCTTGTACGGCGGAATTCCCTGATACTGCCGGACCGCCTCCGGTCCGGCGTTGTACGCGGCTAGCGCGAGCGAGAGCTCACCCGGGAAGCGGTCGATCATCTCGCACAAGTAACGCGTCCCCCCGTCGATGTTCTGCCACGGGTCGTACGCATCGTCCACCCCGAGGTCACTCGCCGTTCCGGGCATCAGCTGCATGAGCCCGCGCGCGCCTTTGTTGGACTCGGCCAAGTGATCGAAACCCGACTCGGCGGCGATCACCGCCTTCACGAGCGCGGGTGACACACCGTGGTGTCGCGACGCGCGCTTGATCGCCTTGTCGAAGTCCGTGCTCGCGGTCGCGCTCACCTTCCGGATGCCGCGCTTCTTCAGCGTGCCCTTCGGGCGATACGCCTCGTAGCCGTCGTGCTGCGGAGTGTCCGTGTAGTACGTGCGGCCGAACTCGTCCGTGTAGAAGTAGATCTGCGCATGAGCTGCCGGCGCGAGAGCGAGGAGATACAACGCGGCCAGAAACCACGCTGCGCGACGCACGCTCTTTCCCCCGGCGCTCATGTGCACCCACGTCCATCGGCAAGGCGCAGGACGTAATTGAGGGCCGCGACTACACTCCGCGGATGGCGCGTACCTGCGACGTCTTGGTGATCGGCAGCGGCATCGCCGGGCTCTCGTTCGCGCTCCGCGCGGCCGAGCGCGCGTCGGTCATCGTGGTGACGAAGAAGGGCACCGCCGAGTCCGCGACGAACTACGCGCAGGGCGGCATCGCCGCGGTGCTCGGCCCCGAAGACTCGTTCGAGGCGCACATACAGGACACACTCGTCGCCGGCGCCGGCCTGTGCGACGAGCGCGCCGTGCGCTTCGTCGTCGAGAACGGACCCGACGCCGTGCGCAGCCTGATCGATCTGGGCGTGCGCTTCGATGCGAGTGACCGCGCGCCGGGCTACGACCTGGGCCGCGAAGGCGGTCACTCACAGCGGCGCGTGCTGCACGCCGCCGACTTCACGGGACAAGAGATCGAGCGCGTGCTGGTCGAGCGCTGCGAGTCACACCCGCGGATTCAGCTCTTCACGAATCACATCAGCGTCGATCTCGTGACCACGCAGAAGCTCGGCCTGCCCGGGCCCGCGCGCGTGTGCGGCGCGTACGTGCTCGACCCCGAGACCGGCCAGGTCGAGAGCTTCCGCGCGCGCGTGGTGCTGCTCGCGACCGGCGGCTGCGGCAAGACTTACTTGTACACGAGCAACCCCGACATCGCGTCGGGCGACGGCATCGCCATGGCGTTCCGCGCGGGCGCGACGGTCGCGAACATGGAGTTCATCCAGTTCCATCCGACGTGCTTGTATCACCCCGACGCGCGCTCGTTCCTGATCAGCGAAGCCGTGCGCGGCGAGGGCGCGGTGCTGCGCAACCGCGCGGGCGAGGCGTTCATGCGCCGCTACGACTCACGCGCCGATCTCGCGCCGCGCGACGTCGTGGCGCGCTCGATCGACTTCGAGCTCAAGCGCTCGGGCGACGACTGCGTGTATCTCGACTGCACCGCGCTCGACCCGAGCTTCGCGCGCTCGCGCTTCCCGAACATCTACGAGCGGTGTCTGCGCTTCGGCTTCGATCTCACGAAGCAGCCGCTGCCCGTCGTGCCCGCGGCTCACTACGGCTGCGGCGGCGTGCGCACGGGTCTGCGCGGTGAGTCGGAGGTCGAGAATCTCTTCGCGGCGGGCGAGGTCGCGTGCACGGGCCTGCACGGCGCGAACCGGCTGGCGTCGAACTCACTGCTCGAAGGCGTGGTGTTCGCCCGCGCCGCGGCCGAAGCGGTGGCCGAGAGACTCGCGTCGGGCATCGCCGACCCGCCCGAGCTCCCGGCGTGGGACCGCGGCCAGGCCGTCGATCCCACCGAGACCGTGCTGGTCAACGCGAACTGGGACGAGATACGCCGGCTCATGTGGAACTACGTGGGCATCGTGCGCAGCGACAAGCGGCTCGAGCGCGCGCGCCGGCGCATCGACAATCTGGCCCGCGAGATCCGCGAGTACTACTGGCGGGTCGTAGTGACTCCCGACCTGGTCGAGCTGCGCAACCTGGCGATGGTGGCCGAGCTGATCATCCGCTCGGCGAGCGCGCGCACCGAGAGCCGGGGGCTGCACTACACCGTGGATCACCCGGCGCTGGACGCGACCCCGCGAGACACTCTGCTGAAGGCGCCGCTTCCTCCGCTGTAGAGAGTCGAGTCCGCAAGCGACGAAGTCGCGCGCAGCGAGCCGGAGGCGAGCGAAGTCACTCGGTCAGAGCGCGCCGCCAGTCATGACGGTGATGGCCTGTGAGCCGCCGAGGCCGAGAATCGCCGTGATCGGATACGTGAAGTTCTGGATCGCGTACCCGATCTTCGCCGACCAGGTCGGCGGCACGTAGATCACGTCCCCGGGCTGCAGCATGTAGTTCGTCTCGCCGTGGCCGTAGCGACTGATCGCCCGGAGATAGACGGGATAGGTGCGCTGGCCCTCGATGGTGGGGCGAACCAGCCAAGCGTCGTCCTCGTCGGCGAACTTCGTGCTGCCGCCCGCGATTCCCAGCGCGTAGAGCGCGGTGACGTCTCCGATCAGCGGGTACGCGCCTGGCCGGCCGACCTCGCCGAACACGTAGAACATGCGGCTCTCCGAGCGAGTCAGTGAGACCGTGACGTCGGGCTGAACGATGAACTCCTTCAGGCGGCGAGTCACTTCGTTGCGAACGTCGTCGACCGTGCGGCCGCGCACTTCGACGTCGCCGATCAGATCGAGCGAGATGCGGCCGTCTGGGCGCACGACCACTTCGCGTTCGATCGCGGGCTCGGGCCGCACGACGATCGTGAGCGTGTCGGGCGGCGCGATGTGGTACTCGGCCTGATTCGACGGCGCGGCGGGCCGGCCGCTGCCGGTCATGCACGCGGCGCAGAAGACGGCAACGGTCGCGAGCAAGAGCGCGCGCAGGTAGTCACGAGTCACTGTCTCTCCCCTCCCCTCCGTGTGTCGCAAAACAGTGTAGCCGGGGCGGTTTCGCTGTCAGCTCGCACCGCGGCCGGAGATCACGGCCGGGAAGGTCGCGAGCAGGATCTGCAGATCGAGCAACAGCGACCAGCGCTCGACGTATTCGATGTCGAGCTTCACCCAGTCCTCGAACTCGATCTCGTTGCGTCCCGAGATCTGCCAGAGACACGTGATGCCGGGGCGCATGCTGAGCCGGCCGCGGTGGTCGAGCTCGTACTTCTCGACCTCGGCGGGCACCGGCGGGCGCGGGCCCACCAGACTCATGTGACCCGCGAGCACGTTCACGACCTGCGGCAGCTCGTCGATCGAGTACTTGCGCAGGATGCGTCCCACGCGGGTCACGCGCGGGTCGCGCTGCATCTTGAACACGGGGCCCGACTTCTCGTTCTGCGAGCGCAGCTCGGCCTTCCGCGCTTCGGCGTCGGTGACCATCGTGCGGAACTTCAGGAACGGGAACGTGCGGCCGTAGCGGCCGCAGCGCGGCTGCACGAAGAAGATCGGGCCGGGTGAGTCGAGCTTGATCGCGATCGCGACGGCGAGCCACACCGGCAGAGTCACGAGGAGCGCGGCGCCCGCGCCCAGGATGTCGAGCCCGCGCTTCAGCGCGAACTCCCAGCGGCGGTGGCGGCCGTGCACCGAGAACGAGATCGCCGGCAGACCGGCGACGTCGCGGCGCACCACCGATGCCGCGCGCGTGTCGAACAGATCGACTGGAATGGTGAGGTCGATGCCGAGCGTCTCGCACAGACCGATCGCGTTCGCGGTCGAGTCATGCGCGAGAAAGCGGCGCGGCAGGCCGAAGATCACCCAGTCGACCGCGTGATTCGCCGCGATCTGTGACAGCGCGTCGAGCCGGCCGAGATACCGGTCGCCGAGCACGCGCAGATCTGCGTCGGAGGGATCGTCGTCGAGGAAGCCGCACACCTTCGTGCGCGAGCGGCCGCCTTCGAGATTCGTCGCGATGCGGCGCGCGCGCTCACCGCTGCCGAGGACGAGCACGTTGATGACTCCGCGCCGGGAACTCGTGGACCTCACGACGGACATCGCTTCCAGAACCTCTCGCTACTAACTGCGGCCTTCGCGTCCGCGCCGCTTCTTGCCGCCGCCCACCTCGAGATACGGTGACTCGAGATAGGACGGGTAGGAAGATCGGTCGGACGAGTCGACCCAGTTGAACACCACGCCGAGCACGCGCGCGCCCGCGCGCCGCAGGTCTTCGCGCATGCGCTTCAGCGCGCGCAGCTCGACGCTGCCGGGGCGGTGCACCAAGAGAGTCGCGTCGGCGTCGGCGGCCAGTAACAGCGCGTCCGGAACCGCGAGCAGCACGGGGGAGTCGAGCACGACCAGGTCGTACTCCCCTCGCAGTCTCGACATCAGCGTGGCGAAGGCGTTCGAGGCGAGCAGCTCGGACGGATTGTCGGGATAGGTTCCAGCGGTGAGCACTTCGTAACTCGCCGTGTCTGGGCGCTGCGTGCACTCCTCGAAAGTGAATTTGCCTTCGAGTATGTCGGCCAGGCCCGGCGAGCGAGGCAGGTTGAACACGCGGTCGACGCGGCCGCGGCGCAGGTCGGCGTCGATCAGGATCACGCGCCGGCCCATCTGCGCGAACGTGCTCGCGAGGTTGAGCGACGTCGTGGTCTTGCCCTCGCCGGCGATCGCGCTGGTGATCACGATCGAGCTGAGCTTCGCCTCGCGCGTCGCGAACAGGATCGACGTGCGCAGATTGCGGTAGCTCTCCGCCGCGGGGCCCCGCTTGGCGCGGCCGGCCTGATGCTCGGGCAGCGCGTTCTTGTCGTCGACCGCGGGAATGAGGCCGATCGTCTGCACGCCCAGCGCGCGCGCGATGCCCTCGGGGTCGCGCATGCGGCGATCGAGCAGCTCGCGCAGGAGGCCGAGGCCGACGCCGGCCGCGATCGCCGCGACCCAGCCCATCACGAGATACTTGCGGCGGCTCGGGCCGGCGGGCCACATAGGCGCGACCGCGTAGTCGAGGACGTACGCGCCGGTCTGCTTGTCGGCCGCGGTGAGCAGTGACTCGTTGCGGCGCGTGAGCAGTACGGAGAGCAGCTGCTTGTCGATCTCGAGCTCGCCCTGCAGGCGCTTGTATTTCGACAGCGCCTCGGAGCGAACGCCGCCGTCCCCGACGCCCATCATCTCGTCGCGCGCCCTCTCGAGCGCGCGCACGCGCGCCTCGAGACGTGCCGAGTCACCGCGCAGGCGCTGGAACTCGATCTCTTCCGTGGCAGTCAGATCGGGCTGGTCGGTGAGTCCCGCCGCGCCGAGCCGCGAGCCCAAGTCACTCAGCATGCCCTCGAGGCGGCGCACCTCGGGGTGAGTCGGCGTGAAGCGCAGGCGGGCCGCTTCGAGCGCGCGCTGCGCGGCCTGGTAATCCTCGCGCAGCTGGCGGTCACTCTGGCCGCGCGTGGTCGCCGCGGCGGCCGCGCGCGGCGCGAGCTCGGCCAAGCGCTGGCGGGTCGCGATCAAGTCGATGCGCGCGGTCTGCAGCGTGTCGTCGATGCCCGCGATTGAGTCCGTGTCCTTCGTGTCGCCCGCGGCGCTTGGCGACACCTGGTTCTTCGCCACGAGCTCCGCGACCGCGCTCTCCTTGATCGCGATTTGATCGCGCAGCTCGTACACCTGCTGGTTCAGCCAAGTGACTGCGCGGTTCGACGCTTCGTCGCGGCGCATCTGCAGGTAGCGCACGTAGGCATCGGCGACGCTGTTCACGAGCCAGGCCGCGGCGTCGGCGGTGCCGCCGCGCGACGAGATCAAGAGGAACGAGCCGCCGCCGTTGAGGCCCACCTCGATCTGCTCGCGCAGCGCCTTCAAGCGCATCGCGCGCTCCTGCTGCTGCGTCGGGATCACCGGCTCTGTCTCGCCGTTGAGCCGCATCTTCACGTAGTCGAGCAGGCTCTGACTCGGCGCGGCCCCGCTCGGCAGCTGATCGACGACCTGGCCGAGGACTGCCTCGGAGTAGACGAGCGTGAGCATCGTGTCTTCGATCGCGCGCTCGTCGCGCACACCCGGCACGATCTCACCGCCGAAGTCGAGGGCCTTCGGCGCGGCTTGGATCGCGATGGTCGCCGTCGCTTCGAAGTAGTGCTTCAGCATGAACGGCAGCACGGTCGCGGGCACCAGCAGCGGGAGAGTCACGAGCAGGACGATGACTCGCTGCCGGCGGACGATGTCCAGAATGCGGCGGAAGTCGAAGTCTGGCGCGTCGCTCTCGCGCTCCTCGCCCGACTCCCAGTCCTCACGCATTCAATGGCCTCCGGGAAACCCCAGCCGCGGCGATAGTAGCAACCGATATGCCGTTCCAGGGGTGCGAAGAACGGGGCCGCGCCGGCGACTCGAGAGGCTCACTTCCCCTTTTGGCACCGCGCGAACCCTCTCGCGCGCCCCTTCGGACTCGAGCGAGCAACTCACGCGCAGGCGGAAGGAAAGCGGTGCGGTTAGCGGGCGCGGAGGGCCGAGGCGCGGCGCGCTCGGATGACGGCCCAGCCGATCGCGAGCGACCCGAGCGCGTACAGCACCATGGTGCGGGTCTCGGGAATCGGGCGCGAGCTGGGCGGGCGAATCGGCTCGAGCTTGATGCCGAGGATCTCGCGGCGGCTGCCCAGGGACAGCGCCAGCATGTGTGAGCCGCCGAGCACCGTGTACTCGAGCTGCTTGGTCACCTTCCCCGAGCCGGTCGGAGCGATGAACGAGTAGCTGCCGAGCTGGGCGCTCACGCTCATCGAAGTGGCCGTGATGCCGACGGAGTTGAACAGCGCGCCGAGATCCTTCTCGCTCGCCTGCCCGGTGGCCAGCTCGAGCAGGAGCTTCGAGCTCGCGGCGGGGGTCGGGCCGGCCGAGGCCGGGTTCGAGACCCAGCCGGCGGCGATTGCGATCAGAGCCACGACGACGAAGCGCTTCACGGATTCCCTCGACCCCCACGGTGGACCCGCTGCGGTGCGGGCTATGTGATACAGGTCGGATTCGACACGATCTTCCGCCTGCTGTCAATCCTGACCGGCCGGAGCGCCGAGAAGGAAAATGGCCGGTGAGGCTTGGGGTTATACGACCCTCGCACCTCGCTGGATGCGCCGCGCCGGGGTGTTTCTACGCAAGTGTTTCGCCCCTAGAGAGATCAAGTGATCGGAACGAGTGATCAAGTCGAGGGATCGCGTTGGCGCAGTGAGTCATGGCTGCGCGGCGTGTGTCTGGTGATGGCGATCACATCGATCGTGCCGGCGCTGCTCGCTCTGTCGTACCTCTGGAGTAACTCGGACCTCATGGGGTACGGGTATCTCATTCCGGCTTCCGCGCTCGGGCTCGCGTGGCTGCGCAGGGACGAAGTCACACGAGCGCTTCGGGAGGCCGAGCCGCCGCGCGCGGGCGCGGCATGGGTGCTCGGCGCGGCGCTCGTCGAGTCAGTCGGTCTGCTCGCCGACGTCGGGAGCTTGGCGGGCCTCGGCATCCCGCTCCTGCTCGGCGCGACGGCCTACGCCGTCGGCGGCGCGAGACTCGCGCGCGCGCTCACGCTCCCGATCGGGTTTCTCGTCTTCATGATCCCGCCGCCGTCGTTCCTCGTGGATCCGCTGCTCGAGCACCTGAAGTCACTGGTCACTCTGGCCTCGGTCGGGGTGATCCGCCTCACGGGCGTTTCGGTCGCGGCGCAGGGGAATCGCATCTTCATTCCGGGCCACGAGCTGTTCGTGGCGAATGCGTGCGCCGGGCTGAACTCGATCGTGACTCTCTTGCCGCTGGGCGTGGTCGTGGCGACGTTTCTGGTGAACGGCGCGTGGAGGCGCGCGGCGCTCTTGGCCAGCGTGGTGCCGCTCGCGATGTTCGGGAACATCGTGCGCGTCTCGCTGACGGCGGTGCTCGTGTCTCGCTTCGGCGCCGAGTGGGCGGTGGGAAGTCTGCACGAGTCATTCGGCGCGGCGACCTTCGCGCTCGGCACCGTCGCGCTCCTCGGCGTGGCGAGGGTCTTGAAGTGACTCGCAACGTTCGGCTCGCGCTCGTGGCGCTGGCGCTGCTCGTGCCGCTGGCCACCCAGCTGTGGGCGGCGCGCGCGCGCGGCGAGATTCGCTTCAGCCTCGAGCGGCTCCCGCCGCGGCTCGGGTCACTCGACTTCGCGGCCGAGGAGGATCTGCCCGCCGAAGTCCTCTCGCAGATCTCGCCAGACGCGCACACGATGCGCCTGTACACGAACGAGCACGGCCGGTCGCTCTGGGCGTATCTCGCGTTCTACTCGGGGACCGGCCTCAAGAGCGCTCACGATCCCGAGGTGTGTTACCCGGCGCAAGGCTGGGACATCGCCACGCTGCGCAGCCGAGAAGTGACTCTCGACGATGGGAAGTCACTCACCGGGAAGCTGCTCGCCGCCACGATGGGCGCGCAGGAGGAGCTGGTGTTGTACTGGTTCCAGCCCGTCGGGCGCTGGCCGCGGCGCGCGCCGCTGGAGCTCGCGCTGCGCGGCATCGACGCGCTCGGCGGGCGCTCGCGCTACGCGTTCGTGCGGCTGTCGACGCGGATCTCGAGCGACGACCCGGCCCAGTATCTCGCGGCCGAGGAGCTGCTGGTCGACGCCGCCCGCGCACTCGCGCCGTCGGTGCGCGCCACCGTCGACGCCGCGAGTGACTCGACCGTCTCAGCGCGCGCCGACTTCTTTCAGGTCGGCGTTCATCATGATCTCGACGAGCTCCTCGAAGCGCACGCGCGGCTGCCAGCCGAGCTTCCGCTTGGCCTTCGACGGATCGCCGAGCAGTAAGTCGACCTCGGCGGGCCGGAAGAATTTGGGGTCGATCTCGATCAGCACGCGGCCGGTGCGCCGGTCGACGCCCTTCTCGCCGAGCCCCTGCCCTTGCCACGCGAGCTCCCAGCCGGCGACGCGCGACGCGCGCTCGATGAACTCGCGCACCGTGTGAGTCTCTCCCGTGGCCACGACGAAGTCGTCGGGCTGCGGCTGCTGCAGCATGACCCACATCATCTCGACGAAGTCGGGCGCGTAGCCCCAGTCGCGCTTCGAGTCGATGTTGCCCATGCGCAGCGTGTTGAGCCGCCCGGCCCGGATCTGCGCGAGCCCGAGAGTCACTTTGCGAGACACGAAGTTCTCTCCGCGCCTCGGTGACTCGTGATTGAACAGGATACCGTTCGAGGCGTGCATGCCGTACGCCTCGCGGTAGTTGCGCACGATCCAGAACGCGTACGCCTTCGCCACGGCGTACGGCGAGCGCGGATGGAACGGAGTCTCTTCGGTCTGCGGCGTCTGTTCGACCTTGCCGTACAGCTCCGAGGTCGAGGCCTGGTAGAAGCGCGCCTCGATCTTGTTCGAGCGCAGGGCTTCCAGCAGGCGCAGCACGCCGGTGCCGTCGACGTCTGCGGTGTACTCGGGCTGCTCGAACGACACGGCGACGTGTGACTGCGCCGCGAGGTTGTACACCTCGGTCGGCCGCACGTTCGCGACGATCCGATTCAGGCTCGACGAGTCACTCATGTCGCCGTAGTGCAGCGCGTATACCTTGCCGTCGGCCACGGCGCGGTCGTGGGACTGATCGATGCGCGCGCGGTTGAAGAGCGACGTGCGGCGCACGATGCCGTGCACGTCGTAGCCCTTCTCGAGCAGGAGCTCGGCGAGATACGAGCCATCCTGGCCCGTGACGCCGGTGATCAGCGCAACCTTCTTCGAGCTCACGAAGTGACTCCTTCCAGGTCCGAGCAGTCAGAGCGGCAGCCCGACGCTCCACAGCGAGGTCAAGGTCCAGCCCACGCCGCAGACGATCAGCGCCGGCGACGCGAGCAACAGGTCGATCGGCGAGCCGCCCTCGCCGCGCACCTGCGCGAGGCGGAGATATTCGAGCACGCCGAACACCACGAACGGCAGCGACGCGAACTCGCGGCGCGGCAGGAGCACCTGCGCGTCCATGCAGTACAGCGCGTACGCGATCAGGATCATGCCGGCGCTGATCGCCATCGCCATGTCGAGATACTCGAGCGTGTAGCCGGCGAGCGCGGGCCGGTGAGACGCGTCCATGCCGCGAGCCAACTCACTTCGCCGCTTGGCGAGCGAGATGAAGATGGCGAGCGTGGACGAGCAGAGCAGCAGCCAGTTCGACGGGCTCGTGCCCACGAGCTCGGCGCCGAGCACCACGCGCAACACGAACCCCGCCGACGGCAGGAAGACGTCGACCAGCGGCACGTGCTTCCCGCCGAACTGATACAAGAGCTCCTTCGCGACGTACGCGCCCACGACCCACAGCGCGGCCGGCACGCCGGAGAGCCAGGCGCATGTGACTCCCGCGGTCAGCAACACGCCGCCGAACACCAGCGCCGCGGTCTTCGAGATACGACCCGCCGCGATCGGGCGCAGCTTCTTCTTCACGTGGAGTCTGTCGCGCTCCGCGTCGAGTGTGTCGTTCAGTGCGTACACCGCCGACGAGACGAGACAGATGCTCGTCAGGCCGAACGCGAACGACACCGGGTCGAAGCGCCCTCCCGCCGCGAGCGCGAACGGGATCGGCATCAGCACGAATACGTTCTTCGCCCAGTCCTTCGGGCGCGCGAGGCGGACGAAGTCGAGCGGGTTCATCTAGAAGCCGATCCGCCGCATCACGAAGCGCGGCAGCAGGCGAATCACGAACATGACGAGTGACCACGGCGGCGGATACACGACGGGCTTCTTCTTGTCGATCGCGCGCAGCACCTGCGCCGCGACGTCCTCGGGCTCGCTCGCGAACGGCGGCGGCTTCAGACCCTCGGTCATGCTGGTCTTCACGAAGCCCGGCTTCACGGTCACGGTGACCAGGCCCTCGCCGCGGAACTTGTGGTCGAGCCCCTCGAGATAACGAGTGAGTCCCGCCTTCGCGGCGCCGTACAGGATCACCGGCTTGCGGCCGCGTTCGCCCGCCACCGACGAGAACACGCAGAGCGTGCCGCCGCCGCGCGAGAGCAGGCGCTTCCGCGCCTCTTCGCAGAACGCGACCGTGTGAGTGAAGTTCGCGGCGAGCAGCTTGCGGCAGAACTCGGGGTCCGACTCGAGCCGCTCCTGCGACGCGAAGAGGCCGGCGGTCACGATCACCGTGTCGAAGCCGCCGAGCGCCTCGTCGGCGCGGTCGAGCGCGGGGCCGAAGCTCGCGGGGTCGAGTAAGTCGCACTCCATGGTGCCGACCTTGCCCGCCGCGCCGCGCGCCTCGAGGTCCTGCGCGCTGCGCGCGAGGTCCGCCGCGGGAATGCCCAGAACGAAGAGTGACTCGCCGCGCTCCGCGAGTAGACGAGACAGCGCGCGCCCCATGCCGCTGGTCGCGCCCAGCATCACCGCCTTCACGCGTCGTCCCCCAACAGCCGCACCGACAGCGCGCTGCGCAGCTTTCGCTCGGGATCCCACTTTCGGCGCACCTCGTTCCATGGCGGGAAGCGCGGCTCCATGGCGCGGAAGTGACTCGCGCGAGTCAGCACGTCCTTGGCCATGTAGATGCGCCCACCGACCTCGAGCACGATGTCGTTCAGCGCGTCGATCAGCGCCTGCGTCTTCGCGCCGCGCATCGGCACGTCGATGGCGATCGAGATACCGGGCTTCGGGAACGACAGCATCCCCTTGCCTTCGGCGCCGCAGTCCTTGATCACCGACACGGGCGAGGGACAGCCGCGCCGAGTCATTGCCGCGAGGAACCGGCGCACCACGCGAGTGTCTCGCTCGATCGGCATCACGCACTGATACTGCGCGAAGCCGCGCGGGCCGTAGAGGCGGTTCCAGTGGCGCACGCCGTCGAGCGGCCAGTAGAAGGCCTGCGGGTGCACGACCTCCTTGCGCAGGCCCTTGCTCTGCGAGTGATACCAGAGGACGTTGAAGATCGAGACGCTGAGCTGATTCACGAGCCCGAGCGGCAGCGGCGGAACCGCGAGTCTCTCTTTCAGCAGAGGTGGCTCGGGCGGCGCTTCGCTCTTGTCCGCCCACCGGCCCACGATCGCGATGCCGCGCCCCAGCCCCGGCCCGCGCTTCGTGCTGTCGAACCAACACTTCGTGAGTGGCCACTCCTTGCTCGCGTCGAGGAGTGTCTCGACCAGGTCGTCGATGTCGTGCACGCGGCGGCTCTCTTGGTAGATCCACGCGCTCGGGATTCGCGCGAGCTGAAACTCGACCTCGAGTATGTGCCCAGTGAGTCCCATGCCGCCGAGCGTGGCGCGGAACAGCTCGGGCTCGGTGCGCTCGCTCACTTCGAGCACGCGCCCGTCGGCGACGCGCATGCGCAGACTCAGCACGTGCTGGCCGAACGTGCCGGCGACGTGGTGATTCCCGCCGTGGACGTCGGAAGCGACCATCCCGCCCAGAGTCACGTACTGCGTGCCGGGAGACACCGGCGACGCCCAGCCACGCCGCAGGAAGATGCGGTTCAGATCGCGCAGCGAGAGACCCGCCTCGGCGCGCAGCACGCCGGTCTCGGGATCGAAGCCGAGCAAACGGTTCGCGCGGCGCGAGTTGGCGACCACGTCCGCGCTCGAGCACGGGAGTGACGCGTCGCCGTACGAGCGGCCCAACCCGCGCGAGAGCGCGGCGTCGCGGGTCGCGGCCTCGAAGTCCTCGAAGACGCGCTCGGTCCCCTCGACGACGGGGTATCTCCCCCAACCCGAGAGCTCAGTCATCTCGACGGCTCAGTCATCTTTCCCTCGCGAACGATATCGGCGCGCCAGGGCTATGGTATTCGCCCACTCGGCCAAAGGCGGCAAGCATTGAAAGACTCCGTGAACACACCCGCCAGCGCGCGCGCGTGGCTCGTCGACTTGGACGGCACGCTGTACCACGCGGCGCCGGTGAAGCTCGCGATGGCCGCGGAGCTCGCGGTCGCGGGCCTGCGCGTCGCGCCGCTCCTGCGCCGCTTCCGTGCGGAGCACGAGCGGGTGCGCGAGGACGAGACACTCGATGGCGATCCCTTCGCGCGGCAGATCGCGCGCGCGGCGCTCGAGCTGCGGGTCGAGCCGGCGACACTGCTCGGTGTCGTCGACGAGTGGATGCACCGCCGGCCCGGCAAGTGGCTGCGGCGCGCGCGCCGGCGCGGTCTGCTCGCGGAGCTCTCGCGTTTCCGCGCGGGCGGTGGGAAGACCGCGCTCGTCTCGGACTATCCCGCGCGCGTGAAGCTCGCCGCGCTGGGCGCGGAGGCGCTGTTCGATCTCGTGGTCGCGGCCGGCGAGCCGGGCGGTCCGCCGCGGCTCAAGCCCGCCCCCGACGGCGTCCTCGCGGCGGCCGCGCGGCTCGGAGTGAGTGCCTCGGAGTGTCTCGTGATCGGCGACCGCGACGACGCGGACGGCGAAGCGGCGCGGCGCGCGGGCATGGCGTTCCGCAAGGCCGCCGGGCTCTAGGGGTCGGGCTCCGGCTCGGTCGGCTCGGGCTCGTCGAACAGCGGCAGCTGCGGCCGCGCCTCGCCGACGTCCTCGACCGGGATGACGTAGTCGCCCGAGAAGCACGCGTCGCAGAAGCCGTGCTTCATGCGCGCCTCGATCGCCCGCAGCGCCTCGAGTGACAGGAACGCCAGGCTATCGGCGCCGATGATCCGGCGGATCTCCTCGACCGAGTGATTCGCAGCGATCAGCTCCGCGCGCGTCGGCGTGTCGATGCCGTAGTAACACGGCCCGGTCGTCGGGGGCGCAGACACTCGGATGTGTACCTCGCCCGCGCCCGCGCCGCGGAAGAGAGTCACGAGCTTGTTCAACGTGGTGCCGCGCACGATCGAATCTTCGACCACGACGAGCCGCTTGCCCGCGACGAGCTCGCGGATCGGGTTGTGCTTCACGCGCACGCCGAACATGCGGATCGACTGCTCGGGCTCGATGAACGTGCGGCGCACGTAGTGATTGCGGATCAGCGCGTTCTCGTACGGGATGCCCGACGCCTCGGCGTAGCCCAACGCCGCGACGGAGCCCGAGTCGAGCACGGGCACGACCATGTCGGCCACGACCGGGGCCTCGCGCGCGAGCTCGCGGCCGAGCTGCTTGCGCGTCTGATACACGCTGTTCCCGAACACGAGTGAGTCGGGCCGCGCGAAGTAGATGTGCTCGAACACGCACAGCTTCTCGGGCACGCGCGGCAGCGGTTGCACCGAGCGCAGGCGCCCGCGGCGAATCACCACGATCTCGCCCGGCTCGATGTCGCGCTCGTACACGGCGCCGATCAGATCGAACGCGCACGTCTCACTCGCGATCACCCACGCCTGACCCAGCCGGCCGAGTGACAGCGGACGGAACCCGTAGGGGTCGCGCGCCGCGACCAACACGTCGTCGACCAGGAACACGGCCGACCACGCGCCGCGCACGCGCGAGCACATGTCGCCGAGTCTCTCCTCGAGCGTGCCCCGCGCGCGGGCGAAGAGGTGCACGAACACCTCGGAGTCCATCGTGCCCTGGAAGATCGAGCCCTGTGACTCGAGCTCGGCGCGGATCGCGAGCGCGTTGGTGAGGTTGCCGTTGTGTGCGACCGCGATCTGCGAGCGGCCCGTGTTCGCGATGAACGGCTGCGCGTTCTGCAGGTTGCTCGCGCCCGCGGTCGAGTAGCGCACGTGACCGATCGCGATGCGACCCGGCAGTGACTCGAGCACGTCCTGCGAGAACACGTCGGCGACGAGTCCCATCCCCTTGTGGATGTGCGTCTCGCCGTTCTCGCGAGTCACGATGCCCGTCGACTCCTGCCCGCGGTGCTGCAGCGCGTAGAGACCGAGATACACGTGGTTCGCGGCCTCTGGATGGCCGGCGATCCCCATGACGCCGCACTCTTCGCGGAAGCGATCGAGCTTCGCTCGCTCGCTGTCCGCTTCGAGGCGAACTTGCGGGGCCCGGTCGAGCGAAGCTCGACCACCCGCGCTGCGCAAGGCTTCGCCTCGCTGCGCGCTTCGCTTGCCTCGAAGCTTCGGGTCACTCATCCCAGCGCCTCCGGCAGGGTTCGGGCCCAGAGATCGTGCGCCTCGACCAGCGACACGTCGACCCCGGGCGCGATGCGTATGCGCACGCCGCCCGTCGCGCCGATGCGCGCCGCGGGCACGCCGTGCTCGCGCGCCAGCGCGAGGAAGCGCTCGCGGTCGGCGGGCGCGCACGAGACGATGGCGCGCGCGGCGGACTCGGCGAACAGCGCAACCTCGGGGCGCAGACCCGATGCGGGGAGCGCGACGTCGAGGCCTACACCGGAACGGATCGCGCATTCGGCGAGCGCGATCGCCGCGCCGCCGTCCGAGCAGTCGTGCGCGGAGCGCATGAGTCGCTGCTCGGCCGCGGCCGCGAGCAGCTTCTGGAGGCGCTGCTCGGCCGCGAGATCGAGTGCCGGCGGCGCGCCGCGCTCGAGCCCATGGCGCACGGCGAGATACTCGCTGCCGCCGAGCTCGGCGCGGGTCTCGCCGAGCAGGATCACGTCGTCGCCCGCGCCGCGGAACGCGGCGGGCACCGCGCGAGTCACGTCGTCGAGCAGGCCGACCATGCCGATCGTCGGCGTCGGCGGAATGCCGCCCTCGCCCGACGTCTCGTTGTAGAAGCTCACGTTGCCGCCCGTGATCGGAATGCCGAAGGCGCGGCACGCGTCGCCCATGCCGCGCGTCGCCTCCGCGAACTCCCACATCGCCTCGGGCCGCTCGGGGCTGCCGAAGTTGAGACAGTTCGTGACCGCGAGCGGGCGCGCGCCGGTGACTGCCACGTTGCGCGCCGCTTCGGCCACGGCGTGCTGCGCGCCGAGATAGGGGTCGAGCGCGCACCAGCGCGGATTGCAGTCGGTCTTGAGCGCGAGCCCGCGCTCGGTCTCGGGGATGCGCACCACCGCGGCGTCGCCGCCCGGGCGCAGCACGGTCGACGAGCCCACCAGCTGGTCGTACTGGCGATACACCCATTCGCGCGAGCACAGGTTCGGCGAGGCGAGCAGCTGGAGCAGCGCGCCGGACGGGTCGGTCTCCGCGGGGAGTGAGTCGAGGTCGAGCTTCTGCAGTGACTCGAAGTCGGCGGGCCGCGCCGTCGGGCGCTCGTAGGCGGGTGCGTTCGCGGCGATGGGATCGACGGGGATGTCGACCACCGTCCGCCCTTGCCAGCGCACGCGCATGCGCCCGTCGTCGGTGACTCGGCCGACGAGCGCCGCGTCGAGGTCCCACTTCTCGAACACCGCGAAGATCTCGTCCTCGCGCCCCTTCTCGGCCACGAGCAGCATGCGCTCTTGTGACTCGGAGAGGAGCAGCTCGTACGCGGTCATGCCCGACTCGCGCTGCGGGACCTGGTCCAGGTCCATCTCGATGCCGGTGCCGGAGCGCGACGCCATCTCGAAGCTCGAGCAAGTGAGTCCCGCCGCGCCCATGTCCTGGATGCCCACGATCGCGCCGGTGGCCATCGCCTCGAGACACGCCTCGAGCAGGAGCTTCTCCGTGAACGGGTCGCCGAGCTGCACGGTCGGGCGCTTCGCGTCGGTGTCTTCGTCGAACTCCGCCGACGCGAGAAGACTCGCGCCGTGGATGCCGTCGCGCCCGGTCTTCGAGCCGACGTAGATCACGGGGTTGCCCGGCCCGGCGGCCTTGGCGAGGAAGATCTGCTCGCGGCGCGCGATCCCCAGGTTCATCGCGTTCACGAGGATGTTGTTGCGGTAGCGCGGGTGGAAAGTGACTTCGCCGCCGACGGTGGCACAGCCGAAGCAGTTCCCGTAGTCGCCGATGCCGCGCACCACGCCGCGCACGAGATACCGCTGGTGCGCGTCGTCGAGCGAGCCGAAGCGGAGTGAGTCGAGCGACGCCAGCGGCCGCGCGCCCATCGTGAAGATGTCGCGCAGGATGCCGCCCACCCCGGTCGACGCGCCGCCGTGGGGCTCGACCTGACTCGGGTGGTTGTGACTCTCGATCTTGAACACCGCGACCCAGCCGTCGCCGACGTCGACCACGCCCGCGTTCTCGCCGGGGCCCTGCACCACGCACGCGCCCTTGGTCGGGAGCTTCTGCAGATACTTCTTGCTCGACTTGTACGAGCAGTGCTCGGACCACATGACCGAGAAGATCCCGAGCTCGGGGAAGGTCGGGCGCCGGCCGAGTATCTCGCCGATCAGCGCGATCTCGTGACTCGACAGGCCGTGCTCGCGCGCGAGCTCGTCGGTGACTTCGGGGTCGCTCACCGGCCCGCCCGCGCCGCGACGCACGCGGCCAGGAAGGAGCGCAGCACGTGCGCGCCGTCGGCGGAGCCGAGCAGCGGGTCCGTGGCGTGCTCGGGGTGCGGCATGAGTCCGAGCACGTTGCCGCGCTCGTTCGTGACTCCCGCGATGTCGTCCGTCGAGCCGTTCGGGCTGCCGCCCACGTAGCGGAACGCGACGCGCGGCTTGCGGTCGGGGTCGGGCACGTACGCGCCCTCGCCGTGCTTCACGGGCATGACCAGCGCGCGGCCGGGCGTGAGCTCGGCGCGGAACATGCCGGGATCCTCGACGGCCACGCGCACGTCCTGACACACGTACTTGAGCTCGCGGTTCCGCACGAGCACCCCGGGCAAGAGCCCCGACTCACACAGGATCTGGAAGCCGTTGCACACGCCGAGCACGGGCTTGCCGCTCTCGGCGAACTCGACCAGCGAGCGCATCACCGGCGAGAAGCGCGCCATCGCGCCGCAGCGGAGATAGTCGCCGTACGAGAAGCCGCCCGGCACGCCGATGCCGTCGAGTGACTCGGGCAGGCGCTGGTCCTTGTGCCAGATCATCCGCACGTCGGCGCCGCACAGCCCGAACGAGCGCCGCATGTCGCGATCGTCGAGTGACCCCGGGAAGACGAGCACGCCGACCCGCGGCGCGCTCACGACAGGATCTCGTACTGCTCGATCACCGGATTCGCGAGCAGCTTCTCGGCCGCTTCGGCCGCGAGCGCGCGCGCCTTCGCGGGATCGGTCGCGTCGACGTCGAGCACGACCAGCTTCCCGGTGCGCACGCCGGTCACTTGCGAGTAACCCAGGTCGTGCAGCGCATGCTCGATCGCACGGCCCTGCGCGTCGAGCACGCCCGGCTTGAGACTCACCAGCACGCGGACCTTCATCGCAGCGAGCCTCCCTTCGCGGCGAGCGTGCGCGCGAAGATCGCGTCGACGTTGCGCAGCGTGCGGTCGAGATCGAAACACTCGGCCAGCTCGTCGGGATCGAGCACCTTGCCGAGCTCGGGATCCGCGGCGAGGCGGTCGTACAAGTGATCGCCCTCGTCCCAGGCGGTGAGTGAGTGCTTCTGCACGAGCCGGTAGGCCTCCTGGCGCGAGACTCCACGCCGCGCGAGCGCCAGCAGCACCGACTGACTGAACACGAGCCCGCGCGCGGAGTCGAGGTTCGCGCGCATGCGCTCGGGACTCACTTCGAGACTCGTGATCAGATCGGCGAGCCGGTGCAGCATGAAGTGCACCAAGGCGGTCGCGTCGGGAAACACGATTCGCTCGACCGAGCTGTTCGAGATGTCGCGCTCGTGCCACAACACGGAGTTCTCGAGGCCAGTCACGGCGTACCCGCGCACCACGCGCGCGAGGCCGCATAGTGTCTCGAAGCGCCACGGGTTGCGCTTGTGCGGCATGGCCGAGCTGCCTTTCTGCTCGGAGCCGAAGTACTCCTGGACCTCGCCGACTTCGCTGCGCGCCAGGTGGCGCATCTCGACGGCGACGGCTTCGACCGCGCCCGCGGCCTGCGCCAGCGCGGTCAACACCTCCGCGTGTCGGTCCCGCGAGACGACCTGAGTCGAGATCGCCGCCGCTTCGAGGCCGAGCTCGCGCAGCACCTCGACCTCGAGCTCGGGCGGGAGGTGCGCGAACGTGCCGACGGCGCCGGACAGCTTGCCGACGGCGGCCTGCGCGCGCGCGCGCGCGAGTCTCTCGCGCGCCCGCGCCAGCTCGTCCCAGCCGCGGAGCAACTTCAACCCGAACGTCGTCGGCTCCGCGAAGATGCCGTGAGTCCGTCCCACGCAGGGAGTGCGCTTGAACTCGAGCGCGCGCTTCTCGAGCGAAGCGAGCGCTCGATCGCACTCGGCGAGCACCAGCCCCAGAGAGTCGCGCAGCTGCATGGCGAGACACGTGTCGAGCACGTCCGACGAAGTGAGTCCCAGATGGATGTATCTCGACGCCGGCCCGACGTTCTCTGCCAGCGCGTCGAGGAACGCGTTCACGTCGTGGTGCACGCGCGCCTCGATCTCGGCCACGCGCGCGGGGTCGACCTTCGCGCGTGACTCGATCGCCGCGAACGCGTCGCGCGGTATCTCGCCGCGCTTCGCCAGAGCGCGACACACTGCGACCTCGATGCGCACCCACAGCGCGTAGCGCTGGTCCTCTGCCCAGACCGCTTCGAGCGCGGGAAGCGTGTACCGAGAGATCACAGGAGGGGGACTCCTCAGGCGGACGACGCGCTACGGGGAATAGCGCGTCCAGTGATACGCGAGGAGGAGGTAATACATCACGGGGATGCCGAGCAAGGCCGAGTCGATGCGGTCGAGCACGCCGCCGACGCCGGGCAGCAAGTCGCCGGCATCTTTCAGCGCGGCGTCGCGTTTCAGCACGGACTCGATCAAGTCGCCGAGCACCGCGAACGCCGCGAGCGTCATGCCGAACACGAACGCCGCCGACCAGCCGAGATCGCGCGAGAGCTCACCGGGGACGAACCACGTGAACACGAGCTTCGCGATCAGCGCGCACACGCCGCCGGTGATGACTCCGCCGATCGCGCCCTCGACGGTCTTATTGGGACTGATCGCCGGCGCGAGCTTGCGGCGCCCGTATGCGCGGCCGACGAAGTAAGCGCCGGTGTCCGACAGCACGACCGCGGTGAGACACAGAATCATGTAGAAGAAGCCGACCTCGGGATCGACCGGCGCGCCGAAGCGGCGCTCGAGCTCGACCGAGATGAAGCGCACCGACACCGCGTACGAGAGCAGCCAGCCCACGTAGATCACGCCGAAGAAAGTCTCCGAGACACTCGCGATCGCCTCGCGGATCTCCTGCTTCGTGGTCTGCAGGATCATGAGCGTGAGCAAGGTGACGGTGAGTGCGGTGGTGGCGAGTGAGGCGTCGCCCACGTACGCGATCACCGGGAGTGACCCCGCCGCGATGTTCCCGAGCAGGCGGTGGGGCGTCGCGCCCTTCGCGCTGATCAGCCCGTAGAACTCGTTCAGCCCGAGCAAGCTGAACGCGACGACGATCCCGACGTACGCCCAGCCGCCCGCCCAGCACACCCAGACGACGGGCGGCACGAGCAGCCCCGCCGTGACGAAGCGGAGCGTGAGGTTCGAGTACGCCTTGGCCGGCGGCTCGTCCGGGCGCGGGCTCGGACGCAGCGGGTGCGGCGCGTTCGCGGAGCTCGGCCCAAGGGGCGCTGCCGGTCTCCGGTCTCGGTCCGCTGGCTCCAACGCGATCCTCCCGGGGGCGCGGGCAGTCTAGCTCAGCGGCCCGTGTGGCCGAAGCCTCCTGCGCCGCGCTCCGTCGGGGACAGATCGGACGCGGCCGAGACCTCCTTCAGGGAGGCCTCTGCGACGGCCGCGATCACGAGCTGCGCGATGCGCTCGCCGCGCTTCACTCGGAACGGCGCGCCGCCGAGGTTCGCGAGGATCACGCACAGCTCGCCCCGGTAGTCCGAGTCGATCGTGCCCGGCGCGTTGGCGACGGTGACTCCCGAGTGCAGCGCGAGCCCGCTGCGCGGGCGCACCTGCCCCTCGAAGCCGGGCGGGATCGCGAGCGCGAAGCCCGTGGGCACCGCGGCGCGCTCGCCCGGCGCGAGGGTCAAGTCACTCGCGGAGCAGAGGTCGAGACCTGCGCTGCCCGGCGTCGCGCGCCGGGGCAGCGGCAGGTCGCGGTCCGCGTCGCCGCGCACGCGGAAGACCCGGACCTCGCACTCACTCACTCGTGACTCACTGCCGCGAAGCTTCGAGCTGCTCGGCCAGCGCCGCGCGCCGCGAGAGGCGGATCTTGCCGCTCGGGTCGACGTCGAGACACTTCACCAGCACCTCGTCGCCTTCGACGCACACGTCCTCGACCTTCGCGATGCGCCGCTCGGCCAGCTCGCTGATGTGCAGCAGGCCGTCGGTGCCCGGGAAGATCTCCACGAATGCGCCGAAGTCGGTGACTTTGCGGACCTTGCCGAGATAGGTCTTCCCGATCTCCGCTTCCTGAGTCACTTCCTCGACCATCTGCTGGCACTTCACCAGCGCGTCGCGGTTGGGCGCGAAAATCGTGACTCGACCGGAGTCCTCGACGTCCACCTTGGCGGTCGTCGTCTCCTGGATGCCGCGAATCACTTTGCCGCCCGGGCCGATCAGGTCGCGGATGCGGTCCGGCTTGATCCAGATCACGCTGATGCGCGGCGCGTTCTCGCTGAGCTCGGTGCGCGGCGCGAAGCCGGGCAACTGACTCGCGGTCTCTTCCTGCATGCGCGAGAGGATGTGCAGCCGCCCCTGGCGCGCCTGCTCGAGCGCCTTCTCCATGACCGCCCAGTCGAGGCCGTCGATCTTGATGTCCATCTGGATCGCGGTGATGCCCTTCGTCGAGCCCGCGACCTTGAAGTCCATGTCGCCCAGGTGGTCCTCGTCGCCGAGGATGTCGGAGAGCACCGCGTGGCGGCTGCCCTCCTGAATCAGGCCCATCGCGATGCCGGCAACCGGCGCCTGAATCGCGATGCCCGCGTCCATCAGCGCGAGCGCGCCGCCGCACACCGAGGCCATCGACGAGCTGCCGTTCGACTCGAGGATCTCACTCACGACGCGAATCGTGAACGGTGAGTCCTCGCCCTCGGGCAGCACCATCTTCACAGCGCGCTCCGCGAGCGCGCCGTGACCCTGCTCGCGCCGGTTGGGCGCGCGCAGCGGTCTCACTTCGCCCGTCGAGAACGGCAGGAAGTTGTAGTGCATGAAGAACTTCCGATAGAAGGTCTCCTTCAGGCCTTCGATCATCTGTTCGTCGCGCGTGCCGCCGAGAGTCACAGTCACCAGGGCCTGTGTCTCGCCGCGCGTGAAGAGCGCGGAGCCGTGCGGGGCCTTGAGCTCGCCGACGCTGCACGTGATCGGGCGGATGTCCGTGGTGGAGCGGCCGTCGATGCGCGGCTTCCCGTCGAGGATGTCGTCGCGCATCGCCTTGCCGCGAAGGTCGTGCAGGATGTCCTTCACTTCGCTCGCGAGCTTCTTGCCGGCGCTGATCGCGGCCTCGGCCTCGGCGATCGTGCCGATCTGGCGCGGTGACTCGCGGAACGGAGTCACGATCGCCTTCATCACGTCGGCGTCGACCGCGTCGAACGCCTCGTAGCGCTTCTTCTTCTCGCGCGTCTGACTGGCCGCGCGGATGCGGTCGAGCGCCATGCCCTCGATCTTGCGCAAGAGCTCGGCGTCCTTCTGCGGCGGAGTCACCGCGCGCTTCGTCTTGCCGGCCTTCGCGACCAGCTGCTTCTGGCCCGCGATCAGCTTCAGGATCTCCTTGTGACCGAAGCGCAGCGCTTCGAGCACCGCGGCTTCACTCACTTGTTTCGCGCCGCCCTCGACCATCACCAGCGCGTTCTCCGAGCCGGCGACGATGATGTTCAGGTCCGCGGCCTCGGTCTCCGCGATCGTCCCGTTCGCGACGAGCTTGCCGTCGACGCGAGACACTCGCACCGCGGCGATCGGCGCCGGGAACGGTACGTCCGACAGCATCACGGCCGCCGACGCACCGACGAACGCCAGCACGTCGGTCTCGTACTCCGGATCCGACGAGAGCACCTGTGCAGTCACCTGTGTCTCGTCGCGGTAGCCGTCCGGGAAGAGCGGCCGCAGCGCGCGGTCGATGAAGCGCGAGGTGAGCACTTCCTTCTCCGTCATGCCGCGCTCGCGCTTGAAGAAGCCGCCGGGGATCTTCCCGGCCGCGTAGATCTTTTCCAAGTAGTCGACGGTCAGTGGGAAGAAGTCGATGCCCTCGCGCGGCTTCGCGGAGTTCACCGTGACCAGCACGGCCGACTTTCCCTGAGTAACCAGCACGGAGCCGTTCGATTGCTTGGCGAGACGGCCCGTCTCGATGCCGACGGACTTTCCGTCGACCGTGATCTCTACTGTTTCCATTCTCGTTCTCATTCCTCGTTGTTGTAAGTCACGAGGTCGAACGAACGGCGATCGGGCGCACCGGTTTTGGCGCGCAAGGAGAGCCGTGACTCACGGCTCATTCCACGTCTCTCATCTCTCGACTCGACACCCGATCGGACCCGTGTCCGACCTCAATTCCGGGGGGAACCCGGCCTACCGGCGCAATCCCAGCTTGTCGATCAGGGATTGGTACCGGCCTTCATCTGTGCGGTTGAGATAGTCGAGCAAGCTGCGTCGTTGACTGACGAGCTTCAGAAGACCGCGCCGTGAGTGGTGGTCCTTCACGTGGGTCTGGAGATGGTTCGTGAGCTCCGTGATCCGCTCCGACAGGAGCGCGATCTGAACCTCGCTGGAGCCCGTGTCTCCGGGCTTGCGCTGGTTCTGCTTGACGATTTCTTGCCGACGATCGGCGTTCAGCACGCTCTTCTACCTTCCGATTTCGGGACGCTGTATAGCAGAGCGGCGTTGCGAACCGCAACGCGCGCGCGCTGTCCTCTCTAAGTTTCCGTCCCGCCGACGAACACGCGCAGGGTCGCGAGCTCCGGGATTCCGCGGTGCGCCTCGACCAGCGCCACGAGCCTGCCCGCGTGCGCGAGCTGCAGCACGCCGTCCGTTGGCGCGCCCTTCAGCTCCTGTCGTCCCAGCTGCACGCCGTTCTTCACGCGGCGCGCGACGCGGGCGTCGATCTCGAAGGTGGGGAGGCCGGTGGCGGCGAGCATGGGAATCACGCGGCTCTCGACCGCGGGGCCCAGCGCTTCCAGCGCTTCGAGGGTGACGGCCTGCTCGAACGTGAACGGGCCGCTCCGCGTGCGCACGAGCTCGTAGAGATGGGCGCCAGTGCCGAGGGCGGCGCCGAGGTCGTGCGCCATCGAGCGCAGATACGTGCCCGCGCTGCAGTCGACCTCGAGTGACACGAACGGTGGCTCGTAGCTCTTGAGCTCGATGCGCGAGATGGTGACTCGCCGCGGCTCGAGCCGTACTTCCTCGCCGCGCCGGGCGCGGCGGTACGCCGCCTGGCCGTCCTGCTTCACCGCGGAGTACGGCGGCGGCACCTGGTCGATCTCGCCGCGGAATTTCTCGAGTGACTTCTCGAGCACGGCGCGCTCGGGCCAGGGCCCCTCCGTGGTCGCGACCACCTCGCCTTCGCGATCGTAAGTCGTCGTCTCGACTCCGAGCTGCAGCTTGCCCCTGTAGCTCTTCGCGCCGTGAGTCAGGAGCTGCGACAGCTTGGTCGCCTCGCCCAGCGCGATCGGCAGCACGCCGGTCGCCAGCGGGTCCAGCGTGCCCAAGTGACCCACGCGGCGCTGCTTCGCGATCCGGCGCACGCGCTGCACCACGTCGTGAGAAGTGAGTCCGGCCGGCTTGTCGATGACCAGGAACCCGTCGATCAAGACGTGCCCTCCCCCTCTTTGGCCTTGCGCTCGTCCGCGAGCTCGCGCAGCACCGAGTCGAGCCGGTCGGCGCGCTCGAGTGAGTCATCGGGCCGGAAGTCGAGCTCCGGCACGCGCCGCACGTGTAGCTCGCCCGCCAGGCGGCGGCGCAGATACGCCTTGGCCTTCTCGAGTGCGGCGGCCGCCTCGTCGCGGTCGCCGAGCGTGCGATAGAACACGCGCGCGAAGCTCGCGTCGTGGGTGACCTTCACTTCGGTGATCGCGAGCAGCTCGAGCCGCGGATCGCCCGTGCGCTCGCGCAGGATGGTGGCGAGGCGGGCGTGTATCTCGTTCCCGAGCCGTGCTTCGGTGTGCTTCATCGAGTCACTCCGAGTCGTCGGCGCGCCACGCGGCGGGCACCGTGTCGGCGTCGTCGTCCAGCTCCTCGAGCTCGTCGATGCGCACCACGGTGATGTCGTCGGCGACGACCTCCGCGACCCCCAGGCTCTCGACGTAACTCACGACTTTCTCCAGCGCTTCCCGCAAGTGTCTCGGATTCACGCCCACCATCACACAGCCAATCACCACCGAGTGTCTCTCGTCCTGGTCCGCGACTTCCGCGACCGAGACGTTGAAGCGCTGGCGGATGCGGTCTTTCACCGAGCGCGCCACGCGCCGCCGCGCCTTGATCGTCTCCGCCTCTGGAACCGCGAGCTCGATGAGCGCGGCTGCAATCAACATCAGAGCGTGTCGGGCGTCGCCTCGATCTCGAACGCCTCGATGCGGTCTCCGACCTTGATGTCGTTGAAGTTCTCGATCCCGATGCCGCACTCGAGCGGCGAGGCGACCTCGCGCACGTCGTCCTTGAAGCGGCGCAGCGACGACAGCTTGCCGGCGTACACGACGATGCCGTTGCGCAGCACGCGCGCGCGCGCCGCGCGCGTGATCTTGCCGTCCTCGATCCCCGAGCCGGCGATCGTGCCGATCTTCGGGATGTGGAACAGCTCCTTCACCAGCGCGTGGCCGAGCAGCTTCTCGGTCTCCTTCGGCGGCAGGAGGCCGCGCATGAGCAGCGTCGCGTCGTCGAGTAACTCGTAGACGATGTCGAACGTGCGGATCGTGACTGACTCGCGCTCCGCGAGCTTGCGCGCCGCCGGCTCGGGCCGCACGTGGAAGCCGAAGATCACCGCCTTCGACGCAGCGGCAAGCATGACGTCGCTCTCCTTGATTCCGCCGACGCCGGAGTGAATCACCGTGAGCTTCACCTTCTCGGTGGAGAGCTTGCCGAGCGCCTCGCGAATCGCCTCGACCGTGCCCTGCACGTCGCCCTTCACCACCGCGAACAGCTCGCGCTCGGTGTCGGCGGCCATGCGCGCGAAGAGGTCCTCGGCCGAAACCGCGGCGGGATTCTCGTTCGCGGCAGCAGCCCTCTGCTTCTCCTCGGTGACTCGGTGGTCGACGATCTGCTTGGCCTCGCGCTCGTTCTTGGCCACGAACAGCTCGTCGCCTGCGAGCGGCACGCCCGAGAGACCGATGACACGCACCGGCGTAGAGGGCCCGGCCTCCTTCACCGTGTTCCCGTCGGCGTCCTGCAGCGAGCGCACGCGTCCGTACGTGCTGCCCGCCACGACCGAGTCACCCGGGCGCAACGTGCCCTCGCTCACGAGCACGGTCGCCAGCGGGCCGCGGCCCTTGTCGAGCTCGGCTTCGATGACGGCGCCGCGCGCCGGGCCGTTGCGGCCAGCGCGCAGCTCGAGCACCTCGGCCTGCAGCGCGAGCATCTCGAGCAGCTTGTCGACGCCGGTGCCCTTGGTCGCCGACACGTCGACGAAGATCGTCTCGCCGCCGAAGTCTTCCGCGACCAGCTGATGCTCGAGCAGCGCCTGTCTCACGCGCTGCGGGTTCGCGTCGCCCTTGTCGATCTTGTTCACCGCGACGACGATCGGCACGCCCGCCGCGCGCGCGTGATTGATCGCCTCGACGGTCTGCGGCATGACTCCGTCGTCGGCCGCGACGACCAACACCACCAAGTCAGTCAGCTGCGCGCCGCGCGCGCGCATCTGCGAGAACGCGGCGTGACCCGGCGTGTCGATGAACGTGACCACGCTGCCGTCGGACGTGCGCGCCTGATACGCGCCGATGTGCTGAGTGATTCCGCCGGCCTCGCCAGCGACCACGTTCGCCTTGCGGATGTAGTCGAGCAGCGAAGTCTTCCCGTGGTCGACGTGGCCCATGATCGTGACCACGGGCGGGCGCGGCTCGAGGTCGGCGTCGGCCACCGGCTCGCGCGACGCGGCGATCTTCCGTTCGATCTCCGACTCGATCCGCTGCACGGCGAAGCCGAGCTCCTCGGCCACGAGGGCCGCGATGTCGGCGGGGAGATACTCCTCGCTCGGCAGGTCGGCCTCGACGGCGCGCGCGCGGCGCAGGAGGTCGCGCACCTTCACGCCCGTCTGACTCGAGAAATCGGCCAGGCTGATCTCGGCGCCGAGCTTCACGGCGCGCTTGATCTTGCTCGGATTCGGCGGCGCGAGCTTGCGCGGCGGCGGAGTGACTCGCTTGCGCTGTGACTGCGCGCGCGACTGCTGCTCGACGATCATCCGCCGGCGCTCGAGCTGCGCCTGCACGTTCCCGCCGCGCATCATGCGCGCGATCGTCTCCTGCTCCCGCAGAGTCACGTCGGTGCGGACCGGGCGCACGCGCGGCGCCTTGCGCTGGCGGGCGTCCTCGCGCTCTTCGGACTCGGTGGGCGGCGCCACGGCGGGGGCCGCGCCGGGAGCCGCGGGTCGCGCGGCGGCGGCGGGCTGCTCCGCGGCGGCGGGCGCCTGCGCGGCGGCCTGCACTGGGTCTTCGACGATTCGCGCCGGACGGTCGAGCGGCGAGAACGCGCGCGGCTCGGCCGGCCGCGCGGGCGACTCCGCCACGGCCGCAGCGGGCTCCGCCGACGCCGCGAGCGGCGCGGGCTCGGCGACTTCCAGCTCGTGTGCGTGCGCGGGAGTCACTTCGACTCCGCCGCTCGCGAGCTCGTCGCCCGGCTCGTCGGGCTCGCCCTCGCTCTTGCGCTTGCGGCGGCGAATCACCGAGCTGCCGACGCGCTTCTGCACGGTGTCCTGCGCCGGCGTCGCGGACAGTCGGCGCCGAATCGTGGCGACCGTCTCCTCGTCGAGGCTGGCCATCGGGTTGCGGATCTCGATGCCGATCTCCGCCGCCTTCTTGATGAGCTCCTCGCGCCCGAGCCCGAGCTCGGTCGCGAGTGCGTACGCCCTCATTGCTTTGGTGGCCATTCTCTTCCTAAGTAGTGACTGCCTGTCTCAGAAGACTCACGCGCCCGGGTTGCCGCCGGACTCCGCCGCAGCGGCCGCGGCTTCCCGCGCACGCTTCGCCTTTTCGATCGCGAGCTCCTTCGCGCGCGCCTTCACGTCCGGCGCGTTCGACTCGGAGATACCCGGGATCCCGGTGAGTAACTCGAGATCCGCGTCGGCCAGCTCCTCGAGGCTCGCCACGCCGTGGTCGAGCAGGATCTTGGCTTCGTACTCGCCCGCGCCGTCGACGACCGACAGCGCCTGCGCGAGCTCGGCCTGGACCGCGCGCATGTACGTCTCGCTCTTGATGTCGATCTTCCAGCGAGTGAGTTGCACGGCGAGACGGACGTTCTGGCCCTTCTTGCCGATCGCGAGTGACAGCTGGTCGTCGGGCACGATCACGTCCATCGAGCGCTTCTCGTCGTCGACCATGATGCGGACGACCTGCGCGGGCGCGAGCGCCGCGACGACGTATCTCACCGGATCGCCGCTCCACGGCACGATGTCGATCTTCTCGCCGCGCAGCTCCTGCACCACGGCCTGCACGCGCGAGCCGCGCATGCCGACGCACGCGCCGACGGGATCGACGTCGGAGTCCTTCGACACGACCGCGATCTTCGAGCGCGCGCCGGGCTCGCGCGCCGCGGCCTCGATCTTCACGATGCCCTCGTAGATCTCGGGCACCTCTTGCTCGAAGAGCTTCATCAGGAACTCGGTGCACGCGCGAGACAGCACGATCTGCGGGCCCTTCGACTCCTTCAGCACCTCGAGCACGTGGGCGCGGATGCGCTCGTTCACGCGGAACATCTCGCGCGGCACCTGCTCCTTGCGGGGCAGGATCGCTTCGGCGCGGCCGAGATCGACGATCAGGTTGCCTTTCTCGATCCGCCGCACGATGCCGTGCACGATCTCGCCTTTGCGGTCCTTGTACTCGTCGTAGATGTTCTGCCGCTCGGCGCCGCGAACTTCCTGGATGATGACTTGCTTCGCGGTCTGCGCGGCGATGCGCCCGAACTCGGCCGTGTCGAGCTTGATGCCGATCTGATCCTCGACCTCGGCGTCGGGATCGTGTCTGTGCGCGTCGTCGAGCGAGATCTGCGAGTCAGTCGCGGGCGCGCCCGCGACGACGGTCTTGAACTCGAAGAGCTCGACCTCGCCCGACTCGTTGTTGAACTGCGCTTCGATCTCGCGCTCGGGCCCGAACTTGCGGCGCGCGGCGGTGAGCATCGCCTTCTCGAGCGTGTCGATCACGACCTCGCGCTTGATGTTCTTGTCCTTCACCACCTGGTCGATGATGCGGTTCAGATCCACGTCCACGGGTCACCTCTTGGGCTTCTGCGGGGTGTCGAACGGATGAAACGCCTTCGCGCGCTCGATGGCCGCGAAGTCGATCTGGAAGTCACTGCCATCGCAGCGCACAGTCACTGTCTCGCCGTCGAAGGCGACGAGCTCGCCCTTGAAGCGGCGGCGGCCGGCGATGGGCGCGCGTGACTCGAGAGCGACCTGTCGCCCGATCGCGCGCGCGAAGTCGACCTCGCGCGCGAGCGCGCGATCGACGCCGGGCGAAGTCACTTCGAGCGTGTACGCGCCGGCGATCAGCTCGTACGCGTCGAGCCCGTGACCGAGCTCGCGCGAGACTGCCGCGCACTCATCGACCTTGACCCGTCCGTCACCCTGCGGTGTGTCGACGATGACCCGGAGCAGCGAGCGCGTGGGCCCGCGGCCGAGCGCTGCGTCGACGAGCTCCAACCCGTGCGCGCGCACCACGGGCTCCACCACCCGCAGCAGCTTCTCGGGAATGTCTCGATACATCGCAGTGTTCACTCGCAGGCTCGTTCCTTGGCTCGAGTCTCGTACGCGCGGTCATGAGTCGGTCATTTGCGGTGAGTCATGGTCGGTCCGGTATGGGAGAGAGACAAAAAAAGGCGGACGCGACGCCCACCTTCTCCGGAGGTCCCGGTGCAAGAGTGCGGGGGAGAGATATCAAAACCACCCGTACCGGGCAACGTAGAAGCTTGATTCGCTTTAGGAATCGGCCCCGCGCTCAAGCGACCGGGGGCCACGCTTCGAGCGCGCCGACCAGCTCGCGGACGGCTTTCACGCCGTGGCTGCGGCAGTAGGCGGCGATGCCGTCGCGAACGTCGAGCCCGGCGCGCGGATTCGCGTAGCCGACGGTGCCGACCTGGATCGCGCTCGCCCCGCACAGCAGCATCGCGACCGCGTCCTCGCCGCTGGCGATGCCACCGATCCCACAGATCGGGATCCGCACCGCGCGCGACGCCTGATACACCATGCGCAGCGCGATCGGGAAGATCGCCGGGCCCGACAGACCGCCGAGCCCGTTGCGCAGCATCGGCCGGCGCTGGTGCACGTCGACCAACATGCCCTGCACCGCATTGACCAGCGCGAGTCCGTCCGCGCCCTCGCCTTCGCAGACACGCGCCATCTCGGCGATCGAAGTCACGTTGGGTGACAGCTTCACGAAGAGTGACTTCGTCGTGGCGGCGCGGCACGCGCGCACGAGTGACCCGAGTATCTTGGGGTCCTGGCCGAACTCGATGCCGCCGCTCTTCACGTGCGGGCAGCTGGCGTTCAGCTCGAGCGCCGCGACCCGCGGCTCGCCGTCCAGCCGCTTACACACTTCGGCGTAGCGCTCGATCTCGGTCTCGAACACGCTCGAGATCACCGTGACCGATTCGGGCAGCGCGGGGAGCTTCTCGCGCAGGAACGCCTCGACGCCGACGTTCTCGAGGCTGATCGCGTTCAGCATGCCGGCCGGCGCCTCGGCGATGCGCGGCGGGAAGTTGCCCTGCCGCGGCTCGAGCGTGAGTGACTTGGCGACGATGCCCCCCAGCTCGCCCAGGTCGACGAACGGCAAAAGCTCCGCGCCGTAGCCGCACGTGCCGCTGGCGAGCAGCACGGGGTTGCGCAGCTCGACGCGGTGGAGCGAGGTGCGGAGATCGACGGACTCGCTCACGACGCGCCTCCCCAGCCGAGTGACTCGCTCGGGAACACGGGCCCGTGCGTGCACACGTAGCGGAACCCCGCGTCCGTGCGCACGGCGCAGCCGAGACACACGCCGTAGCCGCAGGCCATGTTGTTCTCGAGCGAGACGAGACACTTCGCACCGGCCGCGCGCGCCAGCTCGTGCGCGCGGCGCATCATGCCGTCGGGCCCGCACGCGAGCACCGTCTCGCCCGCCTTTGGAGTCACGAGCTCGGTCACGAACCCGCGCTGCCCATGCGAGCCGTCGTCCGTCGCGACCGCGAGGTCGCAGCCGAGCTTCTCGAAGTCGGGAAGCCCGAGGATGTCGGCGCGCGAGCGTCCGCCCAGTCGCACGCGCACGCCGGGTCCCGAGTCACGCGCCAGCTCGTACAGCGAAGCGATGCCGGTGCCGCCCCCGACCAGCCAGTCACCGGGGTTCGGCTTCGCGAAGCCGTTGCCGAGCGGGCCGAGCACCGAGAGCTCCGCGCCGCGCGGCAGCCGCGAGAGCAGCCGCGTGCCCCGCCCCACCACCTTGAAGCGAAACTCGAGCTTTCCGTCGACGACCCGGTAGATCGCCATGGGCCGCGGCAAGAGCGGATCGCGGTGACTCCGCTCCGGATCGAGACCCAGCATCGCGAACTGACCCGGCTTGTGACCCGGCCAGCCGGGCACGTCGACCACCACGCGGGTCGGGTCGGCGGCGGCCACGACGCCGCGCGCGTAGATCACAACGCCACCCCGAGCTCGAGCGCGTCCTCGCCGTCGCGGTAGTAGCGCGCGCGCCGGCGCGCGGTGCGAAAGCCGAGTGACTCGTAGAGCGCGAGCGCCGCGCGGTTCGAGCCGCGCACCTCGAGGTGCACCCGCTGCGCGCCACCCGCGCGCAGACGGTCCAGGAGTGACTCGAGCATCCGCCGCCCGAGCCCCACTCCGCGCAGCCCTTCCGCGACCGCGATGCTGAGGATCTCGGCGTCTTCCTCCGCGCTGGCCGCCAGCCCGAAGCCGGCCAGCTCGCCGGGCGCGCGCTCCGCGACGACGGCGGTCACGCGCGGCCGCTCGAGCGCCGCGCGAAACGACGCAGCGGACCACGCCTCGGGCAGACACGCGCGCGCCAACGCGGCGATCGCCTCGGCGTCCGCGGGCGCCGCGCTCCGCAGCTCAATCGGCATCGCGCGCGCGCTCCGCATCGACGTCGATCTTCAAGCTCTTCAGCTTGCGCCACAGTGTCTCGCGCGCGAGGCCCACCACCTCGGCGGTGCGCGAGACGTTCCAGCCGTGGTTCGAGAGCTTCTCGAGCAGCCACTCGCGTTCGAAGCCGGCACGCGCCGCGGCCAGAGTGTCTTCGTTCGCGGCGGCGCGCAGCCAGCGCTCGCGGTCGGGCGCGGTCAGTTGCGGCGGCAGATCGCCCACGTCGATCACGTCGGCCGGAGTCATCAGCACGAGTCTCTCGATCAGGTTCTGCAGCTCGCGCACGTTGCCCGGCCACGGGTACTCCTGGAGCTTCGCGAGCGCCTTGGGCGAGATGTGCTTCGGCGTCCGGCCGGCGTCCGCGGCGTACTGCGCGAGGAAGCGCTCGACCAGCTTCGGAATGTCCTCGCGGCGCTCGCGCAGCGCGGGCACGTGGAAGGGAATCACATTCAAGCGATAGAAGAGGTCTTCGCGGAAACGGCCCTGTGACATCTCGGCCTGCAGGTCCTTGTTGGTCGCCGCGACGACCCGCACGTTGACCTCGATCGTCTCGGTTCCACCCACTCTCTCGAAGCGGTGCTCCTGCAGGATGCGCAGGATCTTGGCCTGAGTCATGAGGCTCATGTCGCCGATCTCGTCGAGGAAGATCGTGCCGCCGTTGGCCATCTCGAAGCGGCCGCGCTTCTTCTGGATCGCGCCGGTGAACGCGCCCTTCTCGTGGCCGAACAACTCACTCTCGATGAGCTCCTCGGGAATGGCGGCGCAGTTCACGGCCACGAACGGGCCGTCGGCGCGCTTCGAGCGCAGGTGCACCCAGCGCGCAACCAGCTCCTTGCCCGTGCCGTTCTCGCCGGTGATGAGGACCCAGCCGTCGGTGGGCGCGGCGATCTCGATCTGCTCCTTCAGCTTCACCATGACCGGCGCGTCGCCGATGATCTCGCTCTCGCCGAGCAGCGCCTCGCGCAGCTCGCGATTCTCTTGCGCGAGACGCGCGCGCTCGAGCCCGTGGTCGATGCGGAGCAGGAGCTTGTCGTAGCTGAGCGGTTTCTCGAGGAAGTCGTACGCGCCGAGCTTGGTGGCGCGCACCGCGGTCTCGATCGTCCCGTGGCCCGACATCATCACGACCGGCAGGTGCGGGTGACTCGCGCGGAGTGACTCGAGCAGCTCGAGCCCGTCGCGGCCGGGCATGGCGACGTCGAGCAGCACGAGATCCGGAGGCGACGCGTTGATCTCGCGGTCGGCCTCGTCGGCGCCCGCGGCCAACACCGGACGGTGTCCTTCGTCGGCGAGCACGTCGGCGATCGAGCGGCGGACGCTCTCCTCGTCGTCGACGACTAGGATCGTGGCCACGGCGCCTCGGTGCGGACGGGCAGCTCGACGATGAAGCGGCTGCCGCGCGGGCGGTTGGCCGCGACGCGCACGTAGCCCGAGTGATCGGACACGATGCGAGACACGATCGCGAGCCCGAGACCCGAGCCCGCGCGCTTGGTCGAGAAGCCCGCCTCGAACAGCCGCGCCCGGTCTTCGGGCCGGATGCCGCTGCCCGTGTCCGCGACCTGCAAGTGAATCGTGCCGACCGCGGCGTCGAGGCGCGTCGAGACACTCACCTTGCGCGGGCCCGGCCCGGCTTCGTCGATCGCGGCGACCGCGTTGTCGATGAGATTCAGAATGACTCGCCGGATCTGCTGGCGGTCGAGGTCGAGCATCGGCACCGCGGGGTCGAGCGCGGTGGTGAACTCGATCGTCGCGTTGCCGCGGTACAGCTCCACGACCTCGCTCGCGAGCTTGTTCAGGTCGGTGGGCGCGGGATCCGTCGCGGGCAGTCGCGCGAAGCTCGAGAACTCCGCGAGCAGGTGCTTCATCGCCTCGACCTCCGCGGTGATCGCGTCGGTCGACTCACGAAGGAGGGCCGCGGACTCGGGGTCGGTGACTTTGCCCGCCAGCTTGCGGCGCAGCCGCTGCGCCGACAGCTGGATCGGAGTGAGTGGGTTCTTGATCTCGTGCGCGATGCGCCGCGCCATCTCGCGCCATGCGGCCATGCGCTGCACGCGCATGATCTCGGTCACGTCGTCGACGACGACCACGAAGCCCGCGGCCGCGCCGCTCGCGTCGTGCATGCGCGACGCGGTCCAGTTCAAGGTCCGCACCTCGCCGGCGACGGCGATCGGCATCTGGCGCCGCAGTGTCTCCTGCGGGCCCGACGCCAGGCGGTGCAACAGCGCCGACAGCGCGTCGAGCGCCGGCCCGTGGAGTAACTCGCCGATCTTCTTGCCGACCCAGTCACCCGGCGCCGCGCCCAGCAGCCGCAGCGCGGGCGGGTTGATCGTGCGCACGGCGAAGTCGGGATCGAGCGACAAGACACCCGCGCCGACGGCGCGCAGGATGACCTCCATCTGCGCGCGCCGGCCCTCGAGGTCCGCGCGGTTGCGCGCGAGGTCGCCCGCCATGCGGTTGAAGCCGTCGACCAAGGCCGAGATCTCGTCGTGACCGCCGCGCTCGACGTGCACGTCCAGGTTTCCCGCCGCGACCTCGGCCGTCGCGCCCGCGAGCTTCGCGATCGGGTCAGTCACTTGCTTGGCGAGTCGGAAGCCGATCCACGACGAGAACAGGATGCTCGAGAGCGTGATCATCGCGAGCAACAGCATCATGCTGCCCTCGAACGTCCCCTGCCGAGGCTGGAGTCTCTCGTACGCGGCGCGCGCGGAGCGGATGCCCGCGACGCGCGTCGAGATCGCGCGCGGCAGGAAGCGATTCACGACGACCACGCCGGTGATATCGCTCGTCGGGCCGGCCGCGTGCACGGGCACGACCGCGCGCACCAGCTCGCCGGGCCCGGCGTCCTGGATCACGCTGCGCTCGGTGCCCTCGAGCCCGGCGCGGATCAGCGCCGACGTGGGCGCTTCGAACGCGACCACCGCGACCTCTGGGTGAGTCGCGGTCGCGAGCTCCTCGAGCTCGCGGTTGAACACCTCGACCACGCCCAGGTCGTACTCGGTCTGCTTCTCCGACACGAATTTTTGCAGGCCGTCGAGCGCAGCCGGGCGCAAGAGGTTCTTCTCTTCCAGCTGCGCGGCGATGCGGCGCGCGAAGAACAGCGAAGTCTCTTCCGCCTCGTCGTAGTACGCGTCGGCGACCTCGAGTGACTGACCGAGGCTGTCACTGAGCTCCAGCTCGAACCAGACACTGACGGCGCGCGACACGAGCAGCGCGGACAGGACGAACAGCGCCGTGGACGACAGCGCCGTCGCGAACACGAACGAAGTCACGAAGCGCGTGTTGAGCTTCGAGCCGAAGCGCCCGGCGCGCCGGTCGACGATCAGCTTCACGACGTTGCGCGAGAGCAGGAACACGAGGAGCCCGATGAGCGCGACGCTCGCGTTCAGGAGCGCCAGGAGCACCGTGTCACTCGCGAGAGGCAGCGCGTGCGCGCGAGTCAGCACCTCCTGCTCGACCGACAACAGGAGCGCCAACACGACGAGCGCGCCCGCCGCCAGGCGCCAGTCGCGCCGGCGACGCCGCCGTTCCTCCGTGGCTACCTGCGCGCGCGCCTCGGACGAGGCGGGCGCGGCTTTGCTCGAGGGTTCCAAGTCGGCCCAACGCTAACTCACGGGCCTTTCCGCCTTCAACCTTTCCGCGCGCATGGTGTCGCCGTAAGCCCATGAAAAATCGCCGGTTTGGCGGCAAGCGCCGATCAAGACGCCCGGCCCGCTTTCCGAAACAGCCAGTGATGCAGACGCGCCCGCGCACGCGACCCGGCACCGCTTCGCCCGAGCAGGTCGAACGCATTCAACGGCTATTGCAAGGCTTCGCGACCAACCCCACCGACGCGCGCGTGTTCCGTACGCTCGAGGAGCACTTGTATCTCGCCGGCGCGTGGAGCGAGCTCGCGAGTGTCTACGAGTGCCGGCTCACCGCGTTGCCCGCGACCGGCGCGGAGCGCGCGGAGGTGCTGACGAAGGTCGCGGGGATCCACGGCGAGAAGCTCGGCGACGTCTCGTCGGCGCGCGCGCGCTGGGAGGAGCTGATCCGGCTCCAGCCGAGAAACGCCGCGGCGCTGTCGAGCCTGCGCAAGCTGGTCGCGAGCGCGGGCGACGTCGCGTCGGCGCTGCAGCTCGCCGAGATCGAGGAGTCACTCCAGCTCGACGCGCGCCCGCGGGCGCAGTTACTCGCGGAGGTCGGCCAGCTGTGGCGCGGCTTGGGTGACAAGGACGAGGCGCGCCGCCGCTTCGACTCCGCGCTCGAGCTCGACCCCAAGTGCGACCCCGCCGTGCAAGGCGCAGCGCTGCTCGCCGAGGACGCGGGCGACCGCGAGCGCGCGCTCGCGCTCCACGAGAGCCGGCTCCCGGGACTCACGGGTAACTCGCGCGCCGACGTGCTCGAGCGCATGGCGCGCCTCCTGCCGACCACCGATGTCGAGCGCAAGAAGGCGCTCTTGTCCGAAGTCGTGAAGTCACACCCCGAGCGGCGCGGTCCGCTCGAGCGGCTGATCGAGCTCGAGCGCACGGCGGGCCAGCTCTCGCGCGTCGACGAGTTACAGCGCGCGCTCTGGAAGCTCGTGCACGACCCGGTCGAGAGAGTCGCGCTGGCGAGCAGCGCCGCCGCGCTACAGCTCGACCAGGCGCAGAACGTCGAGAACGCCGTGCACTGGGCCGAGCGCGCCGACGAGATCGCCTCGGACGACGCGAGCGTGCAGCGGCTGCGCCAGCGCGTGCACCGCCGCGCGGGCTCGACCAAGGGAGTGCTCGACGCGCTCGAGAAGCTGTCGAACATCGAGGGCGCGAACAGCATGCGGCTGCTCGAGCTCGCCGTGCTCTCCGAGCGCGAGGGCATGTTCGAGCGCGCGATCCGGCACCTGGAGAGACTCCTGGCGAGTGACCCGTACGACGGCGAGGCGCTCGCGATCCTCGAGCGGTGTCTCGCGCGCCTGGGCCGGCACGCCGAGCGCGCCGAGGTGCTCGAGCGCCGCATCGCCGCGGCCGAGAGCAACGAGGACGCGAGTGACTTGATGGTCGAGCTCGGCGATCTGCACGTGCAGGCGCTGGGTCACACCTCGAACGCCGAAGCCGCGTACCGCCGCGCGCTGGAGCAGTTCCCGTCGCACGTCGCCGCTGCCGCTCAGCTGCGCGAGTTACTGCGCGCGTCGGGCCGCGCCAGCGAGCTGGCTGGGCTGCTCGAGAGTCTCGCGGCCGCCTCGCCCGCCGGGCGCGGCCGTGCCGCGCTCTTGTGCGAGCTGGCACAGCTGCACCTGGAGCACGGCGGCTCGCCGTCCGACGCGCACGCCGCTTACTCGCGCGCGCTCGAGACGGACCCCGGCTGCGCCTCGGCGCTGGCGGGGCTGCGCGAGCTCGCGGCCACGACGCGCGAGCCCGGCGCGCTCCTCGAAGTCTCCGAGCGCGAGCTCGCGCTCGAGCCGGCGCCCGAGCGCGCGGCGCAGCTGCTCGCGGACATCGCGCAGGCCGCGCACGCGCTGGGTGACTCGGCCCGCGCGCGCGGCGCGGTGAGTCGCTGGCTCGAGCTCGGCCCCTCGCCCGAAGCGCTGGGTCTGCTCGCCGAGCTGGCGCGCGGCGAGGGCGACTTCGCCGCCGAGGCGCGCGCGCTCAAGTCACTCGAGACGCTCGTGCAGGGCCGCGACGCGGCGGCGCACGCGCTCGCCTGCGTGCGCCTGGCCGAGCTGGCCCTCGCCCGGCCCGAGCCCGAGGCGCTCGACGACGTCGAGCGCTGGTATCGCGCAGCGCGCGCGAGCGCTCCGAACGACGAGTCACTCCGCGCGCGTCTGGTCGAGCTGTACCGCCGCACCGACAAGCTGCCCGAGCTCGCGCAGGAGCTGCACCTGCAACTCGAGGCCGCGGGCGAGCGCGCGCCGCTGGCGCTGGCGCTCGAGCTGTCGCGCACGCTCGCGAAGCTGGGGGACTTGGAGCAGGCGTCCTCGGTCTTGGCGCCGGCGTTCGCGCGCGAGCCCGACTCGGGCGCAGCGGGCGACTTACTCGAGAGTCTGCTGGCCGAGCAAGACCGCACGGAAGAGCTGTGCGAAGTCCTGGCGCGGCGTCTGTCGCGCGAGCGCGATCCCGCGCGCCGCCGCGAGCTGGCCCATCGCCAGGCGGGTCTCTTGCTCGAGGGTCTGCGCCGCGCCGACGACGCGATCGCCGTCTTGCGCGAGTTCGCCGATCCCACGCGCGACGGCCGGCTCGAGCACCTGTTCGCGCGCGCGCTCGAAGCGAGCGGAGAGACGCGCGAGCTCGAGGCGTGGCTCACCATGCGCGAGCCGCACGTCGAGAGCGGCGAGCGTACCGACTTACTGCTGCGGCTCGCGTCGCTGCAGGAACGCGACGGCCGCGCCGCCGAAGCGATCGAGTGCCTCAAGCGCGCGCGTGACTCGGCCGAGCCCGCGGACGCGGCGCTCATGCGCAGCGCGCTGCTCGCGCTCTTGCGGACGCACGGCCGGCCCGAGGACCAACTCACTTTCCTGGACGAGAGCATCGCCGGCGCGAGCGACCCCGCCGCGCGCGCGTCGCTCTACGTCGAGCGCGGGCGGCTGTACGCCGAGCGGCTGCGCGACTCCGCGAAGGCGCTCGCCGATCTCGAGCGCGCGCAGGCGGAGTCCGAGCTCGGCGCCGACGATCTGCGCCTGGTCGCGGAGCTGTGCGCCGCGGCGGGCGCGCACGACCGGCGAGTGACTGCGCTGGAGCAGCTCGCCGAGCGCGCGGCCACGCCGGAGCTGCAGCGCGCGACGTGGCTCGAGCTCGCGCGCCTGCTGGGCGAGGGGCCCGAGGAGATCCGCGAGTCCCCGCGCGCCGAGCGCGTGCTGCGCAAGCTGCTCGAGCGCGACGGCGCCGATCCCGACGCCTTCGATCGACTCACTGCGCTCTACGAGCGCGAGGAGCGCGGCGCCGAGCTGCGCCGGCTCTTCGCCGAGAGACTCGCCGAGCGCAACCTGCGCACCGGCGAGCGCCCCGCCCTGGCGCTGCGCCTCGCACGCCTGCAGCTCGCCGCGGGCGACGCGCGCCTCGCGGTCGAGACACTCGTCGGCGCACGTACACCGAACGGCGACGAGCCTGCGGTCGACGAGCTGCTCTACACGGCGCTCGGCGACGCGAAGAACGTCTCGGGTCAGCTGCGACTGTGCGCGGAACGCGTGCGCGCGGCGCGCGGGCCGGCGCGCGCGCGCTGGCTGCGCCGCTGGCTCGGCGCGCTCGAGTCCGCCGAACGCCCGCCGGCCGAGCGTCTGGCCGTGCTCGACGACTTGCTGACTCAGGCTCCGGACGACGCCGAGCTGATCGCGCTGCGGCTGCCGCTCCTGCGCGAGGCCGGCGATCCCGAGTCACTCGCGAAGGGTCTGGAGCGCGCGCTCGAGCACGCGGCCGCGGCGGCGCCGGGCTCGCGCCGGCTGTGGGTCCGCGAGTTACTCGCGCTGTACGAAGGGCCCATCGAACGCCCCGACCGCGCGCTGTCTCTCATCGAGCGCGAGCTCGCCTCCGATCCCGGACTGCGCGAACGCGGCCTCCGCGCCGCGCGCGCGCTGGGCGACGAGTCACGCGAGCTGGCGCTCCTGCGTCCGCTCGCGTCGGGCGCGCTCGACGGCAGCCTGCCGCCCGCCGATCTGCGCCGGCTCGGCCTGGCGCTCGCGCACGCGGGCGAGACCGAGCAGGCCTACACGGTTCTGTGTCGCGCGCGCACGACGGCGCCGCTCGACCGCGAGGTGCTCGCGGCGCTGGAAGAGATCGTGCGCGAGAAGAACGAGCCGGCGGAGCTGCTCGCGATCCTGACCGCGCGCTTCTCGGCCGACGCCGGCCCCGCGCGGGTGCGCGCGGCGCGCGAGGCGGCGGCCACCGCGGCGCGCGTCCGCGACGGGAAGCTCGAGCTCGCGTGGCTGCGCAAGCTGCACGCGCTGGAGCCGCTCGCGAAGGACGGCCGCGCCCGCTGGCTCGCGCTCGAGCGCGAAGCCGGCAGCCCAGGCGGCCGGCTCGAAGCGGTGCGCGCCGTCGCCGCGCAGGCCACCGACTCGCTCGAGCAGGCCGAGCTCGCCGCCGCCGAAGGCGAGTTACTCGCCGAGCTGGGTCAGCTGAACGAAGCCAGCGCCTGCTTCGCGCGCGCGCTCGCGAGTCAGCCGCGCCCGAAGCTCGCGTGGCTGCGCGCCCAGAGTGACTTGCTCGCGCGGCTGGGCCGGCCGAGCGAGCGCGTCGACCTCTTGCGCGCGCTCGCGCGCCATCCCGAAGCCAGCGTCGAAGAGCGCACGCGCCATCAGCGCGAGCGCATCGAGTTACTCGCGTCGCATCCCGAGCTGCGCGAAGAGGCCGCGCTCGAGCTGCGCATGTGGCTCGACTCCGATCCCGGCGCGTCGCGCTCGGCGCAGCTCGAACGCATGCGCTCGCTGCTCCACCTGTACGCGACGTTGGGCCGCGACGCCGACTGGTGCGCGCTGGCCGAGCGCGCGTTGCCGCTGTCTCCCGACCCCGAGCGCGCGGAGCTCGAGCGCCGCATCGCGCAGCGCCTGGGCAACGCGCTGGGCTCCACCGATCAGGCGATCAGCGCGTGGCAGCGCGTGCTCGCGCGGACGGCCGCAGACCGCGAGGCGCTCGTCGCCCTTGCCTCTCTGTTGCGCCGGCCGGGCGACGAGGCGCGCCGCGCCGAGTCACTCGAGAAGCTTGCCGCCGCTGCGCCCCAGGGCAGCGAGTCACTCTGGCTCGAGGCCGCGCAGCTGCGCTGGCAGTCACTCGGCGACGCGCGCGTCGCGCTCGACGACGTCGACCGCGCGCTCGCGCTGTCGGCACGCCTCGACGGCGCGCACGACCTGCGCTCCGAGCTGTGCGCGCACCTAGATCTGCACGACGACGAGGCCTCGTCGTTGCGCGCGCTCCTCGCCGCCGACCCCGAGGGCGACATGGCGGCGGACCGCTGGCTGCGGCTGGCGCAGCTCGCCGCCGCCAAGCGCGAGAGCTTCCCCGAAGCGATCGAGTCCGCCGAGCGCGCGCTCGCCGCCGCGGGCGGCCAGCTCTCGATGGTCCGCGAGGCGCGCCGCGTGTTCGAGCGCGCCCACGCGTTCGAGCGCGCGCGCGACCTCTTGTGCGACGAGATCGCCGCGGCCGAGGGCGAGGAGGCGCTGTCTCTCCACCGCCGGCTCGCGCGCATCGCGTGGGACGAGCTGCACGACGAGGAGCTGGCGTCGAAGTCACTCGCCGCGCTCGACGCCAGCGACGCGCTCCGCACGGACGACCGCGAGCGCTGGGCCGCAGCGCTCGCCGAGCAGGGCCGCTTCCGCGAGTCACTCGAGCAGCGCGCCGCAGCGCTCGCCGAGGTCGGCGACCTCGCCACCCCGGCCGCGTGGCTCGAGCTGGCGCGCGAGTCACTCGCGAAGCTCGACGACGCGGCCCGCGCGCGCGACGCCTGCGACCAGGCGCTCGCCAAGGCGCCCGAGAATCGCGAGGCGCTCGAGCTGCGCGCCATGCTGCACAGCCGGCTGTGCGATCCCGCGCGCGAGTTCGCCGACGTGCTCGCGCTGGCCGAGCTCGAAGGCGACGCCGCCGCCGCGGCCGAGCGCTTCACGCGCGCCGGCGAGATCGCGCGCGACCGACTCGACGACCCGATGCGCGCCTGGGCGCTGTTCCGCACCGCGCTGCGCAAGGACGGCGCGCACCTGCCCGCCCTGCTCGGCGCCGGCGAGATCGCGCTCGCGCGCCGTGAGTGGGCCGAGGCCGAGCGCGCGTTCGGCCTCGCGACCAACTTGCTGCGCGGCTCGTCGGACGAGGACAAGCTTGCCGGCGTCGCGCGCTCCGCGGCGCAGGCCGCCCAGTCACAGGAGCGCTTCGCCGAGGCGTTTCGCTATCTCGAGCTCGCGCTCGAGCGCGAGCCGAGTCACCCCGAGGCGCTCGATTCCATGGCGGGCCTGGCGCTGCGGCTCGGCGCGCACGCCAAGGCGCGCGACTGTCTCGACACGCGGCTGCGCGCGCTCGAGCTGACGCCGGAGCAGCGCGCCGACCGGCTCGTGAAGCTCGCGCAGGCCTGCGAGGGGCTGCAGCAGCTCGACCGCGCCGCGGCGTCCCTCGAGGAAGTGCTGTCGATCCGGCCCAACGACGAAGTGTCTCGCGCCCGCGCGGTCGACTTGCTCGAGCGCTTGGGCGAGGCCGAGCGCGCCGTGCTGCAGCTCGACGCGTGGAGCGAGCACGTGCCCGCGGAGTTCGCGGCGCGCCTGAAGCTGCGCGCGGCTCAGCTCGAGCTCGCGCACGGGGACCGCGCGCACGCGCGCGAGAGACTCGATGAAGTGACTGCCGGCGAGTCAGTCCCCGACGAGGCGTGGGTCGCGCTGCTCGAGCTCGTGCGCACCGACGACGGCGCCGCGCGCGCGCTCGACTTCGCGGCGCGCGCGCTCGCCGCGGTGAAGGCGGCCAAGCCGCGGGCGGCGCTCTTGTGGAGCGCGGCCGAGGCATCGGCCTCGATCGGCCAGAACGGCCCGGCGGCGCGGCGCGCGATGGAGGCACTCACTTTCGAGCCCGGTCACGTCGCGGCTGCTCGCATGCTCGCCGCGAATCTCGGCCAGCTCGAAGACTGGGGTCAGGCGGTGAAGCTGCTCGAGAAGACACTCGACACCGCGCACCCCGACCGCCAGGTCGAGGCCGAGCTGTGGGAGGCGGTCGGCCGCGCGTACGCGGGACCGCTCGAGGACATCGAGCGCGCGCAGCGCTGCTACCGTCGCGCGCTCGAGTGCAACCCGCTGCGCCAGAGCGCGCGCGAGGCGCTGGCCGATACGACCGCGTTCGACCCCGCCGCGCACCGTGAGTCGGTCGACGCGCACCGCGGCCTGCTCGAGAGACACCCGGGCCGGCGCAGCTCGTGGCGCTCGCTCGAGCGGATCGCCGCGCACTGGAAGCGCGAGCGCGCCCAGAAGACCTGCGTCTCCGTGCTTCAGGCGCTCGGCCCGGCCGGGGGTGCGACGCCGGTCGCCGGCCAGCTGCTCGTCGAGATCGGCGTGCCCGAGGACCAGACGGTCGCGGCCGCGACCGAGCTCTTGCTCGCGATTTCGGAGGCGGGCGCGCTGCCCGCGGCCAGTGACTCGTCGAACACCGCGCTGGCGCCCGCGCTCGAGCAGGCGCTCGCGGCGCTGGTCGGCCCGGCCTGGAAGCTCGACGACGCGGCGCTGCGCGGAATCTGGAATCAGCCGGGCGACGACTCGACGCAGACCGCCGACATCGGCGGCCGCGCGAAGCGCCGCCTGAAGAAGGCGCTGCGCAGCTTCGACACCGAGTTGCTCCGCGTGCTCACGCCCGATCTGTGGCGCGAGCAAGTGCTCGGTCACGCCGCCGCGCGCGTGCTCGGCGCGGGTCAGATGGAGCTGCGCGACTTGTTGCTGGAGCTGCTCGGCAACTGGCCGACCACGTCGCGCCTCGAGCTGCGCGCCAGCGGAGATCTCGCGTCAGCGGTCCAGCTCTGCCCGCCCGCGCGGGTGCTGCTGTTGCGCGTGGCGTCGGCCGTGATCGGCGCGCTCGGCCTGTAGGTCCGACCATCGTGCAGTGACTCGTCACCGGGTGGCCGAGCGAAGGCCGTCCTGAGCGAGGCCCGCAAGCGAAGCGCGCAGCGAGCCGCAGGCGAGCGAAGCTAAGTGCGACGGAGTGCGGGCTGCAGGACTCCGGCCTCGGGCTGGAGCTCGCGCTCGCTGCCCGGGGTCTCGAGCGTCCAGCAGGCGGGGTTCGCGCGGATCTCGGCGACCAACGCCTGGTGCAGCTGGTGTCCGCCGCGCACGGCCTTCACGTGGCCCTGCAGCGGCACGCCGAGCAGCGCGAGGTCGCCGATCAGATCGAGCACCTTGTGGCGCGCGAACTCGTCCTTGAAGCGCAGACCTTCGGGGTTCAGCACGCGCGTCTCGTCGAGCACGACGGCGTTCGCGAGTGACCCGCCGCGAGCCAGGCCGATGGCGCGCAGCTTCTGCGTGTCCTTCAGGAAGCCGAACGTGCGCGCGGGCGCGATCTCGCGGGCAAACACTTCGGGGGAAAGAGTGACTCCGTCGATGATCTGGCGCCCGATCGCCGGGTGCGCGTAGTCGATCTCGACCGAGAGGCGCAGCTCGCGCGACGGGACGACCCGCACGTAGCGGTTGCCGTCGCGGACTTCGATGGGGCGGCGAATCACGATGCGGCGGCGCATGCGCGCCTGCGCGCGGACGCCGGCCTGCTGGATCAGATACACGAACGAGGCGGCGCTGCCGTCCATGATCGGGAGCTCGGGGCCCGAGACACTGACCGTGCAGTTGTCGATGCCCATGCCCCGGAGCGCCGAGACCAGATGCTCGATCGTCGAGAGCCGGGAGTCCTCGTTGCCCAGCGTCGTGGCCAGGGTCGTATCGGTGACCCACTCGGCCCGCGCCGGGAAGCGCACGGGCTGCTCGCCGTCGGTGCGCTCGAAGAGAATGCCGGTGCCCGCAGCGGCGGGCTTGAGAACCACGTCGACGGGCTCCCCGGTATGAAGGCCGATTCCGGTGCAACCCACCGAGGTCGCAAGCGTCTGCTCAACGCCCCTCAGCAAGACATCCCCCCGCGAACTCGCTGAAACGCCATTGAACTGTGATCCCCCCCACGGCCGCCCGCCTTTGAGCAACCTGCGTGCCAGCTGCTGGATTCGGGAGTTCAAATCGGAAGAAACCGCGAAGTTCTGGATTCGACTTGTGATTTAGCGCACATCGGGCCCGGGAACGCCATGGGGACTCCACCGCATGCGCGCGCACCTTCGAGAAATCGAGTGACGATTCCATTACAGCGTGACCGATTAGTCACGCCGCAGGACGTCAGGCGGGGGTTCGACCCGCTTGGCGGTCGAGCTCCTCGAGCAGCTCCTTGGCCGACTGGAAGCGCTCGGCGGGCGCTTTCTGGAGGCAGCGCAGGATGATGTTGGCCAAGCCCTCCGGGATCTCGGCCTTGACGCTCCGCGGGTCGGGGGGCGCGGTGTGGACGTGGTGATAGGGAACGTTGCCCTTCTGGAAGGGCAGCTCGGCGGTGCACAGCTCGAACAGGGTGACCCCGAGCGAGTACAGGTCGGTGCGGTGGTCGACGTCGCGGCCGAGTGTCTGCTCGGGCGACATATAGAAGGGCGTGCCCGAGATCATGGTCGTCGCGTTGCGGACCTCTTCCATCAGCTTCGCGAGACCGAAGTCCATGATCTTCACGTGCTTCTCGGTGGTCCACATCGTGTTCGCGGTCTTGATGTCGCGGTGCACGACCTTCTTGCCGTGCGCGTACTGAAGGGCGGAAGCCATCTGGCGCAGGATGTAGACCGCCGCGTTGGGAGACACCGCGCCGCGCTGGCGGAGTATCTCCTTCAAGGTGGTGCCCTCGACCAGCTCCATCGCCATGTAGAAGCCGTGCTCCGACTCACCGGCGTCGTACACGGTCACGATGTTCGCGTGATTCAGCTGTGCGGCGGCCTTGGCCTCGCGCAGGAAGTTCTTCAGCGCGTTCGGGTTCCCGCGCAGGCCCTCGGGTAGGACCTTGTACGCGACCTCGCGCTCGAGCACAGAGTCACGCGCGAGATACACGACGCCCATGCCGCCGCGGCCCAGCTCGCGCACGATCTCGTAGCGCTTCTGCGTGTTGGGCACGTTCAGCGGCGACGTCTGCGGCGCCGACGTCTGCGGCGGCACAGTCTCGCTCTGCTTCTGAATCTTGAGCGCCGCCTTGCCGCGCTCGACGCACGCCGCGACGTCTTTGAAGTGATAGTCGAACGACAGGATCTTCTCGTAGATCTCGACGGCGCCGGCTAGGTCTTCCTTCTTCTCGTGCGCGCGGGCCAGCTCGTAGAACGCGTCGACGTTGCCGCGAGTCACTTGCTCCGAGCCCGCGGCCTCTTGGAACTTCTTCACCGACAGGCTGTGCATGCCCTTCTCTTGGAACATGCGGCCCAGGATCGAGCAGGCCTCGCCGTAGTGTGAGTCACTCGCCTCGATCAGCTGCAAGAGCCGAATCGCCGAGTCGATCTCGGAAAGCTCGGCGTAGATGCGGCCCGCCTCGAAGGAGCTGCCGGCCTTCTCGAGCATCTCGGCCTGCTTGTCCTTCTTCCCGACCAGGCCGTAGCAGGTCGCGGCCTCGGCGAACTTCTGGCACTGCGCGTACGAATCCGCGGCCGGCTCGAGCTCGTTCGCCGCGCGGTACGCTTCGGCCGACGCCGCGAAGTCACTCGCGCGCGCGTACGCCGCGCCCGCCTCGGCGAAGCGCGTCAGCTTGCGGAACAAGTCACCCGAGGCGCCGTGCTCGCCGGCCTTCACGAGATACTCGACGGCCTCGGCGTCCTTGCCCGCGTCGCGCAGGAACTCGCCCATGACTCGCGCCGCGCCGACTTCGTCGCCGAGTCTCTCGAGCGCCTTCGACGCCAAGTCGCCTCGGCGCACGCGCAGGAACAACTCACTCGCGCGTTTGTAGTTGCCGGTCTGGAACGCGATCTTCGCCGCGGGGCCGAACGCCTCCGAGCGCACGAGGATGCTCTCGGCTTCGTCGAAGCGCTCGAGCTTCGCGAGTATCTCGCCGGCCTTCTTGGCGATGCCGCGCATCTCCTTGGCCTTCTGGTCGCTCTTCGCGCCGACGACTCCGCCCTCTTCGTTGAAGGCGTTCGTGAGCGCCTCGGCGGCCTGCGCCTCGGCCCCGCCCTTGAGATACGCCTGCGCGGCGTGACGGTGGAAGCCGATCTTCGAATAGCACTTGCCGGCTTCCTTGAAGTTCTCTGCGCGCTCGTACATCTCGCCCGCGATCGAGAACTTGCCCACGGCGAAGTAACTCTGCGCGGCCTGCTCGTGCTGCCCGACCTGCGCGTAGATCTTGCCCGCCTGCTCTTCGCGCCCGGCGCGCTTGTACAAGTCAGCGGCCTCGTCGAAGCGGTTCTGGTCGTATCTCACTTCGGCGGCGCGGTGAAAGAGCTCGGCCTCCATGAACAGGTCCGCCGCCTCGTCCTTCATGTTGTGACCGAGGAGAAACTCGCCCGCTGCTTCCGCGCCCTTGTCTTCCTGGATCCGCGCGGACTCCTTGAGATACTTCTTGCTCTCCTTGCCGGAGGGCCCGATCACTTCTTCGGTGACCGCCTTCTTCGCGTGACTCGCGGGCGCGGCCTTCTCGGCGACTTCCTTCCCGCCCTTCGCCGCCTTCGCGGGCTTGGCGCGCGGAGTCTTTCGGCGCTTTCCGCGCGGCAGGATCGAGTACACGAGCAGCACCGCGCCCGCGCCGGCCAAGCCGAAGTGCACGGCCGGCGAGCGGAGTGAGTCGATGCGGCCGGCGACCACGTCGCCGATCACGCCCGCCGCCCCGCCCTTCGAAGCCTGGAGCTTCAGCTGGGCCTTGAGCTCCGCCGCAACGGTGTCTCCGCCGCGCTCGACGAGCGCGCCGCCAACGCCCGCCAAGAGCAGAGGGATGGCAAGGAGAAACGCGAGTATCCGCAGGCCCGTGCGCACCCGGTAGAGATCGTCCAGAGCGCCGGTCTCGTTGAGCGACGGCGCGGTCGGCGGCGGCGGGCTAGTCGCGCCCGTCGCGCAATGTCGCGCGTGTCACAGAAGCTTGTCTTGCCGGTGACTCGGCCCACGTGACTCCTCGCCCGGAGTCATGCCGAAGTGCCGGTACGCGCGCTCCGTCGCGACGCGCCCGCGCGGCGTGCGATCGAGATAGCCCTCCTGGATCAGGAACGGCTCGTAGATGTCCTCGATCGTGCCGCGGTCCTCGCCGATCGCCGCGGCGAGCGTGTCCAGCCCGACGGGGCCGCCGCCGTACTTCTCGATCAGCGCGCGCAGGAGCTGCCGGTCCATCTTGTCGAAGCCGGCCTCGTCGACTTCGAGCCGCTCGAGCGCGAAGCGTGCAAGGTCGCGAGTCACCGAGCGCGAGCCGTCGACTTCCGCGAAGTCGCGCACGCGGCGCAGCAAACGGTTCGCGATGCGCGGCGTGCCGCGCGAGCGGGTCGCGATCTCTTCCGCGCCCTCGTGATCGAGCGCGATGCCGAGGATGCGGGCGCTTCGGGCGAGGATCTTCACCAAGTCACTCGCGGGGTAGTAGTCGAGCCGCGCGATGACTCCGAAGCGGTCGCGCAGCGGCGAAGTGAGCAGGCCCGCGCGCGTGGTCGCGCCGATCAGGGTGAAGCGCGGCAGGTCGATCTTCACCGTCTGCGCGCTCGGCCCCTGCCCGATCACCAGGTCGAGCTTGAAGTCCTCCATCGCGGGATAGAGGATCTCCTCGACGGCGGGACTCAGTCGGTGGATCTCGTCGATGAACAGCACCGCGCCCGGCTCGAGATTGGTGACGATCGCGGCCAGGTCGCCCGCGCGCTCGATCACGGGACCGGCAGTGACTCGCAGCGGCGCGGCCATCTCGCGGGCGATCACGTGTGCGAGCGCCGTCTTGCCCAGACCCGGCGGGCCGTAGAACAGCGCATGGTCGAGCGGCTCGCCGCGCTCGCGCGCCGCGCGGATGAACACGCGCAGGTTGTCGCGCAGCTTGTCCTGCCCGACGAACTCGTCGAGCGAGCTGGGCCGCAGCTTCTCTTCGACGCCGCGGTCGAAGTCGGCGGGGTCGCCACGCAGCTCACCCGGCCGCGACACGCAGGGCCTCCTTGATCAGTGACTCGAGCCCCGGTGACTCGGGCAGTGACTCGAGCGCGCGCCGCACCGCCTTCTCGGCGTGCGACTTCGGCCAGCCCAGGTTCACGAGCGCGCTCTCGGCCGACGCCGTCGCGTCGTCGCGCGGCGGCTGCTCGGCCGTCGGTATCGTCTCGAGCGAAGTGACTCGGTCGCGCAGCTCGACCACCATGCGCTCCGCGGTCTTCTTGCCGACGCCGGGAATGCCGACCAGCGCCGCGAGGTTCCCGGAACGCAGCGCGGGGATGAGCTTCTCGACGGACAGCCCCGACAAGATCGCCAGCGCGAGCTTCGGCCCGACACCGCTCGCGCCGAGCAAGAGCCGGAACACCGCGCGCTCGAGCTCCGTGCCGAAGCCGAACAGCTGGAACGCGTCCTCGCGCACGTGCGTGTGCACGCGCAGGCGCACGGTCTTGCCCTCGTCGGGCAGCTCGAAGAACGTCGACAGCGGCACGCGCAGCTCGTAGCCGACGCCGTGCACGTCGAGCACCACGGCCTCGGGGCTCTTCTCCACGAGCACGCCTTCGAGCCGGGCGATCATCGAGGTGACTCGAGCGAAGAGCCCCCCGATGATCGCGCGGGCACCCTACCCGCGCTCCGGCCGTCCGATGATCGCGCGGGCACCCTACCCGCGCTCCGGCGAGACAGTCCGTGACACACGGCGATCGCCAGCGCGTCGGCCTCGTCGGTCTTCGGCGGCTCCGTGAGTCCGAGCAGTCTCTGCACCATGCGCATCACCTGGAGCTTCTCCGCCCGGCCGTAGCCAGTCACTGCGACCTTCACCTGCGCGGGCGCGTACTCACCCGTCTCGAGTCCCGCGAAGGCGCACGCCGCGAGCGCCACCCCGCGCGCGTGACCCAACACCAGCGCCGAGCGCACGTTCCTCGCGCTGAACACCGACTCGAGCGCCGCCGCGTCGGGCGCGAGCTCCGCGATCACCCGCTCGAGCTCGCGCTGCAGATGGGCGAGCCGCGCGCCGAGTGTCTCGCCGCGCGTGCGGATCGTGCCGCCGCCGAGCCGCCGCAGCGAGCTGCCCTCGACACACACCACGCCGTAACCCGTGGCGTTGGAACCGGGATCGATTCCCAGGATCCGCACTCGACCCCCCGATCGATGACGACCGGGAGCCAGTCTACTCGCTGGCCCCCGAGGCCGCGAGCACGTGCGAGCGGAGCGCGGCGCGCGGAGCGAGCAGTGAGCCGCAGGCGAGCGACCGGCGGGTGGCCGAGCTTTGCTCGGCCAGGCCCCGCTAGGGTGACGACGACATACGCCGCATGTCGTCATCCGACATCTCGAAATTGGCGAAGACTTCCGAGACGTCTTCGAGCTCGTCGAGCGCCTCGTAGAGCTTGATCATCTGCTCTGCGTTGGTGCCCGAGAGGGTCACCGTCGAGCTCGGCACCATGGCGAGCTTGGCGCTCGCGGGCGTGAATGACTGACCTTCGAGCGCTTCCTTCACGCGGGCGAAGTCTTCGGGCGCCGTCTGAACCGTGAGTGTGTCGCCGTCCTCGACGATGTCCTTCGCGTTCGCCTCGATCGCCGCTTCCATCAGCTTGTCCGCGTCCACGCTCGCGCGGTCGAACTCGAGCACGCCCAGCCGCTCGAACATGAACGAGACACAGCCCGTCGCGCCGAGGTTCCCGGAGTAGCGGTTGAAGGCGTACCGGACCTCCGCGCCGGTCCGGGCGCGGTTGTCTGTGGTGGCATCGACGATCACCGCCGCGCCGCCCGGGCCGTAGCCCTCGTAGCGGACTTCCTCGTAGTTCTCGCCGCCGAGCTCGCCCGTCCCCTTCTTGATGGCCCGGTCGATGTTGTCGCGCGGCATGTTCACGCTGCGCGCCTTTTGCACGGCCAGACGCAGACGCGGATTCGCATCGGGGTCACAACCGCCGAGACCAGCGGCGATCGAAATCTCGCGAATCACTTGCGTGAAGATCTTGCCGCGCTTGGCGTCGGCAGCGCCCTTCTTGCGCTTGATCGTCGCCCATTTCGAGTGACCGGACATGCGGAGCCTCCTGGCGAGTCGCGGCGACGGGGATAACACCGTGCTTTCAGAGGGTCAATCGCTTCAGTCGGCATCAACCCGCTGCCGATGAATTGCAGCGGAATGAGCAAGGACGTAGCGATCGGGATCGATCTGGGCACGAGCAACTCGTGCGTCTGCGCCATGATCGATGGCAAGCCCACCGTGTTGGGAAACAAGAAGGGCGAGCACGTGATCGCCTCGGTCGTCGCCTTCCACGAAGGCGGGAAGATCGAAGTCGGCAACGCCGCGAAGCAGCGCATCATCCTCGACCCGAAACACACGGTGTCTTCGGCGAAGCGCTTGATCGGCCGGTACTTTTTCAGCGAGGAAGTCCGCAAGGCGCGCGCGGTCTGCAAGTACGAGATCGTGCCGGGCGAGAATCACGGCGTCCGCATCAAGATCCGCGAGGAAGAGTTCTCACTGCCGGAAATCTCCGCGTTCGTGCTGAAGGAGATGAAGGCGATCGCGGAGGGCGCGCTCGGCCGGCCAGTGAGTGGCGCGGTCATCACGGTCCCCGCTTACTTCAACGACAACCAGCGTCAGGCGACCAAGGACGCGGGCCGCATCGCGGGCCTCGACGTGCTGCGCATCCTGAACGAGCCCACCGCCGCCGCGCTGAGTTACGGCTACGGCAAGGAGCTGCGCCAGAAGGTCGCGATCTACGACCTCGGCGGCGGTACGTTCGACGTCTCGATCCTCGAGATCGGCAAGGACGTGTTCGAGGTCCTCGCGACGGCCGGTGACACGTATCTCGGCGGCGACGACTTCGACGACCGAGTCATCGACTTACTCGCGGACAAGGTCCAGTCCGAGCACGGCGTGAACGTGCGCCCCGACCCGTACGCGTTCGCGAAGCTGCGCATGGCGGCGGAGAACGCAAAGATCGAGCTCGCGGAGCGCGAGGAGTCACAGATCTCGATCCCCGATCTCGCCAATCACGAAGGCAAGACCATCGGGGTCCAATACAAGCTGACGCGCAAGGACTTCGACAAGCTGATCCGCGACCTGATCATGCGCACCTTCAAGGTGTGCGACGAAGCGCTGCAGCAAGCGAGTCTCACCACGCGCGATCTCGACGGCGTGATCCTCGTCGGCGGCCCGACGCGGCTGCCGTCCATTCGAAACGCGGTCAAGGAGTATTTCCAGCGCGAGCCCGAGACCGACATCAACCCCGACGAAGTCGTGGCGATGGGCGCGGCGATCCACGCCGCCTCGCTCGCCGCGCCCGAAGCGGGCAGTTACTTGCTCGACGTCACTCCGCTCACGCTGCGCATGGGCATCGCGGGCGGACTCAGTGAGCCGATCATCGAGCGCAACAGCCCCGTGCCGATCGATCACACGCGCGTGTTCACCACCGTGAAGGATCACCAGCAGGCGATCGCGGTGCGCATCTACCAGGGTGAGTCACGTCAGGCCGAGGGCAACACGCTGCTCGGTGAGTTCGAGTTCTCGGGCTTCGCGCCCGGCCCGCGCGGGGAAGTGAAGATCGAAGTCACTTTCTCGATCTCGACGGAAGGCATCGTGAAGGTGCAGGCGCGCGATCCCAAGACGGGCGCCGAGGCGTCGACCACGGTGTCGATGTCGAGCGGTCTCTCCGAGGACCAGATCCAGAACATCATCGCGAAGGACCGCACGGCGGACGTGGCGGCCACCGCCGCGGCGACGCCGATGGCGCGCAGCAGCAAGGTCAAAGCGCCCGAGCCGATCCCAGTCACTCCCCTCGACGAAGTCGAGGACGGCTTGCTCGACCTGCCCGCGCTCGAGGCGGACGTGCAGATCGAGAAGCCCGACGCCGAGCCGGGTCTCTTCGGCTCGAACGACGGCAACCTGGGCGGTGACACCGTGCAGGAGCCCGTGCGCAACGCGCCCGCGCTCGACGGCCCGCGCGAGATCGAGCTCGAGGACGCCGTCGAAGCGCCGCTCGAGGACGACGATCAAGTCCTGGGCGACGACTGACGCGGAGCCGCAGTGACCTCCACCGACAGCAGTCTCCAGGAGATCAAGGCGCTGGCGCGAGTGATCGACCGGGTCGACTACTACCGCTTGTTGAAGCTCGACCCGACCGCGAACGCCGACGCGCTGCGCACGGCGTATCACGACGCGCGCAGGCGCTTCCATCCCGACGCCTATCTCGGTCAGTCCGACGACGTGCGCACGGCCGTCGACCTGATCGCCCGCCGAATCACCGAGGGCTACATGGTGCTGCGCGACCGCACGCGCCGCGCCGCGTATGACTCGGCGCTGTCGAGCGGCCAGGTCCGCTACAACCCCGAGCTCGAGCAAGAGAAGAAGGTCGAGGCCGACGCCGGGCGCGGCACCACGCCGAACGGCAAGCGCTACTTCAAGCTGCACCAGGACGCGGAGCGCGCGGGCGACCTGGTGAAGGCGCACGCCAACCTCAAGACCGCCCTCACCTTCGAGCCGAAGAACGCCGCGTTCAAGGCGAAGCTCGAAGCGCTCGACGCGCAGCTCAAAGCGCAGCGCAAGAAAGACCCGCCGGGCTACAAGATCGGCGGCTGACTGACTGATGGTCGCGTGGGCACCCTACCCACGCTCAGGTCCGGAGCCATGGGTAGGGTGCCCATGGCGGTCAACAGTTTGACCCGCTCCTTCGCCGTGGCGCAGAATCGACGCCGTTTTCAGACGTCGAGGTAAGCCATGGCAGAGGCCGCAGCGGCTGAGAAGAAGCCGCTCCCCGTAGTTCCCTTTCTGAAAATTCCCGAGAAGGGTGATCCCTATCTCGAGGGTGTGCGCTGCAGCGCGTGTAAGTCGGTGTTCCTCGGAACGCGCGACGTGTGCGCGAAGTGCGGCGCGCGCAAGCAGCTCGAGGCAACGAAGCTCGCCAACAAGGGCGAGCTGTACGTCTTCTCGATCACTTACCGCTCGTTCCCGGGCATCGAGACACCGTATGTCTCGGCCGTAGTGGATCTCGACGGCGGCGGCACCGTGAAGGGCAACCTGATCGGCATCGAGCCCGACCCCAAGAAGATCAAGATGGGGATGAAGGTCGACGTGATCTACAAGATCGCCCCGCGCAAGGATCGCGAGGGCAACGAGTATCTCACCTACTACTTCCAGCCCGCCAAGAGCTGAGAGGGGGGAGTCACTATGTCCGACGTCTACATTCTCGGGACCGACATGATCAAGTTCGGGAAGTTCCCGGACCGCAGCGTTCCGCAGATCGGCGCCGAAGCGGCGCTGATGGCGCTCGACGACGCGGGACTCACGATCCACGACATGGAAGCGCTGTACTGCGGGAACCTCATGCAGTCGAACGCGATGGTCGGCCAGCGCATCCTGCAGCAGATCGGCATGACGGGCGTCCCCGTCGTGAACTGCGCGAACGCGTGCGCGACCGGCGCGACGGCGTTCCGCGAAGGCTGGACCGCGATCAAGGCCGGTCTCTATGACCTCGTGCTGTGCGTCGGCGTCGAGCAGATGGCGGGCGCCGGGTTACTCGGCGGCGGCGGCGGCGGCAAGGGCATTCCGACCGAGGGTCTGCTCGGCTCGGGCACGATGCCCGCGGTGTTCGCGGAAGCGGGCATGGAGCACGCGCGCAAGTACGGCACCACCTTCGAGCAGTTCGCCAAAGTGAGTGTGAAGAATCACTGGCACTCCACGATGAACCCGAAGGCGCGCTACCAGATCGAGACACCGATCGAGGAAGTCATGGGCGCGGAGATGATCTCGTACCCGAACACCAAGCTGATGTGCTCGGTGAACGTGGACGGCTCGGCCGCGGCGGTGCTCGCCAGCGAGAAGAAGGCGCGCGAGCTCGGGCTGAAGCGCGCGGTGAAGGTGAAGGCCTCGGTGCTCACGAGTGACCGCTTCACGCCGCGCGATCTCACCATGCCCGACGTGAACACGTGCACGCGCGAGGCGGCGAAGAAGGCCTACGAGATGGCCGGCGTCGGCCCCGACGACATCAACCTGATCGAGCTGCACGACTGCTTCGCGACCGCGGAGATCCTGCACTACGAGAACCTCGGCATCTGCAAGGACGGCGAGGCCGGCCGGATGATCGACGAGAAGCAGGTGTATCTCGGCGGCCGCATTCCCGTGAACGTGTCGGGCGGCCTGCTCTCGAAGGGTCACCCGCTGGGCGCCACGGGCATCGCGAACATCTACGAGGTCACCACTCACTTGCGCGGCGAAGCCGGCAAGCGCCAGGTCCAGGGCGCGCGCCTGGGACTCACGCACGTGATCGGCCTGGGCTCCGCGTGCGGCGTGCACATCCTCGAGAAGGTCTCGGCCTGACCGATCGACTTCGCTCGGCTCCGCCTTGCTGCGCGCTCGCCGAGCTCGCTTGCGGCGCCGAGCCGCGGACGGCCGCGGACTCGGCGCATCCTATCAAAATCAAGGAGTGACTCGATGAGTGACTACACGATGACCATCGACGGCAAGGCCGAAAGCGCGAAGGCGACGTTCGGCGTGATCAACCCCGCGACCGAGGACGTGTTCGCGCACCCGCCGGAGTGCACGCGCGAGCAGCTCGACGCGGCCATGGAGTCGTCCGCGAGCGCCTACAAGGCGTGGAGCAAGGACGAGGCGAAGCGCCGCCAGTCACTGCTCGACATCGCGGCGGCCATCCAGGCGCGCGGCGGCGAGATCGCCCCGCTCCTGACTCAGGAACAGGGCAAGCCCGTCGACAAAGCGATGCAGGAAGTGTTCGGCGCCTCGATCTGGTTCCAGTACACGGCGTCGCTGCAGATCCCGGTCGAGACCATCCAGGACGACGCGACGCGGCGCATCGAGATTCGCCGCCGCCCGCTCGGCGTGGTCGCGGCGATCACGCCGTGGAATTTCCCGCTGATGCTCGCGGTGTGGAAGATCGCGCCGGCGCTGCTCGCGGGGAACACGGTCGTCATCAAGCCCTCGCCGTACACGCCACTCACTACGTTGAAGGTCGGCGAGATCCTGCGCAGCGTGCTGCCTCCCGGCGTCGTGAACGTCGTGTCGGGCGGCAACGAGCTGGGCGGCTGGATGACGGCGCACAAGACGCCGGCGAAGATCTCGTTCACCGGCTCCGTCGCGACGGGCAAGAAGGTGAACGCCTCGGCGGCGCCCGACCTGAAGCGAGTCACTCTCGAGCTCGGCGGCAACGACGCCGCGATCCTCCTGAGTGACATCGACGTGAAGTCGACCGCGCAGAAGGTGTTCTGGGGCGCGTTCGAGAACTCGGGCCAGATTTGCAGCGCGATCAAGCGCGTGTACGTCCCCGAGAACCTGTACGGCGCGGTCGTGAGCGAGCTGCAGGAGATCGCGAAGACGGTCAAGGTCGGGAACGGCTTGGAAGCCGGCACGCAGCTCGGCCCGCTCAACAACAAGATGCAGTACGACAAGGTCCGCGAGATGATCGACGACGCCAAGAAGCACGGCGCGAAGGTCGTGACTGGCGGGCAGTCACTCTCGAAGAAGGGCTACTTCATCGCCCCGACGATCGTGTCCGAGATCTCGGACGGCGTGAAGCTGGTCGACGAGGAGCAGTTCGGTCCCGCGCTGCCGATCATTCCGTACCGCAACGTGGAAGACGCGGTCGAGCGCGCGAACGCGACTCACTACGGGCTCTCGGGCTCGGTGTGGTCGGCGAACGCGGACAAGGCCGCCGAGGTCGCGCGCCAGCTCGAGTGCGGCTCGGCCTGGGTGAACCAGCACCTCGCGATCGCGCCGAACCTGCCGTTCGGCGGCGCGAAGTGGTCCGGGATCGGCGTCGAGAACGGGCCGTGGGGCCTGCTCGGCTTCACCGAGATCCAGGTGGTGAACGTCGCGAAAGCGTAGGTCACCACTGACTGACTGAACACGGCGCCCCTCGGTGTGACTCACCGAGGGGCGCTTCGTTTTTCAGGCGGCGTAGAAGGCTTCGAACAGCGCGCGCGGCCGCGGGTCGACCGCGATGCTCGAGCTCATGCGGTTGGTCACGTAGCCGAAGCCCACGCGCGCATCCGGGTCGGCGAAGCCGATGCCGCCGCCCGCGCCCGGGTGACCGAACGTGTTTCGGCCCGGCCCCATCGCGAACTCCGGGTTCCCGGGCTGAGTGAGCCAGAAGCCCAGCGCCATGCGCAGCGGGACGTTCATGAGCGGGTCGACGCCCTTGGCCTGCAGCGCTCGCGCGCGCTCCACTGACTCGCGAGACAGCACGCGAACTCCGTCGATCTCGCCGCCGCGCGCGAGCGCGCCGTAGACGCGGGCGAGCGCCGCGCCGTTGCCGTGGCCGTTGATCGCGGGTATCTCGGCGCGGCGATGCACGGAGAGGTTGTGACTGCCGAAACCGGACGGGTTCACGAACGCGAGCACGAGCAGTGGCGGGTCCGCCGAGAACATCTCCTTGAACGGCTCGGCCAGCTCGGGGGGCGGCGCGAAGTCGGTGATGTCGGCCGCGCGCGCCTCTTCCTCGGGAGTGAGTCCGATGTGGAAGTCCGCGCCGAGCGGCTCCGCGATCTCCTCGCGGAAGAAACGGCCGAGGCTCCTCCCGTCGATGCGCCGCACGAGCTCGCCGACGAGCCAACCGAACGTGATCGGGTGATAGCCGACCGTGCCCGGCTCGATGACCGGCTTCTCTCCCGCCAGCGCGGCGCACATCGCGCTCCAGTCGTAGAGTGACTCGGGCGGGAGCCTGGTCCTCAGCGCCTGCAGCCCGGCACGGTGAGACAGGAGCCAGCGCACCGAGATGCCGCCCTTCCCCGCCTGCGCGAACTCGGGCCAGTATCTCGCGACGGGCGCGTCGAGCTCGAGGACGCCGCGGTCGATGAGCCGATGCGCGCACAACGCCGTCATCGCCTTGGTCACCGAGTACACGTGACTGATCGTGTCTCGCTGCCACGGCCGCGTGCGCGCCGGATCGGCGTGACCCGCGAACAGATCGACGACTGACTCGCCGTCGACGGTGATCGCGACCGACGCGCCGATCTCCTCGCCCGTCGCGAACTGCGCGGCGAACGCGTCCTTCACGTTCCCGTAGCGGGGCTGCACGCGGCCCTGGATCTCGACCTTCATGACGTCCTCCCGCGAGACACGACGGTGCTCGCCAGCAAGAGTGACCACGCGAACAAGAGCTCGAGCATCAGCTTCGAGCTCTGCGTGACCAGGATGTTGTGCGCGAGCGGGCGCGCGGCCTCGTCCGGGTGCAGCATGCGCCCCGTGCTGCCGAGGCCGCACACCTCCCAGGTCGCTGCCGCGAAGAACCCGACGGAGCCGAGAAAGAGCGTGCGACTCACTCCCTTCGTCGCCGTGGACGGCGGCTGCGCGAGCAGCGCCGCGATGCTGACCAGGACGGCCCCGCCGAACACGAGATAGAACCACGCGCCGGGCGCGGGCAGCGACGGCCAAGACCACGCGGCGAGCCAAGTGACTCCGGCGGCGACGATCGCCTTCGTGTGGAGCCCTTCGCGCACGCTGCGCGCGACGACCAGCGCCAGCACGCCCAGCTGGAACGAGTACATCCACACGATCGTCTTCGCCGCGCCGAGCACGACGGCCGCATCGAGTGACCTGCCCGACTCCGACGTGCCGCCGCGTTCCAGGAACCCGAGATACCCCGGGAGCGCGACGTAGTTCCCGAGCACCGCGTACCCCAGCAAGAGAGCTCCCGCGGCGTACAACCAAGTACCCCTTCGTGACGGTGAGTAGATAGATCCACTATCCATAAACGGATACTAGACATGCCCGAGTTCCAAGGTCAACCTGTGCCGCCATGCGACTCGCCGAGCTCAGCCAACGCGCCGACGTCCCCCGCTCCACCATCAAGTTCTACATCCGCGAGGGACTGCTCGCGCCCGGGGCCGTGCACGCGAAGAATCAGGCCAGCTACGGCAGCCAGCACCTGGAGCGCCTCGAGCTGATCCGCGCGCTGCGCGAGGTGGCGGGCCTGCCGCTCGAGGCGGTCGCGCGAGTCACCGCGCAGCTCGACCGCGGCTGGGAGGGCGATCCCTTCGGAGAAGCCATGCGCGCGCTGCATCATCCGCCGAGTCACTCGACCGCGCACGCGTCGCGAACGGACCTGGAGCGACTCACTGCCGAGGTAGGTGAGTTTCTGGTCGCCCTGCCCTGGACCACCGACCACGACCACCGCGACAACGCCGCGGAGATCGCGGCGACGCTCCTGCAGGTGCGCCGCTATCTCCTGCCCAACTTTCAGGTGGCCGACCTCGCGAAGTACGCCGAGATCGCGTGGCTGTTGTCCGAGGCCGAGTTCGGGCTCGCGCCGGAAGGCCCGGGCGTGCCGATCCAGGCGCGCGGCGACGACATCGCCGCGCCCACCCGCCGGGCGATCCTCGGCACCGTGCTGTTCGAGCGCATCTTCGCGTCGCTGCGCCGCTGCGCGAATACCATGCGGTCGGTGCGCATCGCGACGGGCACGAAGGTGCCGCCCACGCGAGTGACTCGTGCCAAGCGCCGCCGCGCGAAGCCGCGGAAGGCAGCGAGGCGCCGCTCCTAGCGCTCCGCCTCGAGAGCTTGCGCCAAGGCCTCCCAGGCCAACGTCGCGCAGCGCTGCCGCGACGGCAGCGACGCCACGCGCCCGAACGCGCGCACGCGCGGGTCGAGGTCCGCCGGCGGCGGCTCGCCCTTCACCACGCGCGCGAGCGAGTCACTGAGTGACTTGGCGGCCGCTGGCGTCGCGCCCCGCACGAGCTCGGTCATCACGCTGCCCGACGCCACGGCGATCGAGCAGCCCCGCGCGCGCGACGACACGGCCGCGATCCGACCGTCGACCAGCTCCACCTGCACGTGCGCCTGGTCGCCGCACACCGGATTGGTGACTCGTCCCTCGCCGGTGACTCGCTCGAGCGGCGCGCGGTTCCGCGGGTTCCGGTAGTGCTCGAGCACGACCTCCCGATAGAGGCTCTCTAAGTCGGACACTTCGCGGACTCGAGCGGCCCTTCGGGCACCTCGACCCCGGCTTCCGTGATCTGCACGCCCTTCACTTCCATGAGCGGCCGGCCCGTCGACTGCCCGCCGCGCCAACGCTGCACTACTTCGGCTGCGATCGAGAGCGCGATCTCCTGCGGAGTCACTGCCCCAACGTCGAGCCCGGCGGGCGCCGCCACCTTGCGCAGTGACTCGAGCGCCATGCCGTCTTCGTGCAGCCTCTCGAGCACGAGCGCCGAGCGCTTGCGGCTCGCCACCAGCCCCACGTACGCGGGTGACTGGCGCAGCACGCGCTGCAGCGCCTCGTAGTCGCTCTTGTGCTGAGTCGCGATCACGACGTACGTCTCGGCGTCGCACTCGGCCTTGGCGTAGTCCGGATCCTCCGTGACTCGCACGTCGGCCAACGGGAACGACTCACGACTCGCCAATGCGTCGTTCACCGTGGTGTGGAAGCCGAGCGCGTGACCGAGTCCGACCAGGGTCTCGGCGATCGCGCCATGACCCAACACGAGAAGCTTGGGAGCTTGCATCATGGCCTCGACGTAGATCTCCATGTAGCCGCCGCACGGCATACCGACCCCGAGCACCTCGTCGTCGAGGTCGAGCCGAATGAGGCGCGACGAGCGCTCGGCCAGCACCTCGCGCGCGACGTCGCGCACGGTCGATTCCGCGCACCCGCCGCCCACCCAGCCGAACACCGTGCGCCCCTGCGCGTCGATGATCGACTTGGCGCCGGGCTTCGCCGACGCGCTGCCCTCGATGCGCACGACGGTCGCGACGGCGACGTTCTCGCCGGCGCGCAGGCGCGCGTCGAGCGCTTGGGCGAACTCACGGGCGGAAGCGGCGGGCATCGCGGGCAGTCTAGCCGGTTGGCACGCCCGGGTCGCTCTCGTACCATCGGCGCGCCCGGAAAGCCGAGGGGGAATGCGGACCAACTGGACCTGGACTCACGTCGCTTCGGGCGCCGCACTCGCCGTCGCGCTGTCGTGGGCGGCGTTGTCACTCGCGCCCGCGCGCGCGGACACGCCGCGCGGCGAGCAGTCACTCCCGCGCTTCGAAGGGCGCACGGTGACCGGCGGCCGAGCCGGCACGGAGCTCTTGCTGAAGAAGCGCGCCGTGCTGTTCGTGTTCTCGTCGACCGATCCGGACGCGGACCGCACGGCGGCGCTGGTGGACGGCCTGCGCGCGCCCGCGCAGCGCGCGAACGTCGCCTTCATGGGAGTCACGCGCGATCGCGACCCCGTGCTCGCGAGTCACTTCTTGAAGCTCCACGGCTTCGACTTCCCGACCGTGATCGACGCCGACGGCTCGATCTCGGCAAAGCTGCGCGTGCCGCCCGGCACGTCGTCGCTCTTGCTGGTCGACGCGCAGGGCTACGTGCTGGGCGGCCTGTCGAGTCTCTCCCAGCAGCCCGCCGACACCGACGCGGCGTACGCCGCCGAGCTGCGCCGCCTGCTGTCACTGCCGGCCGAAGACAACGCGGCCACGCCGGCGTTCGGGGTCCTGCCGCCCGCGCCGGGCTTCGAAGTCAGCGACCTGGACGGCAAGCCGGCGGCGAAGCTCTCCGACTACGCGGGCAAGGTGCTGGTGCTCGTGCTGTTCCGCCCCACCTGCCCTCACTGTCACGAGATGCTGAAGTATCTCGACGGACTGCAGAAGAAGCTCGCGAGCAAGGACCTGGGCATCCTGGCGGTGTCGGTGTCCGACCGGAGGTACGTGATCGAAGAGATGGTGGGCGACCTGAAGTACTCGCTGCCGGTGTATCTCGATCCGGGCGCGAAGACGCAGAACGCGTACGGCTTCCAGAAGACCGTGCCCGAGGTATTCGTGATCGACCGCCAGGGGCGGGTCGTGCAGCGCACGGCCGGTGACTCGCCGCGCATCGAGGCGCTCTTGACCATGTCGATCCGGCGCGAGCTGGGCGGGCCGAACCCGATCCTGCTCGAGAAGGCCGCGTACTCGGGCGACGAGTTCTGCTCGGTGTGTCACCGCGAGCAGCACGCGACCTGGCTGCTCACGAATCACTCGACCGCCTGGGAGACGCTCGTCGAGCACGGCAAGGACCGCGACCCGGAGTGTCTCTCGTGTCACACCGTCGGCTTCGGGCAGCCGGGCGGCTTCGATCCCGCGAAGCGGCAGGACCATCTGCGCGGCGTGCAGTGCGAGAACTGCCACGGGCGCGGCGGACCGCACCAGTCACCCGAGTTCGCGAAGCTCGGCTTCGAGAAGACGTGCCTCGGGTGTCACGACCCGAAGCACTCACTCCAGTTCGTGTTCGCCGACCGCTTGCCACTCGTGTCTCACGCGGCGAACCGCCAGTTCGACAAGCTGTCGCTCGACGAGAAGCGCAAGCTGATCGCGAAGCGCGAGAAGCGCGACCGCAAGCTGTTCGACTCGGGCGAGCTCGTGGGCTCGGCCGCGTGCGCGAGCTGTCACTCGAAGGAGCACGAGCTCTGGGCGAAGTCGGCGCACGCGCGCGCCTTCCACACTCTCGAAGCCAAGGGCGAGGCGACAAACGCGAACTGCCAGACGTGTCACACCACCGGCTTCGCGCAGCCCACGGGCTTCCCCAGCGGCGGCAAGACTCACGCCGAGGTCGGCTGCGAGAGCTGTCACGGGCCGGGCAAGCGTCACGTCGAGGACCAGGGCAAGACGCCGGGCACGATCCTGGCGCTCACCGACAAGTGCGACAGCTGCGCGATCGCGCTGATCTGCGGGACGTGTCACGACGACGCCAACGATCCGGGCTTCGAGTTCGAGGTCGAGGGCAAGCTCGCGGCGATCAAGCACGGCTTCCGCGACAAGAAGACGGCCGCGAAGTGACTCCCTCGGGCGACCGAGCGCGGACTCTGGCGGCGATCCGCGAGTCACTTCGCGATCTGGTCGCGGACGGCGTGGACTTCGTGCCGCGGCCCGCGCGCGCCGAGCCGACGCGAGTGACTCCGGCGAAGCCGGCCCCCTCGCCCGCCACGAGCTTCCGGCCTCGCGTCGCGCCGCTGGCCGCGCCGACGCAGCTCGACCACGCCGCGGCCGCGAAGCTCGCGCTCCTCGACGCGGTGCGCGCCGAGCTCGGTGACTGCCGCCGCTGCCCGCTGTGCGAGAAGCGCAAGAGCGTGGTGTTCGGCGAAGGCCGGGCCGACGCGCGCGTCGTGTTCGTGGGCGAAGGCCCCGGCGAAGAAGAGGACAAGAGCGGCCGGCCGTTCGTGGGCCGCGCGGGCGAGTTACTCACGAAGATGATCGAGGCCGTCGGCTGGCGGCGCGAGGACGTGTTCATCTGCAACATCGTGAAGTGCCGGCCGCCCGGGAACCGCGACCCCGCGCCCGAAGAGGTCGCGACCTGCGAGCCGTTCCTGCACAAGCAGCTGCACGCGATCGCGCCAGCGGCGATCGTGACTCTCGGCAAGCCGGCGATCTCGGCGCTGCTCGGCCGCACCGTCGCGATCACCAAGATGCGCGGGCGCTGGCTCGAGTGGCAGGGCATCGCCGTCATGCCGACTTACCACCCCGCGTATCTCCTGCGGAACTACACGCGAGAGACTCGGCAGGCGGTGTGGGACGACCTGCGCGCGGTGCGCGAGCGTGTCGAGGGATCGGGCGCGAGTTAGTCGCGCGGCCGCCGCCGCGCTCGCGCTCGTCGCGTTCGCGGCGGGGGCGCGCGGCGCCGAGCTGTCCGTCGGCTTCGGTACGAAGCCGCTGCCTGCGCGTGCGGGTGAGTCGATGGGCGGGTACGGCGGACTCACGACGCGCCGCGCGACCGGCGTACTCGACCCGCCGCAGGCGCGCGCGCTCGTGCTCGAACAGGGCGAGCTGCGAATCGGCATCGTGGTGCTCGACGTCGTGATCGCGCGCCCGAACGTGCGCGATCTGTTGGTCGAAGCCGCGCGCCCGCTCGGGCTCGCCATGATCGCGTTGGTCGCGACTCACTCGCACTCCGGGCCTGGCGGGTATCTGCCGGGCTGGCTCTCGGCGCGAGTCACTGCCGGAGAGTACGATTCCGAGATGCCCGCCAAGCTCGCGCGCGCCGCGGCGCTGGCGCTCGAACGCGCCGTCGCCGACCTCGCGCCCGCGCGCGTCGCGAGCACGTCCGTGCCCGTGTCACTCGCGCGCAACCGGCGCTTCCCGGACGGCGGGGTCGACCGCGAGCTCGCGGTGCTGCGCGCGGACTTCGCCGACGGCCGCGCGCCGGTGGTGCTGTTCGAGCTTGGCGCGCACGCGACGTTGCTTTCGGCCGACAACACCGAGCTCTCGGCCGACTGGCCCGGCGCGGCGCGCGCCGCGCTCGAGTCCGCCGGCTCGCGCGCGCTGTTCGTGCCGGGGCCGCTCGGCGACCAGGAGCCCGCGGTCGAGCTCGAGTCATTCGCGTCGCTCGAGCGCCAGCGCGAAGTCATGCGCGAGTACGGAAGCGCGGTGGCCAAGGCCGTCGACGGCGCGGCCCGCGGGCTCGAGCCGCGTGCCGCGACCGAGCCGCTCGAGGCGCTCGAGCGCTGGGTCGAGCCGCCCGCCCCGCAGCTGCGCAGCTTCTGCTCGCTGTGGTGGCTGTCGCCGTTCGTGCGCGGGTCACTCCAAGAGTTCGTCGCGCCGCGCGTGCCCTTCCAGGTGATGCGCGCGGGCAACGCCGAGCTGTTGTTCGTGCCGGCGGAGCCGATCGCGGCGGTCGGCGCGGAGCTGCGCGAGATCAGTAAGTCGGGCCGCAAGCGCTTCGTGGTCGCGCACGCGAACGACTGGCTCGGCTACGTGGTCGATCCGCCGACGTACGAGCGCGGGGGCTACGAGTCGTGTCTGTGTCTGTTCGGGCCGCATACGAGTGACTGGCTCGTGGGCGCCGCGGCCGAGACCCTGCAGCAGCTCGACGCCAAGGACGCGCCGGGAGGCGGCCAGTGACTCGCGCGGTGTGCGGCATCGTCCTGCACCCGGCGGGTCACACGCTCTCGCCGGTGATGCACCAGGCGGCTTACCGGGCGCTGAGGCTCGACGCGACGTTCGCGGTGCACGACGTGCCCACGCCCGGCTTCGGCGCGAAGCTGCGCGAGCTGCGCGCGGCCGGACTCACTCAGTTGTGCGTCTCGCTGCCGCACAAAGAGGCGGCGCTGCAGCTCGCCGACCGCACCTCCGGCGCCGCCCGCGCGATCGGCGCCGCGAACACGCTGACCGTCGTGGCCGGCGAGCTCGTGGCCGACAACACGGACTGGCTCGGAGTGACTCGCGCGGTCGAGCCGCACGGTCCGTGGGCCGGCAAGCGCGCGACGGTGCTCGGCGCGGGCGGCGCCGCGCGCGCGGTGACGTTCGCGCTGCGCCGGCTCGGAATGGACGTGTGTCTCGTGAACCGCACGCGTGAGCGCGCCGAGCGCGTGGCCGCGGACCTGGGCGCGCGCGTGGGCTCGCTCGACGAGCCGTGGGACTTGCTCGTGAACGCGACGTCGGTCGGCATGTCTCCCGAAGCGGGAGTGACTCCCGCCCCCGCCGCGAGCCTGCGCCCCGGCGCGCTAGTGTTCGACACCGTGTACCGCCCGCTCGAGACGCGCCTCCTGCGCGAAGCGCGCGAGCGCGGCTGCCGCACCCAGGACGGGCTCGAGATGCTGGTGCAGCAGGCCGTCGAGCAGATCCGCATCTGGAGCGGAAGGCGGCCGGATCCCGCGGTGTTGCGCGGGGCGGCGTTGGCGGAGCTGGCTCGCTGATTCCCGCCCGTTGACGTATTGAGTGCCACTCGACTATTGTTGAGTCGCACTCAATGAAGACCGCACCCTCTCCCGCACGCAAGGCCGCCCGCAGCCGGCCGCGCCGCCGCGATCCCGAGGCCAAGCGCGCGCAGCTGATGGCGTCGGCGCGCGCGCTGTTCGCGAAGCGCGGTTACTCGGCCACCACCACGGCCGACGTCGCCCGACACGCAGGTGTGTCGGAGGGGATCGTGTTCCACCACTTCGGCTCCAAGGCCGAGCTGCTCGCGGCCGTCGCCGCGGACTACGGCGGCGGACTCGCGCACGCGATGGAGTCAGCGAGCGGCACGGTGACTCCTTCGCGCGCCACCGAGGCGTTGCTCCGCGCCGCGTTCGCGTACGTGCGCGAGCAGGGCGAGCTCGCGCGCTTCCTGAACACCGCCGCCGAGCGCGACGAGGCCGCGGCGGTGCGGCGCGCCTCGCGCGAGCCGATCGTCGCGTCGATCGAGCGCCTGCTGCGCGCGCAGGACGCGAACGGCTCCCTGCGGCCGCTCGACGCGCGAATCACCGCGGAGCTGCTGTACGCGCTCGTCGGCGCGGCGCTCTTCGAGTGTTTCTTCCACGGCGACGGCAGCCGTGAGTCCGAGTATCTGCGCGAAACGGTGGCGTGCGTCGAAGGCGCCCTCCGCGCACGAGCCGATCACCCCAACTCACCCACGAAGGAGTCAGCGACATGAGCAAGCCCTTCCCGACCGACAATCCCTTCCTGCTCGGCAACTACGCGCCCTGGCCGCTCGAGGGCGACGTGCACGATGCCGTGGTCGAAGGCGAAGTCCCGCGCGAGCTGTGCGGGACTCTGTGGCGAAACGGCCCGAACCCGCAGTTCGCGCCGCGCGGCGCGTATCACTGGTTCGACGGCGACGGCATGGTCCACGCGTTCCGCTTCCGCGACGGCCGTGTCTCGTACCGCAACCGCTGGGTGCGCACCGCGCGCTTCCAGCGCGAGCGCGCCGCCGGCGAGTCACTCTTCGGCGGGCTCGACAACTTCGCCGGAAGCGACCCGCGCCTGCTCGCCAACCCGACGCCGAACGCCAGCGCGAACACGAACATCGTGTGGCACGCGGGGCGGCTCCTGGCGCTGGTCGAGAACAGCGCGCCCCACTCACTGGACCCGCGCACGCTCGAGACGAACGGGCTGCACGACTTCGACGGCCGTCTCATCGGCCCGATGACCGCGCACCCCAAGCTCGACCCGGAGACCGGCGAGATGCTGTTCTTCGGGTACAGCCCGATGCCGCCGTATCTCCGCTATCACGTGGTGGACGCGAACGGCAAAGTGACTCGCTCCGTCGAGATCGACGTGCACGCGCCGACGATGATGCACGACTTCATCACCACGCGGAATCACGTGATCTTCATGGTGCTGCCCGCCGTGTTCCAGCTCGACAAGATCGCCGAGGGCGGCTCGCCGCTCGCGTGGCGGCCCGAAGTAGGCGCGCGCGTGGGAGTCATGCCGCGCGACGGCGGCAGCGCCGACGTGCGCTGGTTCGACATCGAGCCCTGCTACGTGTTCCATCCGTTGAACGCGTACGAAGACGGCGACCGCATCGTGGCCGACGTGTGTCGCTACCAGAGGCTGCCCTTGTTCGAGAACGGCGAAGAGGTCGACGGCATGGAAGACCTCTCGGCGAAGCTGACGCGCTGGACGCTCGACCTGGCCGGCGGGTCACTCAAGGAAGAGAGACTCGACGACGCGCCGAGTGAGTTCCCGCGCCTCGACGAGCGCTTCGCCGGACTGAGTTACAGGCACGGCTACGCGGCCGGCGTGCTCCGCAAGTCCGACGAAAAGCTCGCGGGCATGAACGCGATCCTGCACTACGACCTGAAGTCGGGCCGCCGCGTGCAGCACCAGCTCGCATCGAGCGACGCCGCGGGCGAGCCGATCTTCGTGCCGCGCAAGGCCGACTCACCCGAGGGCGACGGCTTCCTCCTCTCCGTGGTGTACCGCGGCGAGGAGAAGCGCAGCGACGTGCTGGTGCTCGACGCGAAGAACGTCGGCGGTGCGCCGCTCGCGACCGTGAAGCTCCCGCACCGCGTGCCGTTTGGGTTCCACGGCAACTGGGGTCAGGACGTGTGAGCGACATGGAGTGACTCGGCGCGCTACGCTCGGGCGATGACTGAATCAGCGCTCGAGTGGGACACGCCGATGTATCGCCTCGCGGTCGCGCAGCTCGACCAGACCGCGGCGCTCATGAGACTCGACGAGAACGTGTGGGAGCGCCTGCGCATGCCGCAGCGCTCCCTCATCGTCTCGTTCCCCTTCCGCCGCGACGACTACAAGACGGTCGACTCGCTCACCGGCTACCGCGTGCAGCACGTGCTCACCATGGGCCCGACCAAGGGCGGCATCCGCTACGACGACGACGTGCACCTGGGCGAAGTGACTGCGCTCGCGATCTGGATGACGTGGAAGTGCGCGCTGATCGGCCTGCCCTTCGGCGGCGCCAAGGGCGGCGTGCGCATCGACCCCTCCAAAGTGAGTCGCACCGAGCTGCAGCGAATCACTCGTCGCTACACGATGGAGATCATCGAGATGATCGGGCCGGACCGGGACATCCCGGCGCCCGACATGGGCACCGACGAGCAAGTCATGGCGTGGATGATGGACACGTACTCGGGCCAGAAGGGCTTCGCGGTGCCCGGCGTGGTCACCGGCAAGCCGATCGAGATCGGCGGGTCACTCGGCCGCAAGGAGGCGACGGGTCGCGGCGTGATCACGTGCGTCACCGAAGCGTGTCACCACCTGCGCATGCAGATCCAGGGCGCCCGCGTCGCGATCCAGGGCTACGGCAACGTGGGCGCGAACGCCGCGCGCCTCGCCGCGGCGGCGGGCGCGAAGGTGATCGCGGTGTCCGACGTGAAGGGCGGCATCCACGACGCGCGCGGGCTCGACCTCGCGAAGGTCGACCAGTGGGTGAAGGAGCACCACTACCTCGAGGGCTTCCCCGGCGCCGACGGAGTCACGAACCGGGAGTTACTCGAGCTCGACTGCGACGTGCTGATCCCCGCCGCGCTGCAGAACCAGATCACCGAGAAGAACGCCGGCCGCCTGCGCGCGAAGCTCATGGTCGAAGGCGCGAACGGCCCGACGTCGCTCGAGGCCGACGCGATCCTGCGCGAGCGCGGCGTGTTCGTCGTGCCCGACATCCTCGCGAACTCGGGCGGAGTCACCGTCTCGTACTTCGAGTGGGTCCAGGACGCGCAGCAGTTCTTCTGGACGGAGGACGAAGTGAACGACCGGCTGAACAAGATCCTGTCGCGCGCCTTCCGCGAGATACTCGCGTTCGCGCTCGACAAGAAGCTCGACATGCGCACGGCGTCGCTGTGGCGCGGCATCGAGCGCGTCGCCAACGCGAAGCGGCTGCGCGGGCTGTTCCCGTGAGCGACGGCGACAAGGTCTTCGCGGGCTCGATCCCGAAGCTCTACGAGACGCATCTGGTTCCGCTGATCTTCGAGCCGTACGCCGAAGACTTGGCGCGCCGCTTGGGCGGAAGGTCACTCGGCCGCGTGCTCGAGATCGCGGCCGGCACGGGCGTAGTCACTCGCAGGCTGGCGTCGACGCTTCCCGAGAGTGTCTCGATCGTCGCGACGGACCTGAACCAGGCAATGATCGACCAGGCGAAGGCGGTCGGCACGAAGCGTCCCGTGGAATGGCGTCAGGCCGACGCGCAGGCCCTGCCTTTCGCGGACGCGACCTTCGGCGCGGTCGTGTGTCAGTTCGGGGTCATGTTCTTTCCGGACAAGACGAAGGCGTACGCCGAAGCGCGCCGCGTGCTGCGGCCGGGCGGCGTGCTTCTCTTCAACGTGTGGGACAAGCTCGAGGAGAACGAGTTCCCGCACGAGATCGAGACCGCACTCGCGGCGTCGTTCCCGAGTGACCCGCCGCGATTTCTGAGTCGCACGCCGTACGCCCATCACGACCGCGCGGTGATCGCGCGCGACTTGGCCAACGCCGGCTTCACCGAGTCACCGCGCTTCGAGTCTCTCACCGCGCGCAGCCGCGCGAGCTCGGCTCGGATCCCGGCGCTCGCGTTCTGCCGGGGAACGCCGCTGCGCGGCGAGATCGAGGCCCGAGGCGCGGCGCGCCTGGACGAGGCGACCGACGCCGCGGCCGCGGCCATTTCGAAGCGTTTCGGGGCCGGCGCCGTCGATGGCAAGATCCAAGCACTCGTCGTCAGCGTCGAGCGTTAGAGGGGGAATTCTCGTGACTCGTCGTCTTGCGCTGCTCGTGTGTCTCGCGGTGTGTCTCGGCTGCGACTCTCTAGGCATGGGGGCCGAGATGCGGTCCTGGTATCGGGCCGCGGACCCCATCCACATCGCGGGACCGATTCACTTCGTGGGCACGCATGGGCTCGGCGTCTATCTCATCAAGACCGACGCGGGGCACATCCTGCTGTTCGGCGGGATGCCGGGCTCGGCGGACCTGATCGAGGCCAACATCCGGAAGCTCGTCGAACCCAAGGACATCAAGCTGATCCTCACGTGTCACGCGCACATGGACCACGTCGGCACGCACGCGCGCATGAAGGAGCTGACAGGGGCGGAGATCGTGGCCATGGACCGCGAGACGGAGCTCCTCGCGTCCGGCGGCAAGACCGACTTCGCATACGGCGGCCAGTCGTTCTTCGAGTTCACCGCCGTGAAGGCCGACCGCACTGTCTCCGACGGCGGCCAAGTCACGCTCGGCGGAGTGACTCTCACGGCCCATCTCACTCCGGGTCACACGAAAGGCACGACTACCTGGTCGACGACGGTCACCGAGGACGGCCGAAGCTACTTCGTGGTGTTTGCCGACGGGACGAGCGTGAATCCGGGATATCGGCTGACAAAGGACCCCTCGTATCCGGGCATCGCCGACGACTACCGGAAGACGTTCGCGGTTCTCGAGTCACTCGAGCCGGACATCGCGCTTCACCCCCACACGTCGGTCTTCGAGTTCGAGTCCCGGCGCGAAGGCGCGAAGACCGAAGGAGTCGCCGCGTTCGTCGACCGCGAGGCGTACAAACGCTTCGTCGCCGAGCGCAAGAAGCTGTTCGAGCAGGCACTGGCAGCCGAGTCTCCGTAATTTCGACTTGACTTAATTAAGGCCTTGCCGCAGCGTCCGGCCATGGACGCATTCACGGCGCTGGCCGACCCGACACGGCGGAGGATCGTCGAGCTACTCGGGCGGCGCGAGCGCTCGGCGGGCGAGCTCGTCGAGGAGTTCGACGTCAGCGCGCCCGCCATCTCGCAGCACCTGAAGGCGCTGCGCGAGGCGGGGCTGGTCACCGTCCGCGCCGACGCGCAGCGGCGCATCTACACGCTCGACCCAGCCGGGCTAGCGGCGATCGACGCGTGGCTCGCCGCGGTGCGGAAGTTCTGGGTCCCGCGCCTGGACGCGCTCGAGCGCGAGCTGCGCAAACCCGCGAAGAGGAGCAAGCGATGAGTGACTACGGCACGTTCGTGGAGCGAGGCACGGTGCGCTTCGAGAGACTCCTGCCCGGGCCGATCGAGCGGGTCTGGGAGTATCTGACCGACTCGAAGCTCCGCGCGACCTGGTTCGCCGGTGGCACGCTCGAGCAGCGCGTCGGCGGCCAGGTCGACTTCACGTTCGACCACGCCGCGCTCACGCCGGCGGGTGAGTCGATCCCCGACAAGTACAACAAGGACGAGCACTACCGCCTGCGCGGCCGAGTCACTCGCTGCGAGCCGCCGAAGCTGATCGCGTTCACCTGGGACGCCTCCGAGGTGACCTGGCAGCTCGAGCCCCGCGGCGGCGACGTGCTGCTCACCCTGACTCACCGCAACCTGGCGAGCCGCGCCGAGGAAGTGGACGTGTGCGGCGGCTGGCACTCCCACCTGGATCTGCTCGGCGAGCGGATCCGCGGGCGCGTGCCGCAGCGCTACTGGAAGGCGGTCGAGGAGTACGAGCGAACGTACGAGCAGCGGATCCCGAAATGACCCGTTGACGGAATGACAGCTTCCTTGGTAGAAAAGATTTGTTGTCAAGGAAGCAGCCGCTTTCGAAGGCCCGCAGGCGCCGCCCGGTGGCGCGCGTGCACACCGTGCGCGACGGCGAGACCCTGCGCGCCCTCACCCACCCCACGCGGATCGCGCTGCTCGAGCACCTGCGCGAGCCGGCGTCCGCGGCCGCGATCGCGCGAAAGCTCGGTCAGCCGCGCCAGCGCGTGAACTACCACCTCCGCGCACTGCACGACGCCGGGCTCGTCGAGAAGGTCGGCACGCAGCGCCACGGGAACTTCGTCGAGTCACTCTATCGCGCGGCCGCGCGCTCGTTCGTGGTCGCGCCCGAGGTCGCGTGGGCGGACCCACGGCGCACGGACGCGTTGCGCCGCGACCAGTCACTCGAGACTCTCGTGACGCTCGGCGCGCGGCTGCAACACGACGCGGTCGCCCTGCTCGACCGCGCCGCGTTCGACGACGAGCCGATCCCGAGCGCAGCAGTCAGCGCCGAGACATGGTTCGCCGGCGAACGCGAACGCGCGGCGTTCCTGCGCGAGTATCTCGAAGCGACTCGCAAGCTCGTCGAGAAGTACGGAGGCGCCGAGGGTTCGGCGTTCCGCGTGGTTCTGGCAGTCCACCCCAACGTCGAGGAGACCGAGTCATGAGCGGCAAGTGGCAGCGCACGTTCGAGGTCAGCGTACCCGTCGAGCGCGTGTGGCGCGCGTTCACCGAAGAGGCCGAGATACTCCGGGGACAGCCCGACGGCGCGCCGGCCGACCCGAACGGCAACGTGCCGATCAAGGTCCTCGACGTCCAGCCGCTGCGCCTCGTGCGTTGGGAGCAGGAAGGCGGCCGCCTGCCCGAACGCATGGAGTTCACGGTCACGTTCGAGTCGACCGCGCACGGCAGCAAGTTCACGGTGACTCGCTGCGGCTTCGGCGAAGGCGAGGACGCCGACGTGTTCTCAGACTCGAACGCCCGCGGCTGGGAGTACGGGTTCATGGACCTGGTCCTGTATCTCGAGACCGGGCAGTCGGTGCGCCGCCACTACTTCGGCTGCAGCAAGAGCTACACCGGAGTGGTCTGCGCCAATCGCGACTGGGGCGTCGAGGTGCTGCGAGTGACTCCCGGCAGCTTCGGCGCCGAAGTCGGCCTCGCGCGCGGCGACCGCCTCGTGCGCATGGGCGGCGCGGCCATCTACCAGCGCAGCGACCTCTGGCGCTTGATGGAGGAGCACGAGCCCGGCCACGAGCTCGAAGTGGACTTCATACGCGGGCGCGCGCCGCTGCGCGGCAGGGGCCGCCTCTCGCCGCGCGAGCTGCAAGTCGTGGGGGAGTGAGTCCTCAGCCGGCCTTCCGCCACAGGTCGACGGGCCGAGTGACTCCCGCGGGCGGGCGGAACGGCAGAGTCACTTCCACCCCGCCCTGCCCCGCCGAGGCGTAGGCCGCGAGCAGGAGCTCGAGCACCGCGCGGCCGTCGTCGCCCGACTCCTCGACCGGCGCGCCGCGCGCGCCCGCGAGGAAGTGAGCCAGCTCGCCCACGTAGCCGTGCTCGAGCAAGGGATCCACGGTCGGGCGAGTCACCGAGCCGTCCTTCCTCGCGACCCGCAGCCCCGTTTCACCCATCAGATCGGCGAACAGCGTGCCCTCGCTGCCGTGCACCTCGAGCACGCTCTGCATGCCGCTCGACACGGCCCACGAGCTCTCGGAGATCAGAGTGACTCCGCTCGCGAGCTCGAGGCGGACCTCGACGTCGTCGTCCATGTCGGTGCGGTCGCCGTGCAGCACGGTGGCGATGCGGGCCGAGACCGCGCGCACCGCTGGCTTGTCGAACACGAAGCGCAGCGCCTCGATCCCGTGACAGCCCATGTCCATGAGCGCGCCGCCGCCCGCTTCCGTCCTGTCGAAGAACCAGGGCGAGTACGGCCCGCCGTGCTTCTCGACGTGGCGCGCCCAAGTGACTCGCCCCACCGCGCCGCCGCGCAACAGCTCGCGCGCGCGACGCAGCTGCGGCGCGAAGCACAGGTTCTCGGCGTACCCGAGCATGCGGCCGCGCTTCTTGGCGGCCGTGCAGAGTGAGTCGGCCTCGTCGAGCGTGAGACACAGCGGCTTCTCGACCAGCACGTGCTTCCCCGCCTCGAGCGCCGCCAGCGCCTGACTCGCGTGGAGCCGATTGGGCGAGTTCACGCACACGAGCTCGACCCGCGGGTCGGCGAGCAGCGCCGGCAGCTCGTCGAACGTGAACGACTTCGCGCCCGCGTGCCCTTGAGTCACTTTATCGGCGGCCGCACGCGTGCGCGACGCGACCGCGACGAGCGTTCCGCCTCCGGCGCGGCCCAGCGCGGCGAGATACACGCGCGAGATCCAGCCCGCGCCGAGAAACGCGACTCCGACGGACTGCTCGGTCAGACTCAGAGCTCGAGCAGCTGCGCGACCCGCTCGCGGTGCTCCGCGGGATCGCCGTAAGTGACTTCGAGCGCCTTCGCGCGCTTGAAGTACAGGTGGCAGTCGTACTCCCACGTGAAGCCCACGCCGCCGTGAATCTGGATGTTCTCCGCGCTCGTAGCACGGTAGGCATCGCTGGTGTACGCCTTGGCCATCGAGGCAGCGAGCTCGGCCTCGGCGGTGTTCTCGGCTACTGCCCAGGCGGCGTAGTAAGTGATCGACTTCGAGGACTCGACCTGGATCAGCATGTCGGCGCACTTGTGCTTGATCGCCTGGTTCACGCCGATCGGCTTGCCGAACTGCACGCGTTCCTTCGCGTACTTCACGGAATCCTCGAGAACCTTCTGCGCGCCGCCCAGCGCTTCGGCGGCCAGGTGTACGAGCGCATGACTCCGCACGGTCTTCCACGTGGCCCAGCCCGAGTCGAGCGCGCCGAGCAGCTGCGCCGGCGTGCCCGCGAGCTTCACCTCCGCGATGCGGCGCGTCTGGTCCATCGACTGGAGCGGAGTCACTGTGAGTCCCGGCGCGCCCTGCTCGACGAGAAACAGCGCGATGCCCGACTCACTCGGCCCGCCGGCGCGCGCCGCCACCACGATCACGTCCGCGTTCTGCGCGTCGGGCACGAACAGCTTCGTGCCGGTGAGCGCGAAGCCGCTGCCCTTCTTCTCTGCCGTTGTCGCGAGCTCGTCCGCGTTCTCGTTGCCCGACTCCTCGGTGATCGCGAAGGTCGCGATCCTCCGGCCGGCCGCGAGGTCGGGCAGGAGCTCCTTCTTCTGTGTCTCGGTGCCGCCGTGCAAGATCGCGAGCGCGCCCTGGAACGTGGCGAAATACGGCGAGGGAGTGAGTGCGCGGCCGAGCTCCTCGGCGATCACGATCTCGTCGACCAGCGAGAGACCGGCGCCGCCGTACTCCTCGGGCAGGAGCAGACCGAGCCAGCCGAGCTCGGCCATCTTCGCGTACGAGGCGGGCTGGTAGCCGCGCGGGTCGTCCATCAGCTCGCGCACCGTCTTCATGGGCAGCTCGCCGGCGAGAAACTCACGAGCGGTCGTGCGCAGGAGCTCTTGTTCTTCGGAGAAGCCGAAATTCATGCGCTCGATTCTATGCCCCGACCCTTCCTCGGGTCCATTGCCTGGGTCGAAGCGCGTAGCGTAGGGTGGCGTCCGAAATGACGGTGACGGCCGAGAGACACCCCGCATGACCGCGAAGATCGAAGCGCGGCGCGTCTCGAAACGCTTCGGCTCGGTCGTCGCGCTCGACGAGCTGTCGCTCGAGGTCGCGCCTGGCGAAGTGTTCGGGATCATCGGCCCGAACGGCGCGGGCAAGACCACCTTTCTTCGCATCCTCACGGGTTACTGGCTCGCGTCGGACGGCGACGTGTTCGTGGACGGTGTGTCAGTCACGCGCGACCGCTTCAAGGTGCAGGCCACGCTCGGCTACGCGTGCGAGCAGCCGCGGCTGTATGGGGATCACCGGGTCGAGTCGTTCTTGCGCATGATGGGCGAGCTGCGCGGTCTTGGGGGCGAGAGACTGCGCGAGGCGACGTCCATCGCAGTGACTCGCCTCGGGCTCGAGTCCGTGCTGCACCGGCGCATCGGCGTCTTGTCGAAGGGCTTCCGCCAGCGCGTCGCGCTCGCGCAGGCGCTCTTGCACGAGCCGGCGCTGTTGATCGTCGACGAGCCCACGGTCGGGCTCGATCCCGCGCAGCAGATCGAGCTGCGCCGCATCATCGCGGGCTTCCGTGGCTCGCACACGGTGCTGTTGTGCACGCATCAGCTGCACGAGGCCGAGATGATCTGCGACCGCGTGGCGCTGCTCGATCGCGGGAAGCTGGCGGCGCTGGCCACGGCCGACGAGATACGCGCGGGCGGCAGCCTCGAGTCACTCTTCCTCGCCAAGGTCGGCACCTCGGCCGGGGTCGCGCAGTGATTCGCCGGCTCTGGGCCCTGTCGCGCAAAGAGCTGCGGCAGCTGTTCGCGTCGCCGATCGCGTACGTCGTGCTCACCGTGTACGTGGCGCTCACGGGCATCTATTTCTTCCAGCACCTGGTGAGTTACAACCAGCTCCTGTTCGTGTACCAGTCCGAGGGACTCACCGGCGCCAACTTCGACCAGGGCACGGTGCCGAGTCAGATCAACGTGCTGAACGAAGTGTTCGTACCCTCGGCCGAGGACTTCGGCCTGTTCCTCCTGGTCGTGCTGCCGCTGGTCACCATGCGCGTGTTCTCGGAGGAGCGCGCGAACGGCACCGACGAGCTGTTGCTCACGAGCGGGCTGCGGCCGTGGGAAGTGGCGGCCGCCAAGCACGGAGTCACTTACTTGTTCGTGCTGTTCCTGTTGCTCGGCAGCGCGATCTACCCGGCGGTCGTCGTGACTCGCGGCGGGCTGGGCATGGAGCACCTGGTCGCGCTGTACGCGGGCCAGCTGTTCTACGGCTGCGCGGTGGCGTCGCTCGGGCTCGCGTGCTCGTCGTTCACCTCGAGTCAGATCGTGGCCGCGGTGCTTGGCTACGCGATCCCGTTCGTGCTGCTCGACTTCGCGTGGCTGTCGAACTCCGTGTCCGAGGGCGTGGCCGCCGTGCTGAAGGAGGCCGCGCTCTTGAGTCACTACGGCTCGTTCGCGCGCGGCGTGATCGAGCTGCGGCACGTGGTGTATTTCGCGGGCATCGCGGCGTTCGGCTGGCTCTTGTCGGTCGCGTCGCTCGAGCTCGTGCGGGCGCGCTGATGGCATTCCTGCCCGCCGCCGGCCTGATCATGGTGCTCGTCGGGGTCGGCTCGTACTACGCGACCCGGTCACTGCACGGGATGTCGGCGTTCTCGAGCGTGAACCTCGCGCTCGGTGTGCTGCTCGTCGCGGTCGGCGCGGTCGCGCAGGCGCGCCGCTTTCGCGGCTTCTCGGGACGCGAGTCACGCCGCGTGGCGCTGCGCTGGGCGGGACTCTTGGTGGGCGCGCTCGCGCTCTTGATCGCGGTCGACGTCTGGGCGCGCGCGCTCACGGCGCGCATCGATCTAACGGTCGACCGTCAGTACACGCTGTCGGCTCAGTCGGTCGCCCTGTGCCGCGAGCTCGAGCAGCAGGGCGGCGCGCCCGCCGAGCTGGTGTTCTTCGAGGACGCGCTGCTCGCGAAGGACGTGCGCCTGCTCGTCGACGCGTACGCCGACTCGTGCAAGTCACTCGAGCTGCGCGACGCGAGCCGGCGCGAGCCGCCGCCCGCCGCGCGCGACATCTACACCACCACGGCCACCACGGTGATCGCCTGCCGCGGCGAAGTGTGTGACCCGGTCGGGTACCCGTCCGAGCGCAACATCACCAACGCTCTCGCGCGACTCACTCGCGCCGATCAAGTGAAGATGTATTTCACGATCGGCCACGGCGAAGTCGACCTGGCCAGCGAAGCCGAGACGGGTTACTCGGGGATCGCGGGTCTGTTGCGCGACCAGGGCTTCGAGCCGCAGGCGTTCGTCGGGCCGGCCGCGGCCGACGTGCCGGCCGACGCGGACCTCGTGGTCGTCGCCGCGCCCGAGCGCGACCTCATGCCCGAGGAGCTCGCCGTGCTCGACCGGTATCTCGCGCGCGGCGGGCGGCTGCTCGCGCTGGCCGACGCGGGTCAGCGCTCGAACTTCTACGCCGAGTTCCTGCCGCGCTGGGGCTTCACGCTCGACGACGCGGTCGTGCTCGACCGCGCGTCGAGCCCGCTGCTCCGCGATCCCAAGCCCGTGAACCTGCTCGTGCATCTGTTCGCGCCCTACAACCCAGTGACTCGCAACCTGTCACAGCGCACGATGGTGCTCCTGCCGCGCACGCGGCCCGTCGACCTCGGCCGCAAGCCGCAGCCCGACGACAAGCTCGACCGCGCCGCGTTCGCGAGTCAGCGCTCGTGGATCTCGCGCGACGTGTCTCGCGCGCTGGCGGGGAACGAGACCGAAGCGCCGCCCGACGCGACGGGTCACGAGATCTCGGTCGTCGCGACCGGCCGCTACCCGCGCGGCGGAGACGAAGAGACTTCCGAGCACGAGGCGCGCATCGTCGTGATCGGGAATCGCGAGTTCGTGTCGAACCGCCTGCTCGACGCGCTGTACAACCGCGATCTGTTCCTGAACGCCGTGCGCTGGCTCGGCAACGACGAGCAGCACATCGCGCTGTCGGACAAGGGTTGGACCCCGAACCAGGACCCGCTCACGATCCAGCAGACACTCGGGTACTTCTACTTTCTGGCCTTCGCGCTGCCCGAGGCGCTGTTGCTCCTGGGAATCTTCGCTTGGTGGCGCCAGCGCGCCTGAACTAAGCTCGCGCGCCATGAAGAACACGCTCACCTGGCTCGCCGTCTGCCTCGCGCTCTCGCTCGCGGGCTGCTCCAACCAAGCCGAGAAGGATCTCGCCGAGATCCGCGCTAAACAGGATGAAATCCTGGCCAAGCTCACGGCGCTCGAGACCAAGGTCACCGCGCAGCGCCCGGCCGGTCCCGCGCCCGAGGACTACGACAAGGTCTACGCGATCGCGGTCGACGACTCACCGATTCGCGGCGAGAAGGACGCGCCGGTCACGCTCGTCGAGTTCTCCGACTTCCAGTGCCCGTTCTGCGCGCGCGCGGCGCCGCTGATCGACGAGGTGCTGAAGAAGTATCCGAAGGGCGTGCGCTTCGTGTACAAGCAGTTCCCGCTGCCCATGCACGCGCAGGCGCGGCCCGCGAGTCACTGGTCCATGGCGGCGCAGGAGCAGGGCAAGTTCTGGGCGATGCACGACGTGCTGGTGAAATACCAGCCGACGCTCGACCCGGCCAAGGCCGACGACTACGCGCGCGAAGCCGGTCTCGACGTCGCGCGCTTCAAGCGCGACCTCGAGAAGAATCTCGCGGCATACAACAAGCGCATCGATGCGGAGATGGCGCTCGGAACCGCGGTCGACGTGCGCGGCACGCCGACGCTCTTCATCGGGGGGAAGAAGGTGCGCGTGCGCACGCTCGAAGGCATGAGCGCAATGATCGACTCAGAGCTGGCCAAACCCCCGAGCTGAGTCACTCGTCGCGAGCGACTCACCCTGCCTTCTTGAGCTCCTCGGCGAACGCGCGGATCCGCGCGGCGTTCGCGCCCAAGTCACTCTGGCCCACCCGCGAGCGCGAGCGCACGTCGATCCGCGAACCCGCGGCGCTCGGGCGCACGCGAATCACCACGTCGTCGACGAAGTGAAAGAGGCGCGAGGTCGCGGTCGCCTCGATGCGGCCGCTCGCGGAGTCGGCGCTGGTCACGTTCCAGCGCGGCATCTTCTCGGCGACTGACTTCGCGCGCGCGAACGCCTGGTCGGGCGGAACGGCGAGCTCGATCGGCGCGATGTCCGGGTACCCGCTCTTCTGCAGGCCCTCGACGACCGCGCGCTGCTCCGGCTCGGGGTCCTTGTTCGGCGACGCGGCCGCGACGTCGGGCGTGAACTCGATGCGATCCTCGAGGTCGGTCGAGATGTCGTGAATCGCGGGCACCTTCGACATGCTCGCGAGCCCGAGCGCTGGCAGGCCGACGAGCAGGGGCAGGATCGCGGCGCGTACCGCGCGCGGGCGCCAGGGTTTGTCGGTCACGGTCGCGAACGCGGACGCCGCGGCGAGTCCGATCCCGAACACGACGCCGATCAGCACCGCGAGCAGCACGAGACTGAAGCCGGCGAGCGGCGCGACGATCCGGAAGAACGCGAGCAGCGGCCCGAGTACGAGCAGAGTCACGATCGCGTACGTGGGCACGAGCCAGAGACGTTCCATTCGAGCTCCCTCCTGGCTCGGGATTGTACCGTGAGGCAAGCTGGCGGCGGGAGATTCGCTTCGGCGTGAGCCACGACCACGATCACTCGCACGCGCGCTCGGGCAGTCACACGCACGTGCACGCGCATGCGCCCGCGTCCGACTCGGCCGTGCTGCTGCGTGCGCTCGCACTCACGTCGCTCGTGCTCGTGGTCGAGGCGGTGGGCGGCTTCCTCACCGGCTCGGTCGCGCTGATCGCGGACGCGGGTCACATGCTGACGGACGCGGGAGCGCTGGGCATCGCGCTGTTCGCCTCCTGGGCGGCGAACCGCCCGCGCCGCACCCGGCACAGCTTCGGGTATGGGCGCGCGGAGGTGCTGGCGGCGCTGCTCAACGGCATGCTGCTCGGCGGTGTCTCGGTCGGCATCGCGGTCGAGTCAGTCGAGAGACTCGGTTCGCCGCACGCCGTCGACGCGCCGACGATGCTCGCGATCGCCGTGGTCGGACTCGGGGCGAACCTGCTGAGTGGCATGTGGCTCTTGCGCGGCGCGCGCTCGAACTTGAACGTGCGCGCCGCGCTGTTTCACGTCGCCGGCGACGCGCTCGGGTCACTCGCCGCGATCGCGGCCGGCGCGGCCATCCTCGCGTTCGGCTGGCAGAAGGCCGACGCCGTGGCGGGGCTCGCCATCGCGCTGTTGCTCGTTCTGTCGGCCGTGCGGCTCATTCGCGACTCGGTCGACATCCTGCTCGAGGGCGCGCCGCGCCATCTCGATCTGGACGAGGTCGCGGACCGCGTGCGCAGAGTTCCCGGCGTCGCGCGCATTCACGACCTCCACATCTGGACCGTCGGCTCGGGCTTTCCCGCGATGAGCGCGCACGTCGATCTCATGCCCGGCGCCGACGCCGAGTCGGTGCGCCGCGCGGTGCATCGCCTGCTGCACCAGGAGTACGCGGTCGCTCACACGACGATCCAGACGGAGTCCGCGCCGCCCTTGCTGCAGGTCGACGGAGCGCCGCTATAATGCCGGCCGCTCGATGTCCAAAAAAGATCTCATCACCGTGAGCGGCGCGATCGCCAAGATCCTCGGCGGCGGCCGCTATCTCGTGAAGCTCGAGAACGGGAGTGAGATCACCGCTCAGCTCTCGGGCCGCATGAGGCGCTTCCACATCCGAGTGATTCAGGGCGACCGCGTGCAGTGCGGTGTCTCGCCGTACGACCCGACGCACGGGTTCATCACGTACCGCGAGCCGCCGGGCGGCGGCGCGCCGCGCGAAGGCGCCGGCCCCGCGAAGACCTGACTCAGGCGCTCGCGCGCGCGCGCTGCGTCTTCCCGATCTTCTTGCGCCCGCGGTTGAGCTCGGAGAGCTCGAGCATCGCGGCGTCGGCGACGTCCTGGCCCACGACCTCGTCGCCCTCGCGCGCGAGCTCGTCCATGTCGACCCACGTCGAGTAAGTCGCGCGCGTGCGCTCGGTGATGATGCCCGCCTTCAGGAGTGTCTTGATCAACACGCGGAAGATGTTGGTCGAGCGAGTCATCATGCGGCGGCGGTCGGTGTCGGTGAACGCTTCGAGGATCGCGCCGCGCACCCACTGCCATTCGAGCCCGAACTTCCCGTAGATCGCCTGCTTCTGCTCGGCGTTCACGAGATTGAAGAGCAGCGTCTGGAAACACTTCGCCGCCCAGCTCTCGACCAGCTCGTGCTCCTGCTCGGTGAGCTTCGGCACGGTGCGGTCCGCCCAGATCTTCCCGAAGCGGTGGTGGAATGCTTCGTCGGTCATCACCAGCTGCACGGTGCGCTTCAACAGCGGATCGTCGGTGAGTGAGTGGATGGTCGCGAACGCGCCCATCGCCAAACCCTCGACGAGCATCTGCATGCCGACGAGCTTCTTGTAGACCTCGGGCGCCAGCACGAGCTCGTTGAGTAAGTTGCCGAGCGTGGGGCCGACGGGGAGCGGCGTGCCCCAGCGCGCGTCGACGTAGCGCGAGAACGCAGTCACGTGGCGCGCCTCTTCGCGCGCCTGATTCGCCGCGTACTCCTGCGCGCCCGGGTCCTTCATGATCTGACACAGCGAGACGCTGAGTGACAGCGCGCCCTGCTCCCCGTGCAGGATCGACGACAGCGTGAAGCGCGTGCTCTCGTTCGCAAGCTCGACCTGCTGCGCGGGAGTGAGTCGATCGGCGACCGCGCAGTTCAGCTCGACCGTGAAGTCGCGCGGCATGATCGTGCGCTCGCGCACGTCGAACGGCGTCTTGAAGTCGACGTACGTCGGATCCAGCGGATCCCAGAAGTGCTCCTCGGTCTGCGAGATGATCTGGTCGAAGGCGTCCGTGCGCTGCCCGTAGCGCTCGACTTCGATCATCGACTTGAAGTCGTCGCGATCGACCGTGTTGTACGCCGAGTTGTGAGTGATGTGAGTCATGCCGGCCCTCCCCGAATTCCCGACAGTTGCAAATCCACGAGTGTCTGGAGCACGGCGGCGCGCGGCGCGCGGCCCGGAGCTTCCGCCCACCAGGTGACCACGCGCGCCCACATGCCGACGATCGCCTGAGCAGTCACCGCCGGGTGTAGCCCCGCGCGCATCTTGCGCTGCGCCACGAGCTCGCGCTCGAAGCGCGCGACCAATTGATCGAGCGCGTCCGCGCCGACGCTCGCCGCCTCTGCGCCGCGCCCGAACGCGAGCCGCACCAATTCGCCGTGCTGCTCGGCGAACGCGAGCAGCACCTCGGCGCGCGCCCGTGCCGCCGCCTCCGCGCGCTCGCGCAGCGGATGCACCGCCGTCTCGAGCCGCTGCTCGAGCTCGGCCACGGCCTCGAACACGAGCTCGCGGAACAGCTCTTCCTTGTCGCGGAAGTGCAGGTAGAACGTCCCCGCCGCGACTCCGGCCGCGTCGGCGATGTCGTGACTCGTCACGGCGTGCAGCCCGCGCTCCGCGAGCAGCTTCTGACCGCTCGCTCGCAGCCGCGCCCGCGTCGACGCGCGCGCCCGCTCCGCAGCCCCGCCGTTGGTTCGCACTCGTCTCGGAGTGCGCTTCCGCGTCCGACTGACAGCCATGTCAGCCGCTGACACTACCGTCAGCTCGTCGCCGCGGTCAAGCGGGCGGCGCCCCGCCGGCTGCCGGCGGCGAGTCACCGAGAAGCTCCGCGCGGGTGTAGAGTGGCCCAGTGTCGATCGAGGTGAACAAAGCCGTGGTCCGGCGCTACTTCGAAGCGATCGAAGCTGCGGACTATCCGGTGATCGAGTCTCTCCTCGCGGAGAAGGTCCGCTTCTGGCTGCCGCCGTCGGTTCCCGACGGGGCGACGCTGCAGAATCGCGCGGACGTGATGCGCAACATTCGCGAGTCGATCGCGGGCCTGTACGACACGCGCGTGGGGCTGCACCCGGACATTCGGAACCTGACGGCGGAAGGCGACCGCGTGGCGGCGGAGCTCGTGATTCGCGGGCGCTCGAAGGCGAGCGGGCGGGACTACGAGAATCACTACCACTTCCTGTTCGTGATTCGCGGCGGGAAGATCGCCGAGTTCCACGAGCACCTCGACACCCTGTACGCGTTCCGCGCGCTCTTCGAGCCGGCGGGAATCACCACTCCGGGCGACGTGACTTGGCTTCCCGGGGCGAGTGACTCGGACTGACGTGCGCGCCGCGATCGCCGGCGCGGGACCTGCGGGCGCGGCGCTCGCGTACCTGCTTGCGCGCCGCGGCGTGCGAGTCACTCTGGTGGAGCGCCAGCACGACTTCGCGCGCGAGTTTCGCGGCGAGGGACTCATGCCCAGCGGGGTCGACGCGCTCGCGCAGATGGGCCTCGGCGCCGAGTTCGAGGCTCTGCCGCAGGCGCGCATCGAGGGGCTCGACGTGTATCTCAACGGGCGGCGGCAGATCCACGTCGACGCGACCATGCTTCCGCCGGACACCGCCCTGCCCCGCTTCGTGTCTCAGCCGGCGCTGCTCGAGATGCTGGTCGCGCAGGCCGCGAAGCACCCGGGCTTCGAGCTGTGCCGCGGCGCGGCGGTGCGCGAGCTGCTGCACGCGGGTGGGCGAGTCACTGGGCTGCGCATCGACTCCGCCGGCGCGACGCGCGAGATCGCGGCCGACTTCGTCGTGGGCTGCGACGGCCGCGCGTCGGTCGTGCGCAAGCGCGCGGGACTCGACCGCGAGCGCGACGCTCAGACGTTCGACGTCGTGTGGTGCAAGCTGCCGCTCCCGCCGTTCATGCGCGGGCGCGTGCGCGGCTGCATCGGGCGGAGTCAGTTCGCGATCCTGTTCGAAGCGCCCGACGGCCTCTTGCAGCTGGGCTGGGCGATCGACAAGGGAGCGTACGGCGACATCCGCCGCGGCGGGATCGAGCACTGGATCGAGCAGCTCGCGTCTGCGGCGCCCGCGGACCTGGCCGAGTGGATCCGCGCTCACCGCGGAGAAGTGACTCACCCTTTTCTGCTCGACGTGGTGTGCGATCACCTGGACGTGTGGACCGCGCCGGGCGTGCTCTTGCTCGGCGACGCCGCGCACCCCATGTCGCCCGTCGGGGCGCAGGGCATCAACATCGCGCTGCGCGACGCCGTGATTGCCGCGAATCACTTGGGCCCGGCGCTCGCCGCGGGCGCGGGTCCCGCGGAGCTCGACCGCGCGGCCGAGTCAGTGGTGAGCGAGCGCCTGCCAGAAGTGAAGGACATCCAGTCACTTCAGGTCCGCGCGCCGCGCATCCTCTTGCAGCGCTCGCTCGCGGCGCGCGTGCTCATGCGCACCGTCGTGCCCTTCGCGCTGCGCAGCGGGCTCGCGTGGCTGTTCGCGTCGCGGATCCTGCCGATCTTCCTGCGCGGGACGCGGCCGGTCAGCCTTTCGTTCTGAGCTCGCGCCCGAATGCGGCCAACGCGCGGTGCAGGAGCTCGAACGTGCGAGTCACGTCGGCCGCGCTCGGGTCGACGTGGTTCTGGATGAAGGCGCCGTCCGCCACGGCCAGCACGAGCAACGACAGCGAATCGGCGAGTGACTCGACGTCCGCTACCTCCATCTCGCGCAGCCAGTGGACGAGCAGCTTGTGGATGCGCACCAGCGCCAGCTTGCGCACGCGCCGGATCGCCGCGAGCGACGTCTTGTCGATGTGCTTGCGCTCGAGCGCGATCAGGAACAGGAGCCGCAGGAACTCGGGCCGCTTCTGCAGCCCTTCGGCGGTGACTTCGCCGAAGTGATCGAACGCGAGCTCGCCGCCGTGCCTGCCGCGCGGCAGCTCGTCGAACCAGCGCTGCGCGCCGTCTTCCACGACCGCGCCGAGCAAGCCCTCCTTGCTCTCGAAGTGCCAGTAGATCGAGCTGGCGGGCAGACCGGAGAGACGACTCACTTCCGAGATGCTGGTACCCGCGAAGCCGCGCTCGGCCATCAGGCTCGAGGCGGCGTCGAGGATGCGTCGGCGTGACTCGGCGCCCTGCTGCTCCTTGCGGGTGGGCGCGCGCTCGGCCGCCGCGCGACTCACCGGACGCCTCCCACGCGCGCGGCCAGGCGCGGGAGCAGGCCGAGCGCGTTCGCGCGCTCGATCCGCGCGCGCGCGGCCGGGTCGAACCCCGAGTGACTCGCCAGGCCGTCGATCGAGAGCTTCGCCACCGGCTCGGGCGCGAACGGATAGTCGCTGCCGAACAGGATGCGCTCGGGGCCGACCAGCTCCTGCAGACACGCCAGCGCGCCCGGGTTCGCCGACAGCGCGCTGTCGTAGAAGAAGCGCTTCAGGTAGTGCTGGGCGCCGCGCGGCGCGCGCTCGCGGTACGCGGGCAAGCTCGCGAACAGAGTGACTCGCCCCGCCAAGAACGGCAGCGTGCCGCCCGCGTGCGAGAGGATCGGCGCCAGGTTCGGCCGGCGCTCCAGCGTGCCGCTGAAGATCAGGCTCAGCGCCGTGCGCGTGGTGTCGAACGTGAACTCGGCCAGCGCGCCCGGCAGATCGGTTCGGATCGACTCACTCGTCTTCGGCACGATCGGGTGGATGAACACGGGCGCGGCGCGGCGGTCGAGCTCCGCCATGACGTCCTCGAACAGAGGATCTCCGAGATACCGGCCGTCGGAGTGACTCGAGAGGAGCACGACTCCATCCAGACGCAGCACGTCGAGCGCGTACTCGAGCTCCGTGAGCGCGCCTTTCACGTCGGGCAGCGGCAGGATCGCGAACGCACCGAAGCGGCTCGGGTGATCGGCGACCAGCTTCGCCGACAGCTCGTTGCAGCGCCGCGCCAGGTCGCGCGCGGCCGGGTCGTCGCCGAAGTGCACGCCGGGCGCCGAGATCGAAGTGACTGCCGCGGCGATCCCCTGGCGGTCGAGCATCTCGAGCGCGCTCGCGGGATCCCAGCGCGGGAACGGGATGCCTCCGCCCGCGTCGATCCCCATGCGCTCGAGCGCGCCGGTATAGAGAGCGGGCAGGATGTGGTGGTGCGTGTCGATGCGATGCGGCGCGGTCACGAGACACCCCCGGCGCGCGCGAGTGAGGCGAGCAGCGCGCGCGTGCGCTCCGCGTCTTGGGGAGTCGCGCACAGCGCGCCCGCGCGCAGGTCCGTTGCCCCCGCCGCGGCGTAGCCCGCGAGCGAGTCACTGACCGCCGACTCGGAGCCCGCGACCAGGAGATCCGCCGGGCCAGTCACTCCCTCGCGCTCGAGCATCGCGCGGTACGCGGGCAGGGCGCCGTACACCGCGAGCTTCTGCCCGGCGAACGAGCGCGCCGCGGCCGGGTCGTCGGTCACGCACACCGCGACCCCCGCGACGATGCGTGGCTCGGGCCGGTCGGCCTTGGCCGCGGCGTCGCGGATGCGCGGCGCGATGTGACTCCGCACCGTGCCCGGGCCGACCATCCACAGCACGGTGCCGTCGGCCTCGCGCCCGGCGAGCTCGAGCATGCGCGGGCCCAGCGCGGCGACGAGTATGGGCGGCGCGGCGGCTTCGATCGCGAGCCGGCCGCGCGCGCGCACCTCTTCGCCCTGTAAGTCGAGCGCTTCGCCGCGAGTCAGTGCGCGCAGCGCCGTCAGCATCTCGCGCGTGCGCGTGAACGGCTTCGCGTAGCTCTCGCCGTACATGCCCTCGATCACGGGCTGGTGAGAGGGCCCGACGCCCAGCGCGAGCCGCCCGCCCGCCGCCGCGTTCGCGGTCAGCGCTTGCGCAGCCAACACCAATGGGTGTCGCCCGTACAGCGGCACGATCGACGTGCCGAGCTCGATGCGCGAGGTCTCCGCGCCGACGACCGCGAGCGCGGTGAGCGCGTCCAGCCCCGAGATCTGCGACAGCCAGTAACTCGCGAAGCCGTCCTGCTCCGCGCGCCGCGCCTCGGCGCGGAGCGCGGCCAGGCTCGAGTGATTCCCGCCGCCGTTCCAGCCGATGCGCACGCTCACGCCCCCGCGCTCGGCTTGTGACCCCACACGCTCACGTGGTCGTACGTGCGCACGGTCCAGGTCGTGTCGTCGACCTTCACGCCGCCGTGACCGAACTCGACCGCGAAGCCCGATGGCGTCTTGGCGTAGAACGAGTACATGCCGTCGTTGGGGTGCTTGCCCAAGTCCATGGCGAACGAGATACCGGCTTCGAGACACCGGTCGTGAGCGCGGCCCACGTCATCTTGTGATTGCACCTCGAGCATGAAGTGGTGCAGGCGCTTCGGCATCGGCACCGATGCGAACGCGATCGAGTGGTGGCGCGGGTTCGCGTGCAGGAAGCGGATCTGCAGCGTGAACTGCGGGTTCAGCGCGAGCTTCACCGTGTCACTCAGCCGCATGCCGAGGAGCTCCGAGTAGAAGCGCTCCGACGCCGCCGGGTCCTTGGCGCAGATCACCGCGTGCCCCAGGCCTTCCTCGCCAGCCACGAAGCCAGAAGTGACTCGCGCCGAGGCGAACGGCTCCTTCGCCAGCGCCGCGCCCACGTACAGCTCGACCGGGATGCCCGTCGGATCGGTCAGCTCGAGCAGGCGAGTCACTCGGCGCTTCGCGGCGGTCTCGGGCTTGCCCTCGGTGACCCCGAAGCCGGCGGCGACGAGGCGCGAGCCGAGCGCCTCGAGCTCGGCGTCGTTCGCGACCTCGAAGCCGAGATACACCAGGTCGTCCGCGGGTCCGGGGTGCAGCACGATGCGCTGCTCGTTCTGGTCGAGGCGCAGCGCCAGCGAGCCGTCGTCGCCGCGGCGCGCGGGCTGCAGGCCGAGCACGTCGACGGCGAACTTCTCCCAGCGCGGGAAGTCACTCACTTCGAGTCCGAGATAGCCGAGCTGTCGAACGGAGGTCATCGAGGTGTCTCCTACGAGTGGGTGAGTCAGACGAACGCTTCGGTTGCGTCGGCCGGCGGTGAATCGGGCAAGAGCTCGAAGCGGCCGAACAGGCGCGCGGTCCGGTCGGGATTGTTGTTGGCGTGTGCGCGCATGGCGTGCACGTCGCGGAACACGCGTTGGATCGGGTTGTCGAGGAAGATCGCGCGGCCGCCGCTCGCCTCGAACAGGCGGTCGACGGCGTACACGCTGCGCGCGACCGCGTTGCCACAGTCGAAGCGACAGCGCACGCGCGGGCCGAGCGGGATGCCCTGCCCTTTGTCGGCGAGTGACACGAGCTCGACCCAGTCGCGGCGAAGTGACTCGCGCGCGGCGTCGATCTGCGCCGTGGCGTCGGCCAGCCGCACCTGACAGAACGTGTCGTCCGCGGCCTTCATGCCTCCGAGCGCGCCGACGCGCGAGCGCGTGTTCTGCGAGAACAGCTGAAGGGCGCCGGCCGCCGCGCCGATCGCGGGCACCACGATCGCGCAGCTGAATACGCAGCCGAACGGCAGGCGGTACAGGAACGAGTCATTCACCGCCTGGCCGGGGCTGTTCAGCGCGAACGCGTCGGCGAAGCGGTGAGTGCGGTACTCGGGCACGACCGCGCCCTCGACGACGATGTCCTTCGAGCCGGTGCCGCAGAGACCCGCAACCTTCCAGTTGTCGTCGATGCGGTAGTCACTCCGCGGCACGAGATAAGTGCGCATGTCGGGGAACGGGCCATCGCCCGGCGCGACGCCGCCGAGAAACACCCAGTCCGCGTGGTCGCACCCGCTCGAGAACGACCAGCGGCCCGACAGCTTGAAGCCGCCAGTGACTCGCTCGATCTTGCCTGTGGGCGCGTACGACGAAGACACCTGCACGGACGAGTCATCGCCCCACACGTCGCGCTGCGCGCGCTCGTCGAACAGACCCAGCTGCCAGTTGTGCACGCCCAGCACGCCGAGCACCCAGGCGCTCGAAGCGCACACCGCGGCGAGCTCCATGCACGCCTCGTAGAACGTCCACGGGTCGAGCTCGAAGCCGCCCCAGCGCTTCGGTTGCAGCGCGCGCAGGAGGCCGCGCGCGTGGAACTCCTTGATCGTCTCGTCCGGCAGCCGGCGGAGATTCTCGGTCGCGCTCGCGCGGTCCCGCAGCGCGGGGACCAGGGTGCGAACGTTGGCCAGGTACTCGTCCCGATTCACGTCGGCTCCTTTCTGTAACGATCGCTACATACACGAGCCGAGCGGAGGGATCAAGAGGTTTTTGCGGGCGCGCGCGGTCAGTCGCGGCGCGGGCTGGCGGGATTCGGTGGTGGTGCCTTTGGCGGAGATTTCGCGGGCGCGGGCTTCGCGACGGTCGGCTTGGGGTGCGCGGCCGCGGGCACGGTGACTCGCGTGGGAATCCCGAGCCGCTTCTGCCCCGCCTTGTCGACCAGCACCCAGTCGACGCGCTTCGCCTGCTTGCCGGCCGCCTTCGCGACCTGCTCGCGCAGGCCCTTCAGCGGCGGCTTGGGCGCGAGCTTGCCCGTCTCGTCGAGCTCGAGTGACTGGGCCTCGTCGGGATTCACTTCGAGATACAGCTCGTTCGCGATCCAGCCGAGCTTCACCGGCTCGTACAGCACGCGCACGGGGGTGCCGAGCTCGACCAATCCGTACAGCTCCTCGATGTGGTCGGGATACAGGCGGATGCAGCCGCGGCTCGAGTGTCTCCCCACGCCGCGCGCGTCGTTCGTGCCGTGGATGAGATACGAAGGCCAGCCGAGATACAGGGCGTACTCACCCAGCGGGTTGTCGGGCCCGGGCGGCACCTGGCGCTTCAGCGTGGGGTCGTCGCGCAGCGCCGACTCACCCGGCACCCACGTCGGCTTCTCCTTCTTGGCCTTCACCGTCGTGACACCGAGCGGTGTCGCATAGCCGTCCTTCGCGATGCCGATCGGATACGCGCGCGGCGGCGCGCCCTTCGCGAAGTAGTACAGGTGCAAGTCACCCAGGTTCACGACGATGCCCTCGCGCTTCCCGCTCGGCAGCAAGCGCGCGTTCGGCACCGCGAGGCGCGTGTTTCCCGGCAGCCACGGATCGACGCCGGGGTTCGCCGCGACCAGCTCCACGTAGCCCACGCCCAGCTCGGGCGCGACGTCGATCAGCGTGTCTTCCTCGGCCGTCTCGTAGAACGAGAGAGCGCCGACCAGGTCGGCCGACGGCGGCGGCTTCTCGAGGAGATACTTCTGAGGCGCCGGCGCCTTCGCGCACGCCGCGAGAAGAAGCGCAGAGAAAGTGAGTGCAAGCCGAAGGCGCGCAGCGAGGCGCAGCCGAGCGGAGGCGCGAGCGCGCGGCCGCCCGCGCGCGTACCGCGCTAAGGCGTGCTCACGGACGAATTTCGATCGGCGTCCCGTCATCCACGAGCTCCCAGATCTCGTCCATCTCGTCGTCCGCGACCGCGATGCAGCCATTCGTCCAGTCGTAGGCGCTGTGAGTGCCGCCGATCCAGCGCGCGCCGTCGGGCAGCCCGTGGATCATGACGCCGGCGCCCGCAGTGAGTCCCGCCTTGCGCGCGAACTCCACGTCGCCCTCGTTCGGATACGAGATGTGGATCGCGCGGTGGAACTCACTGTCGTCGATTCGCCAATCGAGCACGTAGCGCCCCTCGGGCGTGCGCCCGTCGCCGTGATTCCGCTTCGGCCCGGACGGATTGCGCCCGAGCGCGATCTCGTAGTCGCGCAGCACGCGGTTCGCGCGCAAGAGCAGCATGCGCCTCGGGCCCTTCAGCACGAGAACGAAGTCCGCCTTGCCCGGCGGCTCGAGTGACTCGAGCGCCGCCTGTGACTCGGAAGAGGCGGCGGGCGCGGCCCCGGCGGGACCGGAGCGCGCGCTACTTGTGGAGCGAGCGCTGGAAGATGCGGTCGCTTTTCTCGCTGGCCTTCTTCGCTTCCTCCGCGGCAGCGTCGGCGGCGGCGCGCGCGGCGGCGGCGTCGGCCGCGGCGCGATCCGCTTTGGCGTTCGCTTCCTCGGCGATGCGGCGCGCTTCCTTCGCGTCCTCCTGCGCCGCGGTGATGTCACCGCTCGTGGCGCAGCCGGAAACCGAGAGACCCAGAACTAGGAACGCCATGGCGGCGCCCTTCACTCCCCAGCGTGTCATGCTGACTCCTTCTCTCACGCGCGACGCTACGGAATCCCAAAGCAAGGACTCTGTGACCGCGCACACCGTAGCCGCACATGAGCCACTTGACCGCAGCCCGGCGAGCGGCTCCACTGCCGCGCATGAAAACGCTCTCGCCCGCGGTGCTCTTGGTCTGTGGCAGCCCGAACGACCTCGACCTGGTGCTCGACTGCGAGGACGCGCTCACGGAGCTCGAGATCGGCTCGACGGTGCGCGTGCTGTCCGCGCACCGCACCCCCGACGAAGCCGCGGACGCCGTGAGGAACGCCGAGAAAGAGGGCTTCCGCGTGGTGATCGCGTTCGCGGGCATGTCTGCCGCGCTCGCGGGAGTGAGTGCGGCTCACACGCTGCTGCCGGTGATCGGCGTGCCGTGCGCCAGCGGGACACTGGGCGGTGTAGATGCCGCGCTCTCGGTGCTGCAGATGCCGCCGGGCACGCCCGTCGCGGCGGTGGCCGTGAACGGCTCGCGCAACGCGGCGCTCTTGGCCGCGCGCGTGCTGGCGCTGGGTGACTCGGAGCTGCGCAAGCGGCTCGCGAAGCGAGTCACCGATGACCGGAAGCGCTACGACCCCGAGGCCGTCGAGGCGGAGCTGGCCAAGCGGCGCGAGGCGCGCAAGGCGAAGCGGAAGTAGCTAGACCTCTTCGAGCTCCAGTAACTCGTCGACCGTCTGGCGGCGGCGGATCTCGCGGATGTGCCCGCCGTCGAGCAACAGCTCCGGCAGGTACGGCCGCGTGTTGTAGTTGCTGGCCTGAGACGCCGCGTAGGCGCCAGTGTCGTGCAGCACGATCAGATCGCCGACCGCGGCGGAGGGCAGATCGCGAGTCACTACGACCCCGCCCTCTTCCTGCGTGAACACGTCGCCCGACTCACACAGCGGGCCGGCCACGACCGTGGGCTCGGTCGCGCCCGTCGCGCGCTCGCCGCGCGCGCGCACGACCGAGATCTCGTGGTAGCTGCCGTACATCGCGGGCCGCATCAGGTCGTTGAAGCCGGCGTCGGCGAGCAGGAAGCGCGTCGAGTCCATGCGCTTCGACGCGAGCACGGTCGCCACGAGCACGCCGCTCTCGGCCACGAGGAAGCGGCCCGGCTCGATCTCGAGCGACACGCGATGCCCCAGTGACTCCTCGATCTGCTTGCGTGCGCCGTCCCACAGCCGGTGGAGCGACGCGGTGTCGAACTGCGAGTCACTCTCGCGGTACGGGATCGGCAGCCCGCCGCCGCCCGAGATCGCGCGCAGGTCGAGCCCGACGGCGCGCACCTGAGTCACCATCGCGTCGCACACGCGGCGCAGGTGCTCGAAGTCCGCGCCCGAGCCGATGTGCATGTGCAGGCCGACGAGATCGAGGCGGTACTTCTCGACCAGGCGCAGCGCCTCGTCCAGGTTCGCGTGCCAGATGCCGTGCTTGCTCCACGGCCCGCCCGTATTCGTCTTGCGCGAGTGACCGTGACCGAAGCCGGGATTCACGCGCAGCCACACGCGGTGACCGGGCTTCTGGCGCCCGACTTGCTCGAGCATGTCGGCCGAGCCCGCGTTCACCGGAACGTCGAGCGCGCATACACGCTCGAGTGTCGCGTGATCGATCACGTCGGCGGTGAACACCACGCCCGCGGGCTCGCCCGCGCCCGTGTAGCCCGCGCGCAGCGCGCGCTCGAGCTCGCCGCCCGAAACGGCATCGACCAGCGCGCCCTCGGCCTTCATGAGTCGCAGCACGTGGAGGTTCGAGAGCGCCTTCTGCGCGAAGCGAATCACGTCGAACGCGCGCAGCTTCGCGAGCTGCGCGCGAATCACCGCCGCGTCGTAGAGATAGAACGGCGTGCCGTACTCACGCGCGAGGCGGACGCAGAGCTCGGGGTCGACGCGCTTCATGGGCCGGGATTCTACAAGGTCGCCTGTGTCCGGGCCGGGTGTCATGATGCGCCGATGCCGCACCCCTCCTTGGCCGAGCTCGACCGCGCGAGCTGGCTCCACCCGTTCAGCTCGCTCGCCGACCAGGCCGCGCGGGAACCGCTGGTGATCCGCGAAGCGCGCGGCTGCCGCGTGACCGATGCGTCGGGCCGCGAGTATCTCGACGCGATGGCGGGTCTCTGGTGCGTGAACGCGGGCTACGGCCGGCGCGAGATCGCCGACGCCATGGCGGAGCAGGCCGGGCGGCTCGCGTACTACCACGGCTTCGCGGGCGCGGCGACCGAGCCCGCCGTGAGACTCGCGGCGAAGTTACTCGAGCTCGCGCCCGTGCCGATGGCGCGCGTGTTCTTCGCGACCTCGGGGTCGGAAGCGAACGACACGCAGATCAAGCTGATCTGGCAGTACCAGCACCTGCGCGGGAAGCCCGGCAAACGGAAGTTGGTGGCGCGCCGGCGCGGGTATCACGGCTCGACGGTCGCGGCGGCGTCACTCACTGGGCTGCCGTACGTGCACGCGGGCTTCGGCCTGCCGCTCGCCGGCTTCGCGCACGTGTCCCCCGCGCACTGGCCGAGTGAGTCGTCGGCCGGCGAGAGCGAAGACGCTCATGCGGAGAGACTCGCGCGCGAGCTGGAAGAGACGATCGTGCGCGAGGGGCCCGACACGGTCGCGGCTTTCTTCGCCGAGCCGGTGATGGGCGCGGGCGGCGTGCTGGTTCCGCCCGCGAGTTACTTCGCGAGGATCCAGTCCGTGCTGAAGCGGCACGACGTGTTGTTGGTCGCGGACGAAGTGATCTGCGGCTTCGGGCGGCTCGGGCGCTGGTTCGGCTCGCAGCGCTTCGGGATCGTGCCGGACCTGGTCACGATCGCGAAGGGACTCACGAGCGGCTACGCGCCCTTGTCCGCGTGTCTCGTCTCCGCGCCAATCGTCGAGGTGCTGGCCTCGGGCGCGAAGGAGCTCGGCGCGCTGAATCACGGCTACACGTATTCGGGTCACCCTGTCGCGGCCGCGGCTGGGCTCGCGAATCTGGCGATCTTCGAGCGCGAGAGACTCGTCGAGGTCGCGGACCGCACGGGCGAGCTGCTGCAGCGCCGGCTGCGCGAGACCTGCGCGAGTCACCCGGCGGTGAAGGACGTCCGCGGCGTGGGGATGATCGCCGCGGTCGAGCCGCGCCAGGCCGATGACGCAAAGCGGCTGAACTCACTGTTGCTCGCGGACGGCGTACTGACTCGCGCGGTCGGTGGCGCGATCGCGATGTCTCCACCGCTGATCTTCGGCGCGGCCGAGGTCGAAGAGCTGGTGGCTGCGCTGCGGCGCGCGCTCGACAAGCTCGGCTGACTCGTGAGCGACCGCCGCACCTTCTTCGCGCTCGTGGTCCTCGTGATTCTGATCGCGCGCCTGTTCTGGATCGCGATCGCGCAGCCCGCGTCGGGCGCGGACTTCGCCCAGTTCTGGACCCTCGCGCTCGGCGCGCCCGCGCGCGGAGTCACGAACCCGTACTCGGCCGAGGCGCGCCAGCAGCTGCTCGTCTCGGGCCTGCAGCTCGCGGAGCAACAGGATCCGCGCTCGGCGCGGCTCGATCGCGCGCTGAAGATCCGCCGGACGATCGAGAGCTTCTCGACGCCGTTCCTGTATCTCGCGTTCGTGCCGTGGTCCGGGCCGGCCTACGACGAGTCACTCGATCGCTACCGGCTGTTCTCGCTGGCGTGTCTCTTGCTCGGCGCCGCGCTCTTGTGCCGGCTCGCCGGACTCGACTGGGCGTTCACGTGCGCGGCGCTGCTGGCGCTGATCTGGTTCAGTGACTCGGTGATCGCCGACGCGCAGGTCGCGAACGTGAACACGGTGCAGCTCGCGCTGCTCGGGTTGTACGTGTGGCTCGCGCGCGAGCTGGGGACCGTGCGCCAGCTCGCGGCGGGCGCGGTGCTCGGCGTGCTGGTCGCGTTCAAGCCGACGCTCGGGCTGATCCCGCTGTTCCTCGCGCTCGGCTGGCTGTTCCGCGGCGAGCGCGAGCGGCTGGTCCGCCAGGGGGTTGGGGTCACTGCGGCCGTTGCGCTCGCGGTGCTCGCGTCGAGTGTCTGGCTCGGCTCGGGGCGCGCGTGGCTCGACTGGGCGGCGGGCCTCGGCGATCTCGAGCAGATCTCCGACGTGCGCGTGAACGCGGGCAACTTCGGGCTGCCGCGCATGCTGTCCGAGCTGGGCGCGGCCGAGACTTGGCCGTTCCTGCTCGGCGGACTCACCGTCGTGTTCGCTGTGTGCGCGTGGCGGGGCTCGCGCCGCGAGTCACCGGCCGCATTCGACCGCGACTTCCTGGTGGTCGGCCTCGCGTGCGCGGTGTCTCTGCTCGCGCTGCGGCTGGCGTGGGTGCACTACTTCGTACTCGCGGCGCCGCTCGCGCTCTGCCTGCTCGGCCGAGTCGGCTCGCGCGTCGAGGGGCTCGCGGTGGCGGCCGCGAGTCTCTTGGCGCTCGGCGGCCCGCTGCGCACGTTCATGCCCAACGCCGACCTGTGGCAGCAGGCGGTCGGCCTGGTGACCGGCACTTCCCTGCTCGCCCTCATCGGCTTCGCGAAGCTGGCGAGTTCGCGCGCGTGAGGTCGAGATGAAGCCGTCGTACGAGTCACTGGATCCCGCGCTCGAAACGTTGGCTACGTACGGCCCGGACCTGCGCAACGGAAACACGAGTCACGCGCCCATGGCGGTCGAAGCGCTGTGCGCGCTCGGCCGGCCCGACGCGGTGTTCCCGTGGCTCGAGCGCTACCGCGGCGAGCTCCTGGCCATGCCGCCGTCGGTGGAGCGAATCACTTCGGCGAACTGGCGAGAGGCGCTGTCTCGCCCCGAGCGCGCCGGTGACTGGAGCGCGTTCTTCGCGGAGGAGCAGCGCGGCGCGCCGTGGACCGAGGTGCTCGACCGCTGGGTCGGCCGGCTCGCGCCGGGCCTGTGCGCGGCCGCGACTCACGGAGTGATTCGCGTGGGTCACGCCGGGCGCGCGCTGTCGATCGGCGAGTCACCGGTGCGGCTGCGCGAGCTGGCGGACGCGCTCGGCTCGTGGGCGTACGCGTATCAGGAGCTGCCGACGGCTACGGGCGCGGGTCCGCGCGGGCCGGCGCGCGACGCGATCGGGCGCGTGCCGGTGCAGCCGCGCGAGGAGCGCGTGTTCAAGGGCTCGATCGTGTCGTCGCTCGAGGGCCTGAGTCACTTCCCCGCGTTCGGCGCGGCGATCGACCTGCTGGATGTGAGCGGACCTGTCGAGGAGCGACTCGCCGATCTGACTCAAGTCTTCGCGCGCGTGTACGTCGCGAACGCGCACGACACCCTGACTTCGATCGTGTTCATCCACGGCATCACGAGCGCGACGGCGCTGGGTCACTTGCTCCCCCACCTGTCGGAGGAGAACCAGCGCGCAGGGCTGCGGTTCGCGTGGCAGGCGGGCGCGGCGCTGTACGCGGCGTTCGGCGCGCGGCCCGAGCCCGCCGGCGCGGTGGAACCGCCCCATGACTCGCCCGAAACGCTCGCGGACCGCGCGGTGAGTCACGGAGACGAGCACGCGATCAAGCTGGCCGAGGCCTGTCTCGCGCGACACGCCCTCCGCCCCGACCCCGCGTATCTCGCCGCGATCGAGAGCGCGCTCGCGCTGCTGCCGCCCGTCCGCCACTGACTCGGTCTCTGGTAGAATCGGCCGCGTGAAGCTCCTCCGCATCCTTTTGGCCACCGGCCTGCTCTCGGTCACGCCGCTCGCGCACGCGCAAGGCACGGCGCCGGTGTGCACCGTCGCGCGCGGCGAGCAGTGGGTGACTCCTGCGGGCGTGTTGCACGTTCTCGATCGCGCATCGAGCTCGATACTCCGCTGGTCTCTCGCGACGAAGCAGGCGCTCGGCGCGCTGCCGCTCGGCACCGGCGAGGCCTTCGCCTACGTGCCCGGGCGCGACTCACTCGTGACGTCCCGCTCCAAGGTGCTGTACGTCCGAGCGATGAAGCCGGGCGCACCGGAGCGCGGACTCGCGCAATTGCCCGCGGGTGAGCTCTGCGGCCTCGGCGCGACCGACGAGCTCGCGATCGCGTGCCTGCGCAACGAAGGCGAGATCTCGTACCTGGCCTACCGCACCGACCTCCCCTCGACCCCGCTGAACCGCAAGGACGGAGTCGGCACGATTCGCGTGCCGTTGCCGCCGGTCGATCCGAACGATCCGAACACCCCACCCCAGCTGGTCCTGCCCAGCTGGGACAGCATGGCGTGGGACGGCGAGACACTGTTCGCCGCGCGCACACAGGCGTTCTTCCTCGGCGTGCTCGGAGTGTCCGTCGCTCCCGACGGGACGTTCGGAGAAGAAGTCACCGTCGCCGCGCCGAACGACCCGAACGCCGTGCGAGCCATCGAGACACTCAGTTTTCTGCCGGACGGGCGTCTGTTCGCACCCGATGGACTCATCGCGACCACGAACCCACTCCAGATCACCGCGAACGGCGGAGTCACGAGTCAGGCCTTCGCGCTCGGCGACGACGTCTTGAAGCTCGGCGGCGCGGTCTTCCGCGGCTGCGCGCTCACGACGCAGGACGGCGTGCTATCGCCCGACGCGCGGCTCGCGAGCGGGCCGGTGCGCAGCGTGTTCTGGGACGGGCGCGTGTATCTCGTGCTCGGGTCGGGCGCGACCGCGAAGCTGCGCCAGCTGCGCGCCGGCAGCGGCGACCTCGACGGCGACCTCTCGCGCGACGAGCTCGACGTGTTCCCGCTCGACGCAGTCACCAAGCGCGACTGGGACCACGACGGCGTGGAGGACTCACTCGACGCCGCGCCGACCAGGGCGGACGACTGGCAGGACTCCGACGGCGACAAGGTCTCGGACAAAGCCGACTCGTTCCCCGACGACGAGACCGAGTGGAAGGACACCGACGAGGACGGCGTCGGCGACAACTCCGACGCGGCGCCGAGAGACCCTAACGTGCAGGTCGACTCGGACTCGGACGGAGTCGACGACGAGGTCGACTTCGCGCCCTACGACCCGCTCGAGCAAGAAGACCTGGACGAGAACGAGATCGGCGACAACGCCGATCGGGATCCGCCCTTCGGCGAGATCACCGACGCCTGGGAGCTCGCGGTGCGCCGGCGCGTCAGCCTGGCTGGCTTCCTGCCGGTCACGACCGACGACTCACTGTTCTTCGTGCTCTACGACAACGACCGCTTCGAGCTGTGCGGTGCATTCCTCGACTGTCTCGGCGGGATCGTCGAGAAGAAGAGCAAGAACGGCAAGAACCTGAAGCTGCGCTTCGACGTCGGCTCGATGAGCCGCCAGGAGAGCATCTTCAGGTTCGACGCGTCGGGGCTGGTCTTCACCCGCGACGAAGACCCGCGCGAGGACGATCCGCTCTTCTTCGTGCCGAAGAAGGTCGTCTCGAACGGCACGGCCTCGATCGGCAAGAAGGGACTCACGCTCATGCTGCGCACGCAGCAGAGCTACAAGCGCAAGCCGAAGTTCGGCCCGGGCTGGAACGGCGCACTCACGTGGCGGGGCAAGGGCCCAGCGGTCGAGCTGCCCTAGCGACTCACTCGCCCATCTGCTCGGCGAGATAGAGCTCCCCGCCGATCTCCTCGATGATCCCGAGCTGCGCCTCGTGCCAGTCGACCGAGTCTTCCTCGCCCTTGAGCAGGTGCTCGAGCATCTCGCGCGTGCCGGCGTCGCCCTTCTGACCCGCGAGCGCGATCGCCTCGTTGTATCTCTTCACGGCGTCGAGCTCCATCGCGAGGTCGAGCTTGAACTGCTCGACGACCTTCTCGCCCACGCGCACGGGCGAGAGTCGCTGCATGTTCGGCACGCCGTCGAGGAACAAGATGCGCTCGATGACTTTGTCGGCGTGTTTCATCTCGTCGATCGCTTCTTCGTAGTTGTGCTTGTACAGGCGCTTGTAGCCCCAGTTCTGGCACATCTTGGCGTGGACGTAGTACTGATTGATGCCCGTCAGCTCCGCCGTCAGGATTCCGTTCAGAGCCTCGATCACTTGTGCGTCGCCGCGCATCTCTCTTCCTCCTCGCCGCGGCCATCATTCCGGAGGACCGCGTGCACCGCAAGCCACTTCTCGCCGAGCTCGAGCGCTATCTCGCGCGGCACCCCGACGAGCGGCTCGTGGTCGACCACGTGCTGCAGTTCGTGCGGGCGAATCCCGACTGCTTCGAGCGCTCGTGCGCGCCCGGTCACGTGACCGGCTCGGCGTGGATCCTCTCGCACGACCGCTCGCAGTTCCTGCTCACGCATCACCGCAAGCTCGGGCGCTGGCTGCAGCTCGGCGGTCACTCCGACGGGAACCCCGACACGGCCGAAGTCGCGCTCGGCGAAGCGCGAGAAGAATCGGGGATGAAGGTGTTCGAGCTCGCGGTGCTCGGGCCCGAGCGCGTGCCGTTCGACGTCGACGTGCACGTGATTCCCGCGACCGAGAAGGAGCCCGCGCACCTGCACCACGACGTGCGGTATCTCCTGGTCGCCGGCCCGGGTCAGGAGCTGCGGGTGTCGAGTGAGTCGTACGACCTGCGCTGGTTTCCGTGCGCGCGGGCGCTCGACGTGCTGGACGAAGAGAGTCAGTGGCGGATGGCGCGCAAGGCCGCGGTGTGGCTGCGCGGCGGAGTCAGCTGACGCGTTCGGTGCCCCGGTGCGGGAGCACGTCGGCGCGCGAGACGAAGCGCACCTTCGGGATCGTGAGGTCCCCGAGCGCGACGAACGCCGCCACCGGATAGGCGAGCTTTGCCTTCGGCATGCCGAAGGCGGCCGGCGAGAAGTGAGTCATGCGCGGCTCGGCGCGCTCGCCGCGAGTCACCGTGAGCTCGGTGTCGATCTGCACCAGGCGCAGGCCTTTCGGGGTATCGGCGCGGTGGATGCTGGAGAAGAACTGCAAGTCACTCGCGGCCAGCGGCAGCGGGCCGAGCGCGGTCACGTCGAGCACGGACGTGCCATCGACGGTGACTTCGCCTTCGACGCGGTCGTAGAAGCGCTCGAGGCGCACGGACGCTTTGCGCGCGCCGAACGCGAAGCGCTCGTTCAGCGCGGCGCGGGCGGTGTCTCCCTCGGCGAAGCTCGCCACGAGCAGCTGGCGCGGCCGCGCGCCCGAGCGGCAGCTGAGTCGCAGCTGCGCGAGCGCGAAGCGGCCGAGCGGGCCCGAGTCCGCGCGCCAGACCGACAGCACCGCGAGCACGGGCAGCGTCGGCAGCAGCGCCGGCGGGAACGGTGACTCGGGCGCGACGCCGCCGAGCTCGTAAGTCACTTGCAGGAGCTCCATCCCGGGCAGGGTGACTGCCTCGCCTTCGAAGCTCGCCAGCTTCGGCGCGCCGCGCGCGAATGACTCGAGCTCCGCGGTTCCCGTCAGCATGTCACGCGCCCTTCCCGCGGAACTTCGGCAGGACCTCGCGCGCGAACAGCCGCAGGCTCGCCAGCACCTTCTCCTGGGGAATCACTTCCACCGCGTTCAGGAGGAAGTTCACGCCGTCGACGCCGATCGACTCCCACTCCTTGATCGCGCGCACGATGCGGTCCGGGTCGCCGATCGCCATGCCCTCGGGCACGCCGGTCGGGTCACTCGGGCTTCCCTCCCTTCGTGCGGGCGCGGGCGCGAGATTCGCGAGTGACCCGTAGGCGCGCGTCGGATACGCCTCGCGCGTGAACAAGAGCTGCGTGTTCAGCTGCGTGAACGTGCCCAGCATGCCGAGCCCCGTGCGCGCGGCCTCGGCCGGGTCCTCGTGGCAGTACAGGAAGTTGAGGGTCGCGACCTGGTCGTTCACCGCGCCGATCGGCGAGCACGACTGCAGGCGCCGGTGATACTCGGCGGTGCGGCGCTCCTGCTCCTTGAAGCTCGCCGCCGCGACGCCGAGACACCCGATGCCGCGGTCTGCCGCGTCGAGCTCGGTGCCGGGCGAAGTCACAGTGACCCACAGCGGCGGGTGCGGCTTCTGCACGGGCTTCGGCAGGATCGCGCGCTCGGGGCTCGAGAAACTCGTGCCCTGCCAGCTGAACCGCTCCTGAGTCCACATCTTCGGCAGCGCGCGGATCGTTTCGTCCCAGGTCTGTTTCGTCGTGTCGGGGTCGATCTCGAAGCCCGCCAACTCACTCCACGTGGACGAGCGCGCGGTGCCAAACTCGAGTCTCCCGCCCGAGAGTATGTCGAGCACCGCCGCGCGCTCCGCGATGCGAATCGGGTGATTCATCTGCGGCACGCACACGACCGCGCCGTGACCCACGCGGATGCGCTTGGTCTGCATCGCGCACGCGGTGAGAAACAGCTCGGGCGCGGAGCAGTGCGAGTACTCCTCGAGGAAGTGGTGCTCGACCGCCCACACGAAGTCGAAGCCCAGCTCGTCGGCGAGCCGCACCTGCTCGAGCGCGTTCTCGTACACGGTGCGCTCGACCCCGGGCGCGAACGGCCGCGGCACCGACAGCTCGTAGAAGATCCCGAAACGCATGGGCGCGATCCTACCAATCTCTCCGTCTATTACAACCATTGACCGAAATGACCGACAGATGTAACATCATCGCAATGACCCCGAGCCCGAAGAGCGCGATCCTCGACCTGCTGCAGACGACGCGCGGACGCTCCCTCCCCGTGCGGGCGCTGGTCGAGGCCGGGGCGCTCTTCGGGCTCCAAGAGAACGGCATGCGCGTGGCGCTCGCGCGGCTCGTCGCGCGCGGGCTCGTCGAGCGCGACGGCCCGGGCCGCTACCGGCTCGCGGCGGGCGCGCAGCCGATCTCGCGCCGCGTCGGCGGCTGGACGAGCGCGGACCAGCGCGCGGTGCGGTGGGACGGCGGGTGGCTCGGCGTACTGACTCAGGGCCGCGCGAACGGCGACCGCGCCGCGCGCCGCGGCGACGCTCGCGCCCTCGCCTTTCTCGGCTTCGCGCGCCTCGCGCCGGGTCTCTGGGTGCGCCCCGACAACCTGAAGGGCGGAGTCACTGCGGCGCGCGAGGAGCTGCACGAGCTCGGCCTCGATCCGCGCGTGTCGGTTCTGCGACTCACCGAGCTCGACGCGAAGACCGAGGCGCGCGCCCGCAAGCTGTGGGATTCGGAGTCACTCGTCGCCGACCAGCGCCAGGCGCGCGAGACGCTCGAGAAGAGCGCCGCGAAGCTCGAGCGCCTGTCTCCCGCCGCGGCCATGGTCGAGACGTTCCTGGTCGGGGGGCGCGCGATCCGCCAGATCGCGCTGGATCCGTGTCTGCCGGAAGCGATCGCGCCCGAGCGGGAGCGCCGCGCGCTCGTCGCCGCCATGCGCGAGTACGACCGCGCCGGCCGCGCCTGCTGGCGCGAGTTCATGAAGTCACACGACGCCCCGCACCGCGCCGCGCCCGCGAACCTCGCGGGTCTGTCGGGCGAAGCGCGCGCCGCCGCATTGGGGAGTCAGTCGTGAGTGCGAGCCAAGATGGTTGGGAGGCCTGGAACTGGCGCGAGGCGCTGTCCGCGGACGAGCGCCGCGAGTTACTCGAGGTCGACGACCTGCACGGCTGGCTCTCGATCGCCTTCAACTGGATCGTGGTGTTCGGCGCCATGGCGCTGGTCGCGTGGGCGCCCAACTCGGTCACGACCGTGCTCGCGCTCCTGCTGATCGGCGCCCGCCAGCTCGGCTTCGCGATCCTGATGCACGAGGCCGCGCACCGCTCGCTGTTCGGCACGCGCTGGCTGAATGACTGGGCCGGGAACTGGCTGTGCGCCTATCCCGTGTGGGCCGAGGTCGCGCCGTACCGCCGCTATCACCTCGTGCACCACGCGAAGACGGGCTCGGCCGAGGATCCCGACCTGGGGCTCGTGACTCCCTTCCCGATCACGCGTGACTCGTTCCGCCGCAAGGTGATTCGCGACCTGTCGGGACAGACCGGGATCAAGCAGGCCAAAGCGGTATTCCTGCGCGACGTGGGCTGGGGGGCGGGCAACCAGCGCGACCAGGGCATGAGCCGCGGCGAGCGCCCCGACGTGGGCTGGCGCAAGCTCGCGCCGGTGCTGATCACGAACGGCGTCTTACTCGCGATCCTGACCGTCGCCGGTCACCCGCTTCTATATCTCTTGTGGGTCGCGTCCTGGCTCACGACCTATCGGCTCGTGACTCGCATCCGCTCGATCGCCGAGCACGCACTCACTCCGGACGCGAACGACGCGCTGAACAACACGCGCACCACGCTCGCGCGCTGGTGGGAGAGACTCCTGATCGCGCCGAACCGGGTGAACTACCACCTGGAGCACCACCTGATCATGACCGTCCCGCACTACAAGCTGCCGCGCTTCCACCGTCTGCTGCGCGAGCGCGGCGTGCTCGATCAGGCGTGTGTCTCGTACGGCTATCTCGGCGTGCTGCGGAACGCGGCGAGCAAGCCCGCGCCGAGCGTTGCCAGCGCGAGATAGAAACGACTCGGACGAGCGCTGATATGCTCTCCGGATGGACACCCCCAAACTCATCCTCCTCGACGATCCCCTGCCCCAGGTCCGCCGCATCACCTTGAACCGGCCCGAGAAGCGCAACGCGCTGTCGAACGCGCTGCGCGGCGAGCTGTACGCGGCGCTCGAGGCCGCGGACGCCGATGACTCGGTGCGAGTCACGATCCTTCGCGGCGCGGGCAAGAGCTTCTCGGCCGGCTACGACCTGGCGTCGGACAACCGCAGCGCGCAGCCGTGGCACACCGCCGGCGGCGACGGCAACTGGCCGAGACACGTGGTCGAGGGACACTTTCGTGTGTGGGACCTGCGCAAGCCCGTGATCGCGCAGGTGCACGGTCACTGTCTCGCGGGCGGCAGCGAGCTCGCGACCTCGTGTGACTTGGTGTACGTCGCGGACGACGCGCAGATCGGTTACCCGCCGGTGCGGCTGATGAGTCCGCCCGACATGCAGTACCACCCGTGGCTCGTCGGCATGCGCAACGCGATGGAGCTCATGCTCACCGGCGACGCGATCAGCGGCGTCGAGGCCGCGCGCATGGGCTTCGCAAATCGCTCGTACCCCGCCGCCGAGCTCGAGCCGCGCGTGCTCGAGATCGCGGAGCGCGTCGCGAAGATCCCCACTGACTTGCAACAGCTGAACAAGCGCAGCGTGCACCGCGCCATGGAGATCATGGGCATGCGCGCCGCGCTGCGCGCCGGCACCGAGGTCCAGGCGCTCGGCTTCCACACGCGCTCCGCGCAGGAGTACATGAGGAACTTCGCGAAGGGAGTGACTCACGCGCTGAACGTGCGTGACTCGCAGTTCGGCGACTACCGGACGAAGGACAAGAGCTAAGTCGCGCGCAAGTCAGGTTCGCGGCCTACACTGCGGCTCACTCTGGGAGGAGTGGTCATGCGCTTCATCGTGCGCCTCGTCGTCCTGCTGTTGGTGCTCGCGGTGGGCTTCGTCGGGGCGATCTACGCCGCGTCGGAGCTGGGCGGCGAGCTCGTGGTGCTGCACACGCGGCAGGGCAACGACGAGGCGACCACGCGCCTGTGGGTGGTGGACGACAGCGGCTTCGCGTGGCTCCGCGCCGGCACGCCGGAGAGCGGCTGGCTGAAGCGCATCGGCGCGAACCCGGAAGTCACCGTCGAGCGCGACGGCGAGACACTCCAGTTCCGCGCCGTGCCCGTGCGCGATCCCGTGGTGCGCGACCGCATTCACGCGCTCATGCGCGCGAAGTATGGCTTCGCGGACAGGATGGTCAGCGTGATCCGCGACGGGACTCTCTCGGTGGCGGTCCGTCTAGATCCGGTCGCAACGCCGGCGCAGTGACTCTAGGCCGCTAGCTCGCGCGCGCGCAGCGCCAGGCCGCTCGCGACGGACGTGAGCTCGTCGCCGGAGCGGATGCGGTCCTCGCCGAAGCGAGTCACGAATAGCCCGCGCACCGCCGGCACGAGCGAGGAGCCGCCCGTGAGGAACACGCGGTCGACGTCGCCGCGCGAGACGCCGCTCGAGTCGAGTAACTGGTCGACGCACGTCGAGATCGCCGACAGCTCGGGCTCGATCCAGCGCTCGAACCCGGGGCGAGTCACGGGCGCAGAGATCTTCACGGGGCCGTGCTCGAACGCCAGCGCCGCGTCGGAGCCTCGCGTGAGCGCCAGCTTCGCGCGCTCCACCGAACGGTGTAGGGGGAAGCCGAGGTCCTCGTTCACGATGTGGATCAGCGCGGCGAAGCGCTCGGGCTCGAGCGCCTCGCGCTGCAGGTCGTAGAGCAGCGCCTGAGTCTTCGGCGTGCGCAGGAACGATAGGTGGTGCCAGCGCTCCAGGTGCGTGTAGATCCAGCGGGGCACGGGCAGCACGCGCCCGAAGATCGAGCGGTACGCGGCGCCGAGCCCGAGCTCGGGCGCGACCAGCGCGCGCACGATGCGACCGTCGAACACGTCGCCCGCGATCGGCACGCCCGAGTTACCGAGCACGGGCTGCGCCCCGCCCGACTCTCTCTCGCGCCTTGCCCCCGGCCCCACGCGAATCAGCGAGAAGTCACTCGTGCCGCCGCCGAAGTCGCCGATCAGGATCAGCTCGTCGTGGTCGAGTTCGCGCTCGTAGTGATACGCGGCCGCGACGGGCTCGTACTCGAACACGATCTCGCTCACGCCGGCGGTGGCGAACGCCGCGCGCAGGCGCGCGAGCGCGAGCTCCTCGTCCTCGGGGGCGCGCGCGGACACGAAGCGCACCGGCCGCCCGACTACCACGCGGCCAGTCACTTCGCCCACGTCGTCGCGCGCCTCGCGGAACAGCGCGCGCAAGAGCACGGCGATCAGCGCTTCGAGCCGGTACTCGCGCTCGAAGATGCGCGTGGCCGAGAAGTCTCTCGCCGCGAGAAACGACTTGAGTGACTGGACGAGGCGTCCCGGCTCCTCCGCCGCGAGATACTTGGCGATCGCGCGCGGCCCCGCGAGCTCGCGCGACGGGACTGACTCGTCTTCCCGCTCGAAATACACCACCGAGCGGAAGGTCTGAGTCAGGTTCCCGCCGCCGCGCGCGAAACGCGCGACGCGCGCAGGCCCATCCGAGTCGGCGCGCGCCAGAGCGGAGTTCGTGGTGCCGAAGTCGACGCCGAAGGCGGGGGTCACAGCGGGTCTCCCGTGTAACGCGGGCGCGCAGGATGGGATGAGACTCGCTGGCGCGCAAGGCCCTGGGCCTGCGGAGTACGATCCCTGCATGGCCAAACTCGACGTCTCCGTCGACCCGAAGCAGGAGCTCGACCGCAAACGCATGTCCGCCGAGCAGGCCGCGGCGCTGGTGCGGTCGGGTGACCAGCTGTGGATCCCGAGCACTCACGCGCCGCTGTCGATCCTGGCTGCGCTCGCCGCGCGTGGCTCGGAGCTTCGCGGCGTGAAGATCCGCAGCACGATCATCCCCGACTTCGGCTGGTTCCGGCGCGAATCGATGGAGTCATTCGACCTGCAGATCCAGTACGCGGTGCAGCCCGACGCGCGGCAGGCGCTCGCGGACCGAATCATCGACTTCCACCCGCTCTCGATGATCATGCAGCACAAGGCGGTCGACGCCGGGCGCGAAGAGGCGCAGCCGATCGACAAGCTCTTGCTCACCGTGTCTCCGCCCGACGAGCACGGCTTCTGCTGCGTGGGCAACGCATGCTGGGACGCAGTCACTACCGCACGGCGGGCGCGCATGGTGGTGGCAGAGACGAACGAGTCAGTGGTGCGCACGTGCGGCGACAGCTGGCTGCACGTCTCTCAGTTCGACGCGCTGGTCGCGAACAACCGCCCGCGCTTGGTGGCGCCGATCCCCACCGAGTTCGACGCGGTCGACCGCGCGATCGCCGCCAACGTGAAGTCACTCATCCCCGATGGCGCGACGATCCAGATCGGGCTGGGCTCGCACACCGGCGTGCTGCCGCTGCTCGGCGCGTTCGACGACCGCAACGACCTGAGTTACTTCGGCGAGCTGACGGTGCCGGGCCTGGTCGGGCTGGCGCGCCGCGGAGTCATCAACGGCCGGAACGGCGCGCTGCATCCCGGCAAGTTCGTGGCGGCGCACATCGGCAACTCACTCGAGGACCTCGACTGGATCGAGCGCAACCCGCTCTTCGAGGTCCACTCCTACGAGCACACGAACGACCCGCGCGCGATCGCCGCGCACGACGACATGGTCGCGATGAACGGCGCCTTGATGGTCGACCTGACCGGGCAGATCGGCGTGTACGCGTTCGGACCCAACGTGTACACGGGGCTCGGCGGTCACTTGGGCTTCGCGCTCGGCGCGTTTCTCGCGAAGCGCGGCCGCTACGTGACCGTGCTGCCGTCGACCGCGCGCGGCGGCAAGGTGTCGACGATCGTGCCGCTCTTCGACAAGGGCCAGATCGTCTCGATCCCGCGCGAGATCGCGGACACCGTAGTGACCGACCACGGCGTGGCGCGCTTACTCGGTAAGTCGGTGCGCGAGAGAGTCGAAGCCATGATCCAAGTGGCTCACCCCGATTTCCGGGCAGAGCTCACTGACTTCGCGCGTCGGACCTACTGGGCCTAAGAGTTCTGGTCGAGATACTCGCTCAGTCCGTAGCCCACGCGCTTCCCGTCGATCGTGTACTCGGTCATGCCTTCGCCGATGTGCGTGTTCTGACCGGCGCGGCGGTTGCGCAGCGGGATGAAGCCCTTCACGCGGCCCTGGATCTCGTGCTTGCTCCCGTCGGCGAGTGACACCTTCGCGCGCAGTCCCGAGTGGAAGCGCGTGCCCTGCTCGTAGTCCGTGTCGAGCTCGACGCCGGTGATTCGCACCAGCTCGTCGCCCTTGTGGAACACGCCGCCGACGCGATCGCCCACGATCGAGATCACCATGCCCAGGTCGTCGCCGAAGTTGCCCGTGATCCAGCGGTAGGACGGCGTCGACTGCCAGTATCTCGGCCCCCACGAGTGATCGCGCAGCCCGTGACCGCTGATCTGCACGGGCGCGCCGCCGTCGACCGAGATCGTGCCCGACACCTTCATGTGTTGCTCGAAGTGCGCCCGCGCGAACTCGTTGCCGTCGCCGGGTTTCCCGACGTGGCCGTACAGCGGCCCCACGCCGTCGTGAATCAGGTCGATCGCCAGGCGCTTGTGCGGGTTCTCCTTGAACGCCTTGCCCGGGTCACTCATCTGCCGCGGGTCGCGGAGATACACGACCGAGCCGTCGTATCTCGTGCGCAGCTTCTCGGCGGGCACGAGCACCTCGACCGAGAGACCACCCGCGTTCCAGCCGTCGTTCGTGGTGATCGGCGGACGCTTGTAGTTGAACAGCGCCGAGCCGTCCGGCTCGTACACGATCACCGTCAGCTCCGCGTAGCCCTCGTTCGCGCGGTTCCCGATGCGGAGGAACCCGCCGCGGTTCTGCTCGCGGTCGAAGAAGTTGAAATACACCGACTCGTTGAAGTTCTGCTCCGGACCGAGCGGGTGGGTGTAGTCGTCTTCGGGTCGAACGTTTCCGACGATTTTTGTCATGCCCCCATCCTACTCCAACGCGTACAGTGGGCGCTGCGAAGGAGGACACGGACATGGCGATTCGAGTCACAACCCTGCCCCGCGTCGGCTGGGAGCTGTTCCGCCCCGTGCCCTCGATCCCGGGCACGACCGAGGAAGCGCAGATCGCGCCCGAGTTTCCCGCGCTCCAGGGCCTGCGGCCCGAGCGCACGCCCGGCGGCCGGTTCCGGCTTCCCTCACTCACTTTGAACGTCGGGGTGAATCGGCAGGACACGATGGTCGTGAACGGCGCGAACAAGACGCTGGATCTGTTGAAGCACGAGCAGGGTCACTACGACCTGCTGGTGCTGGTGACTCGCGCGTTCGCGCGCGAGCTCGAGTCACTCGAAGCGGCGTCGGTCCCGGAGCTCGGGCGACTGCTCAACCAGGCGCGCGACACGCACGACGCGCGCGCTCAGGCGCTCGACGCGGAGTACGACAAGCAGACCGAGCACAGCCGCAACCGCATCGCGCAGCAGCGTTGGGACAACGCGATCCGGACGGCCCTCGCCCTGCCGAGCACGACGCGGATCGAGAACCTCGAGCTGTGACTCCTGCGCCGGCGGCGCGCGTTGCCGCCGCTCGCGCCACGCCCCGATAAAGCGCTCGCGCTCCGGGTCCGAGAGACACTCGTGGCCCCGAGAGCCAAGTACCCTCGCTTCCGCCGAATCGACGGGACTCACCCGTGGAAGCGGCGCGTGGCGGGCGGGTTCGTCGACTACGCCGCGCGGCGCCGGCGCGGCGGGCAGGTCTTGTTCTTCAACTTCGCGCTCGCGAAAGAGATGGGGCTCGTGCCGCGCTCGCACCCGGAGCGGCTGAACCCCGCCCTCTCGCGCGCCGTCCTCGACACGTTCGGCCTGCAGATCCTGAACGAGTGGGACTATCTCCACCGCACGCCCGTGCCCGCGCGCGACCGGCTGCCGAACACGTACATGGCCACGCGCTATCTGCAGCTGCAGCACCCGGGCCGGACCGGCACGACGTCGGGCGACGGCCGCAGCGTGTGGAACGGCACGATCACTCACGCCGGAGTCACTTGGGACGTGTCGAGCTGTGGGATCGGAGTGACTCGCCTGTGTCCCGCCACCGCGCTCGAGGGCCGCTTCTTCCGCACCGGCACGCGCACGGCGAGCTACGGCTGTGGGACCGCCGCGCTCTCCGAGGGAATCTCGGCGGCGCTCCTGTCCGAGACGTTCCACCGCAACGGCATCTCGACCGAGCGCGTGCTGGCCGTGATCGCGCTGCCGAACGGCCACGCGATCAACGTGCGCGCCGGAAGGAACCTGCTGCGCCCGAGTCACTTCTTCGCGCCACTCAAGCAAGGCGACCTCGAGAGACTGCGCGCCGCGATCGAGGTCTTCGCGGAGCGGCAGATCCAGAACGGTGACTGGCCGCAGCTTCCGCCCGGCCGGGCGCGCTGGGAGCACCTGGCCGACGCCTGCGCTCGCGGCTTCGCGCGCGCCGCCGCTACCTTCGAGAGTGAGTACGTGTTCTGCTGGCTCGACTGGGACGGCGACAACGTGCTCGCCGACGGCGGCATCGTGGACTACGGCTCGGTGCGCCAGTTCGGGCTGTATCACCGCGAGTACCGCTTCGACGACGCCGACCGCTGGTCCACCACGATCCCCGAGCAGCGCGTGAAGGCGAGATACATCGCGCAGTGTTTCGCGCAGATCCGCGCGTATCTCATCGAGGGCAGGAAGCGCCCGCTCGACGACTTCGCCCGCGACTCGTGCCTGCGCATCTTCGACCGCGAGTTCGCCGCGACCAAGACGCGGCTGCTCGCGCGCAAGCTCGGCCTGCGGGCGAGGACGTGCGCGTTCTTGGTGCGGTCACAGGCGCGCGAGCTCGAGCGCTTCCGGCGCGCGTTCGCGTACTTCGAGCGCGCGCGCTCGGCGCGCGGCCCCGAGAAAGTCCCTGACGGACTCACTTGGAACGCCGTGTTCAGCACGCGCGACCTGCTGCGTGAGCTGCCCGCGCGACTCCTGCCCGACGCGTGCGCCTTGCCTGCGCGCGAGCTGATCGAGCTGTCACTCTCGAGCTACGCGTCGCGCACCGATCGACGAGTCACGAAGACTCGGCTGCGTACCATGCGCGCGCTGCAGCGCTCGTATCTCGCACTCATGCGCGCCGCCGCTGTGCACGAGCGGCGCGCGCTGCCCACGCTGCTGCGCGAAGTCGCGCGCCGCTCCGCGGTGATCAACCGCCGCGACCGAATCACGGGCGACGGCGTGGACTACGCGACTGGCCGCCTGATCCGCTATCGGCGCAGACTCTCGAGCGGCAAGCTGCACCGCGTGATCGCCGCGTTCCTCGCGCATCAGGACCTGAATCCGCCCGAGCCCACGAGCGATCGCGCGCCCGAAGAGCGGCCGCCCGCGCACGACGTGCGCCGCGTGCTCGACCGCTTGATCGACGCAGTGGCCGAGATGCGTCACGGGCTGTAGAGCCGGCAGCGACCCGAGTGCAGCGCCCGCGCGGCAGGGCCTCCGTGAGTTCGATCGGGTAACATCCGGCGCGATCCCGCGAGGAGGCGCCCTTGATCGATCTCGTCAATGTGTCTCGCCTGTATCACCGCGGAGCCGACGAGATTCACGCGCTCGAGCGCGTGAGTCTGCACGTCGACCGCCAGCGCTTCGTCGCGCTGATGGGGCCGTCGGGCTCGGGTAAGTCGACCCTGCTCAACGTGCTCGCCGGGCTCGACCGGCCGAACTCGGGTGAAGTCACGGTCGCGGGCCAGAGACTCAATGAAATGAGCGAGGACCAGCTCGCCGCGTTCCGCGCCCACACCGTCGGCTTCGTGTTCCAGTTCTTCAATCTCATTCCCGTGCTGAACGCGGTCGAGAACGTCGAGCTACCGCTCTTGCTCACTCACCTGACGAAGGCCGAGCGCAGGCAGCGCGCAGAGACCGCGCTGCGCGTGGTCGGCCTGTCCGACCGCGCCGATCACCGTCCGCGCGAGCTGTCGGGCGGCGAGCAGCAGAGAGTCGCGATCGCGCGCTCGATCGTGACCGACGCCGAGCTGATCGTCGCCGACGAGCCGACCGGCGACCTGGACGCGAAGAACGCGGAAGAGATCCTGTCACTCCTGCAGACGCTGCGGCGCGACTTCGGCAAGACGGTCGTGATCGTGACTCACGATCCGCGCGCCGAGAAGTGGGTCGACGAAGTGATTCACCTGGACAAGGGCTTGCTGCTCGAGAAGCGGCCGGGCGGCGCGGCACGCGGCATGGCGGGCGCGTGATGAAGTATCTCCCTCTCGTCCTGCGCAACCTGGGCCGCAACAAGATCCGCTCGTTCCTGACCGGCGCGGCGATCGCGCTGGCGATCGCGCTCGTGTGCATCCTGCGCACCATGCCCGCTGGGCTCGACGCCGTGCTCGCGTCGGCCGCGGCGAACACGCGCATCTCGACTCACAACGAAGCCGGCATCGTGTACTCGATGCCGTACGCGTATCTCGCCAAGGTGCGCGCCGTGCCCGGCGTCGTGGCCGCGATCAGCTGGAACTGGTTCGGCGGCGCGGTCGACATCACCAAGGGTGTCTCGTTCCCGAACTTCGCGGTCGACGCCGACCAGATGAGTCAGGTCTACGCCGACTGGCCGGTCGATCCCCAGGTGTTCGAGGACTTCCGCAAGTACCGCGACGCCGCGCTCGTCGGCGATTCGACCTTGCAGAAGATGCGCTGGAAGATCGGCGACGTGATCACGCTGCAGAGCACCGTCTACCCGGTGACTCTCAGCTTCCGCGTGGTCGGCGCGATTCCGGTCGCGAACAACGGGTCACTGTATTTCCAGCGCGAGTATCTGGCGCAGGCCCTCTCCGCCGCGGGCGTGAATTTCGACACCACCGGCATGATCTGGTCGCGCATCGACGACCCCGACCGCGTGGCCCCCGTCATCAACCAGATCGACCAGATGTTCCGCAACAGCGAGGCGATCACCGCGACGGAGACCGAGAAGGCCTTCATCGGGAACTTCTTCGGCGGCTTGAAGCAGCTGGTGACCATCATCCAGATCGTCGCGGCGCTGGTGACTCTGTGCATCGTGTTCATCGCGGCGAACACCGCGAGCTTGTCGATCCGCGAGCGCATCGGCGAGATCGCCATCCTGAAGGCGATGGGCTTCCGCAAGCAGACGATCTTCTCGACCTTGCTCGCGGAAGCGGGGCTGCTCGCGCTGGTCGCGGGTGTCGCGGGCGCGTTCACCGCGTGGGGACTGATCAAGGCGCTGCAGATGTTCGCCACGGGCGCCGGCCCGCAGCTCGGGCCACTCACTCAGTTCATCGTGAGTCGCGTGATCCTGGTGCAGGCGATCTTCATCGCGTTCTTCATCGGGATCATCTCGGGCTGGGTGCCCGCGCTCGGCGCGTCGCGGCGAAGCGTGGCGCAGACGTTGCGCGAGGTGTTCTGAGTCATGGCGCTGCCGCTCTCGTACAGCTGGCGAAGTCTCCTGTCGCGCGGCGCGCGCACCGCGTTCACGGTCGCGGTGATCGCGCTCGTGGTCATCGCGACGACTCTGTTCTGGAGTCTCATCGCCAGCCTGAAGCGCACGCTCGTGTCGTCGGGCTCGGAGCACAACCTGGTGGTCATGCGCAAAGGCGCGACCAACGACGGCTCGAGTCAGCTGTCACTCGAAGCGTATCAGACGATCCGCTTCTTCGAGGGCATCGCGAAGGACGCCGCCGGCAATCCGCTCGTGTCTCCCGAGCTCGTCGTGCAGCCGTTCTTCCACACCAAGGGCGGTCAGCGCGAGAACGTGTTGGTGCGTGGGGTCGAGTCACAGGCCATGCTCGTGCACGACGAGGTGAAGCTCACCGAAGGGCGCATGATCCAGCCGTCGAGCGGCGAGGCCGTCGTCGGACGGATCGTGTCACAGCGCTACCAAGGCGCGCAGCTCGGGTCACTTCTGCGTTTCGGCAACGCGGACTGGAAGGTCGTGGGCATCTTCGACTCGAACGGCTCGTCGTTCGAGAGTGAGGTGTGGGTCGACGCGCGCGAGCTCGCGAGCAACGCGAAGCGCCCGTTCCCCTACTCCGGCTTCCGCATCCGCGTGGCCGACGGCTCCGACATGGACGCGCTCGCGCGGCGCATCGAGGACGACTCACGCTGGGCGCTGCAGGGCACGCGCGAGATCGACTACTACAAGCAGCTCTCGTCCACCGCGAACACGCTGTACATCATCGTCGCGGGGCTCGCGGTGCTCGCGGGAATCGGCGCGATGTTCGGCGCCACCAACAACATGTACGCGGCCGTGCAGGCGCGCACGTCCGAGATCGGCACCCTGCGCGCGCTGGGTTTCTCGCGCGGCGCCATACTGACTGCCTTCCTCGCCGAGTCAGTCATGACCGCCGGGTTCGCGTTCGCGATCGGCGCATTCGTCTCGTGGGCGCTCGCGATCGGCATCTCGGCCGCGATGGGCGGGATCGGCTTCGCGTCGCAGACGTTCACCACCAACGTGGTCGTCCTGCGCGTCGCCCCGCAGGATCTGATCATGCCGCTCGGGCTGTCACTCCTGATCGGTGTCTTCGGCGGACTCGCCCCCGCCGCCGCGGCCGCGCGCCTGCGCCCGGTCGAGGCGTTGCGGAAGGCGTAGAATCCCGGCCACGCGAATGGCGGCCGAAGCTCCCAGAAACCTGCGCGACGAGTTGGCCGCGCTGCGCATCGATCGCAGCGCGCCCGCGGCGAAGAAGCCGCCGCAGCGCATCCCTCCGCGCTGGCTCGCCGTGGCCGGCGCCGGAGCGGCGGCGGTCGTCGGACTCATCGTGTGGCTCTCGCTCGGCGGGCCGCGGCCGGTCGAGGTCGCGTACGCGTCGCGGGTCGAGGCCGGCGGCGCCGCGCCGTCCGTGCCCGTGCTGTCGGGCTCCGGTTACGTAGTGACTGCGGACAAGTACATCTCGATCGGCGTGCGCATTCCCGGCCGCATCGAGAAGTTCTTCGTCGACGAGTCGGACCGCGTGAAGACGGGTGACCCGCTCGTGCAGCTCGACGATCGCGACTATCGGGCCGCGCTCGAGAGTCAGAAGGCGCGGCTGCGCGTAGCGCGCGCGAATGCCGACCTGCACAAGATCACGCTCCAGCGCCAGCGCCAGCTGCGCGCCAAGAACTACGCGTCCCAGGCCGAGCTCGACGCGGCCGAGACACAGCTGCGCGTCGACCAAGCGCAGATCGCGCAGCTCGACGCCGAGATCGCCCAGTCACAGGTGAATCTCGACTACACACTTCTGCGTGCCCCCGCCGACGGCGTGATCCTCGCCAAGCTGAAAGAGGTTGGCGAGATGGCCGTGCCCGGCGGCTTCGCGGGCTCGGGCGACCTGATCCGCATGGCCAACCTCTCGAATCTGCGCGCCGAGGTCGACGTGTCGGAAGCCGATCTCTCGCGCGTGCGGCTCGGCCAGCCCGCGGTCGTGATGCCCGACGCGTACTCGGACCGCCGTTACGACGCCAAGGTGGTGAAGCTGTACCCGCAAGTGAATCGCGCGAAGGGCACGTTGAAGGTCGAGGTCGCGATCCCGAACCCCGACGATCTGCTCCTGCCCGACATGAGCGTGCGCATCCAGTTCCTGGCGGGCGAGGAGCCCGCGCGCGCCGACGGCCCGGCGCTCGTCCTCGCGCCGCGCGCCGCCATCCGGAGTGACTCGCAGGGCAGCTTCGCGTGGGTGGTCAGCGACGGCCGCCTGCGCCGCCAGTCAGTCACGACCGGGGCGGAGCGCGGCGATCAAATCGCGATCGCTCAGGGACTCACCGGCGGTGAAGCGCTCGTGGTCGGCGAGGCGGCCAACCTTTCCGACGGCGACCGGGTCGAAGTCCCGAAGCGCTGAGTCACTCGCGGCGTGCGCCGCGGCGCTGGGGCGGGCGCGCCGCGACCGCATCGCGAGGCGACGGCGGGCACTGACTCGCAACTTGCGCCCCGGTGAGGCCATGGCGCGAGACGAACCTCACACGCTGTCAAGAATCGCATGAGAGACCGCGACTCCCGAACACGAGGTGCGTCGCGCCGGCAAGCGCCTCGGGCCCGGCCGAGGGCGCGCGTAGCGAGCCTTTGAGCCGGCCCACGCACGCCGCGTCGACCGATGCGAAGGTTGCCGTGCGAACGGCTCGCGGCGCGCCCCGGCCGGGCCCGAGGCGCTTGCGAACGCAGTCACTCACCTAGGCGCGAGTCACCGGCCGCCCCCCGACCCGCGCCGGAGCGCGCTCGACACCGACGACGCGGCCGCGGTCGCTTGCTCCTTCACGCGCGCGAGCAGGCGGCGCGCCCACACGAACTCGGTGGCGAGGATCGCGAGGCCCACGGTCGAGACGACGATCCCCGGCCCCGGCCCGATCAACATCACGACGCCCAGCAAGAGCACGGTGCCGCCGATCACCAGCACGATCATGCGCTTGGCCGCCCGCAGAGTGAGTCGCGCCAGCTGCTCGAGCTCGGCCGGACCGACCGGCGAGCCGAGGCCGAGCTTCGCCGAGTCACGCTTGGCGCTGATGATCGACGCGATCGCGCCAAGCGAGAGGATGCCGAGAATGACTCCCAGCGACACCGTGTTCGGGATCTTCACGTGGTGCGCGAGGATCATCTTCACGCCCACGTACGCGAGCAAGAGCACGAGGCTCGCCTTCATGTATCTGAAGTGCTCGATCATGGGCGCGAGCGCGAAATACAAGCTGCGCAAGCCGAGCACGGCGAAGACATTCGAGCTGAACACCAGGAACGGGTGACTCGTGACTGCGAAGATCGCGGGGATCGAGTCGACGGCGAACACGATGTCCGACGTCTCGACGAACATCAGCACCACGAACAGCCGCGTCGCGAAACGCTTGCCTTCCTGGCGGATGAAGAACTTGTGCTCCGCGAACTCGTCGTGGATCGGGTAGAGCTTGCGGATCCACCTGTAGATCCGGCTCTCCTCGGGATTCAGCTGCTCGTCGCCGGCCACGAGCATGCGCGCAGCCGAGACGATCAAGAGCGCGCCGAACAGGTACGAGATCCACGTGAAGCGCGCGAGCAGCGCGGCGCCCAGGCCGATCATGATCCCGCGGAACACCAGCGCGCCGAGCACGCCCCAGTACAGAACGCGGTGCTGATACGCGAGCGGCACGCGGAAGTAACTGAACAGGAGCGCGATCACGACGACGTTGTCGAGTGACAGCGAGTACTCGACGACGTAGCCCGTCAGGTACTGGATCACGGCCTTCTTGCCGTCGAGTAACTCGGGCGCGTTCGTCGCGATGCCGCCCCAGTCGTTCTCGAACAGGAAGAAGACGACGCCCGAGAACGCGACGGACAGAGACACGTAGAAGAGCGTCCAGGCGAGCGCTTCGCGGGTGCTGATCACGCGCGGCGTCTTGTTGAAGATGCCCAGGTCCATGGCGAGAAAGAACAGGATCAGCGTCAGGAACCCGGCCCAGATCAGGAACGCAATCAAGACGTCAGTGCTCCCCGACTCGGCGCAGCGGAGCGTCGCGCAGCGCCCGACCAAGCTCGTCGAAGCTGCGCGCACGTGCAACCCGGCGGCGCGTCTCGGGGTCCGAGAAAGTGCGCGCGACTTCGGCCAACAGCTCGAGCTGAATTTGATCGTCGCCAGCGGGTGTGGCGATCAGCACCGCGATACGCGCGGGCGCGCCGTCGGGGGCGCCGAAATCGACGCCGGGCTCCGCGATGCCGACCGCCGCGACCGGCGCCGAGAGGCCCGGCAAGGTCGCGTGCGGAATCGCGACGCCGACGCCGATGCCCGTCGGCATCAGCTCCTCTCGCACGATCACCGCGTCGGCGAGCGCGTCGGGGGTGACCTTCGCGGCCGGCGCGGCGGCGAGCGCCAGCTCGCGGATCACTTCGTCGCGGCTGCGGCCCGCGAGCGCGGGCAGGAAGGCGCCCTCGCGCAGCGCGGCCAGCAGGAGCCGCCCGGCGCGAAGCCCGATCAGCCGCTTCATGATCGGCCCACTCATCGCCGAGGTCGCCAGCGCCATCACCACCAGTGCGACGAAGAGACGCTCGGAGATGACTCCGTACTGGAGGGCGAGCAGGGCCATCGCCATCTCCATCGCGCCGCGCGCGTTCATGCCGGCGCCGACGGCCCACGCCTCGCGCGACGGCAGGCCGCTCCAGCGCGCCGCGAGGCCGCAGCCGACGAGCTTGCCCGCGCACGCGATCGCGAACACGGACACGACGAGGCCGAGATCGAAGTTCGCCGCGAAGTCGGCGCGGATGCCGAGCGTCCCGAAGAACAGCGGCGCGAACACGAGCGCGACCAGGCGCTCGAGCTCGAGGAGTCGGCTCGGCGACGTCGCCAGCGTGCCGCCCATCATCACGCCCGACAGGAACGCGCCCATCAGCGCGCCGTGACCGAGCCACTGAGTGAGCGCCGCGGACGCGAACGAGACACTCACCACGAACGCCACCACGCCGCCGCGCTCGCCCGAGACACGGTCCACCGACGCCAGCGCGCGCAAAACGAGCCAGCGCCCGATCGTGAGTGCCACGACGACCGACGCGAGCGAGATTCCGATCTCGGTCAGCGCGTCGGGGAGAGTCACTTGTGAGTGACCGAACAGCCCGATCACGAGCCCGAACAGGGTCCAGCCGACGACGTCGTTGAATACCGCGGCGCCGAGCACGAGCGCGCCGAAGTCGGTGCGGTACAGGTCGAGATCGACGAGTGTCTTGGCGATCACCGGGAGGGCCGAGATAGAGAGCGCCGTCCCGATGAACAGCGCGAACGGCACGTGCGGCGCGCCCGGCTCGGCGCCGAGCAGTGCCGGCGCCGCCCACGCCGCCGCGAATCCGACGCCGAACGGAATCACGATGCCCGCGATGCCGACCGACGCCGCGACCCGGAAGCGCGCGAGCACGCGGCCCAGGTCGACCTCGAGACCCGCGACCGCGAGAAACAACACGATCGAGACCGTAGTGAGTCCGCTGAACGCGCCGGCCTGCGCGCCCTCCGTCGGAAACAGCACCCCGAACGCGTCGGGCGCCAAGCGCCCGAAGATGGTGGGACCGAGCAGGATCCCCGCGAGCAACTCACCCAGCACCGCCGGCTGACCCAGCCGGCGCGTGAGCAAGCCACAGATGTGAGTCGCCGCGAGCACCAAGGCGATGGCGAGCAACAGACTCGCCAGCTCTGGGGACGCGGCCCGGCCCACGACTCAGTGACTCCCTCTGCGAGTCGAACTCAGCGCTCGTCGATCGGGACGTACACCTCACCCACGGGGCCGACATACTTGCCGCGCGGGCGGTAGATCCGGTTGTTCTGGTACTGCTCGAGCACGTGAGCGCACCAGCCGGCGATGCGGCTCGTCGCGAACACCGGCGTGAACAGGTCGATCGCGATGCCCATGCTGTAGTAGACCGACGCCGAGTAGAAGTCGACGTTGCAGATGAGCCCCTTCTTCTGCTGCATCAGCTCTTCCAGCCGGGCGCTCATCTCGTACAGCTCGGGGTGACCGTTCTCGCGCGTGATCTCCTGACTCATTCGCTTCAGGATCTTCGCGCGCGGGTCCCCTTCCTTGTACACGCGGTGGCCGAAGCCCATGACCTTCTCGCCCGAGCGCAGCGTGTTGTCGAGCCAGCCCTCGAGTCGATCGGGTGACTTGATCTCGAGCAGCATGCGCGCGACCTGCTCGTTCGCGCCGCCGTGCAGCGGGCCCTTCAGCGTGCCGATCGCCGCCATGACGCTCGAGTAGAGACCCGAGAGAGTCGACGAAGTGACTCGCGCCGAGAACGCGGACGCGTTCAGCTCGTGGTCCGCGTGCAGGATGAGACAGGTGTCGAAGCGGCGGACCGTCGCTTCGTCCGGCTCCTCGCCTTTCAGCATGTACAGGAAGTTCCAGGCGAGCGACTTCTCGGGCAGCGGCTGCAGCGGCCACTGACCCGAGCGCACACGCTGATAGGCAGTCACGATCGTGCCGACGCGCGCCGCGAGGCGGGTCGACTTGCGCAGGGTCGCGGCCGCGTTCACGAGATTCGCGTCGGGATCGTGCAGAGTGAGTCCCGCGATCACCGCGTGCAGGAAATCCATCGGGTGCACGCGCGTGGGCAGCCCGTGGAACCAGCCGAATGACTCGGGCGGCAGCGCCATCGAGTGATGCAGGTCGGTGCAGAACTCGTCGAGCTCGCGGCGCGTCGGCAGCCAGCCGTACCAGAGGAGATACACGACTTCCTCGAAGCTCGCGTTCGCCGCCAGGTCTTCGATCGTGTAGCCGCGATACAGGAGCGTCGTGCCCTCGATCGTGCTGATCGACGTGGTGCAGGTGACCACGCCCTCGAGCCCGCGATCCAGCGCGCCATCGTATTCCTGTGCCTGCTCGCTCACCGGTGTCTCCCCTGCCTCGCTCGGCCCCGCGGCTTACTAGACCGCAACTCTTTGTCCGACGCCAGCTTCGCGTCGATGCGCCGCTGCAGATACGGCGAGAAGTAACCGCGATAGCGCTTCCACAGCTCGGGCCGGCTCCAGTCGTCGCCGGTCACGCGGCCGCGGCACGTCGCCGCGCCACATCCGCAGTCGAACTGATCGTACGGAGTGCCGTCGCTCATGGCGTAGTCGAAGCAGATCTCCTCGCCGGGCGCGAGCCGGCGCATGGCCACCAGCGCGATCTGTCCGCGCAGTCCGCAGTTGGGCGCGCACGAGTGGTTCACCCAGTCGGCGGCGCCGTCGGCGTTCGAGACGAGATACAGGTCCTCCTCGACCTGCAGGGTCAGCAAACGTTGAGCGGGAGTGAGCTTCTCGAGCTGCTTCCCCTCGAGCACTTCACCGCCGAACACCACGACCAGCTCGTCGGGCTCGATGACTTCGCGGGTGACCAGCGTCCGGCCGCCCTTGCCGTCGATGCGCCGTCCCTCGAGCTTGGGTGAGTGATACGAAGTCGGCTGCGCGTGCACGTCGCCATCCTAGGAGAACGGCGACCGAGCGCGCCAGTCGTGCGAGAATTTCCGCATGTCCGATCCCGACGCCGACTTCCGCGAAGTCTCGAGCTGGATCCGCGCGGCCCGACGCGTTGCGGTGTTGACCGGCGCGGGCATCTCGACCGAGTCGGGCATTCCCGACTTCCGCGGCCCGCAGGGTGTGTGGACCAAGAACCCGGGCGCCGAGAAGATGGCGACCTTGTCGCACTACGTGAGCGACCCGAAGGTGCGCGTGAACGCGTGGCGGAACCGGCTGGAGTCGCCGACTTGGAGCGCGCAGCCGAACGCGGGTCACCGGGCGTTGGTGAGACTCGAGCGCGCGGGGAATCTCTTGTGTCTCATCACGCAGAACGTCGACGGGCTGCACCTGGCGGCGGGAACGTCGGCGGGGAAGCTCGTCGAGATACACGGCACGATGCGCGAAGTGACTTGCCTTGACTGCGGCGAGCGCGCGCCCATGGAGCGGGCGCTCGCGCGCGTGCGCGCCGGCGAGGAAGACCCGCCGTGCCGCAGCTGCGGGGGGATCCTGAAGTCGGCCACGATCTCGTTCGGCCAGAACCTGGTGACACACGATCTCGAGCGCGCCGAGCTCGCCGCGCAGCAGTGTGACTTGATGCTGGCGGTGGGGTCGACCCTGTCGGTGTATCCGATCGCCGCGGTCGTGCCGATCGCGAAGCGCGGCGGCGCGCGTGTGGTGATCGTGAACGCGGAGCCGACCGAGATGGACGAGCTGGCCGACGCGGTGATCCGCGGGCAGATCGGCGAGATCCTGCCGCGCCTGATCGATGGCGAGTGACTCTGTTCGCGCTGGAAACGAGCTCGGCGGGCGGCAAGCCGCCGCTGGGCGGTGTCGGTGGGACGATCCGCGCGTTGGTCGGCGCGCTGCTGGCCGACGACCCGCGCACGAGATACGCGCTGTGCACGCGGCTGTCGCGCTGGCGCCAGCCGAATCACTTCCGGCCGGACGCGCCGAACGCGTCCGTGCGCTTCATCGCCGACCCGTTCAACGGAGTGATTCTGCGCGGCGCGAAGCTCTTCCACGCCATGAGTCCGTTCGTGCCGAGCACGCCGCGCGTGCCGAAGCTCGTGACCATTCACGACCTGAACGCGGTGCGGAACACCGAGTGGGTGAGCGCGCGCTGGCACGAGCGCCGCGGCGGGAAGATCGCCGACGCCGTGGCGCGCGCGGATCACGTGGTGACTTACAGCGAGTTCACCGCGCGGGAAGTGACCGAGGAGTACGGCGTGCCCGCCGAACGCGTGCACCCGGTGCACCTGGGCGTGGACTGCGCGCGCTTCCGGCCGGCGAGTACCGAGGCGATCGCGAAGGCGCGCGCCCAGCACGGCGACTACGTGATCTCGATCGGCCTACTGACTCGCCGCAAGAACTTCGCCGTGCTGATCGAAGCCCTGGCTCGGCTGCCGGCGCTCCGGCTGGTGCTGGTGGGGCGCGGCTCGGACGGCGAGCGCGAGGTCGAGGAGTCACTCGACCGGCACAACATGCGCGCGCGCACGATGCGACTCACGGGCGTGTCCGAGGCGGAGCTCGTGACCTTGATCGGCGCGGCGCGCGCGTGCGCCGTGCCGAGCCGGTACGAGGGCTTCGGACTCACCGTGCTCGAGGCCATGGCCTGCGGCACGCCGGTGGTGTGCTCGAATGCGGCGTCGCTGCCGGAAGCGGCGGGCGACGCCGCGCTGCTCGTGGACGCTCGCTCGCCCGAGTCATTCGCGGACGCGCTGGCGCGCGTAGCGAGTGACTCCGCCCTGGCCGCCGACCTCGTCGAGCGCGGACTGGCCCGCGCGCGCGCCATGTCGTGGACCGCCTCGGCGCGCCGGCTTCGCGCGGTGTACCGCGCCGTCGCCGGGGCCTAGCCGCGCGTGCCGAAGGGACTCCCCGACTCGTAGCGGCGCAGTCCCGCCGCGAACACGAGCGTCGCGATCGCACACCACAGCACCGCGCCGCTCAACACCGCGAGACACAAGACCCCGCTCGGCGCGCGCACCAGCTCGACCGGCAGGAAGCCGACGAAGCCCGCCGGCACCAGCGTGTACAGCAGGAACGAGACACCGCCCGAGAAGAGAGTGCGCGGGTACAACGCGAACGTCAGCGTGAACTCCCACATCTGGCGCGCGAGCTGCTCCGTCTCGCCCAGCCAGAACGCGAGGCTCTGGAACGTCACGATGACTGCGGTGAACACGAGGCCGCTGCTCAGCACAGCGAGCGCGACGAACGGCAGGCTCTCGGGAGTGAGTCGCCCGGCGAGATACAGCATGCCGATGCCCGTAGTCATGTCGCCCCAACCCGAAGCGGTGCTCGCCGAGCCCACCGCGTGCAGCAACACCGGCTTCGGGTGAACGAGGAGTGAGTCGAGCTCGCCGTCGATGATCACGCGCGCGAGCCGCCGCGCGCCGCCGCCGAACACGACCGCGAGACCGAAGCCGAACGCGACCACGCCGAACACGGTCATCATGTCGCGCAGGCGCCAGCCGCCGATCTCTTCGAAGCGGTCGAACAGCAGCCACCACGTGGCGAAGAACGCCAGGTTGTTCGCGGCCATGAACGCGGCTTGCAGCCAGAACGCGGCGCGCAGCGCGAGGCTCGCGCGCAGGTTGGTGACTACCAGCGCGCGCGCGAAGCGCAGAGTGTGCGAGACACTCGCCATGTCAGCCTCCGTTCACCGTGAGTCGCAGCCGCGCACGGCTCGACAGAAGCGCGATCAGCCCGCAGAGGATCGCGAGCCAAATGACTCCCGAGAGCGCGCTCGCCAGCGCCACGTCGGGCGCGAAGCCCAACGCCATGCGCCCCGGCGCCCAGCACATCAACGGGAACGGAGTCACGTGCGCGATCTTCTGCAGCCACTCGGGATACAGCTCGAGCGGGAACAGCAGCCCGCCCAGCACGAAGGTGGCCTTCTGCCAGATCCAGAAGAACGGGCTCGTGTCCACGACCCAGAACGCACTGAGTCCGATCGCGGCCATCGACAGGATCGCCATGAGGACCGCAGTGACTCCCAGCGGCACCGTGAGCCACAGCCCGCGCGAGTCCGCCGGCAGCCCGCCACCCAGGAGATACGCGAACAGTGCCCCGGCCGGCGCCATCACCGCGAGGCGCAGCGCGGTCTCGCCGATCGCCTCCGCGATCTGGCCGCCGACGTACGCGACCGGCCGCACCAGCCGGCATGCTACGTCGCCTGAGCGCACCTCGGACTCGATCGCGAGAAACACCGGCGGGATCGAGAGCACGCAACACTCGGTGATCGCGAGATACCAGACGAGCTCGCGCTCGGTGACTCCCGGCAGCGCGTCGGCCGCGCCGATCAAGCGCCAGATGCGCGAGAAGACGAACAGGATCACGCCGAGGAACACGACGCGCCCAGCCGCGACGGTGCGGTCCGCCATGGTGCGCCGCGCCGCCGCCTGCGCGAACGCGAGATACTTCCCCGCCGCGCGAGAGAGTCGGCTGGTCATGCGTTCGCCCTGTGTGCGGACGCGCCCGCGTAGATCGCGGTCACGATCTCTTCCATCGGCGGGTCCTCGATCGACAGATCGAGCACGCGAGCGCGAGAGAAGATCTGAGACACGACGCGGTCCACGCCTACCGCGCGCAGGTCGACCTCCAGCTCCGTGCGATGCGGCGCGCTCGGCAGCCGGCGCACGCCGGGCAGGTCGAGTGACAGCTCCGCTTCCTCGGAGACGACCGACACGCGCTTGCGCGGGATGAAGCTCTTGCGCAGCGCGTCCACCGGCCGGTCCAGCAGCAAGTTCCCGCGATGGATCACGAGCACCCGCTCGCACACGCGCTCCATGTCGCCGGTATCGTGACTCGTGAGCAGCACGGTGCAGCCGTCGCGCCGCCCGCGCTCGCGCACCAGATCGCGGATGGTCGCCTTCGCGACCACGTCGAGACCGATCGTCGGTTCGTCCAGAAACAGGATCTCGGGCCGGTGCAAGAGACTCGCGACGAGCTCGCACCTCATCCGCTCGCCGAGTGACAGCTGGCGCACGGGCTTCTGCGCGATCTCCTCGATCTCGAACGCGCGCACGAGCTCGTCGCGCCGCGCGCGGTACTCGCCCGGCGCGAGCTCGTAGATCCGCGCGAGTAACTCGAACGTGTCCAGAGCCGGCAGGTTCGTCCACAGCTGCGAGCGCTGGCCGAACACCGCGCCGATCTTGAAGCCGAGCTTGCGCTCGCGCCCGGGCTCGAGCCCGGACACGCGCACGCGCCCGGCCGTGGGCCGCAGGATTCCGGCGAGCATCTTCAGCGTGGTCGACTTACCCGCGCCGTTCGGGCCGACGAACGCGACTCTCTCGCCGGGCGCGATCGCGAACGACACGTCGTCGACGGCGACGATCTCGCGCGTGCCGCGCGAGACGAGCCCGCGCAGCGCGCCCGCGACGCCCCGCGTTCGCTCGCGCACGCGGAACACCTTCCTCGCTCCCTCGAGCTCGATCGCCTGTGACACGAGACTTCTCCCTCAGAAACGCCGAACGCCCTTCCGGAGGATCCGGAAGGGCGCTCGCGAGAAACTCAACTGCCCTTCCGGCTTACACGGTGAAAATCTCCGCCGCGACGACACAGAGGTGCGTCGCCGGCGTGAGCATGAGATTCATGTAAGCCGAACGAGACATCGCGCGCAGAATCTCGCGCGCTCTCATCGTTGTCAAGGTACCTGTGCTATGCATCCGCGCCGTGCTGCAGGGACTCGAGTCGAGATTTTGCGCGTTCGCCGTGAGCCGCCGCGGCTTCGCGCTCTCGGCCGCGCTGTTTCTCGCCGCGCTCGCGCTCGCGCTGTTCCTCGGTCTGGGCACCGAGACACTCGCGCGAATCAGCGAAGTGCGCTGCGTGCAGGTCGTGAAGCGCATGGTCGAGAGTGGTGACTGGCTGGTGCCCCGCCTCGGCGAGATCGCGCGGCTGCAGAAGCCGCCGCTCTTCTACTGGGCGGGCGCGGCGGTCGCGACGGTCACGAGTGACTCGAGCGCGTGGAGCGTGCGGTTCGTGTCCGCCTGCGCCGCGTTCGGGCTCGCGGGGGTGATGCTGGCGTGGGGCCGCGCGCTCGGCGGGGGCGGCTTGGCGCTCGCGGCGGCCGCGTGTCTCGCGGCGATGCAGCAATTCGGCTCGTCGGGCCGGCGCGGCGACGCCGAGATGCTGCTCGCTTTCCTCTCGACCGCGGCGCTCCTGTGTTTCGACCGCATGCACGCGGAGCGACGCGCCAAGCTCTTGCCCGTCTTCGCGCTCCTCCTCGGGCTCGCGATCCTGACCAAGGCGACCGCCGTGCTGATCACCGTCGCGGCGCCGATCGCGGTGTTTCTCGCGCTGCGCCGCGAGCTCGCCGTGCTCCGCGACCGTCGCGTGCTCGCCGCCGGCGGGGCGGCGCTCGCGCTCGGACTGTCTTGGTATTTGGCCATCCTGGTGTTCGTGCCCGGCGCGTTCGAGACACTGCGCGACGCGCTCTTTCTGCCGCTCGGCGCCGACGAGTCACAAGCCGGTTCGACTCACTTCAAGTGGCCGTGGTGGTATTTCTCGATCCTGCCCGTGCGCGCGGCGCCCGCGAGCCTGCTTCTGCCGCTCGTGATCTGGCGGCTGTGGGTGACTCGCGTGTACCGCGACGACCCGCGCATGCGCTTCGCCTCGCTCGCGTTCCTGGTGCCGCTCGCCGTGTTCTCGGTCCTGCCGCAGAAGCAGAAGCACTACACGCTGTCGATGATGCCCGGGCTCGCGCTGTGCAGCGCGGAAGCGCTGCTCGCCGCGGCGCGAGAGCTCGGGCCGCGCTTCACGCTCGCCATCCGCGCGCTCGGCACTCCGCTCGCGCTGGCGGGTGTCGCGGCGACGGTCGTGCTCGCGCTCTTCTTCCTGTGGGTCGAGCGCTGGTCGCCGGGCGCAGTGACTGCCGGCGCGGCCGTGCCCTTCGCGCTGTTCGTCCTGGCCGCCGCTGCGGCGCTCGCGGGCGCGCGCGCGGCGTTCGGCGCGAGCTGGATCCTCGGCTTCCTGCTCGCGCTGGCCGTCGGCCGCGGTGTGGTCGAGCCGCGCGTCGAGTCACTCGCTCGCAGTTACATCGCCATGTCGCTGGACGAGCGCGAGAACCTGATCCTGCTCGCGCGCGACCGGCCCTGGTTCGCGCGGCTCATGCTGCGCTTGGGCAGCAGCGGCGAAGACGGTGACTGACTAAGCGTCGTCGCGCGCGCCCGTGCGGATCGTGCGCTTCGACAGCCAGTACACGCCCGCCAGATCGAACACGGTGCGGCGCAGGCGCGCGAAGTTCGTGTACTTCGAGCGGCCCGCCCGGCGCGCACGGTGATTCACGTCGATCTCGCGCACGGTGAGTCCTTGGTAGCGGAACAACGCGGGCAGGAAGCGGTGCATCCCGTCGAAGCGCGGCAGCGCGAGGAACGCCTCGGTGGGGAACAGCTTCAGCGAGCAGCCGGTGTCGGACGCGCCGTCGCCCAACACCGCGCGGCGCACGCCGTTCGCGAGCCGGCCCGCGAGCCGACGCCAAACGGTGTCGCGCCGCTGCGCACGCCGTCCGATCACCACGTCGTGGTCGCCCGCGAGCGCCACCACGCGCGGGACGTCGCGCGGGTCGTTCTGCAAGTCACCGTCGAGCGTCGCGACGTGACTGTGTCTCGCCGCGCGCACACCCGCGACGAGCGCGGCCGACTGACCCTGGTTGCGGTCGAGCGGTACGAGCCGGAAGCCCTTGCGCTCTTCGAGCACCTCGAGCAGATGCTTGCGCGTACCGTCGCGGCTGCCGTCGTCGACGAAGATGACTTCCCACGGCAGCTCGAGCGAAGTGAGTGCCGCCGCCAGCTCGTCGGCGAGCGGCCGCACGTTGTCTTCTTCGTCGTACACCGGCACGACGACGGAGACACCCGACAACGGGCGACTCACGCGGGTTCCCGTTTGCGCAGCGCGAGATTGCGCGCGTACACGAAGAAGCCCATCGACTGCCCCAGCGTGAACACCAGGTCCTTGCGCCAAAGTGCGTAGGCCAAGAGGAGCAGCGATCCCGCGATCGAGAGATACCAGAACGCGTCGGGCACCACGCTGCGCCCAGCGCGCTCGGACTCGATCCACTGCACCAGGAAGCGCAGCGAGAACACCGCCTGACCGGCGAAGCCGAGCAGGATCCACGGATTGCGCAGACTCTCGAGCATCTCGTTCATCACCCACCTCTGTTGACGAGCGGCGCTCAGGATAGACCACCGAACTCGAGCCACCCGAGCCAAACGCTAATGCACAGGAACGCGGCCAGACCGAGACGGTACCAGCCGAACGGCTCGAGCCCGTGGCGGTTCAGAAACCCGACCAGCCAGCGCACCGCGAGCGCGGCCGACACGGCCGCGACCGCGATCCCTAGCGCGACGGAGCCGGGACCGAGCGCCGCGATCGCCTCGTGCTCCCGCGCGAGCTTGTAGAGACACGCGCCGCCGAGCGTGGGCAGCGCGAGAAGGAACGAGAACTCGGCGGCGTCGCGCGGGCGCAAGCCGACGAGGATTCCGCCCGCGATCACGACCATCGAGCGCGAGGTGCCCGGCCACAGCGCGAGACACTGCATGGCCCCGATGGCGAGCGCGTGGCGCCAGTCGAGCTGGTCGACCGTGCGGTCGCCGCGCAGCGTGAATCGGTCGAGCAGGATCATGAAGACGCCGCCCGCGACGAGCGCGCCGATCACCGGCGCCGGGTGGAAGAGCTGAGTCTCGATCCAGTCGTCGAGCGGCACGCCCACCGCGACCGCGGGCAGGAACGCGATCACGAGATTCACCAGCAGTCTCATGCCGGCGGAGTCGTGACCCGTGACTCCGCGCAGGAGTGACAGCACGCGCGGCCAGTAGAGACCCAGCACCGCCAGGATGGCGCCGCCCTGGATCACGATCGAGAACGCGTCGAGCGCGGGCTTCGCCGCCGGGTCGTCGAGCCCGAGCAGCCAGGTCGTCAGGATCAAGTGACCCGTCGAGCTGACCGGCAGGTACTCGGTGATTCCCTCGACCAGCCCGAGCACCGCGGCCTGCCAGGCTTCCAACATCTGCACTCCCCGGGGGCGCGCGGAAGGTAACTCAGTCCAGACGCTTGCGGAAACGCAGCAGCGCGAGCGTGAATGCCACTGAGAAGAAGATGAGAAGTGCGTAAATCTCGGCGCGCACGTCGCCGAGCGTCGCGCCGCGCAGGACGATGCCGCGCACGATGCGCAGGAAGTGAGTCAGCGGCAGCACCTCGGCCAGCCACTGCGCGGGCCGAGGCATCCCGTCGTACGGGAACATGAAGCCCGACAGCAGGATCTGCGGCAGGAACGAGACGAACGCCATCTGGAAGGCCTGGAACTGAGTCTGGGCGACCGTCGAGATGAGCAGGCCGAGAGTCAGCGCGGCCGCCACGAACGCACCCGCGCCGAGATACAGACTCCCCAGGTTGCCGGCGATCGGCACGTCGAACAGCACGCGCCCGAGCAAGAGGATCAGCGACATCTGCGCGTAGCCGATCGCCACGTACGGCAGGATCTTCCCGAGCATCAGCTCGGGCGTCTGCACGGGCGTGGTGATGAGCAGCTCCAGATTCCCGCGCTCGCGCTCGCGCACGATCGCGACCGCGGTGAACAGCACGAGCGTGAGGGTCAGGATGACTCCGCAGAGCGCGGGCACGATGTGCACGGGCGAGCGGCGCTCGGGGTTGTAGTACGCGCGCAGCTCGAACACCGGGGCCGACACCATTGCGTGTCGGGTGCCCTCGCGGTCGGACGGCGGGAGTGACACGAGCCCCTTCACCGCGGCGAGCACGACCGGGTCGCCGCCGTCCACGAGCAGCTGCGCGCTCGCGCGGTCGCCGCGCCCGCGCCGGCGCTCGAAGTCGTGCGGGATCGCGATGCCGACCGAGATCGCGCCCTCGCGCAGGAGTGACTCGAGCTCGTGGACCGAGCGCGCGGCGACCACGACGTCGATCACCTGCGTGGCCTGCGCGTCGGCGACGAGCCAGCGCGAGCTCTGCGTCCCGGCCAGGTCCGCGACACCGGCACGCAGGTGACGCACGTCCTGGTTGATCGCGTAGCCGAACAACAGCGTCATCATGAGCGGCACGCCGGCGACCATGCCGCCGGTGAGTCGGTCGCGGTGCAGGTGCTGGAGCTCCTTGTGCGCGATGGCCGCGACCCGGCCGAGTGACTCGCGCCAGCGACTCACGGCGCAGGCTCCGCGGGCCGCTGCGTCGCGGCCACGAATACGTCTTCGAGGCTCGCGCGCGCGGGCGCCACGCGCGCGTCGACTCGTGACTCGCGGAGCGCCGCGGCGAGCCGGCCGGCGGGGTCGGTCACCGCGGGGTCCACCAGCGCGCGCAGGCGCACGCCGACCTGCGCGACGCTGCGCACGCCCGCGCTGGCCTCGAGGGCCGTGCGCGCCGCGCGCGGCGCGTCGGTCTCGACCTCGACCACCGCCGCGTCGATGTCGCGCATGAGTCGGTCGGGCGCGCCCGCCGCCACGACCCGCCCGCGGTCGAGGATCGCGAGGCCGTGACAGCGCTCTGCCTCGTCCATGAAGTGAGTCGAGACGAGGATCGTCGTGCCGCGCTCGACCAGGTCGTAGAGTGTCTCCCAGAAATCGCGCCGGCTCTGCGGATCGACGGCGCTCGTCGGCTCGTCCAGGAACAGGAGCTCGGGCTCGTGCAAGGTCGCGCCCGCGAGCGCGAGTCTCTGCTTCTGCCCGCCAGAGAGCGTGCCCGCGCGCTGCTCGGTGCGGTCGCGCAGCTGGAACTCGTCGAGCAGGACCTCGATGCGCGCGCGCGCCGCGGCCGCCGGGAGCGAGTAGATCTCGGCGAGAAACTCGAGGTTCTCGCGCACCGACAGGTCCTCGTACAGCGAGAAGCGCTGAGTCATGTAGCCGAGCTTGCGCCGGAGCTTCTCGGCGTCGCGCGGGACCTCGAGCCCCAGCACCGTGGCTTCGCCCTCGGAGGGAGTCAGCAGGCCGCACAGCATGCGGATCGTCGTCGACTTGCCCGAGCCGTTCGGCCCCAGGAACCCGTAGATCGCCCGGCGCGGGATCTCGAGGTCGACGTGGTCGACTGCGGTGAGCGCGCCGAAACGGCGAGTGAGTCCCCGCGTGCGGATCGCGAGCTCGGCACTCACTTGGCGCTCGCGGCCCGCGCGGGATCGAGGTCGAAGCGCACCTCGACCGGCACGCCCGTGGGCAACTCTTCGGCGGCCTGGCCGGTGAGCTCGACCTCGGCCAGATACGAGAGCCGGCCGCGGTCGTACTGAGTCAGTGCGAAATATGGAGTGAACGCGGCTTCGTGAGACAGCTCGCGCACGTGACCCTGGAGCTCGCCTTCGCGACCGGCGATCTGCACGCGCGCCTGCGTCCCCGTCGAGATCCGCGCGCGCACGGCCTCCGGCACGTACACCCGCGCGTACGGCGGATCGGACGAGAGCAGCACGGCGACGACCGCGCCGGCGGGCGGCCGCTCGCCGCGCTCGAACGGAAGTGAGTCGACGCGGCCGGCGCGCGGCGCGCGCACTGTGAGTCGCTCGAGGCGCACTTCGATGTCGGCGACCGCGGCCTCCGAAGCCGCCAGCGCGCTGCGCGCCTGCGCGAGCTCCTCGGCGGTGGTGCCCGTCTCAAGCGCCTGCAGCGTCGCGCGCGCCTCGTCGCGCCGCGCCAGCGCCTGCTCGCGCCGCGCGCGCAGCGTGTCACTTTGCGACTGCGGCATGACTTCGCTCTTGGTGAGCTGCCGCGCGCGCTCGTAGTCGCGCGAAGTGTCCTGCACCTGACTCTCGGTCTCGACGAGCCGCGCGCGCGCGCCGCGGATGCGCTCGGCGCGCGGACCGCGCTCGAGCTCGGCGAGCCGCGCCTTCAGCTGGTCGCGCGTGGCGCGCTCGCGAGTCACTTGAGCAGCGAGCCGGCTGGTGTCGAGCGCGAGCACGACGTCGCCGGCCGCGACGGTGTCGCCCTCCTTCGCGTCGAGCGACAGGATGGGCTCGTTCGCCTCGGCCACGAGCTCGATGCGGTCGCGTTCGAGCGTGCCCACGGCGGGGACCGCCGCCGGGTCGCGCCCGCACGCGGCCAGGAGACACAGGGCGGCCCAGGTGACTCGCGCGTTCATGGCGCCTCCGCCCGCGGCCGCGCACCGTCGAGGAACAGCCTCGTCGTGTGACTCGCCAGGCGCTCGGCGAACGCCGGGTCGAGCTCGTAGCCCAACAGCTTGCCGAGCACGGGATACGCGAGGAACGGAAACACCGACGCGCCCACCAGAGACAGGATCGTGAGCACCGGGTCGAGGTCGGAGCGCAGCGCGCCGCTCGCGATCTCGGCGGACACGAGCCCGGGCAGCAGCACGGCCCCGCGCTGCGCGAAGCGCTCGACGAAACGCGCGCGCAGGGACGGATCGCCGGTGATCACCTCACGCAAGAGCAGCGCGGGCAGCCACGGCTGCGCGGTCAGCGTCGCCGCGTACATGCGGATGAAGCCCTCGAGCGGCGCGGTCGAGCGCGCGGGCTGCGCGGCCAGCTCGCGCACCCGCGCGAGTAACTCGTCGAACACGCTGGCGAGCATCGCCTCGTACAGGCCGAGCTTCCCGCCGAAGTAGTACGAGATCATCCCGGGAGTGACTCCGGCCGCGCGCGACAGCTCGCGGATCCCGACCTCGGCGAAGCCGCGCTTCTCGAACAGCTCACGCGCCGCCGCGACCAGCGCCCGCTTCACCTCTTCCGCGTCGCGCCCCGAGAGCGCCGGCCGCCCGGGCTTCCGCCTCTTCCGCAGCGCTCGACTCGCCATGGCCGCCAAATTAATCGAACGTTCGATTAATTACCAGCCGCGAGCACCGGACGGGGGAGCGCGGGCCGGAAAACCCTAGGAAGTCGCGCGCTTGACGAGGCCGGTCGTCGACCGGCCTTCCACCAGCGGCACGAGCTCGACCCGGCCGCCCCACTTGCGCACCAGGTCCCAGCCCACGACCGCGCGCTTGGTCTTGTAGTCGGCGCCCTTGGTCAGCACGTCGGGCTTGAGCGCCTTGATCAGGCCCAGCGGAGTGTCTTCGTCGAACAGCACCACGGCGTCTACACAGGAAAGTGACGCGAGGATCTGCGCGCGATCCATCTCGGTCTGGAGCGGGCGGCCGGGCCCTTTGAGTCTCTTCACCGACGCGTCGGTGTTCACGCCCACGACCAGCGCGTCACCGAGCTTCCGCGACGCCTCGAGATACCGCACGTGACCCAGGTGCAGGATGTCGAAGCAGCCGTTCGTGAACACGACCGAGCGACCCTGCGCGCGCATCTGCCCCGTCAGCTTCGCGGCCGCCTCGCGGGTCATGACTCGCTCGGCAGTCACTTCGCCCCCGCCGAGCTCGGTCACGATCTCCTGCCCGGTCACGGTCGCGGCGCCGAACTTTCCGATCTTCACCGCGGCCGCGGCGTTCGCGAGCCACGCGGCTTCGCCGAGCTCGGCGCCCGTCGCGAGCGCGAGTGACACGGTCGCCGCCACCACGTCCCCTGCCCCGGTCTCGTCGACCAGCTCCTTGGCGCGCGCGGCGATGCCCAGGCTCGCGCCGTCGCCGCGGCTCGCCGCCACCATACCGTCGGGCCCGCGAGTCAGGAGCACGTGCGCCACGCCGACGTCCTCGGCGATCCGCGCCGCGGCGCGCTTGGCGCTGGCTTCGTCCTCGAGGGACGCGTTCGCGAATGACTCGGCGGCGCGCAGGTTGGGCTTCAGCACGGTCGCGCCGCTGAACGACTTCCACGGGAGATTCTTGGGATCGACGAGCACGGGCCGCGCGCCCGCCGCGGCAAACACCGCGCGACACACCGCGGCCGAGAGCACGCCCTTCGAGTAGTCCGACAGCACGACCGCGTCGGCGCGCTTCACCGCGCGAGTCACCGCCGCGCACAGCTTCTTCTCGAGCGCCGCGGACAGCGGCGCGACGGTCTCGTGGTCCAGGCGAATCACTTGCTGCTGCCGCGCGACGATGCGCGTCTTGCGCGTGGTGCGGCGGCTCGGGTCGACGAGGATGCCCGCGCGGGGGATGCCGATGCTCTCGGCTTCGTTCACGAACAGCTCGCCGTCGGCGTCGTCGCCCACGACGGTGCAGAGACTCGTGCGCGCCCCCAGCGCGACGAGACACTTCGCGACGTTCGCCGCGCCGCCGAGCAGAAAGTCCTCGCGCTCGACGGCCAGCACGGGCACGGGAGCCTCGGGCGAGATGCGCTCGACGCCGCCGACCACGTACGCGTCGAGCGCCGAGTCACCCACCACGAGCACGCGGCGGCCGATCATCGCGCCGAGCAGCTCGCGCACGCGCGCGGCGCTCGGCTCGTGGAACTCCTGCGCCTTCACTCGCTCCCCCTCCCGTAGCGGCGCCACAGGCGCGCGATCTCGGCGAACGCGACCGCGAAGTCACTCGGCTTCACCTTCGAGCCGGCCACGTCTTCCCAGTGCTCGAGCGGCAGCTCATACAGCGACGCGCGCGCGGCCGAGAGACCGCGCAGCCGAGTGAGTCGCGCGAGCATCTCGACGTCGAAGGTCCAGTTCACGCAGAAGCGCTCCTCGAACAGCGGCGCGAGCCCGGCGTCGGCGCGCATGAGCTTGGCGCCGCACTGTGTGTCGTAGATGGGCAGCCTGAGAAACAGAGACACTCCGGTGGCGAAGACGCGGCCGAGATAGTGCCGGATCGCCCTGCGCCGTACCAACCGCCCGAGCAGCTGCACGCGTGCCCCCAGCACGAGGTCGACACCAGAATGTGTGGCCAGCACGTGCCGAAAGCGGCCGATCTCTTCCAGCGGCGTCGCGAGGTCCGCGTCCCAGTAGCCGGCGAGCTCGGCGCCCGACTTGAGCGCGGCCAACATGCCGCGGCGCACCGCCTCGGCCTTGCCGGAGTTGCGCTCGAGCGCGAGCACCATGACCCGGCCCGGCAGCGCGCGCTCGAGCTCGCGCAGCACGTCCAGCGTGCGGTCCGTGCTGCCGTCGTCGACGAAGAGAAAGTCGACGTCCGAGACACGCGCGCAGTACGCGCGGAACGCGTCGGCGCGCAGACGCTGCGCTTCGTTGAAACACGGCACGACGATCTGTGCGCCGGCCATCCGCTCCCTCGGCACGTCGGTGCGGTCACAGCGTAGCGGGGTATGATGGCCGAGCCATGTCGAACGACCCCTACCGCATCACGAGCTTCGACGACCTGCGCAAGCGAATCGGCGAGCCGAACCCAGTCACCCCACAGAAAGTCTTCGACGCGCTCGACGACCAGATGTCGGCGTATGTCGCGCGCGCGCCCTTCTGTCTGCTCGCGACCAGCGACGCGGACGGGAAGTTGGAGATCTCACCGAAGGGTGACGGGCCCGGCTTCGTTCTGATGGAAGACTCGCGCACCCTCGTCGTGCCCGATCGCAAAGGCAACAAGCTTCTGTTCGGGATGCGGAACATCCTCGCGAACCCGCACGTCGCGCTGATCTTCATGATTCCCGGAACCGGCGAGACACTGCGAGTCAGCGGCCGCGCCGAGCTGTCGGTCGATCCCGCGCTGCTCGAGAAGCTCTCCGCGCGCGGACAACCGGCGCTGGTCGCGATCCGTGTCGCGATCGACCACTGCTTCTTCCACTGTCCGCGCGCGTTCTTGCGCGCCGAGCTCTGGCAGGCGGAGAAGTGGGCGGAGCCGCTGCGGATCTCGATGGGCAGGCAGCTCGCGCCGCGGATCGGCGGCGATGCGACGCTCGCCGAGCAGATCGACTCGAGACTCGCCAAGGGCGTCAAGGATCTCTGAGCCGACACTGCTCGGTGTTCGGGCAGCGCGTGCACGCAAGTCGAGCGCAACGTGCGACGAGCTTCGCGTGTCTCGCCCGCGGCCTGGGCACGGCCCTTGCGAGACACGCGCGAAGGAGGCTCGGCTTGGTCCTGGTCGCAGCGATCATTCGCCCCTTCAAGCTCGACGAGCTCCGCGACTCACTCAACGAGATCGGCGTGGAAGGAATGACCGTCTCGGAAGTGAGAGGCTTCGGACAACAGAAGGGACACACCGAGCTCTATCGCGGGTCCGAGTACGTCGTCGACTTCCTCCCCAAGCTGAAGGTCGAGCTCGTGATCCGCGACGACGCGCTCGTGAAGGTCACGAGCGCGGTGATCGACGCCTGCCGAACGGGGAAATTCGGCGACGGCAAGATCTTCGTGACTCCGATCGTCGAGACCGTGCGCATCCGAACGGGTGAGCGCGGCGACGAGGCTCTGTCGTGACTCGATCGGCTCAGGTCGGGGCCGGAGCGGCCGAGGTCAGGGGCGTCGACTCGAGGGTGCCGCCCGTGAATGCGAGCCGCCGGCGGTGATACTTCTCGATCGCCGTGCGGTGGCCGATGCTGACCCAGGTCGTCTCCGGGAGCTCCCGCTCGAGCAGCGCATAGAGCTGGCCCTCCATGTCGCTGTCGAGCGCGGAGCTCGCCTCGTCGAGAAACAGCCACCGAGGCCGGTGCAAGAGAGCGCGCGCGAACGCGATGCGCTGCTGCTCGCCGGGAGACAGTCTGCGCTCCCAGTGATCCGACTCGTCGAGTCTGTCGGCCAGATGCTCGAGCCGGCAATCGCGCAGCCGGGCGCGGAGTGACTCGTCGGGGAACCGGTCGGGCGCCGATGGGTACGCGAGCGCAGCGCGCAGCGTGCCGATGGGCAGATACGGCTTCTGCGGCAGGAACAGACACTCGTCCGCCGCCGGCCGCTCGATCGTGCCCGCGCCGAACGGCCAGATCCCCGCGAGCGCGCGGAACAAGGTGCTCTTTCCGCTGCCCGACTCACCCGTCACGAGCACGGGCTCGCGCCGCGCGAGCTTCGCGTGCACGCCGCGCAGCAGGGTCGCGCCGTTCGGCAGCGCGAGGGTGACTCCGCGGAGTGCCACTTCGTCCGCGCCGTTGGTGCGCTGCGCGATTCCGTCCCCCGCGGCGCGCACGTGCACGAGCGCGCTGCGGAACGTGAGCAAGCGGTCGACCGTCGCCTTCCACTCCGCGAGTGACACGTACGCGCTCACGAACCACGAGAACGAGTCCTGCACGCGGCCGAAGGCGTTCGAGATCTGCATCAGCCCGCCCAGCTGGATCTCCTTCGCGAAGAAGCGCGGCGCCGCCACGATGAAGGGGAACAACGTGGCGGTCTGGTCGTAGCCGGCGGTCAGCGCAGTGAGCTTCTTCCGCCTCCGCATGATGTCCCACCAGTTCTGCCACACATGACTGAACAGATCTCGCAGCCGGCGTGACTCGTCGGCCTCGCCGCGATACAGCGCGATGCCCTCGGCGCTCTCGCGCACGCGCACGAGGCCGAAGCGGAAGTCCGCCTCGAAGCGCTGCTGGTCGAAGTTCAGCTTCACCAGCGGCTGGCCCACCCAGTGAGTCAGCCACGTGCCCAGGATCGAGTACAGGAGCGCGGCCCAGACCATGTAACCGGGAATCGAGACACTCGTCCCCGGGATCGCGAGTGACCCGGACACGGTCCACAGGATGCCGACGAACGAGAACAACGTGACCACGGCCGACAGGAAACCGAGTGACAGCTCGAGCGTCGCGCCCACGAACAGCTTCATGTCGTCAGAGATGCGCTGATCGGGGTTGTCCGCGCCCGTCTCGTAGAGGGGGAGCCGGTAGTACGCGCGCTCCGCGAGCCAGTCATTCACGTAACGGTCGGTGAGCCAGCGGCGCCAGCGAATCTCGAGCATCTGGCGCAGATAGATCTGATACACGGCCACCGCGATGAAGGTGCCCGCGAGCAGCGCAAACACACCGATCAGCCGCGTGAACGCAGCCTGATCGAGGTTCTGCAGTGCGTCGTAGAACTTCTGATACCAAGAGTTCAGCGCGACGAGGATCCCGACGCGGGCGAGATTCAGCACCACCACCACCCCGAGCAGCCCGCGCGCGGCCCAGCGTTCCTCGGAGCTCCAGTACGGCGCGGCCAGGGTGCGGAAGTCGCGGAGAAACTCGACGAGCCGTTCGCGCATGGTCATTCACTCCTCGGCTCCAACAGACGCTGGTGCCCCGGGTTACTCTTCGGGTCAGGAGGCGGGAGCCATGAAGTGGCGCGGCCAGCGCGAGAGCGACGAGGTCGAGGATCGGCGCGGCATGCGCGTCGGGCGCGGCGGGATCGCGCTCGGCGGCGGGGGTCTCTTGCTGATCCTGTTGTTCTCGGCGCTCACCGGCACCGACCCGACGCAGATGATCCAGATCGCCGAGGGTGTGTCCCAGGTGGGCAGCGGGCCGGCGGCGGAATCGGGGCCGATGGGCGCGCCCGCGGACGAGACCGGGAAGTTCGCCGCCGTGGTGCTCGGCTCGACCGAGGACGTGTGGAACGAGGTGTTCGCCGAGCGCGGTCAGCAGTATCAGCGCCCGCGCCTGGTGTTGTTCTCGGACGCCGTGAGCTCGGCGTGCGGGACGGCGCAGTCGGCGGTCGGCCCGTTCTACTGCCCCGGTGACTCGCAGGTGTATCTCGATCTCTCGTTCTTCCACGAGCTCGAGCGGCGCTTCGGCGCGCCGGGTGACTTCGCGCGCGCGTACGTGATCGCGCACGAGGTGGGTCACCACGTGCAGAATCTCTTGGGTCTGTCGGAGCGCGTGGCCAAGGCGCAGCAGCGCTTCTCGCGCGAGCAGGCGAACGAGCTGTCGGTGCGGCTCGAGCTGCAAGCCGACTGCTTCGCGGGTGTCTGGGGCGAGCGCGCGAACCGCGAGCGGGCGTGGCTCGAGCCGGGCGACGTCGAGGCGGGACTCGCCGCGGCCGCGGCGATCGGCGACGACACACTCCAGCAAAAGGCCGGCGGCGCGGTCCAGCCCGAGTCGTGGACTCACGGCTCGTCCGAGATGCGCGTCCGCTGGCTGAAGACCGGCCTGCGCTCGGGGCGCATGGAAGACTGCGACACGTTCGGCTCGGAGTTCTGAAGAGACTCGTGAAGGGACCAGGAATGGAGACACTCGACCACCCGGTGTTCGACTGTGACAACCACTACTACGAGGCGCTCGACGCGTTCACGCGGCATCTGGACCCGCGGCTCGGGCCGCGCTGCGTGCAGTGGGCAGACATCGGCGGGCGCAGGTATCACGTCGTGGGCGGCGTGGTGAGTCACGCGGTCTCGAACCCCACGTTCAATCCGATCGCCAAGCCGGGCGCGATGCACGAGTACTTCCGCGGCAACCCGAACGGGCGCTCGCCCATCGAGTTTCTGCGCGAGCGCGAGCCGATCCCGGCCGCGTACCGCGAGCGCGACGCGCGCATCGCAGTGCTCGACCGCCAGGGCCTCGAGGCGATCTGGCTGTTCCCCACGCTCGGGGTGCTGTACGAAGAGCTACTGAAGAAAGACACCGAGGCCGTGTCACTCACCTTCCGCGCGTTCAACCAGTGGCTCGACGAGGACTGGGGCGTGAGTTACCGCGGCCGGATCTTCGCGGCGCCGTACATCCCCATGTGCAGCCCCGAGATCGCGATCCGCGAGCTCGAGTGGTCGCTCGCGCGCGGCGCGCGCGTGGTGTGCATGCGGCCCGCGCCTGCGTGGCTCTCGACCGGGCCTGTGTCGCCCTGTGACTCGCTGTTCGACCCGTTCTGGGCGCGGGTGAACGAGGCGGGAATCACCGTGGTCATTCACGCCGGTGACTCGGGCTACAGCGCGAACGGCTACGCGCGCGACGGCTTCGGCGCCAGCTTCAGCGGCGGCGGTTGGAAGCCGTCGATCAAGTCGTTCAACATCGAGCGCGCCGCGCACGACTTCCTGATCACGCTGGTGTTCGAGAAGCTCTTCGACCGCTTCCCGAACGTCCGCATCGCGTCGGTGGAGAACGGCTCCGACTATCTCGCCGATCTGTTCAAGAAGCTGCGCCAGACCGCGAAGAAGACGCCCGGCTACTTCAAGGAAGATCCGGTCGAGACGTTCAAGCGCCACGTGTGGATCAACCCGTTCTGGGAAGACGACGTGAACGAGATCACCGCGCAGATGGGGCCCGAGCGCGTGATCTTCGGGAGTGACTGGCCGCACATCGAAGGCATGCCGCAGCCGCTCGACTACGTGGCCGAGCTCGAGAAGTTCGACTCACGGGCCAAGCGACTCATCCTGCGCGAGAACACGCGCGAGCTGAACGAGCTGCGTCCGGCGTGAGGTGGCCCGCGCTCGCGCTGGTGCTCGCCGCCTGCGCCAGCGCGCCGCCTCCCGCGCCGCCTCCCGCGCCGGACCCCGCGGATCCCTGGCCCAAGCCGCCGGCGAAGGTCCACTCACTCCCAAGCGAGGACGCGAGTCACAGCGCCGGGCGCGACTTGAACCAGATCCTGGCCGGCCTCGAGGCGCTGAGTCCGTCGCTCTCGTTCTATCCGCCGCGGATCGCGGACGACGCCGAGCGCGACCGCGCCTACGGCCAGTGGTCGGAGCTGCTGCGCGACCTGCGCGCCGTGCCGCTCGAGCAGTATCCCGACGAAGTGACTTACCACGCGATCTTCGCCGAGACCTACCGGCTGGGTTACAACCTGGGCGTGAAGGGCGCCGCGAGCCTGGCGGAGGAGAATCTCGCGTACTGTCTCGGCCAGGACGGTCTCTCGGACCCGTGTCATCGAACGCGCGCCGCGCTCTATCTCTCCGAGCGAGCGACGAACGAGCGCCTGATGCTGACCGAAGCGAGCCTGAACACCCTGCGCGCCACGAGCGAGAAGCCCGACGAGCGGGTCGAAGCCAGCTACGTGGCGCTGCGCGCCCTGTCACTCGACGAGCCGGGCATGTTCGCCGCGATCGATCACTATCTCGAGCTCTTCTCCGAGGGTGAGTCGGCCGACACCTTCCGCAAGTTCAAGGAGAAGTGGGACAAGTGACTCAGTTATTGCCGAGTGACACACCGGAGCCGAGTCACCTGCGCGATATCCCGGCGCTGTGGGCTGGAATCAATGAGCTTCGCCCGAAGATCGGCACACAGCCGCCGCTGCTCGAGAGTGAGGCGGATCGCGAGCGCGTCTATGCGACTTGGAGCGAGCTCGTGCGCGAGGCGCGCGCGCGCGTGTGGCCCCCCGCTCTCGAACACGATCGTCTCGCGATCCATCCGGAGCTCTACCGCATGGGGCACAACCTCGGTGTGCGCGGCTCCGGCGACCTGGTCGATCGCTACCTCATCGGCTTCAACCTCGCGGGTGCTCACCTCGCGGTGAATCCGGATTACGAGCGCCTCGCGAGTGCCGAACAGAGTCTCGGCAGCCTGCGCCAGCTGCTCGGCCCCGCGCGCGACGAGGAAGTCGAGGCGATGTTCGTGATTCTGCGCCTCTCCCAACACGATGCCCCCGGACTGAACCGCGCGGTCGACGAGTATCTGATGTGGTTCCCGGACACCCAGCGCGCGCTGCAGTTTCAGCGGTTGCGCGCCACACTTTTCCGCGAGATGAGCAGGTGACTCAGTCGGCGGGACGCGGGCCTCTGTACGGGCTCGGGACCTCGGTGTACGCCGAGCGCGACGGGAGGATCCTGATCCTGAAGCGCGCGATGGGCGAAGCGACGGGCGCGTGGTACACGCCCGGCGGCGGGCTCGACCCGGGCGAGTCACCGCTCGACTGCGCGCGGCGCGAGCTGCTCGAAGAGACGGGGCTCGCGCCGACCGGGCCGCTCGAGCTGGTGGGGCTGATCGGCATGAAGTTCTACGGCGTCGAGGGCTTCGTGATCGCGTACGCGTGCGAGTGTCTCGACGGCGAGCCGAAGCTGTCTCACGAGCACTCCGGCATGCGCTGGGTCGACCCGATCGAGTACCGCGACCGCTACTGCTCGCTGGCCGGGATCGAGAAGCTGCGCGCGACTCACCCGAACATCGCGGACCTGACCGCCGCGGTGAGGCGCGGGATCGAAGAGTATCTCGACTGGAGGGCGCGGAAGCGGTGACCGAGGTATCGCGGCGGAACGCGATCGCCTTGTCGGCCTTGGCCTGGCTGATCGGCGTCCCGCTCGCGCACGGAGTGATTCCCTGGGCGCTGTCGCTCGTGGGGCCGCGCTTCCTCGGTTGGTGGAGCTCGCTCGGAATGATTCCGCTCGCGCTCGGTGCGGCGCTTCTCGCGTGGGTCGCAGTCACGGGGTTGCCGAGCGCCCGCGACCTGTCCGAGCGGGTGTCACTCGACTGGCAGCCGAAGGTATTCATCGCGTCGGGCCCGTACGCGTGGACGCGCAACCCCATGTACGTGGGCGAGCTGCTGCTCTGGGCGGGCTGGGCAGTGTGGCTGAGCAGCCCAGTCACTCTGCTCGGGGGCACACTCCTCTGGCTCGCGATGACTCGCCTGATCCCGCGCGAGGAGCGCGACCTGGAGGCGCGCTTCGGCGACCCGTTCCGCGCCTACGCCGCGCGCGTGCCGCGCTGGCTCGGCCTACGCAGATCCGTGTCGCAGTAGCCGGCCCGGCGTCGCGCCGGTGCACTTCCCGTTCTCGAACGTGACTTCGCCGTTCACCAAGGTCCAGTGATAGCCCTCGGCGCGCTGGATGCGTCGCCACTCACCGCCCGGGAAGTCGTGCGCGATCTCGGAGTCCCACCAGTCGGGCAGGCGCTTCAGGTTTGCCAATTCGTACACGACCACGTCGGCCGGCCAGCCGACGGTGAGCGCGCCGCGGTCGCGGAATCCAGCCGCGCGCGCCGGGAGATATGACAGCTTGTAGTGCGCCTCTTCCAGAGTGAGTCGCTTCTCGTCGCGCACCAGCCACGCAAGAGTGTCGGTCGTGTAAGAGCCCGACGTCAGGAACTTCGTGTGCGCGCCGCCGTCCGACACGCCGGGAATCACGTACGGGGAAGCGAGCAGCTCGCCCACGTACTCGGCGTTGTCGCTGGTCGCGCTCTTGGTGAGGAAGCCCGCGGTCAAGTCACTCGCGAGCGACAGGCGCACCGCGGCCGCGACCGGATGAACACCCATCTGTGTCGCGATCTCGCCCACGGTGAGTCCGATCCAGCGGTCCAGCTCGGGCGCGTTCTTCGCGCCCTCGAACACGTGACCCGAGACCGGCCCGCCGAGAATCGGCGTCTGCAGGCGCCCCGCGTCGTGCTCCTCGGCCATCGCGCGCACGAGCTCGGGGTCCGCGAGCTTCCGCTTCTTCTCGTCGTGACTCCCGGTGAGCGCCTTGTTCCACGCCGGGCTCGAGTCGAAGAGGTTCCAGTCCTCGAACGTGAAGCGGAACGGCGCGCGGATCGAGTTCGCCTGGCCGAACATCGGGATGCCGCGCGAGTGACAGCTCTCGAGCCACGCGACGAACATCTTGTGCACCCACTCCATGCCGTTCACCGCCAGCACCACGTTGAACAGCACGGGCCGGCCCGCCGCGACGGCGACCCGCTCGCACAGCTCGAGATCCTTCTGCAGCTCACCCGTCGCGTTGGTGAGTTGGATGAAGCCGTCGCCGCGCCGGCCGAGCGCGCTCGCGAACGCGAGTAAGTCGGACTCGCTCATGGTGTCGGTCACCATGGGAGTGCCGTCGAAGTCGGCCTGGATCGAGTGAGCGCCGGTGCGCTGCGCGGACCAGCCGCACGCGCCCGCGTCGAGTGACTCGTTCATGAGCGCGAGCATGCGGGCCATCTCGTCCGCGGTCGCGGGCCGCTTCTTCGCCTCGTCGAGCCCCATGGCGTAGATCATCAGCGGCGCCAGCGGCACGTAGCTGAGACAGTTCACGCCCTTGGGGATGCGCTCGAGCGTGCGCATCCACTCGGGGAACGTCTCCCAGTCCCAAAGCATGCCCTCGCGCATCGACACCATGGGGATCGCCTCGAGGCGAGACATGGTGAGCATGGCGCGCTCGCGCTCGGCCGCGCGCACCGGCGCGAAGCCGAAGCCGCAGTTGCCCAGCGCAACCGAAGTGACTCCGTGCCAGCCCGAGATCGTGCACCACGGGTCCCACTGGATCTGCGCGTCGTAGTGAGTGTGTAAGTCGACGAACCCGGGCGCGACGATGAGTCCGTCCGCGTCGAGCACGCGCTTCGCGCGTGACTTGTCGATGCGGCCGATCTCGGCGATGCGGCCCGCGCGAATCCCCACGTCGGCGCGGAACGCGGGGAAGCGCGTGCCGTCGACGACCGTTCCCCCGGCGATCACGAGGTCGAGCTCGGCCATGAATTCCCTCCCGTGCTCGAGGAATTATCGCGCCGCGGGCTCCAAGATGGCGAGCAGCGCGTCGGCGTTCGCGGGCGACTCGATCCGCGCCACGCGCAGGTCTTCGAGCACGAGCACGGTCGGCTTGCCCGCGGTCACGGGGAAGTCACTCGTCTTCGTGCCGTCGTCGTCGACCAGGATGCGGTACGGCTTGCGGCGCAGGCCGGGCATCGCGAACCAGCGGCGCACGAACGCGGACATGCCCGCGAGGTCGACGACGTACACCGAATTGTTTCGGTCGAACACGTCGGGCCCGGCCTTGGCGATGGCGTCCTTCACGATCTGGCCCGCGTTCATGTCCCGCGAATAGACGACGGCGCGCAGCGACGGCTCGAGCTTCCGCAGCGCGCCGTGCTGGTCGGGCAGCTCGAGCGCGGGCAGGCGTGACTCGACCGCGTACGGCTCCGCCCGCGAGGTCGCTCCGAGCAGCACGACCGCCAGCGCGAGCGCGAGTGACTTCACGTCTGCAGCACCACCTTGCCCGTCGTCGCGCGGCCTTCCAGCGCGCGGTGCGCCGCGGCGGCTTCGGCGAGCGCGAAGCGCGCGCCGATGCGCACGTCGAGCTTCCTCGCGGCGATCGCGCCCAGGACCTCGCCGGCGCGCAGCTCGAGCTCTTCGCGGCTCGACGTGTAGTGCGCGAGCGAGGGGCGAGTCACGAACAGCGAGCCCAGGTCGTTCAGCTGGCGCAGCTCGAACGGCGGCACCGGCCCGCTCGACTGACCGTACAGGACCAGCATGCCGCGCGGACGGAGTGACTTGAGGCTGCCCTCGAACGTGGTGCGGCCCACCGCGTCATACACCACGTCGACTCCGCGCCCGCCGGTGTGCGAGCGCGCAATGGGCATGAAGTCCGTCTCGGTGTAGCGAATCACGTGGTCGGCCCCGGCCTCGCGCGCGAGCTTCTCCTTGTCCGGGGTGGAGCACGTTGCGATCACCAGCGCTCCGAGTGACTTCAGCATCTGCACGAGCAGGAGCCCCACACCGCCCGCGGCCGCGTGAACGAGCGCGGTGTCGCCCTTCTTCACGGGGAAGGTCGAGCGGCACAGATAGTTCGCGGTCATGCCCTGCAACATGGCCGCGGCCGCGATCTCGTCCGAGATCCCGGCCGGCACCTTCACGAGTCTGTCGGCCGGCGCGACGACCGCTTCGGCGTACGAGCCGGGCGCGGACGCCCAAGCCACGCGGTCTCCAACGGCGAGCGAAGTGACTCCGGGTCCGAGTGACTCGACCACCCCGGCGCCTTCCAGCCCCGCCACGAACGGCAGCGGGCGCGGATACAGACCGGTGCGGAAATACACGTCGATGTAGTTCACACCGGCGGCGCGCACACGCACGCGCACCTGACCCGGGCCCGGCGCGCCGGGGTCGTGCTCGCGCAGCTCGAGGACTTCGGGCCCGCCGGTCTTCGCGACCCAGATCGCTTTCATGTCGTCGAGTCTCGCATACTGTCGCGAGGCGAGGGCCGTCCCGAGCCGAGCGCGCAAGCGGCCGCGCGCGCAGTGAGCCGTAGGCGAACGAAGCCGATCGGGGGGGCCATGAAGTTCGGAGTTCTGCAGTTCTTCTCGTGGACCGGGCGCGTGCCGCTCGAGACGGTGTACGCGCGGGCGTTCGAGCGTATCGCGCGCATGGACGAAGGCGGCTACGACACGGTGTGGCTCGCCGAGCACCACTTCTCGAGTTACAGCGTGTGTCCGTCGATCCCGGTCATGGGCGCGTACGTGGCGGCACGCACGAAGAGACTCAAGATCGGCGCGGCAGTCACTCTCGCGGCGCTGTATCAGCCGCTGCGCCTGGCCGAGGAGCTGGCGCTGCTCGACGTGCTGTCGGGCGGCAGACTCCAGTGGGGCGCCGGCCGCGGCTTCGACCCGCGCGAGTTCCGCGCGTTCGGCGTGCCCGTCGAAGAGAGCGCCGAGCGCATGCTCGAGTGTTTCGACGTCGTGCGCGCCGCGTGGCGCGACGAGCCGCTGACTCACCGCGGCAAGCACTGGACGTTCGAGAGCGTGAACGTGCTGCCCAAGCCGCTGCAGAAGCCCCACCCGCCCGTGTGGCTGGCCGCGTCGTCGCCCGACGCCGTCACGCGCGCCGCGCGGCTGGGTCACTCGATCCTGATGAACCCGCACGCGCCGCACGCCGAGATCGGGCGCCTTCACAAGCTGTACCGCGAGACACTCGAGTCGAACGGTCACTCGTATGCGGGCCGCGAGATCCCGATCGCGCGGCTCATGGCGATCGCGCCCACCGACGCCGAGGCCGAACAGGTCGCGCGGGCCGGCGCGCAGTGGACGATCGGCTCCTACGCCACGCAGTCACTCGCGGGCGAGACCCAAGAGAGCCGCGTCGCGAAGTACGTGAACGAGACCGTGCTGCACGGCTCGCCGGAGCGGATCGTCGACGAGATCCAGCGGCTGCGCGAGGAGATCGGGCTCGAGTATCTGATGTGCAACCCGTTCAGCCACGAGACATTCGTGCTGTTCACGGAGCGCGTGCTGCCCAAGTTGATCTAACGGGGCTGAAGCGCGGCGAGTCTCTCGCTGGCGGTCACGTACCCGTCGACCAGGTCGTAGATCACCTCGCGCACCGAGCGCACTTCCTTCATCAGCCCCACGGTCTGACCCACGGGGTTGAACGCGACGCGCTGAGTCTGCGCCGCGCCCGCGTAGCGCGACGTGCGCGCGATGGCGTCCATGGTGACCATGCCCTGCAGCGGCATGCCGAGCGGCTTGGGTGACTCGGGCTTCTCCCACGCCTCGGTCCACTCGTTCTTCAGCATGCGGCACGGCTTCCCCGTGAACGAGCGCGAACGCACGGTGTCTTCGCTCGTCGCGTGCAGGAGTGACTCGACGGCGGCGGGCTCGGCCTCGGCCTCTTCGACCGTGAGCCACAGTGAGCCGGTCCACACGCCCTGCGCGCCGAGCGCCAGCGCGGCCGCGATCTGCGAGCCGGTGCCGATGCCGCCGGCCGCGAGCACCGGGGTCGGACTCACGGCCTCGATCACCTGCGGCCACAGCACGAGTGACCCGATCTCGCCGGTGTGACCGCCGCCCTCGGTGCCCTGCGCGATCACGATGTCGACGCCCGAGTCACGATGCCGCTTCGCCTGGTGCACGCGACCGCACAGCGCGGCGACCAACCGCCCGCTGCGCTGCACCTGTCGAATCACTTCCGCGGGCGGCGTGCCCAGCGCGTTCGCGATGAGCCGCACCTTGTCGTGCTTCAGCGCGACCTCGATCTGCGGCGCGGCCGTGGCCTCGGTCCAGCCGAGCAGCTCGCGCGCGCGGTTCTCGGGCGGCAGCTCGGGCACGCCGTGATCGGCGAGCAGCTTCGCCGCGAACTCGCGGTGCGCGAGCGGGATCTGCGCGCGCAACATGCCTTCGAGCTTTTCGGGATCGATCTCGCCCATCCCCTCGTACTTCTGGGGAATCACGAGGTCTACACCGTACGGCTTCGAGCCCACGTGCTCGTCGATCCACCGGCACTCGATCTCGAGCTGCTCTGGCGTGAAGCCGACCGCGCCCAGCACGCCGAAGCCGCCGGCCTGTGACACGGCGGCGACCACGTCGCGGCAGTGGCTGAAGGCGAAGATGGGGAACTCGATGCCGAGCTTGTCGCAGAGCGGGGTGCGCATGGGGGTCGGGCCTCCTGGATAGAACGTGTTCTAACCTGGAACCCGGCTAGAGTCGAGCCCCATGTTCGACTCGCCGCTCGCGTTCGCCGCCGCGCTCTCACTCGCCGCGTGGCTGTATCTCGTGTTCGCTCACGGCCGCTTCTGGCTCGCGGACCAGCGGCTCGACGGGACCGCGCCCGCGCCCGCGCGCTGGCCCGACGTGGTCGCGGTCGTGCCCGCGCGCGACGAGGCAGACCTGGTGCCGCGCACGGTCCGCGCCCTACTCGATCAAGTGTACGGGGGCCGGCTGCGCGTGCTGCTGGTCGACGACGAGAGCGACGACGGCACGGCCGATGCGGCGCGCGCGGTCGCGAAGGATCACCCGAACGGCGCGCGGCTCGAAGTGACTCGCACGCCGCCACGGCCGGGCGGCTGGGTCGGGAAGATGTGGGCGGTGCAGACCGGAGTGACTGCGGGATCGATGGGAGGGACACCCGAGTGGTGGTGGCTAACCGACGCCGACGTCCAGCACGCGCCCGACACGCTCGCGCGCCTGGTCGCGAAGGGCGAGGCCGAGAGACTCGACCTGGTGTCACTCATGGTGAAGCTCGACCGCGGGCGCGGCTGGAACGCCCTGCTCGTCCCGGCGTTCGTCTACTTCTTCCAGCAGCTCTACCCGTTCCCGCGGGTGAACGATCCGCGCTCCGCGGTGGCCGGCGCGGCGGGCGGCTGCGTGCTGGTGCGCGCCGAAGCGCTCGCGCGCGCGGGCGGGATCGAGTCACTACGCGGCGAGGTGATCGACGACTGCGCCCTGGGCCGCGCGGTGAAGCGCGGCGGGAATCGCATCTGGCTCGGCCTGGCCGAGCGCGAAGCGTCGATCCGCCCGTACGCCGATCTCTGGGAAGTCTGGAACATGGTGGCGCGCAGCGCGTACACGCAGCTCGGTCACTCGCCGCTCTTGCTCGCTGGCACGCTCGCAGGACTGGTGCTGTTGTATCTCGTTCCCGTATGGGCCGCGCTCGCGGGTGACTCGAGCGCCGCGGGCTATGGGCTCGCCGCGTGGCTGCTGCAGGCGGTCACCTTCGTGCCCACGCTGGCTCTGTACGGCCGTTCGCCGTGGCTCGCCCTCGCCCTACCCGCCGCCGGCTTCCTCTACGCCGCGATGACCTTCGACTCGGCGCGCAGACACTGGCGGAACGAAGGCGCAACGTGGAAGGGGCGCGCGGGCGCCGGCGCCGAGGACTGACGCGAGTCACTCGCCGGTGAACGCGCGCGTGCATGGATGCCGGTGCGCGATGTCCGTCAGTGGCACGCGCGTGAACACCTCGCGCAGGTCGGTCTTCGCGATCGAGAACGGCACGTAGAGCCGCTCGCCGTCGAGGTCGAGCCGCAGCTCGCGCTCCCCTCCTGACTCTTCGTCGAAGTAGCGGATCGCGATCGAGCGGGCGTCCGACTCGAGTATCTCGAACTTCTGCGGCTGCGAGCACTCGCCTTGGAACACGGTGAGGATCTGGTCGCCCCGATAGATTTGGACCATGTGACCGAAGAAGTCCGGGCGAGAGAGCTTCTCGAGCTGCTCCGGTGTGAACGTTCGTGACTGGCGAAGCTCGGCGAGCGTGAGCTCGCGGTTCGACTGCCAGCCGCCTTCGAGCGGCGTGGTCTGCGCGCACGCGCCGAGCACGAGCACGAGCACGAGAGCGAGGGCCTGGGTCCAGAGACGCATGTGACTCGAGCATCGGCGCCCGGCGCGCGCCGCTGAAGCGCCAGTCAAGTCACTGCGTGACCTTGCACTCCCACTTCGGCCAGGTCTCGCCCTTGTGGCGGTTGTTCTCCCACATCAGCGGCTGGAGATTGGCGACTTCGTCCGAGCCACCGTGCGACACGGGCTTGATGTGATCGATCTCCCAGCCGAAGCGCTGCGCCTTCCCGTACTTCGAGCGCTGGATCGACGCCCCGCACGCATCCTTGCGGAAGCCGGGGATCGGCTCCTGCTTGGCCTTCAGCCACACGACCTCGATCGTCGCCTCGTCGAACGAAGTCCCGTCGCGCTTGGTCCCCGGTCCTCGCATCTCGCCTCCCACTCAGTGAGTCGCGAGAGATCGTATGCGCGCGTATCTCGGACGAACTTGGGATTAACGTGAGAAGACGAGGATCCCCGCAGGCGGTACACGCCTACCGTCGTGAGCAAGAGGAACAGCGTCCAGACCGCGAACCCGAGGAGCGCCCACACTGGGACCGCCACCGGGGTCACCGCCCTTTGAACACTGGCGCTCTCTTCTCCACGAACGCCTTGGCCGCGTCGCGGTGGTCCTCGGTGAGTCCCGTGTGGACGTGGTGAGTGGCCTCGAGGTCGAGACACTCTTCGGCGCTCGCGCCTTCCTGCGCCCGGTTCAGGTTTTCCTTCATGTAGCGGAAGGCGACGGTCGCGCCGGTGGCCAGGCGCTGCGCGAGGGCGCGGGTCTCCGCCTCGAGCGCCGCGTCGGGCACCACGCGGTTCACCAGGCCGAGTCTTTCGGCCTCTTTGGCATCGATGCGCTCACTCAGGTAGTAGAGCTCGCGCGCCTTCGCGGCGCCGACCAGGTGAGTCAGGAAGTACGTGCCGCCGTAGTCACCGCTGAAGCCGACCTTCGCGAACGCGGTGGTGAGCACCGCGCTCTCGGCCGCGATCCGCAGGTCGCACGCGAGCGCGAGTGACAGGCCGGCGCCGGCCGCGGGGCCGGGCAGCGAGGCGATCACGGGCTTGGGCATGCGGTAGATGCGGCCGGCGGTCTCGCGCTGAGACAGCCGCTGCCGGTGGATGCGCTCGTCGAGAGTGACTCCCGGCCCGCCGCGGCTCGTGCCCGCCGCCATGCCCTTGACGTCGCCGCCCGAGCAGAACGCGCCGCCCGCGCCGGTCAGCACGACGCAGCGCACGTCGGGCGAAGTCTCCGCCTCGCGCAGCGCGGCGCTCATGCCGCGGAACATCTCGTCGGAGAGCGCGTTGCGCCGCTCGGGACGGTTCATCGTGAGGTAGGCGACGCCGTCCTCGATTCGCGCGAACAAGTGATCCGTCCCCGTGTCGATCTGCCGTGAGTCGGTCATGCCGTCACCTCGTTCACTTTGGCGAGCTCCTCGGCCGTGAGCTTCCACTCGGCCGCGCGCACGTTCTGCTCGACCTGCTCGGGCCGGGTCGCGCCCGCGATCACGCTCGGCACGTGTGACTGACTCGCGAGCCAGCCGATCGCGAGATCCAGCAGTGAATGACCGCGATCCCCCGCGAAGCCCGCGAGCTTCTCGACCTTGTCGAAGTTCTTGTCGCTGAGCGCACCGGCGAAGCGCGGCGCGGATAGCCGCGTGCCCTGCGGCGCCGATTCGCCGCGGCGGTATCTCCCGGTGAGCAGCCCGCTCGCGAGCGGGAAGTACGGCAGCACGCCCAGCCCGTGCGCGTTGCACGCGGGCACGAGCTCGCGCTCGACGTTGCGCTCCAACAGGTTGTAGAAGTTCTGCGCGGACACGAACGGCGAGAGACTCGCGGTCTTCGCGGTCCACGCGGCGTCGGCCACCTGCCAGCCCGCGAAGTTGGAGCAGCCCAGGTATCTGACCTTGCCCTGTTTCACGAGGTCGTCGAGCGCGCGGAGTGTCTCCTCGATCGGCGTGGCCGTGTCGGGGAAGTGGATCTGGTACAGATCGATCCAGTCGGTGCCGAGCCGGCGCAGGCTGTCTTCCGCCGCGCGCATGATCCAGCGCCGCGAGCCGCCGCGCTTCGAGTCACCCGGCCCCATGGGCATGCCGAACTTCGTCGCGACGATCACGTCGGCGCGCCGGCCCTGGAGCGCTTTGCCGAGATACTCCTCCGACACGCCGCCACCGCCGTACACGTCGGCGGTATCGAACAGCGTGACTCCCAGGTCGAGCGCCTTCGCCACCACCGCGCTCGTCTGCGCCTGATCGCAGCGCTGACCGAAGTTGTTGCAACCGAGACCGACGACGGAGACGCGCAGGCCGGAGCGGCCGAGGAGTTTGGATTCCATCGGGGAAGTGTATCTCGCGGGACCACCCCGCGGGGCTGGGGCCGAGGCGCGTTGCGCTGGCACGAGCCTCGGGTCCGGGCCGGGCGCGCGTAGCGGGCATTCGAGCCGGCCAAAGCAGTCAGCAGGCGACTGACACGTAGTTGCCGAGCGACCATGCGCGCGGCGCGCCCGGCCCGGGCCCGAGGCGCTCGCGAACTCGTGACTCAGGTCAGATCCGAGTGAACGTGACCGGCAACCCGTCGCGCGGCTTCGAGATGGGCGCCTGCTGCACCGCCATGGTGTAGCCCTCGGGCACGGTCCAGCGGTAGCGCTGCAACAGGTGGTGCATGACCAGCTTCACCTGAGACTCGGCGAAGCGCATGCCGAGACACATGTGCGGCCCGCCGCCGAACGCCGCGAACGAGTGAGTGTGTCGCTCCTGCTCCGCGCGCTCGGGGCCGAAGCGGTCGGGATCCCACGTGAACGGGTCGCTCCACCACTCGCTCATGTGGTGCGTGTGGATCGGAGACACGACGACCATGCAGCCCGCCGGTATCTCGTAGCCGCCGAACTCGAACGCCTGCGTGTTCACGCGCGGCATGACCGGCAGCGGCGGGTAGCGGCGCAGGGTCTCGTAGATCGCCATGTGGAGTGACTCGAGCTTGCCCAGCTCGTCGAAGCCAGGCTCGGCGATGCCGAGCGCGCGGCTCTCTTCGCGCACGCGCTCCTGCCACTCGGGGTGCCTCGCCAGCTCGTAGGTCAGAGACGACAGCGTGCTGGTCGTGGTGTCGTGCGCGGCCATCATGACGAAGATCATCTGGTCGACGACTTCGGAGTCGCGCAGTGACTCGCCGTCCTGCGAGCGCGCGCGGCACAGGCGGCTGAACATGTCGGCGCCGCCGTCGCCGTGCTTCTTCTCGAGCATGCCGCCGAGCAAGTCGAGCATGTACTTGCGGCCGGCCAGGCCGCGCGCGAACTCGCGGCCGATCAGCGGCAGGCGGATGCGAGACATCGACGCCGCCACCATGTCCTCGAACGCGGTCTTCATGGGCTTGGTCGCGGGGCCGAGGTCCATGCCGATGAAGATCGACGCCGCGATCTCGAGCGTGAGCTGCTTGTAGTAACTGAACGCGAGCTGGGGCGTGCCGGCGCCCGCCTCGAGCTGACTCACTCCGTCCACGATGGCGGGGTTCATGCGCTCGACATACTCGCGCAGCGCGGGGCGGGTGAACGCCTCGTGCATGATCTTGCGGTGGTGCTTGTGATCGGCGCCGTCCTTCAAGAGCAGGCCGTTGGTGAAGATGCGCCCCATGATCTGGGTCCACGGCTTCTCGGCGCTGAAGATCTGCTCGCGATCCATCAGCACGAGCCGGTTCGCGTCGGGCCCGAAGAGATTCACGAGCTTGAACGGCCCGGACAGCTGCAGCACCACGGGACCGTGTGTCTCGTACTGCTGGCGCAGGCCGCTCAGCATGTCGACTCTCCCGCCGCCGCTGGCCATGGCCATGCGGAATCCCTGCAGGAAGCCGAGCTTCGGAACTTCACGGAAAGGCTTCATCGAGTCACTCCCCTCGGCGCGACAGTATATCCGGACACAGCCGGCGAATGCGCTCGTACAGCTCTTCGCGGTCCACCGGCTTGGTGGCGAAGTCGTCGCAGCCCGCTTCGAGACAGCTCTCGCGGGTACCGTGCACCGCATGCGCCGTGAGCGCCAGGATCGGGCGCGCGAAGCCGCGGCGCCTCAATTCGCGCGTGGCCGCGTAGCCGTCCAGCACGGGCATCTGCATGTCCATCAGCACGACGTCGAAGCGGCGCTCGTCGCGCTCGGACTCCTCGACGCGCGCGAGCGCTTCGCGGCCGTCGGCGGCAGTCACTACGGTCGCGCCCGCGCGAGTCAGCAAGTGTTTGATCAGCCGCAGGTTGTCGGGACCGTCGTCCACCACCAGGATGTGCGCGGGCAGGGTCGGCACCGCGCCCTGCCCCGCGGGCCAGGCGCCGCCCTGCGGCGCGTCGATCGGCACGAGCACGCGGAACTCGGTCCCGCGGCCGAGCTCGCTCGACACCTCGATGCGCCCGCCGAGCAGCTCGGTGAGTCGTTTGCACATGGCCAGGCCGAGCCCCAGACCGCGGGCCTGGTCGGACGGGGCGGTGACTCGCGGCGCCCCCGGTTGGAACAGCGTGGCGACCCGCTCCGGCGCGATGCCGGGACCGGTGTCTCGCACGCGCAGGTCGAGACACTTCCCGCCCTCGCAGTCCGCCACCCCGAGCGAGACGCGCACCTCGCCCTGGCTCGTGAATCCGAGCGCGTTCTGGACCAGGTGAGCGGCGACCTGGCGCAGCCGCGCCGGATCGCTCTGCACGACCCCCGGCAGCGGCGAGCCCAGCTCGAGTGACAGCTCGAGCCCGCGCGCCTGCGCCCGCGCGCGCAGCGGCTCGATCACTCCCGCGACCAGCTCCGACGGCGAGAACGCGATGCGCTCGAGCTCGAGCTTGCCCGCCTCCATCTTCGACAGGTCGAGTAAGTCGTTGATCGTCTCGAGCAGCTCTCGGCCGGCGCGCTGGATGCGCACCAGCGCGTCGATCTCGCGGGACTGGAAGCCGCGCTCGCGCCACTCGTCGTACAACACGTCGGCGAAGCCGAGGATCGCCGTCATGGGCGTGCGGATCTCGTGAGTCAGGATCGCGAGGAAATCGGTCTTCGCGCCGCTGGCTCGGTCGGCGTCGTCGCGCGCGCGCGCGAGCTCGCGGTTGGCCGACTCCAAAGTGTGTAGGGCGACGTCCTTCGAGCGCTCGTACACGAGTCCCGCGAGCATGATCCACGTCGCCAGGTTCGCGATGCTCGCGAACCAGTACATGGGCCGCCATTCGGGCTGGATGCGGTTCTCGAAAGTGACTCCGTTCCGCGCGAGCCAGATCACCACCACGGCTTCGACCAGGACGACCGCGGTCCAGAACACCGCCCAGGGCCGGCCGACCAGCGCGATCGCCGACATCGGCACGAGCACGTGCCAGAAGCTCGGGGGTGAGCCGGGACCGCCCGAGTACCAACTCACCACGCCGAGCAGGAGCCAGCCGTAGGCGATCATCACGTTGCCCGCGACGCGCGTGGAGCCAGTGAGTCGCAGCACGAACGGCACGCTCGCGAACACCGGGATCATCCCGAGCACGAGCAGCACGACCTTCCACGCGACCTCGGGCGGGAACGCGACCCACTCCATGAGCGCCAACAGCGGCACGAACGCGAGCGGCACGAACGAGAAGCCGGCGACCACGCCGGCCTTCCGCGCCGCGGCCGGATCGCCGCGGAGGCGCGGCGCCACGAACGAAGACTCGACCCGCGCGAGCCACGCGCCCATGCGCTGCGAGCGTCTCATGACTCACCCGGCCGGCCGACCGGCAGCTCGATCCAGAACACGCTGCCGTGACCCGGCCGGCTCTCCGCGCCGATCTCTCCGTCGAGTAACTCGACCAGATGCTTGCAGATCGAGAGACCCAGGCCCGTGCCGCCGTAGCGCCGCGCGGTCGAGGCGTCGGCCTGCGCGAACGGCTGGAACAGGCGAGTCATCTGCTCTTCCGAGATTCCGATCCCGCTGTCGCGAATCTCGAAACGGAGCTGCGGCCCGCGCGCGCTCTCGCGCGGAGTCACTCGTAGCAGCACCCGCCCGTGCTCCGTGAACTTCAGCGCGTTGCCCAAGAGATTCACCAGGACCTGGCGCAGGCGGCGCGGGTCGGTCTCGAACTTCTCGGGCAGCGGCGGCTCGCACTCGACCGCGAGCACGATGCCCTTCTCCTGCGCGCGGATGCTCATCAGCGCGACGACGTCGGAGACGAGCGCGACCGGCGCCACGGGCGCGAGCTCCACGTCGAAGCGGCCCGCCGCGATCTTGGAGAGGTCGAGTATGTCGTTGATGATCTCGAGCAGGTGCTCGCCGTTGCGCCGGATGGTGTGGAGCGTGGGCGAGTAGGTGTTCGGGACCACGCCCGACTCACTCTCGCGGAGCAGCAGCTCGGAGTAACCCAGGATCGCCGTCAGCGGCGTGCGGATCTCGTGACTCACGTTGGCCAGGAAATCGTTCTTGCTGCGGTTCGCGGCCTCGGCCGCGTCGCGCGCCCGCGCCAGCTCCTGATTCGCGGCGAGCAAGGTGCGCAGGGTGCCGTTCTTCGCGCGCTCGTAGATCAGCACGAACACGAGACACAGGAGGCTGATGCTCGTGATGCTGCTGACCCACATCGCCATGCGCTTGTCCGCGGGCAGGCGATTCTCGAACTCGATGCCGTGTGACTGGAGCCACCACACGATCGCGTACTCGCCCAGACACAGGCCCAGCCACGGCAGCGCGAGGCGCGGACCGCCGGTGAGCATGGCCACGAGCGGCAGCAGCACCGACCAGTAGATCGAGGACGAGCTCGGGCCGCCGAACAGGATCACGAGCGCCCCGAACTCGACGAACGTGTAAGCGAGCAAGAGGTTCGTGGCGCGGACCACGTTCCCGGTCCAGCGGAGACACCACAGCGCGCACAGGGCGGCGACACTGGTGCCGAGCACGATCCCCGCGGCGACCGCCCCAGTGTCTCCCGGAAGCGTGCGCCAGTAGTTCCAGGCGAAGCCGAGCGACAGGGCCACGGGCACGAGACACGAGTAGACGGCGGTGCGCGCGCGCCGGTAGGTGTCCGGGTCGACGCGCTGCGCGGGCGGAATGAACACGTGCGCCACCCGCAGCCACAGGGCCGCAGGGCGACGTGTCACTCCCGACTCACTCCGCGCCCCCTCCGCCATCGCGCACGAATGCCGTCAGATTTCGCGCGTCATGTGCCACACGAGGCGGTCGGGCTCGGGCCGCTCCCACGCCCACAGGTCGGGTGTGTTGTGCTGGCGGGCCATCTCGTTCGTGAAGCCGTCCGAAGCCCAGACGAGCGCTTCGGGATATTCCTTGGCCTGAGTCGTCTCGATCAGCCAGCGCATCTTTCGGTCGGGGTCCGGGAGGTGCCGGGTGCGGCCGAAGTTCAGGATGCTCGAGCTGATCGTGGTGAGTCGGCCCAGGTCGCGGCCGAACGCCTCGAAGCGCGCGTTCTTCTCGCTCTCGCGCGAGAACAAGGTGCGGTGCGTGTATTCCAGCTGCTGATACAGCCCAGCCTCGAGCAGGCGCTTCGCGTTGCGCGCGCCGCGCTTGCGGAGATACTCGTTCGAGCCGCCGCCTTCCACGTCGCGCAGGCACTCACTGAGCCGCGAGTAGCTGCGGATGTCGTACCACTCGAACGGCTGGACCGGCGCTTCGAGATACGCCAGGTCCTTCGCGATCAGCCAGCGCGACAGCTCGGTCTGCTTCAGGCGGCCGGACGCGAGGAGCTTCTGGACGTCTTCGACCAGACCGGCGAACACGGAGCCCTTGATGGACGGGACGGTCGGCATTGGGGGGCTTCCCTTCCCGTGTAGAATCGGCGGAAGCGGAGTGACCCTTGAAGTGACTCGAGTGACCGGGCGCGCCGCGCACTGCGCGCGCACGAGCCGGCAAATCGGAGGCAAGTCACTCCGGCAGATCGTCCGCGAGCGCGAGGCGGCCGTCGCGCAGTGTCACGGTCGGGCAGTAAGTCCGCGGCTCGGAGCGCGCCCACCACGAGTCACGCCCGGCGAAGCGGTACTGCCACAACGTGGTACGCAGATAGCGCGGCGGCGCGCCGGCGAACGGGTCGTCCGCCATCAGCGCGGTCACGGAAGCGGAGCCTTCCAGAACGCGGAACAGGAAGCGATGGAGCCACGGCTCGTGCTCGCACCGGCCCAGCGCCGCGAACCACAGCTGCCAGTCCAGGCGCGGCATGTGCGGGCCGGTGAAGCGCGGCGCGCGGTCGAGCGCGCCGGGCTTCCAGCGGAACTCGTACTGCCGCCAAGTGACTCCGTCGGCGCTGCCCTCGAGCTCGATCTCGGGGCGCTCCTGAGTCATGACCGCGAACAGGCCGTACGAGCTCACGCTGCGCAGCGGACCGAGCGGCGCGACGGCCGCACGCAGCACCCCCGGCAAGCTCGTCTCGGGAGTGACTCGTTCCAGCGCGACGATCAGGCTGGCCAGCGCGAGCGCACCGGCCGCCGCGCGCAGCGGAATCCTGAGGCGAGTCTCTCGCGGCGGTTCGGGCGAATCGAGCAGGCTGAGACACAGCACGAGCGCGAGCACGTTGAAGAAGCCGTAGTTGCCGGTCGCCGCGATCAGGAGCTGCAGCCCGACGAGCAGCGCCCCCGCGGCGCGGCGACCGCGGCGCGGCCCGAGAATCCCCCACGGGACCACCAGCTCGACGGCCAGAGTGACTCCGGTAGCGAGCCGCTGCACCGCGAGCGGCGCCGACGCCGCGAACGCGGCGAGCGGCGACGGCAGCGGCTGCGTCCACCAGTGATACGTGAGCGCGGTCAGGTCGCGCCACGTCGAGTCACCCGACAGGAGCTTCACGGCGCCCGACAGGAACATGAGCTTCAGGAGCAGCCCGCGCGCCAGCCACACGCCGAGCCGCGGCTCGGGCGAGGCCGCGAACCAGCCGACCACGCCCGCTTCGAGCAGCAGCGCGTCCCACTGGAAGCTCGTGAACGGCTCGCCCACCGAGACGAGTGAGAGATACGCGAGCCACGCCGCGACTCCGGCCAGCCCCGGGCGCCACGACATTGCGAGCGCGATTCCGGCGGTGACTCCCACGGCGCACACCGCGTTCAGCGCGAAGTCACTCGCGCCGGTGAGCCACAGCACGGTCGGCAGATAGTGGACACCCCAGCCGCCGAGCCGGTCGCGCGCAACCTCCAGCAGCTCCGCGGCCGGAGTGATTCCGTTCGCCCCGATCAGCCCGTCGATCTGCACCCAGAGCGAGCCGAACGCGCAGACATAAGCGACGCCGAGCCCACGCAGATATGCCCGCGCGGCCGTGACTCAGCCTCCCGCGTGCAGCAAGTTGAAGGCGCTCGCGAACGGCGCGCGCGCCAGCAGCAGCTCCGAGACGGTCACTGCGACGGCGATCGCCGCGAGCGCGAGCCAGCGCGCGCGCTCGCTCGCGGTGAGCCACTCGAGCACGCGGTCGAGCCCGTGGACGTACAGCAAGAGGAACGGAACCAGCGCGCCCGTGAGCAGCCGCCCCGAGACGAAGAACGGCATCGTCCGCGACGGGTAGATGCAGCGCCCGAAGTCGAACGCGAGAGACAGCGCGGCGAGGAACGCGAGCCCGCTCGCGAAGCACGCGGCCGCGAACAGCAGCGCAGCGCGCGAGTCACGCGATTCGGGGAGCCGCGCCAGCGCGACCAGCGGCAGCACGAGAGACGAGCCCCAGTAGAAGGCATCGAGCGGCGCGTGCGCCAGCCGCTCCAGATGCCAGGTGAACTCGCCGCGCCAGAAGCTCGCGAGTGTCTCGCTCCAGAAGTGACCCGCGCCCTCGAGCGTGAACAGCGGGTGCGGCAGCCACTCGGTCAGTGGCTTCGGGGTCCAGTCGAGCCGCGCGACCTTCGCCGCCGTGCCGGTCCAGTCACCGAAGCGCGCGCGGTTCCAGGCGAGCCACGCGGCGAACGGGAGCGCCGCGCAGACCGTGAGCAGCGCGAGCGAGGGCGCCACGGTCTGCAGCGGACGCCGGCGAGTCACGCGGCGCGCGCGCGCCGCGAGCTCGACGAGCGCGACGCCGACGAACGGCGCGTTCGCAACCTTCGCGAGCACGGACCCGGCGAGCGCGAGACCAGTGACCGCCACCCGCGCATGCGGCCGCGGCCCGGACGTCCCGAACCGCACCACGCCGAGAAACGCCGCGCCGAAGCAGAGCGGCGACAGCACGTCCGCGCCGATCGACCAGAACGAATCCTGGGGAATCACCGCGAGCAAGAGCGGAACGCCGAGCCGCTGCACGCGTGACTCGGGAAATACCGCGCGCGCCGTGACGAAGCCGAGCCACACGAGGCCCGCCGCGGGCAGCGCGTTCAGCGCGCGGAGCCAGAACAAGAGAGTGACTCCCTCGAGCCCGATACCGCGGCCGAGCGCGAGCCACAGCCCCGCGATCGCGTAGTACAGCGGCGGCTCGCCCGACTCCGGGTTCGGCTCCTGGCCCCACGCCTCCAGCGTCGCGGCAAAGGCCGCGCTCGACGGGTCGAGCGGCGCGCCGCCCAAGTCACGCCTCGCCAGATACTCGGGGCTGCCCCAGCGCGCGATCTCTCGCAGTGACTCGCGCGAGAAAGGCGCGAGCCCGCGCGGCGGCTCGAGCCGCGACCACTTCACGACCAGATCGAAGTGGGCGGACTCGTCGACGTTGTCGAAGAACGGAAACACCGCCGCGCTCGCCAGCACGCGCAGCGCGGCGAACGCGACGAACGCGAGCAGCCACGCGCGCTCTCTCCGCATCGGTTGGACCAGACTCCCCGCCCCCGCGTCGGCCATGTTAGAACTGCGCTCAACATACAACGCTCGGGAGATCGTCATGCAGCTTCGCAACGTGGTTCTGGTCGACGGAGTCCGCTCCCCCTTCGCGCGCGGCGGGCGCGGCAAGCTGGTCGCGACGCGGCTCGACGAAGCGGGCGCCACCGTGCTGCGCGCGCTCCTGTCGCGCAACCCGAAGGTGCGCCCGGCCATGATCGAGGACGTCGGTCTGGGCAACGTCGCCGGCTCGGGTGAGTTCGTGGGTCTGGGCATGGTCGCGCGCCTCGCGGGCCTGCCGATGGAGGCGTGCAACTTCGTGACGAACCGGCAGTGCGGCTCGAGCATGGAGACACTGCACCGCGTCGCCACGTCGATCATGACCGGCGCGACTGACTGCGGCATCGCGCTGGGCATCGAGCGCATGGGCCGCGCGCTCGGCGGCGGCCGCGGCGGCGCGGCGCCGACGCGAATCACCAAGCTGAACACGCGCCTCTTCAAGCTGAGTCCCGAGCAGCGCAACATGGCGCCCGACCACGACCAGACGTTCTCGGTGAAGTTCCCCGACTACATCCTCGACTCACCGCCGCTCCTGTCGATGACTCAGACCGCGCAGAACGCGGCCGAGTGCTACGGACTGACTCGCGCCGAGCTCGACGCGTTCTCGGCCGAGAGTCACCGCAAGACCGCGCGCGCGTACGAGGCCGGCTTCTACAAGGACGAGCTCGTGCCGCTCGAGGTCGAGGAGCCCGTGTTCGACGCCGAGGGCAACTGGGTCGAGAACGAGACCGGCAAGACTCTGCTGTTCGACCGCGACGAGTGCGTGCGCCCCGACACCACGGCCGAGAAGCTCGCGGCGCTGCAGCCCATCAAGGGAATCGTGAGTTACGGGAAGCAGGAGATCATCATCACGGCGGGTAACTCGTGCCCGACCAACGACGGCATCGCGGCCGCATTGCTCATGAGCGAGGACAAGGCGCGCGAGCTGCGACTGCAGCCGCTGGCGCGCATCGTGGGCGTCGGCGTCGCCGGCGTGAAGCCGCAGGTCATGGGCCTGGGCCCGATCCCGTCGACGAAGAAGGCGCTGCGCCACGCGGGAATCACCGCCGACCAGATCGACCGCGTCGAGTTCAACGAGGCGTTCGCCGCGCAAGTGATTCCCTCGCTGCGCGACCTGGGCATCCCGAACGAGCGCTGCAACGTGAACGGCGGCTCGATCGCGATCGGTCACCCGCTGGGCGCGACCGGCGCGCGGCTGGTCACCACTGTGGCGCGCGAGCTGCAGAAGAGCGGCGGCCGCTACGGCCTGGCGACTCAGTGCATCGGCGCCGGGATGGGTATCTCGACGATCATCGAGCGGATCTAGGGCTCCGCAGGGACGAGTCAGTCGCGCCGTGCCCCCCCGGACACGGCGCGACCGATCTCAGTTCGTGGTCTCGCGGACCACGAAGCCGAACAGCGAGAGCGAGCGCCGCGCCGGCGTGAGATCGTCGGCGAACGCCAGGAAGCGGCGGTGCCGGTGAGTCACCTGGCCTTCCGCGGTCTCGATCACCTTGCGTTTGTAGAGCGGCCACAGAATCGACAGCTCGCGAGTGCTGGGCTCGCCCGCGGCGTCCGCCGATGTCTTCGTCGCGAACAGCGGATACAGCGCGAGTGAGTCACTGGTCGGCGTGTGCGCGCGCCAGTAGCCGGCCAGCCACAGGCTCGACTCGTCGTGGCTCTTCGCGCGCCACAGGAGCGGGAGCAGCGAGGTCTCGCGGTCGCCGTTGCTGTGACTCGTGTGGTCGAACAGCACGCCCGCGAACGTGTGCTTCTTCGTTGCCGTCTCGTGCCAGCCGTAGAGGCGCGGGCCGACCACGAGCCAGTCGTCGGTCGCGCTCTTCGCGCGCACCCAGAGCGGCACGACGACCTGCAGGTCGTCGCCGCGCCAGTACGAAGGCGGCACGAGCAGGAGCGTGGAGTCGTTGTCGTGGTACGCGAGCGGGAAGATCCAGTACTTGTTCGGATCACTCGAGTACCAGAAGGGCGCGACACGAGTCACTCGGCCGTCGCGCGTCTTGAACAGCGGCCACAGCACGTGGTGCTCGCGGCCCTCGTCGGTGCGGTAGTAGACCGGAAAGACCATGAGAAAGTCGTCTTCGTGCACGTAGAACGGATACATGACCGTGGTCGTGTCGTCGTCGAGCTCGAGCACGGGCCACATGTCGACGTCCGCGCGAGATACTGAAGCGAATGCCAGACTCGAGAGCGCGGAAAGAGCGGTCACGAACGCGTGGCGTAGAGTCACGAGTCAGTCCCCCTCGACTCACCTGAGTCGCGCGTTTGACTCTGCTCCGCCGGGGCGGATTCGACGGGGCGAATTCGCGAGGAAGTGCGCCGGCTACGCCCACTCCGCGGCGTGAGTCCCCAGCGGCACCGTCGGCAGCGCCCAGCGCGCTCGTGTCTCGGACAGCTCGACGATCGGGCCCAGATGCGCGAGCCGCCCGAACGGAGTTTCGCTCCGCGTGAAGTACCGTGACACCAGCTGCGGAGATAGACCCTCGCCGAGTGACTCACTGCGCGACAGCCGCCCCAGCCACATGCCCGTCTGACACAGCGATGCGCGCACGAGATAGCTCCCGCCGTCGCGCGCGCGGCGCAGCAGCGCAATCATGGTGCCGAGCGCCGCGAGATACCCGGTGTTGTAGTCGGTGGCGGCCGCGGGAAGCAGCTGGGGCGAGTCACCGCCGTGCTCGGCCGCGATCCCCGTGACCGTCTGGGCGAGCTGCTCCCAGCCCGGGCGCTCGACCCACGGCCCGGCGTGTCCGTAGCAATTGATCGACGTGTAGATCAGGCCAGGCCGCAGGCGGAACAGCTCGTCGGGGCCGAAGCCGCGCCGCGCGAGCGCGCCCGAGCGGTAGCCCTGCGCGAACACGTCGGCGTCGCGCACCAGACCGCGGAGTGTCTCGACTCCCGTCCGCTCGTCCAGGTCGACATACGCCGAGCGCTTGCCGTGACTCGTGTCCACGACGAAGGGCGCCACGAAGGGGAGCTTGGGCGAGCCGATGCGCAGCACGTCGGCGCCGTGCGCGGCGAGCGTCCGCCCGCAGGTCGGCCCGGCGAGCACGCGGGTCAGGTCGAGCACGCGGACGCGCGACAGCGGCCGGTCGGCTGGCGGCGGCGGCTCGGGCGGCGAGTCACTGACGCGGATCACTTCGACCACCGGCCGGTCCGCGAGCGCCTTGCCCTGCTCGTGACTCCCCCACTCGGCGGCGGTGCGCACTCGGGCGCCGCACAGCCCGCGCTCGGCGATCGCGTCCTCGAGCGCCTGCGCGTCCCAGCCCGCGATCTTCGTGGCGACCGACTCCTTGTCGTGACTCGCGCCGAGTAACGCGAGCGCCTTCGCGGTCGTGTCTGGGAAGCTCTGATGGAGCAGGAACCAGCGGCCGTCTCGCGTGGGATAGAAGTCGGTCAGCTGCCGGCCGGGTTCGAACGCGGGAAGGCCGGGGCCGTCCTCGACGTGCTGGAACGCGAAGCCGAGCAGCGACGCCGCGGCTCCGACTGACTCGACCCGAACGCGCTGACTGCGCCCGCAGCGCGCGAGCCACAACTCGGCGGCCGCGAGACCGGTAGCGGCGAGCGCCGCGGCCGCCGCGTCGCCGGCCCGGAAGCGCGTCTTCAGGATCGGGTCACTGCCCGCGATCTCGGCTTCGCACGAAGGCGTGAAGCCGAGCGAGGCGACGAGGTCCGCGAGAACGCGCTGCGTCATGGCTCGGGTCATTCTCGCAGAACACGCGGCGCCGAGTCTGGTAAGTTGCCGCGCATGAGCACACCCGACGTCGGCGATCGCGCACCGGACTTCACGCTGCCCTCGACCAAGGGCGCGGTGCAGCTGTCGAAGCTGCTGGCGAACGGCCCCGTGCTGCTCGTGTTCTATCCCGGCGACGACACACCCGTGTGTACGAAGCAGCTCTGTGACTACCGCGACAACCTGGGCGTGTTCCAGCAGCTGGGCGTGCAGGTGGTGGCGCTGAACCCGCAGAGCGAGGAGTCACACGGGAAGTTCGCCGGCAAGCACCGGCTCCCCTTCCCGGTCGCGGCCGACGCCGACGGCGCAGTGACTCGCGCCTACGGCGCGCGCGGGCTGTTCGGCATGACGAAGCGCGCGCTCGTCCTGGTCGGGCGCGACGGCAAGATCGCCTGGCGCAAGGTCGACTTCCCGCTCTTCTACGAGACGAGCGAGGACGTGCGCGGCGCGCTCGCCAAGGTCGCGCTGTAGCGCGCCACGCGCCGCGGATCGGCGCGTTCGAGGTCCAGCACCATCAGGCCGTCGAGTGAGTCGCCGAACGCGTGGTCCACGTGCCACGCCGCGAACTCTCCGCCCAGCTCGAGATACCGCTTCACCAGCACCGGCAGTCCGCTGCCGTCCGGCTCGAGCTCACTGACTCGCTCCGACAGGCTGCGCGGATCGGCGAGCGGCGCGGCGGCCGCGAAGTCCTCGGGCGCGAGCGCGAACGGCGCGCGCGCGCGGACCAACCCGTCCGTCTCGCCGTGCCGCCGGTGAGTCAAGAGCGCGGCGGCGATCAGCCCGCGAGAGCGGTGCGAGTAGCGCGCCGAGACGCTCACCGCGCCGAACAGTCGGCGCGCCCCGAACACAGGCAGTGCCCGCGCGATCCCCTGCCAGAGCAGGGCGAGCACGCGCGAGCACCGCTGGTATTCGGGAGTCACGAACGCGCGGCCGAGCTCGAGAGCCGGACCCAGGCGCGCGAGAAACTCGCGGTCGTAGTCGAACAACGTGTGGGTGTAGAGCGCGCGCGGCGCGGAGTCCGGCGCGAGTGACTCGACCGCCGCGAAGCGGTACGCGCCCGCGAGCGCGCGCGCCTTCTTGTCCCAAACGAACAAGTGCTGGTAGTGCTCGTCGAACCGGTCGAGGTCGCGCTCGGCGCCCGTGCCCTCGCCCACCGCGCGAAACGCCGTCTCGCGCAGCCGCCCGATCTCGTCCAGGAGCCGCGGGATCTCTCGCGCGCTCGCCTGCGCCACCAACATGCGCTCGCCCGCCAAGAGAGTCGTGCTCGAGGCGAGGCCATTCACTTCCCTAGTGAGTGCTTCTTTGTCTTCCATTTGCGCGGGAAGTTCGGCTTTCTCCGTGACGAACCGCGTTCGGCGGCGCGAAGAAACCGCGAGGGCAACGTTCGTGACTGGATCGTCACGGACGTGTCACACGGGGCGCCGAACGTCTGGAGCGAAGGGAGACACTCGACCATGAAGAGAAGCTCCGATGTGCGCGCCTATCTGCGTCTGGCGCGCATGGCCGCGATCACGAGCCGGTCACTCGGCGCGCTGAAGCTGTCGCACGCACGCACGGGCGGCTGCCCGCACGAGGCCGCGCGCCACGGCCACGCCTGGGCGCGCAGGCTGAGTCAGTCACTTGGGATCGAAGTCGACGTGCGCGGCGCGCCGCCGCCGGGACCGCACCTGTTGCTCGGCAATCACCGCTCGTACATCGACATACTCGCCGTGCTCGGCGTGCGGCCGTGCGGCTTCCTGGCCAAGGTCGAGATCGCGAGCTGGCCCGTGTTCGGCGCCGCCGCGAGCCTACACCCGACGGTGTTCGTGGCCCGAGACGACCGAGACAGTCGCAAGCGCGCCCGCGAAGGCGCGCTCGCGCTGCTGCAGAGGGGGCTCGCGTTCGCGGCCTTCCCCGAAGGCACCACGTGCCGCGGCCCGGGTGTCTTGCCGTTCTTCCCGGGTCTCTTCCATCTGGCCGAGCAGTACGACTTCCCCGTCGTGCCGTTCGCGCTCGAGTACGAGGACCGCGCCGACGCGTGGATCGACGACGATCCGTTCGTGGGTCACTTCCTGCGGACCTTCCGCAAGCCAAAGATCCGCCTGCACCTGTCGTTCGGCCCGGTCCTGCGGCGCAAGCCGGCCGAGTCTCTGCGCAGTGCGGCGACTGACTGGATCCGGGGCGAGGTGCGCGCTTCGGCGCTCGCCCTGGGGACCCGCTAGCGCGTAGACTCCGCACATGGCGTGGAGTCCGCTGCTCGATCTGTCGGCTCTCGAACAGGCGGCGCTGATCCGCGCGCGCAAGCTCTCGTCCGAGGAGCTCACGCGCCTGTATCTCGACCGCATCGCGTCTCTGAACCCGAAGCTCAACGCGTTCGTGCGCGTGCACCGGCGCCGCGCGCTCGCGCAGGCGCGGAGGAAGGACGCCGAGGTGCGCGCCGGCGCCGAGTCACTCCCAGCTTTCCACGGGGTGCCGAGCGCGATGAAGGACCTGAACTTCGTGCGTGGCTCAGTGACTCGCTTCGGCTCGCGCGCGGTGTGGATCCCCTCGCCCGTCGACTGCAAGTCCACCGCGGCCATGCGGCGCGGCGGCTTCGTGATCGCTGGCAAGACCGCGACCTCGGAGCTCGGCGCCATGCCGGTGACCGAGCCCGACATCCACCCGCCCACGCGCAACCCGTGGGATCCGGAGCGCACGTCGGGCGGCTCGAGCGGCGGCGCGGGGACGGCCGTGGCGGCGGCGCTCCTGCCGATCGCGCATGGCTCCGACGGCGCGGGCTCGGTGCGCATCCCCGCCTCGTTGAATCACTTGTACGGCTTCAAGGCCACGCGCGGGCGCATCGCGAACACGTACGGACTCACCGACCCCGACATCCTGTACACCTGCGGCCCGCTCGCGCGCACCGTCGAAGACGCGGCCGCGATGTTGGACGTGCTGTCCGGCACCGACGATCTGCGGCGCTCGCTCGAGTCACCCGTGCCGCGCGGGTTGCGCATCGGCGTGCTGACTCATTCGGGCCTCGCGCCGACTCACCCCGAGATCGCTGCTGCGGTGCTGCGCGTCGCGCAGCTGCTCGAGTCCATGGGGCACAAGCTCGAGGAGCTGCGCGCGCCGGAGGGCACGGTCGACGAGTTTCTCCCCGTGTACCAGCGGCAGCTGCGTCAGGCGCCGGCGATGTTCCCGTGGCGCCTTCAGCCGGTGCCGCGCTGGCTGCGCGACGCGGGCAAGGGAGTCACCGGCCGGCAGGCGAAGACGATCCAGCACGCGCTCGCCGAGCGCATCCGCGCCGCGACGGACGGCTTCGATCTGTGTCTCACTCCGACCGTTCCCGTCGAGACACCGCGGGTCGGCGCGTTCGGCAAGCTGCCCGCGCCGGAAGCGTTCGCCGGCGCCGCGCTGCTCGGGGTCTACACCGCGACGTGCAACATCTCGGGCGCACCGGCCGCGAGCCTGCCGATGGGTCTCCTCGGCGGCCGCTGGCCCATGGGCGCGCACCTGATCGGCCGCGAGGGCCAGGACTCACTCGTGCTGCGAGTATCTCGCGCGCTCGAAGAGGCCATGCCCTGGCGCGGCCGCTGGGCGCCGGGTCTCTAGGGGCCGAGCGCCGCGGCGCAGAACTGCGCGGCCGGAGCGGTGCTGACTGGATACCGCGGCGGCGCGGCGAGCCCTCGGCGAATCACCGAGAGCTGCACGACGTTGCACGGCGCGCCCTGAGTCAGCACGGTGCAGCGCGACTGCGCCGGCGAACCGAGTCCCGCTCCCGACGGATTCGCGAGCGGCGAGCGGAACGCGGTCACGTCGGCCCCGTCGATCCGGCCGTCCCCGCCCACGTTCCCGCACTGACACGCGTTCCCGATCAGGTCGGGCGCGCTCCCCGCCCCGAGGCCCCCGTCGTCCTCCTGTCCCGGGTTGGCGACGCGCGGGCAGTTGTCGAGTGAGTCGACTACGCCGTCCGCATCGGTGTCTCGGCCGGTGCGAATGTCGAAGCCGGCCACGGTCGGCTGCGGACCGCGCCACGGCCCGTGCTCGGGCGCTGCCGGGATCGGTCCCGTGTCGTCGGTGAGCAGCGCGCGCCCGCGCCAGCGGTAGCGCGTGTGCGGCGGCAACCCGGTGAACGGGTGACTCAGAAGCGTGTTGTGGGTCCCGAGGCCGGACAGCCAGGGAGTCACAACAGTCGTGCAGCCCGGCGCGCCGAACGCGGTGCCAACGGGACACACTTGTATCTCGCCGGCGATGCGGCCGCGCGGCATGAGGTGAGCGGCACCAAATTCGACGGTGAACCCGTCGAGCAGCGCCGAGCTCTTGCCGGGCGCGACGATGGGCGAGCCCTGGTTCGAGCGGCGCTGCTGCGGCAGCACGTACCCGCCGCCGCGGTCGCCCTGGAACCCCACGGCGAGGCCTTCGTTGTTCTCGGGCGCGGAGCTCTCGAAGCCCGTCGCGCCCACGAGCACGTCGCCCACGGCGTCGCCGTCGACGTCGCCCGCGAAGCCGACGCGGTTGCCGAACAGCGCGAAGCTCTGCTCGCTCGTGAAGACCGTCGGTGTCTGCGCGAACGTGGGCGAGATACTCCCGTAGTACAGGAGCGCGCGGCCGCTGGGAGTCAGCGCGCTCGCGTGCGCGGATGCAGAGAGTTCGCGCGCCGCTCGAGCCAGTCGCGGCGCTTCTCGAGCGGCAGCGCGACATACTCGCGCATGGTCGCGAGGCCCTCGGGCGAGAACATCGTGGCCATGAACGACTCACTCTCGATCGCGAGGCCGGCCTCGAGCGGCACGTCGGAGCCGCGGTACACCGCGCGCTTGATCTCGGCGATCGCGACGGGCGAGAGCTCGGCCAGGTCCTCGGCCAGCGCGCGGGCGCGAGTCAGTGCGTCGGGCGCGACTTCATGCACGAGCCCGAGCTCGAGCGCCTCTTCGGGCCGGCAGATGCGCCCGCGCAGGATGAAGTCGATCGCGCGCCCGGCGCCGAGCAGGCGAGACAGCCGCTGCGTGCCGCTGCCGCCGGGCAGGATTCCCAGAGTCACTTCGGGAAGCCCGATGCGGTGATCGCCCGCGCTCGCGATGCGGATGTCGCACGAGAGTGACAGCTCGAACCCGCCGCCCATCGTGTCGCCGTTCATCGCCGCGATCACCGGCTTCGACAGGTTGCGCAGTGACAGCAAGAGCTCGTGATAGCCGTGATTCAGCCCGAGGCCCAGCACCTTCATCGTGGCGTGGTCGGCCGCGAGCGCCGCGAGCTCCTCGACGCTGTAGTGAGTGATGAACCTACCGGGCATGGCGCCGGTCAGCACCACGGCGCGCACGGCCGGATCGGCCCAGGAGCGGATCAAGTCACCCAGCTCCTGCGTGCCCTGCGCGCAGAAGTAGTTCATGGGCGGGTTGAGATACTTCGCCACCACCACGCCCTTCGCCAACTCGATCTGCCACAGCGCCATCGCGTTCCCTCCTGGAGAGACAGACTACGCGGATCGCGGGCGCCGCGTCTTCTTCTCGGGCGGGACGGCGAGCGCGTGCGCGTCGCGGGCCAGCTCGCCGACGAAACCCCACGGGATACGGCCCGTCGCGCGCACGCCGAGCCAGCCCTGCGCGGAGCCGTGAGTCGAGCGGATCAGGCGCGGGTCGTCGCGCAGGAGCTCCGCGGCGAACGGGTCGAGGCGCAGCCAGATGCAGGGCGTGCCGTCGCGTGTCTCGTGATAGGCGCAGTAACTCCGGACACTGGTGTGGAAGTTCGGGTGACCCCAGCTCTTCTTCTCGCTCGTGCCGGGCAACGCGAGCAGGAGCTTCCGGAGCTTCGCGAGGACCGCGTCGGGCATCAGTGACTCGCCCGCGCGGCGCCGGTCTCGGGCAGCAGCCAGAAGAAGAGCGCGGACAGCGCGTAGCAGCCCGCCCAGAGCAGGAAGGCGCTCGCCGGGCTCTGCTCCGCGAGTGACAGACCGACGATCGGTGACACGAACCCGCCGAGGAAGCCCGCCATCAGGGTCGCGCCGATCGCGGAGCCCGCGAGCGCCGGGCCGACGCTCGGGAGCTCGAGCGGCACGGCGAACACGAGCGCGATCGCGCCCGCCGCGACTCCCCACACCACCATGCACGCGGCGAGCGGAGGGCCGACCAGCACGCTCGAGAAATACACCATGACTCCCGCGAGCAGGATGCCTGGGCCGTACACCGTTCGGCGTAGCCCGATGCGGTCCGAGAGACCGGGCAGCACGAGGCTGCCGACCACGTACGACGCGAGCACGATCGTGAGCATCGCTCCCGCTTCGGCCGGCTGCATGCCGCGCACGGTCACCAAGTAAGTCGGCAGGTACGACACCACGCCGAGATAGCCGGCGAGGAAGAAGAAGTAACTCGCGGCGACGAGCCAGACCTCGCGGATCCGCAGCACGCTCGCGAGCCCGCCGAAGATCCCGGGCGCGGGGCCGCTCGGCACCGGCGCCGCCGCGCGCATGGTCGCGCCGTCGCGCACCGTCGCGACCCACACCAGCGCCAGCGCGGTCACCGCCACCGCCAGCCCAAGCGTGAGTCCGCGCCAGCCGCCCACCGACGCGAGCGTGAGCGGCGCGGCGAACGCCGCGAGCCCCTGCCCTCCGCCGTTCCCGCCCAGCGCGACGCCGTTCGCGAGCCCCAGCCGCTCGGCCGGGAACCACGTGCCCAACGCCTTCGGCAGATTCGCGGACACGAGTGACAGAGTGACTCCGTACAGCACCATGGCGGTGAGCACCGCCGAGTAACTCGCGCCGGCCGCGCGCAGCGCGAGACTCGCGGCCATCGCCAGCGCGCCGAACGCCACCACGCGCCGCACGCCGAAGCGGTCGCCGAGCGCGCCCGCGGGCAGCGCGCCGAGCAGCGCGCCCATCGAGAGACCCGACCAGAGCGTGCCCCAGTCACGCAGGTCCAGGTTCAGGTCGGCGAGGATCGGCGGCACGATCACCACCACGTACGTCCACGCCATCCCGGTCACGACGAAGTTCATGGCGACCACGTTCGCGAGCACGAGCCACTGCATGGGCAGCGAGTCTATCCTCTACCGATGAGCAAGGCGTTCACGGACGAAGAGGCGGGCGAGGACGCGCCGCTCGTCCCCGCGCGCGCCCCGCTGCCGCCCGGCGTGCCGAACTACGTGACCACGCGCGGGCTCGCGCTCCTGCGCGAAGAGGTCGCCGCGCTGCACGCCGAGCGCGCCCGCGCCGACTCACTCGCGAACGAGCGCGAGCGCGGCCGCGCGCTGGGCGCGCTCGCCGAGCGGCGCGCCGCGCTCGAGCAGCGCATCGCCACGGCCGAGCTCGTTCCCGCGCCCGAGTCACTCGAGCGCGTGCGCTTCGGCGCGCGGGTCACGGTGTCCGGCGCCGACGGCGAGCGCCGCTACGAGATCGTGGGCGTCGACGAGGCCGACCCCGCGCGCGGCAAGCTCGCGTTCACGTCGCCGCTCGCGCGCGCCCTCGTGGGCAAGGCGGCGGGCGACGGCGTGACCCTGCGCACGCCGCGCGGGCGCGAAGAGGTGGAGATCACCGCCGTCGCGTACGGGGAGTGACGTGTCGGAATCGGCGGCGCTCGTTCGTCCTCGGGACGAACCACTCACAGAGCGAGGAGACACCGCGATGCGCTTCATGATGCTGCTCAAGGCCAGCAAGGACTCCGAGGCCGGCGTGATGCCCAGCACCGAGCTGCTCGCCGACATGGGGAAGTACAACCAGTCGCTGATCGACGCCGGCGTGCTGATCGACGGCGCGGGCCTGCAGGCCAGCTCGAAGGGCGCGCGCGTGAACTTCACCGGCGCGAACGTCGGAGTGACCGACGGCCCGTTCGCGGAGACGAAGGAGCTGCTCGCGGGTTACTGGATCATCGATGTGAAGTCACTCGCCGACGCGATCGCGTGGGCGAAGCGCTGCCCGCCGCCGCACCCCGGCGACGACGCCGAGATAGAGATCCGTCAGATGTTCGAGACCGCGGACTTCGACAACGCGCCGGAACAGGTCGTGAAGCAAGAGAAGAGCTTCCGCAGCGCACGGAAGTCGAAGAAGCGCTGACACTCACAAGGAGGGAACGGAGATGTTGCGAGTCGTGTTGCTGAGTCTCGCCGCCATCGTGGTGGTGGCGTGCATCGTGATCGCGCTGCAGCCCGCGGAGTTCGCGATCGAGCGCTCGGCGCTGATCCGCGCGCCCGCCCCCGTGATCTACCCGCACCTCGCGAGCTTGCGCGCGATGAATCAGTGGTCGCCGTTCGCGCAGGGCGACCCGCAGATGTCGCTGACTTATTCGGGCCCCGAGTCGGGCGTGGGCGCGGGCTCCGCGTGGGACAGCAAGCAGATGGGCAAGGGCAGCTCGACCGTCACCGCCGCGAAGCCGAACGAAGCTGTCGAGATGCGCCTCGAGTTTCTCGCGCCGATGAAGGCCACGAACCGCGCGCTGTTCACGCTCGCGCCCGAAGGTGACTCGACCCGAGTCACTTGGCGCATGGAGGGCACGAACGGCTTCCTGGGCAAGGCGTTCAGCCTGGTCATGGGCATGGACAAGGTGGTCGGCGGCGAGTTCGAGAAGGGACTGGCGTCACTGAAGACGATGGCCGAGGCGGAAGCCGCCGCGCGTGGCTAGGGCACTCACGCCGCGTGGTAAGCTCGGCGCATGCGAGACTCCGAGGCCGACGAGTTCGTGACCTATCTGATCGAGCGCTTCCAGGGCGAGGTGTACGGCGAGGCCGTGTTCGTCGGTCTGGCCGAGGCCGAGCCCGACCCCGAGGCGCGCTGGAAGTGGCGCGTGCTCGAGACACTCGAGCGCGAGACCAAGGAGTATCTCGATCGCGCGCTGCGCGCGCGCGGTCACGAGGTGAAGCCGAGCGAAGAGAGCTGGGCGCAGGGCCTGAAGTTCGGCAAGCGCCTGGCCACCGTGCCGCGCCCCGTGTTCATGGCCGGCTTCCGCAGCGAGGTGCTGAAGTTCGTGGCCGAGTACGAGGCCGCCGAGGCGCTCGCCCCCGCCGACGGGCGAACCGTCGCGCAGCGAGTGACCGCGCACGAGCGGGCGATCCTCGACTTCGCGGACCTCGAGCTCGCGGGGCGCGGGAACGAGTCGGCCGCGCCCGTGCTCGCCCTGCTCGCGAACCCGCCCGCCGCGCTCCGTCAGTGACTCAGCGCCACCAAGGCGCGGCCGGCGCCGCGGGCGGCGGCGTCTCGGACGACGTGCCGTGCTGGCGCGGGCCGTCCAGTCCGGCCACGAGCAAGGCCGTCGCGTCGTCCGCGACGTTCTGCACGGCGGCCTCGGCGCAGTCGCGAATCACGAGCTCCTTGGCGTCGTCGCGCTCCACGACCGCGTGACCCGTGGCCGCCTGCGAGCTCAGCCGCTTCATGTCGCGGCCGAAGCGCTCGACCACGACCGACAGCGCGCAAGTGACTCGGTACGAGCCGTCGCGCGTCTCCGCGAGCGCGATCGTGCTGCTCTGGATGTCGAAGCGAATCACTCGCCCGAACTCACCCGTGTAGGGCTGCCGCTCGGCGCGCTCGGCCGTGCGGTAGGTGCCTTGCACGCTGCGGAACAGCGCGCCGCACAGGGGCTCGCCCAGCTCGAGCTTGAAGTAACTCGCGCGCGCGACGTGACTCAAGAGGGCGTCGCTGCACATCACGCCCGCTTTTTCGGACGACTTGTCCGGGACCGAACGGCTGGGCGAGATGGCGTGAGACATCTCGATCGTCCGCACGCAAGCAGTGAGTGAGAAGGCGGCGAGGAGGAGGAGGACCTGCCGGCGCATCATGCGAGACGTGTCGGCAGCCTCGCCGCCTTCCTTGTGGCGTGGATCACTCGGATTTGGCTTAGAAATTGCCCGCCTGGTAGTCGGCGATCGCCTGGTCGATCTCGGCCTCCGTGTTCATCACGAAGGGCCCGTAACCGACCACCGGCTCGCGGATCGGCTCGCCGGCGAGCACGAGCGCCGAGAGCTGGCTCTCCGCTCGCAACATGACTCCCGCGCCTTCGGGGTCGAAGACCGCGAGGTCGCCCGGCCCGAGCCGAGCGCCGTCCGCGAGATCCGCCCCGCCCCTGCGCACGAGCAGAGCCGCCGAGTGACCCGCGGGCACCGGCAGGTCGAGTGTCTCGCCCGCGCGGAGCCGCACGTCCCAGAGCTCGACCGGCGTGAACGTCCGCGCCGGCCCGCGCGCGCCGGCGTACTCACCGGAGATCACGCGCACCTCTCCCGCGCCGTCCCGCAGCGAGACACTCGGGATCTGCCCGGCCAGCAGCGTCTGGTAACTCGGAGGAGTCATCTTGTGCTTTGTGGGCAGGTTGACCCAGAGCTGCACCATCTCGAGCGCCCCGCCCTCGCGCGTGAACTCGAGTGAGTGCTTCTCTTCGTGCAGGACACCAGAGCCCGCGGTCATCCACTGGACGTCGCCGGGGCCCACGCGGCCGGAGTTTCCGGCCGAGTCGCGGTGCTCGACTTCGCCCTGATACACCACGGTCACGGTCTCGAAGCCGCGGTGTGGATGGAAGTCCACGCCGCGCGGGCGAGCCGCGGGCGCGAAGTCCTCCGGCCCCGCGTAGTCGAGCAAGAGGAACGGGCTCGGGGGCGCCTGCCGGTCGTGGTACGAGAACAGCGAGCGCACGGGAAAGCCGTCGCCCACCCAGTGCCCGGGTACGTTCTTGCGCAGCGAGAGCAACTTTTTCATGTGGCTCAGATGCCCGGCGGTTTCAGCCGATGGGAGTCGCGAAGGGGGCAGCCGTGGCGGCGACTCCGTCCATCAAGGGCACCGTGTTTCTCGCGCTGGTCGAGGACGTGCAGAAGCTCCTCGCCAAGAAGGCGGTGAAGCGCGAAGAGCTCGGGCGCTGGCTCCAGCCCAAGGACCTATCGTGCGTCGACTCCGCCGTTCACGCGCACGAGTGGTACGACATACGCCTGTACGCGCGGCTGTCCGAGCTCCTGCGCGACGTCGAGGGCAAGGGCAGGAACGAGTATCTCGTGAAGCGCGGCGAGCGCAGCGCGCGGCGCCTGATCGACGGGGGGCTCTACTCGCAGCTCGAGTATCTGCAGGCCGCGAGCTTCGGGAGACAGAGTGACCCGAAGGAGCGCTTCGCCGCGTTCGGCCGCGACCTGGCGCGCACGACGACTCTGTCGGCCAGCATCCTGAACTTCAGCAAGTGGGCCGCGAAGCCCGATCCCGCGCAAGCGAACCGCTGGCTCATGGAAGTCAGCGAGGCTCGCGACTATCCCGAGACACTGGCCTGGGCGACGCTCGGCTTCACCAACGAGCTCGGCCGCACCAAGCGCAAGGAAGACATCTGGACCTGGGAGCGGCCCGAGCCCGCGCGCATCGTGTTTCGGATGGTGAGAGATCCCTGAGTCACTCGACGCGAGCTCCGCCGCTGCCAAGTAGGAGCGGCGAGGGAGATCGATCTCGCCTCCATCTCTAGGCTGATTAGCTGACTCGGGCGCGTTTAGTCGGCTAGAGCCTCGGGGCCGGGCCGGGCGCGCGTAGCGGGCATTCGAGCCGGCCAGAGGTGACTGCACCGAGCTAGAGGCCCATTGCCGAGCGACCATGCCCGCGGCGCGCCCGGCCCGGCCCCGAGGCGCTCGTGGAGACGAGTCACTGCGGCGGAGGCGCCGTGCGGGGAACTCGGTAGCCTCCGCCGCAGCTCTCCGCTACAGCGTCTTGAGATACTCCAGGATCGCGAGTCTCTCCTGGTCGGTGAGCACCGAGTTGAACGTGTGCCCGCCGTTGCCCTGCCCGTACATGTACACGTTGTAGATCTTGCGGTTCTCGATGTCGGTGTTCGTGATCGTCGGCGGGAACAGCACGTTCCAGGCTAGGACCACGTTCGAGTACAGCCCGTGGATGATGTCGTTGTACCAAGAGGCCAGCGCGTCATCGTCCGGGTTGCAGCGCACATACGGCGACGGGAACCAGTTCAAGATGTTCGGGTTCTGACACGTGATCGTGTCGTACTTGAACCCGAGCTTCGTCGTGTCGTACGCCGACATACTCGTGTCGTAGCCCATGATCACGCGGCCGGTCTGATCCCAGCGCGGTGACTTCGAGCGGCGCTTCCACAGCGGCTTGCGGTCGGTGGGCTTCAGCACCTCCCACACGTTCGGCACCGAGCCGTTGTGCATGTACGGAGCGGACGCCCATACCCCGTACAGCGGCGGCGCGAGATACCCGAGCTCGCGGCTGCCGCGCAAGTCACTCCGGTTCTGCGGACCGCACTCGTTCGGCGTGCCGCGCGTGGTGGGATAGCCGAAGAAGTTGGTCGCGCCCGCGACCTGCACCGCTTCGTTGTTCGCCTGCTGGCGCACCGCGTCGGTCTGGATGATCCGCTGCGGCGTGATGTAACTCGCCATGCCCTCGAGCTTGGGCGTCGCGAGGAACGTCGGATCGTTCACGTATCTCGGCGCGTACGCGCCGTGACAGCTCGCGCACGAGCCGTTGCCCTCGGTGGGCCGCGCGACGGGGTTCGTGCGGCTCCACAGGTTCAGCGTGTGGAACAGCACCGCGCCCTGCTCCGCGAGCGCGGTGTTGATCGCCGCCGGGTAGACCGGCGCCTTGAGTGTCTCGATCCACGTGTTCGCATCGGGGCCGTGCGTGCGCATCCACGTCTGGCCGGCCTCGGAGAGCGGTCCGCCGAGATTCCCGAACAGCCCGAGGAACGGCGTGTAGAACACCATGTCGACGCGCGGCGCGTCCATCGGGAAGACGCCGTCTTGGAACTTCACCGCGCGGTGACCCATGTTCCACCACGCCGGCGTGTCGATGCCCGCGGTCGAGCCCGACGCGAGTAACCCGAGCACGACGTCGAGCGGCAGCGTCCCGGTGTCCGGGAAGATGAACGCGAGATTGATGTCACTCGCGTTGTTGGTGCCGCGCGTGCGAGTCAGGTTCGCGAACGTCGCGAGACCGGGGGCATACAAGAGCGGCAACCCGTCGCGCAGCAGGATGTGGATATCCTGGAGGCTGTTGCCGCCACCGGGCGCGTACGTCCCGTTCACGGCTCCCGAGTGACACGCGTGACAAGTGATTCCGATTCGCCCGCTCCACGTGCCATCGCCGTTGCGCAGCTGCGTGAACATCTCGGGCAGCCGGCCGGTGCCGCCGTTCGTGCGGTTCGGGTCTTCGAACGGCTTCGGATACGGATTGCGCCCAGTGCCGAAGGCTGAGCCGTACCGCTCGGCGACGAGGTCGTCGAAGTTGTCGGGGCGGATCAGGAAACCACCCCACGACAGCCAGAGTGAGTTGTACTGAGCCGCGGTCATGGTCGACGTGCCGAACACGGACTCGAGCGTGTTCGGGTTGTTGCCCGTGAACAGCGCGCCGACGCCGTTCGCGCCGGTGTCGAGCACTGCGTTTCCGCGGTTGAACCGCGCGCGCAGCTCGCCGCAGGTCGTCGGATGTCCGGCTTCCTGCACCGCGACCGGGTCCAAGTGACAGTCCTTCCAGAACGCATTGAACGCGACCGCGCGGCCGGTGCCGACGCCCGGCTGCACGAGTGAGCGCGGATCCGGCGGCAGCGCCGTAGAATCCGCTCTGCCCACGCACCAATCCCAGAGCCACGAGCCGCCCCGGGAGCTCTTGATCAAGTCAGTCGCGGCGGGCGCGGCGCTCGAGAAACCCAACCCACACACGAACACCAGCGCGCCGAGAATGCGAAACAGTCCGTTCGACACGATGATCGCCTCCCTCATGTCCGACCCCGACTGGTCGGACGTGCGCATTCTCGTGCTAGGATTCGTAGTAACGCAAGAGTTTTGTTGTTACTGAGGTTCCGATGGCCCGACGCACCCCCAAGAAGAGAGCCGTGAGAAGCCCCGTTTCCGAGCCGGACGCGGCGCGCGTCCGCGACCGCATCCTCCTCGCCTTCTCGTCGAAGGCGAAGCGCTCGGGCATTCGCGCGGTGGTGATGGGCGAGCTCGTCTCCGACCTGCGGATGAGCGCGATGACGCTCTACAAGCACTTCCCGTCGAAGAACGAGCTGGTGTCCGCGATGGTCGACGCCTGGGCGCTCGAGCTCGCGGCGATCGACGCGCTCGACCTGGGTCACGTGAGTGACTGCGCCGAGGCGCTCGAGCGGCTACTCGCGTGGGCGCACGCCTGGACCGCGAACCTGGCGAACGTGTCTCCCGCCTTCTTCCAAGATCTGCACCGCGATCACCCCGAGAGCTGGGCGCGCTTCAACTCACAGATCGAGAAGCGGAAGCTCGCCGCCGCGCCGATCCTCGGGCCGTTCCTGCGCCCCGACCTGAATCCCGCGATCGCGCTGCGCATGCTCGACTTACTCGTGACCGAGGCGGCCGACCCGCGCTTCGTCGAACGGCTCGGTGTGTCTCGCCGCGAGGCCGTGCACACCGCGGTGTCGATCTGGGGCGCGGGCGCGCTGCAGTCGGAATCCGCGCTTCGCGCGCTGCCGGGCCAGAAACAGACGGAGTAGCTCGCCGGGTAGACTTGCGCGCAGGAGGGGATGCCCATGCGCGTGCTCGTGTCTCTCGCCCTGCTCTCGCTCGTGGCCTGCGCCGGCACGAAGCCGAGTCAGCCGCCGGCCGCGGCGGTAGTGAGTCCGCAGAGCCCGTACACGTTCAAGCTCGGCTATCCGACCGCGAGCACGATCGCGAAGGCGTACGACGACGCGGACCTCGCGCGCGCGGTGCAGTGCTACCGGTTCTTCTATCCGACCGTGTCCGGCGCGGCGATCCTCCAGGGGAACCGCGACATCGGCGCGGTCCCGAACCGAGTGTTCAGCGCGATCGACGGTCAGCCCAGACACATGGGCTTCACGCTCAACTCGGACACGCCGTACGGATTCATCGGGCTCGATCTGTCGAAGGGGCCGATGGTGGTCGAGCTGCCCGCGGGGCCGCTGATCGGCGTCGCGGTCGACGTCAACCAACGCTGGGTCGGGGACATGGGCCTGCCGGGGCCCGACGCCGGCAAGGGCGGGAAACACTTGCTGCTACCGCCCGGCTACAAAGGGAAAGTCCCGCGCGGTTACTACACCTGGAGCTCGACGACGAACCTGGTGACCGCGGGCGTGCGGTCACTCCCGGTTGGCGGAGACGTGAAGGCCGCCCTGCAGCGCATCTTCACCGTGAAGGTCCGCCCACTCACTCCCGCGAAGGGCTGGAAGACGCCGATCTGGAAGGACCTCACCGAGACACCGCAGAACACCACGCCGCTCGCGTACGAGGAGACACTCGAGTACTGGCAGGTGCTGCACGGCGTGCTCGAGACCGAGCCGCCCTTCGAGCCGTACCGGAGTTACTACGGCGAGCTCGCGGCGCTCGGCATCGAGAAGGGCAAGCCGTTCCAGCCCGATGCGCGCATGAAGGGGATTCTCGAGCGCGCAGCGCTGATCGGAAACGGACAGATGCGCGTGCAGTCATTCGCGGACCGCCGCCCCGATCGAGTCGTGTGGCCCGATCGCAAGTGGGAGTGGGTCGGGCTGCAGCCAGACAGCGGTGACCTCGAGGCGCCCAACTATCTCGACGTCGCTGCGCGAGAGGTGTGGTTCTATCAAGCGATCGGCGCGTCGCCCGCGATGTTCCGGCGCAAGGCCGGCGGTGGATCGGTCTACTGGCTCGGCCTGCGCGACGGCAAGGGCGAGTATCTCGACGGCGGCAAGAGCTACAAGCTCACCGTGCCGCTGCCGGTGCCGGGCAAGCTGTTCTGGTCGGTGACCGTGTACGACGCCGACTCGCGCAGTCAGATCGCGACCAAGCAGGGCAAGGCCGCGCTGCGCTCGCTCTTCGAGGTGAAGGACGCCAAGGGCGAGAGCGTGGATCTGTATTTCGGCCCGAGCGCGCCGTCGGGCCAGGAGGGTCACTGGATCCAGACACTCCCGCGCAAGGGCTGGTTCGCGTACTTCCGCGTGTACGGGCCCGAGGCGGCGGCGTTCGACGGGAAGTGGAAGCCTGGTGACTTCGTGCAGCAGTGAGTCGCGTAGCTGAGAGGTGGCTCCGAGCCGCGGCGCTCGCGCTGTGCGCGTGTCTCGCTCTCTACGGGCTCGATCGGCCCAAGCTCTGGATCGACGAAGCAGAGACCGCGTTGCTCGCGCGCAGCATACTGGTTCACGGCGTCCCGAAGGCGCGGGTCGGGAGTGACTTGATCTCGCAGGAGATCGGCCGTGAGTTCGGGCCCGACCTCCTGTGGAGGTGGACGCCCTGGCTCGACAAGTACGTGGCGGCCGGCTCGTTCGCGATCGGCGGCGAGAGCACGCGCGCGGCGCGCATGCCGTTCGCGCTGCTCGGCGTCGCCGCGGTCGCATCGGTGTACGTGCTGGCGTTCGGCCTGTTCGCCGACCGGCGGATCGCGCTTCTGTCGCTCGTGTATCTCGGCACGTCCGTGCCGTTCCTCCTGCACGTCCGTCAGTGCCGGTACTACGCGCTCGCGATCCTGGGAACGGTGTGGGCGGTGCACTTCGCCGCCGGCTGCGTCCGCGGTGCGGGGTGGCGTGCGCCGCTGGGAGTCGCGGCCGCACTCACTCTCGTCTTTCATGCGAACTATCTGACGTTCGCCGCGCTCTCGGTGTCACTCGCGTCCGCGACTTGGGTGCTCGGGATCGACCGCGCCGGCGCAGGGCGCATGCTGCTCGCGGCGGCGCTCGCCGCGCTGTTCAACGCGCCTTGGCTGTTCGTGCTCGACGTCGCGGGAAAGTCGGATCTCGTCGCGACCTTCCATCCCGAGTATCTCGCGGAGTACGGAGCGCTCCTGGTTCGCTACGGCTTCCCGCTCGCGGCGCTCGCGGCGTTCGCACTCCTCGCGGCAGTCACTCGCCGTTGGCGCGAGCCGGCGGCCGAGTGGCGGGCTCCGGTCTTCCTCGCGCTGCTGCCCTTCGCATACGTCCTGGTGCTCTGCCTCGGTCCGCTGCGCTTCTTCCGCTACGCGGCCAATCTGCTGCCGGTGTTCGCCGTTCTGCTCGGCTGGCTCTCGGTGCGCGCGTACGAAATGCAGCGCGCCGCCGGTGGAGCGCTCGCCGCGCTCCTGTTGGTGACTGGGATCTTCGCGGAGCTGTCCGCCGCTCCCACGCGCTACGGAGGTGACTTCAGCCCCGGCCGGACGAGCCGCACGCTCGACTGGGTGTTTCCGCTCGGGAACTTCCTGACCGAGCTGACTCACCCGTTCGAGGGCGCGATCGGGCAAGTCACAGAGCTGGTCGCCGCGCACGCGCACCGAGGCGACCGCATGTACGTCTCATACGAAGATCTGGTCGCGCGCTTCTATCTCACGGGTGTCGAGGTGCGGGGAGGCCAGTCGGGTGAGTCACTCGCGGGCTGGGGCCCGCCGGAGTGGATCTTCACGCGGCGCTTCTTCCGGTTCATCGGGCCCGAGGTCCCGGGCTCCGACGCCCAGGCCGTGCTCGACTGGCTCGAGCGCGCGGTTCCATGGTCGGAGTACGAGGCGCTCGAGCTTCCGGTGCCGGACCTGCCCGGTGTCTCGATCCCCGAGCCGCAGTGGCACTGGTTCGTGCCGCCGACGGGCGGCGACCGAGCGGTCCTCGCGCGTCGCCAGGCCCCGCGGGCGCGCTAGCTCCGCAAGCGTCCGAGATAGGGCGCAAACCGTCCCGCGCGCGCCGCCCATATCTCGAAGCGCGCGCCGTGAGTCGCTCTCAAGTACGGCTCCTCGACGGCGCGCACCTGGAGCTCGACGCCGAGACACAGCGCCGCGACCGCGGCCCAGGCCCACGCGCTGGGAGTCACCAGTGCTTGGCCGAAAGCGAACGACGCCATGCCGGAGTAGATCGGGTTGCGGATCGCGCCGTAGATGCCCGCCTGCACGAGCTCCGTGCGCTCGGTCGGATCGACGCCGATGCGCCACGCCGCGCCCATGCGCCACTGAGCGGCGAGCGTGAGTGACAGGCCCGCGAGCATGACGCCGATGCCGAGCGCCGCGGTCGCGGAGTGACTCGCGGGCGCCGCGAAGGCGCCGATCACTAGCAGCGGCGCCGAGGCGAGCATGAGCGCGCGCGCCGCTGCCTCGGCTCGAGTGTGTGGCCGGCCGAGCCGCCAGCCGCTGTCTCCCGTCCGCCGCCACTGGACCCACGTGCGCAGGCCGAAGGCCGCGATCAGGAAGGCCAGATCGAGCGCGAACAGCAGCGTCTTCATGTCGGCTATGATGCGAGTAATCCCTCGCTTTTGGTACTCGCCTTTCCATGCCGAAGCCCGCGACGGAAAAGCGCCTGCGACCGAGGAAAACGCCGCGCCAGACCCGCGCGGTGGATACGCAGGCTCGCATTCTCGACGCCGCGCGCCGCGTGTTCGCGAAGCACGGCTACGCGGCAGGCACGACCAACCGCATCGCCGACGCGGCGGGTCTCTCCGTGGGCTCGCTGTATCAGTACTTCCCGAACAAGGACTCGATCCTGGCGGCGCTGGTGCGCGAGCACATCGCCGAGGGCACACGGGAGCTTCTTGCCGCGACGCGCGACGCGGAGGCGGATTTCGAGTCACTCGTGCGGCGCGTGGTGACTTCGCTGGTCGAGGTCCACGCCCGCGACCGCCGCCTGCACCGCGTGCTGTTCGAGGAGTCACCCCGCCCCGAGTCGCTGCGCGCGGAGCTGCGGCGGCTCGAGGAGTCCGCGGTCGCGCTCGTCGCCGCGCGGCTCGCGGCCGCCCTGCCCACGCGGCCCGACCACGAGCTCGTGGCGCGCATCGTCGTCACCGCGATCGAGTCACTCGTGCACCGGCTGGTGGCCAGCGACCTGCCGCTCGACCCACGCCGCTTCACTGAAGAGGTGACTCGGCTCGTGGCGGGCTATCTCGCGCCGCGCTAGCTCGCGGCGCGCGGATCCAGCCGCAGCAGGAGCCGCTGCGGAAAGCCGGTGAGCACGCGGAACACGAACGGCAGCGCGTGCTGCTGGTTCACCTTGCCGTATTCGTCGCCCTCGACCTGGACGGCTCGGTAGTCCTTCTTCTCGCCGGCCAGAGTGACTTGCACGTCGGGGTTGGCGACGGCGCGGCGATACCAGGCGCGCGGCCAGTGATTCACCGCGACGTACAGCTTGCCATCGCTCTCCAGCTTCGCGACCACGCGGTCGTGCGATTTCCCGTCGGGCTCGAAGGTCGTGATGACGATCGTGCCGTCGTTCGTGGGCTGCATCGTTCCGATCAGTGACTCGAACGCGACCACGATCCCGACGTACACCACGAGCAGGATCGCGAGAATCTTGACCACCCTCATGACTCACTTCCCCCTTTCTGGAAACTTGGCGTGACGCGCGCCGGCGATGAACACCGCCAGCCGCGCGGTCTTCGTGCCTCGATTGTGCCAGGCGTGCCGCGTGCCGTTCTGCACCACCGTGTCACCGGGGCGCAGGTGCACCTCTTTGCCGTCGTCGAGCTCGAGCCACACTTCGCCGTCGAGCACGACCTCGAAGTCGATCGTATCCGTCGTGTGCATGCCGGGCGCGCCGGGCTCCATGTAACTCATGAGTCCGGGCAGCTTCGCCTCGAGCTCGCGCGTCGCGGCCGCCAGATCACTCGGCTGCGCGGCCGCCGAGCTCTGCGGCGGCAGCGAGAACATCCCGAAGCGGAAGCCACCGATCGGCGGGAAATAAGTCGGCTGCGCGGGCTCGGCGCCGTCGTCCGGAAACGCCGGCGCGCGCTCGCCGCCCCACAGCTTGTGAAACTCGGAGCCGGGCAGAAGCTCGGCCGTGACCGGCTCGACTTCGCGATGGGAGACGAACACGGCCTTGCCGGAGCGGTCGTGACCCGTGACTACGCGGCGCACTCTCATCGCGTCCCTCCTCGGGACTCATGATCGCACGCCGGCGCGGATCGCGGCGCCGACGCTCCGGAGCACCGCGCGCGCCGATCGTGAGCAGGCCTCGAGGTCGCGCTCGAGCCACTCGGACGGCGGCCCCGCGGCCAGCGCGTCGAGTGACTCGAGCTCGCTCTCGAGCTGTGCGCGCACGTCGGGCCGCGAGGGCGGACACAGCTTCGCCGCCTCGCTGAGCAGCCACAGGAGCTCGTGCACCACGCGCAGGGCGAGGAACGCCTCGTCGCGCCGCTCCGAGTCTTCGTCGGGGCCGAACGCGCGAGTGACTCGCGGCCCCGCGCCGTAGCACTCGTACGCCGCGCAGCCCGCGAAGCCCTGCCCCACGAGGTCGTCGTGAATCTGGCAGCGGCAGTCACTCGAGAGATGCGGGCAGGCCATGCCCGCCGGCTTGTCGAGTCCGAAGTGCTCGGACACCTCGAACGACGTGGCGATGCAACACAGCCCGGCGCAGCTCGCGCAGTCGGAGACCAGATCGGGTCGACGCATGGTCGCCAGCCCAGCAGGGCCGGCGAAGTGCGGTCACCTTATCAGGAACTCCAGGTGTATGTCCTCCGGCTCGAGCGCGAACAGCGCAGGGTCGACTTCAGCCGTGACTCGGCAGCCGCGCCGAAGATAGAAGTCGATCGTGTTCTGCGAGGGAGTCGCCGACACGTACATGCTGCGCGCGCCGAGCTCCCGGGCGCGCGCCGCCGCGCGCTCGAACAGCGTCCGGCCGAGCCCCGACTTCCGCTGCGAGTGACTCACGTGCAGGAACTCGAGCTGGAGCTTGTCGCGCCGCGCGCCGATGAAGCGGCTCTCGAGCACCGACGCGCCCACGAGTGTCTCGCCGTCGAACGCGCCCCAACACGTCCCGCCACGCTCGAGACAGTCGAGCAAGAGCGGGCCGTAGCGCTCGCGCTCGCCCGGCGGCCAGCCCCGAACGTCGTGCCGCTCGTTCCGCAGCACGAGCTCACCGCGCTCGACCGAGTAGACCCGCTCGACGAGCTCCGTCCGGTCGATCGACCAGATCGAGGCCAGCTCGTGCCGAGCCAACGCCCGGATCCTCGACTCACTGTGTGTCACGTACCCGAAATGTTACTCGGCTTGATACTATTTCCGAACCGTGAAAGTGCCCGCGGCAAGTGGGTTCGTAGGCCGTCGCCTCGAGCTGACCGCGTTGCGCCAGTCACTCGAGCTGGCCGTGGCGGGGCGCGGCAGCTTCGCGCTCCTGTCCGGCGATGCCGGCGTGGGCAAGACCCGGCTCGCGGAGGAAGTCGCCGCAGAGGCGCGGCGCATGAAGGCGGACGTCTTCTGGGGCCGCTCCTGGGAGGGCGCCGGTGCACCCGCGTTGTGGCCGTGGCTGCAGGTCCTGCGCGGCTGGCTCGAGAGCCGCGAGGGGGACGAGCTGCGGTCCGAGCTGGGCAGTCACGGCGGCTTGCTCGCGCACGTCGTACCGGAGCTGCTGGAGCGTCTGCCGGGCCTCGAGCTGACTCCGCTTCCCGAGGGTGAGGCGGGGCGTTTCCGGCTCCACGACGTGGTCGCGAGCGTGCTGCGGCGAGTCAGTCGCACGCGCGCGCTGCTACTCGTGGTCGACGACGTTCCCGCTGCGGGGCTTCAGCTCCGACGAGGTTCGCGATCTGGTCCGCGAAGTCGCGGGATTGACTCCGTCGACGGGCGTCTTGGCTGCGCTGCTCGAGCACACCGACGGGAATCCGTTGTTCGTGCGCGAGATGGCGCGGTTGCTCGCCGACGACGGCGCGCTGGAAGCGGGAGCGACTCACTCCGCCCGTCTACGAGAGATTCCCACCGGCCTGCAGGACACCATCCGCCGCCGCTTCGAGCGCCTCCCGCCGGACTGCGCAGCCGTCCTGGCGCGCGCCGCGGTGCTCGGCCGCGAATTCGACGTGCGAGCGCTCGAGCGGATGCTGAACACGGGATCGAGTGTCTCGACCTCGAGCGCCCTCGATGCGGCCGCCGCGCGCGGCTGATCGGCCCAGTGACCGGCGCGCCGGGTCGACAGCGTTTCGCGCACGCGTTGTTGCGCGACACGTTGTATCTCGACCTGCCCGTCTCGGAGCGCGCTCGACTGCACGCGTCCGCGGGCCGCGCGCTCGAGGACCTGTACGGAGCTGACCTCACCCCCCATCTCACCGAGCTCGCGCAGCACTTCCTCGCCGGCGCGGAGCAAGTCGGCGCCGACACTGCGCTGCGCTACGCCGCGGCTGCGGCGCGCCGCGCGACGGAGCTACGCGCGTACGAGGAAGCAGCGAGGCTCTACGAGCAGGCCCTGGCTTCTCTCGACCTCGGGTCGAGTGAACGCGGCGAGCGCGACCGTGCGACTCAGCGGGTCGAGCTCCTGCTCGCGCTCGCGGACGCCCGCAGCATGGCTTCCGACGACGCGCGCGCCCGCGCGAGTTACTTCGGGGTCGCGGAGCTCGCGGACCGCCTCGGCCTTGCCGAGCCGCTCGCGCGCGCCGCGCTGTGGGCCGGCGGGCGCGGCGACATGGCGGGCCTCCCCGATCCGCGACTCATTGCGCTCCTCGAGCGAGCGCTCGCGGCGCTCGGTCCGCGCGACTCGGCGCGTCGCAGTCAGCTCCTGAGTCGCCTGTCGGGCGCGCTCACGCTCGTACCCGGAACTCTCGAGCGGCGCATGCAGCTGTGCGACGCGGCGGAGAAGGCGGCGGAGGTCGCCGGCGACGCCGACTCACTCGGGCTGGCACTCGTCGCCCGTCAACTCGCACTGTGCGGGCCCGGCGGCCTCGACGAGAGACTCGCGCTCGGCGAGCGCCTGCTCTCTCTCGCGCGCGCGAGAGGGTCGCGCGAGTCACTGGCCATGGCGCTCTTGTGGCACGCGAAGACCCTGCTCGAGACCGGGGAGATCCAGCGCGCCGATGAGGCAATGCAGGAGTTCGCGGCGCTCGCCAACGAGCTGGCGCAGCGCTCCTATCAAGTCCACGTCGCAGGCTGGCGCGCGATGCGCGCGACCTTCGAAGGGCGCCTCAGCGAAGCCGAGTCACTCGTCGCCGCGATGCTCGCCGCCGGGGCGCACGCCGACCCGATGAACACGCCGCTGCGCTACGCCTCGCAGATGTACGGCCTGCGCCGCGAGCAGGGACGGCTCGGGGAGATGGCCCCCGGGCTGCTCGACATCGTCGCGTCTCTCCCGGCGTTGCCGAGCATGCGGGCCGGCACCACCCTCGCGGCGCTCGAGGCCGGGCGCGCGGGCGAGGCGCGCGCCCAGTTCGAGATACCGGGCAGCAGCGTCGCGCCCGGTCTGCCATCGGGCTTCTCGAATCTCGGTTCGGACCTCTTCGCAACCGGCCAGAACGTCCCCACGCTGAACGGCGGAAGAACGGCCGGCACGAGCTTCTCGGCGCCGCAGATCGCGGGCCTCGTGAGTTACTTGTGGCTCGTGTCGCCAGATCTGCGCGCGAAGCCGGTGGCGAGCACCATCGCATCGATCCTCGCGAACGTGAATCCGTCGACCAAGCAGCTCGACGCCTACGCGAGCGTGCTGTCACTCGACGAAGCCGTCGCAGTGACTCCCGCGACGGCGAAGATCCGCCTCGCGATCCTGGACGTCGACCCGCCGCCGCCGAGCAGCCCGCCGCGCAACCCGCCCCCACGCGTCTTCGCGTTCAACGAGGACGACTTACAGGAGTTTCACGACCACTACGTCAGCGGCGGAGTGCCCGTCGCTGGCTCAAGAGACTTCAGCCGCCTCGACCTGAACGGCGACGGCTTCACGGGCGGGCCGACGAGCGCGCGCTTCGATCTCGATCCCACAGGGTCGCTTCGGTTCGGCGCCGCGACCTACGGCAGGTCACCGTGCAGATCGCCGGAGCCTCGAAGAGCTTCGACGAGAATCAGGTCACGGACGCCGACGTGGTGTGCTTCTACGGGAACAGCGGCCTCTACACGGGTGATCCGGCGAAGCGAGACAAGATACTCGCCGATCTCTGCAGCGGCCCAAGCGCCACCTTCGCCGGCACGATCACGAAGCAGACGAGCTTGAACCTGACGATCTGCAGCAACCCGGGCTGCCTGATCGAAACCCAGGTCACAAACGAGACCTGGAGCGTGAAGCTCGTCTCGCAGCCGAACGGCTCGTTCAAGGGGAGCGGCTCGATGACTTACACGGCGAGTTTCGTGAACGATGGTGTCGGCGCGGACGGTCGAACCTGTCACGTCGATGGTTCTCAGACCGGCACCGCCCCGGGAATCGACTACTCCGGGACGATCTCCTCACCCGGAGTGCTGAGCAGTTTCCTTACGTTCTCGAACTCGTTCACGCAGACGTGCGACGGCGTGACGACCTCTCAAAGCAACGTCGATACGAATGGGGTCGGCCTCCCGCCGCCCGCCCTCGTCTTCGGCAGCGACGGCCAACTGACCGCGCTCGACTGGGACATTCACAGCACGGCGAACCAGGGGACCGGCGTCACCACGGAAGACATCACGGGACGACTCAACCGCGTTCCCTGAGTGGTGGTGTGTAAGACTCGCGCGGCGGCGCGCCGCCGCCGGAGGACCGATGCCGATCTCCATCTACGACGCGAGCGTTCCCGTCTTCGTCCGCATGCTCACCAACGTGGGCGCGTGGCTCGACAAGGCCGAGGCCCACGCCGCCGCGAAGAAGTTCTCGTCGACGAACTATCTCGCGATGCGACTCACTCCCGACATGCTTCCCTTCTCTGCGCAGATCGGGATCGCGACCGACACGGCGAAGTTCGCGGTCGCGCGGCTCGCGGCGGTCGACCCGCCCAAGTGGCCCGATGACGAGAAGTCACTCCCCGAGCTGCGCGCGCGCGTGCAGAACGCGCTCGACTATCTGCAGTCGATCCCCGCCGCGAAGCTCGAGGGCGCCGAGTCACGCGAGGTCCAGATCCCCATGGGCCCAGGCCGCACCGTGAAGCTCACCGGCGCGGCGATGCTGCACGGCTTCTCGCTCCCGAACTTCTTCTTCCACGTGACCATGGCCTACGCGCTATTGCGCGCGGGCGGCGTCGAGCTCGGGAAGACGGACTATCTCGGCGCGGTGACCTAGTCGGCGGCTGAGTCACTCAAGTATCGGCGCGAGTGACCCGAGAAGTCGCGCATGGGGAAGACGAAGGGCTCCGTCGTGCTCCACGCCGTGAAGCCGCTGCGCAAGCAGCGCGCGGCCGCGCTCGGCGTGTTGCCGCCCGCGCTTCACCACTATCTCGAAGAGCGCATCGTGGTCGCGGTCTGGTACCCCGAGGAAGACCTGAAGCAGCTGATGAGCGCGGTCGCCACCCTGATGGGCGGGCCGCGGGAACAGGTGTTCGACGTGATCGGCGCCGTCCTCGCGCAGAGTCACATGGAAGGGCTGTACGCGGACCTGAAGGACCGGAGCCCCGGCCTGCGCGCACACACGAACTGGAAGACACAGCACGACACCGGAACGCTCTCGGTCGTCAGCGAGTCACCGACGGCGATCACGTACGAGCTGGTGGGCTGGGACCACGCTTCGCGCGACTACTGCCGCGCGATCAACGCGTATCTCACGGAGCTCCAGCGAATGTCCGGCGATCGCAACCCGCGCAGTGACCACACGACCTGCCGCACCCGGGGCGGCGACCGGTGCGTGTGGGTGGTCTCGCGCGAGGCCGACTAGCCGTCGCATGCGGGCCCGCACGCAGACGGGCCACTGACACGCGACTCACTCGGATCGCCACAATCTCCTCGGGCGGAGGCGTCGTAGGGAGCGGTGTAGGGCCGTTCTCCGTGTCATGATCCCGAGCCCGGCAGGTCCCCCCTTTCTCACCCCCACGCAACTTGGGTCGCAAGCCCAACGCGCACCCAGGAAATCCTCCGAATGAAGCAACGGCTCCGCGTCGCGCTCTTCATGGCGCTGGCTTCCGTCGCGATCTCGCTCCCGGCCGCTCCGGCGCGGGCGCAGGTCGAGACCGTCGTCGCCTCGGACGATTTCAACCGCGCGGACGAGCTCCCGTTCGCGACGACCGGCAACTGGGGCCGCACGATCGCCGGCAACTACGACGGCGTCTCCAATCTCACTGGAAACCACGTCACGGCCGGCACGCAGGAGGGGATCTACTACTGGAAGGGCCCCGGCACCTTCAGCAACACGAGTCAGTTCGCGCGCCATCAGGTGCTGGACAGCACGGGCGAGCCGGGCATCGTGCTCCTCGGCGGCGCGGACCACGCGATCCTCTTGAACTGGGGCCCGCCCGGTCCCGGCGCGAACAAGTCGGTGTTCATCTACTGGTACGCCAATGGCCAGGACCAGGGCGTGCTGCAGGTGCAAACCTCGCCGCTCGCCGATGGCGACGTGCTGGAGGGCGTGCTCGACGGCGGGACCATCTACGCCAAGGTCAACGGAGTCACCGTCGCGAGCGTGCCGAACACGACGACGATCGCGTCGGGCACGCCGGGCTTCATCACTTACTTGAATCCCACGCTGCCGACCCTGGTCGCGGGCCTCGATGACTGGCAAGCGGGCACACCCGTCTCGTTCTCGATCAGCGGGACGGTGACCGAGGACGGCCTCGGCAGGAGCGGCGTGCTCGTGACCGCGAGCGGGGGCTTCGCGGGCAGCGCGACCACCGACGTGAACGGGAACTACACGATCGCCGGCGTGCCCGTGAACGCGACGGCGATCACGCTGACGCCGACGCTCGCGGATCACACGATGAGCCCAGTGACTCGCACGGTCGCCGGGCCGGTGACTGGGCCGGTGACCGGACAGGACTTCGTCAGCACGCCGATCGTCTCGTTCCCGATCAGCGGCACGGTCACCGAGGGCGGACTCGGCAAGAGCGGCGTGCTCGTGACCGCGAGCGGGGGCTTCGCGGGCAGCGCGACCACCGACGTGAACGGGGACTACACGATCGCCGGAGTGCCCCAGAACGCGACGGCGATCACGCTGACCCCGACGCTCGCCGGCCGGACGTTCACTCCAGTGACTCGCACGATCGCGGGGCCCGTGACTGCGGACGTGACTGGGCAGGACTTCGTCGGCACGCCGATCCCGATGACGCTCACCATCATCGCCGCGAACGGGACGGTCACGCGAAATCCAGACCTACCCACCTACCCCGCGGGCACCGTGGTCACGCTGACCGCGATCCCGGACGTCGACTACGTGTTCGGCGGCTGGACCGGCGACGTTCCGCCCGGCCAACAAGCCGCCAACCCGCTGCAAGTCACGATGAGTCAAGACCGGACCCTCACGGCGGCGTTCGGCGCTGCGAACGTGATCGCCGCGGACAACTTCAACCGCGCAAACGAGCTGCCCTTCGCGACGACCGGCAACTGGGGCCGCACGATCGCCGGTAACTACGACGGCTTCGCCAACCTCACGGGCAACCACGTCACGGCCGGCACGAACGAGGGGATCTACTACTGGAAAGGGGCCGGCACCTTCAGCAACACGAGTCAGTTCGCGCGCCACCAGGTGCTCGACGCCACGGGCGAGCCGGGCATCGTGCTGTTGGGCGGTCCCGACCACGCGATCCTCTTGAACTGGGGCCCGCCCGGTCCCGGCGCGAACAAGTCGGTGTTCATCTACTGGTACAAGAACGGCGCGGACCAGGGCGTGCTCCAGGTCCAGCCGTCGCCTCTCGCGGACGGCGACGTGCTCGAGGGCGTGCTCGACGGCGGCTTCATCTACGCCAAGGTCAACGGAGTCACCGTCGCGAGCGTGGCGAACACGACGACGATCGCGTCGGGCACGCCGGGCTTCATCACTTACTTGAACCCGCTGCAGCCGACGCTGGTCGCGGGTCTCGACGACTGGGAGGCGGGCACGCCCGTCTCGGTCGCGATCAGCGGGACGGTGACTGAAGGCGGGCTCGGCCGGAGCGGTGTGCTCGTGACTGCGAGCGGCGGCTTCGGCGGCAGTGCGACGACCGACGTGGACGGGAGCTACACGATCGTGGGCGTGCCCGTGAACGCGCCGACGATCACGCTCACGCCCTCGCTCGTGGGTCACACGTTCGCGCCGGTCACGCGCACGGTCACTGGACCGGTGACTGCGAACGTGACCGGCCAGGACTTCGTCAGCACGCCGATCACCGAGGCCGTGCTCACGATCCTGACGAATCACGGCACGGTGACTCGCAATCCCGATCTGTCGCCCTATCCGATCGGAACGGTGGTCACTCTGACCGCCACGCCGGACACCGGCTACGCGTTCGCGGGCTGGAGCGGCGACATACCGCCGGGCCAGGGCGGCGCGAACCCGCTCGTGGTCACGATGAACCAGGACCGGACGATCACCGCGACCTTCGGCTCGGCGGACGTGATCGCATCGGACGACTTCAACCGCGCGAACGAGATACCGCTGTTCGTCGGCGGCAACTGGCTGCAATCATTCGGCGGCGGAACGGCGCACCTGGTCGGCAACCAGATCATGGGAGTCACCAACGACGCGCTCTACTACTGGGGCGGCGCCGGCATCTTCGACAACACCAAGCAGTACTCGCGCGCGCGCGTGGTGAACGCGACGGGCCAGCTCGGGCTCGTGCTGCTCGGCGGCGCCGGCCAGGGCCTCGTGACTTCTTGGGACGACGGCGTGCTGTACATCTACTGGTACTCGGGCGGGAGTTACCGCGGCAATCTCGCGACCCTGCCGTCGACGATCCAGGACGGCGACATCATCGAGGCCGAGCACTCGAACGGCGCGGTCGCGGCGAAGATCAACGGCACCGTGGTGCTGAGCGTCCCGAACACGACCACACTCACTTCGGGCACGCCAGGCTTCGAGACGTTCCAGACCGGCGGCGCGCTCGATGACTGGGAGGCGGGCACGCCCTTCTCGTTCGCGATCAGCGGCACGATCCTCGAAAACGGCGTCGGGCTCGCCGGCGTGCACGTGAACGCGAGCGGCGGGTTCGTCGCGACTGGAGTCACCACGAGCGCCGGCGCGTACACCCTCACCGCGGTCCCGCTCGACTCCGCGGGAATCCTGCTCACGCCGACCCTGAGCGGTCACGCGATGAGCCCGCTCACTCGCACGGTCGCCGGTCCCGTGAACGTGAACGTGACGGGTCAGAACTTCACGAGCACCTCGACCGTCGGCCTGCTCCTGAACACGTCCGCGAGTCACGGCACCGTCCAGCGCTCGCCCGACCAGCCGACGTATCTGCTCGGGACGGAAGTCACACTGACTCCCGTGGCCGACTCCGGCTACGAGTTCGCCGGGTGGAGCGGCAACGTGCCGCCGGGCCAGCAGCTCGCCAACCCGCTCGTCGTCACGATGGACCAGAACCGCACCATCACGGCGCTGTTCGTGCACCCGGGCGTGAGCGCCGCCGAGTATTTCGACCGCGCCAACGAGTTCCCGTTCGCGACCGGCGGCAACTGGGCGCAATCGTTCGGTGGAGGCAGCGCGAACCTCGTCGGGAGCCAAGTCACGGGCGGGAGCGGCGAGGCGGTGTACTGGTGGCAGGGCACCGGCTCGTTCGACGACACGAAGCAGATCGCGCGCGCTCGAGTCACGAGTGACTCGGGACAGGTCGGCTTGGTGCTGCTCGGCGGCCCGGGTCAGGGGATCGTCGTGTCCTGGCACAACGACACGCTGTTCATCTACTGGTACTCGAGCAGCATCTACCGCGGGAACTTGTGGGTGGAGGCTTCGGCGATCGCGCCAGGCGACGTCATCGAAGCCGAGCTCGCCAACGGAAAGATCAAGGCGAAGATCAACGGCGTGACGGTCACCGAGGTGAGCAACACGACCACACTCACTTCCGGCCGGCCGGGCTTCCAGCTGTTCCAGTCGGGCGGGAGCCTCGACGACTGGGAATCCGGTATCTCGACCGCGCTGCCGGTCCCCGCGTTCCCCTATCTGAGGTGACTCGTCAGCTCGGCGGCCGGCGATCCCGGGGCAGGCCGAGCACGAGCTCGCCGATCAGGTTGCGCTGCACGTTCGAGGCGCCGCCCGCGATCGCGAAAGCGAGCGAGTACATGTAAGTCGAGACCCAGCGCCCGGGCGTGAACTCGCCCACCCCCATCACCGCCTCGCTCGCCGTGGGCTCGTGCAGCCCCGAGTCGGGGATCAAGTCGAGCGCCAGCTTGGCGATCATCTGCTGCACGTTCGTGCTGAGCAGCTTCGCCATGATCATGTCACTCATCACCTGCATCTCGCGGTTCTGGTGGATCGCGGTGAGCATGCGCGCCACCGACCACTCCTGAGTCGCGAGGTGGCCCGCGATCTCGGCCAGGCGCTGGCGCACGCCGGGGTCTTCCAGCGCCGGGCGCCCGCCGCGCCGCACACGCCGCGCGAGCGCGACGAGTGAGTCGAACGTGATGCTCACGATCGCCGAGTCACCGATCAGCATGCGCTCGTGCTTCAGCGTCGAGCGAGACACCTTCCAGCCCTCGCCGCGCTTCCCCACGATGTTCCGCGCGGGAATGCGCGCGCCGTCGAAGAACACTTCGCAGAAGTCGGTGCCGCCCTGCATCATCGTGAGCGGCCGCGCCTCGATGCCGGGGGTCTTCATCGGCACGAGCAGATACGAGATGCCGGCGTGCTTCTGCGCCTCGGGCTCCGTGCGGAACAGCCCGAACATCATGTCGGCCTCGTCGGCCTGACTCGTCCAGATCTTCTGGCCCGTCAGCACCCACTCATCGGCAGCCAGCTCGGCGCGTGACTGGAGCGACGCCAAGTCACTGCCCGCGCCCGGCTCGCTGTAACCCTGACACCAGACGAGCTCGCCGGTGAGCGTCCGCGGGATGTACTCGCGCCGCTGCTCCTCGGTGCCGCACTCGAGCAAGGTCGGGACGAGCATGTGAGTGCCCTGCACCGACCCGCGGTGCGGCACGCCGGCGCGGTCGAGCTCCTGGCGGATCACCGTCTCGGCCATCACGTCGGGCGCCATTCCCGCGCCGCCGTACTCGCGCGGGACCGTGCGGTGGAGAAAGCCGGCGGCGATCGCGCGCTTGCGCCAGGCGATCGCCCGCTCGCGCTCCCCGACAAGTGACTCGCCGCCGCGCGGCGGCCACGTCTCCGCGCAGAACGCGCGCGCCTCGGCGCGCAGTCTCTCGTACTCCTCGCCGAACTCGAGATTCATCACCACCCCGCCAGGAGCGCGTAGCGCTCGCGGTGCAGCTCGGGCGCGCCGAGCCACAGCCGGTCGAACATGACTCTCTTGAACCAGAGGTGGACGTCCGACTCCCACGTGAAGCCGATGCCGCCGTGCGCCTCGACCGCGTCGCGCGCGGCCTGCTGCGCCCGGTCGGTGACGTGTGACTTGGCGAGCGCCGCCGCGCGCGGTGACTCCGCTACCGCGTGGTCGAACGCGTGCGCGGCGTACCACCAGAGGCCGCGCGTGGGGTCGACGTCGAGCGCCATGTTCGCGAGCTGGTGCTTCACGGCCTGGAACTGCGCGAGTGACTGGCCGAACTGCTGCCGCGTCTGCACGTACGCCGCGGTTGCGCGCACGAGCTGGTGGGCGGCGCCGAAGGCGTCGGCCGCGAGCAGCACGCAGCCGGCGTCGATCAGGCGCGCGGCGTCCGCGGCCTCGAGTCTCTGGGCCGGCGCGTCGAGACCGAGCGTCGCGAGCGGCCGGCCGCGGTCGAGCACCGGCTCGGGAGTCACTGTCACGCCGGGTCCGGCCTCGACGAGCGCGAGCGCGCCGCCCGCGCAGCCGACGACGAAGAGCCGCGCGCCCTCGGCCTCGGGCACTGCGAGCTTGCGGCCCCGCACGCGGCCGTTCGCGAGCTCGAGCTGCCAGTCATTCGGGAGCCAGCGCCCGCCGTCTTCGGCGAGCGCCACGGTGGCTCGCGACTCACCCGAGGCGAGCCGCGGCAGCCACGCCTCTTGCTGCGCCGCGCTCCCGCCCCGTGCGAGCGCCAGCGCCGCGAGTGAGTGGCCGAGAAACGGAACCGGCACCACGCCGCGCCCGAGCTCTTCCGCCACGAGCGCGAGCTCGAGCAGCTCGAGGCCCGCGCCGCCGAGTGACTCGGGAACGACCAGGCCCGCGATCCCCATCTCGGCCAGGCCCTGCCACAGCGCCGGCACGGCTTCGCCCTTGCCGTCGAACACGGCGCGCGCGGTCTGCGGCGGACACTCCTTCGCGACGAAGCCGCGCACGGTGCTCTGCAGGAGCTCCTGCTCTTCCGACAGCGAGAAGTTCATGCGCCGAGCAGCTCCAGCACGTTGTCGCGCATGATCCGCCGCGTCTCCGACTCACTGAAGCCGGACAGCTCCTTCGCGAAGTCGAGCGGCCGCGCGAGGCCTTCGCCGTGTGGCCAGTCGGAGCCGAACAAGATGCGCTCCACGCCGATCAACTCGGCGAGCGCGCGCAGGTTCTCTTCGAGGTACGGAGTCACCCAAAGGTGTTTTCTCACCGTGTCGAGCGGGTCCTCGTGAAACACCCACGGTGTCTGGTTCGCCTGCTTGCGCAGGCGCTTCACGAGTAAGTGCAGCCAGTCCGAGCCGTTCTCGATGCTCGCCACGCGCAGCCGCGGGTGCCGGTGAAACGCGCCGTGGAGGATCATGCTGGCCAGTGTGTCGTGGATGGCTCGATCCGAGACCACGAGACGCGCGAGCGGGTCGGGATTGCGGAACGGCTCGAAGGTCCCCGAGCCGCCCCACGCCGCGCCGAACGAGTCATAGCCGCTGTCGCCCAGATGGAACGCGACGGGGAGCGACGCCTCGGCGAGGCGCGCCCACACGGGGTCGTGTGACTCATGGCCGAGGGACCGGCCGGCGCCGTTCGCGGTCGGCACCGGGGCCGGGCGCACGTGCACCATGCGCGCGCCGCGCGCGACGAGTGAGTCGAGCTCGGCGAGCGCCGCCTCCGGATCCGCCAGCGACAGCATCGGCACGCCGATCAGGCGGCCGCGGTGCGAGAAGCCCCAATCCTCCTCGAGCCAGCGGTTGAAGGCCGAGAGACTCGCCATGGTCGCGGGAACGTCGCGGCGCAGCGCCTCTTCCACGCCGCACCCCAAGGTCGGGAACAGGAGCACCGCATCGAGTCCCTGTGACTCGGCGACGGCGAGGCGCGCCTCGCGGTCGCGGTACTCGGCGCGCAGCGGCTCCACCTTCATCAAGGTCGCGAGATTCGTTCCCGCCGGCACCTGACCGCGGAAGAACTCGTCCATGCAGCCCGCCACGATGATCGGGTCGAAGGTCGGGTTCGGAATGAAGCGGTTGATCCGGTCGCCGATCAGGAGCTCCACGCGCTTGCCCTGCTGCACCGGCCGCACGCCGCGCTGCCTGAACTCCTTCGGCAAGTGTCTCGTGAACGCGTCGAGCGGCTCGTAGTAGTGATTGTCGGCGTCGATCGGGCGAGCGCTCATGACTCTACCCCCTTGAAGAAGAAAGCCTCGGCGTTGCGGTACAGGAAGGCGTCGAGTATCTCGGGCGCGAGGTCGAGCTTCCGCGCTTCGTCGAGACAGCGCTGCATCGAGAGCACGGGGTAGTCCGAGGCGTACAGGATGCGGTCCTTGCCCCGCGTCGCGAGATAGTGCAGCAGTGACTCGGGCAGCCGCTTCGGCGACCACGCCGAAGTCATCAGCCGCAGATTGCGGTACTTCAGCATGAGGCGGATGGCGACGTCCCACCACGGGTCGGCGCCGTGGATCATGCACAGGCGCAGCTCTGGGAAGCGGAGACACACGCGGTCGAGGTGAATCGGGTTCTGCACCTCGGCCGGTACGGGCGGGCCGGGAATGCCGGCGTTCAGACACAGCGCCAGGTCGAGCTCGCAGCACTTCGTGTACAGCGGGTAGTAGACCGAGTCACTCGGCGCGTACATGCCGTCGCCCCAGAAGCTCGGCCCCACGACGGCGTACGAGACCGGGTGGTCGCGCACGAATGACTCGAGGCTGCGCAGCGTGGGCATCGGCCGCAGAAGGTCCAGGCCGCCGATCCCGAGCGAGAGCCGATCGGGACGCGCGGCGGCGTAGCGCTGCGCGCGGTCGTCGCCCTTGCCCAGCCGAGTCATCACGATCGCCCGCTCTACGCCGTTCGCGTCCATGTCGTCGAGCAGCCGCGGGAGCTCGACGCTCTGCAGGAACGAGTCACCGGCTTTGAAGTAGTCCTCTTTGGCTCGGATCAACCAGTCCGGCGGCTCATTGTCGCCCAGGTCGACGTTCACGAGACAGTCGATCGCCTTCGTCATGGCTTCAGCACCCCGTGACTCAAGAGGCGCCGGAGCTCGCGAGTGAGTCGCGCGGTGGCCTTGCGCGCGGAGTCCAGGTTGCCGTAGCGGCGTCGCGCGATGAGCGGCCACAGCACGCCGACGCACAGCAGCACGTGACTCAGCATCTCGGCGTCGACTCCGCGCTGGGCCTTCTTGCTCTGCGCGATCTTGCGGATGTGCTCGCGGTACTTGCTCCAGGCGGGCTCCGGCAGTGACTTCTCGGAGAGCAGCCGGTGCAGGGTCAGGCGCGCGAGCTCGGGATGATCGACGAACCAGCTCACCAGCTGGTCGACGTGGCCCCAGATCGGCGCGGGCTCGCGCAGCATCCGGGTCAGCTCGTCGGCGAGCTCGGTCATCACCTCGGCCGCCAGCGCGTCGCGCTTGCGGAAGTGCTGGTACGCCGTCGCGCGGTTCAGGCCCGCGCGGTCCGCGACCTCGGACACCGTGAGCGCCTCGGGCCCGCGCTCCGCCAGCACGCGCCGCGCGGCCGAGAGGATGCGGCGTCGGTTCCGTTCGAAGTCGCGGCGGCGAGGCGTGCGGGCGGCCTGGGTCACGCGCGAAGCGTATCCCCGGCGCGGAGGAAACTTCAACACGGCTGTCGTGTTTTCGCGCGGGGCTACGACGCCGCGAGCTCGGCCTCTTGCTTGCGGGTGAGGTTGGCGCGGACCAGCGCATAGGAGCGGTCGACGAGGCGCGCGAGTTCATTCGCGGGCACGTCGGCGTCGAGACTCACACAGACCCAGAAGCGCCTGTCCAAGTGACTCCTCTGGCTGACACCCGCGTATTGCTCGAGTAGAACCGGCACCAGGTCCGGGTCGGACTTCAAGATGACTGACTCACGCCGCTCCTCGAGTATTGCGAACAGCTTGCCCCTGATCTTGTAGAGAGACACGCCCGCGGCCGGGCCGGGCTCGGCGACCGCGCCCGGCAGTGAGTCGAGACGCGCCTTCACGGCGGCCGAGCGCCTCTTCACGGTGACTCGGGGTCGAGCCGCACGGCGAGCGGCTTCGTTCGTGAGTTCGGGACGAGCCAGCCCACGAGGCGATCCGCGAAGCCGTACTTCTCGGCCACGAGCGCGTTGATCTCGGCGGTCGCCTCCGGGACGAGCGCCGCACGGTGAGTGGTGGTCTTGTCTCCGCGCTCGAGCTCGACGCGCGGATTCGCGCGAATCCGCGCGAGCCACTTGGCCTGCTCGTTGCCAGCGCGCAGCCACGCGACGCCGTCCTTGTCGACGATCCAGAGCGGGGTCTTCTGCGACGTCCCCGCCGAGTCAGTGGTCGTCAGAGTGACCACCTCGCCCGCGGCCGGGCTGCCGGCCCACAGCACGGGGCCGAGCCACAGCGCCACGAGCACCCCGATGCCGATCGCGATCCGCTTCATACACACCTCGGTGTCGCCCATCTTAGCGGGGAAACCCAAGTTGCTGCGCGCGCGCACCGCACCCATCATGCGCGGCAGTGGCGGATCACCCCTTCGTGCAGTTCCACGCGACGCCCGACGAGCTCGCTGCGGGCGCGCTCTCCGCGGAACGCCAGGCCGCCGTCGTGGCTTCGCTGCGGATCCATGGCGCCGCGCTCGTGACTGGCGCGGTGCGCCTCGAGCACTGCGACGCGCTGCGCGCCGCGATGGCGGCCGAACTCGACGAAGCGGCGCGCCGCCCGCTCGCGCTCGACGTGCCGGGTCACGTGCAGCACAACCCGCCGCCCCGCGCGCGCGATCTGTACGCGGACATCATCGCGAACCCGCTCGCGCTCTCGGTCGCGCGCGCGCTGCTCGGCTCGGTGCACCTGGGCTTGTACACCGGCAACACGATGCTGCCGCACACCACGCGCCAACAGCCCGTGCACTGGGACGTGGCGCAGCTATGGCCCGGACTTGCGGAAGCGCCGCCGCCCGCGGTGCTCGCCGTGAACATTCCGCTCGTCGACGTGACTCTCGAGAACGGCGCGCTCGAGGTTTGGCCCGGGACTCACCGCGACGTGCGCGCGACCGCTAAGTCACTGCTCGTGCCGGACGAGTGGCTCGCGGCGCGGCGCGCCGAGCGCCCGCCCGTGCGCGTGCCGATGCCGAAGGGGACGCTCTTGCTGCGCGACCTGCGCATGTGGCACCGCGGCACGACGAACTCGACCGCCGAGGCGCGGCCGATGGTGGCAGTCACTTACCAGCCGTGGTGGCACCGCCCGCTGGCCGTCGACTTCTACAAGGACGCCGAGCCGGTGCTCGCGAAGCTGAGTCTCTCGGTGACCGCGAGATTCAGAGAGCGCTTCGATCACCTCGCCTGGCCGCCCGACCAGAGACTCGTGCCCGCGGCGCTGGACTGACTGCGGGTTCGCATGGGGAGCTCGCTCGATCTGTTCGTGAACCTCGGCCCGGCGGGGGAGCTCGGCGCGCTGCGCGAGCGCGTCGCGCGCCTCGACGCGGTCGGCGTCGCGGGCGTGTTCGTGTCCGATCACTTGTTCGTGTCACTCGGGCCCGAGCGCGCGAAGGCGTACCGGCCCGACGACCCGATCGTGGTGCTGGCCGCGGTCGCGGCGCTGTCGCCGCGCCTCGCGGTGGGCACGCTCGTCGCGAACGTCGGCCTGTTGCACCCCGCGCTCGTGCTGCGTCACTTCGCGCAGCTCGCGGCGTTGGCCGGCGGCGAGCGCGTGATCGCGGGCCTCGGCGCCGGCTGGAACGCCGAGGAATTCGAGTCACTCGGCCAGGCGATGCCCAGTCACTCGGCGCGGCTGGACCGGCTCGCGGAAGCCTGCCGCCTGGCGCGCGCGCTGTTCGACCAGGGCGTCGCCTCGCTGGAAGGGAGTCACGTGGTCGCCCGCGGCCTGCCGCTGGCGCCGCGCCCGGCGTCGCCCCCTCGCCTGCTGTTGGGCGGCGGCTCGGATCGCCTGCTCGACATCGCGGGCCGCTACGCGGACGTCGTCGACCTGAATGGCTCGTCGCGGCGCCACTCACTCGGACGGAAGACCCCGTTGCGCGACGACCGCATCCGCCGCCGCTCGACCACGGTCGACGATCTCGCGGCCTCCGCCGCCCGCGTCCGCGCCGCGGCCGCCGCGGCGAGCCGGCCCTGCCCGCGCTTCTCGGTCACTCTCGACTCCGTGAGCTTCGAGCCCGCGGCCGACGAGACACTCGACGCCTGTCCCTATCTGCTCGCCGGCGAGCCCGCGAAGCTGCGAGACACCTTGGCCGAGCGCGCCGCGCGCATCGGGCTCGGCGCGATCATCGCGCCGGAGTCCGCCGACCTCGCGCGCCTACGCAACGAAGTGTTGCGCTGAGGCAGAGTCACTCACTTCCAAGTGAGTTGAACGGAGACGCCGCCTGCAGATAGACTGCGGAGCCGAGGAGACCCACCGTGATCCAGCCGAAGCTACCCGCGAGCGTGGACGACATTCGTTTCGACGACCCGCTGTTCTGGGGCCGGCCGGCCGAGGAACGCGAGGGCGCGTTCGCGCTCTTGCGGCGCGAGCGGCCGATGTTCTTCTGCAAGGAGTTCGAGCCGCCCCCGAACATTCCGATCCCGCGCGGTCCGGGTTACTGGTCGGTCACTCGCCACGCGGACGTCGTGACTGCGAGCCGGCGTTCCGACCTGTTCTGCTCGGGCCGCGGCGGCGTGCAGATCGTCGACCTGCCGCCCGAGATGGCCGAGTTCTTCGGCTCGATGATCGCGATGGACGACCCGCGGCACGCGCGGCTGCGGGGCATCGTGTCTCGTGGCTTCACGCCGCGCGCGCTCGCGCGGCTGCAGCACGACGTCGAGCGGCGCGCCGTGACGCTCATCGACGCAGTGATCGACCAGGGTGAGTGTGACTTCGTCACGAAGTTCGCGGCGCCGCTCCCGCTCGGGATCATCTGCGACATGATGGGGATCCCCGAGAGTCAGACTCAGTTCGTGTTCGATCAGACGAACATCATCCTCGGCCTCGGCGATCCCGAGTACGTGACTCCCGGCACGAGCCCAATCATCGCGGCGCTCACCGCCGGCCGCGCGCTCGTCGAGCTCATGAACGAGATCGGCAAGGACCGCCGCGCGAACCCGAAGGACGATCTCACTTCGCAGCTGTTGAACGCGCAGATCGACGGCCAGTCACTCACCGATCAGGAGCTCGCGTCGTTCTTCGTGCTGCTCGTCGCCGCGGGCAACGAGACCACGCGCAACGCGATCAGTCACGGCATGAAAGCGCTGTCGGACAACCCGGGCGAGAAGAAGAAGTGGGCGTCCGACTTCGACGGCCTGGCGCCGACCGCGGTCGAGGAGATCGTGCGCTGGGCGTCGCCGGTGATTCACTTCCGGCGCACGGTGACTCAAGACACCGAGCTCGGCGGACAGAAGCTGCGCGAGGGCGAGAAAGTCGTGCTCTGGTACAACTCCGCGAACCGCGACGAGGACGTGTTCCCGGAGCCGTATCGCTTCGACGTGACTCGCACGCCGAACGAGCACGTCGGCTTCGGCGGCCCCGGCGCGCACCACTGTCTGGGCGCAAACCTCGCTCGGCGCGAGATCACCGTCGTGTTCCGCGAGCTGTTCCGCCGCCTGCCCGACCTGGAGATCAGCGGCCCGCCCGCGATGCTGCAGTCGAACTTCATTCACGGCATCAAGCGCATGCCGTGCACGTTCACGCCGGGTGGGAAGCGCTAGGACCGTTCCGCCACGCAGTGATCGCAGTGAGTCACGCCGGGCCCTGCGCGTTCAAGCCGCGCCGAGCCGTTCCCGATCGAGAGGTCAGGCGAGCCTGGCAGCTCGAAAGGGGAACGGACATGGCGGCGGACAAGGGCGTGCACCTCTTCACGATCGACAAGACCATGAAGGTCACTCACTACGCGGCGCACAAGGCGCTGGTCGGCGAGTGGGAGTCACTCGCGACCTCGCAGTTCCGCGAAGGGCTGATGCGGGCCATCGACGAGGCGAAGCGGCTCGGCGCGAAGTCGTGGATCGTCGACCTGACTCGCGATCCCGGCGTCCCCTCCCAGGACGACCAGAAGTGGGTCGAGACGTTCAACATCGGGAACGCGCTCAGCAAGGGCGTGATCGCCTGCATCAACGTGCACGGCGCGAGCGCGATCGCCAAGCTGGGCTCGCGCCGCTGGACCAAGAGCGCCGGCGAGCAGGGCATGATCACGGGTGACTGCTCGACTTTGGAAGAGGCGCTGAAGATGGCCGCCCAGGTCGCGAGCGGCGAGCTGGAGTAGCCGCGCGAGTCACGCGCGAGCCCGGCGAGTCGCTGGAAGTCGGGTGCTGCCGCGTTCCTGTAGGCTCCCAGTCGTGCGCCTCTCCCGATGCGTCGCCGCCGTGCTTCTCGCGGCGGGCCTCTCCGCCTGCGCGTGGCTTCGTCCGCTCGCGCCGGCCGAGCGCACGCTCGAAGTGACTTCCAGCGCCTACAACTCACTCGGCAGCCAAACCGACCGCAACCCATCGGTCACCGCCTTCGGCATCGAGCTCCGCCCCGGCATGCGGATCGTCGTGGTCGGCGCCGGGCTGGCCGGTCTCTTGCTCTGGCACAAGCTCCGGGCCGCGGGCTTCACGGACGTGCGCTTCTGCGAGAAGGGCGGCGACGTCGGCGGCACCTGGTACTGGAACCGCTATCCGGGCATCGCCTGCGACGTCGAGGCCTACAGCTATCTGCCGCTGCTCGAGGAGATGGAATACATCCCGACGATGAAGTTCGCTTCGGGCTTCGAGATACTCGAGTACTGCCAGCGCATGGCCGAGAAATTCGGCTTCTACGAGCGCTGCCTCTTCCACACCACCGCCCTTGAGACGGTCTGGGACGAGTCACTCGGACGCTGGACCGTGATCACCGAACGCGGCGACCGCATGCGCGCGCGCTTCGTGATCCTGGCCAACGGCATCCTGACCAGTCCGAAGCTCGCGCGCATCGAGGGCATGAGCTCGTTCCGAGGTGACTCGTTCCACACGTCGCGCTGGGACTACCGGATCGATCTCACCGGGAAGGCGGTCGGCATCATCGGCACGGGCGCGACCGCGGTGCAAGTGATTCCCGAGATCGCGAGCGTCGTGAAGGAGCTCTACGTCTTCCAGCGCACGCCTTCGTCGATCGACGTGCGCGATCAGCGCGCGACCACCCAAGAGGAGTATCTCCGCTGGCCCGACGAGCCCGGCTGGGCGCGCGCACGCCGCGCGCGCTTCGCGAAGATCTCCAACGGGCGCACGGCGCTCGAGGCGAACGACGACTATCTCGCCGGCAAGGTGCCCGACTTCAAGGAGCGCAAGCAGCACGAGCGGGCGCTCAGCATGGAGGAGTTACTCGAGAAACAGCTCGACTCGAACTTCCGGATCATGGAGCAGATCCGCGCGCGCGTGGATGCGATCGTGCGGGATCCCAAGACGGCGGCCGCGCTGAAGCCCTACTACCCCTGGGGCTGCAAGCGGCCGACTTTCCACGACGAGTTTCTGCCGACGTTCAACCTGCCGCACGTTCACCTGGTCGACACCGCGCCGCGCGGCGTGCAGCGGATCAATGAGAAAGGCGTGGTGCACGACGGCGTCGAGTACCCGCTCGACGTGCTGATCTACGCCACCGGCTTCGAGTGGATGGCGACGTCGACCTTCAACCTGATCCGCGGGCGCGACGGCCGCACGCTGAAGGAGAAGTGGGAGTCAGTCGGCACCAAGACCTTTCTCGGCCTGCACAGCGCCGGCTTCCCGAACCTCTTCATCGTCTCGGGTCCACAAGGTGGAGGCGGCAGCTTCAACTTCACCGACGCGATCGACGCGCACGCGGACTACATCGTGTGGATGCTCGAGACCATGCAGAGGCGCGGCGCGCGCGTCGTCGACGTGAGACCGGAGCCGGAGATCGAGTACGCCGAGCATTGCGCGCAGGTGGACGTCGCGACCGCGCCGCTGCGTGACTGCCTCTCGTACTACAACGGCCACGGCAACGCCCGGCCTGGAAGCCTCGCGTACTACGGCGGCAACCGCTGGCACAAGTTCCGCCGGGAGGCCCAGGAGTCTCTCGCGCCCTACCTGTTCGAGTAGGGCGAGTGACTCCGCGCAGTCACTGAGTCACCTTGGTGGAGGCGCCGGGAATCGAACCCGGGCGACCTTCCGGATTCGCGCGAGGTTGGCCCCGAAAAGCCCGAGTCGCGCTCGAGTCCGGCCAGAGCAACCGATCCCGGCGCCGTCTAGCAACAGCCCTGGCAGGTAGGATTGATCCTCAGAAGTTCAGGGCGGCCATCAGGCACGCTGCGCCGAGCGCCGGGACCACGAACTTGGGGCGCTCTCGAAGTTGCCCGGCCCGCCCGACACGGCCCGATCCTATCACGCGGTCGGGTGCGTGGTTCGGGGGTTCGTCTTCACGCGACGCTGACGCGCGCGATCGCTCCGAGCATTGTGCTGGTGTAGAAGTCGCGGCCGAAGCCGGGCGTGTACCACATGCCCGTCGAGCGGAGGCAGCCCGTGTCGACCCGGCCGAGCTCCGCGCCCGTCTCGACGTCGGCGACGACGGCGTCCCAGACGCCCGGCGCGCGGCAATCGTCGACGAGGAGCTCGCCGGTGTCTGCATACAGAGTCGGCTGGCTGGTGTTCAGCCAGTCGCGCTCCCAAAGCGGGACGAACTTGCCCGGCCCCTCGTAGCGCCAGGCGCCGAGCTTGCGGTTCCTCGTGTCGAAGGCGACGAGGATGTGCCGATCCTGGTCGTAGAGCGGCGGCGCGATGATGTGCCCGCCCTGCTTGCCGAACGGGACCAAAGCGTCGCGGTCCGAGGCGTCGCGGGTCGAGAACCGGAACACGCGCACGGGCGCGCGGTGGACCGGCGGCGCGCCCAGGGCGAACGCCCCTGTGCCGATCGGTCGTGAGCCGATCATCGCCCGCGTGTCCTCGCTCTCGCCCATGTCCATGAACCACACGGAATCGTCGCCGATGGAGCTGTCCCAGGCGAAGCCCTGGTCTTCGCCCGCCAGCGCGTAGCGCCCGACCCAGCCCTCGTCGAGCGCCAGTCGTCCCGACGCGTACAGGAGGCGTCGGATCTCGGTCGAGCTGCTCACATACAGGTGATCGACACCGCGGCTTCGGTCCGAGGAGAAGCGGCCGACGCTGTTCCAGGGAAAGCGGTAGCGATCGACGACGCGAAGCTCCGGATCCAGCACGGTGAACGTCGAGGGCTTCGCGAGGTCGTCGCTGAGGTCCTTCATGACGAGGTTGCCGTCGCTGAGGACCACGTGGCCGTTGTGCGCGCTCTCGGTCGCGAGGCGGTGCTCCGCGACGACTTCGAGGTCCGGGGACAAGCGGTGGCAGTAGGTCCCGTTGACCACGTAGAGGTCGCCGTTCGCGTGCGCGCAGATCGCGCCGCACCAGTTGTGGCCGCCGGACGGCAGGCGCGACGAGCTCCGCACCGGCTCGAGCGAGATCGGATTCAGCTTCTCGACCCAGCCGTACGATTCGCTCGTCTGCCCCAGCCGAGTGCCGCCCTGCAGGTACAGCTCGCCCGGGTCTCGGTGCACGAACATCACCGGCCACTTCGGCGCGTCGAGCATACGCGTCGTCGCGCGCAGCCGCTCGTGCGGAACGAGCCGCAAGCCCGGAGCACGCGTGACCTTCTGGCGCCGGGGACCTCCGCATTCGGCGGGCCAGGCGGACGGGTAGTACCCGGACAGCTCGGAGCGATGATCGCGCTCGGTCATGGCGCGAGTCTACTGGACGTCGCCACCACCGGGCGCGTCGAGCCGATCGGGCCCTATCGAGCTAGATCTTCAACTCGATGCTCGTCCGCCGATTCGCGAGTTCGCGGCGGAGTTTCCCTGTCCGGAATAGCAGCGCGAGCAGCACGCCGGCGAAGAGCGCCGCCGGCGACGGCTCGGGCACGCCCGGGAGCGAGAAGCCGCCGTTGCCGCCGCCAGTGCTCAGCGGAACGGATCTCCGATGAACGCCTGCATGCCGACCAGGCCCTCGCCCATGCGGGTCGGGTTCGTCACGGTCACGGCGAAGGTGTAGTCGAACTCGAGCACCGCGCCCGCCGCCAGCGTGCCCAGGAAGATCTCGGCGCTGAATTCCGGCACGCTCACGTTCACCGTCCGGCCGTCGCCTGTCACCTCGCAGCGCGTGCACGCGCCCTGCACCCCACCGCCGAGCAGCTCGCGCAGATCGTCGCTCTGCGTGACGAAGTAGCCGTTCGAGAGCATCTCCAGCTCCATCACGAGCTCGAGGACGCGGCGATTCTCGTACACGACGCCCATGGGCTCAGTGAGATCGAGGTCGAGGCTCACCGCTGCGCGTGCGGTCGGGTACGCGGGCAGCGTGGCGATGTCGATGTTCAGTCCTCTCACGAGCATGCGCGGAATCGTGAACGAGAACCGCACGTCGGCCGGCTCCGTGCCGGTGTTCGTGACGCTGAACAACGTGCTCGCGTCGGCGAACGAGGCCGGCGAAGCGATCAGGTCGAGGCCGCCCACGCCGACGCCGATCTCGCCGCTGCCCGTCGCCGCGGCCGAGGCGAAGCCGTTGGGCTCGAGGCTCGGGAAGCGGCCCCAGAGGGTCGAGGTCACGAACGTCTCGAGCGGCGTCGTGTCGGTCAGCGCCACGTTCGCGAAGCTCTCGTTGTCGACGAGGTTCGGGCCCTCCTGGCGCACTCGGAAGGCCGGATCTCTTGCTCGCGCGGCCGGGACTGCGCGTGAGCGACGTGGACGCGCTCACGCGCATCCTCCAGGGACTCAGCCTGCAGGCGCGGCTCGACTACGTGGGGGGGTGTGCGGCCGCTGGGCGGTGGACCACAACTCTGACAGCGCCATCTGGCTGCACCTGGTCACGAAGGGCCGCGCCTTCGCGCACTCGCCCGCGTGGCCCTCACCGCTCGAGCTCGGCGCGGGCGACCTGCTCGTGTTCCTGCCGCGCGCGCCCGAGCTACCTGTCGCACAGCCCCGACGAGGTCGTGTTCGGCGTCGAGGCGCGCCAAGGTGCCGATGGACGAAGGCAGCACCGGCCTGGTGTGTGGGCTGTTCGAGCTGCAGTCACCGCGCGACTCGCTCTGGCAGATCCTGCCCGGCGAGCAGCCCGCGAACGCCACCGCTAGTCACAAGGGGCGCACGCGCTGGAGCGGGCAAGAGCTCGCCGCAAAGGCTCGGATCCGTTGGGGAATGCGAATCCTCGGACGCTCCGTATCCGACGGGGTGATCTCTCCCAACTCAAGTCTGCGGGAATATTTCCCGCAAAGGAGGAAGCGGGGCTTTGATCCCCCGAAAAGGAGCCCGAACCATGAGCCAGCATCCTCTCCGACTCTTGTCTTCACTGATCGTGGCCACTGCCTACTGCAGCCTCGCCCCAGGCGCCGCTGCGGCGAGTCCGCAGGGCTCGCTCGCGCCGGAGTACGAAACCCCGGCAGCGATCGTCGTCGCCCAGGCCGACGAAGGCAACATCGACAATGGCGCGGTGAACGACATCGACGACGGCGCGGTGAACGACATCGACGACGGCGCGGTGAACGACATCGACGACGGCGCGGTGAACGACATCGACGACGGCGCGGTG
>Ga0187894_10000018_pt1 | contig 277852 bp, 276 predicted proteins | sample GBC1701081metaG_FD_136650 | JGI IMG/M metagenome (GOLD analysis project Ga0187894, IMG submission 136650) | White microbial mat communities from a lava cave in the Kipuka Kanohina Cave System on the Island of Hawaii, USA - GBC170108-1 metaG ... | reverse complement strand
GGCTTCAACCTGCGATGCAGTGGCCGAGGCCGGAACGACCGTCACATCGCACCCCGCGTCGACCAGCCGGCGAAGAATATTCCGCTTCACCCCAAAATCGTAGGCGACGACATGCCATCGCCTAGTGGCGCCGACCCGTGGTTTGTCACCTAGCGAGGGTGCCCACTCATCAGATCCTTCCGTCCACCGATAGGCCTTCCCACAAGTAACGGCTCCCGCTAGATCACGGCCAACGATGCTCGGAGCTGCCTGTGCCTTCTCGACTACTTTGCGGCGGTCCGCATCGACATGGGTGATGAGGCCCTGCTGTGAACCATGTTCGCGCAAGTGGCGGGTTAGCGCCCGCGTATCCAACCCCTCGATGCCAACGATCTTCGCTTCATGCATATAGTCTTGTAATATCTGTCGGCTGCGCCAGTTACTGGCGAGTTGGCTCGCCTCTTTCACGATGAATCCCTCAGCCCAAATCCGCCGCGATTCGGCATCTTCCGGTGTCATCCCATAGTTTCCGATATGGGGAGAGGTCATCGTGATGATTTGTCCCTTATACGATGGATCGGTCAAGACTTCCTGGTAGCCGGTCATGGCCGTGTTAAACACGACTTCGCCTACCGTCTCCCCTTCGTATCCGAGGGCACGGCCCTCGAAAATCGTGCCGTCTGCCAGTGCCAACAACGCTTTCTTCACGAGAATACTCCGCCCCGGTATAGAGACCGTTTAGCTTTGATTCCGATCAGGAGAATACCCAGTGCAAGATTGACCATGTAGAGCCACCGAACCGGCATCAGAACACGAAACAATGCTTCGAGGGCCGCCTTCTTCTCCGTCTCCTCTTGCACCGCAAAGGCCTGAGCTTGAAGCGCCGAGGTATATGGATGGAGCCATAGAATAATGATTCCCGCGATCACCGCCATTCCCGCCAACACGATCATCTCGCCCCGACCGACCCCCACCGCCGGATCTCCACTCCACCAGCGATACCACGATGCGGCACACAGGATCGCCAGCGCCCCGATCATGAAGTGATGATAGCCCTCAAACGCCCGCGTCAGAAACAATCCGCCTGAATCCTGCCCGCCAAACGTATTAAAGACCGCCGGTATGACTGCTCCGGTGAGCACCAGTAACCCGCCGACCCAAACTCCCAACGCCAGCCATTCAAGAGTGAGGCACGAGACCATCCCCCAACGGGACGTACGCAACACCGCGCTACTGCTCCGCCGGGCTGGCCTCGAACACCACCCGGCCACCTACGATCGTCGTCGTCACCCGACCCTTTACCTTCCATCCGTCAAACGGGGTGTTCCGGCTCATTGAGCGAAATTTCGCCGGATCGACCTCCCACTGTTCCTGCTGATCGACGATCGCCACATCGGCATCGGCGCCGACCGCCAACGTGCCTTTGGCCAATCCAAACACCTTCGCCGGAGCCGTACTCAACTTATCGACAGCCGACTCCAACGATAAGACCCCCTCATCAACCAGCGCGAAGGTCAATGGCAGCGCCGTCTCCAGTCCGACGATACCGAACGGCGCTTCAGTAAATCCCAGTTGTTTTTCCTGAGTTGCATGCGGGGCATGGTCCGTGGCGATGACATCAATCGTGCCATCGCGGAGGCCTTCCTTGATTGCTTGCACATCCTTCCACGTCCGAAGGGGGGGATTCATTTTGGCATAGGTATTATAGCCTCGGACCACTTCTTCCGTGATGGTAAAGTGATGGGGGCAGGCTTCGGCCGTGACTTTCAGTCCGCGTGACTTGGCCTCCCGCACCATCCGGACCGATCCCTCTGTGCTGATATGCGCCAGGTGCAGCCGAGCCCCGGTCAGCTCCGCCAAGGCGACATTACGCGCCACCATCACGTCTTCCGCCGCCGCCGGCATCCCGGGGAGTCCCAACTCGGTCGAGATGGCCCCTTCGTTCATACAGCCCCCCTCGGCGAGATGCAAATCTTCGCAATGATCGACCACCGGCACGTCGAAGGCCAATGCATACTCCATCGCTCGCCGCATGACCAAACTGTTCATCACCGGCTTCCCGTCATCCGAGATCGCGACACAGCCGGCGCGCCGCAAGTCTCCGATCTCCGCCAGCTCCTTCCCTTCCGAACCTTTCGTAATCGCGCCGATCGGAAACACGTTCGCCAGCCCGGCCGCCCGTGCACGATCGAGCATGAATTCCGTTATCGCTTGATTGTCATTGACGGGGTTCGTATTGGGCATACAACAGACTGAGGTGAAGCCGCCGGCCACCGCCGCCGCCGCTCCACTCTGGATCGACTCTTTGTATTCGAAGCCCGGCTCCCGGAAATGGACGTGGAGATCGACGAAGCCGGGAAGGACCAATCGTCCCGTGGCATCAATCTTCGTGGCCCCTGCGGGAACTTTGAGGTGAGGCCCCACCGCGACCACTCGGCCCTCATCAATCAGCACGTCGGCCACGCCATTGAGCCGTCCCGGATCGATCACGTGCCCGCCTGCAATGTGAATAGCCACGATTCAGTTTGCTCCTGACAAGAGATAGAGAATACCCATCCGAACGGCCACGCCGTTTGCGACCTGTTCCAGAATCACTGACGACAAACTATCGGCCACCTCCGGATCAATCTCGACTCCGCGATTGATCGGGCCCGGATGCATCACAATCGCCCCAGGCTCGGCCAACTCGACCCGCTCGGCCGTCAACCCGTAGAGCCGCACATATTCGCGGATGGTCGGAAACAGCGCAATCCCCTGCCGTTCGAGCTGCAATCGCAACATCATGATGACCTGCACGCCGCGCAGCGCCTCGTCGAGATTGTAGTAGACGCGCGCGCCCAGTTTATCCACCCCACAGGGTATCATCGTCGGCGGCCCTACCACCCGAACTTCCGCCCCCAACTTCACGAGCGCGTGAATGTTCGAACGCGCCACACGGCTATGGGCGACATCTCCGACAATCGCCACCCGAAGCCCCTCGAACGACAATCCACGCTCACGAATCGTATACAGATCCAAGAGGGCTTGCGTCGGATGCTCATGCCAACCATCTCCCGCATTGATCACGGAAGACTTCACCCCAAGAGCCAAGGCCTCGGCCGCACCGGCCGAAGGATGACGCAAGACGATAATATCCGCCTGCATCGCCTCGATATTGCGCGCCGTATCGAGCAAGGTTTCCCCTTTGACCACGCTGCTCGACGACGGCGAGAAGTTGATCACATCTGCGCTCAGCCGTTTCGCCGCCAACTCGAACGAGGTGCGTGTCCTGGTGCTGGGCTCAAAGAACAGATTCACCACGGTGCGCCCCCTAAGCGCCGGGACCTTCTTGATTTCCCGACCGGTCACTTCCTTGAACGAATCGGCCGTCTGTAAGATTAAACGGATCTCATCCACCGACAGAGGGGCTAGGCTCAAAAGATCTTTGCGTTTGAGACTCATCGTTCCCTCCTACTCAGGCTTTAGAGATCACCACACGATCATCTTCGTCTTCTTCTTCCAAAAGTACCTGAATCTTTTCTTCCCGTGAAGTCGGAATATTTTTCCCGACAAATGTCGCCTTGATCGGCAACTGGCGATGGCCTCGGTCGACCAAGACGGCAAGTTGAATTTCTGCCGGTCGTCCAAGATCGATCAACCCATCCATCGCCGCGCGAATAGTTCGACCCGTAAACAGGACGTCATCGACCAACACAATAATCTTGTCGGAAATATCAAACGGGACTGACGTCTTGCGGAGAATCGGTTGCTCTTTCCGCAAAGAGAGGTCGTCCCGATAGAGGGTAATGTCCAACTCGCCGATCGGCACCGCTGCCGCTTCAATCTCTTGGATACGCCTCACCAGCCGATGGGCCAGATGTACTCCCCCGGTTCGAATCCCGACCAGCGCCAGCGCCTGTACGCACTTATTCCGTTCGAGAATTTCATGCGCAATGCGGGTGACCGCGCGCGCGATGTCTCCCGCATCCATCACCAGTCGCTCGGCTTGTCGGTCACCACTCGGCATCATCGCCTCATTCTCACAGCATCCGTACGTTTCACTTCCCACGCTTCATATTTCACATCTAACGTTTCACGTCTTCGAGCGGGCATAAAAAAACCCTCCCATCGAGATCCGACGAGAAGGTTGAGGGGTACCGACGGACGCAAACCTGATTGAAGCTCATGGGTACTCCTTGCTCACCTCGCAGGATGAGCGTTAAAGGTTCCCTTATCTTACTGACGCCGGAGGAATCCTGTCAAGCCGCAAGACGCTCTCGTGGTTGTATCACCACAACACTCGTGCGCCTTTTGTCTTTGGACTAGCCCTTCTTCATGTGGAATAGTGTCAGCCCAGTCCTGAGCCTTGCCTTCGGCAGGATGGTGCGATGCATCCGAAACGTGGGAAGCTGTTCGACCGGTTCTTCCCAGCAGACGTGGAGTCCATGGGACGAAGCCTGTCGGCCCAGTTGTGCCGGCCCGATGACAAATGCATTGCCTCCTCCCTGGAGAATTTGACTGATCTCTTTCATGCATTCGGCCAGGCTGGCCGATTGGTCTCCACAGTTATAAGGCACCCAGCGGTAGACCAAGTCATAGGAGTGCGGGGCTTTACGGTCGTGAAGCCCTTTGGCCGAAACGAATCGAATGCGTGAGAGCCAGTCCCACCTCTGCAACTCGGCACAGACACTCCAGAGTTGTTGCGCCTGCTTTTGCGCAAAGGCCGGATGCCGTACCAGCACAATATAGTCTCTCGGCCGATCAAACATGATGCAGGTCGCAACCACGGCATCGCCATTGTCGATGAGTACGCGCTCGGCTCGGGAAAGGGCCGCGCCGATTTCCCGATCCTGCTCGCCAATATCTTGTAAATAATCGGCCACGAAGGGTTGCGCCGCGCACTCACCAATTTCAGATTCGTCTTCCGGATAGAGCAATACCGCGCCGTAGGCGTCGGCAGGAGGGATGGGCGGAACCCCCTGGACAAAGACCGACCGCCAGTCGACGGGGCTCATGGCCACTGACTCACCAGACTGTTCCAGACCCTCCTGCGGCAGGGTCACAGCCAACGTCGTTTCTCGATCGCGATCCTTCAGGATGACATGCATTCCAATAGTTTCTGCACTTCGATCGTAAGGGACAAATCGACGGCCTTTCGGGCTCATATAGGAAAGCCCGGAGGAGTCTGACGCCACCGTCACCTTGTGCAAGAAGCCACCTTGGAGAGTAAGGCAAGCCCCCGCGCGTTGATCGAAGTATCGTATCGGCGGCGTAGCAGCCGGCATCCAGATTACGTGATTAGACCGTTCAGGATTCATGAAGAGCATGAATGGGTCACTCCCACCAGACACCTGCGGGGTAAAGAAACTACTAAACAAGCGAAAGGCCGATTTCGACGGATAGGTGGGAATACCTCTGTATCGCAAGGGTTGGGGGGCCGGTTTCCCCTCATTCTGATCATCGTAGAGTCCGCGAATCAATTCAAAGACCGCAAAGCCCGTTCCCGGCAACAGCGACTGAAAGAGTTCGACGACCGGCAGAAAATTGATAGAGGACCAACTCATCGCCCCCATACAGGACATGAAGCGGGCCCGTTCGAAATCCCCGTCTTGAAGCACATAGAAGGCATCTTTCCTCTGGCGGATCGTCGCCCTGCCGGTCGGTTCGATCAGGAGATCTTCATCCCGATAGAAAAATCGCACTTCCTCCATCGGGACCCGGAGCGCCTGCGCAGCCATCGTGCGCAGATCATCGGCCCTGAGCCGTTGCCAGCCAGGCTTACTGGCGAGATTAAGGTTGGTTTCATTCACCAAACCAGCTGGCTTCAACCCGACCCATTGCCCCCAATCCAAACGTATCCGAGCGCGGCAGAGGATCACATCGCCTATGGCATCAGTCCCCCATTCGCATTCATGCAACGGGTTTCCCTCTGGATCGGTTGCCAGAAACCGGCGCCCGTCCGAGCGATAGAAGACGAGATGCCCGGTTGATTGGCGGACGACTCGTCCACCCGCCCGTTCGAGATTCTGTGCGAAGAGAAGATTGGTTGAAAAGCGAAGATGACCCGAGGTCGTCAATGCGGCACGACGTGGATCGGAGGGCATCTACTCGCGGACTTGCCCGCTCCCCAACACAATAAACTTGAAGCAGGTCAATTCTTCCAGCCCCATCGGGCCTCGGGCATGGATACGGGACGTGCTGATCCCGATTTCTGCTCCCAGCCCAAACTGATAGCCATCGTTCAGCCTGGTCGAGGCGTTTACCAACACCGCGCTGGCGTCAACTTCGCGCAGAAATCGCATGGCCTTAGGATAGTCGGATGTTATGATGGCTTCCGTATGGTGTGAGCCATACTTGGCAATATGCTCCATCGCTTCATCGACGTTCTTGACTACTTTCACTGCCACGGTGAGATCGAGGAATTCTTTTCCAAAGTCATCGTCGCTCGCTGGTTTGGCCGACGATGACAGCTGACAGGTTTTCTGGCACCCGCGGACCTCGACTTTGGCCGCCACCAGCTTATCAATGAAAGGGGCAAGCCAGTTACGCGCAATGCCCTGATGGATTAAGAGGGTCTCCATCGCATTGCAAGTCGACGGCCGCTGCACCTTCGCGTTGAAGCAGACCCGTTCCGCCATGGCTGGATCGGCATCGGCATCGACATAGATGTGACAGACGCCGGCGTCGTGCCTGATGACCGGGATCGTGGCGTGCTCGGTGACGATGCGCATCAGCGATTCGCCGCCGCGCGGGATAATCAGATCGATATAGCGATCTTGCTTCAGCAGAAGAGGAACCAGCTCGCGGTCGGGCCGCGCGACAAAACTGATCGCCCCGGCTGGGATACCGGCTTTCTCTGCCGCCTCCGATAGGACCGTCGCAATCGCCGTATTCGAGTGAATCGCCTCGCTCCCTCCTCGAAGCACGCAGGCGTTCCCGGATTTCAAACAGAGTGCGGCGGAATCCGCCGTGACGTTCGGGCGGGACTCATAAATAATACCAATAACGCCGATCGGAACCCGCACGCGCCCCACCTGCATCCCATTCGGCCTCGTCCACATCTTCGGCACGTTACCGAGTGGATCAGGGAGCGCCGCCACCTCGCGCAGGCCAGCCGCCATTTCGACGATCCTCTCGGCCGTCAAACGGAGCCGGTCCGCCATCGCCTTCTTCTCCGGCGCAGTCCCGAAGGCCTTCAGATCCAGTTCGTTCGCGACGAGCAGCGCATCCTTCTGCTCTTGCAGCGCTTCTGCCATCGCAAGAAGGGCACGGTTCTTCACTGTGGTCGAAAGTGTGGCCAGTCGGCTCGCGGCATATCTGGCTCTCGTGACTAATTCGTTGACATACTCCGGGATCGGTATGGGCGCAACCCCTACCACGCCCGTCGATTCGATGGTTTCGACCGACGCATCCGCCTGGTTTCTCTGGTTACTTTGGTCAGACAGCATAAGAAAGACTCGTACCTCATGACATTGGGACAGGGACAGGATACAGCGGGAGTTTCAGTTCGGTCAAGGCGGCCATTCGCAGGATAGCCGCGGGAGACAGAGGGGACAGTTGATCTGGTTTCTCTGGTTTGTTTGGTCTGTTTGGTTGAATGAAACTAACCAGATGAACCATACAAACCAGAGAAACCAGTCAGCATCCTGCTAGATCACTTTTCTGAAGTATTCGATCGTGCGAAGGAGGGCATCCTCGAGCTGTACTTGAGGCTCCCATTTCAGGAGAGTACGCGCCCGACTGATATCGGGCCGTCTGACTTTAGGATCATCGGCGGGCAGCGGATGATGGGTGATTTGGCTCGATGAACTGGTAAGTTTCAATACCAATTTCGCGATCTCCAGGACGGTCAGTTCACGTGGGTTCCCGATATTCACGGGATCATGCATGCTGGATCCGTTCTCGCCCTCTTTCTGCCTGAGGAGGAATTTTCGGTCCGTCCGTTGCTGAACCGTTTTGTCTGAATCCAGCATGAGTAACGCCGAAATACCGCGGACCAGGTCATCGACATAGCAGAAGCTCCTGGTCTGGGACCCGTCACCGAATACGCTGAGAGGCTTTCCCTGGAGTGCCTGGACGATGAACGTCGACACGACGCGTCCGTCATTCGGCCGCATGCGGGGACCGAACGTATTAAAGATACGCACAATCCTGGTATCGACCGCATGATAGCGGTGATAGGCCATCGTGAGGGCTTCCGCAAAACGCTTGGCCTCGTCGTACACGCCACGAGGGCTGATGGGGTTGACGTTGCCCCAATAGGATTCAGGCTGAGGATTCACAAGCGGGTCCCCATAGACTTCAGACGTGCTGGCCAAGAGGAACCGCGCCCCCTTCGCCTTGGCTAGTCCAAGAGCCTTATGCGTACCTAAGGCGCCGACCTTCAGCGTGGCGATAGGAAATTCAAGGTAATCTTGTGGGCTCGCGGGTGATGCGAAGTGCATGACCGCATCCAGTGGACCTTCGATATGCAGATAGTCACACACATTGTATTTGACAAAAGAAAATCGCTCGTGCCCGATCAGATGGGCAATATTCTCGACCCGTCCAGTGAGAAGGTTGTCCATGCAGATAACGGAATGTCCAGACTGCAGCAGTAAATCGGAGAGATGACTCCCGAGAAACCCGGCTCCACCTGTAATAAAGATACGCATACGATGACTCTTCTTTTACGCTTCTCTCATGGCGAATGCTATGAAATTTACCAGCATCGTCGGGCAAGCTGGCTAGGGTTACGGATTCATTGGCGGCTGCTCCTGAATTGGCTGGCCAGCTGGAGCGCTTCCGCCAGGCGCCATCGACGATCCCGGCGTTGATGGTACCACAGAACTGGGCTCAGTCCCTTGTGGCATGATCGGAGCTGATGAAGGACTCGGATGTTGAAAGACCCAATCATGATAGGTGGCGCGTCCCTCGAAATGCCGGACAGCAAGGGGAAAGTCGTGCTGCCGGAATGGCTTCGCGAGGCTCTTGCTTCGGACACCCATGATGCCGCCTGTCGGCGCCCGAAGATATTCCCACTCTCCATGCCCCATTGGATCAAGATAGACCTTGCGCAAGAAGGGTTTGGGCAATCTCGTGAGATCAACCAATGTCTGGGGGTAGACCTCTCCCGGCATTACGCGGCCAGCCTTGACCGTCGCGGAATAAAATGCGAGGGCATTCTGAATTTCGATCCCTTTGGCCAAAAGATCCGCCTCAAGCTCCCGCTGCACGATGACCTTCCATTGTTTCGCTGCAGCGGTCGTGGCAATACCGATGAGGACGACCACGAACATGAGCATGAGGTAGGTCACCCCTCGCTCATTTCTGACACGTTGCCGGCGGCTGATGAGCATAGAAATGCTAGCAGGCTTCGGAAAAACTATGTGGGCACGCCAGAACTTCACTGGTCCGCATGTCTGGGACAACGGGAGAATACCGCGCAGGATGCTCAAAAAGGCCGTCCAGCAAGGCCGCAGCGAGCAACCAAAGATGGATTTTCCAAGCTTGCTTGTGCACGTTCTCCTCTGATGGTCCGGATGAGTCCCTCACTGCGCGCGTTGAGCAATGCCCTTCCAATTCTCTCTACCTCTCTTTAGGGGAGCGGCCGAGGCTGCCCTTTACTGCGCGCATCGAACGAGCACCGTTTCATCGTGCGCGTTCTGCGAGCAAGAAGGGCACCTGGCCGCTCCTCCCCCTGCTGGCGGATTTTTTCAGCATCCTGCTAAGGCTGCAACGGAGCTTCTTCGGAAAGCAATACCGTATGTTCCACTCGTGACTTACGGTCTTGCAACGTCACACTTTCTTGCGTGATCGCCTTCACCACGATGTGATCCTCAACTGTTTCTCCAGTCCTGACGATATGGAGGTCATCATTCTTCGTAAGCACAGCCAGTTCACCCTTTTTCCGCCACGCCTCCTCCATACGCACAAACCCGAGATAGTGGAATTGTGCCAATCCGTCAAGGACCTCCTGTTGGAGCAGTGCCTGCTCCGACTTAGGATCGAGCTCTGGCTGGTTTGCGAGAGCAGCCCTTGAGTCATCGGCGCGAGGCAGTGCAAAGATATTGCGTGGCAGCGTGAAAGTCATCTCGCGTTGAGTTCGCGCAGCTGCGAGGAGATCGAGCTGCACGTACAACCCACCGACTGTTCCACGGGTTGCCCGGGGCGTGGAAGCAGGGCCACTCACATTCGCCAGCGGCACCCGCACGGGCTCTTCCATGGCCAGCCATTCCCAAGCAATAATCCCACCCCAGAGCAGGCCAAGCGCGACCAAGGCCGTTATTTTCTTTTGATTCGTCGTCATTATATTTAGCGCTACTGAACCGTGGCCTTACCTGACTCCCCTCGAAGGTACGTGGCGATCTTGATGTTGAAGGTCAACGTTTGGTCCTGCTGACCGTCTGAGCGCACAAGCTCCAAGTCCTCGATGTATACCAGTTCTTCGGCCGTCTCCACGTCATAGAGAAACCGTCGAAGATCCTCGTAGTGACCGGTCATCGTGCCCTGAAGCACACCTTTATTCGTGTTGGCCACCGGCGTGGGCTCAGTCTTGTAGGAAAGCTCCGGGAGGATCACACGATCACGCTTCGCCTCCTCAGTAATGCCCAGCGCCAAGGGAGCAAAATCCCGTTCAACCGGCAAGCCAGACCAGACCTGCGCAAGATCCTTCCGCGCTTTCTGAGCCTCCTTATGGTGTGCGAATTCTTGACGGGCTTGATGCCACTCCAACTCCAATTTCGCCCGACTCTGCTCGGCCCCATCAACCCCAACGGTGCGGACCGCCCACAAGATTCCGGCCAGCAGCAACACCAATGCGAGCCATGGAATCAAGATCCCGTAGGGTTTCCGCAACTGTTGCAAAATCAAATCCATCATTTGGTTCTACCCGACCGCGAATAAACTATTTGACACGCTAGAGCTTCGATAGGCCGCACGAGTGGCACAACAAGGGAACACTCCCGCAGGATGCTCAAAAAGGCCAGACTTCTCACCTACCCAACCCTGGCGGATACTTCACCCGCCCACCCTGAGTCTGCCAAGACAGTCTCTTCGCCCAAGGACGCGCCTTGGCCCAAGCAAGGCCGCAGCGAGCATCCAAAGATGGATTTCCCAAGCTTGCTTGTGCACGTTCTCCTCTCTTTAGGGGAGCGGCCGAGGCTGCCCTTTACTGCGCGCATCGAACGAGCACAGTTTCATCGTGCGCGTTCTGCGAGCAAGAAGGGCACCTGGTCGCTCCCCCCTGCTGGCGGACTTTTTCAGCATCCTGCTACACACCCGGTTGCCGATAACGCAACGTCAGGTCAAACTCAACCAAGCCATCCGACCCCACCCGATGCTGGCCCAGCACAGGATCACTGAAAACGGCGTGGTCTTGCATGGTGACCGTCAACGCCGTCACATCTTCGACCGTTACAGCCAAACCTGTCATGTGGACGAACGCGCTCCCGGGATCCAGGCTTATACTCTTAATCGACACACGCCGGGGAATTGCTGCTTCGAGAGCGGACAGAAACTGTGTCCACGAAAAATGCCGCTTTGTGAGCAACTGGTTCGCCAAACTGACTTCAGCCGGTAGCATTTGCAATGAGGGCCCGGATAGATCAATGCCTTCCTGTTGGGCCTCGGCTAGGAGCTGATGATCTTGCATGCGAACTTGATCGAGGCGGGCTTGCATGTCGTGCCGGTCGCGCATAGTCATCACGGTCTGGGACACACTCCAGAGAATTGCGACCCCTAGGATCCCGCTTAGCGCAACCAGCACCAAGCGAGTAGGCGCGACATACCAGCGGTATCGGCTACTTAGTTCGATGTGAAAATACCGCGCCCCTCCCGGCGTCACCATAAAACTATTCACCCTGCCAGCGAGCACACGAAGGAATGTCCGTACAGGTGCCATCGTCTACATCACCCCCGCCACGACAGGGAGTGTTGCCCATGACGTACTCCCCCCGTCATGAGTCCACCCCAACTGTTCGACAGCGTCCCAATCCAGTCTCTCAGTCGACAGGCTGAGTTCGCTGTTCAGCGCCTGTTCAAGCGTCGGGAATGGGCTATCGCCGGCGAGGACAATCTCAGTCACGTTCAGGCCAGGATGACGCTCGCGGCAAGCACGAAGAGACGCCGCACATTCCTCGACAATGTTGTCGACCAGTTCTCCACCAGGATCTCCTTCACCTTGTAGACCTTCGACGTTCAACAGCTTACTCCGAACAAAAACCAATCGGCCTTCCTGCAAGACGAAACAGGTCAACCCGCCGTCCGATATACTTGCCCAGAGCAAATCACGGCCCAACCGTTTCCGCCCCCCTGCCGCTTTCAACCAGAGATCAAACAGACGAAAGCTGGTCACACCGACTTCCTGCGGAAGCAACCCGACTGATTCACAGAGGGACTCGTATTGCTTCAAGATGGCTTCTTGAATCGCCACGACAAGCACCGCGTGAGAACGCTCGTCTCCTGCCCCATGTGACGGGAAACCCTGCCAGACAACCTTAGCCCTGGCCAAAGGCAACAACTGTTCCTGCCCTAGGCGCCAGCGAATCAACGCCTCTTGCTCTTCCGTCTGCGCCGGGAGTTGTTCCAGCTCCAAAACAGTCGCGCGCACCGATAGATCTGACAACAGCAACACGATTGGACGCGGAGCGTCAGGCAGCCATACAGGCCCTGCGAACTGGAGATCTCGATTTGGCCCCGCCAACGACCGAATACGACTTTCTACCGCAGCCACGTCTGTCAGATTCAGATCCATGGGTGACAGCTTGATAGCCCCTGTCGGTGTCTGCGAGAGGACACAGCGGTAGCGATACCGCCCCCGCCAGGTGCGGACGGCCTCTCCCCAGGCGAGGGTCTGCGCTCCGATTTTCAAGCACTGCCTCGGACGACTAGTGGTAAGCTCCCACATCGCTTACCCTTCCTCGCTAAACGTCACTCGATTGATCTCGCGCAAGGTGGTGGAACCTTCCAGCACCTTGCGTAGTGCGGACTGCCGCAACGTGATCATCCCCCCGGTCACCGCCCGATAGCGGATCTCTGACAAGGGACGCTCGGCAAGAATCATTTCTTTGATTTCATCGTTCAGATCCAGAAATTCCGTGATACATTTTCGTCCGCGATACCCGGTGCCATGACACTCCTGGCATCCTTTTCCTTCATAAAAGGACACATCTTTATATTCTTCGTAGTCGAGACTGGATTCTTCGGCCAGTACTTTGTCAAGTTTGATCTCCCCTCGACAGGCGAGACACACCATCCGAACAAGCCGCTGCGCCAATATACAGTTCAGCGCGGCCAAGAAGTTGTAGGCATCGATTCCCATTGAGGCAAATCGTCCGATGACATCGAAAACGTTGTTTGCGTGTACCGTCGTCAAGACCAAGTGACCGGTGAGCGACGATTGAATGGCGATTTGTGCGGTCTCTCCATCGCGGATCTCGCCGACCATGATCTTGTCAGGGTCATGACGCAAGATGGAGCGGAGCCCTCGTGCGAAGGTCAGGCCTTTCTTCTCATTCACGGGAATTTGCACGACCCCCGACAGCTGATACTCGACCGGATCTTCGATCGTGATCAGCTTGTTGTCCTTGATATTCAACTCCGTAATCGCCGCATACAGCGTCGTCGTCTTTCCGCTTCCGGTCGGACCGGTCACCAGCACCATGCCGTAGGGGCGCGTGATCGCGCGTCGAAACCGCTTAAGGTCTTCCTCATTGAACCCGAGTCGTTCCAACCGCAACGCCGAAACACCCGTGGTGATCGCCTCGCGATCGAGAATACGAATGACGACCGATTCACCGAATACACTCGGAAGGATTGAGACACGGAAATCGACGGTCTTTCGCTCCAGCCGCATTCGAAAGCTTCCATCTTGAGGTACCCGCCGTTCGGCGATGTCCAGATCCGACATGACTTTCAGCCGCGAGACCAACGGCGCATGGAGACGGATATCGAGCGGCTCCATCGCCGGAACGAGGATCCCATCAACCCGTAATTTCACCTTGGTGGCACGATCGGCGGCTTCAATGTGAATATCGCTGGCCCGACGCTGCAACGCGCTCAGGAGGATCGAATCCAGCAGTTTGACCGCAGGGCTTTGATCCTCTCCCGAGTGATCGATCGTGAGAACTTCCTCTCCGCGCTCGTCCTCTTTCACCAACACGGATCGATACTCGGCCTCCAGCTCCCGAAGGGCTTGACTGGAGCCTTCACTGCGTTCCAAGGCCGCCAGAATCGCACTTCTCGGGCTCACCACCAGATCCAACGGGCACCCCAAGAGCAGCTCCAACTCATCCAGTACCAGGAGATTCTGCGGATCGGGGATGGCGATAGTCAGGCGGCCTTGGTGCTCTGCAATCGGTATGAAGGGATGCCGCTGCATCAGTTTCACCGACATGGAGTCATAGAACGATTGGTCGACCCGGAATTCCGTAAGAAGATTACAGGGCAAGTCAAACTGGGCCGCCAACGCACGGGCCAACTGCTCCTCAGAGAGAATCCCCTCGCTCACCAAAGTCTGGCCGAGGGCTGACGTCACACCGCCCAGTCGGTTGAGCACTTGGTCGAGCGTCTGTTTCGGCAGAATCCCCTGCCGTAGGAGAACATCCGTCAGAGTTGGTCGTGTCACAGTCCGTGCCATAGGTTCTTACCTACTCCTCGACACATGAGCGCAATTGGTTTGTCTGGTTTTTGGTTGAACGAAGCTAACCAGATGAACCAAAGCAACTAGATAAACAAAACAAACCAGATCATTCAGCGCTACACCACACCAGCCATTTGGAACACCGGCAGATACATGATAATGACGATCGCACCCACTAAGACCCCCATGATCAGAAGTAGCACCGGTTCAATCCACGTCGTCAGTTGCGTGAGCCGGAGATCCAGGTCTCCTTCATAGAATTCAGCCACGTCATGCAACATCGTGGGCAACGATCCGGTTTCCTCTCCGACCGACAGCATCTCCACCGCCAATTTGGGAAATACTTTGGGGCGATCCAGTGCGGAGGCCAGGGTCGTCCCTTCGCGAATTTCCTCGACCGCAGCCGCGACTCCGACCGACACATACCGGTTGGAGATGGCGCCCCGTGCAAGAGACAACGCATCCACAAGCGGGGTGCCTCCGGCAAAGATCGTCGCAAGGGTGCGCGTGAGCTGGACCGTATAATGCTTCACGAAAATCGGTCCCAAGAGGGGCACGCTCAATAACAGCCGATCCACGGCAAGCCGACCGGCTGGCGTCGAATAGTACGCACGACCTGCGAGTCCGAGCGCGGCAAGCCCCACGCATCCAGGCACAACGTACGCTTTGCCCCCCGTCACCAAATCAAGCAACAGTTGCGTGGCAACAGGTAAGGATTTCGACGTCTCCGCGTAGACCGACACGAACGTCGGCACGACGTACGACAACAGAAACCCGATGACGGCAATCCCGACAAGCACGAGGAAACCAGGATACGCAAGCGCTTTCGAAACCTTCTGACGCAGCCCGATCATCAATTTTAAATACGCATTGAACCGCTGCAGCACCTCGGCTAAATTCCCTGATTGTTCTCCGGCTTTGATCGTCGCAATATACAATTCTGAAAAATGGATCGGGTGTTTTGCCAGCGCTTCCGAAGCCGACGCCCCTCCACGGATATCTTGTCGGACCGTCCGTAAGGCCTGCTGAAATCCTGAATGGCTGGCTCGCTCGATCAAGAGATCCCAAACCCGCAACACGGGAAGCCCTGCTTTCACGAGGGCGAGCAGCTCTTGATTGAACACCAAGAATTCTTGAAGCGGGAGCTTTCCAAACGCGTGCCACCCCAGACCCAAACCGGTTGTGGCTGTGCCCCGTCGCTGCAAGCGGAAGATGAGGAAGCCCTGGCCCTCCAGTTTGGCCCGGACGAGCTGTTCTTCCTCTCCCTCAATCTGTCCATCGAGGGTTGAGCCATCAGGACGGGCTACTCTGTAAGCAAATACAGGCATGGTAAGACATGCACGAACGGCAATGTCGGACAGGCTCCTAGGCTTACGGTGTCGAGGCACCCTTGTCCGCACCGACCCCGGATATGGGCCGATTATCCGGCAACCACAGGGCCTGGCCAATGACAATCCTGTTGTCGGTCAATTGATTGAGCATCCGCAGATGTTCCAGATTGACGCGATACTTCTGCGCAATCCGCCAGAGCGTATCACCGGGATTCACGAAAACATATTTAGTTGGAGTCCTCTGCTGCTCAACCTCTGACGAGGGTTCACGGTTGGCCGGCACCTGCCTCACAGCAGCCGGGGTCACCACCATCTGAGGCGGCTCCAGAAATTCTGAGGTCTTATTTCGTAGAGCGGGAACCTGCATCGCCTTCTGGCCTGATTTCCCTGTTTTTGAGAGCTGTTCCTGCAGCTGCTTCATCTGGCCCTGCAATTGAAGACTGCTTCGGGACACACGCTGTCGCTCCGACCGAGCGGCGGCCAGTTCTTGCCTTTGCAAGTCGATCACCAGCCGAGCTTCGATGACCCGTCGTTCCGCTTCCCTCACCCGTCCTTCAAGCTGCGCCCGAGCGACCTGAGCTTCTGCCAATTCTCTGCGCCGTGCCTCAAGGTCAGTCCGCAACTCCGCCACCGTCCGTTGCGCGTCTCGCACCGACGCTTTTAACGTGTCAGTGGTCAGCTCAAGATCGACCACCTCCGGCTCACGCATTGGCTCAAGTTCGCCGCATCCCGCAAACAAGGCTGAGGCGAAGCCGACTGCACAGAGGACTCCGACCCGAACTGTCGGAAGGTACGCGCGGGTCATTTGAACTGAAGTCTTTGTCATACTTCCATGAACCTTGTGCATGAGTATCGCTACCAACTGTTATACGGTGTGCCGTTCGTCCCCACAAATTCGGTCCCTGAAAAGATATCGACCACACCCCCCTCGACAGGATCAGAAATCTCCTGCCATGTAGTCGTCGCACCGGTGAAGGGATCTTTCGGAATCCCCCGCAGATACCCGGTACTCACCAATGCCGACAGAGAGGGAGGATACTTTCCCTGGTCTGCCTTGTGCTGATCCAGCACATCGCGGAGTGTGGAGAGATCCTGACGCAAGGCAGCCTCTTTGGCCTTCACAACCGACGATTGGTACGAGGGCACCGCCAGGGTGGCGAGAATGCCGATGATCGACACGACGATCATCAGTTCGAGCAGGGTGAAACCATCTGCACCCCCTGCTCCACGCTTACCAATCTCGATACTTCGTTCCATCTAACGCCATATCCTGATTCTGAGTCATCACGTCGTAGACGTCATCCCCACACCAGCTCGATGCGTTCGGCGCATCTTTATAACATCGGAACAACCAATCAGCCTTGCCCGTCAAGGGATCAAGGGGAAGACTCCTCAGATAGCGCTTCGTCGTCGTGCCTCTGACCGTCGCCTCTTGACTGGTGAGCTTGATTCCCAACAGCATATCCAGCGACTTCGGATAGCCGTAGATACTCGTCACGTCTTTGCACGTGAGTTTGTTCTTCACACAGGTTGGCCCCAATAATACGTCGCCATCGCGATTCCACTCCAGTTTAAAGGTGTCGATGGCAGCCCGCATGATCCTCAAATGCTGCCGCAGCTCTATTTCGTGAGTCCGTTTCGCCGACAGACGGCTGAGCGGCATAGCGACAGAGGCGAGGACCATTACAATTGTCAGCGTGATCAGGAGCTCCAAGAGGGTCACGCCTGACTCTTTCACCGCACCCTCACGATACCTTTTCCTTCTTGCGATTCTGCCGTGGATGATTCCGCGGCAGAATCCACCAACGCCACACGCACAGGAGACACACCAGGTGCCTTGGCGTAGAAGGTGACCGTGACAGTCCGCCCGCCCGCATGTCTCGCTGAAGGTGCGACTTTGAAGGCAACCGTTCCCCCTTTCGTCTCTGAGTTGCTAGACGCCTGCTCTCCTGTGCCTTCTGACTCTATGACTTCACCATTCAGAATCGTTCTGAATTCCAGCACCTTCGGATCATACTGAAGCTGGAATACGCCTCCCGCCGTTGGACGAAGACGTTCGTCATTGATGGCAAGCTTAAATTCTTTTCCCATTTGGATCACCGACTCGTCTGGCCTGATCGAAACCACCGCCCCTACCATTCCCCCTTTTGCCGTCCCTCCCGACGATGAGAATCCCGCGCCGGAGACCCCACCTCTCATCATGGAAATCTTCTTCCCCTGTGGGCTAAACAGCGGGCTCGTGGCATAGGTTGAATCCGTCCCGGACCAGAACACCTGCTTACTGAGCCCGGGAGGAGACATTTCTTGAATGAGGTGGGGCGTGATCGTCAGAATCACCTCGGTGGTGATCCGGTTGGTTCTAAAACCACTTATGAGATTGCCGATGAAAGGGAGGTCGCCGATCCATGGGATGGTGGTGCGGCTCTTACGATCCTCTTCTTGGATCAGCCCTCCCAACACAATGGTTTCGCCATCTCTGACATTGAGCATGGTTTCCGCCGACCGATTGCCGAACCTAAACTGGGTAATTTCGGGACTTGCTTGGAGTATCACTCTCTCGCCAATACGAATGACTTCAATCTTCATTTTCAGGGACAATTCATTTCCCAGATGGATGGAAGGCTCAACGGTCAATTTGACTCCGGTATCGCGGAATTCGATCGAGGTCACCGTCGAGGTCGTCGGCACTGCCCCTGTTGCTGCTTGGCCTGGCAAGACATTCGTCGTGGAAAGCAGGATCGGCTGCTTATCCCCAATGTTAATCTCCGCCTTCTTGTTATTGACCACGCGAACTTTCGGTGCGGCAAGGGTCTTGGCGTCGGTGATCTGTTTAAAGAAATCCAGCTGGACGTTGGTCGGAAGCTTAAAAAGGTAACTGTCCTGACCAAGATCGGTGAGCTGACGATACGTGAACTGCTGGCCCAGCTGGCCAAAAAGGAAATTCGGCGCCGCGGCTCCTGGAGGTACCAGGGCGGCTCCGGCTGATTTGGGATAGGTCAGACCATAGGTCTGATCTACCGTGCGATCGACTTCCAGAACCTCAACATCAAAGAGAACTTCGGAGTCCAGGCGGTCGTTGGCCAAGATGATCTTTTCAGCCATCTCGAGCTTTTCCGGTTGGTCCCGGATGACAATCGTGTTCAATTGTTCATTGGCATGCATCCGTTTAGAATCGAGCATGCTCTTCAGCAACACCAGCATATCTTTCGCTTTGGCGTTGGACAAGTAGAACGTCCGAATCATCAGATCTTGATACTGTTCTTGCTTCTGCTTGGTATTGGGGCTGATAATCATGACGCCCGGAGATACGGTTTGGGCGAACAGACTATTGCTGTTGAGTAGGAGATTGAAGGCCTCTTCGAACGGCGTGTCCTGAATGCTGATGGTTACGGGATCATTGCGGACATCCTTGTCGAAAATGAGATTGATCCCTCCTGCCTTTCCAATTCCTTCCAAGACTTCTTTAAGCCCGGCATTGCGAAACCGAAGTGTCACCGGTTGCTTTCGCCGATCATCACGGTTCAGCGACTGCTGCTCCTCGGTGAGTTTGGAGATACTCTCAAGGGGTTCCTTCAACGAGGGATCCAGCTCAGCCGCCTTAGCATAAGCCTCCATGGCCTCGTCGGTCCGACCGAGCTGGGCCAGGCGATCTGCCTCCCGATTCTGGCCGCGCGCATCGTTCAAACGGAGCGCTTCAAGCAACCCCGATTGATGCTCCTGACTGGATGGTTCGATGGTGAGTGCACGCTTAAACTGTTCCGCTGCGAGGTCAGGCTGATGTTTTTTGAGATACGCCCGTCCTCGCTCCTCATACGACGCCGCAGCTCGTTCTCGAGCCATGGTGTATTTGCCCTGTAAGGTGGGATTGAATGGATCCTCTTTCAGAGCTTGCTTATAGGCGAGACTGGCCTCCTCCCAATTACCCGCTGCGAGATGCTGATCCCCCCGTTTGATGTCAGGTGAACTGAAGTAGGCGCAGCCGGCAAGAAGAACCAAGGCCGTAAAGAAAACGCCTCTAATGATGGTACGGTACCGATTAGCAGGTCTGGCGCAGAAAGTACTCATAAGCCACGAAGTCAACAGGAATATTCTTAAGTTCGATTGGTACAAAGTGGAATTTTAATGCCAGCTGTAGTCTACACCAACTCCCACAGGTTGTGTAGAGAAAGTTTGGTCTTGTCTATATGTAGGTGGGTACTATAGCCTTTGTTTGGTTTTTGATCCAGCCCGCTCTACTGATGAACAACTGCACTCCGTTACTCTCCTTCGCCAGCATGCCCCGCTAGGAAGAACGGGGATGAATGGCGAAGAAAGCCTCCGCCCCGTCGGCCAGAGCCTATGGGCGGCGTGGCGAAGCTTTAGCGAAGAGGGATAAGGGCTACGGAGAGTTCCGCATTCTTATTAGAGATGCCCCGCGCGGGAGCGCGGGGAGCTTCATAAACGCCAGTACTTGAGCGTCTTGGGCAGATTCGTCTGATCAAGCAGACATTTCACATCAATAACCACACCCTCCCGCTGACTGCGGAGAGGCTTGAGCAATTCCTGCAGGCCCATTTCCGCATACGTGCGGTGGGCCACCGCAATAACCAGCCCATCGACGTCCTTCAGATCGTTCCACTGCTGCAGATGAATGCCGTATTCCGCGGCCGCCTCTTCCGGTTCTGCGATCGGATCATGCACCAACAATTGAACCCCATACTCACGCAACTCCTGAATGATATCGAGCACCTTGCTATTGCGCAGATCCGGCACATTCTCCTTAAACGTGAGGCCTAAGACTGCCACCTTAAGATCGTTGACTGGCCGGGAAAGTTGACCGAGCAGCTTCATCGTTTGCTCCGCAACGAACTTTCCCATCCCGTTATTGATGCGCCGACCAGCCAGAATCACTTGCGGATGATAGCCGACCGATTCAGCCTTGGCGGTCAGATAATACGGGTCCACACCAATACAATGTCCGCCGACTAATCCCGGGAAAAACTTCAGGAAATTCCACTTCGTACCTGCAGCGTCGAGGACCGCCTTGGTATCGATACCGAGACGATGGAAGATGAGCGCCAGCTCATTCATCAGCGCGATGTTCAGATCGCGCTGTGTGTTCTCGATCACCTTCGCAGCTTCCGCAACCTTGATGCTGGAAGCCCGATGAATCCCAGCCTTCACGACGAGCGCGTAGGTATTCGCAACGACTTCAAGCGAATCCGCATCCTGAGCCGACACGACTTTGACGATCTTCTCGAGAGTATGCTCCTTGTCTCCCGGATTGATGCGTTCTGGTGAATATCCAACCTTGAAGTCAATGCCTGATTTGAGGCCGGAAGTCTTCTCCAGTATGGGAAGACAAATGTCTTCTGTCACCCCCGGGTAAACTGTAGACTCATAGACAACGATCGTACCAGGCGACATATTTTTGCCGATCAATTCCGAGACCATTCGTAACGCCTTGAGATCCGGCTGGAGCGCTTCATTGATCGGAGTTGGAACGGCCACTATAATGAAGTCGGCGGTCTTGAGGTCGGTAGGCTTCACAGTATACTGCACATCGGAGGCTTTGAGGTCGGCCGTCGACACTTCTCCCGTTCGGTCAAAGCCCCTCTGCAGTTCTTCGATCTTTGATTTGTTGATATCGAACCCGATGACCTTACCCCGCATGCCGAAGGCAACGGCGATAGGAAGCCCCACATAACCAAGTCCAACAAGCGCAACTTTTCGTTCGTTCTCTTTCTTTTGAACCATGAACCCCCTCCGTCGGTTTTGATAAGAATGGCAGACCCTCGCGTTTCCGTCAACGATGTCGAGTGAATTCTGCGTAAGGCGGGAACCTAATCTGTGTCCACGTCTCGCCTGGTTCTCAATAAGTAACTTTATGGATGTACTATAAAATATACGCTACTTCAATGCTTTAGGATGAATACTGAACTATTAGCTTCATATGTTCAAATCTTTGGAGGTTGCCTGTTATACATACACTTGCCACGCCTCCTCCCTGGCTGACATTTTTGCAACTAGATACTTCAAGCTATTGAATTAATTTGCAGATCAAGAGTCGATGGATCGAATGTGCAATCCAGGGCATTCCTCTTGCTCAACCTCCCTACTGGCAGTGTATATCCGAATCAAGACATACCGTGATCGGATCGCCTGCCCTTCTTATGTATAAGTACGCTTCAATTGATACGTGCAATGGCTGGTACTGAAATACGGAGGACCTAGGCCATGCGCCAAGCGATACGCCCGATACGCCGGCATCTTTTCATAACGTACGTGATCTCATTGGGTCTCATGACAGTCTTCATGTCACTGCTTCAGCCTATTCTCTTCGCCTCCGCCCAACAGTTGATAGGGCCTGTCAGCCAGGAAACCAGCGGAACAGGCACTCAAGGGCGGCGCATCGAGAACATTGCCCCCACCCTTCCATATCCAACGAAATCCTTGGAGAAGAAAGGCGCGCAAACCTCACCCCGCAAGCCGCACCGACTGATTCGAACGCCACAGAAGGCTCCCGTCGCGTCCGTCGAACCTTCTCCATCCGGCTCCTCACCTGTCAGCTCCTTGCCATCGCCTTCACCGTCGCTACAAAGCGACAACATGACTTCTCAATCCAAGGAGCCATCATCGCTCAATAGAAGTGTCGGGACAACCGTGCCTCTTGCGACCATGAACGTCACACCGTCGTCAGCGACAACCACGGGATCCATTGCCGTTGGCACAGCATCAATCGGAACTACCCCACTGGCAGCTACAGGCGCAGGCAACTCGTCTACCTCAGGAAGCAGAAGTGCAGGTGGGCGATCGATGAGCAGATTAGCTGCGGACATACCGGGGTTGGCACAGTTGATTTCGTCGCCTTCGGCCCCGGTAGTTTCAGTCAACCCCGCGATCGGAACGAGTCCTACCAGTCTGTCCTTTACGGCCCAGCAAGGCGGCGGCAATCCCACCGCGCGAACCTTGACCATCAGCAACACCGGTGGCGGAACCTTGAGCTGGAGCGCGAGTCCCAACACCACATGGCTGGCGGTCTCACCTGCCTCTGGCACCGGGAATGGCGCCGTCACCGCAAGCGCAACCACAGGGATCCTGACTGCGGGTAGCTACAACGGGATCATCACCTTGAGCGCTAATGGAGCTTCGAGCGTGACCGTTCCCGTGACGTTCACGGTCACTGCTGTCCCCACCATTAGCTTGAACCCAACAAGTCTGACCTATACGGCGGCGCAGGGCGGAACAAACCCGGCAAGTCAGACCGTTGCTCTGACGCATGCCGGGGGAGTAGTGAGCTGGACCGTGAGCGACAGCGCCTCATGGTTGAGTGTCAGTCCTGCATCTGGAAGCAGCAACAGTACGTTAACCGCCACTGTGGACACGACAGGACTAACCGCTGGTACCTACAACGGCACTATCACCGTCAGTGCGACGGGATCCTCCTCAAAAACGCTAGCCGTCACACTGACGGTCAGCGCTCCAACGACTTCGTCCGCCACGTTGACCTGGGATCCAAACACAGACAGCGACTTGGCCGGCTACAAGATCTATCAAGCTACCGCATCTGGCGCCTATGGCGCTGCTTTGGGCACAGTCCCGGCAGGAACAGTCACCTATCAGGCGACAGGACTTTCAGCAAACACAATGTACTTCTTTGTCATCACTGCCTATGACAATGCGGGTAATGAAAGTTCATTTTCAAATGAAGTAAGCAAAAGCGTTTTTTAGGCTCAACGCGGATTGGAGTGGGGAAGTTATGCAAACTAAACAAGCGTTCGATCCTCTAACCTGGAATATTCCGACATGTAGCTCGGAAGCCCATTCATTGGAACGCAATTGAGGACCACGTGAATGGTATTCGATACTCGCAGCGATCTAACTGCCCGCTTGACGACGTCCTGCGGCGTCAAATTCGCTCGTACCACGAGAAGGAGGAGATCTGTGTGTCTTTCCAGTACGTTCATCGTGGCCACGGGAAGGATCGGTGGAGCATTGAGCAGGATATAATCAAATTTCTCGCGCAACTGCGCCAGAACACGTTCAAGCGGACCTGTCTTGAGTAGCTCGGTAGAACCAGACCCAATCGTACCCTCCGGCATGATCCAGCAGGGAATATCGGTAAAGGAGGTCATCGCCTCCTCCACGGGAATTTCGCCCCTGCAACAATCAGCCAGCCCGTATTTGATCGGTGTTTCGGAGAAATGCTTCAGTTCTGGGCAGACGAAGTCGCAATCGAGCAGAAGCACTCGCTTTCCGAAATCTCGTGCGAGAGTATAGCCTAGGTTAATAACCGTTGTCGTTTTCCCTTCGCCTTTGACTGCACTCGTCACGGCCACAACGCTCGCTCCTGCGTTAGGATTGATTAGTTGCAACCTCGCGGCTGCTACGCGATACTGCTCAGCGGCCATGGAGTGTGGGAAAACCTTCGCCACGAACCTCTCCCGGTAACGCTTGCCATTCTGTGGATCCCCTTGCGGCTGCTTTGCTACTGTGACTTCTAATTGGGCCCCCTCGGTACCTCCGAGGCTTCGTTTCTGTATTATGGAGATTGGGAATTGGTGCTGCCCTTTCATGAGAAATGAGAAGTCCGGAATTGCCGCCAATAACTGAGGCCCCATCAGAAGTTCCACGTCTTCCGGCCCGCGGAACTGGGGGGTGAGTCGCTCACGAAGTACCGACAACCCCATACCCAAAACACCGCCGAACAAAAATCCTAACATCATAACTCTCAACCTGTTCGGTATGATAGGTGCCCGTGGAAAACTGGCTGGGTCCAGTATGCGGAACTTTCCATTCTTCTGCCGTTTTTCCATATTTTCTGCTAACCGCGCCTGCAACCGCTTATCCAGCATCATGGCGTAGTTGCTCTTCATGCTGACATAGTCACGATCGAGAGCCTGCAATTCCTGTTCAACTGCAGGAGATCTCCCCATACGTTTTTCTTGATCGTTCCTGCTGGCACGAAGGATCTGCTCCCGTTGCCTGAGAAGATTTAGTTCACTTTTTTCCTCGCTCTGTTGTTTCACAAGATCCTGGAGGTAGAAGTCGAGTGGTTTTTTGTCCGGCTTGATCGCGTCGGGACCATACATTTCGACCAATTCTTCCTCGACTTTCCGCATTCCTTCTTTTGTCAGGATAACCTCGGGGTACTCGTCCCTGAATTCTGCCTTTAGTATGACCAATTTCTCCCTTAATTCCTTCAGCTGACGAAACAGTGGGTCAGGGTCCTTCGAAGCGGTCTTGAATGAAGGATTTTGCAGCCCATATACCTGGTACTCCTGCACCGCCTTATCCAGCATCGCCAGCTTGTCGGAATGCCGCTGAATGTTCTCGTTAACCAAATTGATATCAGTGTCCAATCTATCCAACGAGCGAAAGCTGGCATCTGTTTGTTGAGGAAGTTCACCTAAGTGCGATCTCTTGAATGCGGTGAGCTGCTCCTCCTTCTTCTCCAATTCAATTTTTATCCTACTCAACTCGTCGTCATAAAACTTCACTGTGCTCTCAGCATCATTCTCACGCCCCTTAGTGTGCTCATTAATAAATTTTTCCGCGAGCCGTGCGGTCACCTGCATTGCAGTCCTTGGATTTTCATGAATGACAGACACCGCAAAGGCTTCGATCCCGCCCCCTCCTATGTTGTTTCCTGCGCGGTCCGTCTTGACCCTCTCGACCTTGATCGCGCCTGACAATGCCAGGGCGGCGGAGGTCTCTCCGCCGATTTCAAATTCTTTGGGATACAGATTGAACTCTCTAACAATCTCACCCAAAAAATCCAGACTCAGTATTTGCTCCTGGATGACAAAGAGTTGCTGTTCAAAATTTCCTTCCCCTCCTGCCCGAAGGATGTTGTCAAGTGCCTTCTGTTCCTCCGCAACAATCAACGTTTGTGACCAATAGTACTTCGGTGCGATGACACAGTAACCCCATGCCAGTGCCGCGGAGAGAGTGACACACCCCAGGATAAGCCATTTGCCTCGCAGTGCGATTGAGGCATACTCATGCACCGTGGCCATCCCTGATTGACTTACTGGGGAAGTCCCTGTCATAGAATGTATTCCCTCCGGTTGAATCTCCAGACGGCTGATACTATTCCGTCAGCGATAAGAAAATCTACTTGGGAATCGAGTCTACTTCTAGGAGTCTGTTCTTGTCGACAGCATCTGCGCCAATTGGCATGATCGAAGTCTCCGAATCAGAAGACAGACGGAAGGTTGGAATAATCTCCCTGAGTCGTTCGATGACCGTACTGGGCTGGTCGAGATAGGCTACCGCTTCCAAGGCAATGAGCTTTTCTTTGAACCCTTCGAAACCGGACGGACTTGAGGCTCGAATCTGTAGTATCTTGTCCAGAGATGAGGTCACTGCGACCTCGCCTTCGCCAACTAATTCCTCATAAAGTTTTTCCCCCGGTCGGAGGCCAACGAATTGAATGGGAATGTCCTTCCCGGGAACGAAACCGGACAACTTGATAAGGTTTTTGGCCAAACTCAAGATCTTGATCTGCTCCCCCATATCCAGGATATAGATTCCGCCTTGTTCGGAAACGGTCGCGGCCTGCAGAACTAGCTGAACAGCCTCAGGAATAAGCATGAAATATCGTTCAATGTCCGGGTGGGTGACAGTCACCGGCCCGCCCGCCTTGATTTGTTCTTGGAAGCGTAGCAGAACACTTCCACTACTGCCAAGTACGTTGCCAAATCGTACAAGAAGGAAACGCGTCGGACTGGTCCGCGCAATATCCTGAATGATGAGTTCGGCCACCCGTTTGGTCGCTCCCATAACACTCGACGGGTTGACCGCCTTGTCAGTTGAAATATGGACGAACCGTTCAACCCCGTATCTGCTGGCAGCCTCGGCAGTGATCCGCGTACCTACGCAGTTGTTCTTCACGGATTCGGCAGGATTTAGTTCCACAAGAGGAACGTGTTTGTGGGCAGCCGCATGGAAGAGGATCTGAGGCCTGAGCTCCTCCAACACCATGGCGAGCCGACGAGCATCGGTGACATCCCCGATGATCGGAGTGACAGGAAAAGAAAGCCCTTGGTCTTCTAGTTCTTTATGAATGTTATACAGACTGTTTTCGTGACGCTCATAGAGCAAAAGAGCCTTCGGTTCCAACAAACTGATCTGACGCGCTAATTCAGAGCCGATCGAGCCACCAGCACCGGTGATCAACACACTCTTACCCTTGACCATTTGCCTTGTTGCTCCGATGGCCATATTCACGGGCGAACGCGGCAACAGATCTGGAAGAGACACATTCCGAAGTTGACTCACGGTACTTTCGTCGGCCAGTAACTCCCTTACGCCCGGCAATGTCTTAATCGAGACATCGTAAGGCTCCAATTTGCTGATAAGATCCCTAAGGTAAGCTGGCGTCGCATCGGGCACCGCAATCACGACCTCTTCGGGCTTATGCTTCTCCAAAAGCTCTGGGAGATCCCCCAAGGTACCCAAGACCCTGACGCCGTGGATACGTTGATTGACAAGGGCTAGTTGCTCGTCGACAAATCCAATTGGTTGGCGATGATATTCGGAGCGAGTTTTCATCTCACGCACGACTCGTTCTCCTGAGTCGCCGGCACCGACCACGAGAACCTTCTTCTTCTTTCGATAAATTACGTTCTCATGAAAGAATCTAAATGGCAGCCTCACCGCTGCTAGAAGCCCAATAAGAAGAACACCATCGAGCAAAAAGATAGAGCGGGGATAGCCGTTGATACCTAAAACCAAATACACCCAGCCATAGAACATGATGGTACTCGTTAAGACTCCGCCCACCATGTTTCGTAGATCCCAAATGCTTGTATACCTCCGTCGACCTTCATGGAGTCCAAATAGGGCGAATGTTACTCCCTGAATCCCGACTAGCCAGAGCACAGTTTGCTGGAAATACCCGATTTCCTCTGATGAAACGTCCCCATCAAACCTCAACACAACCGCCAGGTAGTTTGCCGAAATTATCATGGCTACATCAAGCGCTACAATTATCAGTCTCCTCCACTTAACAACTAATGACGAGACCAGGGCCCAAGAGGAGCCCGCTGGAGGCTGAGGTGTGGCCTTCAATTCAGGGAGTTCACAGACTACAGCCGACGCGTCAACGATTCGCAGCAGCGTTTGAACGATAATTGCGAAATCGAGCCGAAGGGACACATTACGAACATACAGCTTCGCCAATCGGAGCTTTTCCGGAAGTACCGTGTTTCGATATTCCTCTTCAGGATTCCCGGAACCGGCAAGGAGACTTGCTTCATCAATGTATTTCAGCGACGCCAGGTCGGTGATTCCTGGGCGAACGACGAGTATCTCAGTAAACTCTGAACGCAGTCGCTCAACATAACGAGAAACTTCCGGCCTTGGGCCTACAAGGCTCATGTCGCCCATAAGCACGTTCACCAGCTGCGGCAATTCGTCAAGTTTGAACTCCCGCAAGATTCGGCCCACCCTCGTCACACGACGATCCTGCCCAACTGTTAGAGGCAGACCCTGATCTGGAGCTTCCTCAACCATGGTTCGGAATTTGTATATCCTGAATGGGCAAAATCCTTTCCCAACGCGCACTTGGCTAAAGATCACTGGCCCACGCGAGTCAAGCTTGATCAGAACCGAGATGATCACTAGGAGCGGCCAAGTGATGAGCAACCCTGCAGCAGCGGCACAGATATCAAATGTCCGCTTCATCATCGTCGGCTTTCCTTGACCAGGTTACGCACCGTGTCAATGACACGATCATTTTCGGCTTCTGTCATCTTGGAATACAACGGCAAAGAAATAATGCGCTGAAATACCATATTGGAAACCGGAAGATCGTTTGGTTGGTAGCCCCACATGTCCCGGTAATAGGGATGAAGATGTAGAGGGATGAAGTGCACACTGCACCCGATACCGGCTTGCTGCAGTTGACGGATAAACTCGTTACGAGTGATACGTAAACAATCCAGGTCCAGTTGAATGACGTAAAGGTGCCAGGCGTGTTGCACGTGGGACGCTGCTTGCGGACAAATAATTTCCGGCAGATCTCGAAAGCCTTCGTAATAGCGGGTGGCGTACCGCTCGCGTGCCTTCAAGAATCGATCGCACTTTTTGAGTTGTGCCAGACCCAGTGCCGCAGCAATGTCAGTCAGATTGTATTTGAACCCGGGAGAGAGGATTTCGTAATACCATGAGCCTTCGGCGGAGTATCGGTTCCAGGCATCCCGGCTCAGGCCGTGTAGACTCATCATCCGAATGCGAGCGGCCCACTCCGCATTATTCGTAGTGACCATCCCCCCCTCGCCGGTTGTGATGTTTTTCGTCGCGTAGAACGAAAAACAGGTGCTGTCGGCGATGCCCCCTATCATCTTCCCTTGATATCGCGCAGGGAGCGCGTGGGCAGCATCTTCTATAACATGCAGGCCATGGACATGAGCGATGGACTGGACCTGCTCCATATCGCAGGGGTGGCCGGCAAAATGAACAGGAATGATCGCCCTCGTTTTATCCGTGATGGCCTCTTCAATCCGATCCGTGTCCAGATTCAGCGTGTCTTGCACACAATCAATAAGAACAGGTCTTGCCTTGAAGTAGGTGACCACTTCTGCGGTTGCAGCAAAGGTCATCGTCGGGACAAGCACCTCATCTCCTTCACGCAGTCCAGCCGCTTCAAGGGCAAGATGGAGCGCCGCCGTGCAGGAATTGACCGCAACAGCATGTTGCGTGCCGACCATTGCGGCGAATTCCTGCTCGAATTCCTTTACTTTTGGTCCGGTAGTCAACCAGCCAGAACGGAGGACATCGACAACCTCTGCTATCTCTTCATCACCCAGCTCAGCCCTATGAAACGGTAGAAAGCTTTCCATGAACAGATGTCCTCAACATGATGGTAATACTTGCGCTTGGCAGGTTGCACAGTCTGCCACAACCAAGAAAAAGAACAACCCATCTTTCGAGGGGGCCAATTACCCGATTGGTTCAAATTAAATATAACCGGAGGGTGAGAATCCTGGTCCTAGGAACCTCCTTAGGAGCCTGTCCGACATTGCCCTCGTGACAAGAAGAAGGAGGTGCGGCCGATGCGCGGACGCAGGCCCCAAGGATGGCCCTCATTTCACAGTTCATAAAGTGGGGCTGAGCACGACGAAGTTGGTCGGGGATCGGTCGCCGCAGTAGAACAGTCAATGTCGGACAGGCTCCTAGGAGTCCATGGAGGAGAGCAAGCACCGTACCGCACAAGAAGAAACGCCGACAGCGTTGTTATGCGGTATTTCCACGTACTACCCCCTTCTAGCCTCAGGGGAGAGATTCCTCTGAAGGGAAACGAGTTCACATTTCGAAATCAAAACCTCTGTATCCAATTGATTTAACAAGGATCTCATTGCTGTAGCCTATGCCATACAACAGCGAGGAAATTCCTTCACACCGACTGGTGATAACTCCCTGGTTTGGGTACCTGCACATCTGGGGGTTGTTATGTCGCGAAGGATGGCTGGTGAAGCGCACGCGTGTCCGACAGCTTTATTGCCTCTAACAGGTTGCGGAAAAGCTCTATGGGCACGTCGGAACGTCAATGGTTCGCTCGTGTAACTGCGACGAGCCCAGTCGAGCGAAGCCCTTCCTATTTCCTCTCCCTCTCATTAGGGGAGTGGCCGAGGCTGCCCTCAACTGCCCGCATCAAACGATATACATGCTCCCTCCAAGCTTGCTCGTTATGTTTCTATGGATGGGGGCTGATTGATCTTCCACTGCGCGCGTCCAACGAGGGCCTTCTAAGGCCGCGCGTTGCGCGAGCACAGAAAGATCTTCAGGCTCCATCCTCTCCTCTGTTCTGCGAGCAAGAAGGGCACTTGGCCGCTCCCTGCCCTGCTGGCGGACTGTTTCAGCATCCTGTTAGGGATTGCAGCTCCGAATGCGCGTGCGGCGGCCAAAGCACAGAGCCCTGCACCGAGGCTCCGCCTCCGTTCCTACTGGAACGCCCGAGTGGTAAAGTCTTGATTTTGTGCGGGATACCCTGGCGGAGGGTCGACCGATTCGACTGCTGAGGGTCCTCGATCAGTGGAGTCGCCAGAGCCCGTGAGTGGAGGTGGGGACCCGGATGTCGGCGTGACTGGGGGTCAGGCCTTCGATCGGGCGTGGGACGGCGTGCCGGAACCGCGATATCTCCTTGTGGCTCATGAGATGAAATTCCAATCACGGGCGCTCTAGGCCCGGGCGTATCGCCGAAGTATCAGCTCAACTTAATGTGGCCCAGCAAACCAGTGGAAAACACCTTCATTGCGGGCGCTACCGGCCGATTGCGCGATGAAGGTCTGGTCCTGCACCACTTCACGTCACTCGCTTAGGGACAGACGAAGAATCAAGCATGGCGGCTGGACGAGAAGCAGCATTGGCCCCATGGCGCGCTCGGCTATCCCACTCCGATCGTTTTCGTCGCCCAACTCAGGCGATGGACTCTCTAGCAAGTTGCGGAAACACTCGCTCGTTTATTGGGCGAAAACCCTAGAAAATTTTCATTGGAATGAGTGAAATGCCTCAGCACGGTCTGTTCGCCTGTCTCGATCGAAGCAAATGTGGTTTTCGAACAAGTTGGAGGTCATTCCAAACACCGAAGTCCACGCTTCGGAAGAGGCTAAAAAACGATTTTCCGCAACCTGCTAAAAGGCCCTTGACTTAAAATATAATTAGATAGAACTGTGGAAAGCTTCTCAGCTCCGCTTTCATTGAAATGGTCATCGTCATAGAAGACGGTTGTATCTTTTTCTAGAATTGATGATAAATCAATACATTCAACTTGTCTCTCTCGACAGATCTCAAGCAGAATATTATTGTATTTGTCCATTCCTTTTGCCAGTGCTTCTGAGGAATAATAGACTTTGCCATATTCTTTCTGAAAATCACCTATTCCACCCATCCATAAAAGGGCGTCCAGTTCCTTGGACAAACTGGGCGTCCACATAGTAGGTTGAGTAAGGAAAATCAACCGGACTGATTTCTCTTGCGCGATATCAATCATCTTGTGGATATTTCTTGCATACTCTTCAAGGGCTAACGATAGGTCTGGCAACTCATTTCGTATTTCTGCTGCTTGCTGCCGATGTTTTCGCCAAGTCACATACATCTTCCCTGTTTCGTCTTGAAGGTAACCGTAACCCTGAACTTTTTTCCCCAAAACCACTCCCTTAACTTTCCTCAACATCCGCCATAAAGCTGTTTTTTTGAAGAATGGATCGTTTGGGTATAGATGGTTTCCTCCGGTGAAAGTCTCATCAATCAGTTTCATCGCGGCTTCGGGTTTCGATAGAAAATTTGGATCGAAGTTCTTATCACGGGAAAGACGTTTGGAAAGATCGTTAACTCCCATCAGGAGAATAATGGTTTCGATCCTCATTTCACTTAATGGTAAGTATTGCATTGCCGTGAGGTGATTCCTTGAGGTTCTCCCACTTATTCCCGCGTTGCCAACCCAGACATTATGAGAGGTGTTTTCGGTCAGCTTTTTTTGTAATAGGTATGGCCAGGTCTCAGATTGATCCAAGTAGAAGCATTCCGTTGTGCTCCCCCCAATAGCCAGGATTCGATTTGTGTGAGAAGGCGAAAGCTCATCTCCACGAAAACCAGTTGAATTAATGGCAAACCTTGACTGCCCTGATATTCCGGGCATGATATCGTGATCCGGCTTGAGAACCACTTCGAGATGTGGTGTCCAGATATAATAGCTAACTGGCAGCGCAAATCGGAGAACAATTTCACCCAGCAGAAGGCTGGTTAATATTAAGGAGCAGAATAACAAGACCCCGAAAAGGTATTGTTTTCTGATTCGTAGTATGAATTTATTCATGCGTGGGCCACAATGAAACATCTAAGCAGTAAGTCAGCTGAAGCAGACTTCCTGTGCAACGCACCAAAGCAGCCTCAGAAATCTGTTACGACCAAGTCTACCGCACAGTCCAATTTTAACCATGCTCTGTCCTCTGCTACCATTCCGGATAGACTGCGAACTCTGCAGCCTTTTCAGCTATCAGCCCGCTGCCTATTCGGCCAACGAGTCACAGTAAGAGGTGGTCCGCAAAGGTGTCACTACTCGGTGTCCTGTTTGGTGAAGGCGTAAGCTTCCCGAAAAAGTAGACAGGTCATAAGGAGAACTTTCTGGCACTGACGTTGGCCCCGTTCGGAGACAGCTCTTAACTAGAACAGAGGACCGCTTCAGCAGTCTGTAAGGCCTGACGTTGTCCAACAAACTCATTCGGAGTCAGGTGCCCGAGTGAGCTGTGAGGGCGGCGCTGATTATAGTCAAGCCGCCAGGCTTCGATGATGTGTTGGGCCTCGGCCATCGAGGTGAACTGGTGTACGTTTAGACACTCGTCTCGCAATCGTCCGTTAAACGATTCAATGAAGGCGTTCTCCACCGGTTTGCCCGGTCGAATGAAGTCGAGTTGCACGCTCCGCCGATAGGCCCAATCTTCGAGCGCCCGTGATTGGAATTCCGGCCCGTGATCCACCGTAATGGAGCGTGGGCCTGGCGTCCCGTTCAGAGCTCGATCGAGGACCTGACCGACTGTCTCACCCGACATCCGAACACCGGTCTCTAGCACAGGACTTTGGCGACTCCAATTATCGACGACCGTCAAGATCCGAAACGGTCGTCCATCGGTCAGAATATCATGCACGAAATCCATGCTCCAGCGTTCAGTAGGACCGGTCGGGATCGGGGCCGGGCCACGATCCCACGCGATAGGCTTGCGACGCCGGACCCGCATACGCAGCTGCAAGCCCTCCAGTCGATAGAGCCGGCGCACCCGTTTCCGATTCACCCGCCAGCCTTCGCGACGCAGGAGCACCCAAATGCGCAGAGACCCAAATCGCGGGCGCGCATGGGCCAGATCGCGAATACGTATCCGCAAGGCGGATTGATCCTTCGCGTGGCTTCGTCGATACCACGACGCCCGCCCAAACTGCGCCAAGCGGCAGGCCCGCAGGCAACTGACCTGAAACGTGCCGTGAAACCAGGCGGCCAGTTCTCGACGGCGTGCGGGCCTTAGACTTTTTTTCGCAGGGCCTCCGACAGCATGTGCTTGTCGAGCGAGAGATCGGCGACGAGCCGTTTCAATCGGCTATTTTCTTCTTCGAGCTGCCGGAGCCGGCGCAGTTCACTCACGCCCAGGTGCGCGTACTGCTTCTTCCAGGCGTAGAACGTGGCGTCACTCACCCCGAGCTGCCGGCAGAGGTCGCCGACGGGGGTTCCGGCGTCGGCCTGTCGGATCGCGTACACGACCTGTTCCTCTGAGAACTTCGACCGCTTCATGGGTCCGCTCCTTTCGTAAGGACCGCCGAAGCCGCCATCTTACTCCAGTTCTAACCTGCCGTCGTTTTCGGGGGAGATGTCATCCTAAATTCACCCTCTGCTTTGGGAAGTATGGGACGATCGCGTAATCTTCGCTCGTTATAGGTCACGAGCACATCGCCGTATCGTGTTTCCCAAGATGGTTTGTGACGGAAGACCAGGTGTTCATCTGCTATCTTGTCGCGTGTGGCCTCCCCTGCCAGCTCGTAGTATGAGATTCCGAGAGGATCAACCGTCCGAATACCCAGTTCTACCGCACAGATCGACAAGAGCAAGGACGCGCCGCTTATGACGATTCCTGCTCTTGCCTGGTAGAGTTTCACAAGCCAAGCAGACTTTGCCAGCGAGAGCGTTGCTGCGACACCTATAAGCAGGCCAAGCAGACAGGCGTAAAACCAGCTATACCGGCCTAACACAACTGGCGATTCCGAACGATAGGTGGCCGCGAGCAGTACTCCCATCCACGCCAATACAGCGACACAAATTTTGACGTATCTGATATTTGCGATCATCATTGATCGACTACGACACTTAGGCTCGACATCTTCAGCAGGCTGCGTAAAAACTATTCTGGTACGGTAGAAATTCAATGCCCCTCACATCTAGGACAACAGAAGAACCGCGCGCAGGATGCTCAAAAAGGCCGGACTTCTCACCCGCCACCCCGGCGCGCCGAGACGCGCCTTGGCCCAAGCAAGGCCGCAGCGGGCTGTTACTTCACAAGGGGTGGCTGGGACGATCCCAACTGCGCGCATCCAACGAGGGCCTTCGGAGACCGCGTGTTGCGCGAGCACGGGGATCGTTCCAGCTACCCCGCCCTTTTTCAGCATCCTGTTAGAAGAGGGTATAGATGAACGGCGCAACTGCCGATCCCTGGGTCAGGACGATCAGGGTACCCAACAGTACCAGCACCGCCACAATTGGAAGGAGCCAAAACTTCTTCCGCTCCTTCATGAAGGCCCAGAGTTCCATTACAAAATCGCCCATAAAGACCTCCTGCTGACAAGCACCGGGTTAAAACTGGTATTTCATGTGGGAATGCGGCCGTGGAGATCGGACAACCCTGTAGGTCGTACTCGACTCAGCGAATGCCTGCCTCATCGTATCCTTCCCCATGAGACGGAACACCAGGCCAATTGGAGTCAACAAGGCATAAAACACGATACTGAGCAGAATCCTGGTATTGATCCACCCCAAAATATGCCCGACCCACATCCACCCTTTATGCACGGGTGCTAATACAGATGGCAGCACTCCCCCGCACACGATGAGGAGGCCTCCGATTCCGATGGCCCACAGGCGCAACGGCTCCCCGCGAAAGACGAGCGGCCACAGCCCGATCACGGTAAAGACCGCTCCGACCAACCATCCAAATTGACGTAGTTCTTTGCGTGTGGCTGCCTGATCCATGGTCCCTATCCCCCCGTTCAGCTAGTCGAGATCGAATTCTTTCTTCCAATCAGAATCCCCTTCAAGGGGCTTCTGATCCTCTTTCCTCAGCACATAATTCTCGATCACCAAGAGATCCATCTCCGTCCGCATGAAGCAGCGATAGGCATCTTCAGGTGTGCAGACAATGGGCTCGCCCCGCACGTTGAACGACGTATTCACACAGGTGGCATACCCCGTCTTCTCCTCAAACGCCTTGAGCAACTTGTAGTACCGGGGATTGGTCTCCTCGTGCACCGTCTGCACTCTGGCCGAGTAGTCGATGTGCGTAACGGCTGGGATATCCGAGCGTGGCACATTGAGCAAATCAATCCCCCAGAGCTCTTTCTGGCCCCGGTCGAATGGAAGTCGTCGTTTTTCAAGAACCGGGGCCACGAGCAACATATAGGGACTATCACAGCTCATCTGGAAGTAATCCGACACCCGCTCTCTCAGGACAGAAGGGGCGAACGGCCTGAACGACTCACGATACTTAATCTTGAGGTTCAACACAGACTGCATGGTCGTGTTCCGCGCATCTCCGAGAATGCTACGCCCCCCTAGAGATCGCGGCCCAAATTCCATACGCCCCTGATGCCACCCCACGACTTTTCCTGCCGCCAGTTCATCGGTCACCCGACCATACAAATCCTTCTCATCAAGCCGACGATAGACCGCCCCAAGGGTCTTCAGCCTTGCTTCGACATCTTCATTGCTGAACGCTGGTCCTAGATAGCTCCCCTTCATGTTGTCGTGGATATTGTCCGCCGTCCTGGGCTTGTTCTCATACTGATGCCAGGCACTCAGTGCAGCACCCAACGCCCCGCCTGCATCGCCCGCTGCCGGCTGAATCCAAATCCCTTTAAACGGTCCCTCTCGGAGCAGCCTCCCATTACCGACACAATTGAGCGCGACGCCGCCCGCCAAACAGAGATAGTCCATTCCCGTTTCACGATGCATCGTTCGCGACAGCCGCAGCATAACCTCCTCGGTTACTTCCTGAATCGATCGAGCCAAATCCATCTCGCGCTGACCGAGCTTCGACTCTGCCTTGCGAGGCGGCCCCCCGAACACGTCATCAAACTTGCGGCTCGTCATCGTCAAGCCGGTGCAATAATTGAAATACTCCATGTTCATTCTGAACGTGCCGTCCGGCTTGAGATCAATCAAGTGTTCGTAAATGGCCTTGACGTACTTGGGCTCTCCATACGGAGCTAACCCCATGACTTTGTATTCACCGGAGTTGACTTTAAACCCCGTATAATAGGTGAAGGCCGAGTACAGGAGACCGAGCGAGTGAGGAAACGGAATGTCCCATAGAGGAGTCAGTGTATTGCCCTTCCCCAGCCAAGCCGAGGTGGTCGCCCACTCCCCCACTCCGTCCATACACAGCACACCGGCCCGTTCATAGGGTGACGCAAAGAAGGCTGAGGCTGCGTGAGACTCGTGATGTTCGCCGAAGAGAAACTCCGGCAAGGCGGACTTCTCGAGGCCGTTCGAACAGGCCAGCACTTCCTTGCGCAGCAAGCTCCGCAGAAAGAGCTTCTCTTTCATCCAGACCGGCATCGCGGCCAGGAACGATTGGATGCCTCGGGGGGCGAATCCCAGGTAGGTTTCCAATAACCGCTCAAACTTGATGAGCGGCTTGTCATAAAACACAACATAGGTCAGATCCTTGATGCCAATCCCGGCCTGGGCCAGACAATACGCAACCGCTCGGCGCGGAAATCCCGGGTCGTGCTTCTTGCGTGTAAACCGCTCTTCTTGAGCCGCCGCGACGATCTCGCCGTCCTGCACCAGGCAAGCGGCACTATCGTGGTAAAACGCTGAAATACCAATTATATACATAGAGCTATCGTTCGAACCATTCCCGCACCGAGTGAACCACATAGTGCTGTTGATCTTCGTTCATCTCAGGATAAATGGGAAGCGCCAGCAACTCACGGCTGGCCCGTTCCGCTTCAGGAAAATCGCCTTCGTGATAGCCGAGCGCGTTGAAACACTCTTGCCGATGGAGCGGCACCGGATAATAGACCTCTGTCCCAATGTCTTTGCTCTTGAGGTGGGCCTGGAGTTGGTCTCGATCCGGCACACCTATCACGAACTGATTGTAAATATGGTAATGGCTGATTCCGGTTGATTTATATACGGCTTTCGGCAGCCTAACGTCGTCCTTTTCAACTAATCCCGCATCCCGGAACAGCCGCTCATACAGTTCGGCATGTTGCTGCCTCAGGGTCGTCCATCGGTCCAGATACGGCAACTTCACGTTCAAAACGGCGGCTTGCAACGTATCGAGGCGGAAATTTCCTCCCACCACCCGGTGATAGTATTTCGGCTTTGCTCCATGCACCCGGAGAATACGAAGTCGTTCCGCGAAATTCTGGTCGTTGGTCACGACCATGCCACCGTCCCCCAGACCCCCCAGATTCTTGCTCGGGAAAAAGGAGAGACACCCTGCGACACCCATACAGCCTGCCCGTCGGCCATCCCGATACTCGGAGCCGATCGCCTGTGCAGCATCTTCTACCACCGCCAACCCGCGTCGCGTCGCGATCTGAAGAATCGGGTCCATATCGGCGCACTGACCGTACAGATGTACAGGGATGATGGCCCGTGTGCGAGGGGTAATGGCCGCTTCAAGTCGGGAAGGATCAAGATTGTAGGTCATCGGGTCAATATCAACGAAGACCGGTCTAGCTCCTAATCGCACAATGACCCCAACGGTGGCAAAGAAAGACAGCGGCGTCGTGATCACTTCATCACCGGACTTGATGTCCAGCGCCATCAGGGCAGCCAGTAGCGCATCGGTTCCCGAGGACACGCCCACTCCGAAGCGTACTTGGCAGTAGACTGCAATCTTCTCTTCGAGTTCGGCGACCTCATTGCCAAGGATAAAATTATTCTTATCAAGCACCTGCTCGAGAGCCGCGAGCAGCTCCTTGCGAAGCGGTTGGTGATGTGCTTTCAGGTCTAACAGTGGAACATTCATGGGCGTACCTGTTTAGTTTCGATCTCGACATTCCTGGAAACACCAAATGAAGTCTTCAGGAATTGATTGCCACATCGGCAGATCGCTTGTTCGTTTATCAAACTTAACTTCAGCCCGCATTCACACATCCAGCCTGTCATCTTCGCCGGCGCCCCAACGACCAACGCATAGTCCGGCACGTCTTTGGTCACCACTGCGCCGGCGCCGATCAAGGCGTATCGTCCGATCGTAATTCCACAGACAATCGTGCAGTTGGCCCCGAGAGTCGCCCCTTTCTTCACCAGTGTGGGTTTCAGCTCTCCCATGCGGGGAATCTCGCTCCGGGGATTGAAGACATTCGTGAAGACCATCGACGGCCCGCAGAAGACATAATCTTCCAGAGTCACACCCTCATAGACAGAGACGTTGTTCTGCACCTTGACGCCGTCCCCTATCGCGACGTTCGGACCGATGACGACGTTCTGGCCGATCTTGCATGATTTTCCGATTTTGGACCCTTTGAGAATGTGCGACACATGCCACACACTCGTCCCCTCACCGATCTCCACCCCTTCATCAATAAAAGCAGATTCATGAACGAACCACTTACGGGAAGAATTGAGGCCCGTCGTCCGAACGCTTCCGTGGGCTTTCGACTCAAGGGCCTCCTGACACCGTTGCAACACGGACAAGACGCGGAGGCCTTCTTCTCCGTCTGTTCGCGGACGGCAACGGCTCCGAACGGATTCCAAAAAGTGCGCACATTCCTCCCGGAGAGGCTCCTCAGTACCAACCTCGACAGATTGGGCTTCAGCACGGTTCGCGATCGGAATCTGGTCTTTCCATTGAATCGAGTGCGGGTATAGGAGCAGTTTGTCCTTCTTTTCCATGTCATCAAACACCGCCATTTTTTGATCGCCCACCACAATCAGTTTTTGTTCTTTAAATGGATGGAGCCACGACACGAAAATATGTGCCTTGACACCGCTCGGGAACGACAGCAGCGTCACGGTGGTGTCGGCAATTTGTTCATGGAGATAGTTTCCCCCTTGGGCCAAGACTGAGGTCGGCATCTCACCCAGCAATCCAAGAATGACCGAGATATCGTGCGGGGCGAAACTCCAGAGGATGTTTTCTTCACGGCGGATTTTTCCGAGGTTGAGCCGGTTGGAGTAGATGTATTGGATACGTCCGAGTTCCCCGCTCTCGATAAGGCTTTTAAGTTTGAGAATGGCGGGATGGTACCAGAGCAAATGACCGACCATCAGGATGCGACCGCGCTCTCGCGCCAAGGCGACCAGAGTCTGTCCCTGTTCGGCGGAGAGGCAGAGCGGCTTTTCGACAAACACATCCTTGCCCGCGATCAAAGCCTCGTGCACCATGGCTCCATGCGTCTCGGCCGGTGTGGCAATCGCGACTGCCTGAATCCCATCATCTCGCAAGACTTCGGCATAGGAAGTCACGGTACGGCACTGGGGATACTGCTCACCGAGCAGGCGAAGTGTTTCGGTATGGCTGTCGCACACCGTCGATAACGCGCCAAGGTTGGCGAAGTTTCGCACGAGATTCTTTCCCCAATACCCGGAGCCAACCACCGCTATCTGCGGACAAACCGGTCCGATCCCGCTCGTGGCATCCACCCCATTTTGAACCTCGACCATGATTTCCGACATGATGTGCATCCTTATCTTAGAGAGAGCAGCGCTGCTGGGACGAGCGTGCTTGTTGAGATACTGAGATAGAGCTCCGGCATCCCACCGGCGCGGAACTCCCGATGATGTCAGTGAAGTTGCTTGCTAAGAAGCTCTGACCGTCGAGTAGGTTGCGGCTGGGTAGCTGCGTTCAAGGCATGGAGAGGGAATTCTGACCATGGTTGCGACACTAACATGTCTTGCATTCGCTGGCCGCCGAAGCGACGGAGGAAGGATGTGAATCGCCCTCAAACCATCGCCGTCCCAGGCCTTGATGAACTCGCACCTGAACCGGAAGCGTCAGCGGGATGTCCGAGAGTTCGTGCACGTCAAACTCGTAAGGGTGGCAGTATCAGAAGTCAAGGGAAGGCAATTCGACCAGAGCTTTTACTTAGCTGGGAACCTAGTTGTTCAGCCAGAAACGCTTCAGTCTTCTCCATAGACTCTACTGTGCATCCGCCAATATGAGGGGTAATAATGAGGTTGTCATGTGCTTTAGCGTATGTGATGAGCGGATGTTCTGCCACGCTCTCGCAGTGTTCTTCGGATATAACATCGAGTGCTGCTCCGGCAAGTCGACCGGACTTGAGGGCCTCCAACAGCCCATCCTCGTCAACTAGCTCTCCCCGTGAAGTATTAATGAACCACGCTCCCTGCTTCATTGAATCGAAGTGCCGCTTATCGAAGAAACCACACGTCTCTTCAGAAAGGTTCACGTGTAGTGTGACAAGATCGGCTTCGCGCAGCAAATCACCCAGAGGAACGAGGCTGACTCCAGGCTCCACTTCCAGTACTTCCGTATTTCTATCCGTGGCGAGGACGCGCGTATCAAACGCCTTCAAATACCGTGCGACAATCCGTCCCAGCCGTCCATAGCCAACGATCCCTACCGTCTTACCGTACAATTCATGACCCTTGAAATGATCGCGGCACCAGGTGCCGGCTCGAGCATGGGCTGCAGCGCTGGGAACTTTCCGTAGCAAGGCCAGTATCAAGGCCATTGTGTGCTCAGCCGTCGCTCGAACATCTTTCAGGAAATCTGTGTGCCCCCGAAGCGAAACTATCTGAATGCCGCGGCGCGTGGCCTCCTCAAGATCGATATGATTAAGACCCGTTGTAGGTGTCACGATGACCTTGAGGTGTTGACCGGCGTTCATCACCTCGGTGTCAATGCGATGCCTTAATCTAACCCACAAGATATCGGCATCTTGAACCGAGGACAATAGGACCGTGCGGTCACAGTCGCGAAGAACAAGGTCGCCGATCTCGTTTAGGCACTTCACGGCTCGCGGCGGGAATCCAGTCGATTCTGAAACCAGGATTCTAGGTCTTCCTAACTGCATGGTATTTAAGCATCTGCTCGACAATGAACAAATCAAATGGAGCATCAATATTCCAAGCTCGCTCTTGAGGGATAATCCACGCCCGGCAGTCACGTCCTTTAACCGAGCTTTGTCCCATGAGCACTGTATGCCTCGTAAGATAGATCGATCCCTCGCGTAGATAAAGCTTAGGCAGCTCTTGTCGACGCTGTCCTTCGAATTGTTCAGCAAAGGGTGGGTCGAGCACTCGTCCCTCGGGAGTAATGAATTTCATCCGAGCTGGATGTTTTTCTCCCACATCCACGAATGAAATCACCGAATCGGCCCCGGTCTGTTCCAGAAGCTCAATTGCGCCATCAATATCCTCAGGCCGACGGAGTGGGTTCGTTGGCTGCAACACCAGCACAGCCTCATACTCCTCTCCTGCTTCTGCCAGCTTCCTTACGACGTCCTGAAGGACTGGGATTGTTCCTGTGTCGTCCTGTGCCAGTTCCGGAGGTCGAAGGTAAGGAACCTCTAACCCCCACTTCCGACCAACACATGCTATTTCCTCGTCTTCCGTAGATAACACAATGCGAGTCAGTCGCTTGGCAGCAAGTGCTGCTTCTGCAGTGTAGGCCAGAAGTGGCTTGCCAAGCAGCGGAACGATGTTCTTACGGGGGATTCCCTTTGAGCCGCCACGTGCGGGAACTATACCCAAGGTCCTCATGCCGGAGTCGGTTCCTATCATCATTCATCGGAGAAACGTGGAGCGACGACTGAGTTATATAAGGGCTCGTCAGCAGCTAGTTCGGCCTTTTGAAGGTCTCGATTCTCCCCGACGTAGGACAGACGTTTCTGAACGTAGGGTTTGATGGCAGCGAGAGCTTGGGCAATACGCTCTGAAACATATCCATCCCCGTATAGGGGACTCGGTGCGTAGTGACCATGCTTGAGTTGTATTCTCGCAGCTGCCGCAACTTCGGCCGCAGTAGGTGCCACGGGCATGACATGCTGATCACTCTCTCGACCGGACTGTCGGTTTCCCACCAGCACGACCGGCGTGCCGAAATAGCTGGCGTCCCGAACAAAACTGCTCGAATTTCCTATCGCACAGCTGGCATTTGCCAAAACCTTTAGATAGTCGTCGGGGCTCAGGTTGGTCAAGCATCGGAGCCAAGTTGGGCTCAACTGATCACGGAACACCCGAATTGCTTTGCTGATATGGTCGGACCCTGCATCGATATTTGGCCAAAGCAAAACGGTCTGAGTTTGTAGAGTATACAGAGCCTCCAGGATTTCTTGTATTTGCCCGATCTCGCCCCCAAATTCAGTGGTCGTAGGATGAAACACCGTTAGAAAAAACGGTTTCGACACATCAATCAGCGCTCCACTGCCTGTTTGGTTAATAACCGACGGCGCAAGACTCCGATCCAGTTTTCGCGCAATATCACTGCTTGGACATCCAACGCCTAGGATGGCAGTTGGATCCTCACCCAGGCGAATCAGGTACTCCGCTGACCGCCTTGTACTCGGGAAGTGGAAGTGAGCAAATTTTGTGATTGCATGTCGCGTGCTTTCATCGATCGACCCGGACACCTCACCCCCCTGGATGTGGAAGATGCAGATATTCATGAAGGCTGCCGCAATGGTGGCAGCCAGCATTTCATACCGATCTCCAATTACGACAACGATCTCTGGTTGTAGCCGCTGGAATTCGCTCGCAAATTCTATGACCGCAAACCCTACTGACTTGGCCATTGTGATAGGGGTGGATCCCTCCAATTCAATATACGCCTCGCCGTCAATGCGAAATCCATCTTCTCTCACAACTTGGGCGGGTTGATGAAAACGCTCAAGGACCATGGTGCCAGCTGCGAGTACTTGGAGTTCGAGCGACGGATGGCCCGCAATAGCGTGCATGACGGGTTTAAGTCGTCCATAGTTAGCGCGGTCGACTAAGACTACACAAATTTTTCGTCTTCTTTGGTTGCTCATAAATGCCTGCGACAATTTGTTAGCTGCTTAGCCGGCTAGGAAGGATCGCTCCCCCTAACTCCAAGCTGGAGAAACTCCGGAACGTCGTAGGAGGGGACGAAAGTACGACGCGGAACTCGGGCAAATGATCGGGCAGACGAATCACAAATCCGGAAACGAGGAGATCTCACACCAATTGACCAACGGAAATAATCACGTACGTGCTCTCCTGGGCATGGGCTCAATGATTCCCAAAGAGGCCTTCTGGCTGGACGATCAATTCAGAGAGGCATCCTTGCAATCGAGACGACAAAGGGTAAACTCATCGGCCCCGCGAGAATTAACCCCGGGTTCGGTCGTGAATGAACAGGTAAACCCTAGCTGCTTCAGCTTCATTGCCGACGTATCGGCAAACGAATCTTTTTTCCCGTAGGGATAACTGAATGGCCGGAGCTGTTGCGGTTTCAAGTGATCGCTCAGAAGCCGCGAGCACATTGTTAGATCTTGAGCCATTTCCTCAGCGGATAATTTTGCGAGAGGTTCATGTCGATGGGAGTGACCGCCGATCAGCATTCCGGCGTCTTGCATCTGCCTTGCTTCCTCCCAGTTCAGATAGAGTGTCTTTGAGAAAGTAGATTCTTCGGCAATGTATGCTTCGAAGAGTGTCTTCACAACGCGATCTCGAATTCCCTTGTCCAGAACAAAGTTGAACAGGTATTTGAACGACGCCACTGCGGGGGTATCCCAGCGATAGGTGCGTTGCGCTCCGGCGGGCTCGAACATTTCAGACACGTCATTCTCCCCGACCATTGCCTCTAATCTCTGCAAGAACGCACGTTGGTACGTCTCAAAATCGAGTGCCGCCATCAGGAAGTGATTCATGTGCACAGAGGCGACAGAGGTGTCCTGCAGACATCCAGTAATAGGAAAGAACATTCCTTGAATGCCCGCCTCGGCCAATAGCGGAGTCACGTCGGTATAATGCTCCTTCAATCCGTCATCAAAGGTCAGCAGACAAAGATCCCGGTGTGGAACATACGACTCGCTCAAGAAGGCCATCGCCGACTCCAACGTGGCCATCTCGTAGCGGTCTTGAAGAACATATAGCTGCTGCCGGAAGCTGCTGAGTGGCATTGCCTTGATGCGCGGGAACGGTGTCCGTGGTAGATCACGAATATAGTGGTACATCACCACGTGCAAGGCCTGACCCATTGATGGGGCTCCTTTAGTTGGGGCGGTCCTGATCACCGTCGGATTTAGTCCAGTACCAAGGACAGCGCACATCGCTCACACAGGTCGGTACCATGTCTGGAACAGAAACGGCACTGCGGATGCATCCGCCTCTTTGGTCTAGCGGCTGAAACCGCGATGGGATCGCCTGGCCGTCCGGATGCTCGTCAACTGCACGGAACCCGAACTCGTTCAGCCAATCCCCACTTTGGCCGTGATAGCCATAGTAATCGGCGCCGAGGGCCTGTATCTCAGAAAGCTCTTGTGTAAAGAGCGTCAGGAGCTGCCGAGCGTTGTTGTGGGACGCTGGCAAAAATTCCACCAACCTTCCCAGACGATCTACCTCCTCGGCTCCGTCTGGCTTGTCATGGCGAATCGTTTCCAGACGCCAGATTAGCAATCCGGTCCGATGCCCTTCCGGAACGCCGATGAACCGATAACGAAATACCGGATGCCTGACATATCGCCATGTCAGATAATCGAGATCGCGCGCCGCTCCCACCGTCTGGGATGCGACCTGAGGCCAGTCGTACTCATCCCAGTTCGGCGGTAGGATCTTCTCATATTCGACTGTGGCGGCGGGAATATCGGCTAAACAGAAGAAACGGGCCAAATCCGTGGCCCGCTCCCCCGTCCAATCCGGCTGTGCGAGTCGAAGGAGATGCGCCATTCTGTCTTCCGCTTCCGGCAGCACGATGAAATGGCGAGGGATGTCCTCGAGAACCCGCCACTGAAGGAGGCGGTAAAGCGGGATCACGGATCGTGCGACACCAAACGCCACGACGGTTTCATAGGGTGGGCGGCGCAACAGGCTCAACAATCGGACCCCGAGCGGTCCGCGGCGATAGTCCGGGCGCACCATATAATTGGCCGTCCAGGCGGCGCGTGATGCTTTTCCAAAACAGTTGAAGGTGAAAGGGATGCCCCCCAAGATCCCCACGACCTCGCCCTTCTCCTCTGCCAGAGCGAAGCTGTACCCCTCCCGGTCCCAGAGTTCGCTCCTACCAAATGTCCACTCGAAGAGTTGCGGCAGCCGTACATACGCGTGATCTTTCGCCCAATACTCGTTTAAGAACCGGCTGACGAGAGGGTATTCACCGAATGCGGCATATCTGAGCTCAACCGTCATTCGGGCCTCGCTGCCTGCAGCTTTTCGCCCACCCATATCACCATATCGTGGACAGAAACGAGCCGTTCCATCTCTTCGGGGGCAATCTCTAGACCGAACTCCTGCTCTAACGCCAGCATCAGGTTCAGATGCTGTAACGAATCCCAGGCATCGATCGTGTCGGGAGAACTTTCCAGAGTGATTCGCTCAACCGGGACCGAAAAGATATCCGACATAATGCGCTGCACACGGCTTACAATTGCTACATTCACGGGGCACAGGCTCCTTGCGAGACGGTCAATTGAACCCACTCCGGACAGGCTATCTCCGCGTCTTCCAAATCTAGGGCCCAGCACGTTCCCTCGTCGCGTTCAGCAACGCAACGGAACTTGTGCGTGGGGTAGAATTCACTAGCCGGCGCGTTCTTCTTTGTCGGCAAGAACCAGCCTCGCAACTGCTTCACGCCACGTGTACGAGCTCCGTCTATTAGAAATGACAACAGGGCAGTCTCTACTGTCCGGCCGATAATGCGGCAACTCAAGAGGAAGGTGTCGATCTCACAAACCTCGCCGACGTCATGCGTGATCACCACACCGACTATGCCGTTGTCACCAAACCGATCACTGACACGGATGGCGTGGGCGCTCCAGTCCGATGCGGCTGCCATCTCGGCAATCCGCTGCTCGCTGTAGCGCCGGGTGGTCAGGTTGAATTGGTTTGTCTTCTGGGTGAGCTGAGCTACACGGACAAGTGTCTCAGAAGTGACAGAAATAATTTCAACTTCCTGCCGCAACGACCGGAAAAAATCTTCCAGTGACGTAACGCTTCGTTGAAGCTCAACGCGTTGGCGCTGCTCCGCATAGTACCGTCCCCGTTCTCTGTCCTCCGCTGATAAGGCAAGCCGCTCGAAGACCGGCGTTTCGCGCAAGGCTTTCGCAAACCCTATCGCATCGTCGGGTAGCTCGATCACCGTCACTTCGGGCAATTCCGCCCGCACTCGCGCTCGCTCGATGGGGTTGTCGTCGAGAAACGCCAGGCTCTCGATTCCGAGATTCAGCTCGGCGGCGATTTCGCGCAAGCTTTGAGCCTTATCGTTCCAATTGATCCGCAGGGCCGCAAAATGTTGCGGCCGCAACAGCATGCCCGGGTGCTTTTCGAGCGCCTCCATCGCATCGGAGACATTATTCTTGCTGCAAATCGCCAGCATAATACCCCGGTGATACAGGTCGAGCACCGCTCGCTGCAACGCGCGGTATGCGGCACCCGGATACTCCGCTCCGATTTGAATGCCGGCCATACCCTCTTCTCCAATCACGCCCTTCCAGAGGGTGTTGTCCAGGTCGATGGCCAACACCTTGCACACCTTTCCGCTCAGCGGATGAAGGAAGCGCAGCCATTCGTCAACCAGATGGATGAGATGATTGGCGGCAATGGGCATCCTCATAGTCAGCCACTTGAGTTCGTCATGCCACCGCTCCCCTCCATGGCGGGCCACCAGTCTATTGTAGTCCACGACATAGACTCCGTGACGGTCACTGGCGAGGCGGCGCAACTCATGGTTGATTGAGTGTAGAGTGAAAGTCTGCCCGCTTCCCGATTGGCTATCCAATATACCCTGATTAGGAAGAAGCGGGGTTTCTAAGTCCTGGACAATAAGAGATGCCTGGCTGTGTGAACGGTAGCCTTGCACCAAGGCGCGAAACATACTCACAAGCCGCTCGATCACCGCGTCGTTCTGCGGTGGCAACAGGTCCGAGTACCCTTCCCATAACTCAGGGGCGATGTCGCGGGTCTGCACGGCTAGGATCACGAAGTCCGGCGCAAAACTATATAAACGGCTGGTCGGGTCGAAGATTTCCTGCTGGTAGGCATTGAAAGCCCCCACTTCGACGGCCAGATGAATACCGTTCACAAAAGCGGCTGCGCGAAGGACCGGCACTATCGGCTCTACCGTAAAGGATCGGAGAATGAAGAGACGCCTGGACACGAGCCCCAGGCGTTGATGGAACTGTTCATAACGCGACACGACAAAACCTGCGGCCGATGGTCCCGCCTCTTCCCGCCAGAGTCGGGCCAACTGCGCCGTCGCCGTTTCGAACGCGTCGGTGGCGATGAGTTGGTCGATCTCTTTTCGCAAATCGATGTCTTTCATCCGCTCCCCCCTTGCCTACCGTTCCACGAGCTCCATAAGCTGCCGAGTAGGTGTATAGAACCAGGCGATCCGGTGGCCGGCAAACGCAGTGGCGGGAACCGGGCGACTGATGACGAGGCAGCCCTTCGAGCGCAATTCTTCGAGTGCGGCCTCGAGGTTTTCGACCTCATAGCACATGTGGTAAGCCCCGATTCCTTTTGCTAAGACACGGTTCACAGGCGAATCATCTCCCGCTGGCGCAACGAGCTCTATCACCGGATTGCGCGCTTCTCTAGTTCCAAGAAAGCACACGTACACGTTCTGGACCGGATCCTTAACCGGGCCGGACAGAATGCTGTAACCAAGGATCGTTTCATAGACCCTCAGCGCCTGCTCCATGCTGGCTACGGCCACGCCGATGTGACTGAATGTCAGAACCATCGCCCCTTGAAGCTGCGAACTACTCAACAACTATATATGACTGCACCGAACTGTACCGGTTCTTCCTAATCCTATACCTATCTAATCCCCAAGCCTCTTTTAACGCCAGGGTCTCTCCAGGAAATTCATGGTCATTTAATTGATCAAAGCCTAGGACCGTCCCTTTGGTGATGTGGCTTTTAATTATTTCCAGACTCTTCTTTGTTGGCTCGTAGAGATCAAAATCGAAGTATGCCAACGCAATGACAGTCTCAGGATTATCTTTAAAATATTTGACTGCTTCGACAGAGGCATCACCTTTGACTAACTTGTACTTGTTTATGTGCGAAATCGGGCTTTCTTGCTCGTGATAGTCCAAAATCTTCGACAAATATTCGTCATAACGAGGTGTAACATTGTAGGAACCAATCGAAACAATTTCTGAAGTTCCATCTTTGTCGTCCACGGATGGAAACCCTTGGAAAGTATCGAACCCAATAATCTTTCGAGTGTGATTAAACGGCTCATAGATCCCGCGGAAGGATTGAAAGAGGGCGAGGTTGCCCCCCATCTCGTGCCAAACTCCACGACAATACCCTGGACATCAAGGATTTGTCTGTAGAGATCATGCAGAAATAGCAGTTTGGACAAATACTTACGTTTTATGAATAACCCGAGATTGGATAGGAGTTCATTTTCTGGAATCGGACATTGTCTGAACAATTCCGTCAGGTGATTTCCACTATCGGATTCCTGTACCGAAGAATGCCAGGTACGTATTCTGAAGTCATCCTCCATGTCGGAGCCTTCCAGCTTACCTGTGAATTTTGGTTAGGTTCTTCACGTTAGGAGAAGCGCAGAGGCAGTCAACGGTTCATGCCAGGTCATCTTCTGATAGCAGGTCGCCGGCCGTCACTGCACGGAGAAGTTTTCGGCCCACCATCTCAGACAGTCGCAACGCCGGAATGCCGGTCCCGGGCTTTTTGAGCTGAAGATCGACCTCAGTGAGACGATGCCCAGGATGCAAATCGGAGGCGAGGACAATGCTCTTCCCGAACATTTCGCGCAGTTCACTGAGGCTCGAAGCCAAGGCTTCTTTATCAACCGGATTTGCTAAGGCCTTTTCAATAAAACGGACCCCGTCCACAAGCTGCTTCAACTCTGTTGTTGTCACTGAGGCAGGGACATCTGGTCCAAAACACTCACGGGAGAAGACTACGTGGACCTCCAGCAGACTCACACCGAGTGCCGTAGCCGCGAGCCCTGCAAAGATTGTCCCGGAGTGGTCCGATAACCCTACGGGACATTGATAGCGATCCCGGATGTCGCCAATGAGATTCAGTCCAAGGCGTTCCGGTGAACAGGGATAAGCCGTTGTGCATTGGAAGACCGCCATGGGAGAACCATATCGTTGAAGAAGGGTCACGGCCTCATCTAGTTCACCCCAACTCGACATCCCACTAGACAGCAAAATAGGTTTGCCGGTTCGTGCCATGCGCTCGATCATGGGGAAATTGGTCACTTCTCCGGACCCGACTTTCCAGGCTGGAACTCCGATTCGATCCAAGAGCTCCATGGCTTCCATGGAGAACGGAGTAGACAGGAAGATGAGGCCCCGGTCCTTTGCATGATTGCTAAGTCCTTGCCATTGGGCTTCAGAAAATTCCATACGTTTCCAGTAGTCAAAGCGTGTCTCATCTTGTGGCGAGAAGTTGATACGAAAGGGCTCTGATGGTGTAGACTCTGCTGCGGCAATGTGAGTTTGAAATTTGATCGCGTCAGCGCCTGCTTTCGCAACTGCGTCAATATAGGCATGAGCAGTGCCTAGACTTCCATCGTGGGCTTGAGCGATCTCTGCCACAATAAAGCATGGCTGTCTTGACCCAATAAGACGATCGCCAATAGCAAAAGTGGTCAGATCCATTTTAGAATGACGTGAACATTAGAAATGGCACTGCAATGCTCCTTCGCTCTCTGGCACTTGCGCTGGTCCAGCGATTGATCCATCAGTTCTTTGAAAGATCACGCTCGACAAGTCTTGATTGGCCCCGATAACTCGGACCCGCATGCCAGTTTCCTCAAGAAACTCGTCAAAGGCCTTCAATTGCTCATAACGATCACTGAAGTCGTCGAAGTAGAGGTAGGTGCCGCGCGTAATATGCTCTTTCAGACATTCCAACACTACTTTTGTCGATGAATAAAGGTCGGCATCTAGATTAACAAAGAGGCGATCGTGCATGGGGAGCACATATTTCGGCAACGTTTCTTCGAACCAACCTTTGAAAAACTTGATGCGCTGATCATTGATGACAGGTATTCGGCCGTTTGTTGAGAAATAGCCTCTGCTCGCCTCGCAGTTGTGGGTCCATTTTTCCGGCAGACCTTCGAAGCTATCAAAGCCATGCAAAATGGACTTCTCATTTCGGAGAAGCTTTGCCCAATAGCGCATGGAAGCGCCTTCCCAGACTCCGAATTCTAAGTAGAGCACTTGCGCATCCTGCAGTTCGGGCGCTACGAAATCAAAAAGCCTATACCGATCCTTGAAGCGCGTTGGCACTTCGAGGCCCTGTTTTTTAAGCCAACGACCAACCGCCAGGTAGTTTGCAACTGCATCTAGACTGTGAATCGCATAATCAGACGTATGCTGACCCAATCTGATAAGCAAGTATTTAATTGAGCATTTCATGAAGAATTACCTCTGGCTTGAGAAGATTTCTCGAAGGATTCACGGCAGCATACCTCCATGCATGTTCCCGCCTTCCCAATGGCAGCCCGAATCTAGTCCAATCGTGCAAGCGATCGTAGCGGCTTAGGGTTGCTGTCAGAAAGCGAAGGGATACGATCTAGACCAAGAAAGTATATGATGCAGCCCGCCTCTTCTTAGTCGTCCAAAAGTATCCAACTCTCCCCAGAGCTATTTGGCGCCAACGGACTATCTGTTTAATAAGGTTACGACAATGCCTGAGTCCTGGGTACTTTGATTTCCATATCCATGGCACTTCTATTCTCTTTCCCCCGAATTTTCCTTTGTACTCTCCTCCTCCCATGTCATAACGTCGCATTCCTCGCGCCTTCCAATATTTCATCGCATACCAGTGGATGGTCTCATTTGGGCGATAATGCTGTCCCGCCCGCCAACTGGCCCCACCCCAGAAGTACATCGTTCCATTGCCGGCAAGGAAAATGCCGGTCGCAATGCATTGCCTGTTTGGATCACGTGCTTTGAGTAGTAGAAGGTTTCCTGATGCAGAGAGACTAAGGATTAAGTCACGTACTCGCTCCTTGCCATAGGTAGGGACAAGAGATTGCTTCTTGAACACATCTTGGAGTTGCTGATAATACTCCTCGACGAAATCGTCGTCCTGGGCCTCCTCAATTGTCACGCCTTTTTTCTCAGCCTTCCGGATGGACCACCGGCAGGAATCGCTCATGTTCGCAAGTATCCTGCTTCTCACTGTGAGTGAGATCAATTTCAAACCCGGAAAATAAACGATATTCAAAACCAAGCTCCTCGACATCCGCCTGCGTGAGATTACGGTCCATAATTTCCACATGTCCGCAGCCTAATTCGTCGAAGGCAAACCGTATGAACTGAACGCTTTGATCGCCTGACGACGCGGAATCCCTGGCTGGAGAATAAACCCCATGTAAGCAGTGGTCCAGCCCGGCAGGGGGCTTCCGAGAATCTTGAAGCCGAATTTTCTGACCTTTAACGCGGCACAATATCCAATCACTTGGCTCTGCTCTTCCAGGGCCGCAAAGACGACCACGGCCTTCTGGCTCCGGTTTAAGAATGACAGCCACTCGGGGGTCTGGAATAGGACCTCTCTCCACCTCTCAAGTGATAGGTTGACCTGCCTGAATACTGGATTCATTCTGGTCACGTGTTATGAGCCGGGAACATCTTCTCGCCAACCCCGCGGTCGAAGGTACATTCCAGGAATCCGCGCTAAAGCCCTCGAGCCCGCAAGAGCCGCCGCATCCTCTTAACTCGCTCTTCCTGGTGAAGACAATGACAATAGGAGCCGGAGTGCTCGGTGAGAAAGTGGCAGTTCCGTCGGAATAGCTCTGCATTGAAATCCGAGATCACTAAGATTCTGCTGCGTTGCTGAGACATGGCTTTAAGTTCCTAGCTTTTTTGAACCCTATACTGGTGATTGATTGTCCTCGCCCCATCTCTAAACTCATCTCCTTCCTTCCTTGCGACGTGCGCTATAGCCTCCTGACACTGGACTTCGTTCCAAATCGCTTTGCTTGATGTATCAATTAAAGATTAATTGGCCCGTCCCCGTCTCCTCTCGTAAGATGTACCTTAGTGGCGTTCACTTCGAAAGGAGAAAGCTTCCGGGCTAGCTCTGGCGATGCGGCAAAAAGAAAATTTGATGGGCCGGCTAGATAGCCATTCCGTGAAAGCGCCGAACACCATTGACGGTCCAACTGATTGCTGATGATGAGGTCTACGCCTGAGCGCTCGAGAAGCTGTGTTGCCATTGCGGCGACATGGTACTCCTCCCCCTCGACAGCTAGACAATCAATCAACGATCCGACCTGCATATGTCCGAAGTATCCATGACCGCGCATTTTTGTGTTCAGCACAACCGCCCAGCCAATCGTGCGATCGCATCGTAGCACTCTGATTCGTATGAACCGCTGGTTGCTGCTCGGGTAAAGCCTATTCAGGATAGTCGTGTTGCGCACAGCAACCATTGCGTACTGATTCTTGGCCCGCTCCCACACCTCATCAGCCCACCTCGAAAAGCTCCCCACGAGGTGCGCACTGACACCGGCTGCAACTCTGTAGGGGAATGCTTTAGCGGTCTGCACTGCATTGAGAGCGATCCAGCCCAAGCCAGAATAAGTCAATAGATCTGCAATAAGCCGAGTGCACAGTTTCCTGCGCAAAAATACGATCTCTTGAAAGAATCTGACTGGATGAGTAACCTTGAAGAAGAATGGACAGGCCACCATGCTCCATTTCATGGTTTTTAATATCCGCGCAATAGTCTCCTGATATCCGCCTATACCAAGCATGAACAGCAGGGGTTGCCGTTTCAGCGCATCCTTTAATATCGTGAGTGCCACTCCCACGTAGCGACTGTTGATCGCCCCTTCAGATATCGGCAGTTGATAGGCCGCAATCATGGTCTCCTCGCCATTACAGACGAACGCCTGGGGCTTCATGATGAACGTCCCTCGGACGGTCTGTCCCTCTAAAGCAACGAAGTACTCCTGGTAAAGAGGAATACCATCTTGCCGTGGAAGCCATTGAGGAATGGAGCATTCAGGAAAGCGAAAAGGTAGTCCTTCGGCTGCGATCCTCTTGTTGAACTCCCGGACCGCTGGCACATGCTCCTGAGACAACAGCTCAACTGCTATAGGCATGAGCTACGCCTTTTTTGCTTGCAACCCTTGCATAAACTTATATGGAATGCCATTTTACTCGGATGGATACTGCAACAGACGCGCCCTTCTTAGGACCTGCCATGCACATTCACAATCTTATGCACTAGCCACTTTCTTTCCAACCCGTTTCTTTCATCTTTAGTGATGGCGTGATGACCACGCGCCGACAGGAGATGATCTAACATCGTCCGCAACGGCACAAACCAACCATTACTTTTGCTTATTCTCTGCATGAGACCCTTAAACCGTTTGTTGATTGTTCCGTTTTCCAGAAATCCACATGCCAGATGCGTATACATGATGCAGGCGCCACCCTCGCTGATCAGCCGGTCTTGGTTCTCCTCACTGACCATTGAGTTAAACGATTCGACGGTTGGCCCTTCCGAGGCAGCAAACCAATAGTTCACGTAGGGACGAGCTGGATCATGATACGGCATGATAGGACATACTTTGAGTGTGTTGATGTCTCCATAGGTGAAGTTCCGCACATATTTAATCCTTTGACGGCAAAGATCCCCCCAATAGAGTGGGCTGGCTTCAAGATGGCCTTGATACACAACATGAGGATTCTTAAGATGAAGCAGATTGTAAAGAGTCTTTTGAATACCCGAAAGACGAGAGTTTCCCCAGTAGATCCCTTCGTCGCAGCCTGTATGATTTGCCATGGAGTAGGGATAGTGTCCGAATAGCCGGGAGAAGACTTCCAGCCCGCGCATCGTCTCTTTTCGTGTCGACGTATGATAAGTGGCGTTATGGAGGGCTATCTCAAATCCCTGCTCTTTGAGTCCAAGTACCCACTTGAGATATTGTTCGTCTTCACAGGTGGCACCGCCACATTTCGGTGTCCCAGTCCCGCGTAGAGGCCAAACTGCCTTCGTGGTTCGTAGCCCTAGATCCGAAACAAATGAATAGAGTGTCCTGACATTATCCAGTGTCTGGAGATCGGGGTCGTCAAATATCGTAAAGGCAAAGCGTTTTCCATCTGGCCATTGTACTTTAGTTGTCACTGTCCACCCCCAGCCCTTGATCTACACCATGTCGTAGAGGAGCCGCCTCAGCGACTAATTCTTAGCCTGAAACTCTGCTGCCTGAGGAGCACTGGCCTTGCGGGCAAGATTGTTGAAGGACTCCAGCACATCATTGGTTACGATCACGTTGACCTCAAGTCTTACGGATTACTGCAAGGTAATGTGTGTTGAAGAGTTTCATACGCTCCAAGGCGTAACAAGCTAGCCATGAATACGGTGCGACCAATCGGGCAAGCGGCGGAGCCAATGTAACCTTTTGGATTTCAATCTGACAGTCTGGAAACAGCTGGGCGATCTCACGCTTCCGTATTCCTCGCACGTCGGGGTTCCGAGGATTATTAACGTAGTAGTCGTACCAGATAATGAAACCCTCCGCCTTCACAACGCGAGACATTTCTCCAGCTATTAACCGTCTCATTTGAGAGTCCAGCACCGAGGTAAACATCGTGCATTGCATTACGACATCAAAGCTCTCGTTGGGAAAGGAGAGGCTCGCGGCGTTCCCGCAATGGATAGACATCCCTTGCGCACAGAGTCGGCGAGCTGTGGCAACTCGGTCAAACAACAGGTCTACGCCAGTAATGTTTTCCGGAGATGCTCCCCATTCAATGAACTCGCGAAGCCAATAGCCGTCACCACATCCAACATCAAGGATCCGCTTGTCCTTGAGGGACAAGAAGTCATGCGCTCGCAAGAAGCCAAGAACGCTATTTTCTAGCTGATGCAATGCAAAGAGCTGTGCCGGCTCAAATAGGGAATAGAGGTGTTCTGAGCAACGTCTTTCGTACACTGCCTTGATTCGTTGCTCCTCGACTGTTATGGCTCTGTTTGTCATGACTAACATCCCCAGCGCGTCACGTCGTGCCGGAGGTACGCGTTAGTTTGCTGTACGCAGGACGAGGTGCTCGCCGAAGGAGGAGAAAATCAAGAACGCCGTGCAGAAACCCTAAACCATAGGCGACATGATGGCAGACCAGAACGGCGGGGAACATCCAAAGGAATCTCCACCCATGGCGACCAGCCGTTAGGATCGAAACCGAGCCGACGGCAAACGAATAAGCGCCCAGAACGGTCACCCACATCCATCCGGCGATGGCGAACCATAGAGAGAGGAAAGGCAACGCCAGTTGTGACAGTACGAAAGCAGCTGGGATCACATGGCGTACTGAAGGAACCCTCCCGTGCTTTTGGATAACCCGCACTCTCCAATAGCCATACTGTAAGTATTGCGAGAACAGTTTTCTGACGCTCTTTCGGGGAGTGTACCAACTCTTGGCCCGTGGGCAGTGCCAGATAGTTCCCCCAGCGGCTCTCAGGCGTAAGTTGAGTTCGTCGTCTTGATTTCGGACGAGCTCCTCATCAAAAAGTCCTATGCGTTCAAAGACGTCACGTCGATACACGCCGCCGAACACAGTATCACAGGGTCCTTCGTAATAGGGATTCCGCCATCGGGCCCCGCCACAAGCCAGCGCGCTGTGATGGGCTAGAGCAATGACCTGCTGCAGGTATGAGTCTCCAATACAGATCATGCTGCCGCCGACATTATCGACCTGTTTTTGCTCGAGAGTTTCGACACATTGACGCAGATAGTCACGCGCGTATCGGTTATGTGCTCCCATGATGGCAATGTACTGGCCTTGAGAGGCACGGATCCCAATATTGACAGCAGAGGGCATATACAGCTTGGGATTGTCAACAATCCTTATCTGTGTGTGTTCCTTGGAGATTCGATCAAGGATCTCCCGAGTCCCATCGTCGGACATACCGTCGACAACAACAATTTCGAAATCTCCGCACCACTCCTGTTCCATGACGGATTTGAGACACTGATCGATGCCGTTTTTTTCATTCCGGCATGGGATAACGATTGAGACACTGGGCGACATGGCAGTCTGGGAAGGTCTCATATGTTCGCCTTTGACTTTGATGTGTTTCACACCGCACACTGCATCATAGGAACGTTTAGCTGCAGTCATTACTCCTATTTTCTCATCCTGCGCCCTCTTCTGGACGTCGGAAGCTTGACGAATGCCTTGACAACCAGACCCTACAAGACTTCGTTTGTGAGCCACATGGGCCCTTGGCAACCATCAGCGAGACCGCGGTCAAGCATTCCAGTTCGCCTAAATGGTCTTCCTACAATGACCTGTGTAACGAAGAAATAGGAAGGAGCAGAGCAGCTCTATACGTCAAGAGCGGCGAGAAACCAGGAAGAGCGACAATGCGTTGTCAACAGGGAATGCTCAGAGGAAACACAATGTAGAATATCGCAGGTAGCCACCGGTTCAGTCCAGTGCTCGCTCGTGGTGAGATTCCTAAGCGTCCCATTGACTGAAGCCGAGCTCACCACTAATCCGTTGATATGCCTCTTTTGAAACAGTCAATTCACTCGTAAATTCACTGGTGGATCGGGGGGCGGATTCGCTGCCCCTCCTCCGAACTCGTAAGCGCCGATGTCATAACTGGTGCCTTGAGGCCGAGCAGTACCGTCGATGGCCGTCGGCACCAGCGGCAGCGAGGCGCCGCGGTCGATCGCGGGACTGCCCGCTTGGAGCCGGAAATTGAAGGCGGACGCATCGACAAACAGCGGATTGGTCCCGACGAGGTTCGTGCTATCCGGGGTGACATTGGTGGGATTGCTCAGATAAAAGATGTTGTTCTTGACGGTATGGGTGCCGCCATTGTTGGTCAAGCCGCCCCAGTCATTGGGATTGTTGTAGATCGTATTGTTGTAAATGCTGGACGTTCCGCTAACGATGAGGGCCCCCTTCGGATTGGAATAGATCACGTTGTTGAGAATCTGAACGGAGGTGCCAATCCCAACGACCCCATAAACGTTATGGTGAACGGTACTGTTGCGGAGGATGTTGCCGGTGCTTCCCCCTGGGTAAATTTGTACCCCATAGCCGTTGTTATGATGGGCATTGACTCGTTCCATCAGGTTGTTATCACCCCCGACGTAGAACCCATGGCAGTAGCCGTTTGCGGGCGGTGGATTGCCGGTTTGCCCGAAGCAGTCAATCTGTAGGCCGGAGCCTTGAGACCAGGCAGTGTAGGAGATTTCACTATCAAGGACCTCATTGAATTCGGCATTACCACCAGCATCCTTCAAGATTGAGACCCCCGCACCGTAGATGTTTCGCACGGTCATGTTGCGGAATCGGATATGATGGGAATGAGCCCAGACGAGCAGTCCAAAGGTACAAGACCGATTTGATGCCGTATCTGGCGTTCCCGCTAACGCGTCCACGACTAACCCATTCCACTCAATATATTTCTGGTTGGCATCGGAGTGGCCGATACAGTTACTCTTCCGAGGGAGCGCAGGAGTAATCGTGACTCCCCCCTTGTTCTCAGCTTGAACGAGAATCCGTTGGTTAGCCGCCCAACTCGTGCCGGTCACGGCCCCAAAAGGATTACTAAAGTTTTCGCTATATGTCCCATTCCCGATGTTGAGCGTATCGCCAGCCGTGAGGCAGCTAATACCACCAGCAATGGTGAGCTTGGCGTTCGCATCGGTCGATGATTGCGCCGTGGCGCAACTGTTGGCATCGCTGCCGGACTTATTCACGTAATAGCTTGCAGCCTGTCCGGCCGAAGCGTTAAGGATGACACCCGCCACGATCAAGGCAATAACGATAGGTAGTCTCAGTGTGAAGTCCATCTTCGCCTCCTATAGTAGCAGCCAACCAAGCAATCGTCTTTGCTTCAGAAGGTCTGGGTTGGAAGGAGCATCTCTCGTGCCAGCGAGATTTGCGTTGGCAAACCATTGAATTACCTTAAATTTACACTTTGGGCTCAGCAGAGAGGGTGTATGACGCTGTATGCTGTCACATCAGAAACGAAGCCAGATGACTGAAGGCCGGGGGGCTGCTCCTCCGGACACTGAGAAGATTTCCATGAGCATCGCGGTGCGTGGCCATTATTCCTGAACTGAAAAGATTTCCAACCAACGATCAAACATAAACATGCGTAACAGGGCCTGGAAGTGCTCATTTGTAGCTCCATATCCTCTCCATGCTTGTTCCGCAAGACGCCAGGTCGAGTCTCGAGCGACATAATCCCATATTGGTCTATCGTCTCTTAGCCACTGTTTCAGTTTTGGGCGAAGTAATCCTGATAGCCACTCCCCATCTGGAACTTCAAAGCCGATTTTGGAACGCCTGTAGGTGATGGCAGGCGGGAGGATTTTCCCTAAGCCGATCCGGAGGGGGTACTTGACCCAGCCGTTGCGAAAGAGGAGCCGAGGGTCAAATGACAAACACAACTCGATCAACTCATGGTCAAGAAACGGATAGCGGCCTTCGATCGAAAAGGCCATGAGATTGCGATCGTCAGACTTCAGGTACCGAGGAAGGAACATGAACCGAATCTCGTGCAGACGACGCATCGCAGGACTCATGGCTAATACATTGCTTAAGAGTTCCCCGCCATTTGCGGTGGCCGGCGCAGGGAACCGCAATTTTAGAGATCGTTTTGTGCGCGCGCGATACCGCCTCACCATAGCGGGGATCTGAGTAACTAAGGCAGGATTCCCGTTTCCGATTAGAGATCCGACAAAATGCTTCATCAGCTTTAAGGGCCTTCCCTGCCGCCAGAGATCACGCAAGTGCAGAAAGTAGGTCTGCCAATATCCCGAAAGGATTTCGTCACCTCCTTGACCATTGAGGCTCACGGGAACTCCAGCCTGTCGGGTGAGCCGAGCCACGCAATAGCCCGCATACTGTGAAAATCCGCCTATCGGTTCGTCGTGTATCCAGAGGAACCGGTCGAGATCTTGAAGAAACGCGTCCGGGGTGGGGGTGACAAAGTGAGGCTGCGCGAAAATTCGCTCCAAGACAGCGTCCACGTATCTCCGTTCATCAAAGTAATGACCCGGAAATGTGACCGTAAACGTATGAAGCGGACTGTCTCTTGTGCTTAGGAGGCGGTCGGCCAACACTGCGATTGAGCTAGAGTCCAGTCCACCGCTTAAGGCACAGCCAACCGGCACATCACTCCGGAAATGTATTTTGACGCATTCTTCGAGCTTGCAGGCAATCGCCCGGCTTGCCTCCTCCCCGTCCGTCACGGACACCTGAACACGTTCCGGATTCCAATAGCTCTCTGCCGCTGAAATCTTTAATGTCTTGAAGCAGATCTTAAGCCAACAGCCGGCCTCGATAGGTTTGATCTCGCGGAAAAAGCTCCTTTTTGGATCTTCATAGCCAGTTTGAAGATATTCAGCCGCCATGCCCGGATCTAACCGAGCCCGGAAACCTGGAATTGTGAGAAACTGCTTGATTTCGGAAGCGATGGCGATGAGGCCTGACCCTTCCCACAGGTACAATGGCTTGACACCAAGACGATCACGGCAAAGAATCGCTTCGTTGCGATGGCAATCGACAATCACCAATCCCCACATCCCACGGAAGCGCAAAAAACAGCTTGTGCCCCATTCGGCGTAGGCAGCAAGAATGACCTCCGTGTCAGACGACGAGCAAAATTTATGTCCTAACTTGTTTAGTTCTTCGCGTAGCTCCAGGTAGTTGTAAATTTCGCCATTGTAAACAATCCAAAACCGATTTCTGTATACCATCGGCTGATGTCCCGCGGAGCTCAGATCAAGAATGGACAAACGCCGGTGTCCTAATCCTACATGCCACTCCGATCCTGATGGTGGCACTTGAGTCCACCCATGTTCCTGACGCTGTAGAAACACGCTGCCCTTGTCATCAGGGCCCCGATAGGCCACCTCATCCCGCATCCGTTCAACCACGGACGCGGGACAGGTGATATTCTTGGCTTTGATGATAGCCGCTATTCCACACATGCTGACTTAAAGGACGCGACTGGTACTGGACGACCTTCCTGGACCGCGGAATAGATCTGAACCAACCGTTCGGCCACCCTCACTGCAGACAATCCTTGCGCAACCAGTTGCTCGCGCCCGTTCGAGCGGCAGCCCATCCTCAATACCTCCCTCATAGCCTCAGCCAGGCTATTGGCATCATACGGACATATTTTACCTGGATTCGTTCCCTTCAATCGTTCTACAACATCGCCGCAAGGCACAGAAACCACCGGAAGATTGCAGGCCATCGCTTCCTTCACAATGTTCGGAGACCCTTCGTGAAGGGAAGTTACCAGCAGACAATCGGCAGCGTTCAACATCCACGGCACTTCATCAGGGCTCACGTCGCACATTTGGCGGAGAGTCACATCACGAACAGATCGTGCAAGTATGCCGACACTTTCTTGAGCAAGTGGAAAATTCTTGCGGTACGCCTCAGTATGACCACTTGCGTTGAATAAGATGACTCGTTCCCCTTTCGGCCATCCAAGCTTGCCCCGGGCTTGATCCTTATCCAGCGGGACGAACCAACTCATGTTCACCCCGTTGGGAAGTACCACGGCTTTACTCCTCAGGCTACTGGGCAATGCGCCCAGGAGATTGGAGCTTTTCGCAACAATTGCTGCCGCTCCACATGACGCCGCGAGCCCAATTATCCGTGCACCTTTCTCACGCACCCGCCAGAGCCATCCCGGATTCGGTGTTCCAAGAAGATCATCCCCGCAAAACGACACGACGAGAGGCACGTATCCTTTGACACAATACGCAACAGCCGCTGTCACCGACCCGTATTGAGCATGGATAATATCAGGCTGAACATGAGCAACTTCTCTTCTGATCCTTCGGAAGTTCCTGAGAACTCCACCAAACGATGTCCGATCATCCACAATACTCAAGAACACCTTCCATCCAGCTTGCTGGATGGAATCAGCTTGGCTTTTCACAAAGGGGTAGGGTACCAGGAAACCGTTCCTCCGGTTCCCAGGCGCTACCATAAATACGCGGTTATTGACCGTAGCAGTCGATCGCGTCACTTTTTCGCGTTGAATGAAATACCGCTTGGTACTACGAGCCCACCGTCAGGGAAGGATGACGGAGATTCACTATCTTGCTTCATGAGTCTTGGGGTCCAGTGCTAACTGCACTGCAAGCAGCATGATCACACGTTGGTAAAGGCCCTGACGTGAAACTGATGGATGGGGTTTCCCATGACAAAAAGCCTCGATGATCGGATGATAGGCTTCTTGCCTAAAGTATTCAGCTAGCCGGCATGTGGGACCAAGTAGCTCATCTTTTAGGCGCATCTTAAAGGCAGAATCGACCCAGGTATCCACAGGAATCCCGAAACCCCATTTCGGCTTGCGAGCGACCCGCTGCGGCAACCAACGATCAGCCACAGCTCGTAATACTCGCTTGCAAGTCCGCCCTCGAACCTTGAGACGGTGCGGAATAGACAGACCGAAGTCGAAGAGGTCTTCATTCAACATCGGCACTCGCACTTCAAGCCCTTCCTTCATGCTCGCAGTATCGACCTTGAACAAGAAATCGTTCGGCAACACCAACCGCACGTTGACTTCCGTTGCATACGCTGATAATCGCTCAACCCGCGAAGAGCCTTTGGCCAATTTGTGCGTCCACTGCGATTCGAATAATCTGCGGATGGGGAGGACCTTCCCTTCATCACGCCAGAGATAGCGATGCTCATCCTCACGAAGCCAACAAAACAAGTTCTGAATAATTGCGATGTCATCGGCTGCGGCTAACTGTCTTATCCGTTGTGGCATACGCCCGGAAACTAGCTTCCCTCGTTCGGCTGCCGTCAGCAACATGGACAGCCCTTGCAAGACAAATACAGGTAACGATTGAAACCTGCTTATCCTATTGATTTGCCAATAGTGTTGATATCCGCCGAAGCCTTCGTCACCTCCATCACCAGAGAGAGCCACGGTCACGTGTTGCCTCATTCGTCGGCAAACAGCATGAGCCGCAAACAGGGACGTGTCTGCGTAAGGCTGGCCCGCATGCAAGAGAAGCTCGGTGACATAGTCCCAAGTTCCGGGGATACTGTCCATATCCAGCGTTTCATGTTGGCTTCCGATGTGTTTCGCTACCGAAACGGCGGCCCAAGTTTCATCATATTCCGCCTCCGGAAAACGTACATTAAACGTTCGAAGTCCTCCTCCAGAAGTTTTCTGTGCGGCGGCGCTCACTAGCGATGAATCTATTCCTCCACTCAGCAAAGCCCCAAGCGGCACATCGCTTTCCAACTGACTACGAACAGCGGTCGCAATTAACTCTTCTGCCCGATCGACTGCTTCCGCAGAACTTAACGATGGGTCAGGGTTAATGGTCCAGGAGTGATAGTGCCTTGCCTTCCAAGAAATCACCGCTGACTCCAGCCGCGCCTCCAGGACCTCCCCGGGCTGAAGTGCTCGAATCCCGGCATAGAAGGTCTGGGGAGCAGGAATGTAACATAGAGCAGAAAAATCATAGATGGCTTGCGGGTCAGGTCGAAGATCCACATCGGGCAACTGACGCAGCGCGTTGATCTCGCTGGCGAATGCAAGGCGGTCGGATCCCACGGCGTAAAACAACGGCTTGATCCCGAATCGGTCGCGTACGAGAACCAGGGTGCGGTTCCGCAAATCATAGATCGCTAGCGCAAACATGCCTCGTAACTTGTCGGCAAAAGAGGCTCCTTCTTCTTCGTAGAGATGGGGGAGAATCTCAGAATCAGAGCGGCCTCTAAACCTGTGGCCACGGATCTCCAGGCAGTGACGGAGCTCCTGATGATTGTAAATCTCACCGTTAAACACAGTCCAGACGGTTCCGTCTTCATTTGACATCGGCTGCGCGCCAGCTGAGCTCAAATCAATGACACTCAACCGCGTATGGACAAGGGTAGCCTCCGGCCAGGACTTGACACCCTCCGCGTCAGGGCCTCGATGCTTCAAAGCTCGAGCCATACGCACGCCGTAATTTGCTGCATCAGGGACCCGTCCTATCCATCCCGCTATCCCGCACATCTGATACCTCCGTTCGACTCGAAGACCTATGAGCCACGTACCGGCCGGTATGCACGAGCCTCAACACCGTTTCCGCCATATTCACACCAGATTCGCTCTAGGCCGAGCAGTTGGAGGGCTTTGACAATCTGCCTCCTGGTCCGGAAATGTTTGTACCAATCCGTGAGCGAATCGTGTGTGTCTAACAAGGCCCATTCGCGCAACAATGAGTCGGATAACTGCGGATACGCATGACAATAGGACTGTACGGGCGAGACTCTGCTCAGCAACATTTGTCCTGGACGGAAATGTCGTGTGGCCTTGTGGAGGGGATAAAACACATTCACCAGCATCTCTGTTAACCGAATGCCGGCTTCTGGTTGCAGCCTCCTGGCAAAGTGTCGAATCAGCGGGGCAGTTTTGGTGCACCACGATAAGCTCCAGGTATAGTGATCAACGACCAGTGCACCGCCGGGCTTCACATGAGCATAGAGGTGGCCTAAGGATGCGTCTGGGCTTGGCGTATGCTGGAGAACCCCGACACAGAGAACCAGATCGAATTGTTGTGGCTGAAATGGAAGCGCAGTGATATCCGCTTGCGCCACTCTGTGCGTCTCGGTGTGAGGAAAGTTTTCTAGGTTGGCCTCGACGGCATCGCTTAAATCTATAGAGGTCACATACGCTCCCAAATCGAGAAGAATCTCCGTGAAACGACCGGCGCCGCATCCGCATTCCAACACATGTTTCCCTCGCAGTGCCGTCCTTAATGCCTCACCCAGGCACCGGTGGATACGATCTCGAGTTATTGTTGTTTGTGTGTAGGAGTCCAACTGCGTCAACCGATACCGCTTCCACTGCTCTCCGAACGCTTCAGCATAATGAGGTCCATTGACAAACCTTGGAATCTCACCAGTACGCGCGAAGCTGTCACCTTCGGAGCACTGGAGTACATGTTGTTCGTCTGTAAGCAATCTTCGATGGAAGGGGCAATGCCATGCGGGCCAGTGTACTTGTGACATTTCTACCTCATGCTTCGACGCCAGACAGTGCTCGCATCCCAGTTATCAGAGAACCCTCCCAAAAACGTGATCGTGACATCCGGGTCCTTCTACTGAAACGAAGGAAGGATGTAAGAACGGGCATCAGTCCGCAGGCGGACATCAGGATGCTCGCCGTTAATCAGTGCCCGGCTGTACTGATGATCAGTGTTGGGATGATGGATCGCTAGCTTCACAAGTCGGTCTGGGGGACAGTAATCCCATGAGGACAAAGTACGGAATGCCGATCAACGAACTGCCCAGCTCTCCCAGAGTAATAGAGTTGCTTCATGCGTTTCCAGTACCTTGATATCCGCCCTTGGTCATTGTAAATTGCAATCCACAAGACCCCCTTCTGTGCAACGGGGAGCGTTGCATTCTCGATCGCCCGCCACATCTCGCCGGTGTGATGGAGTGAACCCCAGGCATAGACAATATCGAACTGGCCAAGGGATCGGACATAGTCGACATCTAAGATCGAACCAGCTTCAATTATCCAATTGTGATCCAAGGGGAAATGACGGCGCTTCAGCTCCAAGGCGCAGGCATTTGAGGAAATCCCTCCTTCCCTTTGAAGCATTTCCCTGTGAATCGCATCTGTGGCGCTTACCTCTTCCATCCCGTAGCTTCGTAAGCCAGCAAGGTATCGCCAACCATGCGCTCCAAACTGAAATCACGCATTGCTTTCAACCGACCTGCCTCCCCCATGCGTTGACAGAGACTGGGATCGGCTATCAGAGTGGCGAGACAATCCACTAGCGTTTTAAAATCTCCGCAGCGGGCCACAAAGCCCGTTTTCCCATCTTCAATGAGATGAGGGACATCTCCCGCGTCAATAGCCACTGCGGGACGGCCTGAAGCCATGGCTTCCATCACGACATTGGGACACCCTTCTGCATCCGAGGTATGTACCAAGAGCGTTGAATCACTAAGGAGCATGGGAAGGTCATCACGATGGCCAAGGAACTCAACATAACTCTCAAGCCCAAGAGTTCTGGTCTGCTGTTCCAACGCACCACGCAACGCTCCTCCTCCTACGATCCGAACAGAGAACGCTAGTGCCTTCTTTTTTAGTTCTGCAACCGCCTCCAATAGGCGATCCCACCGTTTCACAGGGATCAGTGAGCCTATTGCTAACAGACGAGCCTTTGTCCCAGATGGAATCGGAGCACAGATCATTGTATTAAGGTCTAACCCATTGGGGACTACAAGCAATCGCCGCGGGTTAAAGAAACCGCGCGATTTGTTTGCGAACTGCATTGCCGTGAAGCTGTTGCAGATGAGAATGCCGGGCCAGCGGGCGCTTAGTTTCCCTAGGATAGGACCGGCCTCTATCCTGTCTGTCAAGTAATTGCTCCGCACTGACCCGATTGCGATAGTCTTCGTTCCATGTGCGGCAAAGGAGGTCGCAACGTTGAGATAGAAACTATAGGAATGGAGAACCTCGGGACTCAGGTCAAGGACAAGGCGACGGAGTCGTCGAATTTTGGCGAATACTGACAGTGATTTTGAAAATCCGTGAATAGGCACTCCCAGCTCTCGAATGACAGCGGTAAAGTGATGATTCTCCGAGAAATTCCATACGACAACGTGGGGACAATATTGTCTTCGATCCATGCTCTTCAGCAATAGGTAGAGTTGATGCTCCGATCCTCCACGGCACAGCTCGCCAACCACATAGAGTAGCCGGCAGTTCATGATTTCGACCGGGCGGCCGACGAAACGTTCTCTTGCGGTTGAAATCGCACGCCTCCGACCGATCGAGGCCATATCCATAGGCTGGCCCCGACAATCAATCCCAAGCCAAAGGAGTACTCTTTGTTAGAGATATTGTGCATGGTTGCCATCCAGGGCAATAACGACACCGTAGTGCCCAAAAGGCAGATCTTCAAGCTGTGAGTCCTGCAAGCTCTCGGAAAATACCGGTAGGCTTGCCAAATGACGGCCAGTACTCCACAAAGCCCTCCTAGTCCCCAATAAATCGTCACTTGAGCAAAACAGTTGTGTGAACCCACAACGCCCCCTTTTTTATAAACACTCTCAATAAACCCATGCCCCGCTCCCCACGATTTCCAATAGTGCCCGGCACCCACACCGGCAATGAAATACTCTGGGAGATTGTCAAAAACTGCTGTATAGATCCGTGTCCTTGCCTCGTTCCTTGCCTCTTGGTCTTCTATGGGTGCCTTATATACCAAACGAGAAAACACCACTTCGGGAACGAACAAAGCAATCACTAGAGTGAGCAATGCCAGGACCACGATGGTCCTTGCTTTCATCAGTCCGTAGCATCCCATTATGGCGAGACAGGAGGCAGCAAGAACAATGACCCCCCCCCGGGACATGGCAATGAATACGCCGATCACGCAAGTCAGCATAACCCCCAGGAACTGGGCCTTGCGCCAGGCTGTGCGTTCTGTAATTCCTAAGGCCAAGGCAACGGCTGCACCCTGGGCAGCAAAAAAGGCCAAGGAATTCAGGTTGGCAATTAAGCCTCCGCCTTCGAATGCATTCGCACGCGCTGCCGATGCTACTTGGAAACCCGCCCCGGTCAAAGTAGCCAAGTTACTGTAGCCTGTCTCAATGAGATAGAAAGTCGCCCCTAGCCCTGCAACAAGCCACCCGTAAAGACCAGCACGTAACCCCGCTTGATCCCTGCACAGTGCTGCAACAAATACCCCCCCAAGCACCATCTGCACGATACTCAATATCTCCAAATAGTCTGAGTCAGGATGGGTCAGCTCCAGGATCACAATTAACAACAACAAACCATAGGCTGTGAAAAAGAGGGGATGCGTCCACACCTTCCCCAGCATGGGAGCTCGATTTAACAAGACATAGATGGCAATCACTCCAAATACCAAGGCTATGATGCTGAAACCCATAATGGGGGGGATATGATTCTCTATTGGCAGCAATGCCACCACTCCGAACAATAACAATCTTTCAATAGGAGTCGTAAGGGACACCATGACCCGATTCCAAAGAGGCCGACTCTGCGTTCTCATGAGACGTAAGAGTCGATGCGCTAATGCTCATCCAGCTGATTCGAATGGTGATTCCACAAATGCTTAGTCTTAGCCGTTATTCGGAGCATCCATCATCACCCATTCCTTCAACCGCTTGGCGTGGACTTCAGCTCTCCTCCGCTGCGCTTCCTGGAGGGCGCCCGCGACAAGCTCAGTAGCAAGACTCTGATCTGTGGCCACTTTTACGATAGCTTCCGCCAATGCCTCCGGAGAGTTTTTTGTGACCACATGGCCCCACCCATTCTTCTGTGCGGATTCGGCATGGTAGGAATCTGGCGGAGCAAAGACAACGATGGGGCGACCGGATACCAAATACTCGAGCAGCTTGGTTGAAAACACAGTCCGCACTTCATCAACGGCGCAATTGTTGTGAGAGAGAGGCGCAATCAGAACATGTGCTTGAGCCTGAAAACGTTGGGCTTCAGCTCTAGAAACGTATTGAGTTCGAAGCCGACTTGAGACGATCCCAAAATGTTGTTTCAAGGTCGCTACATCTGAGTGGGTACAAAACAACAACTCATACTCCTTCGGTAGCAGTTCTGAAGCTGCAGCTACCACTCTAAGCGCATCCAAATTCATTGCATCGGAGACCGCTCCAACGAACAATACGGTTGGACGGGGCTGAGGAGCACACAATCTAGGAGGTGCAGCGAGAAAGTCTTTCTCCGAAATGCTGTGAGGCAAGAGAGCCGTTGGCAAGTTATATTTCTTTTGATAATGTTCTTGCATCGCTTCAGTCATACACAAGACCCGTGTAGCGCGCTTTAGGATAATGGGCTCCCATTGCTCTGCAAAACGTGTCTCGGCCGTCCCTTCCGGTTGGTTCTCCATCCAAAGATCGTGCATGTGCACATATAATGGTATAGCTAGTCGGCGTGCAGCGAGATATGTTGCAACAAGGTAAATGTCGTATGGAAAGGTTGCCATGACGACATCAGACCCTAGCCGCTTCAGTGCTCTGTAAATTGAGCCTTGAAGGATATGGGTGGCAATTTCCGGAAATGTTCTCCTTACCTTGCTAAAAAGGCGTGGGTAGATCCGGATCAATGAGCCGGTGCTCAAATGCACGGTGGAACAGGGAGGCTGGAATCCAGGATCGGATTTGGCAAATTCATCATACCCAAAAAGGACGTTGACTTTTCCAGAATACCCCGAAAGAAGATTTGACAGGAGAATGGCACTACCTGAAACTTGTGGAGGCCAGCTAGCAGTCACGATTGTCAACAGTGGATCACCTCTCCTTTTCATAGAAGGAGCCCTCGGCGTTCTAATTCGCTCCAGGCATGATTAACCCCGTCCTGCGCCTCACGTTGAGCCCGCACCCAATCAATAAGCTCGAATACACTGTCGCGGAAGGTATGTTTGGGTTGCCATGCCAGCAGCCGATGGGCTTTGGAGATATCCGCAAAACAATGACGGATATCACCCTTTCGGTACCGACCAAGAACCTGAGGTTTGATCTCCTTTTTTAGTTCTTTCGCCAGAATCTCGGCAATCTCCAGGACAGAAACCGCCTCTCCGGATCCTATGTTGAGGCTTTCTCCAGGAACGGGACATTCTGCCGCCGCCACAAAAGCTCGAGCCACAGCATGGACATGAACAAAGTCACGGGTTTGGTGTCCATCCTCAAAAATCAACGGCGGACGATCATTGAGGAGGCGTCCACAAAATATCGCCGCGACACCGGTATAGGGGTTTGACAACGCCTGCCGCGATCCATAGACATTGAATAACCGAAGCGCAGTAGTCGGAATTCCATAAGCAGCCCCGACACTGAGGCACAGTTCCTCCTGATCTCGTTTGTTGATTGCATAGACTGAAGTCGGATTGAGAGGCTTCTCTTCCGGCGTGGGTACAGGCTGAAATAGATGCTCAGCGGCATCGCCATGATTCCATTCCCCGCGAAGGAGCTGTTCCTCCGCACGCACTTTCGGCGCCACAAGTTCTCCTGTGCCTGTACGATACAAGCCTTCCCCATAGACGGACATCGAAGACGCAACTGTGAGACTGCGGAGCGTCTGTTTTCTCTCTACAAGCGCTTGAAGCAAGACGGCGGTGCCGATCACGTTTGTCACGCTGTAATCAACAATCTCGTACATCGACTGCCCCACCCCAACTGCAGCAGCGAGGTGGATGACACTGTCAATGCCCTCTAGTGCCTTAGTTATCGCTATCGGATCTTCAACCCGACCGACATGGAGATCTGCCCGCTGATCAAGATAGCTCGGCCGCTGCCGCTTGCTACCGTGCACTTGAGGGATGAGCGCATCCAACACGCGAACGGCATGCCCCTTCTCGAGAAGGATATCGGTAACATGGGACCCGATAAAGCCGGCACCACCTGTTACAAGAACTTTCATATTTCAATCTCCATTCGTTCATTCAGTCCGAATTGCTTTGATGGATAGGAACCCCGTCAGTGGCACGCATCCACAAGTGGGTGAGTTTACTGGAGCTTCGTGTCTCGACAGATTCAGCGTGAGCGGTGGGACGCTACGTGTGATTCAGCATACGAGTGAGGACTCTGGCTCTTTCCTTGACTGAGCTTTACTAGGGTGGCTGCCACTCGTTCGGTCGCCCGGCCGTCCTGCACGCCACATTCCTGAGAGACGGACAATGCCCGACCCTCCTGGTCCAAGCCTTGGTTCATGAGATACGTATTGATATGGTGCTCTAGTTCATCGAAGCATCGAGCTATCCGGACTCCTCCATAAGACAACAGCTTGCGCATATGGATATAATCAGGCCCACAACTTGCGGACTTCATATATGACAACCGCTCCCAGCCGTCGAATGCTATGGTAATCGCCGGCCGATCGACTAGACATGCGTCAAGACACAGCGTGGAACCTGCGTTGATGCATACCGCGCAGCCCGCGAGGAGACTAGCCAAACGCTGCATCTCGATTCCAGGCATGTCATTCGCGAGTTGCTCAGACAGCACCTCCGGAACATGCAAAGCTACGCGCGGACCAGTTAAGCACTTTAACCGCTCAATTTCTTGTGAGGTTCGCGCGTAATAGCCTGATATTGTATGAGGGTGCGGACGAATGACCAAGGAGCAAGCTTTAGCGAATTGATTATTATTGACCTTGTGCGCCAGCCACATGAGGAGGTCCAGTTCGTTCTGGCAGACATAGGGGGTCACCATGCCAAATACGAGATATGGATCGCCGGATTGAAGCCCCAATTCATCCAGCACGACCTCTGGTGACGCCAGTTTGTCCTTCTGCCTGTAGACGTCAAAGTGCGGCGCCCCACACTCAACAATCCGTTCACGCGGGAATCCGTAATACTCCACTATCTCCTCGGTCATAATGGGACCCCAGGAAATGAAATAATCCGGCATCATCAACGGAGTGCCTTTAGCCGTCACATTGTCCCAACTCAATAATTCGCACACTACTGGAATTCCTAATTCCTTGGCATGAAGCAAGTAGATCACCTCTTCCGCGCCGAACGGATTGGCGATGACTAATAGGTCAGCATTTAATTCGTTCAGAAACTGCTTGACTAACTGCGACCGGTTAGTTCCTAACTCGATGAGCCGATATATCCTCCCTATCAGGGAATTTCCTTTGAAAATTCTGTTCATCGCTGCGAGCAGAGAACCTATCACGGGGCGGTCCTGAGATTTTCTGAAATGGCCAATCTTTAAAGCAGTATTTCCCATAATATCGTTCAGAAAGTACGGACGATATCTTCTAAACCGCTGTGCTGTTCGCGTATTTGTTTGCGGAGCTTGCAACAAGGCGACGCCATGCTCGGCGCACTCCCTCAGAAAGTACGGTTCTGCGGCATTTGGAGCGATTACGGTAACGGATGCCCCTCTGGCAATACTTTCCCTCGCGACCCCGCTCTTGAGAAGGAGCCGAGCGGCAAACCCATCCGAAACGAGGCATGCAATATGGGGCAGTTTTCCTTTCATGTCAGAACTGTTTCCTCTCATTCGGATGTCCTCTGCGGGTCGTCGACATACTTTTTCGGGCAACGTACAAAGCTCAATTTTGCCGATGCTCGATAGGTTTTTCGCGCTCATCGAATGCCATGCCTTATTTCGGACTTTACTTTTTGCAAACCATGACCAAGCAATCCCCGCGGCCCTGCTTTTGTGAGGAGAGATACGTGGGAATTGCGCGGATCCTCCCCCAAAGGACCTCACGCTTACTAAGCGAAAAGAAGCCCTCTTGAGGCGATGGCTTATGCTTAGACCGCAACTTCATCATCTCGGACCTTGCTTGGCTTTCCCAACGGCTGTACGTCCCGACAGACACGGCACGGAATCCCACCGCTTTGGCCAAATAAGTAATGGAAGCATGCGCGAACACATGGACATGAACTGGCATGCCGAGAAAATAGTAAAATTTGCCATATCGATCCACAGCCACCGCATCTGCGTTCGGTACATCGACCGCAAGCGTACCGCCGGGTTTCAAGGCTGTGTAAAATGCCCGAAAAAGTCGCCACACATCCGGCACATGTTCCACGCAATGCGAGGTCATGACGTAGTCATAACGATCCCTTAGATTTTCCAGTGTTTCAATAGAACCATGATGCACGGCCAGTCCTGCTTCCTTCCCGGCTTGCGCGGCCATTGCGTTGAACTCTATCCCTTCAGCGTTCCAGCCAATGTACTGCATAAAAGCGACCGCGCTGCCAGTTCCTGAGCCGTAGTCCAACAAGCATCCGCCCCGTGAAAATTCGGGTGCAGCAAAACAGAAAGGCCTCGGATCTAGAAGAGACCCTATGAAGGCAAGGATAGGATTCTTCCATACAGGCAAATGCTGGTAGCGGCGTAGATATTTCAGGTAGTGCAGTTTCAGCCATACTAGGCGATGCCGCAACCCCCGGGGAATGAAGTCGGTATTTGGCGGTTCGTACGCATAATATGATTCGGGGTAAAAGGATGACAATTTGTCCTCTGTCGGCACTGGGTGTTGAAACATGTGCCTGCACTTAGTACATCGATAAACGTCCCACTCGCCAAGATTTCCATAATGATGGTCGATGGCCCGACACCAGAACCTCGAATTGCTGAAGCAGATGGGGCAAGTCTCCATTATCTAGAAATCCGTCGCTTGATTGTCCCTTGCACGTGAGACCAACGTAACGGAGCAAGATCCTTGCTTTCCAGCGTTCCACATCGGCGTCTCCGCTTCACAGTGGGGTAGCCACAAAGTTTGCCGTATCCCCCTGGTGGATTCGGTAACCGAAGTCTTTCACTTGCTTGACGACTTCGTACCAGGTTACGCCAAAGTTCACGCAGGCCGAATCTAAGGCTTCGAACATGATTACCGGCTTAACCTTGGACGACAGTAACTTCGTCGCTCCCTGAAAAGCTTCAGATTCAGCCCCCTCTACATCGATTTTGATAAGGTCAACATGCGAAATTTCTCGCTCACGAATGTAATCATCGATTGAAATGGTATTCACTGTCACCGCTTTAATGGCATCGTACCGATTGTTCTTCCTTAGACTTCCTTCTGCTTCATCTCCATCGCGCGGGAGGAAAAACTCGGCTTCTCCCGTTGTCTTGGTGACAGCCTTCTTCACAACCGTCACATTGGTCAAGTGCGCTATCCGGACATTGTCCTCGAGTAGATCCAACACTCTTTCATTGATTTCGAAGGCATGAACAGCCCCCTGCGGCCCTACACGACGCCCCATTAGGACGGTGTAATACCCAATGTTGGCACCGATATCGAACACGGTCATTCCGGGCTTGATGAATGGTAGCAGCAGGGATGTCAATTGCGGTTCATAAGAACCATTTTCGAAGATCGTGCGGCTCACCTGATCCCCTACACGTACCCATAAGGTTTGACCAGAAGCCAATTTGACGGTCAGTTTTCTGCCAGGGGCGATACGGCAAAGCGCTTGCCAGGCGGCCTTGCTGAACGCCCGACTCAGGAACCCGTCAACGGGGCAATGTTCTGATTCTAGAGTCGAATAACGGCGCGCCATTTTTCTGAGCTCATGTGCTTGTAGCGCCACCTGGATCCCAACACTCATGTGATCCTCTGATAAGCGAATGACAACTGTGATAGCTCACTGTAGACAGGAAGCTGCTGGGGCTTCATCCGCAGCAGTTGGACGAACTACATAGAGGAGAATCTTGTGCTTCCCGATCCGAAGGAGATTCTCTAGATGCCCAGGTCCGATAGAACACAGTCCTGTGAAGAGCACCTGACATGCCTGTGGGCTTACATTTTCGCCACGTGGAACTGAGAGGCACCTCGACGCTTAGTTGTGAATGAGCAAGGCCTTTAGCCTGCGAACTAGTCTGAAAGAGAATGGCCAATGGCAGGCCAGACGCCACACCACTAAGCTCACCCAGGCTAGCGGCGCGAAACACTGGAACAGGAACTCTCTTGCCATCTTCGTGCGATAGCGCATGGAGAATGCGCATACATGTACGCCGATGGCATGGAGCCGCCTCCGAAGGGGAATGCCGGAGATTTTGAATAAGTAGTAGCTCCCCATGATCAACACCGTCCAGCACTTCCATCGTCTCAGCCCGCAATCCATCAAGAGATTGGTGAAAGTCATGGGAACGTCGCGGTACATGGGATTATCACTTATATCGCTCACCGGCCTCCTGATGTGGTAGATCACAATTGGCGTCTCCACTTTCAGAAATGGACCGACGGCACACATCTGCAAGACCAGCAGGTAATCCTGGCCCAAGGTATAGGGGAAAATTCCCCGCGCCAAGGCGCTTCGTCTATACAGACCATAGAGTATCGTGTTAAGCCTCAACTCACGCGTAAAAGTTTTGATTCTCTCCGAGCTGTCCCATGCAGAAAGGTCAAGGTCATTTTTGAGCTCTACTATTTCTCCATCATTCCCGGCTTCATGGAGGACCGGACCATGAACCATGACAGCTCCAGGATTCTTCTCCAGGGCCTCCACACACATTTGAACAGCATGAGAAGGCCTCCGGTCATCGGTGCAGGCCCATGTGAAGTATTCACCAGTTGTGAGTTCAAGTACGCGGCGGAAGTTTGGGAGCACGCCAAGGTTCGTCTCATTCCGGTAGTAGCGAATGCGGGGATCGCGGGAGGCGTACTCCAGACAAATGTCTGGAGTCTTGTCGGTAGAGGCGTTGTCAGCAATAACAACCTCAAGGTTCTCATAACTCTGCCCCAGCACAGAGTCGAGTGCGCGAGCCACAGTCCGTTCCCCGTTATAGACCGGCATTCCTAAGCTCACGAGCGGGGAAGACTTCATGCGGGCGTCCTTTCACACACCTGATTGCGCATTTTTTGCACACGGGCAGGCGCTCCGACAGCAATGGCATTGTCCGGGATATCGCAAGTCACGACGGACCCTGCACCGATCACGGCCCCCTTTCCGATCGAGACCCCACTCAGGACTATGACTCCTGTACCGAGCCAGGCTCCATCACCAATGGATATTCCTCCCTTGGATCGCAATTTCTGTGTGAATATGTCCTCCATCGCATCAAAACTGTGGTCGTATGAATAGAGGGCACAATTGGCCGCAATCCCGACGCCACGGCCGATGTGGATTGGTTCAAGAGCTGCGACGATTTGACATCGAGGATGAATACCCGTGTCAGCGCCAATCGAGATAGCCCCACCCTGTCTTGTTTCCATGATGATATCTCGCATCACAGAGACGCGATCACCTAACGCGAATTGACCGCCATTTGCGGCTTGATAGATCATCACGCGATCGTCAATAAACACATGAAGTCCTACTGCAGGTCTTTGTGATAAATGGTGGCATACGGAGAAGTAACGCCTCGCGGACTCATCGAGGCCAAGCACTTACGGCCATAAAACGGAGGGATCCGCCACATCGCTAAGCGTGCAGCCACCCGCCCGAACATTCCGACCCCCGAATACCGCAGCCAAAACCTTGTCCAGGTCCTGGTAAACACCTTAAACGTGAAATCGTGATTCTTCGAGGTCAATCCCGCAGCGGCGTTCGCTAAGCCGCAGTTCGCATTCTCGGCGCCATGGGACCAGGGAATCATAGCCATGCCCCCTATATGTCCGTTGACGATGTCAATGATACGGGCATTCATCCTTCAGATGCCGAATTGCTTGCCCGGGCGATGACACAATTTCGCTCGATCGCGAGAGCCCGTTTCGGAGATCATCTCAAGCAGGACCTGAACTCACTGTATCCCGATAGAGCGCGATATGGCGGTCGACATAGAGATCGAGGGGATATTCTTTGACTGCGATCGCTCGGCACTGACGACTCAGGTGAGCCCGCAAATTTGTATCCTCTAACAGTTGAAGGATGCTGGCCGTGAGCTGCTTGTGGTCTTCTGGCTCTGCGAGAAACCCCGTCACCCCGGGACGGATCAGATCCGGTACGCCACCGACTCTGAAAGCGACCGTCGGGGTACCGCAGGCCATGCTCTCCAGAAGTACCCTGGGGAAATTGTCGGCGCGTGACGGAAACACAAATAGATCGGCAGCAGAGAACGCGAGGGCCTTGAGCCGGTCGCCGGAGACAAATCCCAGCGATACCGTGGGCATGTCCAGTTCGCGCCCAAGGTCCTCGCCACCGTTCCCGACCAGCAAGAGCAGGGCCTCCCTCCTGATCGAGGCGGGCAGGTCTTGTAGGGCTCGAACGAGCAAATCGGCGCCCTTCATCCAGGCAACAGTGTCAGAGAGATTCATCCGTCTCACTACATATAGGAGTACTTTCATGCGCGTCGGAATGCCAAGAGCAGAACGACTCATTTCGGGGTCTAGTGGCTGATACAGGTCGGTGTCTACCCCATGAGGGATATGGTGAATTGGAAGGTGGCTGAGCATACTCTGTTTTGCCAACTCATACATCCAGGTGCTAGGAGCGACGATCGTCAGGTTGGATCGGCGGTAGCTCCAATCCTTGAGCCTCCACTCTACTGAGGTGGCGTCCCGCTGAATCGCGTTGGGCATCTCAGGATAGGGACACCGTCCACAGCCGTTCTTCCAACGCTCACAATCAAAACTATGGACACAATGTCCCGTGAACGGCCACATGTCGTGCAACGTGTAGATAGCGGGTTTGGTCTTCGTCAGCTGCGGCAACGCCAGGGAATTGAAAAACCCACCGTGCAGGCTATGGAGATGCAAAAGATCGGCCTCGTGGTAGGCGGCCAGGGTTTGGATCCTAAACGTCCCGAGGCTGTGCAGATCGTTGAGCCCGAGCCGCGACGTCAAGGCTCCCAGCCAACCCTCCCCACGTGTCCGTGGGATCGCTACCGAATCCGTGCGCGTCGGGGTGGGGCATAACATTCTTGAGTCCACTCCGGCTTTGCGCAGTCCATCATGCAGGAGGAGCGTGGAAAGCGAAGCACCCCTCCCCATTCCGATATCATTGCCATGGACATGAAGGACGTTCACGAGACTCTCCGACTCTTGCAGGAGCAAACTATTCTTTTGCGGGCTCTTACTGCGGATGCCCGTCAACCCGCGTTAGGAAGCACCATCATCGTTTCCCTAGACCGGCTTCATCATCGGCCGGATAGAGATTTCGGTGACTTCCGCGGTCTTGGGCAAGGCAAGGGCGTTGAGCACGATGGCCGCCACATCCTCTGGCTGCATCAGTCGTTCGGGTCGGTAGGGTTTACCTTCTTTCTGATGGAGGATGGACTGCATGGGGGTGGCCGTTCTTCCGGGAAACACACTTAGGACCCTGATGCCTTCAGCGTTCACTTCTTCGCGCAGGCTGTCGGCGATCGCCTTGAGCGCATGTTTGGTTGCGGAGTACTGACCGACCCCGGCCCTACTTACTCGCCCTGCGGTGGAATTGATAAAGACAACTTGTCCTTGGCACTCTCTCAGGAGAGGCAGCAAGGCTTGGGTCAAGCGATAGGGGGCCCGGACATTTGTTCGGTACTGCCAGTCCAGGTCTTTGATGGAGGCGGTGTCGATCCCTCCAAGCGCGATCACGCCGGCGCTGTGGACGAGCACGTCCAGGTGTTTCAGCTCCTGGAATAGGGAACCTACAAACGACTCAATATCATCATCTACCGTCAGATCGGCCTGCGTACAGGCCACGTGGGGCGCCGATGCCCTTGCCAAGGCTGTAACCTCCTTCAAGGCCTTATCTTCTTGCGAGACCAACCAAAGGCTCGCTCCTTCGGCGCCGAGCGCCAAGGCGAGAGCGCGCCCTATTCCACTGCTTGCCCCAGTGACTAGCGCGACCTTGCCTGCAAAGAAAGATTTCACTTTACACCTCCAGCTGAGCTCTTATGTCCGCGCCGGACCCGCTGCCGTTCGGGCCGTCAATTCCTTCAACAGACCAGGCCGCAGGAGTACCCTTGATGCCTTCCTAATGTCCATAAAGGGCACTCCGGCGCGCTCGGCAATATCCAGGAAACCGTGTCATTTGTTCAAGAAGCAGGATCGAAAGTGTCATCCGGACGAATTAAGTTCAGATTGTGGGTCGAGGTATGGTATTCGGGAAGCCAGTTGAGTTCAGAAACTAGTTCGCGGATCGCGCGTCACGCCTCGGGAAAATACTCGCTCTCGGCAGCTTGGCCTCCCAGGTGAAGCGAGCCATGGTCTTGCTGTATCCACACTGGCCCATCCGCTCACGCCTTGGCCGGTCCTGTACGAGGTCAAGGACCGCGGTCTCCTGTGGGTCATTCGGGATCAACGCGTAACCCGTCGATCCCTTGTCGAATGACGTCCGTCCAGGCAGCTTGTTGACTCCGAGGACAGCAGGCTGCAAGACGTGAGAGCCCTGGCGAGAAATTGGCGTCGGGAACGAACGCCCGTGCATGTTCTGGTAACCCGCAAGCAGCTGAGCACGACTCATTGTTTTAATCCTCACTGATTCCGAAGATCCACAAAACCCACAGAGATCATTCATAGGAAACAGGATACCCGACTTGACTAAACTCTGTGTCCCATCTCAGCAGCGGTCTCACGACGCCTTTGAACCGTCCGCCCCAATCACCTCGCGCCGAATCGCCATTGGGACTGTCAATGACCTGAAACGCGACGGCCTGCTTTTCATGAAACTGGAAAATAAGCGGCTCCAATGTGGTAAGCCCCGCATCAATGAACATGGTGCCTTCGGAGAGAAAATTTCCAGGAATCCAGGCCGTATTCCGATAGTGTCCCGGCGGCCGTGTACGTCCCCTCCACTTAGGATCGTGATCGACCGCCGAAAACACGTGCACGCCTTCTTGGTTGCACAGACCAATCATTGCCATCAGCATGTAACCAGGCTTGGATACCTCGTATTCGATCTCAATCTGGACACTCTTTCGGATGTCAACCACGTCCGTGCAGTAACCGTCCTCGTTTCGGACCCGCACTGCGCGGAGGCGAGCGACATCGCCACATGGCGCTTTGCTCGCGTCTGGCCATTGACGCACGGCGGTCGTGCGGAGTCCTGCATTCAGATACTCTTTGACCACTTGGTGAGAGATTCCATCCTGCAATAATCTCCCTTCACCAAACAGAATCGCTCGCTCACATAGACGCGTGATGGCCGGCATATTATGACTGACGAACAAAACGGTCCGCCCTTCCTTTGCTACTCCTGCCATTTTCCCCAAGCACTTCTTCTGGAACGCCACGTCACCGACCGCCAATACCTCGTCCACGATCAAGATCTCCGGTTCGAGGTGGGCGGCCACCGCGAACGCTAACCGCAGATACATGCCGCTTGAGTAATGCTTGACCTGGGTATCAATGAATTTCTCTACTTCGGCAAAAGCAACGATTTCGTCAAACTTGCGCTCGATCTCCGCCCGCTTCATGCCCAGGATGGCGCCATTCAGATAAACGTTTTCTCGCCCTGTCAGCTCCGGATGAAAGCCGGTCCCAACCTCCAAGAGTGAACCGACGCGGCCATAAATCTCCGCCCGCCCCTGAGTCGGTTCGGTAATCTCCGAAAGAATCTTCAGTAGCGTGCTTTTCCCAGCTCCGTTGCGTCCGATGATCCCGACTACTTCCCCGCGGTGAATGTCAAAGGAGACGTCTTTGAGTGCCCAGATTGTCTCTTCCGATTCGACGCCCACGTTCCGATTCAGAGAAAGCATTCTTTTTGCCCGGTGCAGCGGGACTTGAACCATTCTGATGATGCTCTCGCGCAGGCTGCCATAGCCGGCTTGCTCTTTCCCGATTGTGTACCGCTTGCCGAGCCCTTCCACACGAATCGCTAAATCAGCCATGGCGTCATCACACCTTGTCGGCAAAAATCTTTTCCATCCGCCTGAAATAGAACGCGCCAGTGATGAGAACGATCAGGGCCGCCAGTGCAGATATCATGAGCATAGGCCCGAGGGCGGTCTCCGTCCCGAGCAAGGCCCAGCGGAAACCTTCGACGACGCCGACCATCGGGTTGATGCCGTAGAGCGTTCGCCAGGGCTCCGAGAGTAGACTGCTCGGATAGGCAATGGGAGTGGCAAACATCCAGAATTGGGTCAAGAACGGAACCACATATCGCACGTCACGGAACAAGACGTTCAACGCCGAGAGCCACAGCCCCACCCCCAGGGCCGTCACAAGAGTCAGCAGAATCAAAAGCGGCAGCCACATGATGTTGAGCGTTGGAGCGATGCCAAAGAAGATCATCATGGCTACGAGCACGACGAAGGCACATGCGAAATCCACTGCGCCGGAGATCACACTCGAAATCGGCATTATTAAACGAGGGAAATAGACCTTTTTAAGTAAGTTGGAATTCTCGATGAGGCTGTTTGTTGAGTGCGTCAGGCCGTTGGCGAAGAATGTCCAGGGGACTAAAGCGGCATAGGCGAACAGCGGATATGGGATGCCATCCGACGGCATCTTGGCGAGCTTGCCGAAGAAGAGGCTAAAAACGACCATGGTAAAGAATGGCTGGATAACGGCCCATGCAGCCCCGAGCACTGTCTGTTTGTAGCGGACTTTGAAATCACGCCAGCCGAGGAAATAGAGGAGTTCCCGATACTGCCAGAGTTCTTTCAGCTTCAGCTGCTGCCATCCCCGGCTCGGCCTGATTAGCAGTACAGGCGCCCGAGAGATTTCTACCGCTACCTTCTCTTGAGCATTCATCGCCTTCTCCACTCATTCATCTCAGTTTGCCATAGAGTCTATCGGATGTCAGAGCCCAGCCGTCTTCAATATTCGCTGCCGCAATGACGTTCGCGGCATCGATTTCTACATTTACGGCACGCTGAATCAGACTAATGCTCAGGACGAGACGGCACCGCCTTGCTTCCCGAACCAGACGGCCCTTGACCCCCTGCAGAGGACCACGAATCACTTCCACGAGCATTCCTTCCCTGAGGTAAGGGCAGCACACATAATCAGAGGAACTGTTTATGAGTTTTCTCAATGACTCAATTTCTTCTTCAGGGATAGGCTCAGGTCGTCCGCTGGAACCGATTACGCGTACGACGCCTTGAGATTGAAGCACGGGAAGTCGGTCTGCTAGTGAGAACCTTGCAAAGCAGTACCCGGCGAAGAGCGGAACTTCAATCTCCTTCTTCCTATCCGTCCACTGACTCAATCGCCTCATCGTCGGCAAGAAGGTCTCGACATTTCGCATTTCCAACTGACATCGAACGACTTTTTCGTGCCGGGAACGTGTCTGTATTGCAAACTAGGAATAGGATCTGAAAGTCTCATCGATAATCTCTGCATCACTTGTGTCACTCACAGCTTCGCCCTTTCAGTCCCATTTAGGACTTCCACATTTAGTTAGGGATTGCGAGACACGGCTACCTAGAACTTGCCGTGAAACATAAGGAATTTTTAGCTCTCGGGTCGGGCGATTGTCTTCGAAAGCTGTCGCAAGATCTACCCACTGATTGAGGTACTCCCAGATCTATGCGAGTGATCCAAAGAGATATTAACAAGGGGTTGCCCCTCTAAGTGTTCATAAGCTTTAACTCCTCGTGCCTGGTCACACACGAATTCTACGTAGAAAAATGTAACCCTAAAGATGCATGCTATTTTTTTCCGAAGTTTAATTCACTCTTCTGACACCATAGCATAGGTTGTACCGGTTTTGATCCGAGCGGGAAGCGAGACATCACTGCTCCGTTGCCACGTACTGGTTCCGATACAGATCGGTGGCGGCATCTGCTTATCCTGATGATAGGCTGTCACGACCATATCGGTTACCGTCCCTTCTCCCCAATGCCCTTCGATCGCAAACAGGGTCGTCCGTGCCCACATGTCCTTGTCGGGCTTGAGCAGCACTCCCATCAACTCAAAGATCGCATCTCTGTATTGGTCTAACGAGTGGTCGAACGGGATTTGTAATAGCCGAGCGGATCGGCATAGTCTTTCATAGTGGCGTTTGAGCTGGAGGATGCCGAACTGTCCGTTCGGTTGCCAGTACCCCTTGATCCCTTCGAAGACGTTCAGGCTTCGATTGACACCTTCGCAGCCGACATGAAGGACCGCCTCCTCCCAACGGCGCAACGTTCCTCCCATATAGACAAATTCGAGTTTTTGTAATTGAGCCAATCAAGCCTCCAACCAATTAAAGCTGTATCAAACGTCTATCACCTTGCTCATTGATTTAACAATAGGTCCGAAGGGCCTTTGCTAGGTTTCCCGGAGTACCAATATCAATGTAGGTTCCCTCAGGGAATGTTACGCTATTAACCCGTATTCCTTGATGGATCGCAGCCTGGATTACTGCCCCGACCGGCAAATCCCCCTGTGGGTCGATCTGGTATCCATGCTCTGCCTGATACTGCCGAGCTTGATCAGACAGAACAAAGTCGTGCAGGAATTGGGTAAATGAAGGAGCCCAGACGGCGCAGACCCACGCATAACGCAAATCGGTCTGCGCTGGCTTCAGGATCAACTCTGTCACACCTCCTCCTGCATCACTTCGGACCATATCCATCAATCGGTGATCATGAGCTGGATAGAGACCGAGCACCACATCGGCACTCGTCGACAGTTGCCGCTGCAATAACTGTCTATAAACATCGTCCGGGGTAAACAAAATATCCGGAAATCCAAAAGCGATAAATTTGTCCTGCACAAAGGGATAAGCCCTATTCAAGGTGTCTGGTGGTCCGCAAGAATCGGAAATCACGACGTAGGCCAAATGCAGATCAAGCATGGCCCCTTCACCGAAATAAGCCGGGATGTCCCATTTCCCTTCGCGCAATACAATATAGGTTGTGGTGATCCCGGCAATCCTGAATTTTTCCAGTAAATAATGACTTACAACTTTGGCTCGTGGTTCTGATTTACCGTTAGCCGGTTCAAACCCGATGGGAAATAACTCCTTACTGCACGGCAAGGGAGCAATCCGTTTCCCACTCCCGGCAGCAGGAACCAACCCGACCACCTGGCGTCTTGAACTATCCATCGAGCCTCTTGACCCTTAACGCTGGTAAATCAACTGGAGATCGTTCACCGGACAACTCAGGAGCATAATAGGCTTTGTCGACATTTACTCCTGACGACCCTGCCTTATGTATTACCCGGCCTCCGCCATTCTTTTAACAACCCTACTTCTTTGAGCGCTTCCGCTGCGGCTTGAATCAGACGGAACGGGAGATCGGCACGTTCCGCGATGTCAAGCAATGTATGGCGCCCATCAGACATGCTCAGAACCCACAAAAGAGCCAGTTCTTTGGACTGCTTTTCCTGCTGACCGGCAACGGCTCGATACAATCCACGACGCCCCAATTGCGGCTCACATTTCGGGTTCTGATTCAGATATGTGCGATTGTGTTCCAGCAACTCGAACGCGTCCAGGCACCGGGCGAACGACTGAGCCAGGGCATCCGCCTTTACAAAATCCAGGTTGTCAGCAGATGAGTGGTACTCGGGATACTCGCCGTGAGGCGTTCTCATGAAACAGCCTACGGCTAGGTCAAACGCGGGAGAGCAGTATTGGCGTTCGTCATATCCATAGGGGATAAAGTCGATGATGGCATGGGGATCGCCTGAGTCTTTGAGAACCTGCGTCATCACACGGTCAATCTCGGCAAGACCTTGACGACTCCTTTTGTATGTGATCTTCCCCGAATCGCCTACCCCGGTTACAACTAACCCGTGTTTTATACGCGAAACAATATCTTCATTCCGAGCCAGCCACGTGATCGACCCGATGGTCCCTGGAATAAACAGAAACCGATAGGAATACCGCCGCTGACGAGCTGTCATCGCCTGAGCCAGCAGTACTGCTACCGCTATGCCGGAAAGATTGTCATTGCACAACGATGGGTGACAGACATGGCATGAGACGAGAACTTCGTCAGCATTCTCTCCCGGTAGATAACTCTCACCGTACGTTAAAGATCCCGGAAGGAGAGTAGAGTCGATCACGACTTCGTACTCGCCATTTTTCAACAACTCGCGATTCTTGTGGGGCAAGCAGAACCCCCAATTTTTCTGATAGTAGGATGTTCGATAGGGAATCCACTCAGGATGATCCGGAAGACTGAACAAGTGAGGCTTGAGTTCCTCAAGAGTCATTCGTCTCTTCAGTGGTGAGCTGTAACTCATGACGTGCAAGTTGTTGGCTTTGAAATCGACCTCGCGTACTCCAGACTCATTCTTAATATAGGCATCGGACACGTTCCACTCCAGCGGGACGGTCCAGTCGAACACTTGGGTTCCGCTCGGAACTTCATGCATTTCGAGCGGAATACGCTTCTGGATCATTCGAAGCGTTTCCCGAAGCCCTTCGCCGGTAATACTCCGGCATATCGGATAGAGTTCCGCTATGAAATCAAGCATCGCTTTGCCAGGGTCTTGAGAACTCTGTGTCTTGAGAGGGTCGTCAGTATGCATGGTCATGTGTTGTCATTCTTGACGAATGTCGGCCAGGCTCGATCTTTTTCTGACACGACCGTCACTGGCTCAGGCCATTCGATCCGGAAGCTTGTGTCGTCCCATCGAAACCCACGTGCACTTGCTGGCGTATAGAACTCAGACATGTGATAGGACACTTCGGTGTTGTCTTCGAGTGTCAGGAACCCGTGAGCAAACTGTTCTGGAATGTAGAGCATCCTACGATTCTCAGCCGACAGCATCACACCGACATGATGGCAATACGTCGGTGACGCCGGTCGCAAATCGACGATCACATCGTAGACAGCTCCCGCCGTACAACGTACAAGTTTCACTTCTTCGTGCGGGACGGCTTGATAATGCATCCCCCGCATGGTCCCTTTGCGACTGTTCACCGAGATACTACTTTGAACCCATGTGACCTTGAGCCCCTGTGCCTCGAACTCTTTTTGGCACCAAGTCCTCGCAAACATCCCCCGCTCGTCTTTCACCAACTCTGGTTCAATCACGAACGCGCCTTTGAGAATGGTTTCGGTGAAGATCATGGGTACACTTTTACTTCCGGAATAGGCACAACGAACTTTCCGCCCCAGTCACGGATGAACGCCATCTGTTGCATGACCTCCTCTCGAAGATTCCACGGCAGAATGAGCACATAGTCGGGGCGAGTCTGGCGGATCTGATCCGGTGCACGGATCGGGATGTGCACGCCAGGGAGGAAGTGACCCTGCTTATGAGGGCTCCGGTCAACCGTGTAATCCATGAGATCCGTTCGCACCCCACAATAATTGAGCAGGGTATTGCCCTTCGCCGGCGCTCCGTAGCCGATAACCCGCTTGCCTTCCTGTCTGGCAGACATGAGAAATGAGAGCAGTTTTCGCTTAGTCGCCTCCACTAGCGGACCAAATGAGAGGTAATGATTCAGTTGACCAAATCCGGCGGTCTCTTCCCGCGATTTCAGTTCAGATACGCGCGTCTCGATTTGCTTAGATCCGTCCTGATCGTGGCAGGCATAGATGCGGAGCGATCCGCCATGTGTCGGAAGCTCTTCTACATCGAACAACTTCATCCCGTGGCCGGCAAACACTTGTTCCACCGCGAGGAATGAAAAATAGGAAAAATGTTCGTGGTAAATCGTATCAAACTGATTCTGCTCCATTAGTTGAAGTAGGTGGGGGAATTCCATGGTGATCAGCCCCGTGGGCTTCAACAGTACCTTGAGGCCTTCAACGAAATCGTTCAAGTCAGGGACATGGGCCAGCACGTTGTTCCCGATTATCAGATCAGCCGACCATCCGTCCTCACAGAGCTCGATCGCCGTCTTCTCCCCGAAAAAGGCCACTTTGGTATTGATCCCCTTCTTCTTCGCAACCTCCGCCACGTTCGCTGCCGGCTCAACCCCAAGCGCTGGAATTCCCTGCGCCACAAAGTTCTGAAGAAGATAACCATCATTACTGGCAATCTCAACCACTTGGGAATTGCGATCCAATCGGAATCGATCAGCGATCATGTCAACATAAGCCTTCGCATGGGCCAACCAGGAATCAGAAAAAGAGGAAAAGTAGGCATAATCGGAAAAGATCTCGTGCGGAGTTGAAAACTGCTCTAACTGAACCAGCAAACACTTCTCACACACGTAGACGTGCAACGGATAGAACGGCTCCATGCGGTTGAGCTGCTCGGGCTTGAGATACGAATTGGCTAATGGAGACAAGCCGAGATCGACAAACGTATGCTCTAACGGTGTACCGCATGACCGGCATTGTGAACCACTCATGTTATGCATATCCCCCTCGTCATCCTCATGGGATCCAGGCTCAATTTGCCAATCTCCTTACCGGTTAGGACGGTCCTTCCAGACAAGGTCATCGGTTAGTTGACCACTCTCACGAAGCCGTCGTAAGGTCACCAACCGCATGAATTCACCTGTCCGGAAATCCGGATCCGCAAATTTCATGGCCATGAGACCGTCACGAAGATCCACCACGGCACCATATAGATCCACGGCAGGTAAAAATCCTTGTGCTAACTTGGCGAACTTGTCGAAATTCACCCGGTAAGACCGCTTGTCCGGCTGCGCGTCTTTATTGATCGATACCTCCACGTACGGAACTAGCTTGGCCACTGCTGCCGCCAGATCCTTTACCTGGTAGTTCCAGGTATCGCTTCCCACGTTCACGGTCAAACAGGTTCCACCGTCCCGATGATCCCGCTGCACAGCCCAATCGATCGCCCGCGCCATGTCCTTGACGTGAATGAGCGGGCGCCATGGGGTGCCATCGCTCAGGATATTGATCCGCTTGGACGCGAGCGCGCCAGCGACAAAATCGTTCAGCACAAGATCCAGTCGCAGACGATCACTCATCCCGCAGGCTGTTGCAAACCGGAGACATGTTGCGGTGAATGTCTCAGAAGCAAGCAATGCAAGATCTCGTTCTGTATTGACCTTCGATTTGGCATACGCCGTCAAGGGATTTAGCGTATCCTCTTCTCGACGTGGACCACCTTCTGCAAATCCGTACACACTGCAACTTGACGCAAATACAAACTTCTTGACCCCAGCCCCCTTCGCCTTGTTGGCAAGATCGATACTGGCTCGATGATTGATGTCCAGAGTCACATCTTCAAAAAGGGCCCCCATCGGATCATTTGAAATCGCGCAGAGGTGAATAACGGCGTCCACTCCCCTGAGGACCTCTGGGGATACCCTTCTGATATCTCCGAAGTACTGAACATCAGCTCGACTTTCCGGGAAACGAGTTGGACCCGTCAGGCAGTGCGCGAAATAGCCCGCGTCGTATCCGATAAGTTCTGCGCCTGGATGAGACTCTCGTAATCGACGCAACACCAATGGTCCGACATAGCCCATGTTTCCCGTGATGACGATCTTCATGCTTGCCCCCTCAGTTCAATACTGCTTGAATGCGCTCGCACACATGTTCTGAAAACGGAATCCCACACGTAAACGCCGGAGAGACGGCATTCAGCACATGCATCGAATGCCGGTCGCCCTCCAGGACAAAATCCATTTCGAGTTTACGCTTCCCGATATCAACCAATTGCGCCCGGATGCCCGGCTTTCCCCAGTTTTGGTAATGCTCCGGCTTGACACCTTCCGCCAGCTGACCGGCGAGCGAGATCATCTTTGACTTTGAATACTTCGCCAGCTCACGGACAGCGAGAGTCTTGAAATCGAAATTTGAATTCGCCAGCAACCCAACCCCTCGCAGAGCTACTTCGAGAAATTCGCTCCAGCGAAAATTCGCCATTCCACCATACTGCTCGCGCCAGAACGCAGGGATGGCTGTCGGTCCAATCTTGGCTTTCCCGCTGGCAGCGACCGTGAAGTGAACGCCCAGGAACGGATTCCTCAAATCAGGCACAGGATAGATGTTCGTACGAATCGACCCAGCCGGCTCACTTGAATAGAGGTAGAGCCCTTTAAACGGGAGAATTCGATAGCGCTCAGAGAATCCATAGTCCCTAGCGATACGGTCAGCATAGAGGCCGGCGGCGTTCACAACATACCCGACCTTGTGCGTGCCTTGGGTTGTCTTCACCTCCCCTTTGGATGCTCCAAGGTATCGAACCCCGCAATGGAGCTGCACACCCTCCTCGACTGCGTCCTTCTTCATGGCCTGCATCACCAGAGAAGGATCAACGGTCGAGGTCGCCGGAGAAAACAATGCACGTTCGCAAGTCTTGACCCGAGGCTCAATCGATTTGGCCTCTTTCTCCGAGATCTCTTCGAGGGGTATCCCGTTCGCACGTCCCCTTTTCAAAAGTTCATCCAGTCCTGCATGATCGGCTTGATCTCGGGCGACGACCAACTTCCCGCACTTGTTTAGCGGAATCTTCTTCTCACTACAATATTCGGTCAGCAGGCGATTCCCAAGCCAGGTGAACTTGGCCTTGAGACTATCGGGCGAGTAATAGAATCCGGCATGCAGGACACCGCTGTTTCGTCCACTCGCATGCAGGCCGCAATCGGCCTCTTTTTCGAGGAGATGCACCGACGAGCCGGGAAACGAGTGGCGGAGTCCACGCGCGATATTCAAGCCGATCACACCTCCTCCGATGACGAGAAAGTCGGATCGCACGTTGTCCTACCACATCTTCCAGGGGGCTTTGCCGGATTGCCACAGCTCTTCCAGATAGTTCTTTTCTTTGAGTGTATCCATACACGACCAAAATCCATAGTGCTTAAAACCCATCATCTGCCCGTCGTGAGCGAGCTTTTCGACAGGATCGCGCTCCCAAATCGTCTCGTCACCTTCAATGTAGTCGAGGGCTTTCTTGTTTAATACGAAAAACCCTCCATTGATCCATCCCTCACCGGTTTCAGGCTTCTCGAAAAACTCTGTCACCTGCTCGCCATCAAACCCAATTCTCCCGAACCGTGCAGGGGAACGGACTGAGGTCATTGTCGCAAGCTTGCCGTGAGAATGATGAAACTCCAGCAGTTTGCTGATGTTCAAATCAGCCAATCCATCTCCGTATGTCAGGATGAATGTCTCATCAGTCCCGAGCCATTTTCTCAGACGTTTTACGCGCCCTCCGGTTTGGGTTGTGAATCCGGTGTCAGTCAAATGCACCGTCCACTTGGGCTGGTTTCCATCATGAATAGTGGCCTTCCCCGTCGACAGATCGATTGACAGATCGTTGTTGATCGCAAAGTAGTTGAGAAAATATTCTTTTACCATCTCGCCCTTATATCCCAACGCGATAACAAACTCTGTAACTCCGTGCACAGCATATATTTGCATGATGTGCCAGAGAATCGGCTTCCCGCCGATTTCGACCATGGGCTTCGGTCGTAAGACTGTCTCTTCAGATAACCGAGTCCCTAATCCGCCAGCAAGGATCACCGCCTTCATAGGTTCATCCCCTTCTCTCATACGCTTTCATGCACTCCTTTGGCAGCTTTCATCGTTCGCATTACCATTGCATCAGTTCAACAAGGTGAAATCTTGGGAGAGTGTATCGCATAGCTACACGTAACCTGACCGACCACTATGTCCGAGAACAATAAAGTGGAAGGTAATCGGCGTACGATGTGGTTGAGGTTCAGAAGGGCCTGCATCGAAGGGCGGTGACAACCTATTCCTTTAAAACATGAATTTTAATCCGACAAAGTGGGCCGCATTGCCATTAGTTGTTCCGAACGGTAATCTCCTCGTCCAGCGAACTTCTGCTAATGTTGGAGTTTCGGCAGCGCTGACGGGCGTCGGCACATAGACCTTCATCACTTGTTCGATCGCCGGGGCCTGATCCATCAAGACCAACATCCCCCCACTGCTGATGTTCAGAGAGAGCGCTTTCCCACTGTGGGACGACGCAGCCTGGGCTTCTGCGGGTGTCGTTATCTCATACAGTATCGGTCTTAACAACGCCGCCCGTTCACTGTGACTTTTCTGACTATCCGTCATCGGCCACTCCCACTCCGTCTGTGCCACATTGCGCCTCCTCTGTAAGGGAAATATCTCCGTCCTCAGCCTCATGGTTTAGCTCTTTCTAGGTATTGCACGCCATGTTCTGGCTCTAAACTCTGAACCCAACAACTAAGCCCCCTCCCACCTGTTCCTTCCCATTCCGTTGGTTGTGGACTATAGGCGGGACGAACAACAGGGACAATACCGACGACGTAGGACTTATTTCTCCAAAGGTGGGTGTTGACTCACCCAAAAGGGTTAGGTACTATTTCCACTCTAAAGTTACGTTCCTCATGTCTGTGTGCTACCTTAAACAGAACGCATTGGATTGTCGAGCATTGCTCTTGTAACGACTTCGAAAGCGTCCTTCCATCCATGAGTGATTCGTCGCCCCCGGTAGACCCAACAGACACTCTCGCCGATCAGCGGGCTGGCTCAGGGATTGTCGTCCTCTCGGCTTCCATGCAACTCCTCCATATGAATCGTCAGGCCTCAGAGTTGTCTAAGAAGATTAACGCGGCGGAACATGGTGGAGGAAGCCTGAAATCTGCCCATGGAGTCCTGCCGACTGCGCTGACAGAACTCTGCGGAGAAATCATCAAGGCCCTCCACGTTCGTACCGAAGCAAAAGACTGGGAACAATTCGAGATCAAGCGTGTGGCAGGTAATCCTGAACAACCGATCCTGTTGCGGGGGTTTGGCCTACCGGATCGAGGGGGGGTCCAGTATGCGAGACTCGTCGTCACCTTGGAAGAGTTAGCGCGGCGACAACAGCTCAACACCGATCAAGCCAAGGAAAGGTTTCAATTGACCAATCGCGAGCAATCGGTCATTGAGCACCTGGCAAAGGGGTGGACCAACAAAGAGATTGCGAACGCGCTTCAGATTACCGAACAGACCGTGAAAGAGCACATCAAACACATCATGAGAAAGACCAATTCCACGACCAGGACAGGGATCCTCGTTCACATCTTCAATTCGTAATCTGCCACAGTATCCGTGTCGAAAATACCATGGTGCGTTTTCTGCAACACAGGGACTATTCCCTAATAGTAAAGAACCCCGCCCTTCCGGGCGGGGCTTTCTAAAAGAGGTCCAATTGTTCAGCCCCTCTCTTCTTCGCCTCATGAAACCGAATGTACTTCTTGATCACATCGGCTGTCACTTTGTCACCCACCGTCAGAACAACATACCCATCTTCCCAACACTCGCCGCCCCACAGCTGCTTCGGACCTCCGGAAACTCCTCCCGAATCTCCTTGGCGCTGACCGCCTTCAGCAGCCCCACTACCGCGCCGATCGAGTACTTCGGCGGAAAACTGAGAAACAGATGGACATGATCCTTGTCCACCTCCAACTCCTCAATCTCAAATCCGTGATGCCCCGCAATCTCGCAAAACAGTTCCCTGACCCGCTGCCGAATCGCCCCTTGCAACACCCATTTCCAATACTTGGGCGCCCACACCAGATGATAGCGGGTGTCGTACACACAGTGGCTGGCTCGTCTGATGGCCATGCCACTACTCTACCGGATCGCTGCTGCCTCCGGCAGCACGAATTTTTCATCCCCGCCCTTCCGGGCATCCTGGCAGATCTTCGTGGTCGAGATCAGCAGGCCCCTGCTAATTCCATGCGGTTTTTAGCGTCAGCATCGTAACAATGCGGTCATAGGGCAGGACCCCAGTACGTTCGTAATAGGCGTATTCTTGGGAAAGTGACAGCGTGGTGCTTTGCGTCAAGCTGTAATCGAGTGCTGCACCACCCCCGGCGGTTCTAAACGCAAATGTTTTCACCGGGACGGCTTCGTTATAGGCATAGTTCACACTGGCCGTCAGCTGGACCAGCCTGGAGAAGTCATAGCGAACATTGAATAGGGCGACATTACTGATGATGGAGGAACCCGTTCCAAAGAACGAGGGAATCGCTTGTCGCGAAACCGACATTGCCACGTGTGTCCGCGGATCATAATCCGTTGCGAACCCTAATTTCCCCGACATGTAAATACGGCTCCCCGCCTGCTCCACGCGTGAGGCACCTCCGCTGATCGTCAGGGTCCAGCCGGGCACTACTGATTTGGCCACATACTCGGGCGTGATCGACTGAAACACGTAATTTCTGGTTTCTCCTGGTCCCTCTGGCTTCGACTCTCCTGTCGTATAGTTGAATTTAAAAAACAGTGTATCTCCTCCATCAAACGTGTATGTCGGACCGATGTCCGCGGAATGCTGCGTGTTATTGAAATACGAGACCGGATTGCTACCCGCCACCGACGCATCTATTCGTCCCGTTCTGAAAATGGAGTAGGAGTAATTCGTGCTCAGACTGAAGGAACGAGACAGAGAGTAGTCGCTATAGGCCGACAGGATATTGCTATATGTATTTGCCCGAAACCCCTGAATACCACGGGTATATAAGTCTGCTGTGTCAGCTGGGTGGCCTCCGGTCAGAAAGGCTGGAGTCTCTGGGGTATAGCGAAACGAATCAGAGATTCGAAGCCGAAGACCCCGTACGAACTCACTCACGCCACGAGTCATATCGGAGCTCGCAAACAACGAACCCGAAACGAACGCCAAATCTGTATTGTTTGCGTATGCGTTTCCATTCACTCCGACTCTTAAGAGCGAATCAGTGAGGCGGCTCTTGTCCTCCACGTCAACGATCGCTGCAGCGCTCGTGACAAAATCCCAATGCTGTCTGCCCGGGGGAACACCACTTCTCGTAGTGCGAAAGACATTCGAATCATATCTTTCAGACAAGGAGACGGAGGGTATTACGGTCGTCTGAGCCCCGACGTGGGAGGCGAATACGACTCCACTCCCTAAGGCCATGGTGAGAAGGATGTATGCTAGGAACCAGGCGGTGCCTCGAACCTTCGGCCTCAGACTTCGACCTACCACAACTATGGCACCACCACCGTGTCACCAGGGTGCAACACGACGTTGCCTGGTCCACCACTTCCGGACATAAGATCATCGTACCGCACGGGGATATGGATTTCTTGACGAACGTGGTCAGCATTTTCAGTCACCCGCACAATCTGCAACTTGTTTTTACTCGCGTAAAGTGTAAAACCTCCAGCCATGGAGATGGCCTGGAGCACCGTGATGTACGCCTTGAGCTGGAACTTTCCAGGCTTCGCGACTTCTCCCACGACATACACCGAATAACTATTGATCGCTTTTACGCTCACCGACACCGAAGGAGGGGTTGCAAAATACTGTTTGAGACGCTCGGCAATATGCTGACTGAGGGCATCAGCCGTGAGACCCGCCGCTTGAATATCCCCGATGAGCGGCATTGAAATGAGTCCATCCGGCCGGATAATTGTGATTTGTGACAAATCCTTATTCTTCCACACAGTGATCTCTAATTCGTCTTCTGGACCGAGAAGAAATCCAGCAGGAGCATCGTATACCTTCGTTGTCACCGGCCCTAAGCACCCCGCCTGGGATAGCATGGAACACAGCATGAAACCGACCACGAGAGTTCTTACGTGACGCATTGGAATCCATCTGATGTGTGTGTGTGCTGGTCCACGAGAGTCCTTTTTGCTGTGCCCTATCGACCTGGAAATATCACCATTGCCTCACTCGGAACGACGACCGTATCGCCAGACTTGAGCTCGAAGTTTGCGTTGTTTCCCCCACGGAGTACAATATCGTCATAGCTGGCCGTCAATCTCTTCATACCCATGGCACTTTCTGTAAACCTAAAAATGACCATTTGATTTCTGGCCGCGATCGGGGTGAACCCACCGGCGATAGTAATTCCCTGTAGCAATGTTGTTTTGCTTTTGAGTGGATACTTTCCCGGATGTACAACTTCACCAAGCATGAAAATATTGGAACTATTGACCTCCTTCAAACTCACGGCCACGACCGGGCTTTGAACGTACTCTTTCAGTTTATTCGTCATTTCCTCAGCCAATTGAGAGGGCGTTTTCCCTACAGCCATAATGTCACGAATGATCGGCATGGAGATTCTGCCATCAGGGCGCACTTGAGCAATCTTAGATAGATCCACATTCCTCCAGACGGTGATTTCCAATACATCCTCGGCGCCGATGATGTATTCGCTGCTGACCGCATTCGAAAGCTTTTCCGTCATGTATTCTGAAGCGGCGCTAGGCTTGATCGCCTGGTCCACTGTCTTCTCACCGGGACTCGCGGGAACAGAAGATGATGTGGTGTCTGTCACCGATTTGCCTGCAGCCACCGGCCCGACAGGACTAGGCTCACAGAGTCCAATCCCTGCTGTTGAGCCTATCGAGAGCCAAACCATTAGAGAGCATATGGTGCGTTTCATCAAGCATTGACCCTTCACTTGTCACACCAATCTATCTCATTGCAGCCATATGACACTACCAAAAAATGCTTCATCAATTGAAAATGCATCAGATCCTAATATATCGGACGCGTGAGTCCAGCCGTCTTCAACGTTCTCTGTAAAGATCCCAATAGGAGACTCATGCCGCAGCGACGTTAGCGGCATCGATTTCTATGGTGACGGCACGCTGAATCAGACTAATGCTCAGGACGAGACGGCAAGACCTTGCTTCCCGAACCAGACGGCCCTTGACCCCCTGCAGAGGACCACGAGTCACCTCCACAAGCATTCCTTCCCTGAGGTACGGGCAGCAAATATAATCAGAAGGACTGCTTATGAGCTTCCTCAATGACTCAATTTCTTCATCAGGGATAGGTTCAGGTCGTTCGCTGGAGCCGACCAGGCGTACGACGCCTTGTGATTGAAGCACGGGAAGTCGGTCTGTTAATGAGAATCTGCCAAAGCAGTACCCCGCGAAGAGCGGGACTTCGATCTCCTTCTTCCTATCGGTCCACTGACTCAATCGCCTCATCGTCGGCAAGAAGGTCTCGACATTTCGCATTTCCAACTGACTTCGAACGACTTTTTCATGTCGAGAACGTGTCTGGATAGCAAACCAGCGATGTCGCTGGGAATTCATTTGGGTAGTTGTTCCGTCACACATTGCTTCGCCCTCTCAGTCCCACCGGACTTGTGCTCCTCCAAACCAGTAACCAATATCCTCAATCTCGGGGAGAAGGATGCTCGAAACGGTTCTCAGGATAAAGAATTTCTGTTCATATTGCATCGGATGAATGTGTTTGAATACCATCGTATAGCTCTTGTCCCTCGGATGGGGTACTCCAGCCTCCTCATCTATTCAGATAAATACACTAGAAAGGTGTCGCTCTCTCAAGCTTTATGAGCTTCAATATGCTTTGCATCAATAAAAACAGCATGTTGCACCTTCCTCTGTAATTTTGACCGCACTATGTCCATCCATAGGTCAGCTCGTTCCCTGTAGACAGACTAAGCAGACTGGCATATGATGACTAGGTAATATAACGTAACTCTAAAGAGAGATGCACATAAGTGCCATCTTCTGGTATGTTGTTTCATAGCACATTGCCTGTCGCTAATGGTGTCCACAGATAGGTGATTGTGCGCTATCCACTTAAATTTGTTTGATATATTGAAAAAGCAAGCGAACACATACGTGTGTGCATAGCCATTAGGTCAAGTGTGCCATAAGCAACCGTGGAATGAGCACACAATTGATCAGGACAAGCCCCCATGGCAGAAAATGGCATCTAGCCTGGTCTCAGAACATTTGGTGGCATTTACATGAAACCTACAGCAGCAAGAAAAGCAAAGGAGCGCAAGATGAGTAATCAAGACATCCGCCTGATCAGAGTGCTCATTGTCAGCGACAGTCACATCATGCGTTCCGGATTGCGGAGAATCCTTGAGTCCCAAGCTAGTATCCGAGTTCTCGGTGACGTCAGCGTCGAGATGGCTAGCGCTGCCGATACCATACTGCATCAACGTCCAGAACTGGTTCTCATCGATCTTGATCCTCGTGGGAACGATGCTCTAGGGTTCATCGGTACCATACAGAAGACGTCTAAAGTCTCGGCTGTCCTTGTGCTGAGTGATTTAGCCGATCATGAATTGGCTCGCAAGGCATTGGCGCTTGGAGCGGCGGGAGTCGTGCTGAAGATTCAGCCCCCGACCGTGCTAATCGCAGCTATCCAAGATCTCTGTCCATCTTATACTCTCGAATCAATACCAAAGAGTTTGGCCACAGAGGCAAAACCATCTAAGAGCCAGAAATTCCTTCATACAAACACTGCCGACGCTGAGGTTACGAGAAAGATTCAAAGCCTGACTACCCGCGAACTGGAGGTCATACGCCAAATTGCCCTGGGATTGAAGAACAAGGATATTGCGAATCGGCTTTCCATTAGTGACATTACAGTGCGTCATCACCTCACCAGCATCTTCTGCAAGCTTGAGGTCGCGGATCGCCAGAAACTGCTCATACTAGCCCATCGTTACGGACTCGCAGAGTTAACGTTACGCGCTGAGTCTGCCTGAATCAACTTCAATATTTGGAGGCGCTACGCATCGTATGATCATCGGCCTTACGGTTCAGCGGGCCTGACAGGCCGTGGAACGCAGCCAGGGGCATACGGTGTCTTCGGTGTCCGCTCCCGCGCCATGCAGCTTGGCCATGCAACGTCCCTGCCTCCATTGTTCTCATTGGGGGGGCCTCGCACAGGTGGGAGAGCAGCAACCGTATCCCCCGTGTGGCGCTGCTTCCGGACAGACACCGCTCCTGGCATGGTTCTGGCTCGGAGGTAATAAAACCGTTTCGAGAAAATATTTCTCTACAGGCGATTGACAAGCCCCTGCCTCGCAGCCTAGGGTAGCGCCCGTCTCTCGGTTTCCGCGATGCCGCACCCAGCGGCCATCGGGCAGGAGGTGCAATGCGATTTGCAGCGCTTCAACCGTCGGTTCAATCCGCGCACGCGGCCCGCGCGTTGCACTCACTTCTCCCCGCATACACAGAACCAGTGGAGGACTCGGAGATCGGAACGTTTCCGCCGACCGGGGTGTCCCTGGTGATGGAATTGCCGGTGACTATCCACGGACCTCCGAGGCCTTTATCATCGTGGAGACGAAAGGGGCGAATCACGTCGTGTTGACGGAGCTCTATGCTGTGCTGGCGGCAGTGGAAGCTGATATTATGAAAACCATTGTGCCCTATTCCATCGTGAGGAGATAAAGTCATGCAGACCGCATGCTGGGAGATCCCGTGGATTCGAACCTTACGCGCAGTGGCCCTTATGCTGGCAGTCGTGCTGGGCCTGGAATGGACCGTCCCTTTCGGCGGGTACGCCCAGTCGAACCAGGAGCCGGCTTCCGCGCCTGCGGCGAGCGTGGGAAAGCAGGACCTCCCGCCGATTCAAGAAGCGGAGGCCATTGAAGAAGACAGGCCATTCTACAAAAAATGGTGGTTTTGGGCGATCGTGGTAGCGGTCGTGGCGGGTGCCATGGTGGCGCTGACGGCCAATAATGGGGTTAACGGTACATCTAACCCCTAACTTGGGCCCGGGGCCGGGCTAGTAGGCCACCAACGAAGATATGGCACTTGCGATGGGCGGCTGTGGCGCCCAGTCCGGATCGGATGGCCAGACCGGCGAAAAGTGATCATCGAACCACCCGCGGGTGTCGTCACCTCACCAGCATCTTCTGCAAGCTCGAGGTCGCGGATTGCCAGAAACTACTGATCCTAGCCCATCGTTACGGGCTCGCTGAGCTGACTTTATGCGCTGAGTCTGCCTGAACCAACTTCATATAACTCCTCGGCTTCCCGGCGATTTCGACCATGGGCTTCGGTCGCAAGACGGTTTCTTCGGATAGCCGAGTCCTTAATCCACCGGCAAGAATCACTGCCTTCATAGGTTCTTCCCCTTCTCTACTCTAATATACGCTTTCACGCATTCCATTTTGCGGCTTTCGTTGGACTTCCCCCGGTTTAGTGGACGGAGGTAAATCCTGTCACAATCGGACAGAGAATGTTGATTGATAACCAAAGCATATTCTTGGGCGTAGATACAGATACGTTAGTCGAGTTAAAGGATAGATATGATGCCTGCCACTTTAGCGAAATCGGACAGACAAAAACCGCTGAGGCGCTGGCTGTTTCGATAAGTGGCGAAAAATCACATCATCGTTCAGGCAGGCTCAAATCGTAAGCCAGTACATGCAAGAAGGAAGCAGGGTTAGTGCATCGACACGAAGACTATTCAACGTCTGTGGCGCTCCTCGGTTCCCGAGGAGAGTGAAAGATGCGATCCAGCAAAGCTAGCCCCTTCAGCTCTTTGTTTCCTGTGATATTTTGCCGGGCGGACACTCGCCCCACACAGCCTACACCCCGCCCCTTGTCGGCCACCGTGACGATGGCTCATTACCAGCCAACTCAGTAAGCCCTCGCAGTTTAACTGCACAGAGCGTGTCTCTGGCTTGTCGTGGGGATCCCTAAATAGGCCCCACGCCTGACGAACAAGCCCCCCACTCGTCCTCTGGGCAGAGTGAGGCGAAAAACTTTTCCTGGCTCCCGCCCGTTCCACTGTCAAGTAAATGTCAAGTGGCTGCTCTAACCTATTGTTTCGTGCTGTATCACGCTGTCTCAGAAATGCAGTAATCATAGGGGGAAATGCACCAGCACGCCACAGAGTGACACTAGGCGCTATGCCGTTTAATACCTTACCGAACAGACCGTGAAAGAACACATCAAACACATCATGAGAAAGACCAATTCCACGACCAGGACAGGGATCCTCGTTCACATCTTCAATTCGTAATCTCGTAATCTGCCACAGTATCCGTGCCGAAAATACCATGGTGCGTTTTCTACAACACAGGGACTATTCCCTAATAGTCAATTTTGTCTTTGCGAATCAATAGCTTGCGTGATGGAACTTTGGTCTATTGATTGCATTACACCTCAGTGAAACTTTATTGATTGCAGTGGTTGTGAGCAAGATTAGGACAAGGCGATCCCTGAGGTAGCATGAGGAACCTTCGTATATTATTGATGAGTATCCTGGTTGCAGTGGCTGGGTTCCAGACCGGTCAACCGGTACAAGCAGCCGCCACCGACAATGGAAGCTTCATGAGCCTTTGGAGTACCTACTCCCATTGCCAAGCCACCACCGATATCGACCTGCTGAGAGAGGACTCATTGACCCTGACAACCGCGGCCAATCGCTCGCTTACCCAGGAAGGCTTTGTTCTACCCCTACCAGGCCAGCTTGAAAAGTTTGTGTCAACTCCTGCAGCCAGATTTGCGGTGGACGTGAAAGCGATGGCTGCAGCCTGTTCTCTGCGAGCCGGCTCCGCTGCCGTGGAAGCAGGAAAACTTGATGTTGCCAAAGACCTTCTCCATGCCGTCCTGAACTACTACCCCCAATCCGAGTATGCCTACTACACCCTGCAAGCAAAGACGCTGCTTTCTGAACTTGAGACGAACGTCTTTGAGGTTACACTCAACCTTCCCTAGCAGGATGCTGATAAAGTCCGCCAGCAGGGCAGGGAGCGGCCAGGTGCCCTTCTTGCTCGCAGAACGCGCACGATGTGAAACTGTGCTCGTTCGATGCGCGCAGTAAAGGGCTTCCTCGGCCACTCCCCTTAATGAGAGGTAGAGAGAATAGGAAGGGCTTCGCTCGACACACGCAGCGGGAGACTCATTCGGGCCATCAAAGGGCAAGGTACACGAGCATGCTTGGTAGAACCGTCTTTGGTCGCTTGCTGCGGCCTTGCCTGCGGAACGGTGCGTCTCGGCGCGCCGGGGTTGGGCGGGTGAGATGTCTAGCCTATTTGAGCATCCTGCGTGCGGTTCTTCTGTTCTCCTAGACGTGCGGCGGCCCTCCTCTGATTAACGACGCAAACAGCCGGTCGTAGGCGTTCGCTGAACGAGCCCACGACACATCTGTGGTCATCCCTGCTTCAACCAGTTGATCCCACATCGATCGATCCTGATACAGCACCACAGCTCGGCGCAATACGGCCAGAAGAGCCTCTGCCCTGTCCTCTTCGACATGAAACCCGGTCGCCCGTCCCACCTGCCGAGCCCTCACGGGAAGCGGCACGACCGTATCTGCCAACCCACCTGTCTTTCTTACCACGGGAACCGTTCCGTAGCGGAGACTGTAGAGCTGGCTTAGGCCGCATGGCTCATACCGCGACGGCATCACAAACACATCTGCTCCTCCTTCGATACGATGCGCGAGTCCTTCGTCGAAGCCGATACGAAGTCCCATACGACGAGGATAGCTTGCCTGGAGCGCCTTAAACTTGGCTTCGAGTTCCGGCTCGCCAGTACCCAAGATCACCAGCTGCAGATCCATCGCCATCAATTGCGGAATAATGGACGCCACAAGATCTAGGCCCTTCTGCGACGTCAGCCGTGCAATCACGCCAAGAAGCGGAGCCGATGTTTCCGGCAACAGAAACTCCCGTTGAAGCGCCTGCTTACACACCTGTTTCCCTGAGAGATCGGTAGCTGAATAATTCGCGGGAAGATAGGGATCGGTTTCCGGATTCCATCGATCGATGTCGATACCGTTCAGAATGCCCAGGAGTCGGTCCGCTCGATTGCGCAGCACGCCCTCAAGCCCAAAACCGAATTCTGGCGTGAGGATTTCTCGCGCATAGGTGGGACTGACCGTCGTCACATAATCAGCAAAGATAATTCCTCCCTTGAGCAGATTCACCGAACCGTAATACTCAAGGGCCAGGGGGTTAAACAGCGATGGGGGCAGACCGGTTTTCTTGAATTGCTCTCCGGGGAAGAGGCCTTGATACCCCACATTGTGCAGTGTCAGTACGGTGCGCACTCCCTGGACCTCCGGCCGATCTCGATCAACGGTATTGAGATAGACCGCGCACAACGCTGTTTGCCAATCATGCAGTTGAATGATATGGGTATTCCATCGGCACAGGGTTTGGAGATAGGCCATCACCTCAATCGTCGCACGGCAGAAGAATGAAAACCGGTCGAGATTATCGGGATAGTCGATACCACGATCTTGATAGAGCCCTGGCCGGTCGAAGAAGGCCTCGTTCCGAATCGTCCACACCCGCGCCTGGCGATCACCTTCGCCGACGGGAAGGACATCTTCTTCAATCAGCGTGTCGACAAGCCCCTGAGGTGTCGGCACTCGTAGCCGACAGACGGAACGGAAGGATCGTCCTGACTCACTTATGCAACGATAGCGCGGGAGAAGGAGAATGATGTCATGGCCAAGCTTCGCCAACTCAAGAGGTAACGCGCCAGCGACATCGGCAAGCCCACCGGTCTTGGCATAGGGGACCGCTTCGGAGGAGACCATGAGCAGATTCAGGGGATGCTGGGTCACGGAAGTAGACGCATTACATTATGGAGCGGCCGGCACTTCAAACCTGGAGCGGAACTTTTCTTCGTGTTTCCAACTGCGTCCCAACTCATGAAGTTGCGCCGCGGTCAGCGCTTCGCGATAGACAAGCCGTTCCTCAAAAAACACCACCAGCCACCCGTGATCCGGGTAAGCCAAAAACAGCGCATCGCCAGCTTCAATTCGGACCTCCCACCCTCGCGGCGGTTCTCCGCTCGCCAACCTCGACCGTGGAATAAGCGAGTCGTCTTTCATGCCGAAGAACTGCATGAACTCGGCATGCTGATACGTCGGCGCTCCCCATGCCCCGACAAACGCGCGGGGGGTCAACTGATGGAGCAGCAACTGGTTGTCTCGCACATGGCGCTCTTGTTCTTCCAGCGAAGGCATCCCGCTGCAACTGAGGACCGACCCAATAGCGACCACGACTAACATACAGTCCCATCCAGAGCGCCTCAGAAAATGAAGGCCCCGGATCCGCTGCGCACCGCAACGGGTCGGTCTGAACATGCCCGCGAGTTCCCTCACAATAGCCGCCGGCTCCTTGGTTCAATAGGCTTCACAGGCTGACAGACGTCGCACTGACAGAGCCGCCGAAGAAGGGCATAGGAGTATATACCGGTATCGTGGCCATCACTCCAAGAAAACTGCAGCGCATACCGTCCGACCGGCTGCACATCCTGCAATATGATCAAGAGGGGTACATCGTCCGGCTGCAAACGCCGTGCACCAGACCACTCGTCCACGCAGGCTGCGCAGGGACATTGCTGGCGGAGATACCTCACGGGATAGACGGCCTTGTGCCCATCGTTCCATTCGATGCCCAACACACCCTTCTCAATCCAGGCCATGTCTTTCGGTTCATACAGGGTCTCTGTCATGTTCATGGCTTTCTATTTACGACGTAACAACTCAGGTGTTCAGACTGAAGTCTGAAGTGTTTGGAACTTCGAACTCCGACCTTCGGCCTTCCCAGCATCAGCCTTCGAACCCTCGCGTCTCGCTCGTCCCGCCTGTCCCGCCAGTCTCGTGTGCAAATCCTTATGACGAATGCGACAGAAAATTTACAGGAGGCAGCTGTCTGCCTGCCACAACTGTGACATACCCTTCAATCACGTCTTCCACCTCGTGACGAACTTGCCCGGCGGCCTTCAGACGATTGACCACAGCCGGCGAGAGTCGCAACGCCTGATGCAGAAACGCCAGGCTCCCTTGCGAGAGCGGCAAACAGCGGAAGGCCTGGCGCGCAGCACAGGCCACACAGACCAGGCCCCCGGACAGAGGCGAAAACTGCGGTTCTCCCATCAACCGGCCCTTGCCACAGGCGGCGCAGTGATCGGTTTGAGGGCGAAACCCGATAAGGCCCAGCAGCCGAATCTGAAACAGCAGCGCCGTCAACGCTGGGTCCTGGCTCGTGACTAATGCGCGCAAGCCCTGTTCGAGTGTTTCGAAGAGCTGTTGGTCAGGATCCCCGTCCGGCGTCACCGCACTCACCACATTGACCATCCGCGCGGCAGCGGTCATCAGCGTCAAGTCTTCGCGAAACCGCATGAAGGGCTCAACGAGATCGACTTGAGATACTCGATAGAGCGAATCGCCTGACTTTTCGAACAGGTTCAGATGGCAGATGGTGAGCGGTTCGAGTGATGCGCCGAGCCGGCTCCTCATCCGACGAGCCCCCCGCGCCACCGCGCGAACCTTTCCCCTCTCCTTGGTGTAGAAGGTCACGATACGATCTGCATCGCCCCACTTTCGACTTTTCAGCGTGATGGCCGCAGTCTTGATCAGCGGCATGGGGGATACTCGCGGGATTGGCGGGAAAGGCGAGACGAGCGAAACTGGCTGAAGGCTGAAGGCTGAAGGTTGAAGTGTTCGGAACTTCGAATCCCGAACTCAGCTCCGCGGCTGACCCTCATTTCACGCCTCACGTTTACGGTTTAAGGTTCCTCTTAGCGAAGGTATTCCATGAACAGGGTGGCCAGAGAGAGATAGATGGTAATGCCCGTGATGTCATTGGCCGTCGTCACAAAGGGGCCGGCTGCAACGGCAGGATCCACCCCCATTCGCTTCAGCACGATCGGCATGAACGTCGCCATACTAGTCGAAACTACGAACGCCATAATCAGCGACACCCCCACGACCATGCCCAGAAACTCTTGATGCCAAATCCAGCCGACGATCGTGAGAATCACACCACAGGCGAGTCCCATCAGTAGTCCGACCTTGATCTCCCTGAAAAATACGGTACGCACATCCGTGAGCTCGATCAGCCCTGTCGCCAATCCGCGAATAATGAGGGTCGAAGACTGAAGGCCCACGTTTCCACCCATGGCGGCGATGACCGGAATAAAACTTACAATGGCTACCACTTCTTGAATCGTGTACCGGAACTCCCACAGAATCGCGCCCGAGAACAGACTGCCGACTAGATTCGTAAAGAGCCACGGAAGCCGGTGTTTTGCCGACGCCATACTGGAGGATTTCGAGACCGAGTCTTCTTCGATCGCGCCGGCCATCTTGAGCATGTCTTCAGTCGCTTCTTCCCGGATCACGTCCACGACGTCGTCAACCGTGATAATGCCGACCAATTTGTTAGCATTGTCGATGACTGGAATCGCAAGCAAGTTGTAACTCGCCACCTGACGGGCGACTTCTTCCTGGTCCATGTCGACCGTCACGCTGATCACGTCGCGCAAGGCGATGTTTTTCAGCGGCGTCGTGGGAGGAACCGTCAGCAACTGCCGCAGAGAGAGCACCCCGACCAAGCGCTCATCCTTGTCGGTCACGTAAATATAAAACACCATTTCCGCTTCCGTCGCCAGCTGGAGGCGTCGGATGGCATCTTGCGCCGTCGCATCTTCCGGGAGCGCGAAGAACTCCGTCGTCATGATGCCGCCGGCTGTACCCTTCGGATACTTCAGCAGGTCGGCGACTTCCGTGGAGTCTTCCTTCCGCATCAGAGAGAGAATCTCTTTGGCTCGTTCTTCCGGCAGAACCCCGAGGAGGTAGGCCACGTCGTCAGGGCCGAGGTCTTTGATCAGCCAGGCGATATCCGAGTGCAGCAGGTCCGCCAGCACCTGATTGATACTGTCGCTGTCGAGCTCGCTCAGCACTTGGCCGCGCTTCGCCTCGCCCCGCACCAGTTCGAAGACTTCCCGCTTTTCTTTGGGGGACGACAGATGCATAATCACATTCGCCACGTCGGCCTGATGCATCCGGCCCAGCATCTTCGCAAGGTTAGTGATCGCACCCCGGTGCAACAGCCGTTGCACCGACAACAGCACGATGTCGGACTTGGTCCGGCCTCGATCGGCCTGGTCACGCAGCGCGTCGCGGAGAAGATCTTTATCCCCTGGACGAGGAGGTGGATCCACTGGATTCGATTCTGTCATGCGTTCTATCGGCTGCATCACAATCCTGCTAGCAGGCTGTTGAAAAAGTCCGCCAGCGGCGTTCTCGCGGCGCTCAGAGGCTCAACGTACCGAAGCGTACGCCTCGCCTCTTCGCTTACTGCGGCCTTGCTGGACGACCTTTTTGAACAGCCTGCGAATGATGTTGAACGAATCTGTGAATATCCGGGCCTCATGTTTCTATCATGCTCACGTAGTGTATCAACACCTTGCTAGTAGCCTAATTCGGTGAGGGCGTGCTCATCTTCTCGCCACGCTTCCCGCACTTTCACCCACAGCTGCAGAAATACTTTCATCCCAAAGATCTGCTCCATCTCATGTCGTGCATCGGTCCCGACCTCCTTGAGTCTCTCCCCGTGCTTCCCGATCACGATCGCCTTATGAGACTCTCGCTCGACCAGCACCGTCGCGCTGATGCAGGCCAGCTTCCCCTTCTCGACAAATTCATCGATCTCCACGGCAACCGAGTAGGGCACTTCTTCATATGTCTGGCGCAAAATCTTCTCGCGAATCATCTCGGCTGCCAAGGTCTGCATGGACTGATCGGTGACGGTGTCTGCATCATAGGCCGCATCCCCTTCCGAAAGATGGGCCACGGTCACGGACAGCAATCGATCGACATTATCGCCGGTTTCAGCCGATACCGGCACCACATCCGTCCAACCGAATAACCTGGCGTACGTTTCCATTACCGGCAGCAACTTGAGCTTATTGACCAGATCCACCTTGTTCAATACGAGAATGACCGGACGCGGACGCTTCCTGATTGCCCCTTTTACATGATCGATGACCAAGAGATCGCCGGGACCAGGGGAACTCGTCGTGTCCATCAACACGTACAAGATATCGGCTTCCTCCAGCACGTCGACCGTGGTACGGACCATGCGACGATTGAGCAGATGTTGCGGCTTGTGCAACCCCGGCGTATCGAGCAAGGCAATCTGCGCACCTGGTGTATGCACGATCCCCAGAATTCTCGTCCTCGTCGTTTGCGGCTTGTCCGAGACGATCGCAATCTTCTGCTCAAGCAATCGATTGAGCAATGTCGACTTGCCGACGTTCGGTCGTCCAATAATCGCGACTGTGCCAAACTTCATGGTGCTACGGGAGTGGCCGCCCCTGCGATGGTAACGGGACCAATTGATACACGGTTTCACCTTTGCGAACGTAGCCGAGTTGTTCTCGCGCCAGCTGTTCGATTTTCGCGGGATCGCGTTCCACGCGATCGATGTCCTCCCGAAGCGTGCGGGTCGACCGTTGTAATTCCTGAAGGTCCACGTCCAGCTGTTGGGCGTGCTCGCGCATGGAGAAGTAGCGAGGTAGACCCATGTCGCCAAAGACCAAGACGGTAAGCATCAGCAGGCACACGGCGACTCCAACATAGTACGCGCCCGTCACCATGCGACGCTCCCAATCGAGCCACTGCCGTCCCCGATTCCGCTTAATGATCATTGTCGGTTGCTCATGATCAGCATCGCCCCGGCATCGCCTCACGACCCCGATAGACTGCGTGTGAACCCAGCTCTTCCTCGATCCGGAGCAACTGATTGTACTTAGCCACGCGATCCGTTCGGGACAGCGACCCGGTCTTGATGAGCCCGCTATTGGTCGCAACCGCCACGTCAGCAATCGTCGTATCCTCCGTTTCCCCTGACCGATGCGAAATGATCGCCGTGTAGCCTGATCGTTTCGCCAACTCAATCGCTTCCAGCGTTTCCGTCAACGTGCCGATCTGGTTGAGCTTGATCAGAATGGAATTTGCGATTCCTTCCTTGATTCCTTTGGCAAAGATCTCCACATTGGTCACGAAGATATCGTCTCCGACCAATTGGACCCGCTTACCCAACTTCTCCGTCATCATCTTCCAGCCCTTCCAATCCAACTCGCTCAACCCATCTTCGATGGAGAGAATCGGGTATCGATCCACGAGCTTCCCGTAGTAACGGATCATCTCCTCGGAGGAGCGCTCAGGATTCTTTTCAGCTTCAAGACGGTACCGGCCCTTGTCATAGAGTTCACTGGCCGCACAGTCCAATGCAAGGGCGATATCGTGCCCCGGTTTATAGCCGGCCTCCTCGATTGCCTGCATGATCAGGCTGAGCGCCTCTTCATTCGACTGGAGGTCCGGCGCAAACCCGCCTTCGTCACCGACCGCCGTGTTCAACCCTTTTTTCTTCAACAGCGACTTGAGCGTATGGAACACCTCCGTCGCCATCCGGAACGCCTCGCTGAAACGTGTCGCCCCCACCGGCATGATCATGAACTCTTGCAAGTCCAAGCGATTGTCGGCATGGGCCCCGCCGTTGATGATGTTCATGAGCGGCACAGGCAGCACTCGCGCATTCGTCCCGCCAAGATATCGATAGAGCGGTTGGCCTGTTTCACCCGCCGCCGCCTTCGCCACGGCCAGCGACACGCCGAGAATGGCGTTGGCGCCGAGCTTGCCCTTCGTTTTCGTGCCGTCCAGATCAATCATCGTCTGATCGATGCCAACTTGGTCGAACGCCTCCTTCCCTAACAGCTTTGGTGCGATCAGCTTGCTGATATTGGCCACGGCCTTCGAGACGCCTTTCCCCATCCAGCGTTTCTTGTCGCCATCGCGCAGTTCGATCGCTTCCTTCTCGCCGGTGGAAGCCCCGGACGGCACAGCCGCCCGCCCACAAGCCCCACTCTCCAGCGTGACCTCCGCCTCGATCGTCGGATTCCCTCGTGAATCCAAAATCTGCCGTCCTTTGATCTCCCGAATCGCGCTCATACTCCCCCCATCAGGCTGCTGAAAAAGGCCCTCTACTTCGCCGCAAAGTCGAAGACAGGAGTTTGGAGTACTCTCGACGGCGATCGCTGTTCCCACACCGTCTTCTGTAAACGCTCAACAGTTTCAGAGCTATACAGCCGTTCTCCACATTGATCGCAGACCTTCGCCGGCACATGTTCGACGACAACTAGCTTGTCATCCATTTGAATCGTATAGGTCACACTCCGTTCCCTCATTGGCGATACACACACATCGCATTTCATCCTATGTCCTCTTCACCTTTGACGCCGACCTGTGAACCCGTCCGCGCGAGTCAAATCCCCACCCCGATCATCCTCCAGGGAATGGGGCTGGGTTGCCTTCGACTGCGTGCGTCCAACAAGGGCCTTCTGATTCCTCAACCTTCCCAGAGGGAGTAGGCAGATTGTTCTTCACTGCGCGCATCGAGCGACCACCGTTTCACCGTGGGGGTTCTGCGAGCAAGAAGAACGGTCTGCCTGCTCCCCTTGCACTCTTCTGAGGCCGCGCGTTCCGCGAGCAACGAAGGCACTCAGCCCCATCCTAACCTTTTCTTCAATAACTCATTCACCTTCCCCGGATTCGCCTTGCCACCAGACGCTTTCATCACCTGGCCGACTAAGAATCCAAGCACTTGCTGTTTGCCCTCTTTGAACTGCGCCACTTGCGTCGGATTCTTCGCGAGGACTTCGTTGATGATCGTATCGAGCGCCCCTTCGTCGGATACTTGAACAAGCCCCTTCTCTTGAACAATCTGCTCCGGAGTCTTCCCGCTACTGTAGACTTCGGGAAAGATCTCGCGCGCAATTTTCAAACTGATCACCCCCCGTTCGACCAACTGAAGAAGGCTGACGAGCTGTTCAGGTGAAAAAGAAAGGGCAATGGGTTCTCCGCTCACGTTATACTGCCCACTTTCGGCCTTCATGGTGTGGTGCGGACCAGAGTTATTCAGTTCCCGCGTGAGTTCTCCCATGACCCAATTGCTGACCGTTTTGGGCTGATTGAATTGCTTTACACAAGCTTCGAAAAAATCTGCAACTCCCTTCGAAGCCGTCAGGACCCCTGCATCGTACTCGGGTAAGCCATACTCGCTGACAAACCGGCTTGCCCGCGCCGCCGGCAATTCCGGCAGGCTGCTGCGAAACCACTCGATCCATTCCTTTTCCAGCTTGAGCGGCACCAGATCGGGCTCGGGGAAGTAACGATAGTCGTGCGCCTCCTCTTTGGAGCGCATCACCACCGTCTCGCTTCGGTCGAGATTCCAGAGGCGGGTCTCTTGGTTGATCTTGCCGCCCTCGCTCAACACCTTCGTCTGACGCTTGATCTCGTATTCGATGGCATCTTTGACGAACTTGAACGAATTGATGTTCTTGAGCTCGACCTTGGTTCCAAACTCCTTCTGGCCCAACGGACGGAGCGAGAGATTCGGCTCGCAGCGGAAACTCCCTTCCTCCATATTGCCGTCGCAGACCTCGAGATACATGAGCACATCGCGGAGGCCCTTCAAATAGGCCACGACTTCATCAGCTGACCGCAAGTCCGGCTCCGTCACGATCTCCAGCAGAGGCGTTCCGGCTCGATTCAAATCGACGCGACTCCCGTTGGTACCGACGACGTGGACACTCTTGCCCGCATCTTCTTCCAGATGGGCGCGACGGATACGGACGCGCCTTTTGCCTTCACTCGCCGCAATCTCGATCCAGCCATGCTCGCAGATCGGCGCCTCGTATTGCGAAATCTGATAGCCCTTGGGCAGATCCGGATAGAAGTAGTTCTTGCGTGCAAATAGATTGTTCGCCGCAATGGTGCAATTCAGTGCCAAGCCTGCACGCACCGCCATCTCAACCGCCACCTGGTTGAGCACCGGCAACGTGCCGGGGAGCCCCAGACACAGGGGACATGTCTGGCTATTGGCCGTGAGCCCGAACATCGTCCCGCAGCCGCAAAACAGCTTGGACTTTGTCCGCAGCTGCGCATGCACTTCCACTCCAATGACGACTTCGTAAATCATAGGTTAGCCGCGGTCCTCTCCACGCAACCGATCACGCTCGCGTCGCATCGCCTCGCGACCGACGTCAAATGCCTCTCGCAGGACCGACTTCTTCGAGTCCGCAAATTCCCTCCCCTCCCCTACAACCTCTTCTAGCGTCTGGCCAGCACGGTCTGCTAGATCCCACAGATTGTCTTCTGCGCGACGGGCATAGCCACGTAGCTGCTCGCGCGACTCGCGTCCGGTCTGTGGAGCCAGCAATAACGCCGCCACCGCGCCTAGCGCCGCGCCGCTCAGGAATACCAGCACGACTGCTGCTGCTGAGGAACCTCGATCATCCGCCATTGTGATGCCCTCCTTCTTCTCGAAACCGTTCCTTCATGACTTTGGTTGCAGCTTTAAATCCGGCGACCATGCTCGCCATATTGGTCAACATCGATCCGCTCGAGCCCTTCACGACATCGTGGACGTGCTGTACCGATTCCCCCACTTCCCCAACCGCATGCAAGAGAACGGCAGCATGTTCGACTCCCATGCGGGCTTGCTCGGTCAGATCGTTCACGCTGTGACTCACCGCCCGAAGTTCGCCTATCAGCGGCGGCAGGTCATTGCTCATTTTGGCCAGAAGCTGTTCTGATTCCGCGACAGTCTTGCGAACCTGTATCAGCACGGGCACGAGAAAGCCCACCAGCACCGCAAACGCAACAGCCACAAGAATCGCAGCTATTTCGACGAATGTCATAAAGCCTCCAAAGCACGTTAAACGTCAAACGTGAACCGTAAAACGTGGGGGAATCGGACCAGCTTCGCTCTCATTTTCTCACCTTGTTACGTTTCACGTTTTACAATTTACGTCTTACGATTTACCTTACAGCCGGCTTCTTCGCCCGCCATTGCGTACTCTGTTCGTAGGCATAGGCCGCTCGCAAGAGCGTCTCCTCTTCGAAAGGACGACCGATCAGCTGCAACCCGATGGGAAGTCCGTCCTGACTGAATCCACAGGGTAACGAAATCGCCGGCACACCGGCGAGGCTCGCCGAAATGGTGAAAATGTCCGACAAATACATCTGGAGCGGGTCGTCGCCCTTCGCTCCAAACTTGAATGCCGGCGTAGGTGTCACGGGCGTCACGATGATATCGACGTCTCGAAACGCCGCCTCGAAATCTTGGCGAATCAATGTTCGCACCGCCTGCGCCTTGCCATAATAGGCGTCGTAATACCCGGCACTGAGGACGTAGGTCCCCAGCATGATCCGACGCTTCACCTCAGGCCCAAACCCTTCCTGCCGCGTCTTCATATACAACCCGAGCAGGTCTTTGGTCTCTTTGGCACGCAGTCCGAACTTCACGCCATCGTATCGGGCCAGATTCGAACTGGCTTCGGCCGTGGCAATCACATAGTAGGTGGCTACCGCCGCGGCTGTCCGTGGCAACTGAATTTCCTTGATCTCCCCACCGAGCTTTTTCAATTCCTGGATCGCCGCCCGCACAACCTGCTCCACTTCAGGGTCCAGCCCCTCCGCAAAGAACTCGACCGGCACACCGACCTTCAGCTTCTTGAGATCTCTCTTCTTGAGCGCCTTCAGATAGTCCGGCACCGGAACTTCAGCCGATGTCGAATCCAACGGATCGTGACCGGCAATGGCTCCGAGAAGGAACGCAGCATCCGTCACATCTTTTGTAATCGGCCCGATCTGATCGAGCGAGGAGGCAAAGGCGACCAACCCGTACCGAGAGACCCGCCCGTAGGTCGGCTTGAGACCCACCACCCCACAGAACGCCGCAGGCTGCCGGATCGACCCGCCGGTATCAGACCCCAACGCCGCGGCACATTCGTCGGCCGCCACAGCCGCGGCAGATCCTCCGCTGGATCCACCCGGCACACACTGCAGATTCCAGGGATTGCGGCTGGGTCCAACGGCGGAATTCTCGGTTGAGGAGCCCATCGCAAATTCATCGAGGTTTGTCTTACCGAGTAGCAAATACCCCTGCGCGCGCAGCTTGGCAATCACGGTCGCATTGTACGGCGGAACGAAGTTCCAGAGGATACGGGACGCGCAGGTCGTAAGCACCCCCTCGGTACAGATATTGTCTTTGATCGCCAGCGGCATGCCCATCATCGGCGACGTCTTGCGCCACCCTTTCAAGGAGGCATCGAGCGCGCCGGCTTGCGCAACCGCCGCATCTTTGGTCTGCGTGATGTAGGCCTTCACCTTGGACTCCACCTGGCCGATCCGTAATCCATAGGCACGGACGATCTCCGTGGCCGTGACTTCGCCGGCAGTGAACTTTTCATGGAGCTCGTAGAGAGAGAGTTTATGAATCGACATCAGCGCTTCGTCTTCCCGGCAACAATCCGGTTCTTTTCGTTGACTTGGATAATCTTAGGAACATGTCGTTTGATTTCCTCTTCTGCGTAATACTCGTAACAGAAGATGATAATTTGATCGCGAACCGCGCCTTTCCGCGCAGTCGGCCCATTGAGGATAATCTCACCAGCGCCGCGTTTGCCCGCCATGGCATAGGTCATGAAGCGCTCGCCGTTATTCAAATTTGAACAGATGATCGCCTCATAGGGCAAAATCCCCGCTGCTTCCATCAGATCCTCGTCGATCGTCAGACTGCCTTCGTAGTCGAGGCAGGACTCCGTCACCGTGGCTCGATGAATTTTCGACCGCAACATTTGCCTGAACATTCGAACCTCGTTTAAAGGGGTTGCCGATCTTCAATAATTTTGGGAACCACAAAGAACCCGTTTGCCGACTCCGGTGCATTGGCCAACGCGCGCTCGACGGACAGGGACGGCCGCGCAATATCGGGACGAAACACATTGACTTGTCCCAACACTGTCGCCGTCGGTTCGACGCCTGTGGTGTCGTACTGTTTCAATGTCTCCACATGCGTCAGAATCTGGCTCAACTGTTTCGCAAACGCCGACCGTTCACTCTCCGTCAACTCCAGCCGGGCCAACTTCGCAACCTTCTCAACTTCCTGTTTCGTGATTTCCACGTTTCTCTTTCCTTCCCTCTCTTCAAGGATGTTCAAAATGGTCTTCCGGCACGACCGCCGGGAGTCTGGCAACCGAGAACGACCTGTCCTCGCACTACATCGTGTTGACCGACTCTGATTCCTCGGTCGCATCCACGGGAACACAAGAAGCATCCCATTTTCCCGCAACACGTTTGGAGTCAGAATATCACGGAACCCACAGAAATTCCAGGGAAATTCGAGCAGAAATCCAGGCTGATTCCCATGACGACCAGATGAGCGGCCCCTCCCATTGTGTCGAAGGCTCCTCGTGAGGAACACCACGTGCCCACCAGGCGGCGGGACCCTACTGAATTATCGTTTGACACGAGACGGATGCACACTGACAACCGTCAGGTACAAGGGGACAGTCCGTGTGCAAAATAGGCGTTACAGATGTGGCAGGGCCTTCTGCAATATGGGGAATACACTGAAAACGTTTCTCAGTTGTGGAATGCGAACGAATCAGCTAAATTTTTCTCCAACAGGCTGCGTACCCCCAGTCCTAGAGCGGCCATGACTTCATACTGCTGTTTCCCTTCAAGAGGACCAGCGCGCCAGCCAGGGTGTATTCACGCTAATCGAGGCCAGACAGTGAAGCGGATTGATCTGATTGCAGGGGCGCGGCCCAACTTCATGAAGATTGCGCCAATCATCGACGCGCTAAACGCGGCCGAGACGCGTGGCGGTTCCTTGCGTTTTCGTCTGATCCATACAGGCCAACATTACGACCGCGCCATGTCTGGTAGCTTCTTCGAAGAGCTCGGCATCCCGGATCCGGACATCAATCTGGAAGTAGGCTCGGGCACCCAGGCTGAACAGACCGCCGCCATCATGGTGAGCTATGAAAATGTCCTGCTGAAGCAGAAGAGCGACCTGTGCTTGGTCGTCGGGGACGTGACTTCGACCATGGCCTGTTCCATCGCCGCTCGGAAGCTGGGCGTGCCGGTGGCGCATGTGGAAGGTGGTATCCGCTCCGGCGATTGGACCATGCCGGAAGAAATCAACCGGGTCGTGACCGATTCCATCACCAACTGGTTTTTCACCACCAGCGAAACCGCCAACGACAATCTGCGTCGCGCCAGTGTCACTGACGATCGGATCTTCTTCGTCGGCAATACGATGATCGACACCCTCCTCAAGCAGCTGCCACGTCTGCGTCCGCCAGCCTGTTGGGAATCGCTGAAGCTCAAACCAAACAACTACTTCGTCGTGACCCTGCATCGCCCGGCAAATGTAGATGGGGAGCATCAGTTACTACAGCTGCTGCATGCCATAGCCGAAGGTACGAGTGGTTTGCCGGTGGTGTTTCCGGTTCATCCGCGCACCACCAAGAACCTGCGCGATCTCGACAGCAAGACGCCGCAACTGAATTATGTCGATCCACTCGGATACTTAGAATTCAACTACCTGGTGAAGCATGCCCGTGGCGTAATTACCGATTCAGGTGGCATTACCGAGGAGACCACCGTGCTGGGCGTGCCGTGCCTGACCTTGCGTGATAGCACTGAACGTCCCGAGACTATCACGATAGGAACGAACGAACTCGTTGGAACTGATCCGAGCAAGCTGCCACCGGCGCTGGCGCGATTGATGGCGGGGCAGTGGAAAACCGGGGCGATTCCTCCGAAATGGGACGGCAAGGCAGCAGAGCGGATTGTCAAGCATCTGGAACGATTACTGCTATAGTAATAACACACCTCGCAAACATTGTAGCACTGCCCACCGAAAATACAGCATTCACCTAATTCTCACCCAACATCCTTGCTTGTACAGCGACACCCCGGAGGTCTCGAAAACTACACGTGTGATCTTTTCCACCTCGTTGGGGTCCTCCACGTAAAACGGCCCCCACCTTGTGACGCGCCACCAAAAACGTCTGCTGTATCAAGCCTATTCTCCTCATGGGTGTCACCGATCGTGTCCGCGAGGGCAACATTTTACAGTGAGATGGAAAAACTGATTCAGAATGATAATTTGATAGAGTCAGGCAAGAAATTTATTTTCATTTTATCACGCGAGCATTGGGACCCACCTTTACATCTCATTCTACCGTAACGCTCTTGGCCAGATTCCTCGGCTGATCCACATCCGCACCCCGCAGCACTGCGATATGATACGCCAAGAACTGCAGTGGAATTGTAAACAGAATCGGCGAGATCAGTGGATGGGTGTCGGGAACTGTAAACACCGCATCGGCGATCTTCCCCAACTCCCGCTCGCCTTCCGCCACAAACGCGATGACCGGCGCATGCCGGGCCTTCACTTCCATCAGATTGCTCACGGTCTTTTCGTATAGCCTGTCCCTCGGCGCCAACACCACCACCGGCATGTCCCGATTGATAAGCGCAATCGGGCCATGTTTCATCTCTCCCGCGGCGTATCCTTCCGCATGGATATAGGACACCTCTTTCAGCTTCAATGCTCCTTCGAGCGCGATCGGATAGTTAATGCCACGACCGAAGAACAGGAAGTTGCGTTTCTTGTAAAACCGTTTGGCAATCGCCACCATCTCCGCCTCGCGGCTGAGCACCCGTTCGACTAATGCCGGAAGCCGGACGAGACGATCGAGCCAGGCCTTGCCATGCTCGACAGACAGGATTCCGCGCACGCGACCCAAATGCAACGCCAGCATGTAGAGCGCCGTGAGCTGCGCGGTAAAGGCTTTGGTCGAAGCGACGCTGATCTCAGGCCCGCAATGCGTGAAGAACGCGCCGTCCGAATCACGGGCCAGGGTACTGCCCACCACGTTCACGATCGAAACGACCCGCGCGCCTTTTTCCTTGGCTTCACGCGCAGCGGCCAGCGTGTCCGCCGTCTCGCCGGACTGCGAGATCGTGATAAAGAGATCATCCTTCCCTACCAGCGGATCGCGGTAGCGGAATTCGCTTGCGATATCGACCTGCACCGGCGTACGGACCATCTCCTCCAGCAAATACTTCCCCACCAGTCCCGCGTGCCATGAGGTGCCACAGGCGACGATCCAGATCCGTCCGACGGCGGCAAACTGTTTCGGCGTCAATCCGATATCCGGCAGATCCGCCTCGCCAGTCTCGTAGGAGTAGCGCCCGCGCATCGTATCCAGAATCGTCTGCGGCTGTTCGTGAATCTCCTTCAACATGAAGTGCGGGAATCCGCTCTTTTCCGCCGCGGAGGCATCCCAGGTGATCTTCGTTTGTTTCCGTTTAACAGGCCGACCCTCGATATCGGTAAGATGGATGTCGGTCGCGGTCACGACCGCTACATCGCCCTCTTCGAGGTAGGTCACATCACGGGTATGGGCGAGCATGGCCATGACGTCGGAGGCAACGAAAGACGCCTTGGCGGTTGTGCCCACGACCAGTGGACATCCGGAGCGCGCCGCGATCATCGTCCCCGGCTCCCGTTCAGAAATGACGGCGAGCGCATAACTACCTCGAACATCCTTGGTCGCAGCTCGTACCGCCTCGGCCAGCTTACTGCCATGCTGGAGATATTTATCGATCAGATGCGCCACGACTTCCGTGTCCGTTTCAGAATGAAACTTATAGCCCTCTTTTTCCAATTGCAGTTTCAGCGGCTGATAGTTTTCGATGATGCCGTTGTGCACAAGCACGCAGCCTTTCGAACGGTGAGGGTGGGCGTTTTGCTCCGAGGGCTTCCCGTGCGTCGCCCATCGCGTGTGGCCGATCCCCACGGTACCCTTGAGATCGTTCTCCTTGAGCGACTTCTGAAGATTGGCGAGTTTGCCGACCGTGCGCCGAATTTCGATTTTGTCGCCTTGCAGTACCGCGACGCCGGCTGAATCGTAGCCCCGATACTCCAGCTTGGCGAGGCCGCCGATCAGAATCGGCACCGCCTCCTGATCGCCTACATATCCAACAATTCCACACATACTTAACCCCTAATGCCTTTCTTCACTTGCCTGCCCTTTGAAGCCACCGGTTGTTTCTTCGTGAAGCTAGTAGGTTCCGTTTTACGTTTCACGTTTAACGTTTCACGATCCCCACCGGTTTGTAGCGCCCGCCGGCGCGCAGCCCATCCCACACGATTCACTTGAGGCACCCGCCCAATCACCAAGGCATCCGCCGGCACATCCTCCGTGACCGTGGTGCCGGCTGCGATGATGGCGCCCGCCCCCACTGTCACCGGTGCGATCAACTGCGTATCGCTGCCGAGAAAGACCCCATCCCCGATCACCGTCTGAAACTTCCGAACACCGTCGTAGTTACAGGTGATGGTGCCGGCGCCAATGTTGACCCCTTTCCCAATCTTTGTGTCCCCCAGGTAACTTAGATGGTTCGCCTTCGATCCTTCGCCCAGATCGGTTTTTTTCATCTCGACAAAGTTTCCGACCTTGGCCTTCTTCCTCACCACCACACCGGGACGCAGATGGGCAAACGGGCCCAGGTGCGCATCGTCATCAATATGAGAATCGGCACATACGCAGTGATCGAGAATCTCAACGCCATTGCCGACAATGCATCTCGTCAGTCGTGTATTGGACCGCAGCACACAATCTTCCCCGATAGTCGTTGCCCCCTCGAGCGTCACGTTGGGATACAGGACCGTGTCTTTCCCGATCGTGACCGCTGCGTCAATCCAGATTGAGGCCGGATCGATCATCGTCACCCCGGCATCCAGCCAGCGGTCCCGAATCTGCTGCCGCACCACCTGTTCCGCCGCAGCGAGCTGTCGGCGCGTATTCACTCCAAGTCCTTCGTCGGGATTGTCGAGCACTACAGCGGCCACACGACACCCCTGCTCCACCGCGCGATGGATGATATCCGTCAAATAATATTCTCCTTGGGCATTGCTGGGATCGAGTTTTTCCAGGGCGCTGAAGAGAAACTCGCCGTCGACCACATAGGTGCCTGCGTTGATTTCACGGATCGTTTGCTCCTCTGCATTGGCGTCACGATCCTCGACGATGCGAGAGACGCCCCGCTCGGCTGAGTGCGCACGCACGACCCGTCCATACCCGCTTGCGTCTTTAAGCACCGCGGTAAGAATGGTCACGGTCGCACGTTCCGCCTCGTGGACACGAAGGAGTTCGCGCACGGTCGCTTCCCGGAGCAACGGCGTATCGCCGTTCAAAATCAGATAACATGATGGAGCGCCCCGCTTGCCCACCACAAAGACCGGACGGCTCTGCAAAACTGCATGGCCTGTGCCCAATTGCTCCCATTGTTCAACAATCGCCACGGGAGAGCCGCCGCTCTTTCCTATCGTCGCGCGGTCGATTACCTGGCGAATCAGATCAGCCTGATGCCCCACCACGACAGCCACACGATCCCCGGCGACGCGCAATCCGAGCCCCACCGAATAGAGCACCATCGCCTGGCCAGCCACCGGATGCAGCACCTTTGCCTGCTTTGAGCGCATGCGCTTCCCGAGCCCGGCAGCCATCACGACCACCGCAAGGCCGGCAATCTTCCCCTGCGGGTCGGGGCTGACCGGCTTCTTGTCCGTCGCAACTTCAGTGGCTGGTGGACGCCTCATCCGATCGGCACCCCCGTTTCAGGCTGTTTGACCGTACCCCACTTCGTCGCGGCAGTCACGGCCGATCCCAGCGACGTGGACGGTGAGCAGAGCCCGCCAGAGACGATGAGCTTCATCGCCTCTTCTACGCTCATGTCGACGGACGTGACTTCATGTTCCGGCACCAACAGGAAATAGCCGGACGTCGGATTCGGTGATGTCGGCACATACACGTGGATCAGCGGTTCCTGCGCGAGATCTTGCATCTCCCCTTTGGTCACGCCTGTCACAAAGGCAATACAATAATGGCCATTCTTGGGAAATTGAATCATCACAACGCGGTTGTATGACGTATGCTCCGAGAATGACAAAATATCCATCATGGATTTCAACGTTGAGTAGATCCCTCGCACGAGCGGCACACGATTCAACAATGCCTCCCACCACTTCACGATTCGCCGGCCCATAAAATTGGTGGCAAACAGCCCGGCCGCAAATACCAAGGCTATCAACGCCAGAATTCCTAGTCCCGGCACATAATGTCTCGGCACTAACCGGACCAGAAGATCCCCGAGAATCCCATCGACGGCCACGAAAAGGGCTTTCAAAATAAGGATGGTTCCCCAGATGGGGATAATCACGAGCAAGCCCGTCAGAAAGTAGCGTTTTAGCGAGGTTTTCAGCATAAATATCAGCCGACGGAAGTAGATGATTATCATACAGAGAGTTACGAGAGCCTCGCAAGCCTTTTCTTGCTATTTTCAACAACTTGGAATACCATCCCGCCCGTTTTCTTTACCGACGAGGGTGCCAAGCGATGGGGGCAAAGAAGCAACAGACTCGTGGCCTGTTTATTACCCTGGAGGGAGTCGAAGGCAGCGGGAAGAGCACCCAGATTCCCCACCTCGCGGAGGTGCTGACCATTGCAGGGTACCACGTACTCCAAACTAGAGAACCGGGTGGCACTGCTACAGCCGAAGCGATCCGCCACATCCTCCTCACTGCGTCATCTCACGAACCAGTCACGCCTCAGGCCGAAGCCCTGCTGATCCTCGCAGCGAGATGTCAGCACGTCATGCATCTCATCATGCCGGCGCTGCAGCGCGGCACCGTGGTGTTATGCGACCGGTTTTCCGATTCCACGTTCGCCTATCAAGGATTCGCGCGCGGCCTTGATCTTCAGTGGCTGCGGGCGGCCAACAAGGTCGCAACCGGTGGTCTGACTCCAGATCTGACCGTCGTACTCGACCTCCCAGTTTCAGTGGGCTTGGCCAGGCGGCGAGTCGATCGTGGACAACAGAATCGGCTGGACCGTGAGACAGAACGTTTTCATCGAAAGGTGCGCCGGGGATTTCTGGCGCTCGCCGCTGAAGAGCCTGGCCGCATGACGATCGTGAATGCGAATCGGCCCACGCAAGAAGTCCGGGACGAGCTCACTGAGATCGTGGTAGGCTGGATCGCTCGATCGCGTCGCCCTCCACGTCGCCGGAGCTAGCATGCCATTTCGCGACTGTATCGGCCATCAACAATCTATCGCTTTCTTACAATCCTCCGTCACCCATGAGCGCCTGGCTCACGCCTATCTATTCCACGGCGAGGAGGCGATTGGAAAACGATTGACGGCCATTCGCCTCGCGCAAGCGCTTAACTGCGAACAGCCTCCCGAGGTGGAAGGTCTCGACAGTTGTGGTGCATGCCGGTCCTGCCAACAGATCGAAGCCCGCACGCATCCGGACTTTTTCGTCATCGAGCCGGACCCGGAACAGGCCACCCAACAAATCAAGATTGAGCAAGTCCGCGAGATCGAGCACCAGATCATGTACCGTCCGCTCATCGGTGAGCGAAAAATCTGTCTAATTAACGATGCCGACCGCATGACGATCGGCGCAGCCAACGCGCTGTTAAAAACGTTGGAAGAGCCACCAGCTCATAGTCTTTTCCTCGTCATCTCGAGTCGCCCCGCGGCCCTCCCGGCGACCATCCGGTCACGCTGTCAGGCCCTTCGCTTTACGACACCGGCTCGGACACAGGTGGAAGCCGCGCTCATACTGAAACGCGAAATCCCTCCCGCAGACGCGCGATTCCTCGCCATCATCAGCGAAGGCCGTATCGGGGAAGCCTTCCTCGCCGATGTGAACGAGACTCGCGCGCACCAACAGGAACTCCTGGAACTAGTCCGTCCCCAATCCTTGCAATCGATCGGTTCCATCCTGTCCTCGGCAGAAGCGATTGCGAAGGCTGATCGTGCACAGGACATGCTCGCCTGGCTGGCTCGGTGGATCCGCGACCTCGTCTTGATTCAGGTCGGAGGAGACCGTAACCAGTTGCTCTACCTTGACGATCTCGCGACGCTAGAAGCCTACGCGCAACAGGCCAACACCGATGCTCTGTTGGACCTGCTCCGTGAGATTGAAATGACCGAGCAGCGCGCCACGCGGCACCTCAATCTCCACATGGCGCTGGAAATGATCTTGCTCCGCCTGCGAGACGCGGTCACCGCATTATCAGTCCCGCTGCTCGCCTAGCTTTCACCGTTTATTACCTGGTATCTTTTGTCACGCCAGATGAGTAATCCCAACCGCTTCTACATCACCACGCCGATCTATTACGTGAACGACGTGCCGCATATCGGACACGCCTATACCACCGTGGCTGCTGACGTCCTTGCTCGCTACTGGCGCCTGCGTGGACGCGATGTCTTCTTTCTCACCGGGCTCGATGAACATGGACAAAAAGTTCAGCTGGCCGCGGCCCAAGCCGGGATCGATCCGCAAACGCATTGCGATAAGCTGGCACCTCAGTTCCAGGCCCTTTGGAAACGTCTAAACATTTCCAACGATGCCTTTATCAGGACGACAGATCCTCCGCACAAGTCTATCGTTCAACGATACCTTCAAGAGCTTTATGACAAGCAACTGATTTATAAAGATGATTACACTGGATGGTACTGCACATTCGACGAGCGATTCTGGACGGAAAGAGATGTCGAGAACGGTCTCTGCCCCGACTGCAAACGCCCTGTCGAGAAGCTCAGCGAACACAACTATTTTTTCAAGATGGGGCAGTATCAGGATCGCCTGATCGAACACATCAAGCAACATCCGAACTTCATCCGTCCTGAGTCTCGCCGCAATGAAGTCCTGGGATTCTTGACCACTCAGAAGCTCGGCGACTTGTCGATCTCCCGACCGAAATCCAGACTCTCCTGGGGCATCGAGTTGCCGTTCGATAAAGACTACGTCACGTACGTCTGGTTCGACGCGCTCGTGAATTATCTCTCCGCATTGGAATACCTCGGGCCCACGCCATCACAAGATAAATACTGGCCTGCCTCAGTCCATCTCGTCGGCAAGGACATTCTGACGACTCACGCCGTCTATTGGTCCACGATGCTCATGGCCCTCAACCTGCCGCTGCCGGATACCATATTCGCGCACGGCTGGTGGACGGTGGATGGAGAAAAAATGTCGAAGAGCCGCGGCAACGTCGTCGATCCCTATAAGATGGTCGACGAATTCGGCGCCGACGCCTTTCGCTATTTCCTGCTACGGGAAGTCCCGTTTGGACAGGACGGGGATTTTTCCCAGGAGGCGATGATCACGCGCATCAATAGTGATTTAGCCAACGGGCTGGGAAATCTCCTAAGTCGTACCCTTACTCTCATCGAACGCACTCAAGCGGGACGAGTGCCTACGCAAGGGAAGAGCAGGGCGGCCGACAGAGACCTCGAGCAAAGCACTGTCGCGCTCCTCAATGACCTGTTACCACGTCATCTTGAACAATTCGAATTCAACAGAGCGCTTGAAGCGATTTGGCAAGTCATTCAGATTGCCAACCAATATGTTGACAAAACTGCGCCTTGGACGCTGGCTAAGCACGAGAGGGATGCAGACCAACTCAGAACAGTCCTGTACTACATGGCCGAAACGCTGCGCTGCTTAAGCCTAGCAACGTATCCTTTTCTTCCGATGAGCGCGCAGTCGATCAGAACTCAACTTGGCATCTCGGCCGATTTCACAACCTCCCTCATGAAAAGTAAAATTGAGTGGGGCGGCCTTGAAGCGGGCATTGCAATCCATAAAGGAACATCGCTTTTCCCTCGCATCGAATCAAAACCACAAGGAGCCAAGACCGTGAGTGACTCAACAACTCCCCCACAGCCGACAACTGCTACGACACAGGCACCAGCTTCTGCTGCAGCACCATCGCCCGTAGCGCCACCGCAGATCACCATCGACGAGTTCATGAAGATTCAGCTCAAGACCGCGAAGGTCCTCAACGCCGAACGTGTCCCAAAGTCGGAGAAGTTGCTGAAGCTGCAAGTCAGTCTTGGAGAGGGGACGGAGCAGCGACAGATCGTCGCCGGCATTGGCAAGAAATACGAACCGGAGGCGCTAATCGGGAAAACAATCATCATTGTTGCAAACCTCAAACCCGCAAAGCTCATGGGCATCGAATCGCAGGGCATGGTCCTGGCCGCAGGGGACAGCGAAGTCAGCGGCCTTGCCACCATCCTCGAAGAAGTTGACCCCGGCACCAAAGTGAAATGAGCCTGGCGGTTGCCACAGCCCGGCTGCTTCTTCTCTGTGGTGCTGCGCTGATGCCCATCTCCTGTCTCGTAATCCCGGTTAAAGCCGAACCCCCTTCCGATCTCCGTCTAAATGATCCAAAACCGACGACCATCTTAGTCCGCGTTGTGGGCCATGGCGCGATGGTCCTCGGTCGAGAGGTCGGAAGCGCCCGTGTCACAATCACCGATGTAGACACGAAACAGATTCTTGCCACCGGCATTCAGCAGGGCGAAGCCGGCGACCAGAATCAAATCATGCGGACGCCGCGCCTCATGGAAGAGCCGCACTATAGCTCCCAGCCTGCCGCAGCCTTTACCGCGACATTCGACTTGCTCCATCCCACGCTGGTTGAAGTGACCGCCGAAGGACCACTCGCCTATCCCGCTTCGTCCCAGCGCGCCTCGACCACGGTGTGGCTCGTACCCGGACAGGACATGACCAACGACGGGATTGTCCTTCATCTCTATGGGTACATCGTGCAGATCGAACATCCACTATCCGGTGAGCCGTTGATCGCAAAAGACGATGTGACTCTGGGTGCATCAGTCCGAACATTGTCTGGAGCGCTGATTCGTCCACACGGGGACTGGGACTCCCGGAAGATCCACATCTACGGTGAGCTGATGATTGGAGAGCGGGTTCTCGAACGACTCCAGTTGTTTTACAATAACGACCGAGCACGCTTCGAAGCACCGTTCTTCGTTCCCCTCCCGAAAGATGCGCCGGACGGGATCACCCTCCGCGTGATCGCCGCTGATTCAGCCGGCGGGAATTTTGGGAGGGGCCAAGCCAGGTACCCTGTCCTGAGCGAACGTCTTCGCCCACACCCGAGAAGCGAACCCCGCTAGCCCGTAATATTCATGACGGTTCGTTGCGAAATCGCGCAGTCGCCATGCGAGACAGGCGCGCGGAGCCGCGAGGAAGGGAGGCATACTTGAAACAGTATGTTGACCGACCGTGCGGCGAGCCCGCCTGCCTGGACGCCGGGCCGCCGCGTCCAGGCTTGTCACAGCGGCGAATCCGCGATTGGAGCAGAAGCGTTCATGAATAATGCGGGCTGAGATCGCGAAAAGTCTCCGGAACGCTTGCCGCCTCGGGGCCCACATGCGACACTATAGTCTATGACTGCCCTTGCTTCCTATGAACATCTCCGCAGCCGTTTGTACCTCGCCCTGGCACTGAACGCGGCGATCATCGTCGCTGAGTTCACCGGCGGATGGATCCTCGATAGCATCGGGCTCATGAGTGATGCAGGCCATAACCTCGTCGACCAGGGCGCGCTCTTCCTTGCCCTCTATGCCCATCTCCTCACGGCCAGGCCTGCCACAGAAGCCAGAACATTTGGGTATCACCGTGCCGGCATCATTGCGGCGTTCTTGAATTCGTTTGTCCTGTTGATCACGGCCCTCGGCATCACACTCGTTGGATTCAAGCGGCTGCTGCAGCCCATACCGGTGGACGGCGGCTGGGTCATGGCGATCGCAGCCCTGAGTTTCGCAGCCAATCTGAGTATCGCACTTCTGTTGCAGCACGGAGCCAAGGATGATCTCAATATCCGCAGCGCCTTTTGGCACATGTTGGGTGATGCCTGGGCATCATTAGGTGTCGTGATCAGCGGCGGGGTCATACTATTCACCGGATGGACCATTTTCGATCCGCTGATCAGCTTGCTGGTCGTCGTGGCAATTGCAAAGGGGGCCTGGCCGCTATTTAAAGAATCGCTGGAAGTCTTGCTGGAATCGACCCCGCCGAAAATCAGCGCCTCACACGTGGCTGCGACTATTGAGACGATCCCCGGCGTGAAAAACGTCCACGACCTCCATATCTGGGCGGTCGAACCTCGGTTGATTATGATGACCTGTCATATACTCGTCGATGGAGATGATTCGGCACTGACCAATAATTTATTACACACCATCCGCGCCCGGGTCAGCACAGACTTCGGTATCAAACATATGACGATTCAGATGGAAACCGACTGTTGTCACCCGGACGAGATTCACTGCGATCTTACCACGTTGGCAAAGCAGCACCGGGATGAGGGGATCTTACATGTGCACCACTGAGGGCGCATTTTTCGTGAAGCGTATTTCGTATCTCGTTTCAGATCAGACCCACCGAACGGACGAATGACGAGATACGAGCGACGAGTTAGGAACGACGCTTCACAGCAAGCGCAGCGGGTTAAGACAATGACCACGACACCGATCCCCTTTTATGTCCTCTGCGGCTCCCTCGGCGCGGGCAAAACTACCCTCTTAATGAGACTGCTTGAACATTGGAAGAGCCAGGGCAAGCGGGCCGGCGTGTTGATGAACGAAGCAGGCGAGGTGAGCATTGACGGCCCCCGCGCGGGTACCATCGCCGAACAAGTATTGAACCTCGCCGGCGGCTGCGTCTGTTGCGATACTAAGGAAGATCTCTCCTGGGGAATTGCCCAACTGGTGCGAGACTATAAGTCTGATGTGATCATCCTGGAATGCTCCGGCATGGCCGATCCAGCCGAAGTCATTGATGGCGTCACCGATCTCTACACCGCGCGGCTCACGCACTTAGAAAAAGTCATCGCCTTACTGCATCCGATCCCAACAGACAGAGAAAGTACGGGTGGATTCGTCAGCAGGCAGGCGATTCGCTGCGCGGACGAGTTGATTCTCAACAAGAAAGATCTCTATATCGTCGGCCATTGGGAACGATTCAAAGCGACGACCGTCGACCAGAATCCCTACGCGCGAGTCTGGGAAACCAGCCATGCCCGGGTCGATCCCTCATCGCTGCTCGACCCAATGACCCGGATGGCGCCGGCGCAAACGGTGAATGTGGAATTCGGAGTGCCACGATCATCCGCGACAAGGAACCGGGCATCGTATCATCCAATCGCCACGACGGTTCGGCTGCCCGGCCCATTGAATTTTGCACGATTCCGGAGTTGGATGAAGACCCTGCCCCCTGAACTTGAACGGGCGAAAGGCTTCTTCCGTTTCGCCAAGGGGCCGGAACTTCAAGAGTTTCACTATGCCCCTCCAGGCAACGCAACGATTACGCCCATAACGTTGCTCGACGAGCCAAGCCACGCGATCGTGTTGATCGGACGAGGCTACGATCAGGAACGTTGCCAGTCAGAACTGTTACTTTGTCTGGACAACCGGGAAAGCACAGGGAGTTAGACTGCGGGATTTTCACGTGAAGTGCGGACACGAGAATAGCGTAAGAGCAGCCACGCTGCCCCGGCTCCGAACAATCCTCCGATCATCCAACCTCCCAACACGTCCGTGACGTAGTGGGCCCCGATATACACACGCGACAGACCGATCAGACCGACCAAAGGCCAACTCACCCAGCCTGATCTAGGATAGAGGACCTGCAAGAATGCAGCGGCGACCGCAGTATTGATCGCATGGTTTGATGGGAAGCTAAACACTTTACCGCAAGCGGCTTCCACCTGTTGAATATCCATCAGCGACGAACAGGGACGAGGCCGCGCGATCAAATCCTTCAGGCGCGCGCCAAGAAAATCGGCAATCCCAATCGTCGCAGCCAGGGCCGGCGCTCCCAGAAGGGCCTCCCGCCTAGAAAGCCACAACCAGAAGCCGGCGAGCACGATGCCCGGAACCCACAACAGACTTGATGTAGAGAGAATGAGGGCCAGTCCGTCTAACCAGGCCGACTGCCCGGCGAACCCATTGATAGCGCGAAAGAGAGATTCGTCCCAACTCATTTACACGACGATAAAGCGTCACCCCTCATTCGTCAACCGTCAAACCGCGGAAAATGGTCTGTGTGGTCTGTCTCGTCTGTCTGGTTTATCTGGTTTGTTTGGTTTGTCTGGTTGTCCGTGCAATCAGCAATACGCTATTAGCCATCAGCTCTTTGCGATATCAGCGCGTCCGGAAGTGGATGCGCACGGTGAGTTCCCCATCGATCGGCTCGTCGCCTTTCAGCTGGGGCTCGAAGGTCCATTTATTCAACGCAGCCATGCCGGCGATCGTGAGTTCCCGATGCTTGGCAGGCTCCAATACCACCACCGTTACCGTCGCATCTTTGGAGACCAACATGCGCGCTTTCATCCAATCGTCGAGTTCTTTGCCGTCTAAGGCAGGCGGAATAGCCGGCCAGGGCGTGGCTTTGGGAACCGGTCCAAGCTGTTGATCCTTGTTGAGCGGCAGGCCATGGACATGGACTTCCGGCAACTCGAGCACATCCTCCTGGTGATCGCTCTCGTGCGTGGCCTCATCGCCGGCCACCGCGAATGCTATGGCCGGCCAAGCCAAAACTACTGCAAGAGATATCGCGAGTAATGGTCTCATGACGTGCGTATCCTACCCTATCAATTGCCGGAGGCTCAAACGGGCCAGTCAACAAGGCCGCAGGCGACGGCGACACCGGAAGCGTAGCCTCTTGGCTACGTTGAGGATGTCGTCAAGCCGAGAACGCAGTTGATGGCTCGTTTCAGCATCCGGCTAAAAGAACCACTGGCCACGGAAGAAGAACGACCTCGGCATCCCCGCATGCGAAACACCCAGACCAATATTTCCCTCTCCCTGATTAATAAAGTACTTCTGATCGAGCAGATTCACCACATCAAATCCGACGAGAAACTTCTGCCCGTCCCAGGGGAGCGGAATCACGTGCGTGAGGGACATATTATAGATCGTGTACGAGGGGCTGTGGGTAGAATTCGTCTTCCCTCCCTCTTCCGCCGTGCGCAGCCCAGAGGCAAACAACGTCTGACCCGTGATTGTCGTCCGCTCCAACAAGCGATAGGCGACCACGGCAGAACTCGTGAGGGTCTGTTGGTGATCGCAATGGACACCGCCTTTCGAGTTGATATCGGCAATTTCTGCCGCTTCGAGCAGGATATGACCGGATTGGAGCCCATACCCCTTACATTGCCCCCAGGCCACATTGCCGCGCGCCGTCAAATTGTCCGTGAGTTGAAGTTTTAGCGACCCATCGATGCCCCTGGTCCAGCCCCGTTCAAAGGCGAAGTAATTCAACAAGGGCGTCGTTCCGAACTGACCCGCATCGGACAGAAAATTGGCGAGCTTGTAGTACCCAGTCAGTTGTAAGGTCGCCCAACTGGTCAAGGCATGGTAGCTCCCTACCTCGAAGTAATGGGCCCGTTCAGCTCGAACCACATTATTCGTAGTATCTTCCGGCGCCGCCCTGGTGCCGGCAGTATTGAGTTTCGCAAATGAAATGGCTTCGAGATTCGGCGGCGTAAACTGCCGCCCATAATAGACATGGAACACGTTGGCTGGATCGGCCTTGTAGGTGACCCCAACCCGCGGGCTGATCTGCGCCTCATCGCGCTGGTACTGCACAGCATCGGCCCGCACGCCAAGGTTGAACGTCCACTGATCGTTCGGGCTCCACTGATCCTGAATCCAGAATTCCTGGCGCCAGCCAATCAGCCGATTGTCCGCATCCAGACCCAGCACATTCCCAATCGGATTGCCCGCCCCATCATCTGCGAAGGTGAAGAGTCTCGTCTTGTTCACCGTCTGCGTCCGATCGACCTGGAATCCTGTCTTAATCACATGCTCTTTGTTGGGGATATAGGTGTGATCCATTCGGATTCCGCCCGAATAGGCGTTCCGATCCTGACTGCCAGCCGAGAACGGCTTAGCCGGGTCAGCGGTGTAGGCGAGCAGATTAAATGGGTCCGTCCGAAACGTCGCCCGCGTGTGGCGAACATATCCTGCAAGGCTGAAAAAATTATTACTATTCATATCGTGCCGCCAGACCATGTGACCGTATTGATTATTCTCTTTTTGGTTTTCGTCGATGGCCTGAGACGCCACCGGTGTGAATCCAGGGCGGCTCGCCTGAAGCAGGGGCAACACTGTCCCGCTGGGATCGAGTTCTCCGTTCGGGGACGTGGGAATCTGATATTTGGCCACGGAATTTAAGAATACCCACGAAAAATTATTCGAGTTGTCGTACTGATAGTCGCCGCGAATGAACGTCTGACTCCGCTCACTTTGCCCGTGAAAAATCGAATGGCCGAGCGTCGGCGGCTCGATGCCACGATTCGTCGCCGTATGGCTATTCAGCACGTAGAACCGGAACTTCTGACCGATCGTGCCCCCGTATTCGAACGACGGATTGATCGTCCGATTCGATCCACCGAGCATTTGTGCGGACCCGAACCCTGGCTTTGTACCGCTCTTGGTCGTGATATCCAGTACGGCAGCCGTCCTATTTCCATACTGCGCCTCCATGCCGCCGAGAATGATATCCACCCGTTCCCACGCCCGCGGAGAAATCACATCGGAGAAGGTTGACGACACGGTATCCGGAATCGGCACACCGTCGATTCGGAACTGGAGGTTCGCATGATCCTGCCGAATATGCACTTGCTTGAGCGAACCATAGGCGGCACTCGGAATTGTGAGCAGCACGTCCTGCAGCTCGACGTTGTTGCCGCGCGGTAATTCTTCGATGTCCTTTCGACTCACCGAATAGGTCTCGCTCGAAGCCTTATATTGAATCGGTACGAGAGGTGACCGCACTTCAAGCGCAATCTCTCTGGTCTTGGACAAGGTCAGGGTGATGGGGTTGGGTGCCTCGGACCCCATATTAAACACGATATATTCGCTTCGATAAGTGTCCTGCACCGCACTGACGGAATAGGTTCCTTCGGCAGGGATGGGAATTCTGAATTCGCCGGCATCGTTCGAGACGCCTGTCGTCACCAACGCCCCTTCTTGATTCTTCACCTCGACAACCACCTGCCCCACCCGACGAAGATCCTGATTCTGGACCGATCCGGTGATGAGATTGGGCTCGGCTGCAACGGCACGTCCCTGATTAAGAAAACTCAGACAGACACAGAGACACACCAAACGAATAATGAGATGGCACCATATAGGTCGCACGAAGTTCCCCAACAATCACGTGTTTAAAAATCACCACGACCCTCTAACCCTCTAGCAGGCAGTCCGACGACAACCGAGCCAGAATAGAGTGAATCGAAATGACGTGACTAGTTGTGGGGGGGAGCGCGAGAAGGACCAGGCGTGGATAGTTCGAAGGAAAGCAGAACGGAGTCCGTTGGAAGTTCCAGCAGATCGACGAGTTTCTGTGCCGTGAGGAGAGGGGCGCCATCATTGAGAGACCCTGCCGTGTGATGCTTGACCCATTGGCAGAGGTCGGTGTCGGAGTGCTCGTGCCCATCGTGGTCAGCCGCCGCCAACTCATGATGAACATCCTGCGCCGCGGCAAACGGCGCAATGGCGAGCAGTAGCAGGACAAGGCCGATCGCGACAGGGCCTTGGAATACGCAGGGCAGGCGTCGTATGAGCGCGCGCAGAGTCATTACGGGCGAGCTAAGTACCACAGGAGTTCGCAAGTTGTCAAACAGTGGATTTCAGGCCTTAATTCAGGCACCTTCGAGGGGTCGGCGCCCCCACCAGTGGATATTTCCTATCACATCCGCTATATTTTGCGCGTCCGAGCCCATCGCCACCCCTCCTGCAGCTATACTTATCCTGAAAGGCGAATCACGGGCAAAAGGCAAGACCATGCAGCGACCACTCGATAACCAGCACATCATAGAGATCAAGCCGCTGCCCTCGCCGCGAACGATCAAGTCAACACTGCCGATCACGGACCAAGCTGCCGCACTTGTCGTTGAAACCAGAGATGCCATTCGTCGTATTCTGCACGGTCAAGACCGTGACCGCCTGCTGGTGATCGTCGGCCCCTGTTCGATTCACGATCCTGAGGCCGCCTATGAGTATGCCGACCGATTGAAACCAGTGGCCGATGTATTGCGCGACCGATTACTGATCGTCATGCGCACATACTTTGAAAAGCCCCGTACCACGGTTGGGTGGAAGGGCCTGATCAACGACCCGCATCTGGACGGCACTTGCGACATCGCCGCCGGGATGGAACTCGCGCGAACGATTCTCCTTAACATCAACAAACGCGGGGTCCCCTGCGCGGCTGAAGCCTTGGACCCGGTCTCTCCGCAGTACATCGCCGATCTCTGGAGTTGGGTCGCCATCGGCGCTCGCACCACAGAAAGCCAGCCGCACCGGGAAATGGCCAGCGGGCTATCTATGCCGGTCGGCTTCAAGAACGGCACGGAGGGTAATCTTCAGGTGGCCTGGAATGCAATGGTCGCCGCGAAGCAGCCGCATCATTTTCTGGGCATCAATGCCGATGGGCTGACCTCCATTATCAAGACCACCGGCAACCCCGACCGTCATATCGTACTGCGAGGCGGCGGCGGCAAAACTAATTATGAGGCCGAACATGTTGCCCGCGCGGAGGCCGTTGTAGCGAGTGAGGGCATCGTGCGTCCCATCATGATCGACTGTTCGCATGACAACTCCAGTAAGGACCACCGCCGTCAAAGCCTCGTCGCCAGGGATGTGCTCAAGCAATTCCGTGACGGCTGCCAATCCATTCTGGGACTGATGCTCGAAAGCAACCTCAATCCCGGCAAGCAGACCTGGCAGCAGGGGAAAGCACTGGCCCACGGCGTTTCCATCACCGATGCCTGTCTCGGCTGGAAAGAAACCGAAGCACTGCTGTACGAACTGGCCAACATGATCGTGACCAAGCCCGTCTAGCGAGCCTCGGTCTTCAGCTTGATCGCCCCCCTTACTAAGAGACCCGGATGCTCTTCGACACCCATACCCATCTGGACGATGCCCGCTATAATGAGGATCGCGAGGCGATGATTGCCCGCGCCAGAGAAGCCGGTGTCGAAGCCTTCGTCACCATCGGCTGCGATCTGGCCACCAGCCAGGCAGCGGTCGCACTGGCGGAGCAACACCCGTTCATCTATGCCTCCATCGGCGTCCACCCGCATGAAGTGAAACATATCCTCGATAGCTGGTACGACGATTTCCGTCGTCTGGCGCAGAGCAAAAAAGTAGTTGCCTACGGTGAGATCGGCCTCGACTACCACTATAATCATTCATCGCCCAAGGAGCAGCGCGAGCGGTTCCGCGAACAGATCCAGCTCGCACGCGAGCTAGGGCTCCCAGTGATCATTCACACGCGAGAGGCGCAAGACGATACGATTGCAATATTGAAAGAGGAGCGCGCGTCCGAAAACGGCGGGGTGTTTCACTGCTTCTCAGGGGATGCGTGGCTGGCGAAGGATGCGCTGGACTTAGGGTTCTACCTCTCTTTCTCCGGGATTCTCACGTTTCAGAAGGCGGCGATGCTCCGTGACATCGCCAAGACCGCTCCATTAGACCGCCTCCTGATCGAAACCGACTGCCCGTACCTGACGCCTATCCCTCATAGAGGCAGGCGAAACGAACCGGCCTACGTGTCCTTCGTCGCGCAAAAGCTGGCAGAGCTTCACGCCGACACGCCAGGCATGTCGGTCGAGACCATCGGACGCATTACGACCAAGAACGCGAAACGCCTGTTCAAAATCGCTTGAGCTGCCGGCTGCGCTTCCGCAGCGCCTTGGGCAATTTTCGGGGATTCCCGCGTTTCTCCGAACCTTGCTTCGGTCGAAGATCCTCTCCCGTATCCAGTTCCTTGTGCGCAGATGCGCCGGTTGAATTCGGCCCCTCGCGCAGTTTCCCGACAAACTCCTGAGCCTTCATCACAAAGGCTCCCTGCGCTCTCGCAAAGTCGATAATTTCACGATCGGAACTCACCACCGCGCAGGCGGACCCGAATTCGGCAGCCAGACGTTGAATCACCTGATCGGCTTTTTCTCCCCGTCGAGAGAAGATGATCTCAAGACCCAGCCGATGCTCCCGCTGTTCCGTGCCCCATCCCTGTTGCCAACCGTCAAAGACCACCGTGATCGCATGGGATTTTCGTTGACGATAGGCAGCCAGGTCGCGCAACAAGGCCTCGCGCGCCATCTCGGAATGCAGGCTCGTCCCTGCACCGATCCGGCTCGTCTGAGCCAATAGATTGTAGCCATCGACGATCAGGTGGAGTGCCATGGCCCGAGAACCTATCGCTCACACTGCTCGGTGTCAATCGGTTCCGTCGCGCCTAGCACGGCCAATCCTCTTGACAACGGCACAAACATCTGAGAAAAAACTCTATACCCCATCCCATCACACGCAGCGAACACCCATGCAATCAGCCCTGTGGCGCAACCTTATCTTCGCCTTCCTGGTCGGACTCTTCTCTCTCCCAGGTCTTACCCTCAATCCGATTCCCCCCGACCAAGCCGTTGCGGCAACGAGTGCAGCCAGTCAAGAGCTTCCTGCCAAGCCCAAACGGTCGCGCCCATCCCCTGTACACCTGTCTCCCACTGCGCTCGGCCTGACGACGATACAGAACTTCCGGACAGCCAGCTCACCAGGGTTGACGAGGCTCGTGTTCGATCTCGACGCGAAGGCCAACCCCAGCAAACATCCCCGACTCCAGGCTGAAGGGGTAACCATCGAGATTCCCAACACTATTTTAGGTTCATCCGCCAAGACAAAACTTACAGCTGGTAGGATTGCCAAACCGTTTATCATTACCCAGTCATCTGAACGATCTGTTGAGGTCTCTTTCCCAACTGGTTCATTTAAGAGTTACAAGTTGTTCACGTTGGCGAATCCTTATCGGCTTGTCATCGATGTGGTGCCTTCCAGCGAATCTCTGACAGCTCCGCCTGTTGAATCAACACCCGGCCTAGTACTTCCACTCCCTACTCCTCCGCAGCCTGCTCAGCCGCGAACCAAGTCATTTCAGACCATCGTGATCGATCCAGGGCACGGCGGGAAAGACCCTGGGGCACGTGGGCAGCGTGGGACGGAAGAAAAAGACATTACGCTGAAGGTCGCGTTGAAACTGCGCAATCTCTTGAGCGGGCAGCCGGGTGTCCGCGTCCTTATGACCCGTGAGCGGGACCAGTTCGTCGAGTTGGAAGACCGAGCGAAGTTTGCCAATGAGCAGGGGGCGGATCTCTTCGTATCGATCCATGTGAATTCACACCCACAACGTTCCGTGAAGGGGATTGAAATCTACCACTTCGGAGAGGCCAAGGATCAACGGGCGCTCGAAGTGGCGGCCCGTGAAAATGGAACCCCACTCAACAGCACCGGTGTAGGATGGGAATATCTCGTCGCCGATCTCTTGACGGCGAAGAAGATCGAAGCATCCCTCGAACTCGCCTGGACCGCCAAAGAAGCCCTGGTCACTAACCTGAACGGCCACTATGACCTGGTGGATCATGGGGTAAAGACCGCCCCCTTCTACGTGCTCCGCTTCACCAGCATGCCCAGTATCCTGGCTGAAGTTGCTTATATCTCGAACTCTGCTGAAGAAGACCTGCTTCGAACCACCCGCTTCACCACGCGCGTGGCAGAAGCACTCAGCGAAGGCGTCAACACCTTCCTCGCTTCCGCGAAACTCGCCACGCGATGACCACCGCACTGTTCTATCCCCCATGTCGATGCCCACGGTCAAGTTAGTCTTGGAATACGATGGGACCAGCTACGCCGGGTGGCAGCGCCAACCCGATCACCCCACGATCCAAGGGGCCATCGAACGAGCCATTCACCAGGTCAGCCAGGCCAAGGTATGCGTCATCGGCGCAGGCCGCACGGACTCCGGCGTGCATGCGCTCGGACAAGTCGCGAGCTTTCGCACGGACCGAGATTGGCCCGCGTCCAACTGGATGATGGCGCTCAATGCCGTACTACCAAAAGACATTGCGGTTCGTTCCTCCGCCCTCATGGACGCCCGCTTTCATGCGCAACACGATGCACGAGGCAAGCTCTACGTCTATCGGATCCTCCACCGTCCGGCCCGCCCCACTGTCGATCGCGCATTCGTTTGGCACATCTACAGGCCGCTGAATGAAGCTGCTATGCAACAGGCGGCAGCGACGCTGATCGGGTCACAGGACTTTTCCTCCTTCGAAGGAAGCCTCACGAACAACAGCAATCCCATCTGCCATTTGCAACGATTCACTGTCATCCGCCACGACGACCAGATCCTCATTGAAGCCTACGCCGACCGGTTTCTGAAACACATGGTCCGCGCGATGGTCGGAACGGTGGTCGAAGTGGGGCTGGGCAAACGGACTCCCGACAGTTTCACAGAAATCCTGAGGTCTCGGGACCGGTCTGCAGCAGGCCAGACCGCCCCTCCTCATGGACTCTGTCTTATGCGCGTGGATTACGGCCAACAGAGTGCTGAAGACACCTAAGTTTTCCGGAGACAGACCGGAAGAAGTTTGCTATGTTAAGCGTGTTTTTCTACCCTTCACTCTCACCAAAGGAGATGCATATGACGAAGACAATCGGCATCGTGACGGTATCCCTCTTTGTGCTCGGCCTCTGTGTCACGCCGTTTGCCATCGCGGCACCGGCCCAGCAAAACAAGATGAAGACGTGCAATGCAGAAGCCACTGCCAAGGGATTGGGTGAAGGGAAGGGCGACGAGCGAAAGGCGTTTATGAAAGAATGCCTCTCCGCGAAACCGGCGAAGGCGGCTGGGGCACCGCAGAGCAATCAGCAGAGCAAGATGAAATCGTGCAACAAAGAAGCGGGTGCAAAAAAACTCAAAGGCGATGAACGTAAGACCTTTATGAGCACCTGCCTCTCCAGCTAAGATTCTTGCCCCGCGGCCCGTTCGGGCCGCGGGGCGTATTCTCACATCTCCCGCACTCACACCAAACAAGCTACGCAGCAGCCCTCCACATAGCCCTATGGGTAACTACAGAACCGTTCCCCTATTTCCGGGATGAACAGGGCGACAGAGTATGAACGGCGGGCATCGGTCGACATTCTAGCAGCTCAGAGAATCGTTACCCGCAAGGTCTTTGCGAAATCAGCCAGAGGGGGGTGATGCCAGGACGAACAGAGGTCGGGCGGTAGAAGAAATTGTAAATCGAAGGTGAAATAGTTGAGATCAGCAGGATGAGATCGGCACGGTCAGCTAAAACGAGTCGCGAGTCGAACGAAAATTCCCTACCGGGTAGGCGGCCATGACAGACCGATGACAAACGAAATGAAGGACGACTTAGGAGGCGACAGTGGGCTTAGAACAGGTGGGGGGGCTTGATTTTCCAGCTTCTTGCGCAGTTCGATCAACTCCTGTTCGGGTGCCAAGAGCCGGTCACTGATGGGGTCCGGCAGGTTACTGTGGTCCATGGTCGCATCGGGTAGCCGCTCGCCTTGAGTTTTTTAATTACGCGGGCCGGCACTCCTATAACGGTGGAATTGGCGGCAACATTCTTGAGCACAACCGAATTGGCGCTAATCTTCCCATTGTCCCCGATCGTGATCCCGCCGGGAATCTTGGCCCCTGCACCGACGACCACGTGATTGCCAAGCGTGGGGTGTCGCTTCCCTCGTTCCTTCCCCGTCCCTCCAAGCGTCACGCCCTGGAAGAAGGTCACGTAATCTCCGATCTCTGCCGTCTCGCCGATCACCACCCCGACCCCGTGATCGATGAAGAAGCCGGTTCCGATCGTGGCCGAGGGATGGATTTCAATGCCCGTGAACCAGCGAGCTATCTGAGAAATAGCCCGAGGAACGAACGGCACGTTGTAGGACTTCAACCAATGGGACAGGCGGTAGGCCAACATGGCATGAAAACCGGCATAGGTCAGCACGACTTCAAGCATGCTGGTCGCCGCCGGGTCTCGGTCGAAGACGCCTGGAGGTCTTGTTTGATTGCTTTGAGCATCTGGTCTAAATGTCATCAAGTCATAAAGTCTTCAAGTCTCAGCGAACAAGAGAAGTTTACACCACATCGGGCCCTTTGGAGCCAAGTAGGTGATGAACCCTGATAATGCCTTTGCCACTTCTTCAGCTTTCAATCGGAGATCAGAAAATTCATCGGATGTCAGGTATGTCAAATCTAATGCCACGAACAGATGACTGCGCACTTCTCCTGCCGAACCCTTTGCAATATACAGAAAGCGGTGAAACTCCTTGTCGGAACACCGCTCAAACCCTTCGGCTATATTGGACATCGCCGAAACGGACGCGCGCCGAATCTGATCGCGAAGACCAAAATCCTTCGCAAAATGTCCTTGTGCCGTTACTCGATAGATAGCTGAAACCAGATCCCTTGCTGCCTGCCAAGCCTTGATATCCTCAAATCGCTCTATCGTAGCCACCGATCCACCATTCGACTTTACGACCTGATGACTTGAGACTTGATGACGTTCCAGTTTTCAGACTCTCTCGATCAAACAGACCGCCTGGGCGGCAATCCCTTCCTCCCGACCGATCATGCCGATTCCCTCTCCGCCCTTTACCTTCACGTTGACGAGGCCAGGATCGACCCCGAGCACCTGCGCCATCTGTTTCTGCATGGCGGCCAAGTGCGAACTGAGTCGAGGGGCCTGCGCGATAATGACCGTATCGACATTCACGATGCGATACCCCTTCCCCCGCATCTTCCCGACCACATCCTCCAACAGCTTCAAGCTCGAAATACCGTTGAACCGCTGATCGGAGCTGGGATAGTGCCGGCCCAAATCTCCTTCACCCATCGCGCCGAGCAGCGCATCGCAGAGGGCATGGACCAAGGCATCGGAATCGGAGTGTCCCAACAAACCCTTGCTGTGGGGCACCTCGATCCCGCCGAGAATCAGCTTTCGTCCTGGTCCCAACGGATGGATGTCGTAGCCGCAGCCGATTCGCATGCGTCTTCCTTTCGTTAGTCGTCAAACGTGAATCGTTAAACGTAAATGAGACACTACTTCCTCCTGCGATTCACGAATAACGGTTAACGTCCCTTTCGTGCCGCAAAGATCGCCTCGCCGATCACCAGGTCTTCAGGCCTCGTCACTTTGATGTTCTCCCCACTTCCCTCAACCACCGCAACCGAATACCCCAGCCATTCCACCAGAGATGCGTCATCGGTGGCCCGCACCCCTTCGACATGCGCTTTCCTGTGAGCGGTCTCGATCCAGTCCCGTCGAAAGGCCTGCGGAGTTTGAGCGAGCCACAAGGGGGTGCGATCGACCGTTCGCTCAATCATCCCATCCGTCCGTACCTGCTTCACGGTATCCCGCATCGGAAGCGCAATAATTGCCCCCCCCTCTTTCCTCGCCGCAGCCACGACCTCGGCGATCATCCGAAGCGTCACAAATGGCCGTACTGCGTCGTGTATGAGCACGATCTCTGTGTCTGAGGGGATCTGAGCGAGCGCGTGCCGCACTGAATCCTGGCGCTCTGCACCACCTGCCACCACCTTCGTCACTTTGGTGAAACGTTGCCGCGAGACGATCTCGTGCTCACAGTATTCGACGTCTGCAGGCGGAACAGCAAGAATAATCTGGTCGACCACGGGAGCGGCTTGCAATGCCCGCAACGACTGAATGACGAGCGGCTCACCACCCAACGAAAGAAATTGTTTGGGAACGGAGCCGCCCATCCGAAGACCGCGGCCGGCAGCCGGCATGAGTGCCACCACCAAAGGAGCCTGACGAGGGACTGGTTCGCCGCGAGGCGAGCGAGTCATGGTCATATGCAAGGCCGCCTGTTAGCCCACATTATTCGCGCGAGACTTGCGAAAAGAGCGGGACGGGCGAGGCAGTCTCAGGGCTGAAGTGTTCAGAACTTCAAACCCCGACCTTCGACCTTCGGACCGCGCCTGTCGCGCACGTCTTGCTCGTCTCGCTTCACGCGCTAGGGCCGCAGCGTGAGATAGATCGTTTGGCCTTTCCGTTTGAGCAGCAAGAGGACCGCTTGACCTTTGGCAAGGCCGGAAGCGGCTTGTTCATAGGACTTGAGCGAGCCCACCGCCTTGCGATTGACTTCGAGTATAATGTCGCCTTCGCGCACACCCATTTCCTCCGCCGTGCTTCCCGACTTGACCCTGACCACTACCACGCCGCGCTCAGTGGCCTTCAATCCGTACCGCGCAATCAGTTCCTCGTTTAACTCGCGGACATCAAGATCCGAGAGGAGCCCCGTGGGCACCGCTGATTCCCTGCTCTCCTCTGCGCTGGGCTGTCCTAACGATTTCGGCTGCTCCACAATCGCGACCTCGATCGACTTGGGCTTCTTGTCTCGGATCAGCTTGACCGAGACCTTCTTCCCGATCGGAGTCTGCGCGACGGCATTCCGCAAATGCGTCGGCGAATCCATCGACTTGCCGTCATATTCGATAATGACATCTGCGCGCTCAAATCCCGCCTTCTTCGCAGGACTATCCTCCATAACATCGCTGACGAGCACGCCCTTCGTATCGGTGATCCCGAACTGTGTGGCCAACTCAGGAGTCAAATCTTGAATCGCTACACCAAGCCAGCCACGGACGACTTTCCCCGTCCGTACCAACTGATCCATGACGGCGCGCGACAGGTTGCTGGGCACCGCAAACCCAATACCCATGTTGCCGCCGCTTTGACTGAAGATCGCCGTATTGATCCCGACTAATTCGCCACGTACGTTGACTAATGCGCCTCCGGAATTGCCTGGGTTGATCGCCGCATCGGTTTGGATGAAGTCTTCGTATTCGGCAATTCCCATACTGGCTCGTCCGACTGCACTGACAATCCCCATCGTCACGGTTTGGGTGAGCCCGAACGGGCTTCCCACGGCCAATACAAACTCCCCGACCTCCAGTTGGTCGGAATCGGCCCAGGGAATGGTTTGGAGCCCTGTCGCCTCGATTTTCACGATCGCGATATCCGTCTTCGCATCGGTTCCAATCAGCTTGCCCTTAAACTCCCGCTTGTCCGACAAAAAGACCCGAATCTCGTCAGCCTTGTTCACCACATGATTATTGGTGACGATCAACCCATTGGCTTCCACAATGACCCCGGACCCCTGGCCCCGCTCTTTTGGCTCTCGCTGAGGGGCATCACGATCACGCTTAAAAAATTCATCGCCGAAGAACTTGCGAAAAAACGGGTCGTCGAGCGGGGCGCCGTGCGGATTTTCACCGGATTTCCCGCTTCGCGTCGCCGCGATGTTGACGACCGCCGGCTTCACCGATTTTGCGATTTCAACGAAGTTTTTCCCGCTTCCCCCTGCCATCGGCAACTGTGGCGCGGTAGCCACGGGACGAACGATTGGGTTGGGAATCGGCTCTGGCCCGGCCGTGCCGGTCGGCAACCAACCCATGTCAGAAGCCGCCACGATCCCGATGATGATACCTCCAGTGACCAAGGTAAACGGAACCAGCCATGCACGAACGAGTTTCATAGGTGATCCTTGCTCTTCATCCCCCGTTACACGAACGATTCACACACAACCGGTGTAACCCTGCGCGTCACTGCATCTCGCCGGAATATATCCCCATAATGGTGTGGAGAAACTTCATCGCCTCCGCTTTAGGCCGCTGGAACGAGTTCCGACCAATGATGGAGCCAAACCCGCCGCCGTCACGAATGGCGCGCGCCTCCTCAAACACATGCTTGTCCTCGCTCTTGGCCCCACCGGAGAAGATGACGATCCGGCGCCCATCGAACGAGCTTTGCACCACATGCTTGACCCGCTCCGCCAGGGTCGTGATCGGAATCTTGGCCGATTCGTACACCTTCTTTGCCGCGGCCTGTTCAAGGTGTGCAGTGGGAAGCTTGACCTTAATGACATGGGCACCGAGCTGGGCCGCAATCTGCGCCGCATACGCCACCACATCGATCGCCGTCTCCCCTTCCTTACTGAGTACCGACCCGCGCGGGTACGACCACACAACGACCGCCAAGCCACAGTCCTTGGCGTCTTCTGCAATCGCGCGCAGCTGTTCATACATGGCGTTGCAGTGCGATGACCCTGGATAGATCGTGAATCCGACCGCCGAACAACCGAGCCGGAGCGCGTCCTTCACGCTGCCGGTGACCGAGGGCAAGGGATCTTTCTCGTCATGCAAGACATCGTGATTGTTCAACTTCAGAATCAGCGGAATCCGGCCGGCGAATTCAGCGGCCCCGGCTTCGAGAAATCCCAGCGGAGCCGCGTAGGCATTGCAGCCGGCATCGATGGCCAATTGAAAATGATAGTAGGGATTGTACCCCCCTGGATTGGAGGCAAAGCTCCTGGCCGGGCCATGCTCGAACCCTTGGTCCACGGGCAGAATCACCAGCTTGCCGGTCCCCGCCAATTTTCCATGGCGCAACAAACGGGCGATATTTGTTCTTGTTCCAGCGTTGTCGCTGCTGTACCAGCTCAGAATCTCTTGTACGCGATCTGCCATGCCCAACCTCCCGTGGATTCGTGAATCGTGAAACGCTATTCGTTACACGTCAAAAACCTGGCCGTTTTTCCCTCGTTTCACGTTTAACGTTTAACGATTCACGGCTATCGTCTGCCTTGGATGAACTCCTCTGCGTCGAGCACGTCGTTCGCACTGCCGATGATTAACGGCACCCGTTGATGAAGTTGCTTGGCCTCCACGTCGAGGATGCGCATGGTGCCGGTGCTGGCCCTGCCGCCCGCCTGCTCCACGACCCACGCCAACGGATTGGCTTCGTACAACAACCGAAGTTTGCCCTCCGGCTTATCCAGCTCACCGGGATAGAGATAGATGCCTCCCCCGAGGAGAATCCGATGTAGGTCGGCCACCAAGCAACCAGAATAGCGTACACTGTAGGGCCGCCCCGTGGCTTTGTCCGGGATCTTTAAGGAGTCCACATACTTCTTTGTGCCCGTCGTCCATTTATGATAGTTGCCTTCGTTCACACCGTAGACCTTCCCACGAGCCGGAATGCGGATCTGCTCGTGAGACAGGAGATACTCGCCGATGCCAGGCTCCAATGTAAACCCATGGACTCCTTGTCCAACCGTATAGACCAGCATGGTGCTTGACCCATAGAGGAGATAGCCGGCGGCCACCTGCTCTGTTCCCTTGCGGACGAGGTCATCCTCAGTCGGCATCCGGTCTTTGCGCTCGGACTTCACGACGGAAAAAATCGCGCCGAGCGGCATGTTGCAATCCGTGTTCGATGAGCCATCGAGAGGATCGAAGAGCAGCATGTACTTGGCCTGCGGCCAATTCTCCGGAAGCAGGACCGGCTTTTCCATCTCTTCCGACGCCAGTGCGCACACAAGCCCGCTATGGTGAAATACCTTCAGGAAGGTCTCGTTCGCAATCTCATCCAGCTTCTTGACTGTCTCACCCTGCACATTGATCTCACCGGTCGTTCCCAGGATATCGATGAGCCCTGCGCGTCTGAGATCCTGCGCAATGAGTTTCCCAACCAGGCCGATCTTGGCAAGAAGACTGGCAAATTCCCCGGTGGCGTCCAGGCGTGCCACCTGCTTCTGGTTGATAAATCTGTTTAAAGTAAGAGGAAACCATCCCATGGTCGAGGCGAGTATAACTGTTTTGAACAGGGTGGGCAACGAAAGGCTAGGAGCCTGTCCGACACTGCCTTCGTGACGAGGCGAACGAGGTGCGGCCAGATGCGAGGCCGCAGGCTCGGAAAAACCGGAGGTGTATTCGCTGGAATATATTGAGGATTTTTTCGGGCCGAGAACGACGCAGATGGTCGCGCATCATTCGCCGCAGCAGAACGGCCAATGTCGGACAGGCTCCTAATTCCCTCATTGGATTGGTGATGAAGCCTGCAATCCGCTGACGAGATCGGCCACAATCGACCCGATGATGACCTTGGCCTTCATTCGAACTGGAATGCGCCGATCATTGTTGGTAAACCACACTCGGATGTTGCCCTGGTTGAGGAAGAGACCTTGGAACGGCATGACGACCAACACACGAGCCGTTTCAACCTTCCCCCACGGACCGCTGACAGTCTCAATCGCCTCAACGCGTACGTCCAGTTTGCGGTTCTTTTTATCGTGATGCACGTTCATTGTCAGAGATGACCCTGGCTGTAGCGATAATTCACTGCGCGCATAATAGAGACAGGAGATGACGTCTTGGGTGCCCGGCGGCATCTCCAATGTTTCCGTCCTCCCGCCTTTGACAACCGTGACCGTCCCCTCTTTCTGGTGAAATGTGTACTCGATATCTTCTTGCTTCTTCCCTTCTCGCCGCTTGAAGGTCAAGTGCTCCGGAAGCAGCGTGGCGGGATCCACTATCGACTCTACCCGGTTATCCACTGGAAAGAATGTGGTGATTATGGGCCTCGACTGCGTCGTGGTGATCAATTTCGCCAGCGGCCGGTCTCCGTCAGTGCCGGCAGCACTCACAGCCATCACGGCTGTGCCGGCTGTGATATTCAACCAAGAAATGTCGTAGGTGAGCTGTTCCCCGACTTGGAAGGATCTCGCTGAAGGATGGTCGCTAGTGGGTCCCGCCCACGAGGCCGCCGCGCTCATAGCGCCCATTATCAGGCAGGCCAGTACGAGCCACGTGCGCAAAAAAAGAACATGGAGCGATACAACGCATCGCGAGTAAGGCTGAATCGGTTGAGAAGCAGTCATTTGAGGTAGGCTCGGGGGGGTTATGGCACAAGAAGGGAACGCATCCCTCAGGATGCTCAAAAAGCCCGTCCAGCAAGGCCGCAGGCGAATCGAAACCGGAGGCGTACCCTCAGGGGTACGTTGAGGATTTCGGTGAGCCGAGAACGAAGCTGGCGGGCTTTTTCAGCATCCTGTTAGCAGCCGAGGGCGCGTTTGGCCGCTATCAGCTCGCCTTCGATGACTCTTCGGATCGTGGCCAATCGCTCCGGCGAGGTGGCTTCAAAACGTAACACGAGGGCCGGCTGGGTATTTGAGGCTCGGATCAGGCCCCACCCATCGTCAAAGATGGCACGTACCCCGTCGATGGTGACGACATCGCGGACCACTAGCTTGGCCGGATCAAGCTCCTCGCAGGTCTTCGCACAGTCTGCCAACCGTTCCTGCACATGCCTGACCAACTCGAATTTGATGGAGTCCGACACGTCTACCCGAATCTCCGGGGTGACGGACGTCTTCGGAAGATCCGCCACCAACGAGGAGAGCGAACGAGTGGTCTTGGCCAGAATTTCCACCAGCCGGCACGAGGCATAAATCGCGTCGTCATACCCGAAGTACCGATCGGCAAAGAACATGTGCCCGGACATTTCTCCGGCTAAAACGGCGTCCTCGCTTTTCATCTTCGCTTTGATCAAGGAGTGACCGGTTTTCCACATGATCGGCCGGCCCCCCTGCTTCGCAATATCGTCATAGAGACTCTGCGACGATTTGACCTCTGAGATAACTGTACTCCCCGGCTTTTCCGCAAGAATATCGCGCGCGTAGACCACCAGCAGGCGATCGCCCCATAACACATTCCCCTGCTCATCGATGGCTCCAATGCGATCGGCATCTCCATCGTAGCCGATCCCGACATCGGCTTTGTGCTGTTTGACGGCCTGAATCAGATCATCGAGATTCTCTAAGACCGTGGGATCCGGATGATGGTTTGGAAATCTCCCGTCGAGAACGCAATAGAGCCCTGTGACATGACAGCCTAGGAGCTCCAAGGCCTGTTTGGCCACCAAGGCCGCCACCCCGTTTCCACAATCGATAACGACATGCAGGCGCTTGGCGTCGACGTGGGTGAAGCTGTTCTTGATATAGGCCAGATAGTCAGGAATGATAGGATGCTCCGATGCCTGGCCGGCTCCAGATACAAATGAGCCGGCCTCCATCACCATTCGAAGCGCCTGGATCTCCTCCCCATGAATCGTGTCTTTCCCGATGCATATCTTAAATCCATTGTACTCTGCGGCATTGTGACTCCCGGTGATCATGATGCCGCCATCAACCGGTAGCTGAAATAGAGAGAAATACAAGAGTGGCGAGGGGCATACTCCGATATCCACTACGTTCAGTCCGCCGGCGAGGAGCCCCCGCACGAGAGCTTTGTGAAGCCCCGGCGAACTCAGTCGGCCATCTCGCCCGACCGAGATCGTCTTCACCCCACGGCCTTTCACATAGGTGCAGTAGGCGCGCCCCACCTGCTCCGCAATAGAATCGGTGAGTTCCTGGCCCACGACGCCACGCAGATCATATTCGCGAAATAGTCCCATAGTTTTTCGTTATTCGTTATTCGTCAAACGTGAATCATGACTAGAAGTCTTCGCTTTGGATAAGTACCGAATGAAGCCATTAACCACCAATGTAGCTTTGAGTACTTCCTCTCTTGTAGTCTCGAAGTTCTCATGCGATAAAAACCGCTCGTCCAGAGCCACAGTGAGATGATCTAAGACTTCATAAAGAGACCCTCGCGCCTGCCTTGCAAACTGGACATTCTCTGCATAATGGAACCGTCCATATCCCTCGGCAAGATTCGCCGTAACAGATCGAGACGCCCTGATAAGCTGATTCGCCAAACGATACTTCTCCTCATGAGGGAATGTTCGCACTATTTCAGCAATCTGCCGTCGCAAATCCCGACAAATCTTCCATACATCGAGACCCTCAAAAGTTCGAATTGGCGATTGTTTACCACTTGCCGTCTGGGCATATCTATCACTCACGATCTCCACCTTCGCGATTAACAGTTCACGTTTAACGATTAACGTTTCTCCCGTAGTCATCCTGAAACCGGACAATATCGTCTTCCCCAAGATAGGGGCCGTTTTGCACTTCAATGATATGCAGGGTCTCTTGACCGGGGTTTTCCAACCGGTGACGGGTTTCGACAGGAATTTCTGTACTATGGCCCACCTTGAGATCGAAGACCTCGTCGCCCCTGGTCACCCGTGCTGTCCCGGTGATCACCACCCAATGTTCGCTTCGTTGATGGTGCATCTGTAACGAGAGCCGCCCTCCTGGTTTCACCGTCACGCGCTTCACTTTGTAGCCAATTCCTTCTTCCAGGATCGTATAGGACCCCCAGGGCCGATGCACGGTCATATGTTCAAGGTGTTCCGGCGCGTTCTGCCGTTTAAGGATTTCGACCAACTGCTTCACATCTTGCGCGCGGGATTTTGGACAAACTAATGTGGCGTCCGGCGTATCGACCACCACCATGTCGGTGAGCCCGATCGTCGCCACGAGACGACGATCCCCGTAGACGATCGACCGGCGGCTATCGAGGTCGACCACACGACCGACCACAACATTGCCGGCCTGATCCTTCGGCGCCACTTCATCCAGGCTCCCCCAACTCCCGACGTCAGACCATTGAAAGGACACAGGCACGATCGCGGATTTCTTCGATCGCTCCATGACACCCGTATCGATCGAGACCGGCTTGAGTGTCCGGTAGGCATCGTCGATGGCCTGTCTGGACGCCCCTGCCTGCATCAATTGGCCGATCCGTTCGATCCCACGAAAGAGGGTGGTTTGATGGCGTCGAACCTCATCAAGAATCATCGCGGCGCGCCAAACAAACATACCGCTGTTCCAGTAGTAATCCCCAGCCTTGAGATATTGCGCAGCCTTGGTGGCATTGGGTTTTTCAACGAATCGGCTGACCGGATGGCCCTTGAGCGCACCCTGTTTTTCCAACGTCACTTTCCGGTTGGGCCTGATGTAACCGTAGCCGGTCTCCGGACGGATCGGCTTGATACCAAACGTCACCAGATAGTCCCGCTTCGCCAGCGTCGCCGCCAACGATACCGATGCATCGAACGCTCGCTGGCCCTTGACGATATGATCGGCCGGAACTACCAACATAATCGCGTCAGGATCCCGACGGACCAGTTCTAACGCCACCAAGGCAATCGCCGGAGCCGTATTGCGCCCTTCCGGTTCAAGCACGAAATTATCTGTGAGCGCGTCTTTCCATTCACCCAACTGAACGCGAATGGACTCTGCTTGGCCTGGATTCGTGGAGATCATCACCCGGTTCGGCGCCGAAACACAGACTACCCGGCGCATGGTCTGCTGAATCAACGTTTCATCCCCCATAATCCGCAGCAGCTGTTTGGGAAACAACTGTCGACTGAGCGGCCAAAACCTGGTGCCGCTGCCGCCGGCCATGATCACGGGATAGAGATGAGAGTTCAGATTGTTATTCGTGATACGTGAATCGTGAATCGCCATAAATGAAATCCTTCTGCTCGTCTCACGTTGAACGATTGACGGTTAACGTGGCCGATGTTGCTGCGCTTCCAGAATCATCTCAATGATTTCCCGAACCGCCCCCTCCCCACCCTTCTTCTGACAGACATAGTCGACCGCTGCCACAATATCCGGCAGCCCGTCCGCAGGAGAGGCCGAAAACCCCACGGCCTTCAATGCTTCAAGATCATTCACATCGTCTCCAATATAGGCCACGTGCTTGAGAGAGAGCCCATGTCTAGCCGCCATCTCTCGAATCACCAATAACTTATCCATCACCCCTTGGTGTAACTCGGGAATCGTGAGCTTCTCGGCACGCCGCGCCACCAGCTTAGTCCGCTCCTGCGTAACAATAGCGGTAATGATACCCGCCCTCTGCAACAGCTTGATCCCCATGCCATCACGCGTATTGAACTTCTTCCACTCATCGCCGGACTCGGCATAGTACATTCCTGCGTCCGTCAAGACGCCGTCGACATCCGTGGCAAAGAGCTTGATCCCACGGAGCACAGAGTGCGACGCCGCAGCGGAACGGGGGCGGTGCTTTCTTTGAGGAGTTAGTCTGGATGCCATGAGGGAGATCAGCTTGAAGCTGGAGCAATCTTAACAAGCAGGCTGCACAAACACAAGAAATGGTAACAACCTAGCCTCTGTGAGAACGAAATACAAGGACCCACTCTTAAAAGACGAAATCAATAGGCATGCTTGTGAATGAATCCTTGCCATATCGTCAACCACATGATCTTCAGATCGAGCCAGATGGACCAATGCTCAATGTAATACAGGTCGAACTCAATTCGCTTTTCAAGCGAGGTGTCGCCACGCCAGCCACTGACTTGCGCCCACCCTGTAATCCCGGCTTTCATCTTATGCTTAAGCATATACAGGGGAATCTGTTTTCGAACTTCCTCGACCACCCAAGACCGTTCCGGCCGCGGCCCAACAATGCTCATGTCCCCCTTCAGAACATTCCAGAATTGTGGCAATTCATCCAAACTGGTCGATCGTAAGACGCGCCCAATCGATGTCACGCGGGGATCATCCTTCTGAGTTAACAGCGCTTGATCGCCGGCATGATCCGCGCGCATCGTACGAAACTTGAGCATCATGAACGGCTTTCCATCCAAACCCATGCGCTCCTGTTTAAAGAGGACCGGCCCGGGAGAAGTCAGTTTAATTAACAACGCGACAAATCCCTGCGCAGGCAGTGTCAGGAGAAGAGCGATCACGCTACCGATTACATCGCTGCTACGCTTGAGGATAATGTTCCATCCATGCAGAGGAGAGCCCTGCAGCGTGATAACCGGTAACCCTTCAAACATCTCCGCCTCAGCACGGAGGGTAATATATTCATAGATTGACGGGACGACCTTCACTTCGACAGTCGTGGTCGCCAGATATTCCAGCATCTTTTCCGCCTGGGGCTCGGCCTCAGAGGGTAGACAAAGAAAGACAATGTCCACACCCGGGGCATACTTCTCCACATCCCCGTATAGACCAATGACCGAAACCCCTTCAAAGGTTTGGCCCAACTTTTTCGGCTGCCGAGTCAAGTAGCCTTGGACTTTAACACCGAATTCCGGATGAAGCGACAGTGAGTGGGCAATCCTTTGTCCGAGTTTGCCTGCCCCAACGATCAGACAGTGACGCTGGTTGTAACCTTGCCTTCGGAAGAACCTCAGGCCTTCGCGAAACACCATGCGCGAGATGCCAAGCGCAACAAGGTTCAGGATCCAGAAATACAGAAAGACAAGACGTGAATATTCGAACTGACGCACGAAGAACGTCAACCCGACGAGAATCAACACCGATAACGAATTGGCTACAGCAATGTCGAAAACCTCGGCCAGGTGGGAACCCATCCGGCGAGGCCGATACAGATTAAATGCCCTAAAAGATATCCCCCAAACGATCAGAATGGGAACGAGCAAATAGACATAAATTTCCAGAGGTGGAACACCCTTGTCGACCAGCCCCCATCCGCCCACGAAGCGAATGTAGTAGGCTGCCATCCAGCAGGCAGAGATCAGGGCCAGATCAAACAGAAAGAGGAGACTCTGAAGAAATTGAGAGTGTCGTTTCAGCATAGCCAACTACCAGCCATACGGAGAAGCAGCCTCATGGGGTTCAGTCAAACACTATGCATGCTCACACGTCTCAAAATCGTTCGTGGCAAGTGTCTATAGTAATGTCCGAGCCTGTAACCAATCAACTTTGCCGCAGCTCTCATCAGACTGATTGGGAGCAGATGAAGAAGCCCGTGAGACCTAAGATAGGAGAACTCAGACTGCACAAACTTGATCCCCTCCCCTTCAGGTCTTCCGAACTCATCGAGTAGCCAGCGCTCCTTCTCGAAGAATACCCCCAAGTCAAAATAGCGCTTGAACTCTTGGGCCACCGTGTAATTATGCGAATGATACACGACGGCCTCAGCTACGTATCTAAGCCTATAGCCTTTCATGAGCATTCTGGCACACACCTGCATATCCTCCGCGAGGAGGAGATTCTCCGTGAACCACCCAACATCCTCAAGCGCGTCCCTCCGATACGCCGCGAAAGAGTTTGAGCAAAACGCCGCTCGGATACCCAGCGCCGTACGGTCTGCATACGTGCGGACATAGGACTGCGGCGGGTAATTAAACAGTCGGAGGTGTTGGGCAAAAGGCGTGGCGTCCTGATATGGGATCTGCCTGCCAAATGCCGCCCCGCATTTCTGTTCCGCAAGAAGTGGCTGAATCAGAGTCTCAATGGCTCTGTCATCACAAGGCAAGGCATCCTGAGTCAGGTAAACAAGGATAGTCCCCACCGATCGAGTCTTCCCAGCCAGAGTCCTGGTTCCTCCATGGTCAAACTCCTCCTTCGGAATAGTCACAGTTTGAATCGCATGCTGCTTGGCAATATCCAAGGTCTCATCGGAGGAAGATGAATCGATAACGAGAATGTCGAGGTCCTTCACGGTCTGCGTGCGTAAGGCTCTCAACTGTTCATCGAGATACCGCGAAGCGTTATACGTTGGAATGACAACACTGATCACACGACCATCACTTCCCTCACAAAGAGAACAGGCCATTGATCTGTGTGAGGATTTTCAATGACACTGCATCATCGAGACACGTTGGTGTCCGTCCCTGGCTGAAGCTTCCAGCTCTAATCTGTCACTGTCCCGCGCGACGACACAAGCAATCTCCAATACAATAAGAGTTGCCTAAGCACTCCCTGCCGCCGCAACCCCAGTTGAGAAACAGTCCATAGTCGCCGAAACCGGCCTTCTTGGGCACAGGAGGCAAACCTCTTCAGTAGCGACAATGTTTCCACTGAACAAGTAGCCCTACGCGAAACGATTCGGTCACTTAGCAACGCCGCTTGTCCAATCGACTTGAACAACTGCCTTCCTCCTTCCTTCCACCTCCTACGAGTACGCAGCGACAAGGGATTCATCATGGCCAGGAATCGCTGGGCCCCAATTTGATTTGAATCATGCTGACGATACCGTAGTGTAGGGTTCGGCAGGTGTCCGATCCGACCGCAGGCCGCAGCGCAGAGAGCGAGCCACCAGTCATGCATGATAACGTCTGCGGGCAGAGGGATAGCCAACTCCAGCAAAGGACAATTGATGGCTGTGGCACAGCCAGTCACAAAGTTCTGAGTCAGCAACACGCGAAGCGGATCATGAGACTCATGAATCAATCCCTGGTAGCACATAAAAGACGGGTGGATCCGTTCGAGCTGCTCACTAACCACCTCCAAGTCTGAGTAGACGAGAACGGGAATCTTCTGCCCGTGCCGTGACTCCATCTCCTTCAGATATGTCAGCTGGTCTGCAATCTTGTTGGATACCCACACATCATCCTGATCTGAAAAGAAAATATAGTCAGCCCCCTCTGCATGCGCGATACGCATCAACTCCCCGAAGTTCCCGACGATCCCCAAACGCCCATGCCCGTCACCGACGCAACGGATACGCTCATCATGTCTGGCAACATCTGCAACCACCTCCAAGGTTCCGTCCTGAGAACCGTCATCTCTTACGAGAAGATTCCAATTAGAGACAGTCTGGGCTTGAATACTTCTGAGCTGCTCTCCGATAAACCGGGCGCCGTTGTAGGTCCCCAACAGAATGTAGATGCGTGCGGTGTCCAACAAGCGGCTACCGTCTTCCTGACTGGGAAGTCACTTAGGCCATCTCCATCTTGCCAAGTCTACCGAGAAAACCGTGGCACAAGCCTCGACTGGCATGCATCAGCTTGGCCCGCCTATCGTGTTCAAATAGTAACATCAAGAAAATCGTTCTTGCCTCTCTGGCCAAGGCGGCAATAATCCAGCTCGGCTCCTTCGTGAAATATTTTCTAGCTAGGACCACGGAATTTCGAGCCATATAATAATGGCGAAGCGGAGAGTGGTTCGAAGCCTTCCACGACGACCAATGCATCGTCGGAACCCCTACCACATGTTGGATGGCCGGCTGTCGGCTCATAATGATCTTCCATCCCCTTGATCGAGCCCGCAAGCAATACTCATGGTCGACATGATCAATGAACAGGTCATCTCTGAATGGCCCTATAGCCTCATACCCCGCAATCGACAATAAACTCCCAGAAGTAATAACGGCCACACAATCCATCCAGGAGTTCGTGAAATCTGATTTGTTCAAGGCTTCGCGCTCCCGCATCTTACCAAGATAGTTCGCACCAATTACCGCGAGTCTGTTCTTTTCCGGAAAACCACGGTACGCCCCTATGAGAGTTTCGACTGTGAACTCCAACAACGTTGTGTCTTGATCTAACAGCAGCGCCCAGTGATATCCGGCCTCCTTGGCCCAGCGGACACCTTGATTCAGCGCGGCGGCAACCCCGAGATTGTCCGAGTTCCGGATGAGATGAAGGTTCGTCCGGCTGGCAACAAGCAGATTCAGCATGGCCACAGATGAATCCCCTGAATGATTATCAATAATAACGACCAGGTCAACTTGACCTGTCAGACGATCGACCCTTGAAGCAAGACCACCATCAGGTTGGTATGTGACGACAATCGCGCAAATATTCTCTCTGCGCGGGGCTCCTCTCTTACCGCCGACGGTCACCGCTTGGCTCTGAGGACACATTCTTCACCTGAAGCTGGGTCGCGTGCGAAAGCAAGCCTTGCCCACAACTGGAATAGAGCAGCCGACAGGTGTGTCCTTAGACCACTTCCCGTCGCGAGCGAATGTCTCCCCCGCCGCATAATACCCAGACTCCCGACCGCCACCGTTTGGGCATTCGCTGCCGTCGTCCACGCATCACACACGGAAAACCCCGCCTTTTTGGCTACGGCAGTAAGCGTCTCCGTGGAAAACAGGTGTAGATGTCTCGGCGGATCGATGCCTAACCAACTCCGCCCAAACTGTCTGTGTCCGTAGCTCCGGATGTTAGGCGTCACCAACATCATTTGGCCATCAGGCTTGAGTAACTCTCGACACCTCGCCATAAGGGTCGTCGGGTCATGAACGTGCTCGATTACATGATTCATGACAATGGCATCGAAAGTGTGCTCGGCAAGAGGGAGGGCTCTTAGCGCCCCCACATGGATTGTGACCCCGGAAGCAGCCTGAGCCACAGCGGCTGCCTTAGCATCGACTTCCTGTCCTTCTACCGTCCAGCCCAACTCCTTTAGCAGAGCCAGACGCTGGCCGTTTCCACAGCCGATTTCCAACAGCCGGCCTGGACGCGAGCGATGGAGGTACATAAGATTGAGATGATGACGTTCGAAGCCCAGAGTCGTCGTCCATAACAACAGGTTGTAAATTCGCTCCACGCCGGTTTTAACGAACCTTGAGAGATCAATGGAGTCTCTTGCAATTCCCTGCTCTTCCCCGTGCGTGTAATAGGTTTCATACGCTTTGCTCAAATCCTCTTCAAGAGGCATGGGATCCAGCCAGACCAGTCCACAGTCCGGATTCTTACACCTTCTGAAACCCCACATTCCTGGAGCATCGAATAGGCGATCAGTGAGCCTTTCATAAACAAACAAGCCACCACTGCCGCATAGAAAGCAGGAAGACTGCGAACTGGCACGGATTCCGGTTTCTAGATTCATTAGCCAGACTTCATTATTGCTCATTTAACAATAATGGCGTCCAGACGATGGCGCAAGAACTCCCGATCATCGGACGTCAACAGGAAAAACCAGGTTGCCAATGCAAATACAACAACGCTGATCAAGACGAACATGCCCTTCACGGACAATGTTTCAAGCGTGCACGCAACTCCAAGCACAGCCAAAGCCAGGAAGAAGGGCACAGCCAATCGCCTGATATGTAACAGGCTTTCCGGAAGGATGTGGACCGCGATGGTATAGAGGAGCACCATATCAAGCAGGTTGCGAGCCCCCCAGGCCATCGCCGCTCCCTCAATCCCATAACGATTGATCAGCCACAACACGCAGATCAAATATAGAGGCAACTCGATGAGATGCAATTTCGCCGTCAAATCCGGACGACCAGCGCTCTGGATCAACGCATAGGGAACATGCGCAAGACTGTTGACGAACGTCCCGACAACCAGCCACTGCAATACACGCGTACTATGATGAGCGAACTCTGGGCCCAACCAAAACGAGAGACCCTCTTGTGCCATGCTCACAATCATCAACACAAGCGGGTACATACCCACGAACAAGCAGATCACACCTCGAGAAAACAGCTGATGGACTGGCCCTTGTTCCCGGGCAAGGCTGGCAGCAAATGCTGGAAACAAAACACCAACGAGAGCGCCAGGGATGACCCAGAGCTTGGTTACAATGTCATAGGGTGTCGCATAATACGCCACCGCCTCCATAGAAAGCAGCGCGCCAATAAGAAAGCGGTCCAGGTAGTCCATCAGCGGACCGATCACATTGGTCACAGTCATCCATCCACCGAACATCATCAACGGGCGTATGAGCCCACGTTGAACCCGCCACCCTCGGTTCAGGGCTGGCGAAACCTGAAAACACATGAGCAAAAAGATGCCACAGGTGAAGAACCGTCCCATCGCGAGCGCTCCCGCGAGCGCCACGAGACTTCTTGAAAAATGGAGAACGGCCAAGGGAGCCAGAAACGTGAACAGCCCCAAAGGAATTCGTACGGCGTTAACAAAGTCAAAGCGTTGATGCGCCTCCAGGACGCCGCGCAAGCCGGCTGAGGCCGTCACTAGAGGAATGGACAGAGCTAGGACATACAACATGCCGAGCGCTTCGTCATGTAAGATCGTGGGTACGTTGAGCACATCACGGACTACCCAGGGAGCAAGGGAACCAGCCACCAAGCCGCCCGTCACCCCGAGTCCAATCATCAAGACCAGAGCGGTCTGAATGAGATTCGGAAGCTCCTCATGTTGCCCCAACCCCAATTGTTCTGCCACGAGTTTGGTTAAGGCCCGACCCAATCCTAGGTCGAAGAGACTAAAGTAACCGAGAAAGGCCCAGGCTAGGGTCAACATCCCAAAACGTTCAACTCCTAGGCTATCCACAAGAACGGGTATAGCCACTAAGGCTGCAGGAAGCAGCGCACCTTGGCCCCCCAGGTTCCACAGCATATTGCGTGTAACCGTCCTGACTGTCGGTCTCATAAAGGTCTGTTCACTCATGGGTCTCAACTATTCTGGTCTTGACGTCTCCCCTGAAAACGACGGCAGGTTATAACTAGAGTAAAATGACGGCTTCGGTGGTCTCGCACGAAAGGAGCGGACCTATGAAGCGGTCGAAATTTTCCGAGGAGCAGGTCGTCTATGCCCTCCGCCAAGCCGACGCCGGCACCCCAGTCGGCGACCTCTGCCGACAGCTCGGGGTGAGTGACGCCACGTTCTACGCCTGGAAGAAAAAATACGCCCATCTGGGGGTGAGCGAACTGCGCCGGCTGCGGCAGGTGGAAGAGGAAAACAGCCGACTGAAACGGCTCGTCGCCGACCTCTCGCTCGACAAGTACATGCTGTCGGAGGCCCTGCGAAAAACAGTCGAAGGCCCGCCCGCCGTCGAGAGCTGGCCGCCTGGTTTCAGGGGACGTTTCAGGTCAGTTGCCTGCGGGCCTGCCGCTTGGCGCAGTTTGGGCGGGCGTCGTGGTATCGACGGAGTCGGGCCACGGATCACTCGGCGTTGCGGATCCGGATTCGAGATCTCGCCCATGCGCGCCCGCGGTTTGGGTATCTGCGCATTTGGGTGCTCCTGCGTCGCGAAGGCTGGCGGGTGAATCGGAAACGGGTGCGACGGCTCTATCGGCTGGAGGGCTTGCAGCTTCGGATGCGGGTCCGGCGGTGGAAGCACATCGCGCTGCACCGAGGTCCCGCTCCCACGCCAGCCGGACCGACGGAGCGGTGGAGTATGGATTGTGTGCATGATACCTTGGCCGATGGGCGGCCGTTTCGGATCTTGACGGTCGTCGATAACTGGAGTCGCCACAGTCCTGTGCTAGAGGCCGGTGTTCGGATGTCGGGTGAGACAGTCGGTCAGGTCCTCGATCGAGCCCTGAACGGGACGCAAGGCCCACGATCCATCACGGTGGATCACGGGATGGAATTCCAATCACGGGCGCTCGAAGATGGGACCTATCGGCGGGGCATCCAACTCGACTTCATTCGACCGGGCAAACCGGTGGAGAACGCCTTCATTGAATCGTTTAACGGACGATTGCGAGACGAGTGTTTAAACGTACACCAGTTCACCTCGATGGCCGAGGCCCAACACCTCATCGAAGCCTGGCGGCTCGACTATAATCAGCGCCGCCCTCACAGCTCACTCGGGCACCTGACTCCGAATGAGTTCGTCGCACAACGTCAGGGGATTCGGACCACCAAAGAGGTCGTCTGCTCTGGTTAAGAATTGTCTCGTTACGGGGCCAACGTCAGAGGAGCTTACGTACGCAGGACCCTGTCGTAGATGTGGTCTCAATTTCAAGGGGAACAGGATAACACTTCTGTACCAACCGCATACTGACGGAGGTATTGATGGACAGTGAGAAGAATCTTCATGCAATCGAAAGTCTGAGGTCGGATCAAGCGTCCAACTTTGCTAATTCACGCTTCATCCACTCCGCAGTGCGAGCTATGCCATCTCGCATAGAGATCGAAGGAGTCCACTCCAATTCATCTCGCGCCAAGTCATTACTTAATACATTTACCCGTACATCAAATGATCGACCCGGCAGATAGCGAACCTCGACTGGCTTGCCGATCACATCTTCAAGCAAGCCAATAAGTTCATTCAAACTGGTGCCGGTACCGGAACTGATGTTAAAACAACTCTCCGCACCCGAGTATCCCACTGCCCGAACGAAAGCCTCCGCCACGTCATTCATATGGATGTAATCCCGCGTAACGCTGCCATCGCCCCAAATTTCTATAGGTAGGCCCTTGAGTGCATGGTGAAGAAAAACTCCAACGGCACCCTGTGCAGTTTCGATACGTTGACGTTCGCCATACGGATTCGCAACTCTCAAAGTGATGGCTCTGATTCCATACAAGTGACTGTACATCTGCAGATATTTCTCAATGGCGAGTTTGGTAATGCCATATGACACTAAAGGGTCGGTTGGGTGCTTTTCATCGATAGGTAAATACATCGAATTTCCATACACCGTGCCACCAGAAGAGATGAAAACTATCTTGCGAACGTTATGAGCAACCATAGCGTTGAGCATTTGCAGTGTTGCCACAACATTGCTCTGTACGTCGTAGATCGGGTCATCGTTTGAATCCTTGGGCAGAGTGGTCGAAACCAGGTGCAATACAACATCCACGCCACTGATTGCATCGCTAACGTCGTGAGTGCTAGATAAATCCCCTGCGATCCATTCAACCCGCTCGGATTCTGCAAACCTTCGGTAGGGTGCAACTCGTGGCCGTTCGAAAATTCTGAGTTGGTGGCCATCCAGTAAAAGTCGATCAGCAATTGTTGATCCGATAAAACCGCCACCACCAAATATTACAAGCTTCATTGAAAATCCTTGCACGAAAAAATACTCGAAAGTGCGAAGTCATAGTTGTTGAGCTTATGCAACTGACCCTCCCCCGATTTTACAGATACCTCCATAAGGGGGAGAATGGTAAAATCGGAGGTGACCATGCCAGGTTTGGCTCAAAAGAATGGCAAATTTTGCAATTGCCCGCTCCTCTTGCAACCAAGAGAGCTGATGCATATGTCCGCGAAATATCGGGGACATATTGGTTCTCTATTAAATGGATCCTCATATATCAGACAAAACAGTTTATCAACCATCATTTATCAAACTTCCCACGTTGTTGACAAAACTGCTCATGAGAAAATATTTTTCATATAGCGCCCGCCCTGCTATACCAAGAACATCTAATTCAGCTGGGTTCTGTAGGAGCCAAGCCATTTTTTCTGAAAGATCCTCTGCGGATTCGTTAGTAAATATCAGACCATCTTTCCTGTCTTCCAGTAATTGGGCATGGCCTATGGCCGATGAGCACAGGCATACCTTGGAAAACATAAGTCCCTGCGTAATCACAATGGGCATTGGATCATCTCGCGAAGCGGAAACCAACACATTGGTTTCAGAATAAAATTCTCGCAGCTTGTCCGCCGGCATATTTTTGATGCACTCGACCTCCGGGATGAGGGCAGCCTTCGTGTACACTTTTTTGTAAAAACTGGCAGACTCATCATCATATGGTAGGGGTGATCCGATGACGCGAAAAATAGCTTTACATCTTAATTCTTCAGGTAAACGTTCAATAGCATCTATATAAACATCTTGGCCTTTGCGTTGCTCCACTGACCCAACAATAGAAAATACAATTCTCCCCGATTTATGTGGTCGATGCGGCACAACTGTTTCGGCCAAACCGTAAAGCAGCAGATGCAGTTTATCCTGTGATACATATTGCCGAGCAAGAGGGAAACAAAGCGGGCTACCAAGCCATAAGGATTCGCAAGCGGCAAACAACAAAGGCAAATCAGCACCCATGTTTGCAACTGCGGTAAAACCCCTATCGGTTTCGTGTATCCACCATGTCAGGTGCCTACCTATACCTCTAAAGTAGCGAATAAAATTAAAAGAAGCTAGGGACGTAACAATAACTCTTTCAAACTTTCCTACGAAATCGCAGGCTTCCGAGGAGTAATTGCTATACCTAAACAATAAGGGATCAACAATAGTAGGAAACAACTCTTTTTCAAATTCTTCACGTATCGGACCATCCTGGGGGCAAATGACTGCGGGTCGTACACCATAAATGGAAGAAAGTGCTCGCGCCAAATACAAAACAGCATATGGTGCCCCAGTAGGAGAAAACTCATGCGCAACCAATAATATCTTATGGTTAATTCCTAAATGTAGCGTTTCTACTTTGTATGGCGTGTAGGACAGCGTTGACAAAAATTGCGGCGGTTTAGCGATACCATACATAGGCGCCCGTATGAGTCGCGCGAAAAAGCGTAGTGGTCGAGTCAGCCGCCACGAACGTGAACTAAAAATCTGATTAATTCTCGCATTCCGCTCAGCGATCTGCCCATTCCGCTCAGCGATCTGCCCATCCCGCTCAGCTACCGCCCGATTGAGGCTAGCGATCTGCTCGTCCCGCTCGACAAAATAAACATCAAATTCCGCGGTCAATCTGATGAAATCCAGATAAGAGAAGGAATAAAGCTCTCTTATCTTTTCGTAACGGGTCTTGTCATTAAGCAAATCGAACAGCCATGTTAGTCCTAATTGCCAAGCACTTCGCTGCTTGCATTCGTATAAACAAGCCATGGCCAGCAAAAACTTATTGTCAAAACCTTCCGGGTTTCTAAAACGTTCGAGATTCGGAAACGTCGCAACAATATCTTCGAAGTTGGCAATCGAAAGATAATTCTCTCGTAACACATTCCATTCGTTGCTGGCCCTGATTGCAACTTCGATTCTGTGGCCACTGGTGTTCGACTTGTCCGAAAACCGTCGATGTTTTGTTATTTTTTCTTGAATAATGTGTATAGAAAACCTTGTTAAAACCCTGCTCCACATTTCGGCATCGCCTGTCTGAGCTAAGCCTTGGCGATATAACCCCACATCTTGGTAGCACTGTTTTCTGATCAGCACGCTAGGGTGGCTTAGATGATTTTGCTCATGAAAAAGCTGATTGAGCCACTGCCATTGACTCTTATTCTCCTGTTTAAACCAACTGTTTTCAGACTCGATACCGTTTTCGTCGATTATTTGCGCCCACGTGAAGACTGCGCCAACTTCTGTGTGCGCTTCCAAGTAGGCAACCTGCTTTCCCAGCTTATCTACTTCCCAAACATCATCAGAGTGATGAATAGCGATGTGCTCACCAGTAACCAGCTCGGAAATGGCTCTGTTCAGTAGAAATACATCCTCCCCCTGTCTTTCACTGCGAAACGCCTTGATCCTCGGATCGGAGTATTGATTGATTAGATCCCATGAATTATCAGAAGAAGCATCATCCAAAATAATCAGCTCAAAATCGGTGAAGGTCTGATTGAGGGTGCTATCAATCGCTTCGCAAATGAATTTCGCGTGATTCAATGATGTGAGGATTACGGAAACTTTAGGCATTTGTTCTATCTTGAAGGAAAATATCAAGCGGGGTGTGTTTAAGTTCAAACGTTATGTTTCAATGACGTGAAGATATCGCTTTTCTTCGAAAAGAATATGCGCAGGTAACACGGATTTTGGGAAAGTTGGTAAATTCTTTTGCAACTCAGATGACATAATAGCTAAGTCATCCTGGCACGCCCAATATTCCAATTTTCTTTATTCGACTCTTTCAAGAAGAACATCGAATCGATAATACGCTGTATACAACGTTGGCTCTTGGGGTAAAAATGTTGCCTTAAAACCGTGTGGGGTAATAAGTCGCTCAATTTCGTCGATCAGCCACCACCGCCCCATATGTGACCGGCCTTCACTCTCACGCTGCATGTAAAACGCGAATTTCTCTTCAGTGTCATAGTACACCCTCAATTTTTCCTTATTTGGAACGCCTCCAAAGAAAATTAATGAGCCAGATGCCAAACCTTTTAACTCATCCAACAAGATGCCAAATTCTTGCTCGGAAAGAAGTTGCAGGGCTTCATACATGATGATCTTCTTTAATCCTGAAAAATATTTGGCGTTGAGGTTTAGTACATCCGACGTAACATATATAATATTATGAAAACCGTGATATCTCTTCGCTGCTACTATCAGGCCAGATGAGAAATCCACACCAACAACCTCTTTTACAAGCGGTGCCAACTGTCTGGTTATAAGTCCATTCCCGCAACACAAATCAACAACGGAGTCTCTTGCGCTTAGCCGTAAAACGTTGGCTACGTTATCAACTATCAACTTTATTTGGTGTTCAGAGACTTCTTGACCATTTACGGTTTTACCCACCTGCTTCAATGGCGAATCATCAGCATCGATAGAATCGTAATGGTTTTTCCAGTAGCTGTTCATTTATCGCCCCATTGAACAGAGTAATTTTCCAAAAGTTTGTTCGTACCCTTGATGCCATTAAACATCAATACATCGATGATGGAGAGCCAAGGCACGTGCAAAGACCCGAACTGCTTGTACTCTATAGGTGATGGTATTAAGAACTTCAAATCTAAGCCGTTTTGTATAAAGTTAGCCCGGTCATATAGGGCTTGACCGCCCTGCGGATTAATGTAATTGGTAGCGCCTACGCGTTTGCAGATATCGAGAATTCGTTCCTGGCCGGACATATCATTGTTTCCATAGCAACGGCTAGTCAGAACAAACTGGGTTTGAATTCCCATGAATGCGGACAATGTTCGCAATTGGTGCACCAGATAATCCGATAAGTTGTCCGTTTCATATCGAATTATCCTTTCGATTACTGAAAATGTCTCGACAAAGCAAGGGGCCTTTCGGTAGGCGATTTCAACCGACTTGACCAGTTTGTCGCGCCAGACAGGCGAAGTTTGAAGCGATATGTCGCAAATGCGCCTGTTTTGGGATGCTTGCTGTAACGGCACCGTAATATAACCTGGCTGGCCGTTAATCAGGAGGCGATTGCGGTTGATCCATCCCCTGACGATGTAATTCACATCGTCGTAAATGACAAAGCGGTCAACGGCATGGATCAGTTGCCAGTAGCCGATGTAGGGGAAGAAATAGGGTTGCATGATAGCCAGGCGTTTCATTAAGCGGCCTGACCCACGATCAGCTCAAGAATGGAATCAACCTGCTCATTGGATAGAACAGGATAAATTGGCAAGCAAATCACTTCACTTGCCGCCTTACTCGCCACTGGCAAATTCGACTGTACCGCTGAAGGCAAGCCCCGGTACATTGGAAATTCACTAATCAGCGGATAGAAGTAGCGGCGCGCATGGATGCCGTTGTCCTGCAGCTTTTGATACAAGTCTTCACGATTCAGCGCATACTCGGGGCGCACCAGGATTGGAAAGTAGGCGTAGTTGGCTACCTTTTCGCCCGCGTCTGGCAGGCAGTGAATACCTTTCACCCTGGCCAATCCTTTGCGGTAGCGCGCATCGATGTCTTTGCGTTTTTGCAGGGCTTTATCAATGCCTTTGAGTTGCAACAGGCCAAGTGCTGAGTTGAATTCGCTCATTTTTCCGTTGATCCCGGGGGCGACCACAGTCACTTCGTCCACAAAGCCAAAGTTCTTCAGGTGATCAATGCGCTGTTTGGTCTTGGCATTTGGGCAGACGATGGCACCGCCTTCAAAGGTGTTGAATACTTTGGTGGCGTGAAAGCTCAGCACAGACAGGTCGCCGTGGTTGAGTACGCTGCCGGAATGCAATTGCACACCAAAGGCGTGGGCGGCATCGTAGATGACTTTCAGCCCATAGGTGTCGGCAATTTTCTGGATGCCCACCACATCGCAAGGGTGTCCATAGCAATGCACCGGCATGATGGCGGTAGTTTGCGGCGTGATGGCGGCTTCGATCTTTGACGGATCAAGGTTCAGCGTGTTGGGGTCTATGTCCACAAACACCGGCTTGATGCCGTTCCACAACAGCGAGTGGGCAGTGGCAACAAAGGAATAGGGCGTAGTGATCACCTCACCGGTGATCCGTAGCACTTGCAGGGCCGTGATCATGCCAATGGTGCCATTGGTGAACAGAGCAACATGTTTGACGCCAAGGTAATCGCTCAGAGCCTGCTCTAGCTGTTGGTGGAAAGGGCCATCGTTGGTGATGATTTTACTGTCCCAGATTTGTTGCAGGTAGGGAAAAAGCTCTTCCAATGGTGGCAAGGTCGGCTGGGTAACATAAATAGGTTTATTTGAATTCATGGGTTAACCGTCGTTTAGATACAACTGGGTTAGTTTCATGCCATATCGCTTCAATGTAAAAAGAGCAACCATCAAAGCGTAAATGTGGAGCATCTATGTATCATAACCGAGAGTCTTCAAGCTCTGCGTAATGTGTTTTGGCATTTTTGAAAAATCAAAATCCTGGTATTTTTTCCAAGCGTAGCGGCTCCCCTTAAACGTTGGACCACTTTTACTTTTCGACCATTCATTTAGTGCCGAAGATGAAATATTTCTTTCATTTATTCTGCTATACCGTGAGTAGTCTATGTAAGTTGCCGGATCAAGCATGGCTTCTTCAAAGTCGATACCCAGAAAATCGCAAATGCGCCTAAGGCCGCTCTCAGGTTGTTCCACAAAATCTTCATATCGAACCTGAAGTATTTGATTCGGGTTCAATATTCGATTTGATGAATCGATGATTTTCCAAACTTCCGTGTGCCACCTTTCCAGATTCTGTCCAATGTCATCATGCCACCAGGGGGTTCGTGCAAATGAAATTGCAACATCTCTACCGTCCCTGACCATGTGAATGTATTTTGCACCAGGAAATAGCTCATTCAGAATATCAATTCTTTGGCCATACCACGGGGTTTGCTCAATAAAGATTCTTTTGTGTTTGGATTCCGCTATTTCACTGTAGAAACTATTCACAAGTTCCTTAAGGCTGCGAATCGGATATTGTTGCTTCTCAAAAAACGTCCTGTAGTCAAAATACTTATGGAATTCATTGGGGCATCTGGCTTCTATGAGCGCAACAAAATCTTCAGGACCAAAGCGCTCATTCTTTTTTTCCATAAATATTTCATGGAGACGAGCGCCATTGGTACTATATTCAAATAGAATCTGGATTTCGTCCGGCACGCAAATCATTGAATGAGAATTAAGCATCTGGGCGAGCATGCTTGTCCCGCAGCGTCCGGTGCCAATAATAAAGGCTATCATTTCGCCCACACACTTTCATTCCAGTCGTAATGAATACCAATTTGACTAAACAGTGTTTCATTATGTGGCCTATAAAATTTTCTAAGCGAAAGAAGAGTCTCCTCAATTTCAGAACTCTCACTCAGATAGTCACCGACATTACTTGATAATGAATTCTTCACTGAGCTCACATCAATTGTCACATTTAAAAAATTGGAGATTTTTCGGAGTAAGGCAGCGGGTAAATTCAACTCTCTTTGCTCCAAGAAAAGAAAACTATCAAGACTAAAACACTCGAGGTAGTTTGCAATCTGTTCAAAATAGATACCACGTCTTACAAAAGAGGGTTCAATATCAACCGATCGAGACAAATATCGCTCGATATCGTCTTCAACCGCTTGTTTAAAAGAAGGGTAATGTTCTGTAAATAGCAAATTGCTTATTGCGTCTTTGATCGGAGGATTTGAGTGTTGGACAAATTGTTCAAAAATTAGATTGGGTGAAGATTCATTGAATCGCCTAAACATATTCCATGCTGAATAACACCTAGCAGCAGGCTCCCTCAGCACCACAATAAACTTCATGTGCGAATTGAACGACAGAATTCTCTTAGGAGTATCAGGATGGTATAGATAGAACGGTGTTGCTTCAAATTTTATAGAGGCATGACTGCACCGTTTAAATTGCTTTAAATACCATTCTTTGCCTTGATTATAAAATATGTCATCCGTGAAAAATCCGGGTTCTTTGTCAATCGAACCACAAAATATTGGGTAGCGATTAAGTAGATCGTAAAGCGTTGTGGTTCCCGCTTTTTGTGCACCGATTATTAAAAACTGCGGATATCTGCCCTTATCAAAAAAAAACTCAAATTAGACAAAAAATTAGCCATGAGAATCCATCTTTTGCAGTCGAAAGGATGGGAATAAATGAACCTTAGACCAGCCGCCTACTATTTCCAATCGTGCCAAAAGGCACATAATAATAATCAAGTAAATCCATTTGCTTGGTTTTCAACGGTAATTTCTGGAGTCGGGTAGAAAATGCCTCTATTATTTAGAATACGGAAAATCATCCGTTCCTTTTCTTTAATATATGCAATAGATGATTTCGTCCAGAGACAAGCACGGTCAATAGCATACGACTTCGTTACATTAACCCTTTCCCTCTCACGCACGTATTGAACCTCTTCAGCAGAAAAACCATGCCTCTCTAAGAATAGAGCCAAGTCATCAGACAGCCGATCCTGACGGAGAAAATTGATATCATCAATGTCGTGAAATATATCAGGCGAGTTAAGATACTCGTCTGTGAGATTGGCCAAGACATCGCGCGGGTTTCTAAAGAACATTTGAATAAATTTAACTGTTTGACTTCCTACATTAGCTTTTGGAATGTTTCCGCCGAACATTCCATGAGTAACTTGAAACTCTTCTAACCTTACGTAATCATCAACAGACAAGCTTGGGAAATGGGGGAAATGCTCAGCCAGAAGACTCTCCGGAATGAGAGGATATTTTTCCCATTCACGAAATTCATAACTAGACATGAAGCGTGAGTATGGATTGCGAACAATAGACACTATCTCTCTATTAAGATATTTAGGGGGGATTTGTGAGAATGTTCCGTGCTGATTGGCGGGCTTTTCAATCCCCGACACTCTGATGTTTGGAAGCATCAACTCGCTGAAATATGAGGGCTGTTTGAATATCAAACGTTGCAATGCTTTTATCATTCCGTTTTTACTGGACTGCCACTGTTGATATATTTCTTTGATAACAGCTCGTGCAAAGGAGCTACCTGTTTTAGGTAAGTTCTGCATTACAAAGTCGGTAGTTATTAGCATGACAAACCTTTACGTATCCGCCCATTCTATTTATATTCAGAAAAGGCGTTTAACAGAAGCTGTTCTTTTTCTCTGTAAATCTTTAGTAGGTAAGGAGTCCAATATTGTCGCCAGTCTCTTTCTTGGGGCAGTCTACTTACGTTTACATCTTCTGCTGCAGACACTATTTCTGCTATAGTTTGTTCCTGATTACCATGTAACCCTACCAAAAAGTCCTTGAGATCATCGCGCAAGAATTCCTGTCGCAGGAAATGGATTTTTGGAAGCTTTAGTAAAGGATTGAATTTCCCCTGTACTAACTCCTCGAGCGCTTCCTGTGGATTGACAGAATGAAATGCCACGAACTGAACCGTTTGAAAGCCAATATCAGTATCGGGATTACATGTCACGTTGTGCCTAGTAAATACATTTATCTTCTGAAATCTATCAAACATATCGAGGAAATCGGCAAACTCAATTTCCGGGAAATTAGGGTAATTCTCCTCCAGTATTTCCTTGCTAGCGGGAGGTTGTCTTAACCACTGCTTAAAGAAAAACATGGAAACATAGCGATCGAAAGGATTTCGCACAATGCTTACTATCGTTTTCCCCCGATGCTCTACCGGAATTTCCGAATAGGAGGCATGCTGGTGCATACCTCCCGTAGGGTGGTTAAGGAAAGGCAATAAAAGCTCTTTGCACTTATCTTCATATACATTTTTATTATTTTCCTGGTAAATGACGTTCCTGTTTTTGGAAAGTTCAATAGAACAAAATCTTTTGTGATTAGCATTGATAACTTACTAATGGATTATTCTCAACTACAGAATTGTACATGCCAGTCTATTTACCTTTATTGTCGGAAATAGATGGATATTCGACCAAAGTCTTCCTTTTCCCCACCGTCCCATCTGAAAAACAACCGCATCCTCGATTACATCCACAAATATAGCCGTCTGGTCGCTCGCCACGGGCGATGTGATCTGTGTGCGCAACGAATAGATACCTTCTTTCAGTGGTAGCCGAAGGGTGTATTCAATCAAATATTGCCCACCGATTTCGGTCATCAGATCTTCCTGTTCAACAAGAGTGAAATCACATCCCACTAGATTCACCTTTTTGTCATCACGAATATTGAAATTGACCGAAATCCTCTGCTCTGATGATGATTCAACACGGATTCTAATTTTCACTTCCTGGTTAAATTCCACGAACTGTATAGGTTCATCATCCATGTTGAAGAGTTCAACATAGGAGACTCTTGCCCCTCCGGAGCCATACCGGAATGTAGCCACCCGCTTGTCAAACTCATCTGTTCGCTTCAAAACCGCACTACCGACTTCCGAGGTTTCCATGGCTTCTCGTATTTTTGTATCCTCCTCCACAAGCCCAGAAGATGCGCGCGCGAATCGGCGAGTTTCTGCATTCATTTCTCCTCGCATCGTTCGAATATATTGCTCTGCCACATCCGGGGCTTTACCGATTGCCCTCACCGTTCCGTGCTCAAGATAGACTCCCCGAGAGCACAGGCTTTTTAGCGCGCCGATATCGTGGCTGACAAATAGCACCGTTGCTCCTCGCTCCTGAATTCGGGAGAGTGCAGTCATGCACTTGGCTTGGAAATTCATATCGCCTACTGACAACGCTTCGTCAACAATCATGATTTCCGGCTCGGAAACGATATTGACCGCAAATGCTAGGCGTACATACATACCACTAGAGTAGGTCTTAACTGGTTGCTCGATAAAATCTCCTATATCGGCGAAGGCTGCAATATCGTCGAATTTGGCTTCTGTTTCCGCGGGAGTGAGGCCAAGCACTGCGCAACTCATGCGAACATTTTCTCGACCTGTAAATTCTGGGTTGAAACCAGAGCCAAGTTCCAGCAAGGCCGCGATGCGGCCAGTGATTTCCACGTTGCCGCCCGTGGGCGACAGTGTGCCGCAGATGAGCTGCAGCAAAGTAGATTTACCTGAACCATTGCGCCCGATAATGCCGATGGTTTCGCCTTTTTTGATTTCGAAAGACACGTCTTTGAGCGCCCAGAACTCACGGAAGTATTGCTTGGGTGTTTGCCCGGTCATACGTTGCAGGCGTGGGGCAACAAATTGCTTGAGCCTGTCACGCGGGGCATCGTAGATCTCATAGCGTTTGCTGAGGTTTTGCACGCGGATGGCGATGTCGGTCATGACTTGTTTCCGATGTCTTGATCGAGCTTCAAGAGAGGGACGAAACCGTGGCGTATCATTTCGTCGATCACCTGCTGCACACAGACTTCCAGAGATGCTGTTTCTGTCTTCACGATAAGTTCCGGTGTTTCGGGTGCTTCATAAGGGGAGGAGATACCCGTGAATTCCGGTATCTGCCCGGCCCGGGCTTTTTTGTAGATGCCTTTTACATCGCGCGATTCACAAATTTCGATGGGCGTGTCGCAATAAATCTCGAGAAAGTCGCCGTGATCAACCATCCCGCGCACGCGTTCACGGTCGGCGCGGTACGGTGAGATGAAGGCGGTGAGTACGATCACGCCCGCTTCCATGAAAAGTTTCGCCACTTCACCAATACGCCGTATGTTTTCCTGGCGGTCTTGGGCTGAGAAACCCAGGTCGCCGGACAGGCCATGGCGCACGTTGTCGCCATCCAATACGAAAGTTCGGCAGCCGTGTTGAAGGAGAGTCTCTTCAACCGCATGTGCCAGCGTAGATTTGCCCGATCCGGACAATCCGGTGAACCAAACGATCGCGCCGCGATGGCCGTTTTGTGCTTCGCGGCGCGCACGGGTAACGGTGGCATGGTGCCAGACGACGTCGGTTGATGTCGGGTGAGTGGGCTTAAAGGACATCGGCAAACCCCTTTCTGGTTTTTTGGAACCAGCCATAGCCTGCCCAGGCAATGGCGGTCGCAACCAGGGCGTAACTGCCCAAACCCATCCAGTTCGGCAGGCGTCCCCAGATCAGCACTTCTCGCGCTTGCTCGATGATGAAGGTGAGCGGGTTAGCCATGAGCCAGGGGCGGAATTCTTCCGGTAGGACAGTCACAGGGTAAAAGACGGGAGAAAGAAACATCATGATCGAAGTAATGATGCCGATGGTTTGCCCCACATCGCGCAGAAACACGCCCAAGGATGCCAGCATCCAGGCCAGCCCCAAAGTGAGAATTACTAAGGGCAGCAGTACCAGCGGGGTAAAAATGGCTGTCCAGTGCAGATAGCCGTTTAAAAGTGCAAAGGTGGTCACCAGCACACCAAGGCTGATGAAGCTGTGGAACAACGTTGCGCCCATGGCAATGACCGGCAGTATCTCCAACGGAAACACGACCTTTTTGACGTAATTGACGTTGGAAAGAATGAGCGACGGTGCACGGTTCAGCACTTCGGTAAATAGGCCGTGCACGATCATACCGACAAACAGCACCACGGCGAACTGAGTTTTGCTCTCTTCGCCCCCAACGCCCCAGCGGGAATTGAAGATCCCTGAGAAAACGAAGGTGTAGACGACGAGCATGAATATCGGGTTGAAGAACGACCAGGCCAGTCCCATGACCGAGCCTTTGTAGCGGCCCATCACTTCGCGCCTGGTCATTTGCGCGATGAGTCGGCGATTGCGCCAGAGGCTTTTGCCCAGTACCCCGAGGGACATGCGCTGGGCGGCGTGGGGGTTGGTTCCCTGGGGAGTAGTGGTCATGCGAAATGCCCCGCTTCGGCAAGTGATTTGCTTTGCTGGTCTTTGGCGGATAGAACCGGCTTGCCGTCGAGGGGCCACTGGATCGCGATGGCCGGATCGTTCCAGGCGATGCAGCGTTCGTGCTCCGGTGCATAGTAGCCAGTGGTCTTGTAGAGGCACTCGGCAGTGTCTGAAAGTACGACGAAGCCATGCGCGAAACCTTCCGGTACCCACATTTGTCGTTTGTTCTCTGCCGATAGAATTTCACCGACCCATTGCCCAAAGGTGGGCGAGGATTTACGGATATCGACCGCCACATCGAACACTGCACCTTGCACTACGCGCACCAGTTTGCCCTGCGGTTGCTGGATTTGGTAATGCAAGCCGCGCAGAACGTTTTTGTCTGAGCGTGAGTGGTTGTCTTGCACGAAGATCACTTGTCTGCCGATGGCCGCTTCAAATTTTTCTTGGTTGAAGCTTTCGAAGAAGAAACCTCGGTCGTCTCCGAATACCTTGGGTTCAAGCAGAATGACGTCGGAAATTGCTAGCGGTGTGGCTTTCATCAGAATACTTTTTCCTTGAGCACACGCAGCAGGTACTGCCCATAGCCGTTTTTGGCCAGGGGTTGCGCAAGCGTTTCAAGTTGAGCGGCATCGATCCATTGCTGCCGGTAGGCAATCTCCTCCGGGCAGGATACTTTAAGCCCTTGACGGTTTTCCAGTGTGGCGATGAACTGGCCGGCATCGAGCAGCGATTCGTGGGTGCCTGTGTCCAGCCAGGCATAACCACGCCCCATGATTTCGACTTTGAGCGCGCCTTGTTCCAAATATACGCGGTTCAGGTCAGTGATTTCCAGTTCGCCGCGCGGTGAGGGCTTGAGGTTTTTGGCCAGATCCACCACTTGTTGGTCGTAGAAATACAGACCGGTCACGGCATAGTTGGATTTCGGTTGCTTGGGCTTTTCTTCCAGCGACAGCACTTTGCCGCTCGCATCGAACTCGGCCACTCCGTAACGCTCAGGGTCGTGAACGTGATAGGCGAAGACACTAGCCCCCTCGGTGCGGGCCATTGCGTTGCCCAGTAGGTGATGAAAATCGTGCCCGTAGAAGATGTTGTCGCCCAGCACCAGGGCAGACAGGTCGTTGCCGATGAAGGATTCGCCGATCATGAAGGCTTGCGCCAGACCATCGGGCGATCGCTGCACGGCGTATTGCAGGTTCAGCCCCCATTGCTCACCCGTACCAAGCAGTTGGTCAAAACGCGGAGTGTCCTGTGGCGTGGAAATAATCAGGATCTCGCGTATGCCCGCCAGCATGAGGGTGCTGAGCGGGTAGTAGATCATCGGCTTATCGAACACCGGCAGTAGCTGCTTGCTGATCGCCAGCGTTGCCGGATGCAGGCGTGTGCCGGAGCCACCGGCGAGAATGATGCCTTTTCTGGTGAGTGGGGAGTGGGGAGTGGGAAGTGGACAGTTGGGAGTGGAAAGTGGGGAGTGGGTCATGCTGTGCTCCATTTTTTGTGGAGGCCGGTGAGGAGTTTGCCGGTGCGGTCGGCGAGTTTGAAGGCGGCGTGGTCTTGGAAGGCGAAGTTGAGCATGACAGCCAGATGCAGCTGGGTTTCCAGTTCCGCGAGTGATCCGCGAGCAACACCGATGAAGTGCAAATATTCCTTTGCGCCGTTTCTGCCGGCGCCCTCGGCAATATTGCTCGGAATTGACACGGCTGCACGTCGCATTTGCTGAGCCAAACCATAACGCTCTTCTGCTGGAAAATCAGACGTCATTTCATATACCGCTTTTACCAGTTGCATCGCGAATTTCCATACTTCCAATTGTTCATGTGGTTTACCCATTTACCACTTCCCCTTCTGGTTAGTGGAGAGTGGGTAGGAGGAAGCGGAAAAGCAACTGTAGATCATGCTACACGGTGCCTTGCACGTTGACCTACGGTTCCTCACTGTCCACCACCTATTTTCCACTGCCTACTTTCCATCACTTCATCCAGCATGCGCGCCACGCCGGCTTGCCACAATGGCAGGTGCACATCGAAGGTCGTTTGCAGTTTGCTGGCGTCCAGACGCGAGTTCAGCGGGCGCCGAGCCGGCAGAGGAAACGCGCTGGTTGGCACGGGGGTAACCTTTTCTGCGGAAACTTTAAGGTCGATCCCGGCTTGACGAGCCAGATTCAGTACATAACAGGCGTAACCGTGCCAGGAGGTTTCGCCTCCGGCAACCAGATGGTACAGGCCGGACAATGTCGGTCGCTGCAAGGCCGTGCGGATGGCGTGGGCAGTGACATCTGCCAGCAGGTCAGCACCGGTGGGGGCGCCGATCTGATCGTCGATGACGGTGAGACTCTCGCGTTCCTGGGCAAGGCGTAGCATGGTCCTGGCGAAGTTGCCGCGACGTGCCGCATACACCCAACTGGTGCGGAAGATTAGATGATGGCACCCCGAAGCGCGAATGGCTTCCTCGCCTTCCAGCTTGGTCGAGCCGTATATACTCAAGGGTCCGGTGGGGTCGGTTTCCACCCAGGGCTTGCTTCCACTACCTTCAAACACATAGTCGGTGGAGTAATGGATCAGCCAGCTACCCAGCTTCCGCGATTCACGGGCGATAATGCCTGGAGCCAGGGCATTGATGGTGCGGACTTGTTCCGGTTCGCTCTCGGCCTTGTCTACAGCGGTATAGGCCGCGGCATTGACGATCACATCCGGAGCGATAGCGCGCACGGTTTCGGCAATATCGTCCAGACGGGTGAAGTCTCCGCACTGCTGCTGGCTATCAGCATCCAGCGCGATCAACTCGCCCAAAGGCGCAAGACTGCGCTGCAACTCCCAGCCTACCTGACCACCTTTACCGAACAATAGAAATTTCATCAGACACGCCCTTGGTAATTCTTCTCAATCCATGTCCGATACGCACCTGATTGCACATTGCTGACCCATCTCTGGTTGTCCAAATACCACTGCACGGTTTTACGAATGCCGGTTTCGAAGGTTTCAGCAGGTTTCCAGCCCAATTCGTGCTCGATTTTGCTGGCATCGATGGCGTAGCGGCGATCATGGCCGGGGCGGTCGGCGACATGAGCGATTTGTCCGCGGTAGGACCTGCCATCAGTGCGCGGGCGGAGTTCGTCCAGTAACGCACACACAGTGTGGACAATTTCGATATTGGGTTTTTCGTTGCAGCCTCCGATGTTGTAGACCTGGCCTACCCGACCGGCTTCGAGCACGCGGCGGATGGCGCTGCAATGATCTTTGACATACAGCCAATCGCGGATCTGTTGGCCGTCACCGTATACCGGCAGCGGCTTGCCTGCGAGAGCATTGACGATCATCAGCGGGATGAATTTTTCCGGAAAATGGTAGGGGCCATAGTTGTTGGAGCAGTTGGTGGTGAGCACCGGTAGCCCATAGGTGTGATGATAGGCGCGAACGAGATGGTCGCTCGCCGCCTTGCTGGCCGAGTACGGGCTGTTGGGCTCGTAGCGGTTGGTTTCCTTGAAGGCCAGTGCGTCTTTTTCGAGGGAGCCGTAGACTTCATCGGTGGAAACATGCAGGAAGTGGAAGTTCGTTTTATCTCTATCCCCTAGCCCGTTCCAGTAAGCCCACACAGATTCCAGCAAGTGGAAGGTGCCGACGATGTTGGTCTGGATGAAATCTTCCGGGCCGTGGATGGAGCGGTCCACATGGCTTTCAGCGGCGAAGTTGATGACGGCACGAGGTTTGTGTTCGTTGAGCAGACTCGATACCAAGTTGGCATCGCCAATATCGCCACGTATGAACGTATGTCGTGTGTCGCCTTGCAGGCTGGTAAGGTTCTCCAGATTGCCAGCATAGGTGAGTTTGTCGAGATTGATAATGGGATCGTCGCTCCCACATAGCCAGTCAAGTACAAAATTTGAACCGATAAACCCAGCTCCGCCTGTTACTAAAATCATTCCTTATCCCTAAAATACCTGGTTTCTCAGCAATGATGCTTGTCGCGGGCGCATTTGCGCTTTTTCATGAAAACCCGACAAGCCTCTTGCCAATCAGCCATGCTGCCTGACCACAGAACCGTCTGATTATGTCCTACGGGGGTAATTTTTCGGACGATTCAGTAGTGTCCGGTTAAATTACGACGTTATCCGCCGAGATCCAATTTTCCCACTCGTTTTCACGAAGAGCCTAACTTGAAACCTGCTTCAGAGGGAGACGCTTCCTTCAAGAGGTGAGTCCTCCAATGCCTTCGCCGCAATGAGACAACCTGTAATCAACATGAATAGAAGAGCAAGCTCTGCCCCAAATGATGCGTCGACTATCCCATGGGCTGCCACCACAACAAAACTACCCATCGCCGAAAGCCACATTGCTCTAGAAATCGTGCCTGTGCGAAGCTGTCTCAGCTTAAACAAAAACACTGCGTAGTACGCCACCCACACCAGAAAGCAGATCAAACCAACTATCCCGGTTTCCGCTGCGACATTCATGAGTTGATTATGCGCTTGACGCTGACCATTGGGAACATGATAGCGCTCACTATGGACAATAAAACATTTCGCACCTACTCCAAACATAGGATGGTCTCGGACCATATTCAGTGCCGCTCCCCAAATCTCATATCGCTCCACGAGACTTGCGTCCCGATGCAAGTCCGTAAGCTTACGCGTACGTTCCTGAATTACAGGACTTGTTGCAAGGCCTACTCCCAACCCCATAATGAGAACAGCCGCAACCACGCTAGGCCACCAAGTCTTCTGCAACGCGGCAAACATCACCATGATAACGACACAAGCAATCCACATGGATCGGGTATAAGTAAGAATTAAGGCCACAATCGATAAGGACACTGTCATCCCGAGAACCAACCACTGCCCACGCGTCCAGCGCACCCGAAACGTAAGTCCGGCTATTAGCGAGAGAACCATGACCAGGTAGGGCGCAGCCGACCCAAGTGAAAGGATACGAAGTCTGTCCAATTGGGGGTGCATGCGCACTGCGTCAGAGATCGTGGTCCAAAGACCTGCGACATCGCCAATGCCAATACCAATCACCACGGCCCAGAACAGCTGCATTATTCTTCGTTCTGAATCGACGACATTAACTATCAGAAGAAAAAATGGAATGTATGTGAGAACATCTCGAACACCTTTGATCCCACATTCTGAATTGAACGTACTGAGAAAAGTAGCGCCCAACCAGGGGAGCAAGAACCAACCCAGTCTCGGTATTTTGATTCTGAAATCGCGGGTGATTGCCATTTTCACAAGCCAAAACAGCAACGCACTGATGAAACAAATTGTCTTCGGCGTTTCAGCAAGGGGGATGGCCACAACCATGGCCACGAGAGACCACCAGATCGCTCGATCGAGGAGTCCCGAGATCTTATCCATCCTTGAGTTCTAACTCCAAGTGCAACACTGTAGGCCCTGATGGGCTGTAGGGGTCCATGATAATGACGCGGCCTCCAGGCTGCAGCACGCGGAGTGTCTCATCAATAAAAATATCGAACGTTCTCAAGATGGTGCAGCGTGTCAAAGAAGACGATATTCGCAAGGCTGCAGCTAGACCGGGGCGACGTCCGCAACATCAATCTCCACCACCGCCGCTTGCTGAATGAGGCGAACACCCAGCACCAGACGATGACGCTTTTCTTTGCGCAAGAGAATCCCGTGAACTCCTTGCAGCGGACCTCGGACCACTTCCACTTGCATGCCTTCGTGCAGATACGGATGCGAGTTGTAGGGCAACACACTGCTCATGAGGGTCTTGATCGCCGCAATTTCCTCATCCGCGATCGGCTCCGGGCAATGGCTGGACCCAACAATATCGACCACACCGATCGTCTTAAGCACCGGTAGCTTTTGCTCCGATGCAAAGCGGACAAAGCAATACCCTGAAAAGAGAGGGACCTCGATTTCCTTCTTCCGATCTTTCCATTGACTCATACGCTTGACCGTCGGCAATAACGGTTCAATACCCTGAGTCGCAAGCTGGTCTCGCACAACCTTTTCATGGCGTGACCGAGTCCGTAGTGCATACCAACGGGGTGCGTGCATGAACTCGCTCATGCACCACCCCGTGCGCGAAGAGCGAGAAGAGCGCGACAAGCGAGAAATAGGTTTCGCCAGCCTAAGCACTCTCGATCATTAAAAGCTGTCTCGCCTCTCACACTACTCCCGGTCTTTACGCTTACTTTGCTTCTCATTCTTCTTCAACGTTTTAATCAAAGCGCCAATCATGGCACTGAGTTGCTGGATACTCTGTTTGAGTTCCATGGATTTCTCTCGATCGAGATATCCAACTTCTTCCGCGATGATCACTTGGGTCATTACCTCACCCGCTGATCCTTTTGCCATGTACAAATATCGGGTCAATTCCGAAACAGTTTCGCGTTCCTTGCCCTCTGCTATATTAGAAGCGATTGATACAGCTGCTCTTCTTATCTGGTCCCGTAAACCAAAATCTCTGCCGAATTCGCCGTCTCTCGAGATCTGATAGAGCGTGACCGCTAGTGCCTTTGCCTTCTGCCAGCATTCAAGTTCCTCAAATCGGATCACAGACATGGGATGAATGCGGGACGAGCGAGAAGTAGTCCGGTTTTATCTCGCATGCCGTGCTTATTGCACCCTTCGATCAACTCTCGCCTTTCTCGCGTGTCCCGCCAGTCGCGCGCCCTGCGGGCAAAGCTCCGCCCTTTCACTTACAGATCCACATCGCGCGCACCAAAGGAAATGCTGACCACACGCGGAAGCGCCACGCTTTATTCGGACAGGCCGAGTCTCAGTACCTTTTCCCGTGGCACTCCAAGCTGTACCAACTGTTCTTCACATGCTGCCGCATGCTCGAGATCAGTAATCAACACCCGGTCAAACTGCCAGCCGTCGATCCTATTCGGCGAAGAAACCGGGCAAGAGAGGAACGACTTACGCGAGCTTCCATCAAGGAATCCCACGCAGTCGATATTCATCTCTCGAAGCGATAGATAGGCCAATTCGGCTAACTCAGTCGTTCCGTAGATCACAACCCGTTGGTTCTGAGTACCATCGAACGTCGATAACATCTCTTTTAGCCGAGTACGCATATCACGGTAGTACGAGAGGGAGTACTGCATGTAGAGATAGGTCAAGCGTGACTTTTCCGTGACGCCCTGTGGCGTCAGGAGATACCTGATTCGATTGCGCGGGATGGTCGTGATCTTGATGTAGCCCTTACGGGCCAGCCGCTTGAGATAGAGATTGGTCAGACCAAGCGCAACACCGAGTTTAATGGCAAGAGTGCGTTGAGTGGCCCCACCATCTCGATTGAGCTCACTGAGGAGGAGAAGGTCTCGTTGACCTTGTAAATCCATGAATTATACGGATAAATTATCAATCCGTTCACAATATGAACAAGCTGATCTCCCCTGTCAAGCAGTTTTTCCCCTATCAAGTCGAAATCGACGTCTGTCCAATCTAGAAAGAAAGACTTCTGACTGGGACTTGCCTGAAGAAACATTCCTACAGTACGCGGGGAGAAGTAGGCATACCATTCTGCTGCTTCACGGCATAGACTGTGATTTCAGTGCCGTAGCCAAGATGGCCGGCAATCCGCGATACCGGCCTGGCAATCAGACGGTTGATCACTTTGCGGAACGGGACATTCTTCCGAAACCGATGTTTCCAGAGTCGATCCAAGCTCGCCATCAAGAAAATCGCGCTGATACTGGTTCGAACGCGCTGGAGTCGAAACCCCGCCTGGGCAAAGATCCCCGAGAGACTGTGCTTGTCGAAATGATAGAAATGCCTAGGGGGATCCAAGGGAAACCACCAGCGGCCGAATAGCTTGAATTCCAGGCTGTCGACATTGGGCACACTGACGACCAATAGGCCGTCACCATTGAGCAATCGATGCACCAGACGTAATGCCGCGACAGGACTCGGAAGATGTTCGAGCGAATGGCTCATCAGAATCAGATCGAACGATTGAGGAGGAAACGGCGCTGACTCTAATGTCCCGGTGTGAATATTCTCTGTCACGAGTTTGCGCGCATGCGCGGCAGCGACCTCACTGATCTCAATGCCATAGGGTTCCCATCCCTGATCTTGCAAGGTCTTCAAATGCCCCCCGACCCCACAGCCCACATCCAACACCTTCCCCTCCCCCCTCCAAGGCAAGGGATGGCGCCCCTTCAACTCCCGTAGTGTCTTGTCGGGCCATAACAGAATTCGGCGCACGATACGCAACCATCCAGTCGAAACAGTCGAAGGATATCCATAATAGTCTTCCAGCACCCATCGTTTGATCTGTGCAGAAACTTTCTTCGCCTGTTGCTGGAACTGTGTCCGCGTCTTCGCTTGCACCGGAGGGTAATAGACCGTTGGATAATAGGAACTGAGCAGTTCTTTCGAAGGGCGGGGATTCAGATAGACCAAGCCACAGCGGCAGCATTTGACGATCGTGAACTCGTCATTCGTCACCTCAAGCAACAGATCCCGTTGGCGAGTCACAACCTCGGATTGGTCCGAGTGGCACAGGTCGCAGATGACCGATTCCATGCCGGGGCTTAGCAGATCACCCGCACTGGACAGCACCATCATGCCTCCTTGCCGATCAGAGAATCGCCGTCAGAACACGCCCCATCAGGCGTCCGGATGCCGACATGACCTCATCGACCGCAATCAACTTCATACAATTCTGCTCGCCGCGCGGGCAGGTTGGATGGAAGCATGTCCGGCAATCCAATCCTTTGTAGATCACTTCAGTCGCTCCTCCGCGCGGCCCCCATTCAACGGGGTTCGACGGGCCAAACAAAGCCACCACGGGAGTGCCGACTGCCGAGGCAATATGCATTGCGCCACTATCGCTTCCGACGAAGAGCGCTGACTTTTTAGCGATAGCCGCGAACTGTTTCATGGTTGTACGGCCTGCCATGATGATGGGTCTGCTCTTTGCCATCTGTCGAATCTGTTGCGCGAGATCGATATCTTGATCACTGCCTCCGAGCAACACCTGGCAACCATACTGAGATATGAGACGATCGGCCAGCTCCGCGAACCGCTCCGGAGGCCAGGCTTTGAACCAGTAGCGGGCGCCGGGCTGCAGGATCACAATCAACTGCGACCGCTGAACGCCGAGTTGATCCAACAGTTCATCCGCACTGTTCGTCTCTTCTGGCGTCAGCCAAAGTTGAGGATCCTTTGAGCCGGCTTGGATGCTCATGGGCTTGAGGGCTTGCAGATCCCGGTCAATCCGGTGCTGCACACCTGGCGCAGGCTGGACCACCTGTGTGTAGAACCGACCCCGCCAACGATGCTCGTCGTTGAATCCAATTCGAACCGGTGCACCGCTGACCCAACTCAGAACCGCAGCCCGGTCTCCATCCGTCAAATCGATTACTGTGTCGAATCGCCGACGACGCAGTTCGGCAATGAGCTGAAATTGTGTTACCAGAGATCCTTTGTCGAGAATCACGATCTCGTCGATGTCCGGATTACCGGACAACACGTCTTCCGTCCCGCGGTTCACCATCATCGTGACTCTGACATGCGGTTGTGCAGCTTTGATGGCACGGACGGTCGGCGTCGCCAATAGGACGTCACCGATATAGCGGAGTTTGATGAGGAGGAGATTGCGCATGCTCGTTAATCGTGAACCGTTAACCGCAAAAACCAGCCAGTTTACGTTCCTTTCGTTGAACGCTTAACGATCGACATTTAACGGTCATCGTGACACAGCTCCCCGTACAGCGCGACGGTCTGAATCGCGGCCTGCCCCCAAGAAAACTGCTTGGCACGGTCGAATCCTTTGACCTTCAAGGCAGCTCGAAGCGGCTCATCCTCAAGCACGCGGATCATCGCCTCGCCGAGCGCTCGCGCGTCCCGGGAATCTGCCAACACTGCCGCGTCACCCGCCACTTCAGCCAACGCGGTCGAATTAGAAGTGAGCACCGGCGCCCCACAGGCCATCGCTTCCAACACAGGCATCCCAAACCCTTCGTACAATGAAGGGAAGACGAACAGATCGGTGGAAGAGTACAACAACTGCAGATCGTTCGTGGACAACCGTCCCGGGAAAAGCACCTTTTCCGTTAAACTGTGCTTTCGAGCCGTCTCCTCATAGCTCCCGAACGGATGGGTAGGCGAACCGACAAGGATCAACATTCTCGAACCCAATTTCATCCGCACCATCTCCGCCGCTTCAAGAAATATCTGGTGATTCTTGCGCGGATCTGCCCCTCCAATAAATAAGACATAGTGCTCGGCCGTCAGACCAATCCGTTTCCGTAACTCCGCCATCGCCGGATCATCCCGACGTGGCACAAAATCCTCCGACACTCCATTGGGAATCACCCTGATGTGCTCGCGTTTCAAACCATAGAGTTCCACGAGTTCTCTAGCGGAAAACTCGGACACCGTGATGGCTTTTCTGGCTCGTAGCGCGGTCTGTCTCGTCTTGAACGCCGATGGCCACTGTCCCAACATCTTCCGCGAGTATTGTGGGTTTCGGTCCAGCCACAGATCGTGGATCGTGACGATCCCGCCATAGCGCCCGACCGTATGCATTTTGAAGTTAGTCCCATGGTAGAGATCCAACCGATCGGATGAGCTCCGCTTCCGCATTCCCCATCGGCTCGAGTTCACCCACTGGAGCCGCTCAATTCCCGTCCACGCATTCACAGATTGAGGCTGGTCAGCTCCCGGCCTCGCATAGGCCACAAAGTCGATTGCCTCTTGCTGTGCCAGCATCGCACGGAGCAGATGATAGCTATGCCATCCCACCCCGCCCATATCGCCCACCATGGGATTGGCATCAAAACCGATTCTCATCCTCGCCCCTTCTGTGCCTCCAGCACCTCATCGTACAGATGTTCCACCCGAGCAACAGACGCACCGAGACTAAATCGCTCGTACGCACGTGCCCTCCCACAGAATCCCATCTGTTCTCGCTTGACTCGATCCTGCAGGAGGGACACTACGGTAGCGGCCAATGATTCGACATCTCCCGGAGGAACTAGCAAGCCGGTCTCCCCCTGCGCCACGACTTCGGGAAGTCCCCCTGTCGTGGTCGCAACCACGGCTTTTCCCATCGCCATCGCTTCGACCACAGCTATCCCGAACCCCTCCATGAGTGCCGGGTGCACATACAGATCAAGGGAAGCCAGGAATGGCTGAACTGGGTCCTGAAAGCCAACAATGTGCACGTGATCGGCAATCTTCAACTCGTGAGCGAGCCTCTTCAATCGATCGGCATAGTCGTGATCGTAACTGCCCACGATCATGTACTGCACCGTAGGAACCGCATGGACGATAGCCGGAAGGGCACGAAGCATGACCTCGTAGCCTTTTCGCGGAAACAGGTTGGCGATGGTGCCTAATAGGACGGCTCCGTTCGGGATCCCGATCATTTGGCGAATCGCCTGGTGGTTGTGAGCGGGCTCTCTCTCGGAAAGATCGATGCCACTGTAGACGGTCCGGACCTTCTTCGCCGACACACCACCTGCAATCAACGACTGTTCAACCTGCCGAGAGATCGCAATGACAGCCTCTACCCGATCCAGCTGATAGCGCTGCACCTTTGCCGGCTCGATTTCCTGTCTCACATGGGCCACGATCGGCACGGGATTGGATGTCCTGGTTGCAAAAGCCCTCACGGTATGGGGCACCCACCAGATGTCGTTCACATGAATCATGGCTGGATCGAGTTGACCCACAAGAGAACCCAGACGCCCGACCGCCGATCGGCGCTGAAACACTGCGAGGGGTTTTCTCCAGGGGGGAAGGCTGAGTGCATGAGTAGGAACGGCGATCGCGTGGAGCTGCTCTCGGAACGGGCCTGTTCCTGGGCAAACTACATGCGGCTCCCACCTGTGACGATCGAGTGTCTTCAGCAGCGCGATCAGATCGCGTTCCGCCCCGCCGATGGCTTCGATCCCATGTACGTACAGAATTCGCGTGCCCACTACTTGGCGTCCAAGTGAGAGGCGGCCCGCCTGGTTGCATCCCACAGCTTGGCATATTTCACAAAGGTGTACATGCTGGCGAACATGCAGACAATAAGTCCGCGCACTCCATCGCGAAACCCCCATTTCAATACATAGGTTTTGACCCAAACCGCCAGGGGACGGAAGACCAGGTCAATCCAGCGAACCGTCCGAACCGTCTTGGCCTTCTCCTGTGCCGCCAGCGTGGTATAGAGCCCAAACTTCTTGAAGTGATCCTGAATGCGCCGCTCTGTGTAATGATCAAGGTGCTCGACCAATGTCCCGATCTCTCCATCGACGATGAGATTTTCATGCACAGCGACATCGTTATACTGAGCGATCCCCCGCCGAAACAGGCGCACCTGATAATCAGGATAGACACCGCCCCCTCGCACCCAGGCTCCGTAAAAAAAGTTCCGCCTGGGAATCCGGTAGGCAACGGCCGTGCCAGGTCTCCATCGCTCGAGGTAGGTCCGCACCTCTTCACGAAGTTCCTCGGTCACTCGTTCGTCGGCATCGAGGATCAGAATCCAGTCAGACGACGTCTGTGCCATCCCGAAATTCTTCTGCAGGCCGAATCCTGGCCAGGGACGCACGGAGACCTTGGCGCCGCAGGCCCGAGCCAGATCTACGGTCCGATCGCGGCTTTCCGCATCGACTACGATCAACTCATCGGCCCACTGAACCGACCTCAGACAGTCCTGGATATTGGCTTCTTCATTTTTGGTGATTACCACGCAAGCCACTGTGGGCAGAGTCGAGACAGTGGTCACGGCTGAACTCCGCCTTGAGTAACAGACCGGCCTCCCAATTCGTCGAACTGCCGGCGGTATCGCTCAACGATGCGACTGGGGCTGACGAGCAGCCAGCGCCAAGATAAGAAACGATTGATCTCCACTGTGACTGTCTTGAAGAATTTTTTCAGGCGGCGATGAATGATCCGCGTGAGTTCTGACTCACTTACACGTTGGATATCTTCGGGTTTATACCACAATCGTACCTGTTCGGCCTTGCTCCATTTCTCGTCAATCATGCGCCGAGGATGAGCACAGCCAAAAGGCCGTGGCTTCCCCTTGATCGTTGCACGGATGAAATGATGAACAAACGCCCCCCCTACTACCATACACCGGTGGACATCGCCTATTTCCTGCTCACGCTTGCGGAGCGTGAGGTAGAAATCCCAATCAGCAGCTTGAATTTGCTCATCCAGATATCCGATTTTGGCGAGAAGCGATCGCCGTCCCATCACACAAGATCCGTTGATCCCCTCAAAAAGGTCACCCCGGTATCGGTTGCAGATCTCACGGCTGACCGTCTCCCAATCCCCATACATCTTGCGTAACATGGTTCTGAGTTCCGTGATCGATCGCCCAGACGAGAGACGGCCACGCCCGATACAGTTCCATCGATCGTGCATCCAATCGGTCAGCGCCGGGGTCGGCATGACTTCGAGGCCGAGCGGGGACACCGCATCAAGCCCTTGTTTTTGCATCACCTCAATTAGAGCTCCGTTCCAATTCGGCGCGACATAGAGATCATTATTAATGTGACAGAAATACTCCCCTTTTGCCTGCCGCATCCCGAGATTCATCGACTCAGGGAAACACAAATTCACTTTATTGCGAATAACAATGCAGTCGTTGTTTTCAAAGAACTCAGCTGATCCATCGGTTGAGTGATTATCAATCACAATCACTTCGTACGGACCAGTCGTATACCGACGGATCCCTTCGAGAAAGAGGGTATTGTGGCCGAGCTGATTATGCACCGCGACAATGATGCTTAAATTTGGCATAGCAAATCCAGTAATGACTCCGCTCTGCTACCGAACAAAGAGGGTTGCGACGCCGTACTTTTGGAAGACAGACACGCAGGCCGGAAATTTCCGACGAAGCGACAACAGTCTGGGTGCCCGAAACACATCGTTACAGCCCCGCACAAGGCCCGCCAGCATGCTGTCGAATCGACAGAGTTTCTGCTCTCGTCGGCAATCCACCGTGTGGGTTCGTACGTCCAACACAAACGACCCCCTCCAATACAACACGCTTCGCTTCGCATGGCTGGGAAAACAATGTTGCGCCTCACGAAAGTCCACGCTGTCATAAAACTCTTTCATAAATTGACCAGCGCGGCAGGAGCAGAATCGATCAACCTCGTCGGGCGTTTTGGGCTCGAAGACGAGCCGCTGTTGCCGATCCACAAAGACGAACCACCGGTGAAACCACTGATCAGGGGGAGTCTTGTCATAGAGCGCCAAGCCTTGCTCTAAAAAAGGAGCCGGCGTTTCCACATACCCTGCCCGACCGACTCGCACGACCTCACGGCAGGCCACGATAGGATCGGTGACATGCTCCAAGATATGAGACGCGTAGACATAGTCAAACGATCCGGTTCGATAGGGCAACGCACTGATATCTCCGACCGTTAGTGTGGTGGACTCTGGAACGTGGACCTGTTGCCCTCCCCGCTCACGCCCTTCTTGTAAATCGATTTCGAGCAGATGTGTGGAGCCGTAAAACGGGTTGTGCCCCGCTCCTATGTCCAACACACAACGAGCGCCGTAGGGTCTCTTCCAGAACGGCAGTAGTTTCATGCAGCCGATGCTCCCATGATTCCCTCATCTCTAGCAGGATGCTGAAAAAATCCATCAGCTTGTCTTGTTCATTTGGTCTGTTCGGTCTGTCTGGTCTGTCTCGTTTAATTGGTTTGTCTGGTTGTTTCGTTTATTTGATTTCTCTGATTACTCCGGTTACTAACGAAATAAACCAAACAAACAAGATGAACCAGATAAACACGGTTCATGGTTTCGTGAGCTCCCAGAATTTCGCATATTTCATGACAGTGTAATAGGCAGAGAGTCCGGAGAGAATCAAGCCAGGCATACCGTCGAGAAATCCTGTCCGCTGCACATACATCTTTAGAAACGCGCCGAGCGGATGGGTGACCAGTTGATGGGAGGAGAACCGCCGACCCTGCTCCGCCATGCGACGGGCCATCAGGTTCGAGTAGCGATCCTGTTTCACCACGTAGTGATCGATGTTCCGAAAGGGATACTGCAGCGCGGGGCTCTTGAGAAACCCGACCGGCCCATCGCAATCGAAGCTTTCATGGACGAGTTCGTTTCGATAGCGAAACCGTCCCTTTCGAAACAACTGCGGTTGCCGATAATCGGGATACCAGCCACAATGTTGAATCCACCGGCCTAAAAAGTAGTTCTTTCGAGGGACAAAGTAGGCATCCGCGTCCGGTTCGCTGCCAAGCACCAGTCTAATTTCTTCCCGCAACTCGGGCGTCATCCTCTCATCGCTATCCAGACTGAAGACCCATTCATGGGTCGTCAGTGCGACCGCCTCGTTGCGCAACTTCCCAAACCCGTGAAAATCTACCTGATAGACCTTCTCAGTAAATTCACGGGCAACGGCGGCCGTCTGATCCGTACTGTGAGAATCCACGACGATCAACTCATCGCCCCAGCCTGCCACAGACTCAAGGCAGGCCCGCATATTGGGCTCGTCATTGTAGGCAATGACATAGACCGATATTTTAGACATGCACGACCTTGAGTGGTGCAGGCTGTTGGGTGACCTCTATGACTTGTCGTGCCACCGTTTCCACCGTGAGCCGGTCGAGACAGTCCCAATAAGGACAGGCTTCGTAAATGCATTTTTCGCACGTCGGCACGTCAGGACGCAGAACCACTCCCTGACCGATCGGCTGCCAACGCGTCGGAAGATTGTTACGCCGCGGATCGAACAGACTGACATTCGGAACACCACAGGCGGCGGCAATATGGGCCGGGCCTGTAGCTCCGGAGACAACCGCGTGACTCGCAGCAATCACGGCCATCAACTCGCGCACCGATAATCTCCCCATCAGATTCAGGACCGAGGCAGGAAGTGGCTCGTCACCGGTGCCGTGCTGGTTGAACATCTCTGCTTCAGCCTGGCTGCCGGTCAACACCACCCCTGCTCCCTTTCGATGCAACTCACGTACGAGTGAGTGATAATGTTCAATGCGCCAGCGCCTGGCAGCAAACCCGCCCGGATGCAGCACCACCTTGACGGTCGGCAGGCCACGCAACCGCTGTTGCCCCGACATTCGCTCTTCATCAGTCAGCACAAGACTGGGCGGATATACGATGCCGGGTTGCAAACCAAGACCGGCAAGCATGCCGACGTTATACGCGGTTTCATGCTTAGAAAAATCTTTCCGATGTTCATAGATCCGACGGTTCGCCAACGCACTATACCATCGATAACCTGTCGCCACTCGAATCGGAACCCGCGCCAGGAATGCCGCCCACATCAACCGTTTGAAGGGCTTGAGAAACACTGCGGCATCGACGGCCCGACGAAACAATGCCTTGAGTTCGCCCAGGGATTCCCGGCCAGTGACCGTCCAGATCTCATCGAGATCAGGATGGTGAGCCAAGAGCGGAGCTGCATACTCGCTGGACAGGAAAGTAATACGTGCCTCGGGCAGGAGCCGGCGCAGTGCGGTGGCAACCGGTAGGCAGAGAATTTCGTCGCCGATCCCGTCAGGCCGAACTAAGAGGACATTCATTGAGAAACCATCCGTAGTGACCGCTGCGAGCGAACCGCCGCCAATACTTGTTGTGGCGACACCGTTCGTAAACACTCCAACGTCAATGTATTGTGGCACGTCCGACTGAAACAGGGACTGCAGGACACCTTGCCCGCCAAGACTGTATGACCCCCGCCGTAGGGCCCTGTCCGAACCGCACTCGTCGGTCCGAACAGGGCCACCACCGGCGTGCCAACCGCTGCCGCAATATGCATCGGACCTGAATCGTTTGTAATCAGCAGCGAGGCCCTGCTTAGGAGCGCCGGCAGCAACCCCACTGTCGTGGCTCCGGCCAGATTGCTGGCAGGAGTCTTCATCATTCCAATCACCGCAGCGACATCCGCTCGTTCGTCAGGGCCACCGATCATCACTGCCGCGCCAGATCCGTCTTGCTGCAGCCGATCTGCGACTTCGGCAAACGACTCAGCCGGCCAACGCTTGGTCGGCCACCGGGCAGAAACATTCATCGCTACCCATCTCGTTTCAGGCGTTATACCGGATCGGTTCAAGAGGCGATCGATTTCTTCATAATCGGTTTGTGGGATGCGAAAACGGAACGCCGGCGCACCGGATTCCACCGCCCCCACGGCCTTGGCCACAAGCAGGTAGCGATCGACCGCGTGCATCTCCAATTGTGGAACCGGCACGCGCCTCGAATAGAACCAGGGACTCCCCTCTCGCCCATTGGCAAATCCCACAAGCAGAGAAGATCCGCCGAGCCACCCAATGGCGGCGCTCCGAAAGAGACCTTGAAGATCCACGACGAGATCGAAGCGCTCTGCACGAAGAAGGGGCACCTGGGAGAGCCACCCCTTGAGCGTTGATTCCACCGGCCACACCCGATCCACTCCGTCGATCCGTTCGACGAAACCAGCCCACTCGTGTTTGACCAGCCAAGTCAATCGAGCCTTGGGATAGGCTCGGCGAATTGCCGCACAGGTCGGCATCGCATGCACGATGTCGCCCAGTGAACTTGGCTTGATAAACAAGATGTGACGATAGTCTTCCATAAGCGTTAATCGTTATTCGTTAAACGTGAATCGAAAGGCCTGGCCCGCATATTGTGACCGATTAGCGGTTAACGATTCACGATTAACGGAGGACGTGTTTTCACGTCCTCCAGAATCCAGCCAACTGCCTCAGCCATAGACTTCGCCACGGCATCCGGCATAACCTGTTCAGCCTTGAGCATATCCAACGCCTGCGTGTCCACCAGCGCTGGTGTGAGGAGAATAGCCTTGGCGCCAACCCTGTGTGCCAATTGTATGTCACGCGCGTGATCGCCGATTAAATAGGAGCGTCGGAGATCCAGTTGCAACTCTGACACAGCCCGTTCCACCATCCCGACATTCGGTTTGCGACAGTAGCAGCCATCGTCAGGATGGTGAGGACAGAAATAGATCGCATCCAGCGCCGCGCCCTCCTGTTCCAAAAGACCTTCCAATCTAGCATGGATCGCTTCCAGATCCTTGAGGGTAATAATTCCACGGCCGACACCGGATTGGTTTGTTACGACCACTAATTTCGCCCCGGCTACTTTCAAACGAGCCAGGGCTGGCCCAACCCCCGCCAACAACTTCAGCTCAGCGGCGACTTTCAGGTAGCCTGGATTGTAGTTCAATGTTCCATCGCGATCCAGAAACACGGTGACACCATCAAGAATGTTTATTTGGTTTTTTTGGTTGATCTTGTTTGTTTGGTTTATTTGGTTTGAACCAGAGGAACCAGACAAACGAGTTGAACCAGAGAGACCAGCTGCCTGTTTCGTTGCCGCGTCATAGACTTGATCAACCGTCACCCTTGTCATGCACCGATGGTCGATGGGACATTCACGCAATAGGCAGGGAGCGCAATCGACTGGCTGCCGTACAATAGTATGGGCGCTCCCAAAGGGCGACGTGGTACGCCAATCGGTCGGTCCGAAGATCGCGACGACCGGTACCTGGAACGCAGAGGCGATGTGCATGGGGCCGGTATCATTTGTGAGGAGCATGGCACACCGTTTCACCGCCGCCATTAGTTCCCGGATCGTCGTCGCCCCGGACAAGATCAGGGATCGGGACGACAGACGCGCGGCAATTTCTTGACCCAAATGTTCCTCCCCCTTTGCCCCAAAAATGACCACGCTGACTTGTTGTTTACGCGATTCGCGAATCGTGCGGCAGAGTCGTTCCGTGACCTCAGCATACCGTTCGGGCAACCAGCGTTTGGCCCTACCGTAGGTCGAACCGGGGTTGATTCCGACGACGACATCCGTTGCGGTCAATCCACCCTGGGCGAATCGCCCCGCCATTGCCTGTTCCTCCTCAGGAAAGACGACGAGTTCCGGTGCAGAAGGATCGCCCGTGAGACCCAGTGGCTTCAACAGTTCCCAATAATAGCGGACTTGATGGACGAGCGTGCGGCGATCCGGCGCAGCGACTGGATCGGACAACAGCAGACTTCGTCCGTCTGTCGCATATCCATAGCGCCGAGGCACACCGGCCAGGAAAGTCAGGAAGGCCGCCTCGAACGCATTCTGAAACAATACCGCCAGATCGAAGCTTTGCCGCCGCAACTGCCCGGCCAGCGCCCACTTACCGGATAGACCCGCATGACGCCCCTTGGTGTCGTAGGTCAGCACACGCCTCAATGCCGGATGGCCCACGAATAAATCGGCTATAGCAGGTTTGACCAACAGCTCGATCTGAGCGTCGGGGAACAGCCTCCGCAATCCACGGAGCGCAGGCTCGCACATCACTGCATCGCCAAGCCAATTGGGTCCACGCACAAGAATTCTTTTGATGGTTTTTCTATCCACAGGCCTCCGCCGGGATGCCGTCCGGTTGATTCAACACGAGTTGCTTGAGCCGATCTTCCCCCGTTGTCACGTACGTGGTCAGTCGGACCGCCCACCAGCTATCGGTGAGTTGAAGTAGCGCGGCCAACTTGCAGGCATCTTTTTCCGTCGTCACGACCAGCTCGGCCTGAAGCTCAGTCGCTCTGGCGTTCAGTCGCTCGACATCCTGGCTCGTATAGGCATGGTGATCGACATAGGCCACTTCATCCAGAATCCTGATCCCTGTTCGCTCGACGAGGGAGCGAAATGATCCGGCATGGCCCAAGCCGCTACAGAGCAGTGCTGTTTTTCCCTTGAACCAGGAAAGCGGCTGCGACGATCCGGTCACCACCGACACGAGACTCTCTGGACGAAAGACCACCTGGATCGGGTCCGGCATCGTACCGAGCGTTGCCTGCAGCCTGTGATATACCTGTGTGACCTGATCCGGCACGTCTGCTCTCGTGACCACGATCGCGGTCGCGCGCGCAGCCGCCTGAAGTGGTTCCCGGAGCCGACCGGCCGGCACCAGGGCCGCGAGTCCCTCCGCATCCGTGGCATCCACCAGCAAGAGATTCACGTCGCGATAGAGCCCCAGGTGCTGAAATCCATCGTCGAGTACCAGACAATCGATCGGAAATCGATTCAAGACCCAGTCACCAAGCTCATAGCGATCGGCACCAACGGCAACGATAGCCTTGGGGCAACGCTGCGCCATCAAGAATGGCTCATCGCCTGCCTCGTTCGGACCGACCAGCAGGCGTTCGCCATTCGACACCAACAGATATGGATCCGTACTTGTCCGTCGATAGCCCCGGCTGAGAATCGCCACCCGTTTCCCCTGTGCAAGGAGCCAATCGGCAAGCACAATGACCACCGGCGTTTTTCCCGTCCCACCCAGCGTGAGATTCCCGACACTCAGTACAGGGACCGGTAATCTCCGCTGAGCGAACCAGCCCCAGTCATACAGAAGCGCGCGTAGCCGCGCAACCACCCCATACGGGACTGCGGCCCATATCAGCCACCATCTGACCTTTGTCCCAGGGTTCAACACTTTTTTATATTATCGTCCAGCCATGAGGGGGAGCGACCGGTCCGCGAGAGGAGACCCGCTGGTGCCTTGTTGCGGCGTCAGCAACCTGTCGATGGCCTCCAGCGTCTGTTGCAAGGCTCCCTGATTCTGTTCGACCACCTGACGAGCCAACCGGCCCATCCGCTCCCGTTCCGCATCATCAGAGAAGAGGGCCATAACTCGTTGTGTGAGATCCTCCGCCTGGAAAACCCGACGGCCACCTCCCGCCTGGATCAAGAGGTCTGCAATTTCCGCACAGTGGTCGGTGTAGGGACCGAACAACACCGGCTTCGCCCACTGAGCCGGCTCCAGTAAATTGTGTCCACCAATCGGAACGAGTGTGCCTCCGACGAACGTCACCACAGCTTCCCGGTAAATCGCGGCCAATTCGCCCCGCGAGTCGAGCAGCACCACACGGGGGCCGGTAGACCGCAGCGCGCCGGCCTGCCTGATGGTACTGCGTCGCTGCACGGCGAGCCCGCGCGCCCGAATCATCGCCTCGACCGAGTCCGCCCGTTCAGTATGTCGAGGAGCAAGCAGCAAGACCGCAGAGGGAGACTGTGTCACGAGCGCTCGATAGCATTCCACGAGAGTCTCTTCTTCGCCGGGATGGGTACTGCCTGCCACAAACAGCTGTTCCGTCACCTGAAGCCCAAGATGAGCCCTTGTCGTCTCACCCTCCGTGATGGCTGGTATCGGCTGGTCGAACTTAATGTTCCCAGTCCGCCTGACTCGTGAGGCCTCTGCTCCCAGCGCGATGATACGGTCGACGTCCCGGTCAGACTGCATCAGGCAGAGGCTGAGCGTCTGCAACATCGTCCGGTAGAACGAATGTACGGGCCCCCACTGCTGCCGCGCAAAAGATCTGCTCGAGAGCCGGCCGTTGACGAGAGCGGTCGGCACTCCACGCCGACGCAGATGCCACAAGAGATTCGGCCAGAGTTCGGTCTCGACGAAAAGATAGAGGCAGGGTCGCAGTCGCTCGATGAAGCGGGATACGACGCAGGGGAAATCGAGCGGCGCATAACAGTGGTCTGCCACCCCGGCCAATCGCTGCTCCACGGCTTCCCGCCCAGTCTCGGTCACCGTCGAGACCACCAGGCGGTACGCAGGATGACGGCGATGGAGCTCGTTGACGAGCGGTGTTACCGCCACCACTTCACCGAGAGAGACGGCGTGGACCCAAATTACAGGTCTATTTGGTTCATCTGGTTTATTTGGTTTCTTTTGTTCGAAAATACGAAACAAACCAGATGAACCTTCTTGAAGTCCCAACCGTTGCGGCAACCCGCGACGGCACCGTCGCTTGGCCAGCAGGACCGCCACGATGATCGGCGAAACGACCAGTAACACAATGTTGTAGAAGAAACGCCACATAATAAGCTGTCAGTGGTCAGCCATGGACTGTGGCACGTGAAACGCGAGACAGGCGAGACGTGTGCGACGTGCAAACCCTGATTCCGAGTGTCTCGCCCTTTCCGCCCGTCCCGCCTGTCTCGCGCGGCATCCTGCTAGGTCTTCACAGCGGCATCCGCCTGATCTGTCAACCGATTCAAGACAGTCTCAAGCTCCAGGCATGCCGCTTCCATCGCCCGTGCATCAGCATCTCGCGGAACCCAGATGGGGGTGCCCCACAGATAGAGACCTCGGGACCATGGGTACGGGACCATGAACCGATCCCAGCTCGCGAAGAGTTTTTTTTTGAGCAGCTAAAGGCCAGCGGCACAATCGGAAGCCCGGTCGCTTTCGCCAGCTGAACCACCCCGAGTTTCGCAACCTGGCAAGGCCCCTTGGGTCCATCGGGAGTCACCACAAGATCGGCACCGGATCGCCCAAGGCGGATCAGCTCCCGCAAGGCAAGCGCCCCACCCCTGGTGCTTGATCCGCGAACCGCCCGATGTCCGAATCGAGAGACGATGCGCGCGATGATCTCGCCATCCTGATGCCGGCTGATCAACACATTGGCCCCTGGTCCTCGATAGCCCGTCGGGATCATGAGTTGCTGCGCGTGCCAAAACGCGAGGATAATATGCCGGCCCTGACGATACAACGCATCTACCTGCTCGTGGCCCTGCGAATCCATCCTCATCGACCGCCCCAGCCCTCGAATCACCGCAGCTCCGATCGGAGGAAGCAACGAGAGCTTCAGCCACTTTTCGACTTGCTTCATGGCGGGTTACACATCAGGTACATCCTGGAACTGCATCGCATGGAGCCGCTGGTACTGCCCGCCGCGGCGAAGCAACTCGTCGTGCGTCCCTACTTCGACGATCGATCCTCGGGCCAGGACCATGATCCGATCGGCTCGTTGAATCGTGGACAACCGATGGGCAATGACGACGGTCGTTCGGTTTTTCATCAAATTGGCAAGCGCCAGCTGGACAACCCGTTCTGACTCGGTGTCCAACGCCGACGTCGCCTCATCGAGAATGAGCAAGGGAGGGTCGCGTAAGATGGCGCGGGCAATGGCCAAGCGCTGTCGCTCTCCGCCTGAGAGTTTCACCCCTTTCTCTCCCACAACCGTCTGGTACCCCTGCGGAAGGCGCTCGACGAAATCATGGGCATAGGCCGATCGCGCCGCCTGGATAATGTCTTCGTAGGTCGCGTCTTCCCGTCCAAAGGCGATGTTGTTGCGAATGCTGTCGTCAAACAAGACGACATCTTGCGATACCATGCCGATCTGCGATCGGAGCGAGCGGAGGGTGTACGACTGAATATCGACCCCGTCGATGAGAATGCGACCGGCTGTCGGCTCGTAAAAGCGCGGGATAAGATTGACCAGAGTCGTCTTTCCGCTTCCACTGCTGCCCACGAGGGCCACCATTTCTCCGGCACGTAACGTCAGACTGATGTCGTTGAGCGCCGGCACTGTCTGGCTCTCATAATGAAACGTGACATCGTCAAACATCACCGACTGCGCAATCCCCGGCAACTCCAACTGGCCCTTCTCCGCATCCTGCTCGGTCTTGAGGTCCAAGACGCCAAAAACCCGTTCTGCCGCGGCCAGCGCCTGTTGAATCTGATTATTGGAACCGGACAATTTACGAATCGGCGTATAGGCCATGAACATCGCCGTCAGAAATGAGAAAAACGCCCCCGGCGTCATGGAGCCGTTGATCACGAGAAAGCCGCCATACCAAATAATCGCAGCGACTCCCACGACACCGATCACTTCCATGTGCGACGACCCGAGAGAGGAGACCTGAATCGCCTTCATCGTCGTACTGAGGAACGAGCGGTTGCTCTGTTGAAATCGCGCCGCCTCCGCCTCTTCGCGTCCATAGGCCTTCACCATGCGAATGCCGGATAACGTTTCCTGAAGTGTGGAGGCCATATCCCCCATCCGTTCCTGGCCGCTTGCCGCCAATGCCCGCAACCGCTTCCCCATCCGCACCATCGTGAACACGGCCAAGGGAGTGACAATCACCGAGAGACCGGCCAACCGCCAATTCTGATAGAAGATCACGCCCATCATGGCCAGGAACGTGAGTCCCTGCTGAAAAATATCTTTCAGCACTCCCGCCACCGCGTTGGCCATCAACGTGACGTCGCTCACCACGCGGGACACCAACCGCCCCGACGTATTTCCATCGTGATAGGAAACGGGCAGACGAATGAGTTTCCCAAACAGCTCCTGTCGAACGTCGGTGATCACCTGATTCCCGACATAGTTCATGAGATAGTTTTGCCCGTAGTTAAACACGCTCTTAAACACTGCCACGGCGAAGAGCGCGAGCGGGAGGACGAGCAGGAGGCTTTCGTTCTTGTTGATGAAAATCTCGTCGAGGACCGGCTTGACGAGCCAGGCATAGGCGCCGGAGAAGGCCGCCACCAACCCCGAGCACAAGAACGCCGAACCCAACCTAACCCGATAGGGCTTCAGGTAGCGGAACAATCGTTTTAAACGATCTAGAGTCGACATTCAGACAATGCCACCTGCGCAGCTCGGCTGGAGGCGCCGGGTTCCCCCAACGATTGCCGAACCTGTCGCAGCCCTTCCTTCATATCATTATACGCCGACGGATCGCGCAAGAGGCGCAGGACTTCTTGGCACAACCGCTCGTTCGTCGCTTCATCCTGAATCAGTTCGGGCACGATCGATCGGCCGGCCACCAAATTCACGAGCCCGATCCATTTTACATTGATCAGCCAACGCGCCAGCCGATATGTTAACGGCGACGTCTTGTACAGCAACACCATGGGAGTCCCCACCACCGCCGCCTGCAAGGTCGCGGTCCCCGACGCAATGCACAACACATCGGATAAGGCCATCACCTCACTGGCTTGCTCGTGCACCACACGGACCGGCACAGGGCTGTGCTGAAGCAGGGCCTGGATCAGATTATCGTCAATTGAGGAGGCCTGCGCCAGGATAAACTGCGTTCCCGGTTCGGCCACGACCAGTTGAGCAGCCGCCCTGAGGAGCACCGGCAAGAGCATTTCGACTTCGCTCTTTCGACTCCCCGGCAACAATCCGACGACGTGGGCGGACTCGTCCAAGCCGAACTCCCCGCGAAGCTTCGCACGATCATAATGCGGCGCCACCGAATCAAGCAGTGGATGGCCGACGAACGTGCACCGAACTCCTGCCCGGCTATAGAGCTCCGGCTCGAATGGAAGGATGACGACGACATGATCGACCCGGCGCTGAATCCACTTCATGCGCCCCGGCCGCCAGGCCCACACTTGAGGGGCAATGTAATAGAGAACGCGTCGACCGGCGGCTTTGGCAACCCGGGCGAAATGAAAGTTCAGCCCGGGATTATCGATCAGCACGACAAGATCCCAGGCCTCTGCCTTCAGCACCCGCCGGATGGCGCGCACGCGCTGAACCATAGCGCGGAGGGCAGATAGCCCGATCAATCCCATCACGTCCAGTTGTGGAACCCCCGGCAAAAGGCTGACACCAGCAGCCCGCATCGCAGCCCCGCCAATGCCGACCAACTCGGCCTTCGGATCGAGCGCCATGACCGCTTCGGCCAAATGAGCCCCATGGAGATCACCGGAGGCTTCGCCTGTTACGATCAGTATCCTCATGGTTTCTAGGGGGTAAGGGGACGGGGGCAAAGGGAGAATAGGGTACAACGGGGTACTGGGATAAGCGCCTATCCTTCTAGCCCGACTATCCCGTTACCCCTTTTTTATCTCGCTACCCAGACTACCCCTATTCCCCCACTACCCCGCTACCCCAACTACCCCCTTCTCATGGCGAGCTGCAAAGGCCGCAACGGCCTGCAAGACCTGATGCGCCACGTCCACTGCAGCCGCGCCATCCTCACCCGACACCACCGGCCTCGCGCCGGTGCCGGCTGCGTGAAGAAATGATTCAAGTTGGAGCTTCAAGGGTTCTTCGTCTCCACCCTGCAGATGCGCAACCTCGACAGTCGGCCGCTCCCCTGCCTTGGCGATACGGCGGCAAATCATCCCTTGCCTGGTCTGGAAATCGATCGACAGATAATTGTCTTGTTGGAAGAGACGCAGCCGGCGCATCTTATTCGTCGACACGCGGCTGGAGGTCAGGTTGGCCACACAGCCGCTCCGGAACTGAATGCGGGCGTTGGCGATATCGATTGAGGAGGACAACACCGCCACTCCCGCAGCGCGCACCTCTTCAACGGGACCGGGATTCAAGGACAGCACAAGATCCAAATCGTGAATCATCAGGTCCAGCACCACGTCCACGTCCGTCCCCCGTTCACTGAAACTGCTGAGACGATGACATTCGATGAACACAGGTTGCCCGATATGGGGACGCATCAGCGCCATTACCGGATTGAACCGTTCGCTGTGACCCACCTGCAAACAACACCCCCGCTTCTTGGCCAGCTGCACCAACTGCTGTGCTTCTCCAGGCGTGACGGCAAGCGGCTTTTCGACCAGGACATGCTTGCCTGCCTGCAGACAGGCTTTTGCGACGGCATAGTGGCCCGACGTGGGTACCGCCACGCTGACGACATCGACATGCGGCAACAATTCATCAGCCGTATGAAAGACGCGCACCCCATGCCGATCTGCGACCAATTGAGCACGCTCGACCGATTGATCGGCCACACCGACGAGTCGTGCCGCAGGCAAGAAGGCATAGAGGCGCGCATGGTGCTGCCCGAGATGTCCGACGCCAATGACGCCTGCCCGCACCGGCTTCATAGGATACCCATCACTCCTGCTTGATCCCGACAATGGCAATACGGGCAGATCGGGCCTTGTCCAACATGATCTCGCGATCCAACAGGATGGTCCGACCAGCTTCGATCGCCAACACGGAGGCCTTGACTGCTGCCATTACCTCGATGGTCCGGGGACCCACGGCTGGGAGATCGAACCGTAAGTCCTGCTGCGGCTTCGATCGCTTGACCACTACCGCCCCCCCCTTGGCCAAGTCGCCGCCTCGCTTGATGGCTCCGTCGGTGCCTTCGACTGCCTCGACGGCCACAACCACGCGATCTTTGACCACGACGCACTGCCCGATATCGAGACGCCCGATGTCATGCGCCACTTCCCACCCGTAACGGATGTCCTCCCACTCTTTCTCTGATGGGGTCCGCTCGGTCAACGTCCCTTCTTCCACAAGAATCCCCTCAAGTCCGAAGGTCGACTCACAGATGGCAATCCCTTCTCGCTCAAGCTCCTTCGCCAATTCGCGCAGAATGTCGTCGTCTTTCCAAAGTGCCAAACGTGTCGCCAACGCCAAGGTGCGAAAATCGGGCCGCAGGGTGGAGAACATATGGGTCTTCTTCATCCCGCCCAACATCACTGCCTGATGGACCCCGTCTTCCTTGAACGCCTTGATCAGCTTGTTGAGCTGGCCGATCTTGATCCAATGGATCCGATCCACATGGTTGGCCAACTCCGGTTCCGTCTCGCCTTCATGCGCCACGGCCGACACGTGATAGCCGAGCTTCTTGGCATTATCCGCGAAGATGATCGGGAACCGGCCGTTGCCGGCAATGAGCCCAATCCGCTCGCCATCTGTGACGTGAGGCAGTGATGACACGGTGCTTACTCCTCATCCTCTTGATCTTTGCCGACCGACCGGCAGATGCCGCGCTTTGTCCCCACCAGGAATCCCAGGACCGTCATGACATCGGGTTGGTCTCCGAACTCGATTTTGGCAAGCCTGGCCGCTTCAGCGGTTCGATGCCCCGATCGGAAGAGCATGTCGTATGCCTGTTTCAGTACCGAGATCCGATCGGCCGAGAACCCCTGCCGGCGCAACCCCACCGAGTTGAGGCCATACATCCGCGCACGATAGCCGCCCGCAGCCCGCATGAACGGAGGGAGGTCCTGCCCGAGGGCGCAACAACCGCCGACCATTGAGTACGGCCCGACCCGCACATGTTGATGGATACCGGTCAGTCCCCCGATGATGGCATGGTCGCCGATGGTGATGTGGCCGGCTAAACTGGCGGCATTGGCTAGGATCAGATGGCTTCCGAGATGACAATCATGGGCGACGTGCACATAGGCCATCAAGAAGTTCTTCGAGCCGATGGTGGTCGTCCCACCGCCTTGTACCGTCGCCCGGTTGACCGTGACATATTCCCGAAGAATGTTGTCATCGCCTATCACTACTTTGGTCGGTTCGCCCTTATAATTGAGATGTTGGGGTGGGGCGCCGATCGAGACAAAGGGATACAACTCATTCCGCTCACCAATTTCCGTCCATCCGTCGACCGTCACATGAGATAACAATCTGGTTCCCTTACCGATCGTGACATGCTCGCCGATCAGGCAAAACGGCCCGACCTCGACATCACCGGCGAGACTCGCCTTGGAATGAACTATCGCTGTTGAATGAATCTGCACTCTGAACCTCCAGTGAGACGCAAATTGTGAATCGTTATTCGTGAACCGTACATGCGGGCGCCGACCACATTTCTTTTCGTTTCACGTTTCACGCTTCACGCTTCACGTCTTTCTCTCCAGCCACCATCGCGGTCACTTCGGCTTCACAGACGAGCTCCTCCTCGACAAACGCTTTACCCTGCATCTTCCAGAACGGCGCCCGTTTCTTGACGACGTCGATCTCAAACCGCAACCGATCACCGGGCACGACCGGTTTTCGAAATTTCGCGCCATCGATACCGGTCAGATATACCATCGGACACATCGCGTGCCCCAGCGACTTCAACGCCAGAATCGCACCAACTTGAGACATGGCTTCGAGAATCAACACCCCTGGCATGACCGGGCGTCCGGGGAAATGCCCTTGAAAGAAGGGTTCATTGATTGTCACGTTTTTGAACCCAACAATCCGCCGGTCGGGGTCCAACTCCTGAATGCGATCGACCAGGAGAAAGGGATACCGGTGAGGCAAGAGGGAATGAATTTCGGATTGCTCCATCACAGACATCGGCGGAACCTCCTCATAGGCAAGACTTCAGATGATCTTTCCAAGTGCGCGCGTCATCCCAATCCCACGCTTCACTTTCAAGAGTAGCCTGGTTGATCCTCGATTGCGCGCGTCGAACGATATAAATGACCCTCCCTAGCTTGCTCGTTCTCTCTTCAGGGATGGAGGCTGATTGATCTTCCACTGCGCGCGTCCAACGAGGACCTTCCGAATTGCTTATGCCTCTCTTGGAGGGAGTGGCCGAGGCTGCCCTTTACTGCGCGCATCGAACGAGCACCGTTTCACCGTGCGCGTTCTGCGAGCAAGAAGGGCACCTGGCCACCCCCCTCCGACCTTTCTGAGGCCGCGCGTTGCGCGAGCACAGAAGATCATCAGCCTCCATCCCCCCCTCTGCTACTTATTCTGTCGATCGAACTCCTTCACCACCTGATCGGTCAAATCCAACGCGGGCTGATGATAGAGCACAATCTTCATCGACGCCTCGTTCCCCTTGTCGATGATCGCGATGTACCCGTTCTTTTCCACCACAGCTTGCGCGGCCGCTTGCACTTTTTTCGTGTATTCTGCCACCATTTCACGCTGTTTCTGCTGAATCTCGCGATTGAAGTCGGCCAGACGACGTTGATAGGCCTCCAACTTGGCCTGAAACTGAGCTTGCTTCTCTTGCTTCGCGCTGTCGGTCAACTTCCCGTCTTGAGTTGCCTGTTGCAATTCCTTCAGTTCTTGATCGTCGGCATTGATGATCTTTTGCCTGGTCATGGAGTAGGCCTTGAGTTCTTCCAAGGCCCGCTTGCCGGCCTTCGACTGCGCGATGACTGATTGTTGGTCCATCACCGCAACCTGGAAGGTTTCAGCCGAAAGCCCCGGCGACACCATCGCCAACCACAATGCCACTGCACTGATTAGACTAGACACTCTTAGTCGTTCCATCGAAGCCTCCTTCGCTCCTCACGAGTATCTCGTTAATTGGTTTGTTTGGTTTGTCTTGTTTATTTGGTTCAACTGGTTAGTTTCTTTCAACCAAAAAACCAATTAGACCAAACAAACCAGATAGACCAGGTTATGGATATTCACGATTAAATTCATCGATGACCTGACCTGTAATATCGAGCCCCTCATCGCTATATAAGGTGGGGCCGCCTTTCCCCTTATCCATAACGACCTGTAATCCGAGGCGCTTCGATACTTTTCCCACGATAAGCCCCACCTTTTCACGAAACCCTTCGAGCACGTCTTTTTGCTTTTCCTGAACCTCCCGGTTCATTTCGCCTGCTTTCTGTTGATACTCCGCCACCCGACGTCGAAACTGCTCTTCGCGCTCCCGTTTCGCGGTCACGCTCAGCACACTCGCCTGCCTCCCAAAATCTTCTTCCATGCGGCGGAGCTCTTTCTCATCCATCTCGATCAGCGCCTGGCGATTCTTGGAGAATGCGCTCAAGGAATCCTTGGCCTTCTTGCCATGGTTCGTCTCGTTTAGGACACGGGCCGGATCGACGACTCCTATCTTCCCCTCGACTTTGGCCCCACCGGCAGCACAGCCGGAGACAACGAGGAGCGCCATCAACAAACCTATTGTGCGGAACACCATCTGCATGACGCCCTCAACCTGGATCACACTGCTACCTCTCTCTTGTGGTCATAGACTCGGCCCATGAGCAGGATGCTGAAAAAGTCGCTCTCAAGAGCCATGAAAAGTAAGACGTGAAAGGTGAAACGTAAAACGGCAGAGTGCTCTTGTTCTGAAACCTTTCACGTTTCACGACTTACGTCTCACGGATCGCTGGACAGCCTGTTAGAATATAGTACCGATCGTAAACTCAAAGACCCCTAATTTTTCACCTGGGTTGGGATCCAAATTTATCCCATACGCGGCGCGGAGGGGGCCGAAGGGCGAGATCCATCTCCCCTCCAAACCGGCCGCCGACCGCAAGGGGAATGATACACTACTATCGGCGAATCCTTTCCCATAGTCGAAAAAAATCACGCCGTTGAGTTTCGCCTCAGGAGAGATCGTAAAAATAAAATCAAAGTTAAAGATCAACTCACTTGCCGCGCCGAGGAGCGTGTTAGTTGGCGACAGTGGGCCTGCCTTGCCGAAGACAAACCCGCGCACGGTATTAATGCCTCCAACAAAGTAGAGTTCAGTAAGAGGAACCGGTTTCCCATTGTTGCCTTCTGCAACACCATAGCGCGCACGAATCGAGAGCCGCGTATCGAACGGGAGCGGGGTATACTTGTTGACATCGAGAGTGTATTTATAGAAGTCATTGCTTCCCCCCAGGTACGGCGTGCCGAGAGAAAATACGACAGACGTTCGCCAGCCGGTGCGGGGATCCATAAAGTAGTCTCTCGTGTCTCGGGTCAGCGTGGTCCGAAAGCCCGTGGTCGTCTGATGCCCTATTTGGTCTATGATGAGGGGAGGCGCACCGACCGTCGGATTGCTGTACGTGATCGTCTCCGCGTACGGACTGATGCTCCCCGATAAATACTCTGAGAACCACCGGCCGAACGTCACGCTGGCCCCGGCTTTCCTTTCAAAGTAGGTTATGAAGTTCGTGGCACTACTGAAGACATCCATCTGCATCGACGTCAAGGAGTCGTTCAAATAGGGGTTACGAAACGTGATCAACCCTAATTGCCGCTGCTGGCCTAACTGACCGCGGATTCGTCCCATCCAACCATTCCCACCGATGTTTCCTTCCGCAATATCGGCGATTGCGACTATCCTGTCCAACGTACTGAATCCGCCGCCGATACTGAACTGGCCGGTCGGCTTTTCTTTCACGCGGACATTCAGATCGACCTTATCCGGACCTACCTGCTCTGGAAGAATTTCCACCGTCTCGAAAAAGTTCAAGTTATTGAGACGCTCAAAGCTCCGCTTCAGCGCGGGGGTATTGATGACGTCCTGTTCATCGACACGAATTTCACGACGAATCACATTGTCTTTAGTCTTCTCGTTCCCATGGATGTTGATCTGACGGATCCGCATCATCTCCCCTTCCTTGATGGTCAGAATGATGGTTGCGGTCCGGTCCTCCATGTTCGGAATCACATTGGGCGAGACATCGGCAAACGAATAGCCCCTCCTCCCATAGAGATCGTTCAACCGCGTAATCTCATCACGGAGTTTCTGCCGCTGAAAAATTTCCCCTTCCTTCATCTTGAGCCCCTCGCGAAGCTCCGGATCTTCGAACACCGTATTCCCGCGGAATCCGATTTCGCCGATGGTGAACGGCTCTCCTTCCACCACCGTGTACGTCACGATGAACCATTTCTGTTCGTCGATGAGATCCACAGTCGGCAACCCAACCCGGACGTTTAAATATCCCTTGTTGAGCAAGACCTCTTTGATCCGCTCGACGTCGTTGTTCATTTCTTCCTGCTTCAAGACGCCGGCATCTGAGAGAAACGACGGCAACTTCAACTGCGTGATCAGACCATACCAGGGAATCCATTCCCGCGTCGCCATCACCTTGAACATCTCGTCTTTTGTCGCCGCGTGCAGGCCGTCAAAATTGACCGTTTTGACACGCGCCTTGTCCCCTTCCGTTATAAAAAACGTCAGGCGCTTCCGATCCTCGTCCAAGGTCTGCACGACCGGAATCACCCGACAATTGAAGTAACCGTTCCCCTGGTATGCCAGACGAATCTTCTCCGCACTCTCTTTGGCCTTTGGCTGATCGAGAAAGGCTTGGCTCTTGATCGTAATCTTTTCTTTGAGCTTGTCGTCGCTTAGATCTGTATTTCCATCGAACACGATCTCGGTGATAAACGGTTTCTCGCGGATCAGAAAAGCCAGTACTACCCCGCCCTCCCCTGATTGCGTCTCCACCTGCACGTCTTCAAAGAACCCGGTTTCATAGAGAATTTTGATTTGTCCACGGACATTCTCAGGGGTGTAGGGATCGCCAGGCCTCAACGTCAATCGGCCGGCAATCGCCGGCAGCTCGATCCGCCTGTTCCCTCGAATCTCAATCGCCGTCACTTTGACTCCGGCCTGCTCCGCAGCGACCGCAATCACCGTCGGCACGCTGCAGGCCAGTGTGACGAGCACCATGACGAAGAGCCAACGAGTCCCGGCTGAACCGCGAGTTTCCCTCACCGAATCTGGGTTCCATAAAAAGAAGAGGAAGATAAGACCGGCATCATGGGTAATCCTACTTTGGGCCGTGACCGTACACCTTGCACCTCTAGCCCAATTACACACGACGCATCCGGGGCACGTGTGATGATGGTGGCAGAGGAGGTTGCGGACGTGAGAGGCCCCGGCGGTCAGCGCAAGCGTATCCCCCACGGCAACATGTGTGCAAATCTTTTGAATTATATTGGGCAAATATTTGAATGTAAAGCTGACAGTCCACATTATTCTTTCGCCGAGAATACCTCCGCAGGTTGCTGCGGGGAGCTTCATTCGCGCAGGAGCATCGTAAGCTGGCGGAGTGGCGCGCGCAAGGCGCGAGGAGCGCGACTCGCGTAACAGGCGAGACGAGGAGGGTTCGAGGCTCGAAGTTCGAGATTTTCGGTACTTCAAACCCCGAGCTTCGAACTTCGGATCGCGCCATTCATTCCAGTCTCGCCCGTCTCGCTTGAGCAAGGCATCGGATGTGCAGCCGAAACATTCACGAGAAATGCAGGCTAAGCTCCTGCATTTCTTGACATCGCCTACCCCATCACATAGTATCGAATCATGTCACGCTTCGAAGTGCGCAAAGCTGTGATTCCCGCCGCAGGCCTTGGCACTCGCTTCCTTCCCGCGACGAAAGCCTCTCCCAAAGAGATGCTGCCGCTCGTCGACAAACCGCTGATTCAATATGCCGTGGAAGAAGCGGTTGCCTCCGGAATCGAGGACATTATCATCATCACAGGGCGGGGCAAGCGCGCGATCGAGGACCATTTCGACCGGTCCGTCGAGTTGGAAGAAAATCTCAAGGGCAGCGGGAAGGCGCAGCTTCTGAGCCAGATGCGGCACATCTCCACTCTCGCAAATTTCTGCTACGTCCGTCAGTCGGAGGCCCTCGGACTTGGCCATGCGGTCCTCTGCGCCCAACGGCTGATCGGTGACGAACCCTTTGCGGTCATTCTCGGCGACGAAATCATCGATGCCCCGGTGCCTGGACTCGCACAGCTCATTCATGCCTACAAGAAACGACACGGTGCGGTCCTTGGGGTGCAGGAAGTGCCCAACCATGAAGTCAACCGCTATGGGGTCGTGTCGCCTCGAACCGTCTCAGCGGGGTTGCATCGAGTTGAGGGGCTCATTGAGAAACCGGCACCGGCTGAAGCCCCGTCCAATCTGGCGGTCATCGGCCGCTACGTCCTACCGCCGGAGATTTTCTCCATCCTGCGAAAGACCCAGCCCGGCAAAAACGGCGAGATCCAGCTGACCGACGCGCTTCGGGAATTGGCGAAGCGGTCCCCCATGTATGCGCTGGAGATACAGGGACAGCGATATGATGCCGGGGACAAGTTAGGATTTCTCATAGCGACCGTCGAGTTCGCACTCAAGAACTCCTCCTTGGGACCGGACTTCGGCGACTATCTGCAGAATCGAATGCGGCCTCCCAGAGAACGCCGCACGACACGTTCACGAAAAGACTAGTCACGGTGCTCAACGAAGGCGCGACCACATTTCTCATTCTCCACTGTGCACAACACTGAGACCACAACGATGAACGACTCGATCGAACAAGACTTGCAGCCGCCCCAGAACGTCGATATTCCCGACCAGCTTCCGCTGTTACCGGTTCGAGACATCGTCGTCTTCCCCTACATGGTCCTCCCCTTGTTTGTCGGGCGGGAGATGTCGATCAAAGCGATTGAAGCCGCGTTAGCCGGCAATCGAATGATCTTGCTGTCGACGCAAAAGGCCTTGGACGTCGAGAATCCCTCACCGGAGGATATCCATACCATCGGCACGGTCGGCATCATTATGCGGATGCTAAAATTGCCTGATGAACGCATCAAAATTCTTGTGCAGGGGCTCTCCAAAGCCAAGATCGCGGGCTACATTCAGACTGAGCCCTACTACTCCGTGCGCATCGACAAACTCACCGAACACAAGCCGCCGAGTACCGCTCTTGAAACCGAAGCCGCCATGCGGACGGTGAAGGAACAGATCGAACGGATCGTGAGTCTCGGCAAAATCTTGATCCCGGACGTGATGATCGTCATTGAGAACCTCGAAGACCCCGGACGTCTTGCCGACATGGTGGCATCCAATCTTGGCCTCAAGGTCGAGGTCACCCAGGCAGTCCTGGAGGTCATTGATCCGATCAAGCGCCTCCGGCACGTCAGCGAGATACTCGGTAAGGAGATCGAAGTTCTCTCCATGCAACAGAAGATTCAAGCGCAAGCCAAGGGGGAGATGGACAAGACTCAACGAGAATACTTCCTGCGCGAGCAACTCAAAGCTATTCAAAAAGAGCTGGGCGAGCTCGACGAACGCGCGGAAGAAATCACTGAGTTTCGCAAGCGGATCGTAGAACTGAAGATGCCGGAGAAGGTGCTGAAGGAAACCGAAAAGCAGCTCAAACGCCTTGAGAAAATGCACCCGGATACCGCCGAGTCTGCGACCGTCAGGACCTATATCGAATGGATCGTGGAACTGCCCTGGTCCAAAAAATCCAAGGACAATCTCGACCTCAAGGCTGCCGCCAAAGTACTCAATGAGGACCACTACGATCTGGAGAAAGTGAAGGAACGGATCCTTGAGTATCTCGCCGTGCGGAAGCTCAAAGATAAAATGAAGGGTCCGATTCTCTGTTTCGTCGGACCCCCGGGCGTCGGGAAGACCTCTCTCGGAAAGTCGATCGCCCGCGCGCTCGGTCGCGAATTTGTCCGCATCAGTCTCGGCGGCGTCCGTGACGAAGCCGAGATCCGTGGTCATCGACGCACCTACGTCGGTGCGCTCCCCGGCCGCATCATTCAAGGGATGAAACAAGCCGGCACCAACAACCCGGTCTTCATGCTGGACGAAGTCGACAAGGTCGGAATGGATTTTCGCGGCGATCCCTCCGCTGCCTTGCTCGAAGTGCTCGACCCGGAACAGAACAACTCGTTCACGGACCACTACCTGGGTGTGCCTTTCGACTTGACCGGAGTGATGTTCATTACGACGGCGAATCTCATCGACCCCATTTTGCCAGCCTTGCGCGATCGGATGGAGGTGATCGGGATTCCCGGCTATACCGAAGAAGAAAAGCTAGGCATCGCCCAGAAATATCTGATCCCTCGGCAACTCAACGAACACGGTATCACCGAGAAACATGTCCGTATCGCCGAGCCGGCGGTGCGTCAGATCATCACCCACCATACGCGTGAAGCCGGCGTCAGGAACCTCGAGCGCGAGATCGCCAACGTCATGCGCAAGGTGGCAAAGAAAGTGGCGGAAGGCAAAGGAGTGGGGTTCCCCGTCAATCCCGCCAACCTGCACAAATATCTCGGCGTCCCCAAGTTCGTGCCCGAAGAGGAATTGAAGATGGACGAGGTCGGCGTGGCAACGGGATTAGCCTGGACGGAGTCCGGCGGCGATGTGCTCTACATCGAGGCCACGGCGATGAAGGGCAAGGGGCAATTGACTCTCACCGGCCAACTGGGCGACGTCATGAAGGAATCCGCGCAGGCAGCCTTGAGCTACGTCAGGTCACGCGAGCGCACCCTCGGCATCAATCCCGATGTGTTCACCACTCAGGATCTCCATATCCATGTGCCGGCCGGAGCGATTCCCAAGGACGGGCCGTCGGCGGGCATTACCATGGCTATCGCCATTGCATCGACGTTGTCGCAAATCCCGGTACGCCGCGACCTGGCGATGACAGGCGAGATCACCCTCCGAGGCCGAGTTCTCCCGATCGGAGGATTGAAGGAAAAACTTTTGGCGGCCAAACGGGCCAAACTCACCACCGTGATTCTTCCGAAACGCAACAAGAAGGATCTCGACGAGATTCCCAAGCACATTTTGAGGGGTATCCGCCTCGTCTTTGCCGACACAATGGATGATGTGATGAAGATGGCTCTCCGGCGGGGCTCGAAATCCACACGCCCAACGGGCAAGCCCCACCAGCCGCAGCCACATTCAAAAAAACACGCCGCGCGCACGAAGACCGGGCGAGCCACTCGCTCGCTTCCGGTGCATGCAACCAGCACGACAACGCTTCTCCTACAACTTCACTAGCATGGCGTCCACGGTCCGCACGAAGGCCCGTCCCACGATCCACGAATTCGATCTCATTCGAGCCCTCCACCGGCGCCATGGCTACCGATCTCCCTCGGTAATTCAAGGGATCGGGGACGATGCCGCTGTCATCACGTCACGGGTCAGCCAATGGATGGTGCTGACCACCGATCTCTTAACAGAAGGGGTCCACTTCGACCTCCGAACCGCCACGATGGCTGATATCGGCTTCCGCGCCGCAGCCGCGAATCTCAGTGACATCGCGGCGATGGGAGGAACTCCACAGCATCTGCTGGTCGCCTTGGCCATTCCACGGACCGGCACCAGGCGCCATGTTCATCAGCTATACCGAGGGATGATGACCGCCTGCCGCCCGCACCACGTAGGACTCATCGGCGGCGATACGTCAGCTTCGAGCGGCGGATGGTTTCTCAGCGTGACGCTGATCGGGATGGTCACACCCCGCCAGGTCCTGTTTCGGAACGGTGCACGAATCGGGGATCTCCTTTACGTAACCGGCACAATCGGCGACGCATTGGCTGGCCTGAGACTCTTGAACGAACCACCCCCCCGTAAGAAACGTTACCCGTTGGCCGCGACACTTTCAGCCAGGCACCGGCAATTTCTGATCGGACGACACCTGTGTCCAACCGCTCGCATCAAAGTAGGCCAGTGGCTTAGTATCCATCGCTTCGCGACCTCCGCGATTGATATTTCAGACGGCCTCTCCGGGGACCTCCGTCATATCTGCGAGGAAAGCCATGTCGGGGCGGACCTCAATCTGGGCACGCTCCCGTTATCGCCGGCTTGCCGCGCCTATGCAGCGTCTCGGGAACTCGACCCGGTGGACCTCGCGCTGACCGGAGGCGAGGATTATGAATTGCTCTTTACCGTATCACCACGACAACGCCAGCGACTCGAACGGTCAGCCCTCAAGCGAGGATTCCCCCTGACCTGCATTGGGAAAATTCACCCCCTTCGCTTCGGGATACAAGCCGTGTCCCCTCACGGCAAGCGTCACCGGTTGGCGAATACCAGTTACGAACATTTCACGTAACCAACTCCTTCCACGAAGGCCATGGCCACGATCCCTTCAGTTCGATCGATGCTGAAACAGGTCCTCCATCTGCGAGAATCACCGCAGCGAACGGCGCTGGCCTTCGCCATCGGAGTCTTCATTGCCTTTTCCCCGGTCTACGGATTACACACCGTCATGGTGCTCTTCTGCGCCTGGGCCTTGGGTCTGAACTTTCTCGCGCTCATGGCAGGCGCCTTTCTCAACAATCCCTGGACCCTGGTCCCTATCCTCGGTGCAAGCTACTGGGTCGGTGCGCTCTTGCTCGGCCGATCGGATAGTCCCAACTTCGATTGGCATGATGTGAGTTTCGGCGCGATCTACGCACAGGTTATGCCCTACGCCATACCCTTCTTTCTTGGCGGATTTGTCTTGAGCCTCCTCGGTGCGGCACTCGCCTATCCACTTGCCTACTATTTCGTGGCCAAATATCGGCAGTTGCACCCACTGGACCATGAAGAGCCATTGCCGCCCCCTCAAGATGTACGCTAAGATAATCGTGCGCCATGTCTGAGTTCGGTCATCAATCCAATGCTCCATATGATGGGTCGGCGCTGATCGCTGATCCGATCCACCAATACGTCTCCTTTACCGTGCCCTTCTCTACTGCGAACCTGCTCGAACGGACGGAAAAGGACCTGATCGACTCCCCCTGGGTCCAGCGCCTCAGGTACATCTATCAACTCCAAAGCGCTCGTTGGGTGTACCCCTCAGCGGAACACACCCGCTTCGTCCACTCTCTTGGCACCATGCATGTGGCAGGCCGTTTTGCACGGCATCTCTATCCGTTTCTCAAGAAAGCAATAAAGGGAATTCCGTCAGCGAACTATATCGAAGAATTTCTCCGCGTCACGGCGCTCGTGCACGACATCGGACACGGCCCCTTCTGCCATTTCTTCGACGACAACTACTTGCACGCCTTCCATGCCAGTCACGAAAAGCTTGGGCAGATCATCATCCGCGACCATCTCGGCCCGATCATCCGCAAAATCAGGCGCAGCCCGTCCGGCCTCTTCGTCAAAGGCGAGGAACTCAACCCCGATCAAATCGCGCATGTGATTCTCAAGGAAAAGGGCAAAGACAACTCCCGCATTCCGCGATGGCTCAACATGCTCCAACCGGTCATTTCCGGCAGCTATACCGCAGATAACCTCGACTATGTCCTGCGTGACTCCTATATGTGCGGCGTTGCGGTCGGCCCGGTCGATCTATCCAGACTCATTCACTACACGATCATCACGGACAAGGGATTTACCATTCATAAGACGGGGCTTCCTGCCCTACAGATGTTCCTCAATACCCGCATGTATCTCTATTCCAACGTCTACTATCACCGGACCACGCGCGCGATTGACATCCACCTCCGTGACATCTTCGGCGACACCATGAAACTCCTGTTTCCCCACGATCCACGCAAGAAGATGGACGAGTACCTGACGCTGACCGACTGGTCTTTGCTTGAACAGGTACGGGGATGGAAGACCTCACGCCATGCCACCGAACGACGCCTGGGTGCAGAATGGCAGCGGATTCTCGTCCGCGACGTAAAATGGAAGATGGCCTACAGCGCCGTGCTCAAGGAAAAGGGCCAGGAACGCGGCATGGACTTTCCCAGCCATGAGCAGTTCGAAGAACAGATCAAAAAAGAATTGCCTGCGCGGCTCCAAAAAGTGGAGTTCCGTGTCGACATGGCGCCGCTCGACCCACGGCCAGACCCGAAAGACCGGCGCGGCAATCCTCTCTATGTCTATGACCCGAGCACCAAAGGCATCTCGACCGACCCATTAGAAGAATTCCTCGACCTGCTGCCTACCCGCTTAATCCAATTCCGCGTCTATACACTCGACCACGCGCACGACGAAGCCCTCTCGCGCGCCACCGCAACAGTACTCAACAAGACCCCGTCGAGCCTCGAGTCGAACTACTAAAAGGAGGGCGGGCTGTTCCGGGCGGCTTCGCTCCCGTGCCTTTCGGAGCGGCCCTTCCGGGCTTGGCCGAGCGGAACCCTTCTGGAATTCCTTTAGCTGCGATCATTCGATCGCAGAGATTCAGTCAGTTCCAGCCTTCCTTCTCGGCCAAGCCTCGGCGGGCACCCCGCTCCTTCGGCAACGTGCGCTCAGCCAACCGGTACAGCCCAATATGGATTTGAAGAGCACGGTGTACGTAACCCACGCAACGCCTGACGCGTAAGCCTTCGCACGGATCGTCCGGCGAGACAGTGCTTCTTAGCGTCGTGCGGGATCAGACATCACTCCCAACCCTTTGCTTTCGGCGCCAAAACTACTAGATTTTGCTGACAGTCTGTCGCTGTACTGCAATACTGATGACATCGCTATCAATGGCGTCCATCATCTGCACGGAGGTTCATTATGCAGATACTCTTCAGACTGCTATTCCTGGGACTCTGTCTCGTATTCGGTGACGCTCAGGCGCAGATGCCGCTTGGCGGACAGAACCAAGCCGACATCCTCAAGCTCCTTAACGAGCTACCGCCGGAGACGATGAAGAAGGTTGAAGCCCTGGGAAGGATCCTTCAGCAGGACTTGAAAGAAGGAAAACTGACCGACGCGCAGCTCCACGAGGACTTAATGTCGGGGAATCTAGAACAGAAACTGCGCGGACTCAATCCCGAAGCTGGTCCGCTGCTCGATGATATTGCCGATGAGATGAAGGACCATCCCAACGTCGACAACCTGCCGAATCTGCTGAATGAACTGGTAGGGGGTGGCAGGTAGTGCCTGGCTGCTCAGGCGCGAGTCTGGAAAAACGAGCGCCACATCATACGCCTGCAGGGCATGCAATAGGCCGGCGCGCGCGATGTGATCTGACAGGGACGTGTACATAGAGAAATGACTCCCGACCCCTTAATTCTCCGGCCTGCGAGATTAGAAATGACTCCCGACCCATTTATTTTCCCTGCTCATTCCCGTCATTGTCCCGCTATGGGGTGAGGGTCATTCGATCTGCAGATCGTTCCATCGGTTCCCACTGAACGCCATACATCCTGAAGTAACAGACATCCTCAAGTTCCTTGGGGTTACTCCCGAAGGCTACCACTTCGCTATATTCAGCCTTGCCCGGTGCCGTAGCAGGTCGTGTGAACTTGGTCACCACATGATAGAGGCTACCGTCATCACGAGACACCGCTTGATCAATATGTAGATACGTCACACCCTTCACAACAAACGGCGTGATGGCACAGCTGCCATCGATCCACTCCTTTTCTACGTCAGGGCGCAGCGGAGGGAGATTGTTCAACAGAAAATGACCGCCAGTTGCTTGGATCGAGCCAATCCCGGATTTTCGAAAGGCATCCAAGAACTGTTGATACGTGTGAACGCCCCTGAGTCCGTTATACGCACCATCGAATATGTAATACAGATCGCCTGGGCCATATGAATTGTCACCGCTATCTCTCACCACGAGGTCAATCGCATGGTCGTTATTGATATCGAACTTTGCCCACTGCCATTTTTCTATATTCCGAATCCTCGCTAAATTTTGAGCCAAGCTCGCTCATGCGCCTCCACTTCACCAAAGGGAATGCTTTATGGGAGGCGTACCGAATCTCCTTGAATTGGGCGAGATCTCGATTGAGTTCGGCCATCACTGCCGGACAAAGGTGCTCATCTTTATTTAGCACCATTTCGTATTCGTACGAGTTCGCCCATGCGACGCTACGCGTTATCAGTAGCACCATCATCACAAAAACAACCCATTTCACGTTCATGCAAGTCTCCGCTCGGAAAGAAATATAGGGACAGGCTATTTTGTCGCATGAACTGAGTCAAAGACCATCAGGCTGGTGCGCCAGGGCTCAGAGCGACCGTTGCCGGAAGGAGCGGGGACCCAGCGAGACGCGGCGGGTCGGAAACCTTCTGGAATTCCTTCGGCCACGGTCTTCGATCGTGGTGCCTCAGTCAGTTCCAGTTTTCCTACCCCGCCGCGTCTCGCTGGGTCGCTCCTGTAGGCGCGTGAGCGGATGAGCCCTGGCACACCTGACCATCGGGGGTGGTCGCTACGGCTTAACCGGTACCACCTCAGCCGCAGATGTCGTTTCGGGTGTGGGAGTCGAGACGCTATTGGCAGGAACTACACCGTTCTTGAAGGGTAAATCGAACAGCGAGTAGGGGTTCACGCGGGCGCCGTTGAGCTTGACTCCCCAATGGAGATGCGGCCCGGTGGCGCGACCGGTCGCCCCTACCTTGCCGATGATTTGCCCCGCTGTGACCAAGTCTCCGTCTTTGACCAATACTTCAGACAGGTGAAAATACATCGTATAGAACCCCAGGCCATGATCGATGAAGATGCCTTTGCCTGAGAAAAAATGATCGACGGTGATGCGGACAATCCCGTCGTTTGTCGCCGCGACATCGGCCCCCAGCGGCGCGCCGATATCCTCTCCATTGTGCGGATTGCGCGGTTTGCCATTCATGATCCGCACGCTGCCGAATATGCCGGTGCGCTTGCCATTCACCGGTTTCACGAAGTTGCTGTGCCATAATTTCAGCCGCGAGTTTTCTGCGAGCGCCTGCTTGACTTGTTCCTGCTCGGCTTTCCAACGTGCCACGCTCTTCTCATCCAGATCGACCGTCTCTTTCGGGACCTTCAGATGCTCGACGGCAAACTTCTCTTTGGCCACTAGGACATTAAAGCTCAACTGCTTCACCTGTTCACGCTGCTTCACTTCGACGGCGAGTTCATAGGTCCCCGGATCGTCCTGCATGTCGATCCCGAGCAACCCGATATAGCCGGCCGGCTCTCCAGGCCTGAACTCCCGGAAAAATGGAATCGTCCGACTCAGAAACGTACCCTTCACCTCCGTCGCCTGTTCTTCGCCCTTCACCGTGACCACCAGCACCTGCCCCTGCTTGCCGCTGTATTGTCCATTGAGGCCCTTCGGTGCTGGAGATGTATTGGAAAACAACTCGACGGGAAAGACGCTGGATAGTAACACGACGGCCGTAATCAGCGTTCGGTCCAGCCGTGAGATCCGCAACCGCGTCTGTTTGAGGGCAGTCATCATCGGTAGAACCGTAGCCCCGACACCTGCGAGAGCAACTCATCCACACGCCGATTGACGGCGCTGAAGGGATCCATGCAGAGAATCGTTTCTTCCCAGTAGCCATTGAGTTTCAGATAGGTCCAGTCGACCGTATAGGACCGATTCTTTGCGCGGGCAAACCGTATGAAATCGCCGCGCACCTTCGCCCTCGTGGTCTGTGGCGGAGTCGACATGGCCCGTTGCACCGCTTCCTCCTCGACCACCCGTTCGATCAGCCCCCGTGACTCCATAAGATAGTACAACCCGCGCGTCCGTTTGACGTCATGAAATTGGAGGTCGAGCAGAAACACCCGTGGATCGTCCCAGCCGCAACCCTTCTTGTCGATATAGGACTGGATAAGATGACGCTTGGTCACCCAATCGATTTCGCGCACGAGCTGCATCGGGTCCTCGTCGAGCTTATCCAGCACCATGGCCCATCGTTGCCACACATCGTCAAGAATCGGATCGTGCTCCTGTTGAGCCAAATATGCCTGCGCTCGATCCAGATAGACCCGCTGAACTTCGACCGCCGTCATCTGACGACCATCGTCCAACTTAATCTTGCGCTTCAAGGTGGGATCGCGCGAAACCTCCCGAATGGCTTTTACTGGGTCTTCGAATTCAATCCCTTGGACTGCGTAGCCTTCCTCGATCATGGACAGTACCAACGTCGCCGTGCCAACTTTCAAATAGGTCACGAACTCCGACATATTGGAGTCCCCGACGATGATATGGAGCCGCCGATAACGTTCCGCATCGGAGTGCGGCTCATCTCTGGTATTGATGATACTGCGCGAGGAGGTGGTCGAGGAGGAAGTCTTCTCGTGAATGTGTTGCGCGCGCTGGGAGATGAAGTACTGCGGTTTGCCCGATACCTTTAGGACCTTTCCCGCTCCGCTATAGATCTGCCGCGTGACGAAGAAGGGAATGAGTTGCTCCGTGACTTTCCAAAAATCGACGTCGCGGCGCATGAGGAAATTTTCATGGCATCCGTAGGTATTGCCGAGCGAATCTGTATTGTTCTTGAAAATGTAGATTTCCCCGGACAGACCTTCTTCCCGCAATCGTTCCTCAGCCGCCGGCAGACAGGCTTCAAGCAGTCGCTCTCCGGCTTTATCGTGGATGACAAGATCAAGAATGTTGTCACACTCGGGGGTGGAATACTCAGGATGGCAGCCGGTGTCTTGATAAAACCGAGCCCCGTTTACCAGGAAGGCGTTGGAGGGCCAGCTGTTTGGAATGAGACCTTCAAAAATATACCCCAGCACCTTCTCCATCGGCAGATAGACTCGTCCGTTCGGAGAAAAAATGAGACCGTACTCATTCTCCAAACCAAAGATCCGTCGTCTCAGGGGACTGGGTTGCAACATGCGTGTGCAAACAGAATAGCAGCCGGCTCAACCTTCTTCAACAGAAGGACACGATCCGCCAATGAAGAGAAGCTAGGCTGCCGAAAAACTATTGTGGCACGGCAGAGATCTCGACATCCGTGAAAGGTAAAACGTGAAATGTGGCCCGTGGAAGGTATGGCTTCTAGTTTATGGCTCGGATGAGATCCGGTGATCTTCGTGACACGTTTCACGCCTCACGTTTCACGAATAACGGCCTTCTTAGGCTGGCGGTCTTCTTCAGCATCCTGCTAGGGCGAAAGGAGCTGTTTGGCATCGGCAGGCGAAAGCCGACGGAACTTTCTGCCGTCGTGGGTGCGGTCCAGAACCGCCACCTCCAGGCTCTCCAGTGAGAGCTTCTGGTTCCCGATTTGTTCGAGTGCGGTGATTGAGAGGGTGAGCGCAGCCTGGAGTTCCGGGGGCTGCGTCAACCCTTTCTCTTTTAACAGGGCCTGCACGGCCTCGGACTTGCCTCCGATGACCGCAAAGGTACGCTCGTCGATGATGCTGCCGTCGAAGGAAATACGATACATCTCATTGGCCTGGCCGTTGTGCCCGACCTGCACTACCAGAATTTCTACCTCCAGAGGCTTCAACTCCTGGCTGAAAATGGTGCCGAGGCTTTGAGAGTAACCATTCGCGAGAGAACGGGCCGTCACATCTTCCCGGCTGTACATGAATCCTTTGAGATCCGCGTGCCTGATGCCGGCCTTCCTGAGATTTTCAAACTCGCTGTACTTGCCGGCCCCCGCAAAGGCAATGCTGTCGTAGATCTCGGAGATTTTATACAGCGAGGCGCTGGGGTTTTCCGCGACGAGAAGGATCCCGTTTACATATTCGATGGCAATGATGGAGCGGCCTTTGGCGATGCCTTTCTTGGCATACTCCGCCTTGTCCTGCATCATCTGCTCGGGCGAGACGTAATAGGGCATCGGCATGCTCAGTTCTCCTTGGAACGACGCGTGGCAATCAACCCATCATAGATGCCACGGATCTGCTGGTCTGAGACATCGGTAATGCCGGTCGCGTTGACGATCTTCGCGGTAGGGTAAATGCCCCGCACGAGATCCGGCCCCCCGGTGCCGACGTCATCGTCTGCCGCATTGTACAGAGCCAGCAGGGCTAATTTCAGAGCATCCGGCTCAGCCAGGCCTTTGAGGAAATGCTCCCGTATCGTATTGCGCGCATCTTTCCCGCCCGACCCAATGGCATGGTAATCCGACTCTTCGTACCGACCCCCGGCGAGATCGTACTTGAAGATGCGGCCTTCTGCGCGCTTCAGGTCGTAGCCGACGTAGAGCGGCATGACGACCAGCCCTTGAAAGACCATCGGCAGATTGGCCTTGACCATCTGTCCGAGCTTGTTGGCCTTCCCCTCACAGGACAGTTGCACACCCTCTAACTTTTCGTAATGCTCCAGCTCGACTTGAAACAACTTGGCCATTTCGATGCAGGGACCAGCCGCGCCGGCGATCGCCATCGCGGAATACTCGTCGATCTTGAAGACTTTCTCGATCCGGCGCTCGGCGATTTGAAATCCTTCCGTCGCCCGACGATCTCCGGTAATCACCACACCCTGTTGATACTTGATCGCCAGCACCGTGGTGGCATGGAGAACGCTCATCGAGCCGGTCCCGCGCATCGGCTCGCCCGCGGTCTGGGCATGCTGGAATCCGCTACGGCCGGTCGGAGTCAGCGTAGGATGGTGCTCAGTCAAAAAGTCGAAGAAACTCGGGTCGTCGTGGTTGGGGAGAAATGGCAGTTTCATGGTGTCAATCGCGAGGGGTCTTTGTTCATCAGGCCTTGATCTTCGCCAGCAATGCGTCAACGGTCTCGACCTGATCGAGGAGGTCGCTCGTCAACGAGGCCGTACCTCGGAGTGGGTCCATCAAGGGCACTCTTTTGACCTGGTTGTTGCCGACGTCGAAGAGCACCGAGGTCCAGCTGACCCCGTAGAGCGACTTCGCAAACTTGCTGACACATCGTCCACGGAAATAGGCGCGCGTCCCCGGAGGAGGGGTGAACTCCGCTCGCTCGATCTCGACATCCTGCACGATTCGCTCGATCACGTGGCTACGCTCGAGCGTATAGTAGAGGCCCTTGTCAGGACGGACGTCGTGATACTGAAGGTCCATCAGCCGTACGCGAGAATCGTCCCACCCACAGCCCTTTCGCTCCATATAGGATTCCATCATCTGGCGCTTTGCCACCCAATCCAACTCACGCACCAAGAGCCGAGGATCTTGCTCCAACTTATCCAGCACGTCTTCCCAGCGGACCAAAATATCTTTCGTGACTTGGGAGAGATCGCGACAGGCATAGTACCCCATGGCTGCCTTTAAATAGGCTCGTTGAATCGCCACCGCCGTTGTTGAGCGACCCCCATTAAGTTTGAGCGTCTCCTTCATGCTTAGATCGCGGGAAACCTGCTTGATGCTTCGGACCGGATCGTCCAACTCGAACTGCGGCAGATCCACCCCGGCGTCGAGCAGGTCCAGGACAATGGCCAACGTGCCGACCTTGAGGTAGGTCGAAAGTTCCGCCATGTTGGCATCTCCGACAATCACGTGCAACCGCCGATACTTGCCATACTCCGCATGCGGCTCATCACGTGAATTGACGATGGGGCGTCTGACCATCGTATTGAGATCGACGAGGCACTCGAAGAAATCCGCACGCTGCGAGATCTGATAGTCCGTTGGACTGGTCTGATTCTCTGCGCCGACCTTGCCTGCTCCTGCGAAAATGGCTCGCGTCACAAAGAACGGAGTCAAGACCTTCACAATGCGCTCGAAGGGAACCGCGCGAGACATTAAATAGTTTTCGTGATAGCCGTAACTGTTCCCCTTGCCGTCCGAGTTGTTCTTATACAGCACACAATGATCTCGCCCGGTGGTGCACGCCATCTGTTCGAGACACTGGGCAAGGATACGCTCACCTGCTCGTTCGAAGGCCACTATTTCTCGCGGGTTGGTGCACTCAGGCGTGGAGTATTCCGGATGGGCGCCGTCGACGTAGAGGCGCCCCCCATTAGCCAGCACTTTATTCAGCTGACGATTGTACTCGGGATTGGGCCGCTCTCGCTCTCCCTCGACCTCGAAACCACGCGCATCGAGCAGCGGGTTCTCATTTTCATAGTCCCAGACGGCCAGAGGAGCGGGCAGGCCTGTATAGTGCCCAATGACGGCGATGGAGTTGGAGACAGGGTCTGCGGAGGTAGGATCGCGAGACGCGATGCCGAACTCTGTTTCTGATCCCAGTACGCGGGGAGTCGTCAATGCGGTAGATTCCTGCATGGGTGCGACGTCTTAGCAAGATGCTCAAAAAGCCCGCCAGCGGCGTTCTCGCTTCGCTCAGAGGCTCAACGTACCGAAGCGTACGCCTCGCCTCTTCGCTTGCTGCGGCCTTGCCCGCGGAACGGCGCGTCTCGGCGCGCCGGGGTTGGGCAGGTGAGAAGCCTGGCCTTTTTGAGCATCCTGCGTGGACTTTTCTCCTCTTGTGCCACACGTGCAAACCTGTGACGTCCTGCCCTGCCCACAGGGTTTTTCCGCAGCCTGTTAGAGATAGTGCCCCGTCGTAACGGTTTCGATCTGACGCGAGTCGCCTGGGCCTCCGTTGATCGTGCGAAGATGCACGATCTTTTCGCCTTTTTTCCCGGAGATTTTTGCCCAATCGTCAGGATTAGTCGTATTGGGCAAGTCTTCGTGTTCCTTAAACTCCTCCCGAATGGCGCGGATCAAGTCCTCGGACCGAAGGCCACGGCCTTCCTTCGCGATCGCCCGCTTGACGGCAAACTTCTTCGCGCGCGACACAATACCTTCGATCAGCGCACCGCTCGCGAAATCCTTGAAGTAGAGCACTTCTTTTTCGCCGTTCGCGTAGGTGACCTCGATGAACTTATTCTCCTCCGAGGAAGCATACATCGCCCCAACCGTGAGATCGGTCATCTGTTCGACTAAGGCCTTGGCGTCTCCGCCATGGCATTTCAAATCTTCCTCTGAAAACGGCAGGTCGATGCTCAGATACTTCGAGAATATATCCTTGGCCGCCACTGCATCGGGACGACCCACCTTGACCTTCACATCTAACCGTCCGGCCCGGAGGACAGCCGGATCGATGAGATCCTGGCGATTGCTGGCTCCGATCACAATCACATTGCGGAGCCGTTCCATGCCGTCGATTTCCGAAAGAAACTGCGGGACGATCGTCGATTCGATATCGGAGGAGATCCCGGAGCCTCGCGTTCTGAAGAGCGCATCCATCTCGTCGAAGAACACGATGACGGGATTACCGTCCGCCGCCCGCTCTTTCGCTTTTTTGAAGACTTCGCGGACCTGGCGCTCTGACTCACCGACATACTTATTGAGCAACTCAGGGCCCTTCACATGCAAGAAGTAACTCCGTACCTCTTTGCCGGTGAGATGCCCGAGTTTCTTCGCGATCGAATTCGCGACGGCCTTGGCGATCAAGGTTTTTCCGCATCCCGGCGGTCCATAGAGCAAGACCCCCTTGGGTGCGCCCAACTTGTACTCTAAAAACAGGAGCGGATGAAGGAACGGCAACTCTACCGCATCCCGGACTTGCTCCAACTCGCGCTGCAACCCACCGATGTGCTCATAGTCGACATCGGGCACTTCTTCCAATACCAATTCTTCCGCCTCGGACCTCGGCAACTTTTCGACGACATAGCCGGAGCGAGGATCATAGAGCAGATGGTCTCCAACGCTCAATCGTTCGGCCAGCAGCGGGTCACCAAGTTCTGCAACCTTTTCTTCGTCGAAATGCAACGTCACCAGGGCACGGTTACCTTCCAGCACGTCTTTAAGACGCACGACTTCGCCCTGGACATCAAAGCCCTTGACTTCAATGACGTTCAACGCTTCGTTCAGGACCACTTCCTGCCCCTTACGCATCGCTTTCCCATTGATCGAGGGGTGCAGGCTGACTTTCATCTTCCGTCCGGAGACATAGATATTCCCAGTTCCGTCAGCATTGAGACTAGAAAAGATGGCGTAGGCCGAGGGAGGCGCGGTCAGTTTCTCAACTTCAGCACGCAACGCTTCGATCTGCACCTTTGCTTCCTGGAGGGTGGTGACAAGCTTTTCGTTCTGTTTGGTGGCTTGGTCAAGCTGGTAGCGGGATTGGTACAGCCGACGGATTTCTTCTTCCATCGACTGGATCTGCACACGAAGCTTTTCAACCTCGCGGACATGTTCGTCGTTGCGTTGTGCCACGCCCGTTTCTCCTTCAGTCAACCGCTTCGTGATGTGCGTGACGGAATCTCGGAGAGACCGGAATCGACCCGGACTTTCTTTCTTGCCATCCATGGCGCCACTCGAAGAAAGCGAAACCCCTTGCTGAGTCGAGAAGTCCTTGTCTGCGCGGATTCTATCATCCGTTCCCGGGGTGGTCAACCGGACGACGGCATCCTGCAGCGTGATGGTCGTACGTGAGACACATCACGGTAAGAGCGTCACGGCATCGAGTAACTCGCGCACCGCCGACTCCACATCGGCCGCGCCGAGAACCGCCGTGATCACCGCCACACCGAATGCCCCGGCACGCCGCATCTCACGCGCACGCGCCGTCGTCACTCCGCCAATCCCAATTATCGGGATGCGGACCAGTCGACAAGCCATTTCAAGAGTGTGAATGCCGAGCGGCGGACCGAACATCTGTTTGGATGGCGTCTCGTAGATCGGGCCAAGGACGATATAGTCTGCCCCCTGCGACTCTGCCTTCATAACCTCCTCTACCGCATGCACGGAAATACCCAGAAGACGTTGTGCCCCCAACAACTGCCGTGCGACCGAAACTGGCAGACTGTTGCTACGCAAATGGACGCCGACTCCTTCCAGCGCCAATGCAACATCGATCCGATCATTGATGAGGAGTTGGGACCTGCGCGAAGCCGTCACGGTCTGCACCTCACGCGCAAGCGTCACGAGTTCCCTGGCTGAGAGATCACGCTCACGGAGTTGAATCGCAGGCGCCACGTCTGTGAGGACCCGCTGCAGAAGGGGAACCAACGGACGCCCGTTGGTCTGGTGGCGATCCGTAACGACAAGGAGACGGCTGGAGAGTTTCAGCATCAGCGAAGCAGTAAGTCCAAAGTGCTGAGTGCTGAGCGACCGCGTTCGGTACTCTTGCTATCTTCTGTCTCAGCACTCATCGCTCAGCACTTCTATAGTTAGAGCATACCCTCGATGGGACTACTAGCCGTGGCATACAGTTTTCGCGGGATTCGTCCGGCCTTGTACGCTAGTCGACCGGCATACACCGCATATTTCATCGCCTCGGCCATGGCAATGGGATTTTGCGCCCCGGCGATGGCCGTGTTCATGAGTACAGCGTCCGCCCCTAATTCCATCGCAAGGGCTGCATCGGACGCGGTCCCGACGCCGGCATCGACAATGATCGGCACCTTGACCATTTCCATGATGATTTTTAAGTTATACGGATTGCGGATACCGAGTCCCGACCCAATCGGCGCCGCCAACGGCATGACGGCGGGGCATCCGATGTCGACGAGCTTCTGGGCCACGATGGGATCGTCATTCGTATAGGGCAGCACGATAAAGCCTTCTTTGACGAGAATCTTCGCCGCTTCGATCAATCCGGCCGTATCGGGAAAGAGGGTCCTTTCGTCACCGAGCACTTCCAGCTTGATCAAATCAGACACGCCGGCGGCTCTGGCCAAGCGGGCATAGCGCAGGGCATCTTCCACGTTGTAACAGCCTGCGGTGTTGGGAAGAATGGTGTACTTCTTCGGGTCAAGATAGTCGAGAAGGTTCTCTTTGGAGCGATCGGTAATATTGACGCGCCGCACTGCCACCGTCACCACATCGGCTCCCGACGCCTCAATGGCTTTCTTGGTTTCGGCAAAGTCCTTATACTTCCCGGTCCCAACAAAGAGTCGAGACGTAAACTCACGACCGGCAATGATCAACCGATCATTCAGCATGAACGAAACCCCTCCTTTTTCCCTGAACCTCCACTGGCGCACCGCCGCCGATGAAGCTCAATATCTCCACTCGATCCCCTTGTTTTAGACTTCGGTGATCGAAGTCCTTGCGATCCATGATTTCCAAATTCAGCTCCACCGCCACGCGTTCGGTCTTGATGGCGAGTTCACGCAACAAATCCCCCACGGTGGCATCAGCCCGACAGCCCCGCTGTTCGCCATTCACCTGAATCTGAATCGTCTCCGCCATCGTTCATCATTATCCTAGGGGACCAGAAATCTGGTTGTCAACAAGCCCCGGCCTATCCCCTTGCCTCCACATCCATGACCACGTCAGAATAACGCCACCACGGCCTATGATGTCCACCCCACAACACAACCAGCAAGTCGCAACCATCTTTCGGTCGATCGCGGAAAGATTGGCCACCCAGCGGGCGAACCCCTATCGAATCAGAGCCTATCGGAAGGCAGCGGACACCATCGAAGTCATGGAGGAAGACATTGCAGATATCGCCTCACGGCAGGCGCTGGAAGATATTGATGGAATCGGCCGGGACCTGGCGGACAAGATTGAAGAGTTTCTCAGAACTGGAACGATCCAGGCTTATGAAGCCATGAGAACGCCACTCCCAGAGGCGGTGAAGGCCTGGACACAGCTCCCAGGACTGTCCGAATCGCTGGTGGCGTACCTCTACACCCGCCTGTGCATCACAACATTGACCGATCTGGAACAGCTGGTGCGATCGCACCTGCTGCGCACGATACCCGGGTTCTCAGGATCGGAAGAACGGTTGCTGGAAGCGATCACCACGACACAACAGCAGCCCCCCATTACGAAGCGCGAGGAAGCTCCTTGAAGATCTTCCAGGTCTTCAACATCTCGACCGCCTTTTGGAGTTGAATATCCTGCTCAAGCGAGGGTTCACCCGAGACTTCAACGGGAGAAGTCTGAGGCATGGTGCCGTTCTTCGGAGTGCCCTCTTCCTGTCCTTTGCCATTCTGAGCCGGTTGATCTTTCCCCGGCACGACCGCAGGCTTGGTCTGCTTCGGCTCCCCTTCCTTTTCACCGGGCTTCGTCTCGCCTGCCTTGGCGACAGTGGCCGGTGGCTGGGATTTCACGACAATATCAGGCGTAATACCGGTTGATTGGATCGAGCGTCCTTTCGGTGTGTAGTACTTCGCCGTCGTGAGGCGAAGCCCGGAACCATCCCCCAGCGGGAGAATCGTTTGCACCGATCCCTTCCCGAACGAGGTCGTGCCGACAATCACCGCCCGCCCGTAGTCTTGCAATGCACCGGCCACAATTTCAGACGCACTGGCCGATCCTTCATTGACCAGAATGATCATGGGCGAATCGTCCATCTGATCCTTCCCCTTGGCGATCCACTCGTCCTTCTTGCTTTCACGTCCTTTCGTATAGACCACCAACTTTCCGCCAGGGAGAAACTGCTCGGAAACCTCAACGGCCGAGGTCAGCAGTCCGCCAGGATTGTTGCGGAGGTCGAGAATCGTCGATTGGAGCTTCTGGTCTTTGAACTGTTTGAGCACCTTGCTCAAATCTCGCCCCGTCGATTCTTGGAATTGCGTCAGCCGAACGTACCCGATATTGTCCAACACCTTCGACTTCACGCTCTCAATCTTAATGGTATCGCGGACCAGCGTAAATTGGAGCGGATCGGGAGTCCCATCCCGCTGAATCGTCAAATTGATCTTCGAGCCCTTGGGGCCACGCATTTTCTGAACCGCATCCATCAACGTGAGGTCTTTGGTCGTCTCGTCGTTCACTTTGATAATAAAATCACCTGACTTGATCCCGGCTCGGTAGGCCGGCGTACCCTCGATGGGCGCGATTACTGCCAAACGGTTTTCCTTCACTCCGATTTGGATACCCACGCCCCCAAACTCACCCTTCGTTTCAACCTGCATTTCCTTAAACATGTCTGGCGTCATGTAGGCCGAATGCGGATCGAGGGTGGAGAGCATCCCGCGAATGGCCCCCTGGACGAGGTCCTTCACTTTCGTTTCGTCGACGTAACTCTTCTGAACTTGGGTCAACACCTCGGAGAACGTCTTCAACTCTTCGTAGGTTTCCGTGGCATGCCCGGTCCGCTCCCACCCCTTGCCGAGCAAAACGCCCAAGACCAACGCCACCACCACCATCATCGGGCCTAACATCCAGAATCGTCGTTGGGGAGACTGTTCCATAAAATGTCCTTTCCTCTTCCCGTTCCCTACCGCCTCGCCAACCATTGGAGAGGATCAAGCGGCTCCGCCCCCTGGCGTAACTCAAAGTATAGAGTATTTTCACCCGTCATGCCTGTGTCACCTGTTTCGCCGATCGCTTGCCCGGCTCCCACCTGCGCTCCCACCGATACAAGTATCTTCGAGGCATGGGCATACAACGAAAAGAACCCGTTCGCGTGATCAAGGATTATAACGAGTCCGTATCCTTTCAACCAGTCTGCATAGACGACGGACCCAGGCATCACCGCGTGAATGGCGCTCCCCTCGACCGTCTTGATTTCGATGCCTCTGCGCTGCACGTAGGTGTTGAAGGCCGGATGTTTCTGACGACCGAAGAAGGAGATAATGCTCCCATCAGCCGGCCACGGCAGTGCGCCCTTCACCCCACGAGGGGCGATCGCCCCGGTCGGAGGTCGGAGTGCAGCCGCGCGACGGCGCTGCTCCAATTCGCGCAACAGACTGTCGATGCGCGACGCGGACCGTTCTAATTCTTGGAGAGCATGTTCGTAGGATTCTTTTTCATGAGTGATTTTGGTGAGATAGACCTTTTTTTCCTTCTTGACCGATTTCATCTCAGCCAGCTGCTTCTCGGTACTTTGCTTGTACGACAGCATCCCGACCCGCGCTTCTTCCCGCTGCCGCTCCGCCTGCTCCATATGGGTCATATCGGCTCGGAACGTGCCCATGAGGGCATAATCCCGTTCGGATACGGCCGAGAGATACTGGAGCCTGCGCTGGAAATCACCATACGAGTTCGAGGCGAGCAAGGTTTTCCAATATCCAAAACGGCCCTCCATGTATTGAACCCGCAGCCGAGCCAGAATGGCGTCCTGGCGTTCTCGCACACTAACACGCAAACCGGCTAGTTGCGTATTAATGACCTCGATCTCTTGGTCTTTCTTCCGCAACTTCCGGCTAATCTCCTGATGCGCTTGTCGGTAGTGCAACACGCGTTCGTCGAGTGTCTGAATCCCTTGCAAGAGGGACTCTCGCTTTTTCCCTGCTTCATCGGCCTGCTTGCGTGTCTCTTCGATCTGATCTTTGAGTTGGTCGAGGGCCTTACGTTCTTTCTCAATCTTGTCGGTGATCGGATCGGCAACCGCAACCGTAGGCCAGGAAATACCCAGCAGCCCCCAGATCATGACTCCAACCCTGAACCCCGTCCAACATCTCATGCCTTGGCCTCGCCGAAACGCCGTATCGACACGAAGCTACCTGCAAACCCGAGCCCCATCCCCACTGCAATCAGGGCAAGACAGACTGACGGGGGAAAGAATGCCATGAGGTTGTCGAGCCCGGCAAATCGCCCCGTCGTTCGCATTTGTTGCCGAAACAATTCGTACATGAACTTGAGCATGACCAGCGAGAGTGTGCTGCCCAAAGCGCCAAGCACCGCGCCCTCTAACAGATAGGGAATGCGAATAAAGCTGGTCGTGGCCCCGATGAGACGCAAAATGGCAATCTCATCCCGTCGGGCGAACAGTGTGAGGCGAATGGTATTGGCGATAATGGTGACGGCAGCTGCCGAGAGAATGATGCCGATGCCGATGGCGACCAACTCAATCGATCGAATCACCGTCGCGAGAGCATCGATCCAATCTTGATTATAGTCCACCTTGGAGACGCCGGCGACCAGTCTGACCCGTTCCGCCCATCGCTTGACCGCATCCGGCGAACGGAACAACGGGCTGAGAGCCACTACGAAGGAGGCTGGTAGGGGATTCTGGCCCAGCCCTTCAAGCAGGTGAGACTCCGAAGGGAATTGAGCCTTGAATTCTCCCAACGCCTGCTCTTTCGAGATAAACAGCAGGGAGGCGACGGCACGATCGCCCCGCAACTGCTGCTCTACATCAGCGACCGAATCGGAGGCGAGCCGCTCATCAAGATACACCATGATCTTGATATCGTCCTGGAGCCATCCGGCCGCCGCCCGCAGATTGACATAGAGCAGCAAGAAGATGCCGACACAGGCCAATGTAAAGGCCGTGGTTAGAATGGCGACCATCGTCGTCGTCCGGTTGGTCCGCATATTGACCCAGGATTCTCTGAGGAGATACGTGAGCGTCCTCACCCTTTCACCCGCTGTTCCGGCAGCAACCGGCCCTGTGACAACGTGAGCACCCGCCGATTCACTTGCCCCATGACCAGGGGATCATGCGTCGCCACCACGACAGTTGTGCCGCGCACGTTAATGAGTTTAAACAGTTCGATAATCTCGGCCGTCAGGGCAGGGTCTAAATTTCCGGTCGGCTCATCCGCCAACAGGACGACCGGACCATTCACTATCGCACGCGCAATGCACACCCGCTGCTGCTCTCCTGTCGAGAGGCCTGCAGGAAGCTGATCTCGCTTGTGCTCGACACCGACCGCCCGTAACGCCTCCGTGACCTTCCGACGAATGTCGGCAGAAGAAATTCCTTGCACCAGCAAGGGCAGCGCAACATTGTCGAAGACGGACTTCTTCGGCAACAGCCGAAAGTCTTGAAAAACCGTTCCCACCTTGCGGCGCAGATACGGAACGTCAGACGGCTTGAGCGTCGTCACGTTTTTCTGGTGGACAAAGATCTGTCCCTCATCGGGCCGTTCGGCCCCGATGAGCATCCGCAGCAACGTCGACTTACCCGCTCCACTGGGCCCCATGAGAAGAACAAACTCTCCCTTGCCGATCTCGAAGGTGACGTCCGAGAGAGCCGGCCGCTGATCGTACTGTTTCGAAACATGGATTAATTGAATCATCGTCGGCCTACCAACGGAGATCGTCTCCGGACACTTCGAAGGCGTTCTGAATATGCTCGATCTGCGGGGAGACAGCGTCCCTGCCTTGCAGCAAGACGACATCGAATCTGCATAGCCGATCTTTGATGTGGTGGCGGGCTAAATACTGAGCCGCTAACCGGATCAACTTCTCCTGCTTATGTTGATGGACGGCATGGATGGCTCCGCCGAACGTGTCGGTCCGACGCGCCTTCACCTCCACAAAGACCAGCACCTGACCGTCTTCAGCCACTAGGTCCAGCTCCCCCACCGATGAACGTAGATTGCGTGCTACGATCCGATACCCCTTGTGCCGCAGATACCGCTCTGCCGCCGATTCCCCTTCTTGACCAAAAAGTCTCCGGGGATCAAGGATGGTCACTGATTCATCCGTGAAGATTCGCCCAAGCCAGTACACGAGAGGGGCCACCTACCGTCGCTACCACTCAAGAGCTGTGCGACTGGAGCGAACGTGCGCCGATGAATCGCGCAGGGACCATGTCGAGCAAGCCGCTGTAAATGCTCTTCCGTCCCATACCCTTTATGGGAGAGAAAATTATAATCGGGATAGGTCCGATGGTACATCACCATCATCCGATCACGCGTAACTTTGGCTACAATCGACGCGGCAGCGATCGACAGAGACAGAGTATCACCCTTAATGATAGAGCGTGAGGGAATGGCGAGATCCGGCAAGGTCACGGCATCGATCAAGAGGCAATCAGCCGGGGTAGTCAGCGATGCCAGCGCGCGACGCATGGCCAGGCGAGTCGCTTCTAAGATATTGAGGAGGTCGATCTCTTGCTCTGTGGCGACCCCTATACCAACACCACGTGCCCGCCTGACTATAACCTCGTAGAGACGCGCGCGCTCAGACTCGGAGACTTGTTTGGAATCATCGACACCGACCCACCGGCAACGAGTGGGCAGGATCACCGCTGCTGCGACGACGGGGCCAGCCAGAGGGCCCCGTCCGGCTTCATCCAGACCGGCGATACAGCGATAGCCACGCCGCCGGGCTTCCAATTCAAATTCGTCGGTAGGTCCCACGATGTGGCCCCGCGATGAGTCCGTTGAAAGGGCACTCGACAGTCGTGGTCGGCGGAACCAGGGATTGAGACTAGGGCTTCGAAGCCGACGCGGCTCCGACCGGCTCTTCGGCCTTACGGGTGACCCCGGGCTGACCCTTCACACTCGCGACGAACTCCCGATCTTCGACCTTGGCAAACCTGCCTTTCTTCCCTCGGAGATAATACAGCTTGGCCCGCCGCACCTTGCCTTGACGCATGACCTCAACGCGCGTGACGATCGGCGAATGGAGCGGGAAAATTCGTTCCACGCCGACGCCGTAGGAGACTTTGCGCACCGTGAAGGTCTCCGTGTTCAGCAACCCTTTACGAGCGATCACCGCACCTTCGAATACCTGAATGCGCTCTTTTTCTCCTTCTACCACTTTCACGTGCACGCGGACGGTGTCTCCGATTTTAAAACTTGGCGCCGACTTCTTCGTGAAAGACCGTTGTATCCGTTCCAACCGATTCATGAGACTATCCCTCCCCCCCACATCGAACAGGCGTGCCCTGCACGCCTTCACGAGTAATTTCGCCTAACAATCGTTGATCTTCGAGACTTAAGACCCGATCCTGTAAAAGATCCGGCCGTTTCTGATAGGTGCTTCGCAGGGCTTCCTTCCGACGCCACAGACGAATGGCCTCGTGATGTCCTGAAAGCAACACCTCTGGCACAGGCATCCCCCGAACCTCCGCCGGTCTCGTAAAGTGCGGATATTCGAGCAAGGCATCCGTGAACGACTCTTCCGCGATCGACTCCGGATCACCCAACACGCCGGGAACCAAACGGGCTGCGGCATCGATGAACACCAACGTCGGCAACTCGCCTCCGGTCAACACATAATCCCCGACGGAAATTTCTTCCGGGTGCAAGGCGAGCCGCACCCTCTCATCAACCCCCTCGTAGTGGCCACAGAGAATGACGAGTCGACGTGGGTCGGCCGCCAGATTTTTCGCATAGGCCTGCGTGAACGGACGACCGTGCGGGGACGGAAACAGCAACCGAATCTGTTCACCGACCCGTGCATAGTCGGCCTGAATTTGTTCCACTGCGCGCAAGATGGGCTCAGCCTTCATCACCATCCCGACCCCCCCGCCATAGGGGACGTCATCCGCCACCCTGTGGCGATCAAGCGTATAGTCCCGCAAGTTACGCACGTGAACGTGCAGCAGACCTTTTTCTTGTGCCCGTTTGAGAATGCTCTGGCCGAGTACCGGCGCCACCATGTCGGGAAACAGGGTCAGGATGTCACACCGCATGGCGATCCTCAACCAAGTCGTCAATCCCGCGAACTAGCATCAGGCGGCGCGCGAGATCCACCGAGGTCACAAAGCTCTTCGCGGCCGGAATGAGGACTTCCTTCGTCCCTTTGCGAACGACGAATATGTGATTCTCCGGTATCTCCAAAATCGTCTCAAGCACACCGACCTCATCGCCCCGCTCATTCTCGACCGTCATCCCAATGAGATCACATTCAAAATAGACATCCTCCGACAACATCGCCGCTGGACGACGTGGCACTTGAATCAATCCCCCACGCAGCATGCCAGCATCCTCCGGCGTCGTCACACCCGCAAGACCCATGATATAGGTCAAGCCGGCGCGCCGAACATGCGTCACGGTCCTGTCGACCATCTGTCCCGTCGGCTCCAAGACCTGAACCTGCTTTAGCTGATCCAGCCGGCCAGGCACATCGCTTAACGATCGCACCTTGAACTCACCCCGCACGCCAAAGGGGCGCTCGATCTTGCCAATCGTCACAAGAATTTCCTGAGCCGTTGTCACGGGCTAAGCGCCTTTCTTCTTCGCCGCTTTCTCCGCCTCAAACTGTTTCCATACACCACACCGGCGAAGCAACGTCCGGACCGTAACCGTTGGCTGGGCTCCCTGGCGCAACCAGATCAATACCCGCTCCTGCTTCAGCTCCGGAACCGCCGGTTCCTTCAAGGGATCAAAAATCCCAAGAATTTCCAGGAACCGTCCGTCGCGCGGCTTCCGAGAATCCGCTGCCACGACACGGTAGAGCGGTCGCTTATGTCGTCCTGTCCTCGTCAATCTCAAATGAACAGCCACTAGACTCCTCCTCCTCTACGATACGAAACATCGGTGATGATGGTTATCGACCCTTACCTGGAGCGCAGAAGTTGCGCAAGCTGTCGGCGCCCTCCTGACCCTGCCATAACCTTGGCGATTTTTCTCGCCGAAAGAAACTGTTTAATCAACCGATTCACCTCTTGCACGTTCGTCCCGCTTCCACGGGCAATCCGCTTTTTTCGGCTTCCATTGATGACCGTATGATCGCGCCGCTCTCGAACGGTCATCGAGTCAATCATCGCCGTAACTCGTTTCATCTCTCGCTCCGGTATCTGCCCTTCCATCGCCCCCTTGAGCTTCTGACCACCTGGCAACATCCCCAAAATCTGGTCCAACGAACCCAAGCGATTGACCTGCCCCAACTGAGCACGGAAATCCTCTAGTGTGAACGTATTGCTGGTCAGCCGCTTCTGCGCATCCTCCGCCTGCTCGCGCGATAAGGATTCTTGGGCTTTTTCGATCAGCGAGAGCACATCACCCATTCCGAGGATGCGTGAGGCCATCCGATCGGGATGAAACAACTCAAGCGCATCCAGCTTCTCGCCCACGCCCAAAAACTTGATCGGCTTGCCGGTCACCGCCCGGATAGACAGAACCGCCCCGCCCCGGGCATCACCTTCAACCTTGGTTAGAATGACGCCGGTCAGTCCGATACGTTGATCGAACTGGCTCGCCATCGTGACCGCATCCTGGCCCGTCATGGCATCTGCCACTAAGAGGGTTTCGTGCGGTTGCACGGCGGCTTTCACCGCCACCAGCTCACCCATCAACTCGTCGTCAATGTGGAGACGCCCACCGGTATCCAGTATGACAAGATCGTACCCCTGGTCTCGTCCCCGTTCCACGCCAACCTGGCAGATGCGAACGACATCCGCTTGGGTGGCCTGGACCTGATCGACTCGATGCACGTCGACTGCAAGATCTCGCCCCAGAGTCGCCAACTGATCGCCGGCTGCCGGACGGCGAGGATCCGCCGCAACCAGGAGAACCCGTTTCCCTTGAGCCTTGAAGTACCGCCCGAGCTTGCCGCAGGTCGTCGTCTTTCCAGCACCTTGGAGCCCTACCATCATGACGACCGAGGGGGGATTCGAGGCCAGAGCCAGACCGGCCCGCTCGTGGCCCATCATCTCCCGCAGCTCCTCCCACACGACCTTGACGACCTGATGACCAGGGGTCAAGCTCTGGAGGACTTCCTGACCAATTGCCTTCGCACGAACCCGCTCGATGAAGTCCTTGACGATCTTGAAGTTAACGTCGGCTTCGAGCAGCGCGAGGCGAACTTCTTTCAAAGCTTCTGCGATGTTCTGTTCGGTGAGGATCCCCGAACCGCGTAGCTTCTTGAAAATATTCTCGAATTTTTCGCTGAGTGAGTCCAGCATAGCGCCACAAAGAAAAAGGCAATCGAAGTCTTAACCCCAGATCTTCGATCGCCTCGAAAACTCTAGCAAAAGACCATCAAGAAGTTTAGAGGATGCGGCCTGCTGAAGTCAAGGGAACCAGAGCGTACATTTCATTGACATGTCGTAGGCCTTTCGCTAAGGTCCGTCGAGATCTCCGTGAGAACACGCCGAGGGCTATAAGGCGGTTGCCGTGAAAAAATCACCATGGGTTCTGCTCATCTTCGTTCTCATCGGTGGACTATTGGGCGGAGTACTGGGAGAAATCCTTCGAGTCATGGCTCCACAAGGAACTATTCAAACGGTCTTCGCCACCAATTTTACCCCCGGCATCAGTCCACCATTGACTATCGATCTGGTCCTCCTCAAGTTCACCATTGGCTTCGTCATAAAAATCAACCTCCTCAGTCTCCTAGGGATGTTCTTAGGCATCTATCTATACAAGAACGTTTAGCAAGATGCTGAAAAAGCCCGCCAGCTTCGTTCTCGGCTCATCGAAATCCTCAAGGAAGACCCGGCCGCCTCACTAACTCGGCGGCGCGCACAGACGTGGTGCTCCTTATTCGTCGCACCGTGCGCCCCAGAGGATACGCCTCGGCTCTTCACTCGCTGCGGCCTTGCCGGGAGAAGGCGTGTCTCGACGCGCCAGGGTTGGGTGGGTGAGAAGTCTAGCCTTTTTGAGCATCCTGCTGAGGCGTCTCCTCTTGTCCCAAACGTGCCGTCTGTTAAAGTTCTGCTGCGCCGAAATGATCTCTCCACAGACGGCTAGACTTCTGGTTTCAATTCTAACTCCTTCAGCTTCAGCGCTCGAATCCGGTTTCGGAGGGCCGCGGCCCGTTCAAACTCCAAGTCCTTAGCGGCGGCTTTCATTTCCGTTTCCAGCCGTTTGATGATTTGTTCGGTCGCTTCCTCTGCTCCATAGACGGCCGGCGACTCCGCGGCCAAATCCAGTTGCATACCATCCATTTCAGCCGTGGCATATTCGAGTGACAGGACGTCCTTCTTGATGCTCGTGGGCACGATACCGTGTCTGGCATTATAGTCCGCCTGAATCGTGCGCCGGCGCTCGGTCTCTGCGAGCGCCATTTGCATAGAATCGGTGACGGCATCACCGTACAAAATCACGTGGCCTCGCACATTTCTCGCTGCCCGCCCAGCCGTCTGGATCAAGGATCGATAAGACCGAAGATACCCTTCCTTATCCGCATCGAGAATCGCCACCAAGGTGACCTCGGGGAGATCGAGCCCTTCGCGCAGGAGATTGATCCCCACCAGCACGTCGAAATCCCCGCGCCGCAGATCACGTATGATCTCAGCCCGCTCCAACGTCTTGATGTCAGAGTGCAGATACCGCACCTTGATACCAAGGTCGTGGTAATACTCGCTCAAGTCCTCCGCCATGCGCTTGGTCAAGGTGGTGATCAGTACACGCCCTCCCTGCGCCACTTCAGTCCGTACTTCGCCGAGGAGATGATCCACCTGCCCTTTGGCCGGGCGCACCTCGATGGCCGGATCCATCAGGCCGGTTGGGCGAAGTATCTGCTCGACGACCTCTCCAGCCGCATGCCCCAACTCGTAGGGGCCTGGCGTCGCGGAGATGTACACCGCCTGCGTGAGACAGCGCTCAAATTCAGCGAATGTGAGAGGCCGGTTATCGATCGCCGACGGCAACCGGAATCCGTACTCGACCAATGTGCGCTTCCGCGAATAGTCGCCCTCGTACATCCCACCCACTTGGGGAATCGTCGCATGGGATTCGTCGACGATCAGCAGAAAGTCTTTGGGGAAGTAGTCGATAAGCGTCGGAGGCTGCTCACCGGGGTCGCGGCCACTGAGATGCCGCGAGTAGTTCTCGATGCCATGGCAGTACCCCATCGCCCGAATCATTTCAAGGTCGAACCTAGTGCGCTGCGCGATCCGCTGGGCTTCCACGAGCTGATTGTGTTTCTTGAAATAGGCGACGCGTTCGTCCAGTTCTTCTTCTATGCCTGTAATCGCCCGCTCATACCGATCCGGTGCAATGAGATAGTGCGTGTTCGGATAGACCGCGACCTTCGGAAGCTTTCTGAGCGATTTTCCCGAGAGCGGATCAATTTCGTGAATGGCGTCGACCACGTCACCGAACAACTCGATCCGCACAGACACTGCGTCATTCGAAGCCGGGAAAATCTCGATGACGTCGCCGCGGGCACGGAAGGTGCCGCGGTGGAAATCCATGTCGTTGCGGGCATATTGAATTTCGACCAGTTTAGCTAGAATCTTCTCCCGCCGAATCTCCATTCCCTCTTCGAGGAATACCACCATCTCGTGATAGACTTCAGGCGACCCCAGGCCATAGATACAGGAAACCGACGAGACGATCAGCACGTCGTTCCGTTGAAGCAGAGCGGTCGTCGCCGCATGCCGCATCTGATCGATCGTATCGTTGACGGACGCGTCCTTGGCAATGTACGTGTTGCTCTGCGGGATATAGGCTTCCGGCTGGTAGTAATCGTAGTAGCTGACGAAATACTCCACCGCGTTGTGGGGGAAGAACTGTTTGAATTCTTGATAGAGCTGACCGGCCAGCGTCTTGTTATGGACCAGAACCAACGTGGGCTTCTGCACCTGCGCGACTACATTGGCCATGGTAAAGGTCTTGCCGGACCCGGTGACACCGAGCAGCGCTTGGTGCCTCCGGCCAGCCGCAATCCCAGCGACCAACTTGTCGATGGCCTGGCCTTGATCTCCGCGGGGCTTGAATGGGGCTTCGAGTTGAAACGGCGGCATGGGACGACCTTTCGGCCGTTATCTTACCATCGAAAACAGCACTGCGCGCAACAGAGGGAACGCAAGCCGGACCGCGACAGACCCACGAGACACCACCGAGCTCTATCAGGGTCCGGTGGCATCAGGGGTTCTTAATATCGTGGGCGCCTGGGTCCACCGACCGAGGCTCCCTGTCTGTGAACTGATCCCTGGTGCTCGCCCTCACGGAATCGTCTGCCGGATGGTTCGGCACTTCGGCGTGGCCGGTGACGAGAAGCCTGCTGCTCGCTGACCGGCATAGGAGCCGGAGAGGGGAGAGCCGCAAACACAGGAAGCGCGAGTTTCTTCGTCTCGATTCTCAATTGGCTCGCCATTCGAAGATACTCTCGCTCTTCGGACTGAGACAGAATCAAGAACGTCGCCCCTTCCTTCTCTGCTCGACCCGTTCGCCCTGTTCGATGGACGTACGAATTCGGATTGGTCGGCAACTCATAGTGAATCACCTGGGCCACATCCTGAATATCAAGGCCTCTGGCTGCCACATCGGTCGCCACGAGCGAACGGAGTCGGCCGGCCCGAAAGGCACCGAGCGTCCGTTCCCTCTGCGCTTGGCTGTGATTGCCGGTCAACGCACCGACCGAAGCTGGTTCTCCACCCAAATGGGCAGCCAATCGTCGCACCTTATATTTTTGATCACAAAACACCATCGACCGTTTCCCGCCCGTCACGGTCTGAAGCAGCGTATGCACGAGTTGCGTGCGCGCCTGATCCCCCGGCACAACATAATAGGCATGTACGATCGTGGTCGGAGTGCTGATCCCTGGGTCGACAGAAATGCGAGCGGGATTGCGCTGCATGCTCTGCGCGAGCGTTTGAATGTCCCCTGAAAACGTCGCGGAGAACAGCAGCGTCTGGCGTTCAGCCGGGAGGAGACGAATAATCCGTTGTATGTCCCGCAGGAACCCGCGATCTAACATCTGATCGGCCTCATCCATTACGAGAAACGTCACGTCACCCAACTTCAAGTGACCGGAACCGGCCAAGTCGAGCAACCGCCCTGGTGTACCGACCATCACCATCGGCGGTCGTTGCAGTGCACGGTAATGGCGCTCGATCGGCGTCCCGCCGTACACAGACAAGGAGGTTACGGACATCGGGGCATACTTGCGTAGCTCCGTTTCGATCTGGAGCGCCAATTCCCGCGTGGGCGCCAACACCAAAAACTTCGGTCCGGAAGCGTGGCTTGGTCCGATCTTGCTATTGCGGCCAGGCGCGGGCGCGGAGGCCTCCCGTCGCATGACCTGTTCGATAATCGGTAGTAAAAACGCCAGTGTTTTTCCGCTCCCGGTTTTGGCTTGTGCCATAATGTCCAGGCCTTTCAGCACCAGTGGAATGGCAGCCTGTTGCACCGGCGTGGGTGTCGTCAGGCCCGCCTGTATCAGGCGCTGGGCAAGGGACTGTGGCAGATTCATATCAGCAAACGTAGACATAAGCCTCCTTGTATGGGGCACACTTCCTGAGACTGCACGGTCCGACCTGGTCAGAGAGCCGAAAAACGCATCGCGTTGATGGGCAATTCTAGGAAGGAAATAACGGGGCTGCCGGATTGGCAGCCCCGACGTGTAATCACTCGTTACGGCTTAGTACCGGTCACCACCAGACCCGCCGCGACCACCACGACCGCCACCGCCGCCACCAGTACGTGGCTCCTGGGGACGCGCTTCGTTGACGGTCAACGTGCGGCCGCCCAACTCAGTGCCGTTCAGCGCGGTGATCGCCGCCTGCGCTTCTGAATCCGAGGACATCTCCACGAATCCAAACCCGCGGGACTGACCGGTGAATTTATCTGTGATAATCCGGGATGATGTCACCGCTCCATGAACAGCAAACAGATCGCTCAGCTGCTGCTCAGTTGTGGAATACGGCAAACCGCCGACATAGATCTTCGAACCCATTGGGCTCCTCCTTTGAGAATATATGTTGTCTTGGACTCGAGAACAAAGTGAGGAAGGAATGGGCCGAAGACGCAAACACCATGGCGGCTCAAGGCTGGCTTCCGATCAAATTCCCGGGCAGAACCAAAACAACATCTGTCTTAGGCCTTGTCACTTTCTTTGGCATCACCACCAGGCCTTTCGCGATGATACACGAGAGGTACTCTACTCCTTAGCCCCTTCAAATGCAAGCGATGACGCAATCACGCGCGATGCAGTGCATTCATCTAATAGGCAGCGGGAGCAGAAAGCGGTCGCTGAGAAAAAAGCGGAATGGCGTGTAAGCTATCAAAATTGAGCGCTGTTTGTCCGCGAACCAGGAGCCCAACTTGACCGATCGCCAGCGACTGATCTTCAACCGTCACGACGAGCTGCCCGTCAAAGGAGGTTTCGATAAAGTCCTTGCTGAGAATGGTGTTCCTCTGGACTCGCAGCGTATGCCAGGGAACCGCCTTGGGCGTAATTGACGACCGCCCTAGTCTCGTCTCCTTTCCATCCACCACTCGACTCACTTCCAGCGTCTTCATCGCAAGATCGACCACCGCTGCATAGAAATGCGTGGCATCCTTCACCCCAAACACCACTCCTCCCACTCCCATCGCAACGTCGACGGGAAATCGCATCCTGACCGACACATCTGGATATTCATACTGAAACCCGTTGGCGACGATCAAACGGTAACAGGTCACAGCCTGGCACGAAGAGTTCACGGCCAGAATGTTGAACGCCGAGGGGGCATCGGTATCAGCCTTGATCGTCCAGTCCGCAGCCGGCCCCTCGCCGAACTCCAGCATCGAGAATCCGGCAGGAGCCTCGCCAGACTTCTGCTGGTCGAAGGTCCACCTATTAAACAACCCCCCTTGGGCCTGACCTTTTAAGTTGGCTTCTTTTTCCGCCCGGCTCTCTGCCTGGATAGCGTGGGACCGCTCGATACAAACGCTCCACTCACCGGCCATCACAGCCAATGCCAGCACGATAGAGACCCGGCCGATATTCTTGGGCTTCACGCGTATGCCACGTTCATTCGCGTCTATTCTCTCAATCTCTTCTTATTTCGATGGCGGGTTCTTGAGATCGAGAATGTCCTGCTGGAACTGGTCGCGGGCGGCCATAATCCTCTCTCGACGTCGCCACCGACCCCAGGTCCACCATCGAAGACGATCCCGAAACGTGACGCCCGGTAGTGGAGCACTCCCACCAGGCGCATGCTGAAACTCATAGCCTTGGTGCGACGCGCGATTCTCGAAGAATCGGCGGTAGAGATGATCGTACAATCCTTTGCCTGAATCGCCTACGCCCACGGCACCCCCCTACAATAACAGGTCCAATTTGTGGCTTTCCGTCACCGGAGGCGAACAGGTCTGACGTTGACAGACATACGCCGTTTGCTGCCCGTTCACACTCGTCTTCCATACGGCGAGCACCAAGTCGGACTCCCCGGCACGTCGAGCGGCTTCGACCACCAGCACTATACTGGTTTCTGTTATGAGCCGGTTCAGAACACGGTCCGATTGTGTGATTGGATCTGTCATCGCCTCTTCATCCTTATAACCTCTCATAGTACCTTGGTCCGCAGCCGCTCTGCAATGAACCTGTCAGGCTATGTTATAGTTCTGCGGCACCGTGAAAGGCTCACTGCATGAACGGCTCGGCGCGCACCCTCTTTTCCTCCCTTGTTGTGGTCGCTCTCCTGGGAATCATCCTCGTCCTGCTCCCCCTGGGGGCACATGGATTCGCGCAATCGGAAGAAGACCATCGTGCATGGCTTCGAGCGCTCGACGACCTGTCAAGCGAACGGATGCTCGCCGACGTGCGCACGTTAAGCGGCCCGTCCTTCAATGGACGGCAGGCCGGATCAAAGGATGATCTCGGCTCGGCTTATTGGGTAGCCGACCAATTCCTCGCTTCTAAGATCAGTCTCGCCTTTGTTCCATTGGCCGGATTGAACGTTCCTCCCGGCATAGGGGATCGTGCCAGCATAGCGACCGGCTTCATGGCGAAGCCATATCAAACTGTCGTCATTGCCTCAGAACCAACGCTGCAGATCTCTACGGCCAGGTCTCCGGACAATGAGCGTCTCGGAACGGATTTTCTCCCGGTGCTCGATTCACCATCTGCGCATGCCCGTGCTCCGATCGTGTTCGTCGGCTATGGGATTGTCGATACCACTGCGGTCATGAATGACTATGCCGGAATCGACGTGAACAATTGCATTGTGCTGTTCCTAAGAGGAAAACCGGATCACTTCAAGGGAACAGTTACCCACGCGGACAAAGTCCGGACCGCTCGCCAGAAGGGGGCGGTGGGCTATCTGACCGCAACTGGACCGGTCCTCAGCTCCTACGAGATACAACGTGGCGTGACGGGACAACCCAGCGCTTTCTACGGACTTTCTCCAGCACCCGACAACCTTCCCGGCGCATGGATCAGCACCGCACGAGCGGAGCAAATCATTGCTGGTGCCGACCATTCCAATCAAGGACACCTTCGGAGCTTGCAGGATCAGCTTAACCGAGCCTCCGAGCCTCGGTCATTTAGCACGGAATACTTCGGGGCCCTCGACTGGGAATCATGGCACGAGCAAGGGTCTCTGATCAATGTAATCGCCCTGCTCCCAGGCACAGATCCGCTGTTGATGCAGGAAACCATCGTAATCGGTGCGCATCGAGATCACTTCGGCCGCCAAGCAGGACTCTTGTTCCCAGGGGCCGACGACAACGCTTCGGGGACGGCCGTGATGTTGGAAGTCGCTCGCGTTCTGGCCAAGGCCGGAACACACCCCAGACGAACCATCCTCTTCATCTCCTTCAGCGGTGAAGAGCAGGGTCTGGCTGGCTCGCGGCTGTACGTGCAACGCCCTCTTGTGCCGACCGCCATGACAAAAACAATGATCAACATCGATCACGCCGGCGTTGGAAACGGACGGCTTACGGTAGGCGTGACAGGATTGGAAAAGAACGTCGCATTGGAGGCTGGACAGGTGGCAGGGTTTACCGACAAGCTGGATGTGTTCGGATTTTTCCCCGGTGGAGATCACGTGCCCTTCAAAGAGGCAGGTGTCCCGACCATCACGGTCGTCAGCGGTGGAGTCCACCCACACTTTCACCAGCCCACGGATACCGCCGATACGATCAATCCTGAAATTTTACAAACCGTGGGTCGGTATGTCCTTGCCCTCACCTGGCAACTGGCGAATATGCAACAACTTAGGGCAAGAGGCCATAGGTAAGACGGAACGGGTGTGATCTGTCAGAGAGTCGCCCCCTGGCCTCTAGCCTCATGCCCCGTGCTTGGATTTATGGGATGTCGTCGAGAATAGTGGACTGAATCGATGGCAACGGCGCGGTTTGGCGGGGAGGACCGGGGAGGACGAGAGGTGAACCTATTTGGTTGGCACCTTGTATAAGTCCGATCGAGAGTTGCGGCCCGAGCGTGGTTACAGCCCCGCTCCACGCTTGGCCGGTCGTGGGATTGCGAAAACTGTACGATTGGAAATTGTTCCCGGGGTTGTACAGAAATCCTTGCGTGCCCTGATTGTCGATATAGAGACTCCCTAGGCCAGGCAGCCTGAACAGGGGCGCAACCCCTCCATCTAATGAACGAACACTGGAGATCGTTTGGCCCCAAACCTGCGAGTTCAACGACGGGAGCGCGAACAGGAGCAGGGCCAACACAGACAGCGCCGTGGGAAGCACCGAGACCGGCAAAATAGAATGCTTGACCCGATGGCCCTGAAACCTTATTGCAGTTAGTCCATGACAGGTCCGCATAACATCATTATAGTATGGGGAAAAGTTACTTGTCGACCAAAGGGGGTGATATGAAACAGGGTACCAGAATACATGGATGGTGGTGCACATTTGGCTATGCCTTCGGCATAGGCCTGTTCCTATCACCTGTTCTCAGTTGGGGGCTGGAGGTCGGCACGACTCTGCCAGCGGAACGACGGGAGACCATCTCCCTCGCCGACGCGGCCATTCGTGCGCTGCAGCATAACCTGGATATCAACATCAGCCGCCAGACGAAGGACAGCCGGCTGGCCGACATCACCGTCGAACAAGCCAAGTTCGATCCGACTCTGAGCGTGAACGGTCAGTACAATCGAACCGTGAATCCGCTCAATCGGCCTGTGTTCGGCGGAACCGTCAGCACCTTGAACCAAATTACGACCTTCGATCAACGGAGCGAGTCCGTTACGCTCGACGCGACGACAAACCTGCTCACCGGCGGCAATGTCGACCTGAACTATAGTCCCGCCAGGACGAATGTAAATCAAAACGTCGCGACAGGCTTCCTGTTCAACCCCTCCTATACAGGCGGCCTCGCACTCACCCTCACGCAACCGCTCCTCCGCAACGCCGGCTTCGAAGTCACCAAGACCTTCATCCGCATCGCGCAGAATAATGCCACCGTGGAAGAACATGTCTTTCGCGATCGTGTCCTCACTGTACTGGCCACCGTGGAACAAACCTACTGGGAAGTCGTCTTCGCGAATGAAAATCTGAAAGTGGCCGAGGCTGCCCTGAAAGCAGCTCAGGAACTCTTGGCCAGCAACCGCGCGAAGGCAAAGGCCGGCATCATGTCGATCGTCGATGTCCTGCAGGCCGAAGCTGCTGTTGCGTCGCGGGTCGAGCAAGTGCTGGTCGCGGACAAGACGATTCGAGACCAGGAAGATCAGTTGCGCCGATTGCTCAATCCTGGTGAAGAGGACCTGCGTCAAGACATGCGCTTGACCCCGCTCGACCAACCAGTCGTGACACTCGAACCTATCAGCCTTGAGGAAGCCATCGATACGGCCATCGAGCAGCGGCCGGAAATCGTTCAAGCAATGAAGAATATGGAGACGAGCGATCTCAACACCAAGTTTGCCAAAAATCAGATTCTCCCGACTCTGTCGTTTCAAGGCACCATGGGACTTGCGGGACTGGGGAAAGACTACAACAACTCGGTGAACAGTAACTTCAGCGGAGATTTCTATAATTATGGAGCGGGCCTCGTCTTAAGCTATCCGCTCGGCAACCGCTCAGCCTGGAGTACGTACAACAAACGGCAGCTGGAGGAGAAGAACGCTGAAGCCTCCCTCGTGAGTGTGCGGCAGCAGATTATCGTGGGTGTGCGCGAAGCGGTCCGGCGCGTCCAGACGGATTTTAAACGGATCGAAACGACTCGTTCGGCCAGAATCATGGCAGAGAAGCAGTTGCAGGCAGAGCAAGAGCGCCTAAAAGTTGGGCTTAGTACCACACGGTTCGTGCTCGACTTCCAGCGAGATCTCGCGACAGCCCAAGGGAACGAGTTGCGCGCTACGGTTGACTACAACAAATCGCTCTCCAATCTCGCACGGCACAAAGCCACCACACTTGATCGTTACAATCTCCAATTGAACTGACACCGTATATGACAGCGCCTGAGCCCGGTCCGCGTGCGACACCGACTCAGGCAGAAGAATGGGGAGCTGCGCAGGCATTGCTCCCCATCGCGATGACGCTCGGGTTCTACGCCCTCCCCTCTTCGTTCCAAGAACAGACGCTGGTTCAGTTCGCTCCGCAGATCTGCGCCTATCTCGCTCTATGTGTTTGGGCCATGCACAACCGCGGCATCGTACCTCGGCTTGGGCTGGAGAAAGAAAAACTCCTGGATGGCCTACGCTGGGGACTCTTCACGGGCCTTCTCCTTGGCGGTCTGAATACGTTCGTGATTCTCTCGGCCTATCCACATCTAGGCTATGACATCAACTTCCTGAAGACCACTCCGCACGGCCGACTCCCCTTCTTGGTCATGGTCCCATGGTTCATCTGCAGCATCGCCATTTTTGTGGAACTGAATTTCCGCGGATTTCTGCTCGGACGGCTGGCCGCACTTGAATCGAGGCTATGGCAATCAGCATTGGCCCAACGCTTCTCGCCGCTCGCCCTTATCACCTGCGCGCTGGTGTTCGCGTTCGATCCCTTCATGGTAGCGACGTTTCAACATCTCCACTGGATCGCCCTGTGGGACGGGGTCATCTGGGGATTTATCTGGCTATACACACGCAATCTCTACATCACAATCGTCGCGCACACGGTCGAAGTCATCGCGATGTACAGCGCGGTGAGAATGGCAATTGGATAGCGATCATTTCATTCTTTCATTGACGATTGGTTTTTTGAAATAATTCCATAATCCAATGACCCCTGGTTCAATTTCAATGAATCCCTCCTTCTCCAGTTACCTCGTCAACGATGTTTTCGGTGATCCCGGAGTCTATGTCGAGGTTCGCTGGTCGAAGCGGGCGTTGCTCTTCGACCTCGGGCGCAATGATGGGCTGGGGCCGACGAGGCTTCTGCGGGCCAACGACATATTCATCTCCCACACGCACGTGGACCATTTCATCGGTTTTGATGCTGTCCTGCGAGTGGCCTTGGGGCGAGGCAAGACCGTCCGACTCTTCGGCCCTCCTGGACTCATCAACAATGTGCAGGGCAAATTGCACGGCTACACCTGGAATCTGGTTGATGGGTATCCTTTGACCCTCGACGTCAAAGAATTTCATCCGCAAGAAGTCCGGCGGGCGCTATTCCGCGCAACCGACGGGTTCCGCCAGGTTGAACAACCGGCTCGCACTCTGGTGCCGGAACCAGCCACAGGTCTATTCACAGTCCTCAATGATCCCCAGTTCACCGTAAAGGCGGTCTCCTTGAACCATCGCGTTCCCTCGTTTGCCTATTCCCTGGAGGAACGATTTCACATCAATATGAATAAGCAGAAACTCCACGAGGCGGGCCTGCCGGTCGGCTCTTGGCTCAAAGACGTGAAAGAGTATATCTGGCAGGGTCAACCGGATATATTCCGCTTCACGGCTACTCTCTATGACAAGCACCATCGAGCGGGGCGGGAGCTTGTGTTGGGCGAGATGAAGGAACAATTTTGCACCATCTCACGCGGGCAAAAGATCGCCTACGTCGTCGACGCTCGATACGATGAGGAGAACGAAGCCAAGATCGTCTCCCTTGTTCAGGGCTCAGACCTCTTCTACTGCGAGTCCCCTTACCTGGACATTGATGCGGGAAAGGCCCGCGATCGCTATCACCTGACTGCGAAGCAAGCAGGACTCATGGCACGCAAGGCCCAAGTGCGCGACCTCGTTGTCTTCCACTTCTCACCCAGGTATACAGGGCAAGGCAAAGCATTGGAGCGGGAAGCGATGGAAGCGTTTCAAGGAAGCTGAGAAGGAGGTAACGTGAGCGACATCGTGAAATATACCGTGTATTTTCTGCTTGGCGGAACGATTGTGAGCGTCTCTACCTATCTGGGGTCTCAAGGCAAATCATTCCTCGCCGCCTTTGCCAGCACCTTTCCCGCCATTACCGGCGCCACGTTCGTGCTGATCTATCTGAACAGCGGCAACGATGCAATCGTCAGCTACGCTAAAAACTTGCTATGGTTCGTCCCGCCCTGGATAGTCTACGTCGTTTCCATGATAGCGGGCGTCCCCCGATTCGGCTTCTGGCCCTCCATGATCGGCTCACTCATGCTGTATCTGAGCTGCGTGGGGCTGGTGAAGCTGATGTTGCGGTAGGGGGGTGGCGCTCGCACAGTCGGCTCTTTACCAAATGCTCAGCCAGCTCCGTCGAAATGGAGCCGATTCATTTCGCCGAGTGCCGACACCATTTGATCGAGGGCTGCGGTGACAGAGCGGCTCGCTGCTTGGGATGGGCCATCGGCGCCAGCCCAAATGTTGGGAGGGTCTTCGATCTCCCGCACGTTCTGACAGAACCGGACAATCGTCTGTTTCCAGTGGATAGGACCTGATCCTTCATCAAGAAATTGGACTCGATCCTGCGAGAAGGGCTGATCAAACTGTGCAGCCCGCAGCTGCCACATCTGTTCCATCGCCTTTTGCCGCTCGGGACTGAACTCCAGCCCACTGGCCCGTTCGTTGAGCGCCGCGGAGAGTCCCCCGATGATATGGTCGGCCTCCGATTCGGGGAACACGCCGACACAAGATTGCATAAGCAGATATTTATGAATGATGAACACCTCGGCACTGATACGTGCTTCGTTCGCTGAAGGATCGTAAGCCCGGGCCAGCTCTCGCAACCCGTCGCCCGACGCTCCTTCAAGGCAGGAGCCCAGCAAGTGGGCCAACTGGCGACCGAGCCCAAGATACTCTGCTTGAGGCAGGCGCTGCATGATCCTATTGTGGCTCCACAACCACCGCTGTGCCGCTGGTGCTGACCATCAACATGCTGGCGTTGGCGCCAATCGTTTCATAGTCAATATCGATGCCGACAATGGCATTGGCGCCTAGATTCCGAGCCTGCTCGCGCATTTCGCCAAGCGCAATGTCTTTGGCCTTGCGTAGCTCGGCTTCATACGCCGCCGATCGGCCACCCACGATATCACGAACCGACGCGAAGAAATCCCGAAAGATGTTCGCGCCGAGGATGGCATCTCCGGAAACCAATCCCAAATACTTGACCGCTTTCTTTCCGTCTATACTCGGTGTTGTCGATAGAATCATCATCTCCTCCCGTTGGACGCCCCATCCTCTCACCATTGAAAGGAATCGCCAAGCCTTTCGCCGAATCCCTCGATCCCGAGAAATCTGGGCGACACCCCAACCTGCAGGGGATAATATCAAATACCATAGTAGATATTCATGAATGGTCCGCGCTACGATCATGCATTTATCTCGCCCGGAGCGCGCGCCGTGGAACGTACTATTTTGCCTCAGAACCAGTCTGCAGACCTCATCGTGGAGGGTGCGCGGCAGAATAATCTGAAGAACATCTCGCTCCGTATCCCGCACAATCAGGTCACGGCCATCACCGGCGTATCAGGGTCGGGGAAATCCTCTCTCGCGTTCGACACGCTTTTCGCCGAAGGCCAATGGCGCTATGTGGAATCACTCTCCACCTATGCCCGCATGTTTCTCGATAAGGTCAATCGTCCCGATGTCGACCGGCTGATCAATGTCCGCCCCGCCATTGCGATCGAGCAGAAGAATCCCATCCGCACTGCCCGCTCGACGGTCGGGACCACAACCGAGGTTGCCGACCTCTTGCGACTCCTGTTCGCGAAAGTGGGCCATCCGGTCTGCCCCGATTGCGCCATCGATGCTCGTAGCTTTCACCCCGGCAGCGTCGTCGACGACCTCCTGAACCATTACGGTGATGCACGAGCGATGATCCTATTCCCTATCGCAGCGCCACCGCCGAAACAGGATCAGGCTTTTCTCCAATCACTATTGCTGCGCGGGTTCACCAGAGTGCGGTGCGGTGCAGAGATCCTCGATCTCCATGAGATCCACACCCTTCCCAAAACAAGGCCCGACCATCTCCATGTGATCCTCGATCGCCTGGTGATCCGGGAAGACAATCGATCCCGCCTCGTGGAAGCGATCGAAACAGCATTTCGCGAGGGCGAGGGCCTGTGCCGCGTGGAGATCATCGATCAGGGCCCCCGAACCTACAGCACGAACTTCCGCTGCCAACAATGTGGCCGAACATTCGAACCGATTCGTCCTGTCCTCTTTTCCTTCAACCATCCGCTCGGCGCCTGTCCGGAGTGCAAAGGGTTCGGCAATATTCTCCGTTACGATCCCGACCTCGTCATTCCCGACCACAGCAAGTCGCTGGCCCAAGGCGCAATCGAGCCCTGGAGCAAACCCAGCGGCGATTGGTGGCAGAAACAAATGCTGCTCTCCATGAAGCGGCGTGGGGTCGACCTCACCACCCCATACAAAGACCTGCCACAGAATATCCAGCAGATGCTCTGGCAGGGAGAAGGGAAGATGGAGGGCGTGCAACAATTTTTCGAATACTTGGAAGGAAAGCGCTACAAGTTGCATGTGCGCGTGATGCTCAGCCGCTACCGGACACCGGTTCCCTGCCCAGCCTGTGAGGGAACTCGACTCCGACCGGACGCCCGTTACGTGAAGATCGCGGGCAGAGATATTCATGATCTTTCTGCTCTCACGATCGAAGAGGCTGCCGCTTGGCTCACATCCCTCACCCTCTCTCCCTATGAAGAGCAGATCGCCCGCGACATTCTCCGTCAACTGACGGCCAAGCTTGGCTTTCTCTTACGCGTAGGCCTCAGCTATCTGACGCTCTCCCGTCAGACCCGCACGCTATCGGGAGGAGAGGCCCAGCGCGCAGCCTTGGCCAATCAACTCGGTGCACGCCTGGTCGGCACGCTCTATGTCCTCGACGAACCGACCATCGGTCTCCACCCGCGTGACACCGCAATACTCGCCGGCATCCTGCGAGAGCTGGCAGTCCAGGGCAACACGGTGGTCGTCGTCGAACATGATCGCCAGATGATGCAGGCGGCCGACTATCTTGTCGAGCTGGGCCCTTTGTCGGGAGAAAAGGGCGGCGAAGTGATCTCTGCGGCACCACAACAGGAATTCATTGCAGACCGGCGGTCGATCACGGCGCGCTACCTGCGTGGCGAAGACAAGATTGCGACGCCCCGCTCTCGGCGAAGCGGAAACGGAAAATTCATTGCTATTGCTGGTGCTTGCGAGAACAACCTCAAAAATATCTTTGCCAGGATTCCGCTCGGCATGTTGGTCTGCGTCACCGGCGTCTCGGGGTCCGGCAAGAGCACGTTGATCGAAGACACGCTCTACCGATCTATCGCCCGTGCCTTTCGTGTCGAATCACTGCCAATGGGCAAGTTTCACGCGATTAAGGGGATCGAGCATCTGACCGGCATCAAGCTCATTGATCAGGAACCGATCGGCCGAACGCCACGCTCGAATCCGATCACCTACCTAAAAGCATTTGATGACGTTCGCTCCCTCTTCGCCTCTGAGCGCGATGCGCTCCGGCGCGGGCTCACACCAGGCCATTTCTCTTTCAATACCATCGGAGGCCGGTGCGACCGATGCGAAGGGAGTGGCGTGGAAAAGCTCGAGATGTATTTCTTCGAAGATATCTATGCCACATGCGAAGCCTGCGACGGGAAGCGATTCAAACCGAACGTCCTCTCTATTCGCTATCGCGGGAAAACGATCCATGATGTGTTGCAGATGACCGTCGACGAGGCCCTGGGATTTTTTAGCGGTTCGCCCAAACTCACGGAAAAACTCCGGCTGCTCTCGTCCATCGGGCTCGGCTATCTCCGGCTCGGCCAATCCGCGACAACACTCTCAGGCGGCGAGGCCCAGCGGTTGAAAATCGCCGCCGAGCTCAAAGACTCGTCCGCTAAAAATGTGCTCTATATCATGGACGAACCGACCACCGGCCTTCACGTAGAAGACATCAAAAAACTCCTGGCGATGCTGCAGAAGCTGGTGAACAACGGCAATACCGTGGTGGTGGTGGAGCATAATCTTGACGTCATCAAGTCAGCGGATTGGATTATCGATCTAGGCCCGGAAGGCGGCTCGGCAGGCGGACACATCGTGGCAGAAGGACGACCGGAGCAAGTGGCAAAAGTAGCTGGTTCTCATACAGGACAATTTCTCGCCCCTCTGCTTGCGTATGAACAGAAGGCACACCAGCGCCTATAACCCCGGCCGCTTTTCGGCCGTCAGAGATATCTCTATCGGCTGTCCGGCTCGACGCACATCTAACTGGAGGGTCTGCCCGGCTTCGACCTGACAGAGTTGTTTCGCTTCCCGCTCTGAAGCCACGCCAGATAATACCGCACCGTTACAGGCCACCACCCGATCTCCTACCTTGAGGCCCGCTTTCTCGGCAGGCAGACCGCTGCGGAGTTCCCGCACGAGGTAGTATCGAGCGCCCGCTGATTCCTGTAAGTCCCAATTAACGCCGATCCGTCCGGATCCGAGTAACCCGGTTTGCGAACCGAACCTAGCAAGAATACGATTCGCGATGAGGCGGGCCAAACCCTCGGGATCACCGGCCGTGGCGTCAGAACTATGTCCCTCCCCGTTAAACAATACTAAGCCACTCTCGACATCGATCATCCGTAAAGCCAGCGACACGCGGCTGACCTGCTCACCTTCGGTTCGATCCCACTGTTGCACTTCGCCTACCACAATGGCTTGCGCACCCACGAGTTTCCCGACTTTCAGCACCTCGGCATCATCCGCGTACTGCAGTTGGACGACCTGTTCCTTGAACACTTCGTCGAGTTCGGCTCGCTCGACCATGTTGATGTCCAAATCCAAGAGCAATGTCGTCACCATCCCGGCGACACGCGAGCCGGATCCTTGGGCTTCTACCGCATCGACAAACGGCATTACGGCCATCGTACGATAGCGACCGATCGTATCTCGACTAATCGGGCCGACGCCGGTCACGACCGGCTCAGGACGTCCGAGCATCCCACCGGATCCTAGGGCAGCAGTGCTGGACGAAGCACAGGCGCGGCGCCGCTGCAGAATCGCGGCCGGCGTACCCCATGCACAAAGTTCATCGTTCACGAGAACCACATGGTAGGGGTACTCGCGCTGATGCTCCATTGCAATGTTCGTAAAGGGATAGATGATGCAGCCGCCGATCCAAATGGAAATCGGGCAAAGCCCCAGTTCATAGAGCCACTGCTTGCGCGCTGTGAGGGAATACTCCCAGACTAGCAGACGTCCGTCGTCGCGCAAGACCCGATCTGGCCGGCCGATCTCACTGATGACTTGCGCTTTGGTCATCGGAATCGCCAGCTTGTCGAGCTTGGACTCCGACTTCACGACGGTATACAACACACCGCATCCGGAGAAGGCACCGACGAGGAGGGCCAGCCCCATCCAACAGCCGATCCGTTTGACCATACCGGCGCGGCTCCCATGAGACCAACCGCACGGGAGGAAGCAGCGTACCACCTGCACAAAAAGGCCGCAATGGAACGGTGTAAGGAATAGACGCGCGACGAATAGGTTATTGAAAAACTGGTGGGCACTCACAAAATCCCAATCGCGAACAACTCCTAGATAGCGGAGCCTCCCGCAGGACGCTCAAAAAGGCCAGATTTCTCACCCGCCCAACCCGGCAATTTTTTCACCCTCCCGCCCCGAGTCTGCCACGACAGACTCTTCGCCCTGGGACGCGCCTTGTCCCTAGGAAGGCCGCAGCGAGCTATCACTATGGGGTGGCTGGGATGATCCAAACTGCGCGCAACATTCTCACCCGCCCACCCACTGGCACGCCGAGACGTGCCATTTGCCCGGGCGAGGGCCTTCTGGTTTTCCCCACTTCGCCCTCAGGGGAGCAGCCAGACCATCCTTCACTGCGCGCATCGGACGAGCACCGTTGTATCGTGCGCGTTCTGCGAGCACAAAGGATGGTCTGGCTGCTCCCCCTCCTGCTCTTCTGAGGCCGCGCGTTGCGCGAGCAAGGGGATCGTCCCAGCTACCCCCACATCCTTTGTCAGCATCCTGCTAATTCAAAGAAGGGTCGAACGGCATGTCCGCATAGTGGCGATAGTCGTCACCCATAGAGCTCACGATGTCCGGCCAGATACGTGTGGGATCTTTGTCGAAGACGGCATTGGGATCTGCTGGAATAGTAAACCAGGATCCGGTTTGCATTTCAGACTCCAGCTGCCCCGGGCCCCATCCGGAATATCCGATATAGGCGCGAAAGGCCTCACGCCCTTCACTGGTAGTCAAAATACGATCGACGAGGTCTGTATCCCCGCCGAGACAGATCCCGTCGAAGACATGATGAGAATTCTCAGGCAATTGATCCAAGCGATAGAGCATCATAACCTGGTTTGTTTGCACCGGCCCTCCGGAAAAGAGGACGTGCCGTTGGCCTTCGAGGATCGGCATTTGAGGTAACGCCTCCGAAACCGACATCGCAGTCGGGCGATTGACGACGACACCCAGCGCACCTTCGGCCCCATGCTCGCAGAGCAACACGACGGTCTGCCGAAAGTTCGGATCGCGCAAGGAAGGCGCCGCAATGAGGAAGACTCCTTTCCCGAGTGGAGCTTTCATAGGTATTATCCTACCGCGCTGACCTGTGTCGCGCAAGCCGCACGACGAACCGAGCTCTGCAGGATAGCCAGCGAGACTGCCAGCCACAGCCGCATATCCGCGCTTGCAGCAGAAGCCTCATGAATATTGCAGGCTAGCGATAGAGGGATTCGCGTCGATCGCGGAGCAACTCGTTATACGGTGTGAGGGCTTTGTTCCGCGCGTCGGCAGGATCGATCTCGACGATACAGAGTTCTTCCTGGTCCCGCGGCGCGCGATGGAGAATCGCCCCGCTTGGAGCCACGACTTCGCTGTTCCCGATAAACGTCAGTTGATCTTTGCCGCCTCGTGCTTCACTCCCAGTGCGATTACACGTAATCGCGAACACGCGATTTTCCAGGCACCGAACCGGCATGGAGTCCGGGCAATTGGGCAACACCAGGTTCGAGGGATGGCAGATGATTTCTGCCCCCTTGAGCGCCAACGTACGAGCAGCCTCCGGATAGTACCAATCGAAACAGATCATTACGCCGATCTTGGCCGGCCCGATATCCCACACCTGAAATCCTGTGTCGCCGGGCGTAAAGAACAGCGTTTCCTCAAAGAAAAGATGCGTCTTGCGATAACACCCGATAAACCCTGACGGGCCGACGACCACGGCGGAGTTATAACACGCAGTTCCGGCACGCTCCGGAAGACCGGCGACAATCACCATCCGGCGCCGCTTCGCAAGGTCGATCAGCCGCTGTGTCGTCGGTCCATTCGGCACCAACTCTGATAGCGTGGCCGCTTCTTGCTGCGACACGAACTGATACCCGGACGCAAATAACTCGGGCAAAACGATCAAATCAGCGTCAGCCCGATCGAGTGTTTCCACAACCTTATCCAGATTGTGCGACACCTCGCCGAACCGTGGAGTGAACTGAAAAAACCCCACACGCATGATTGTCATGCCTCCAGAACAAAACGGGCAGGGTTGCCCCTACCCGTTCAAGAAAGATTCCTGACCGAAAAACTTACTTTGCTTCGGCTAAATGGGTGACCGCCTCTTCGGCATGTTTTGTGGCCACATCGGCATGCCCCTGTTTGCCATGGGCAACGGCTTCATTGAGATGCTTGACCCCTTCAACCAGATGCGGATTCTTCATATCAGACGCCAATCCGGCATGCTTGAGTGCTTCATCAGCATGCTGCACCAGAGCATCGGCATGCCCCTGTTTGCCATGCGCCACAGCTTCCTTGGCATGTTCCAAGGCTTCAGCCAGATGCTTGTCAGCGCTGGGGGGGGCGCCCGCAAGGGCGAGCCCACTGAACAGCGGAAAGCCAACAAGAGCGGCAACCGCCGCCACAGCCAATACGCCGCGATGGATTCTCATTTTCATGGGTCCTCCTCAGTGGTTAAGGTTCATTCGACGGGTGAACGGTATCCACATTAACCGGCCCTCCTCAACCCTCCTCCGTCATCACCTTACACAGCCATTTTTTCACTGTCAAGAAGGCCGCACCTGGGGATCGACCTTCAGTGTTTGCTGCAATCCCTTGGTGTCCTTTTCCACCGGACAGGCAAAATCCCGACTCCACTCCCACCAGGATCCCGGATAGTTGCGGACCTTTCGGTACCCGGCGAGTTTGAGGACAAAATACAGCCAGGCTGAACGGACGCCGCCAGTGCAATAGCAGATAACCTCTTGATCCTGTGTGAGACCTTTCTCGGCGAGATTCTCCGCGATCGTCCGCAGATCTTTCACTGTGGCGTTCGCTTGAAGAAATCCAGTCCAAGCCAGATGTATCGCGGAGGGAATGTGGCCTGGTCGCGGTATCCCTGACACCTCTTTCCCAAGAAATTCTTCGAGACTGCGCGCATCGACGATCGCGGTGTCCGGATGCGGCTGCTTCACGAGGTGCTTCAGTTCGTCTTTGCTGGCAATCACGGCGGTCGCCAGGTTGATGGTGAAGGTCCCCGGCTTGGGCGTCAGGCACCCATGCTCGAACGGTCGCTTTTCCTGCACCCACTTAACCCACCCACCGTCGAGAATACGCAGACGCGTGTGTCCGAGATATTCCAACATCCAGAACATGCGGCCCTCGTCTCCCCAGTTGTCGAACGGATTGGAATAGATGACCACATCACTGTCCTGACTGATGCCCAAGGCTCGGATCTTCTGTTCCATGCGTCCGCAATCGGGGTCGAGCAATCCCTTCGGCACGGCATGGGGGTCGCTGTACTCATGCCAGGTCGAATGCACTGCCCCTGGAATATGGCCGCCGAATTCATAGGTCGCCCGTCCACGCACGTCGAGAATCACGAGACCCGGCTGTCCCAAGTTCTGCTGGAGAGTTTCCGTATCAATAAGCAACGCGTGTGTCATGTCGTTCCTTTTGTCATGTGCCTTTAGCTGTCAGCCTTCATCTCGGCTTTGCAACTTCCTCCGTCTTGTTGACGCCTGACCGCTGCGAGCTGATTGCCCTCGTTCAATACCGCGGCAAGCGCACCGGACAGCGGAAACTCCCGCTCGTATAGGACGAATCGATAGGGATCGTTTCCCGTCAGCCCATATCGAGTCTGTAACATCTCATGTTGCTTATCGGTCTGGATATGGTACTGCACGCGCGTCTTGACTTTCAGGCCCTCTGCCCGAGGCGGAAGTTGGTACGCAAATTGGTATTCCCTGCTGGCCAAGGGCATCAAGCGATTATCATATAACTCGACGATGGCCGGTTGCCACATGATCCAGCGGCCCATGGTCGATGTTTGGTGATCCAGTACCCGCCCTTGTTGATCTTCCACGGAAAACTCCACGGTGAAGAATCGATCGGGATCGCCAGTGGGAATCTTGTGGCCGGCGCCAGCATTGATCAACGTGAGTGTAAACCCGACTCGATCGCCCGGCTTGGGCGAAGCGGTGTCGGCCCTTACTTGTATTCCCACCGCCCGCTTCACCATATCTGGGTCGTGCCCGCCACGCCAGAGGTGCTGGCGTCCACGTCGGATCGGACTATTCACCGCGATCGGCCGATCGATTTCAGGCATGTGGCAACTCTGGCAAATGAAGCCCCGTTCCTGCATGAAGAACTTGCCTTCGTATTCCGCGTAGGTTCCGCAAGGTCCCACGTTATAAAACTGGGCCGGTCCGGATACGACATTGTGACAGCGATAACAGATCTGGGCCGTCCTGAAATTCGGATCGAACTTGGTCGGGTGAGGCGCGGCGGAATCTTCGAACGGTCCGTAGATGACTCCGTCCCGCACATGACAGGCCGCGCAGGTCACCGATTCTTTCTGATACTCGGGATCGTACTGGGGATTGGGCTCTTGAATCGCCTTTTCCACCCGCCCTCGCGGAATCTCTTTCACCAATGTCGGCTGCTGATTTTCCAGTGGAGTGTGACAGTTCAAGCACACCCAAATATTCTTGTCCTTTTTCCAATAGGCCTGAAAAAACGGATCTACATAGGCATGGGCGTGGATACTCGTCTTCCATTCGTCGTAGATCTCGCGATGGCATTGGCCACAAGACTCAGCCTTCAGGCTCGTCAGACCATCCGGAATTTTTTGAAACGGAATCGCATGGGCGTAATCCGACCGCAACCCGAAAATCACGACCGGTTTGATCTCGGTGTAATACAGATAGACGAGCACACCCGCCAGGACACAACCGACCAGAACTTTGACAGAGGTCTTCATGCGGCTAACAGCGCCTGAATGTGGCGATCAACCGAGGCGGCCAAGGCCGTCAGATGATACCCACCTTCGAGCGATGAGAGAATGCGTCCGCCGGCATGGCGCTTGGCGATGCCGGCCACGATGCTCGTGAGGTCCGCGTAGCCCCCTTCCGTCAACCTCATGCTCGCGAGCGGATCGTCTTTGTGCGCGTCGAAGCCGGCTGAGATGATCACGAATTCCGGTTTGAACGCATCGGCCGCCGGCACCAACGAATTCTGAAAGATTGCGCGATATTCCTCATCGTCCTCACCCGCTTCCATCGGCACGTTTATCGTGAACCCTTCCCCTGCTCCCCGTCCCCGTTCCGATTCTCGACCTGTCCCCGGATAGTGCGGGTATTGATGCGTGCTGAAGAAGAGCACGGAGGAGTCGTCCTCGAAACTATGCTGCGTGCCGTTGCCATGGTGCACGTCCCAATCGACAATCAACACACGCTTGAGACTATGCTTCTTCTGCACATAGCGTGCGGCAATCGCCACATTATTGAAGAGGCAGAAGCCCATCGCGCGCCCCGCTTCAGCATGATGACCAGGCGGTCTCACCGCACAGAATACATGGTCTACTTGTCGGCTCATGATCGCATCAACAGCGGCCAATGCCCCGCCCGCTGCCAGATAGGCAGCGGGCAATGAGCCGGGAGACATTGAGGTATCAGGATCGAGTGAAACCCTCCCATTCGTCGGTGCGCGGGTCTTCAGCATCGCAAGATACGAAGGCGTATGGATCTGCGTTATCCATCCGTCCTCAGCTTCTCGCGGTTCAACCCTTGTCAGCCGAGCCGCCGTGCCACTCTGCTCCAGCTGCTGCAGGATGGCACGCAGCCGTTTGGGAGACTCTGGATGCCCGGCCCCCATATCGTGATCGAGATAGCGTGGATCGTAGACGAGTCCGGTTTTCCCCATGCTCGAATCCTTGAAGCGTCAATCGTCTTTCACAACCAACGAGATATGATATACGCTGTCAGATTAGCATGCGGGAAAGCGCATAGACAACGAGCGGAAACGCATGCTACGGTCATTGCACCAAGCATCCAACGAGGAGAGAGGAATGCCGAATCCCCGCATCGAACCACTCAAGAAAGTCCTGACGATTGATCCAAACGACGAGGTTGCCTGGTTTGGTCTCGGGATGGCCTACATGGAAGATGCAAACTTCGAAGAAGCAGCCAAGGCCCTTCAACAATGCATCACGGTGAAACCTACCTATTCAGCCGCCTACTATGCCTGGGCCCAATCACTGCACAAGTTGGGTCGAATCGAGGATTGCCGAACTGTCTGTACCACTGGAATTGACATCTCCACTAAGAACGGCGATGCCATGGTCACGAAGAATCTGGATGCGTTGAAGCTTTCCTTGCCATTATGAAGCCGGGCTTCTCGCCCACGTCTCCCTTTCGTCTTCCATCTTGGGCCATCCGTCTCGCGCGTCGCCAACAGAGGCCCATCCTGACGGCTCGCGACCGCATGCGCTTCGTCATACAGTTGGCGCTAACCAATGTCGCGCTGGAAACCGGCGGACCCTTCGGCGCCGCCGTGTTCGAAACCACAACCGGCCGGCTCGTTTCCATCGGGGTGAATCTCGTCGTGTTAACGAACTGCTCACATGCCCACGCTGAGATGGTCGCACTCGCCAACGCCCAACAGGCCATCGGGCATTTCGATCTGGGCGCCGCAGGCATGCCCAAGCATGAGCTCGTGACGAGCTGCGAGCCCTGCGCCATGTGTTACGGAGCCATCCCATGGTCCGGAGTCCGGAAAGTCATTTGCGGCGCGCGAGCTTACGATGCGTCGGTAATCGGGTTCGATGAAGGTCCGAAACCGAAGAACTGGGTGACGGCGCTCAAAATACGCGGGATCGCCGTGAGTCGGGATCTGTGCCGGAATGAGGCTGTGGCTGTCTTTCAGCGCTACAAGAAAGCTGGAGGCGACATTTACAACGCCCGCAAGTGATCGTAACCTATGCATTTAAAAACGGCGACTTGGTGGTGACGAAGAATTTCGAACTACTCAAAGGCTCGCTGCCCGCCTAGGTATTGACACTTCACCGATTAGTCTCACACATTACTCACTTCACACAATTTGCAGGAACGCCTCTTCCTGTCGCTCCATGCGTTTGGCCAACGCGCTAGGAACCTGAACAGTAGCCAGTCGTGTGGAGAACCCCGTTGGTGTTTGTTTCGATCCACCATCTCCAGGTTCGAGAGCCTTGGCGAACAACGCTTCACAAATGCGGACTACTAGCAGGCTGCGGAAAAATTATGTGGGCACGATAGAACTTCGATGGTCCTCATCCTGGCACAACAGTGAAACACTCCCGCAGGATGCTCAAAAAGTTCGTCCAGCAAGGCCCTTCCAATTCTCTCTACCTCTCTTTAGGGGAATGGCCGAGGCTGCCCTTTACTGCGCGCATCGACCGACCGTCATCCATCTCATCGATCCTTCCAAGCTTGCTCGTTCTCTCTCCAGGGATGGGGCCTGATTGATCTTCCACGTTGCGCGAGCACAGAAGATCATCAGGCTCCATCCCCTCCTTTGCTCTGCTCTGGAGCAAGAAGGGCACTTGACCACCCCACCTGCTAGCGGACTTTTTCAGCATCCTGCTAAACCGGCTCCGCTCCTTCGTCGTCATCATCGGCTGTGAGGCCGAGGGCTTCCGGCTTGCACTTGGTGATCTCCTCGTACACTTCATCGAGCCAGCGGCTCGCGCAGCCAAGGATCTCCCTGACCAACGGTTCCGGTTGACCCGTACGTTTGATGGTCCATTGGCAGACATATTCCACCAGCACGTCCCGCTCGAACCGCTCAGACGATTGCATGGCCAGCGAAGTCATTTCGCGTAGCCCCGTCTTGAGAATCTCGTCCACTGTGTCGCGCCCATAGGACGTGCTGGCTGTGACATATTGGACTGCCCGGTTGAGTTCTTGGTCGGTCATGGGGTTTGGCGCATCATACCGAGAATGCCACCGCAGATGAAAGTTTCTCCTGGTCTCAAGCCAGCGAAAAACTCTGCGGCCTCGTCAGCGGGAATGGTATGATCGTGACCGGGCAAGCCCACCCCGCATGATGCATGGGGGCGAAACGAAGGAGATGCGCGTATGCCTGTGAGAATCAACCGGAACACGTTGAGCTCACGCAACACCTCTCCCCCAAGAGGGCTAAGCCACAGCTATTCCGAGCGGTGGGATCTCTCACATTTGGCGAAGGATCCGGTTCATCGTTTCGAGGCCCTGGTGGGAGAAATCGAGTCCATGGTGGCGCAATTTGAATCTGTGCGGGTCCAGCTCAGTCCGACCATGGCAACCTCAATCTTCCACACGCTACTGACTCTCAGCGAAGACATCGCGGCTGCCTCGTCCCGGCTCAGCGCCTATGCCTACCTCCGGTTCTCCGAAAATACGAAACACCTCGCCGCGCGTTCGTTTAAGACCAAGGTCGAGGAGCGACTCACGGCACTCCACAACCGACTGGTGTTTTTCGACTTGTGGTGGCAGGGCGTCGATGAAAACAATGCGCGCCGGCTCATGACCGGAACGGGCACGTTCCGGTATCACCTCGAAACCATTCGCCGGTTTCAACCTCACACGCTGTCTGAACCGGAAGAGAAGATCATCAACATCAAGAACGTTACGGGTCGCAGCGCAGTCCATTCGCTGTACGACGTCGTGACGAACGGGTTCATGTTTACGCTCACCGTCAAAGGCAAACGGAAGACGCTGACGCGCGAAGAACTAACGTCCTATCTCCGCCATGCGCAAGGACGACTGCGTGAAGCCGCCTATCGAGAGCTATACCGTGTCTACGCTGATCAGCACGATTTACTGGGCGAAATCTACAAGACCTTGGTCAACGACTGGAAGGCGGAGAATCTCCAAGTGCGTAGGTTCGCCTCCCCGATTGCCACCCGCAACCTTGGGAACGACATTCCAGACGAAGCCGTGGCATCGCTCCTGAAGGTCTGTCAGAAAAACGCAGGCATCTTCCAGGACTACTTCCGCATCAAGGCTCGCCTATTCAAGATCAAGCCGATGAACCGCTACCACATCTATGCGCCGCATCGGACGGAGCAGAAGTCCTATCGCTATCAGGATGCCGTCCGAATGGTGCTGGACGCCTACCGAGGATTCTCTCCGCAATTAGCTGAGCTGGCAGATCGTGTGGTTCATGAGCGCCATATCGACGCGCGTACGAGGCCAGGGAAAATCGGGGGCGCCTATTGTTACAGCGTCGTCCCAAGCATGACCCCTTACGTGCTGTTGAACTTCACCGGCGAGGCACGCGATATCGCGACGATGGCCCATGAGCTCGGCCATGCTGTCCACGGCATGCTGGCGGCACGGCATTCCATGTTTACCTTCCATGCCACCCTCCCGCTGGCGGAAACAGCCTCGGTGTTTGGGGAGCGCATCTTATCCGATGCCCTCATGAACCAGGAACGAGACAAGAAGGTGAGGCAGGGACTCCTGCTGAACCAACTGGATGACATCTACGCCACGGTCCTCCGGCAAGCCTATTTCGTCCAATTTGAGAATCAGGCCCATAAGATGATCGCCCAGGGTGCAACCGTGAAAGATCTGGCCAAAACCTATTTGGCTGAGGTGCGGCAGCAGTTTGGAAAAGGGATCAAGGTTTCGGATGAGTTTCAATGGGAATGGCTGACTATTCCACATATCTTTGCCAGCCCCTTCTATTGCTACGCCTACAGCTTCGGCAACTTATTGGTCCTCGCCCTCTACCGGATGTATCAGAAAGAAGGGGCATCGTTCGTGCCAAAATATCTGGATCTGCTGAGTACCGGCGGGTCGGAGTCGCCGCAGACGATTCTCGCCAAGGTTGGAGTCGATATGGCGTCTGAAGATTTTTGGCAATCGGGGTTCGATACGATCCGCGAGATGGTCCATCAGCTGGAACAAACACTGTAGAGCCGCCCCATGTTTTCAAGATGATAGATATTCCTGCCCTCCCCCATCGAACCTGCCTCCCTCCCCTCTTGACACATGGAGAGGACGGGAGTATCATGAGAAGTGTTGATAACGGTTATCATAATCGTTACTGTCGATTGAGAACCCTGCTCGACGATAAAGGAATGCAGCCCATGTACCTCTGCCTCTGTAAGGGAATTACCGATTCGGATGTCCGTGAAGCAGGACAGGCCGGCATCGTCTTGCCCCGTCAACTCAAAGCGAAGTTCGGACTGAAAGAGGCAGGATGCTGCGGTCGCTGCTCAAAGAATATTCATGAGTTTGCGCAAATCGCGACAAGCGCACACCAAGCACCTTCCGTCAACGGCGTGCGGAGCTAGCCTGGACCAAGGGCTTCTCCCCACCCGCCATCGATGAGGATAACCCCGTCTCCACACTCGCGTAGACCGACGTCGGCCGCTTTGAGTTAGAAAATGACAAAAGAGAAGACGCACGCTTGCAGGAAAAGACGCACCTTGACTAGTGAGAAGAGCCTCGCTGCATCATGACAGTGACTTCGGCCACACGTCGACCCAATTCCTTGGCATCGGCCAACTCCTTGTTGTCGATGCCGAGACTGTCGCCTTCCGTGGTGGCAGATGCACCGAAGGCCCCGCCCCCACTGACGACAATCATCTGATTCCCCAGCATCGCGGCAAGGATCGTCAACATCGTCACTTCCTTGCCACTCGACACCTGCCCACCTGTGGCGAAAGCCGCGCCGATCTTGTTCTTCATCTTGAATTCGGGGAACACACCGAACTTAAATTGCCAGTTGTCGAAGAATGTTTTCACCTCGCCCGACATGTTCGACCAATAGACCGGCGAGCCGACCACGACCGCATCAGCGGAGAACAAATCGTCCGCCGTCACCTTGCCAACTCGTTTCAACAGCGCCTCGGCGCCGGAAACGCTCTTCACGCCATCGACCACCGCTTCAGCCATGCGTTCCGTATTGCCAGAGAGCGAATGGTAGGTCACGAGCACCTTCACCCGCGGGGCCGGCTCGTCGGCGAATGTCTCACCCAGCACCAGAAGAAGGGCAGACAGAAGCAGGGAGCCAATGAGGCAGAGACGTGAACTAGAGGTGAGAAGTAAAAACATCGACTCACAGAGAGAAGGAAGAGGCGCGCAGGATTGGCCCCTATTCAACGACGGACAATTTCTTCTTCCATCCGTTCTTCAACGGAGACTTCCGTCAACGTTCCGCGATAGTCGCACTTGTGACAGCGAACCCGCCATTCTTCGATCCACTTTTCTTGCACGTATGACTGCCGACACTTCGGACAAACGAACACGCCTTTGACATAATGCACTTTCCGCGTCTCTTTCATGCGCCCATCCCTTGTTTGTCCTGGCCGAGGATGGCATAGGCGACAGCGCGATTGCAAGACTCACGCGGCCTCCGGCTTGACTCGTTTCCAGTGAGCCGATAGGATGCCGCCGTGCAACGACGCCGATTATTTGCGCTTTTCTTCATCCTCCTCCTCTTGTTTCCCTGCTATACCCTGGCGGGAAACGATCCGGCTCCGCCCGGGCTGATCCCGATTACCCTCCCGGGAGGCACCATCATTCATGCGGAGTTGGCCGACACACCCCAAAAACGTGCAGAGGGATTGATGTACCGCGAGCATTTAGGCGCCGACCGAGGCATGCTCTTTACGTTTTCTCAGGCGCAGGCCTGGGTGTTCTGGATGAAAAACACAAAGATCCCGCTTGATCTCATCTGGATGAATGAGAAAAAGCAGATCATCCACATAGAACAAAGCGTCCCGATCTGCACGAGAACAGACGACAGCTGCCCTCAATATCGGCCAAATGAGGACGCGCTCTATGTCTTGGAACTAGCGGGGGGCCGAGCTGAGAGTTTGAAGTTGCAACGGGGATCGAAACTTCAATTCCGGATCCCGTAGGCTTAGGAAGTGCGGAAAAACTATTGTGGCACGGCCGAAACTCATGGCTTGCAGGATGCTCAAAAAGGCCGTCCAGCAAGGCCGCAGCGAGGGAAGGGCCGAGGAGGTATAGACCGCACTTCGTGTGGGCCGTTCGCCCTTACAATGGATCTTGGCGAACGGAAAAGCCCCTACAGCGCTTCCGACCTCCGGGAATCTCTTCGGTACGTTGAGCCTCTGAACAATGCGAGAACGAAGATGGCGGTCTTTTTCAGCATCATCCTAGGATCGTTCCTGCCAGGCCCTTAGCCGCCTGGCCGTAATCACCCCATCCACACGCTCAACGGCTTTGAGCACCTGATCGAGATGGTGGGTGTCTGAAACTTCCACGACAAAATCCAGCACAGCTTTCTGATCCTCCCGCGTCGTGATCTCGGCACGGCTGATGTTGGCATGGCATTCCGCAATCGCGGAAGACACATTTGCCAATACTCCGGTCTTATCGACGGCCATGACGGACACTTTGACCGAGTGCGTGCTGGGTGTGGCAGCGTCCCACTCCACTTCCACCAGCCGTTCCTTGTCGTAGTCCAGCGCCTCAAGATTCGGGCAATCGACGGCATGGATCGTCAGCCCTCGGCCACGAGTAATATACCCGAGGATGCGGTCGCCGGGCACGGGATGACAACAGCGCGACAGCTGCATCAGCAGATCCCGAGACCCTTTGACCTGAACGCCGGTGCCGTCGCTCCTCCCACCTACCGCCTTACGTGCGGTGGGACGTTCCTGAGCCGGCGCCTTCGCTCCGGACGACGGAGCCGTGAGTTTGCCGATGACCTGCGACGTCGCCACGCGGCCGAACCCTACTGCCGCAGCCAATTCGTCGGTGCTGTCGAATCCCGACTGACGAGCGACTTCCAAGAGCTCCGCCGATTTGAACATCCGGGCCGGCGCCATCCCCTGACGGCGGAACTCCGACTCCAGTAAACGACGGCCGATCTCGATACTCCGCTTCTGCTCTTCAAGCTTGATCCAGTGTTTGATCTTGGTCTTCGCGCGCGAGGTGCGGACAAACTTCAACCAGTCTTTGTGCGGCGATTGCGTGGGAGACGTCAGAATTTCGACCGTATCTCCGCTGGCCAGTTGATGCTTGAGCGGTACAATCTTCCCGTCCACCTTGGCCCCGACACAATGGTCTCCGACCTGGGTGTGAATCGCGAATGCAAAATCGACGGGTGTCGATCCCCTCGGCAACTCTTTCACAATGCCTTTAGGAGTGAACACATAGACCACATCGTGGAAGAGGTCGAGCTTCACCGAGTCCATGAACTGCCGGTTATCCGTCAAATCTTCATGCCATTCGACGAACTGGTGCAGCCAGCCGAATGCTTTGCTGTCACGATCTGCAACGTGTCCTTGCTCTTTATACTTCCAATGCGCGGCGATGCCCTGCTCGGCGATACGATGCATCTCCTCAGTGCGGATTTGGAATTCGACATGCTCCCCCTTTGGGCCCACCACCGTCGTATGCAGAGACTGATAGAGATTGGACTTTGGAATCGCGATGTAGTCTTTAAAACGCCCGGGCACGGGCCGCCAGGCCGAGTGAATCACCCCGAGCACGGCGTAACAGTTCATCTTGGTATCGGTCACGATCCGCAGCGCGGTCAAGTCGTACACCTCTTCGAACGTAATCGACTGCTTATTCATCTTTTGGTAAATGCCGTAGAGATGTTTGGGACGGCCGTAGACTTGTCCAGCCAATCCGTTCTCACGCATAGTCTTATGCACGAGCTGGCGGACTTCATCAATATACTGCTGCCGATCCTCGTCCCGTTTCGCCACACGGACACGCAATGTCTCGTAGACCTCAGGCTTGATGTGCTTGAGACACAGGTCCTCCAGCTCATTCTTGATCCACCCGATTCCAAGCCGGTTCGCCAACGGAGCATAGATCTCCAGCGTTTCCTGGGCGATCTCCAGCCGCTTGGCTCCGCTGAGATGTTCCAAGGTGCGCATGTTATGCAGCCGGTCGGCGAGCTTGATTAGGACGACCCGGATATCATCCGCCATCGAAAGCACCATCTTGCGGAAATTCTCCGCCTGTTTCTCCTCATAGCTCCGAAACGTGATCTTGCCGATTTTGGTCACCCCATCGACCAGATGCACGACGTCCTTCCCGAACTCCCTTTCGAGTTCGTCAGGCGTCGCGACGGTATCTTCCAGGGTATCGTGCAGCAGTGCTGCGACGATGGCAGTGACATCCGTTTTGAGTGAGCTCAGGACTCCGGCGACGGCGATGGGATGTCGAAGGTAGGGTTCTCCGGACCGACGAATTTGCCCTTCATGCGCTTTCGCAGAAAACTCGTAGGCTTTGCGAACTAGGCCGAGGTCGGCATCAGCATAATAGCTTCTGATCCGATCCAGCAGCTGGTCGAGATCTGTGACGGTTTCGTACACCATGGTTCACTCACTTACTTACTCACTCACACTCGGTCGAACATCGCGAATGCGAAGCTGAATCCGGTCATGGCCGTTCCAGTGGTTAAGTTCCGGCGTGAATGCCAGATCGACCGGGGCGCGTGACGGAATGCCACGCTCCAGCAGCGACTTCATGCCGAATCCGATACTAACGAACGGCAGCGATGCCCCTTGCCGCACCGTCATTTTCAGATGTTTCTCACCGACGGTGCGCGAATCCATGACTTCGAGACGAGTCACCGCAAACGTAGGCTCTGGATTGCCAGCGCCGAACGGATGCAGCGAACCGATTTCCTGGATTAACTGCAAATTCACTTCGTCCAGACGCACTTCGGCATCAACGTTCAGCGTCTGAATCTTGGCACCGTCGTGGGTCCACCTGGCCACCACATCGCAGAATCTGGCACGAAACTCGTCAATCCGAGACTCGCGAATCGTCACCCCTGCGGCACTCGGATGTCCACCAAAGGCTTCCAACAGCTCCCGACAGGAAGCCAATCCTTGATAGAGGTCGAACCCGCCTGTCGTCCGTGCCGAGCCTTTGGCCATGCCCTGCTCGTTGATGGCTATGACAATCGCCGGGCGCTGAAACCGGTCGACCAAGCGCGCCGCGACGATACCGACCACCCCGAGATGCCACTGCCGGGAAGCCAGTACGAGTGCGGGCGGCAATTCTTGATCCTTCAACAAGGCCAACGCCTCCGCCATGATACCCACTTCGATGCGCTGCCGTTCCCGGTTCAGCTGCTCAAGCCGGTCTGCCAACTGCTGCGCCTCGGCCGGATTGTCAGTCGTCAACAACCGCACACCTAACATGGCATCATCCAATCGCCCAGCAGCATTGATGCGCGGCGCCAGCTTGTAGGAGATCGTTTCTGCCGTGCACTCCCGTGTCACCCCCGCCACCTGCTTCAACGCCCGAATGCCGCAGCGTGCACCACGCGATAACTGGGCCAGACCTTCGCGCACAAAGTTTCGATTCTCATCGTGCAAGGGGACGACGTCGGCGACCGTCGCCAACGCCACGAGATCGAGCAACGACTCCAGGGGCACCCCAGCGGCCCCGTAACGTAACTGGTAGGCCCGCGCCACCTTGTAGGCCAGCGCCGCGGAACAGAGGCCGCGAAAGGGATAGAGCGCGCCGGCTCGATGGGGGTTGAGCACCGCCACAGCCGGCGGCATTTCCTCGTCGGTCTGGTGATGGTCTGTCACGACCACATCCATGCCGAGCTGAGCCGCCAATGCGATTTCTTTATGCGCGGTTGTGCCGCAATCGGAGGTCACCAACAGCGAAACGTTTTCGTCATGTAAGCGCTGCACGGCACTGAAGTTGAGTCCATAACCTTCGCGTAGACGATGCGGGACATAGGCACGAACCTGCGCGCCCAACCCGCCAAAGAACGACATGTAGAGACTGGTCGCCGTAATCCCGTCGACATCGTAGTCGCCGTAAAAACAGATCGGCTCCTGAGTCGTCACGGCGCGATGCAACCGTTCAACCGCCTGCTCCATGTCGGGGATCAAAAACGGATCGTGCGGTGCCTGCAGCGACATCCATGTCGTCGCTTCAGCCGGCGTGGTCAAGCCACGAGCAAGGAACAACGAGGCGGTGGCAGGAGAGATCGAGAGTGCATGGGCTAACGAAGCCCGCTGAGACAGATTGATATCACGGAAGACCCAGAGCTTGGACTTCATGAGGGCCTCTTGAATGGTCTTGAGTCTCGGCAGAAGCTAACTATCTGAGAATTAAAGGGATACTAGCCGCTCAGCCCTGCATTGTCAAACTGGAGAACGTGGAGTTGTACCGATGACGGATGGAGGTCGGCCATGAATACCGGAGTGTGATGAGGAAGAAGGAAGATGAGGGAGTAGGTCCACCTGACTACTGTGGCTACTCCCCCCCTTTTTGCACGTAGTTCTTGACGAATTCTTCTGCGTTCGTTTCGAGCACGTCGTCGATTTCATCGACCAACTTATCGATGTCTTCTTTCAACTTCTTGCCGGCTTCGACGACCTTCGGATTAGCCTTGACCTCTTCCTTCCCCTGAGGCTCTCGCCTGGGTTCCTGCTTGCGCTCTTGTTTCTCCATTCCGAGCACCTCCCGTGATTCTGGGAAACTCTCGTAGATCAGCCACCAGCGTGATCCGATACAATTACCTTACTCCACGATTCTTTCAGCCGTCAAGCCAAGCGGAGAAACAGTGAAGCGGCGCTCGTGAAGCGTATCTCGCGGAAAGCTTATCCGATCAACACACATGAGATACGAGAGACGAACGACGAGAACCGCGCGTCCGTCTATCTGACAATCAGCGAGACGATCAAGAGCGCCACGATGTTGATGACCTTAATCATCGGATTGATAGCCGGACCAGCCGTATCTTTATAGGGATCGCCGACCGTGTCGCCCGTCACCGCCGCCTTGTGGGTATCCGTCCCTTTCTTGCCCTGCTCTTCAATATACTTCTTAGCGTTATCCCAGGCGCCGCCGCCGCTCGTCATCGAGATAGCGACGAACAGTCCGGTGACAATACTGCCGACGAGCATGCCGCCCAATGCCTGTGGCCCCAGGATTATGCCAACTACAATCGGCGAGATGACCGGAATCAATCCCGGTACCATCATCTTCTTGATCGCCGCCTGCGTCACGATATCCACGCAAGTTCCGTATTCTGGCTTGCCGGTTCCCTCCATGATCCCTTTGATCGTACGGAACTGCCTGCGCACCTCTTCCACCACCATGCCGGCTGCCTCTCCCACCGCTTTCATACAGAGGGCTCCGAAGATAAAGGGCAGCATCCCGCCCAAGAAGAGGCCAACTAGGACGGAAGGATTAGAGAGGTCGAACGTGCTCGTGCCGCTTCCTTTTGCCACCTCACGCGCATATTCGGCGAACAGCACGACCGCCGCGAGACCGGCCGATCCGATCGCATAGCCCTTGGTCACCGCTTTCGTCGTGTTACCGACCGCATCTAATGGATCGGTGATGTCTCGCACCTCTTTGCCGAGGTGGGCCATCTCCGCAATACCACCTGCGTTGTCTGTTATCGGACCGAACGCATCGATTGCCACGACAATACCGGCCATGGACAACATCGACACCGCCGCAACGGCCACGCCGTACAAGCCTCCCGATGCCGCGCCGCCGCAGATCCAGTAGCTCACAAGAATCGCGCCCCCGATCACCACCACCGGCCAGGCTGTAGACTCCATCCCTACCGCCAGTCCGGCGATGATGTTTGTCGCATGACCCGTTTCACTGGCCTTGGCAATGGACTTCACCGGCGCATAGCTCTTGGAGGTATAGTAATCGGTGATAAATACGAGCGCGAGCGTTACGGCCAAGCCGATCAAGGCTGCGAGGTAATAGCTCACCCCACTTACGCCGCTCACACCATCCATGATCGTGGTCGTCACGGGATAGAACGCCAACGCAGCAATGCCGCCCGCTACAAACAAGCCCTTGTAGAGCGCCGGCATGATCTCGCCGCCCTGGCTTACCTTTACGAAGAATATGCCGATGATGGTCGCGAAGATCGTGACGCCTCCGAGGGCGAGAGGATACAGAATCGGGGCGCTGACTCCCTTGAACAACGTGAAGGCCAAGACCATCGCCGCCACCGTCGTCACCGCGTAGGTCTCGAAAAGGTCCGCGGCCATACCGGCGCAGTCGCCGACGTTGTCGCCGACGTTGTCCGCGATGACTGCCGGGTTGCGGGGGTCGTCCTCCGGAATCCCCGCTTCAACTTTTCCGACGAGATCTGCGCCGACATCCGCCGCTTTCGTATAGATACCACCGCCCACACGGGCAAACACCGAAATCAAACTCCCGCCGAACCCAAGACTCAGCAACGCATGGATCGCCTTCTCCTGCCCCGCAAACAGCGATGCCACCATGTAGAAGGTGGTGATGGCCAGCAAGCCCAAGCCGATCAACAACAGCCCCGTCACTGCGCCGCCACGGAACGCCACGGTCAGCGCTGTATTCATCCCCTTGTGAGCAGCCTGAGCCGTCCGCACGTTCGCCCGCACCGCAATGACCATGCCCACATACCCGGCCAGCGACGAAGCGCCCGCACCGATCAAAAATCCGACCGCAGTCAGTAAGCCGAATTTATCGGAGATAGTCCCCGCTCCCCACAACACGGCAAATAACACTGCAGCGACCATGCCGACGGTCCGGTACTGGCGATTCAGGTAGGCACTCGCGCCTTCCTGAATGGCCTTCGCAATTTCCTGCATCTTCGGGTTGCCGGCATCGAGTTTGAACACCCACATGGCTAGGTACAGGCCATAGGCAATGCCGGTCACCGCCGCTACCAACGCAAACGTAATGATGACTGAGTCGCTCACAGTACTTTCCTCCCAATGATTTGAGGGGCTCTTATGTCACACGCTTCCCCATGGCTTCAACCCATCCAAAGTACATGAGCTAGAAGGACGAAACGCGAGGTGGTGCAGATTCGATCCGTGCAGCTAACTACCTGAAAAGGTGGGCCATTCTATACAGATGGCGAGAGAGGATCAAGATAAAAGACAGAGCAAACTTGCTCAATACTCAACGCACTTTCTCTGGCTAGACCAGCGGTGTCCAGTGAATCGGGAGAAGTCCATCAACCCTTTCTGACCCAAGACGAATCCGACGATCGGGTCTTTCAGGTTTTGCGTATCGAGGACACCCCCGGCCCCCAACGTGACCAGGGAGACGGAGCCGTCCACCCCCGCTTTCCACCCTTCACTTTTCTGGAACCGTTTCAGGGCCCCCTCTTCCAGAAACACCACAAAGACGGTCTTGATCTCTCCCCCGAGTTGCAACCCAAATGAACCCTGAAAGGTACTGTAGTAATCCACCGTTTTGCCACCGATCCGGAGCGCGCCTTCTCCGTACTCTCCCCCGACACCAGCCCCTCCCTTGAGAACTTTCGGGAACGCCAGCACGCCTTTGCTGCTCTGGAGGAAACTCTTACCGTCTTTCACTTCTTTTTCGAACAGCACGATGGCTTCATCCACACCGATGTCAATTTCTTTAGCCGAGGCCGCCAAGGCGGGGCCAGATAGCCACCTGCTCTACAATACTATTGACCCTGCCAGGGCGGCTACTAAGCGCACACCACGGAACCCGTAACCGAGTTGTCTCACCATGGTCATCCCTCCTTTCGTGAAAAGCCGGCGTCAACTCACCGACTCGATAGTGATTGTCTGGCCTTCATGCAACCGGGACTTCCAGGAATTCCCCCTGATACTCCCCGCACTGCAACTCGAATGCTTGGCAATGTTGAGATAAGCCTTTTGCGGAAAGACAGCGGAATAATTCGTGATTTCGCATATCGAAGAGACATAAGAGAAGGAGAACCAATCAGGACGTGGGGAAGTTTGGGCCAGCGAGTCTCGGTAACGCTGTCGCTTATTTCCGCAGTAATACATGGGATCTACAGCTTGCAGATTCGCAATCTATTCCACGGGAGCCGGTAGCTTAATAGGACCCAGATAAAGGACGGACCAAAAACCTCCATAAATTGGCGACCAATTGCGTTGAGAAACTAGATAATTCGTCACTCGATGTTGATGGTTAACAAACAACTGGTTCTGAATACTACTTCCCCCATGGGTATGGACTGGTAGTCGTAGTGTCCTTCATACCGGGAGGCGCAAACCCCTAAGGCAACGTATAGGTCATCTCCGGCCAATGCGCACTTCCGTGGATCCGTCCCTCTTTCTCTTGTTCAATGTAGATAGTGGCGACGAATGGCGTCGTCCCCGTGATACTTTTGAATCCTCCCCTTCCCCAGGCCCACGTCATATCGCCTTTGCATTCGCCTTTTTTCCCAACACATCGTATCTCGACGTACGCGAGGTCTTTGTCTTCATGGGCTTTCAAGATGCAGACGCCCGTCTTCGGTCCCTCTCGATTCTCACTGATATGGAGGATCGCCTGACAATCCATTTTGCCCTTGTGGATCTGCGGCGGTGCCGAGCCCACTGGAAGATGCTTTACGAGAATGCTTCCGGTAATCGCGCCTCGAAAGATTCTGTCCCCATCGCCCAGATCATCGATGACGCCTTGTCCCGTCCAACTCATGGTCGCATGGCCCGCTTCGATGGTTGTTGCCTCGGCTCCGCCAAAGAGTCCCATGCTCATGACGAGGAAGGTGACCATCGGAATAATGAGCTGTCTGAGTCGCATGACTACTCCCTTCATATATATGCGACGCTACTTTCCCGATTGAGGGAGAATTAGCTCGCTGGTGAGTGAATATCCATTCGCCGAACCGTGACTCAAAGGTCTATGTGCGGTTGCTCTTTGGAACTATGCCATGAATCTAATAGATTTGGTTTTGAACCAATCTCGACTTATCGTGAGTGCCTTGATATTACGCTCAGTTGCGGCGCGAGTTCCATAGAGGTAAACGGACCGGGCTCATCTGGCCCCCGCAAGCGACAGGTTTACGGCGGTGGTCGACTTTGTTATAGTGCGCGGCGGAGTAACTTACCATGGGCGTGGCGCCTGATTATATTTTGGTGGAGGGGGAAAAGTTCAGCAAGGCAAAGCTGTCTCTCGACAACCACGTCTACAAGAACTGCGCAATCGATGACTGCGACATCTATTTCAGCGGTGGACAATACGAGTTGCTCGACACCCATATTACCAATTCCCGCCTCATCCTCAACCACCCGGCCAAGGGCATGTACAACGCCGTTCAGATTTTTAAAATGAAGTCGCCTGGCTCCAGCATCATCTGCGAATAGCGGGCACGCAGCCATTTCCTCTTAAGAGTCGAGGCTCCTTTATCCCCTTACGCCTCACCCCTGACGCCTCACTTACTGATGAGGATATTCTCAGCGTACTTGACGATCTCGATCGGCTGGAAGACGGGATCTTGCGATCCCTTGGAGGACTCGGCTTCGACACGTTGCAGGAATGGGGCTGGGCCAGTAATCGGCGCATAGTTGAGAGTCACTTCAACATCGAACGTCTTGGTGTCTTTCGGCGTGGGAAAGATAAAGGTTTCGACGCGTGTTTCTTCAGGCTTCAAGACCGTATCTGCAAGGACTTTGACCGCCTCAAAATCGAAGCTCGTCTTCTGGCCCTTGGCATCCTGATAGACTCGCCCATAAACCCGCTTGTCGATAAAAACCGTCTTCAGATTCTTCCCTTTAATGTCCAAATCAAGCACGACGGCCGCCCAAGCCGGATGGGTGGTCGGCAGGTTGTGCGGGACGAGACTCTGCACCTTCACCGCAACCGTGGTTTTCTCTCCCTCGATTTTCGTTTGGACGTCCAGCTTGGCCGCTTCCTGGCGGAGCTTGCCGATACGACCTGGGAAGGTATGGTTTGCCACCTTGCGCTTTTTCTCCCCGTTCGCCGACTCACCAACCTGCTCAGGCATGTGACAAGTCTGGCACTCTTTGCCGGACTTCACAGCCTTGCTCTGATCCCAGTTGCCTAGCAAATCGTTGGCCTTGTCTAAGCCGGCAGCCGAGGGGACCGACTGGTGGCAATTGAGGCAGAGATCGGATTTTTGAAACAACCCCAGCTCCATTGACTGGTGCGCGCGATTCTGAACAGCATCCTTATAAGGGCCATAGGATGTCTTGCTCTCAAGTTCGTACGTGGGCTCCGGTGGTTGTTTCGCCCGATCGACCTGCTTGATCAAATGGCATTGCGCGCAGGCCACCCCATCCAGCGACGGGTCACCAGCCTTGGCCTGATCGATAAAGAGCTGGGCCTGATTGGGGAATTCGCGCACGTGCGGCGCATGACAGCGAAAGCACAAGGCTTTGTCTTTTCCTGCCGGGGAAACCAAGAAAGCATCGAGCGAGGCGCGGAAGGCCGGAGAATGGATCGAACGAGCGAGCGGGGAGGTTTCCCACTCTTCAAACACTCGCTCATGGCAACGTTTGCACTTGCTGGAACTCGGAAAGGCCTGTTCGATAGTACTCTGCCACATAGCTGTTTCTTGCGCGAACGTACCGCGGTCGAGCCAGTGAGCGAGAAACAACGCAACCACCGCGACCGACGCACCGATTCCTATCTTCACACGGATCGAGTTTTGCACCATCATGCTGGTCCTTATACTGGCTTTCTGCATCGACGGCTTAGCAGGATGCTGAAAAAGTCCGCCAGCTTTCTTGTTTATTTGGTTGATCCAGACTAGCCGGATAAACCAGATGAACTAATTCAACCAGATAAACAAAACAAACCAGATCAACCAGACAGACCGGGCGGTTAGAGCGTTTTGGTCCGATAGGTCAGCAAGCGAGGCTGCGTATACTCATCGAAAATCATCTTCGCGCTCTCCCGCTCTTTGTCGGTCGCCAAAGTTGCGAGATATTTCTCCTTGAGCGCCGGTTCGGGCGTCGGAATCAAGGCATAGTTCAACACCGCTTCAATCGACGCGGCGGTCGATCCGGCCGGGATCGCAAGTGAGAAGGGCACTTTTCGCGTATTCCCCCCTTTAATGAAGGGATCAGGAATCGGGCCCCGGAGAATTTTGTCGTAGGGCAAGCCAAACTGCTTGGTCTCTTCTTTCAGCACCTTGCCCTGCGCATCCTTGGCGGTAATGGTCAGATAGAACTGCTTGAGCACCGGGTCGCCGTCGGGAAAGCTGTGAGGGAGGCTGCCGATTTTCACCAGCGCGGTCCCTTCCACCGACGAGGGGGACTTGGTGGTTTCAAGATCGACGCGAGGCATCCATTCGGCCTGCAAATTTCGATTTTTAAGGATGGTGCCGGACACCACCACACCGCGGAACCAGTGCCGGCCGATTGCACGGGTCATGGCGCCTCGCCTCGAAGTGGAACTGCCGGTCGAGGGCTCCATGTGACAGTCTTGGCAAATCGTCCCCTGCAAGATCTCACCGGCCAGATCTTTCCGCGTCACATCCTTTACCTTATCGAAGTGGCAAGCGGCGCAATAGTTTGCGCCACGGAACAATTCGGAATGCGTTGCCGGATGGACGAGATTTTCCTCCGGATCCGCATAGGGCCCATAGAGCATCTTGCCCGGCTCGATCTTGAACGAGGGCGGAGAGTTTGGTGTCTGCTCGAGCTGTTTGATCAGATGGCAGGAGGTGCAACCGATTCCTTCCACTTGCGGTTTGCCGGATAACACCTGGGCCACAATCTTCTCGGCATGTTGCGGGAACACGGTGGTCGACGGCACATGACAGGCGAGACAGCGGCTGCGCTCGTCGATCGTCGGATTGGTCTGCATCCAGACGCCCAATACCGTCCGGAACACCGGCGACTCCAGCGACGTGCCATGCAGAAGCGCGGCATCGACCCGGCCGAAGGTTTTGAGGTCCGGCGTCTGTTCGCGCGCGCCTTTCCACTCCTCATAGTGCCGGTCGTGGCATTGCTTGCAGTCTTCCGATCGAATGAAGATCTTTTCAATTTCCGCAACCCAATCAGCTGAAGCTTGGGCCTCTGCCTTTTGCGCAATGGCACGGTCATGATACAGGACGATGAAGCCCACAGCGAGCGCGAGAAAGAGGCCTACAGCGATTTGTGGTGAATACCGGATGAGTCGTGACATCATTAATCCCGTTTACATCCGACGAAATGGAAATTCACCCCCCACCCGACCGGATCGCCTGGATCAGCCGACTCATAGGTGCCGACGGTGAAGTTACATTCCTTCATCCCTCGCTTGATCGCTCTCCCAAAATCGATCATGTTGGCGATCTCAGTCTTGTCAATTTCCTTGATGATGGATCGGACTTTGATGCCGGCATAGTCTGCGCGCGAACTTCCGATCACTTCGAACACCGCGACGCCTTGCGGCCGTTCGAGTTTCAATTCTTTTTTGATATCCTCATCCACGTCTCCGACGATCACGCCGAATTCTTCACCCAATCGCCCTGCTTCTTCCACGGTCATTTGGTCCTGATCCGCCACACTCACCGGCACCGGCGCGCAACCGGCCAAGGCCCCCATGCACAGGCTGATACACAAGACAAAGGCCCTTCCACACCGAAGGGCCTTTGTCTGAGCACCGACTGAACTGAATCGAGCATCCTCCAACGTCTGTGCCTCTCTACGACCATCTCCCCAAGAAGCTTAACAGGCTGCGGGGAAAATTTACATGTGCGAGATCGCAGGAAAATACTCCCACGGGCTGCTCAAAAAGCCCGTCCAGCAAGGCCGCAGCGAACCATCACTTTAGAAGGGGTGACTGGGATGATCCCAACTGCGCGCAACGTTCTCACCCGCCCACCCACTGGCAGATATTTTCACCCGTCCCACCCTCCGATTGCTTCGCAATCGATTTCCTGGGACGTGCCATCTGCCCAGGCAAGGGCCTTCTGGGTTTCCCCACTTCGCCCTCGGGGGAGCAGCCAGGCTGCCCTTTACTGCTCGCATCGGACAAGCACCGTTTTATCGTGCGCGTTCTGCGAGCACAAAGTATGGTCTGGCTGCTCCCCCTCCTGTTCTTCTCAAGCCGCGGTTGCGCGAGCACGGGGATTGTCCCAGCTACCCTGCCTACTTTTTCAGCATCCTGTTAAAGCTTCGCAACCGGATCGATCACAAGCTGAAACCAGGGCGCGACGGCTTTCTGCCCATTCCGCTCTTTGTTCTCACCGTTCCACACGGCAAACGACACGGTTTGCACCCGGCCGGGAATCAGCTTGGCTTCGTTCTCTTGCTCTTCACTCACCAAGGGTCTGCGCATGACGACATGCCACACCCCGTCTTTCCACGAAGCTTTCCCCTGGACACGACCCTGCCTTTCTTTGGTCGTCAAGGTACTAAAGCCCCCGCCGATGAGGTCCTCGACAGAAGAGACCCGTCGCGGAATGACTTCAAACGTCCTCACACCGTCGCGGGCTTTCTCGGAAGTCTTGGCGGCCCGGCGATCAATATCGCTCTGCCAATCGGCCTTCCAATGCCAGATATTGATGTAGTGATCGAGTTGGCCCATACAGAAAAATGCGGGAGCATCGCCGAGCGGCAGTCCTATCGCGACTCCATCCCGAAAGGTCCCCGGAGTCAGACGGTCGTTCTTCGTGTTGTCCTGCCATTCGAGCAGAAACGCGATCTCGGTCCCATTGTGGAGCGACCGCACGGTCAAGGCACGCGCGGTCGGCTCCGGCCAGACCGGCCTGGTAATGACCTGACCGCTCAATGGAAGCGTCATCGGCGAGACCTTGGCCCAGGAGGCATCCTCGGGCCCCGTCGGCAGTTCCCCCTCGACGAGGCGCGCACGAATAATCATCCCCTCGGAACTGACGAGGGGCACGCCAATGCCTACCAAGACGCCGGCCACAACCAGAATGAAGAGAAACAGGAGAAGTAACGGGCGGGAAGAAATCTTCGTCGTCGTACGCACTATGCAAGGTCCTCGGGTGACCGGCGCGAGCATATCGTGATGGGCTCAGACTACCACACGGCCAGAGCGGGATTGCAAGCGAATCGCTACCAGAGTTTCACGCGGCGAATTTTGTTTTCGCCTCGTTCGCAGATGTAGAGATACCCCTGGGAGTCCAGCGAAAGTCCGACTGGAGAGTTGACGACGGCCTCCACTCCGAGGAGTCCGTCTCCATGTTTCACCGTTCCAGCCGATTCTTTCGCCACGAAGCGCGCGGCGCCGCAGCCACCCATATTCTTGTCTTCGTAGCCGCTGTCTCCGTTGCCTGCCACCGTCGTGATCAGGCCGGTCGCAACATCTACCTTGCGCACGCGATGGTTCATCGTGTCGGAGATGTAGAGATTGTCCTGTTGATCGACCACCACGGCTTCCGGTGCATGGAGCATGGCTCTGATCGCCGGCTTGTCGTCACCGTCGTAGCCGTAGCGGCACACGCCGGCCACTGTCGAGATAATGCCGCTGCGGTGATCGATGCTGCGAACGCGGTTACTACCCTTGTCGACGAAAATAATGTCGCCTTTCCCGTTCACCGTGAGCCCGACGACATCAAAGAGGCGGGCCTCGAGCGCGGGCTTTCCATCGTCAAGATACATGGACATATCCAGTCCGTCTGAACAGACCGGCATGAGCCAGCCATGGTCATCGCTGAAATCGATGCCAATGGCATCGCCGGAGAGCACAACCAAATTCCTCGCAACGAGCGGCTGCTCACGGGCCTCGTCTTCAGCCGTCCAGGTCCCGGCCACGGTCGTGACCATGCCCGTCCTGGGATCGTAGCGACGGATTCGGTGCGCCTGGGTGTCGGCGATGTACATCACGTCGTTGGGGTCGAAGGCGATCGCGGCCGGCCAGGTGAGATTGACTTCGCGGGCAGGACCATCTCCGTTGAACCCATGCTGCCCGGTGCCGATGATCGTGGTGATGATGCCGGTCTCATGGTTCACTTTCCGGATGCGGTTACTGCCGGAGTCGCAGGTGTAGAGATCGTTGCGGGAGTCAAACGCGACGTCGAGCGGTAAATAGAGCCCGGCTTCCCCACAGGGACCTTCGTCGCCGCTATAGCAGGTTTCGCCGATGCCGGCGAAATTATGGAGTGTGCCTTCACGGAGGTTGACCCGCCGGATACGATCGGACCCGGACTCGGCAAAGTAGAACCAGGTCTCTTCCTTGTCGAGCGCGGCGTGATGGGGCAGTGGAATCCCGGACTTGACCGCCCGTTTTCCATCGCCGGTGCTCCGGGCCTTGCCATTGCCTGCGAAGGTCTCGATATAGCCGGTCGCGAGCTGAAGCCCGGTCTCCATATGCCTGTGGCCCTATCCCGGCTGGTTAGCCGCGTGAAGCCGAATGAACCGGCGCGGCCGGCTGTTCAACGGGAACCGGCGCTTGCACCGTGGGTTGCAGTATCGCTTGTTGCGGAGCGGCTGCCGTCTGCTGCTGGGCCGCTTGGGCTTCGGCTTCAATCCCGTCCGCCTCATGCGCGGACCTCTTGAAACCCTTGATTGCCTTGCCGATCCCTTCCCCCAGCTGCGGCAATTTCCCCGCGCCGAAGATGATCAGCACGATAGCGAGGATCAGGATTAACTCTGTAATACCAAGACTCCCAAACATGGTGTGTTCCTCCGTATGAATGGGTGAATCAGGATGCGCTGCTTTCTTTAGCCCGTTTGGAAAATCGCTCTTTCAACCGTTTCCTCGCCTGCTCGGCTTGTTCGAACATCTTCGCCTTGTCGTAGACGCTGATCAAGTTGTAATATGCCAACGGCTCCTCGGGGTTCTGTTCGACGGCCTCTTCCATGACCTTGATGGCGAGATCCGTCTTCTTGTGATTCAGTGCCAGCTCCATCAGCTTGAAACTTCCCTCCAGATGCTTTGGGTCCAATTCGAGCGTGCGGATATAGCATTGGATGGCCATGTCGATGGTGTTATAGTCCGAGACCTGAGGATTATCGAGTTCGACATAGACCCCGGCGAGATTGTACCAAGCCATGGGATCGTCCGGCGTAATTTCCACGAGGCGCTCGTAGTAATCCTTGGCTTCCATGAACTTCTTTTTGTCGGCATAGACCCGTCCAAGATTGAAGAGCGCCAGGACATCGTGGGGGAACACCTCGAGCGCATGCTTGAACTCGGTTTCCGCTTCGTCCGTCATGGCCTTCGTCGCGTAGACCGTGCCCAAATTCGAATAGTACATCGCGAGCGACCGATTCATCTCTGCGCGGAGCCCCTCCGCCATCTCAATCGACTTCTTGACCTCAACGAGCGCATCATCCATCCGGCCTTTGCTGAAATACAGCTCGCCTAATCGACAGCGGGCCTGGAAATCGTCGGGCTCGGCCGCCAAGAGCTTTTCAATCTCAGCGATTTCTTCGTCGGGATTCAGCGGCTGATCGCCGGGATCGACGATCGTCTGGCTTTGTTCAGGCGCAGAAGCGGTGGGTTCGTTCATACGGTTCCCTATAGTACAAAGGTCTGTTACACATGTCCGCCCGCCAATGAATCTCGCGTGCCGACCATGGGAGCGTTCGTTGCCGGTGCCGGTGCCGAATCCGTCGCATCACGCCGATGCCGGTCCATGGTCAAGAGCATGGCGCCGAGCACCACCATGAGCGTAAGGTTGGAATATAGGAGCGCATACCCCGCAATAAACATCAATCCAAGACCATACCCGGCAAGTCGCCCCATGCTGAGTAACTTAATGACCGTGTATGACCAGCACAACAAGCCCGTCATGTAGAACGCAAACGGGAGAAAAAACGTGTAGCCCATGCCGAACTGAAAAATCCACCCGATGCCGTCAGCCGCCTTACGAATATTATTGGCCATACCAGGGTCATACCGATTGAGCAGATAATCTAAGAACAGCATCGCCGTAAACACGGACGCGGAGGTCGCCCAAAACCAGATGGCGCGGCGGCGTTGCCGCTGATTGCGCGTCCGAAATGAGACGCCCCGCCCATAGGCCCACATCACCAGGATGCTGGACAAGACCAATAGCCCTTCACCCCCTCGATGGGCCTCGTATACGAAGGGCGGGGCCGCCACGGTTCCGATAAAACCATAGATAGTGGACATGATCTGATAATACAACCAGCCCCCGACCCCCAGGAGATAGGTGATGCCCATGGCGCGATGCGACCACTCGGTGTGGGTGGAGAGGTATTCCACCATCAGGCAGATCAACGCGATCAGCGCCACGACGTTATAAATTGCAGACCCCAGGAAGACGGGCGGGATCAACAAGAAGCCCACCGTGAGGAGCAACAGGAGCGCGACACAGGGAATGACGATAATGTTCGATCCCGCAAACCCACGACCGGCCATCCGATTGATGCCCGCCACAGCCAGGGCAAGAAACAGCAGAATCGCCACGACATTGAGCAGCCACTGCCCGATCTGCGTCAGTGCCGTGAAGGTCGGGATAATCCACTCATGCGCCTGGGCCAGCTTGCTGAGATGCATCCCTAACCGCGACACAAGCCGATACAGAATCAATTCCGAGAAGGAGACGATCAGGACGAGCTTGACCGTGTACTGAAACAGAAGGGATTGATCGCTGATCCTCCCCGTAATCCGGTCGATGGTGGGATTCGTGGCAATCACTCTGTACACCCTTAAGGGAACTGTGAATTATAACGACCGGGGAAAGGCAGGGTCAACGTGGTGCGGAACAGGCCCATCACGACCCCGCCGGCTGCGGCACGCGCACTTCCTGGGCCTTTGCCCGTGCGATATACAGCAGTCCATCGGCCATCGAGTAGTTGAACGGCAACTCGCACACGACTTCGCTGACTTTTTCATAGACGTGTTGATACAGGCTCTCCGCTTCGTCCGGCGTCATGCCTTCCGACACTTCATAGAAGAAGCCCAGGCTCAAGTCCTCTGCTGACGGGCGCATGATGCGTCTGATTCCATAGCTGCCAGGGTCGCTCATGATCGGCGCTTCTTTTTCCAAATCGAAGAGGCACGGCTGACAAGAGAACCCGTACGACCCGTGAAGCTGCTCGTTTTCCACGATAAAATTCATGGTCTCTCGGGCTTCTTCTTCCTTCTCGGTCGGGAACCCTACAATGATATAGCAATGCACCGCGATCCCCAGGTCGACGCAATCGGCGGTAATGCGCCGCACCCATTCCTGCTTGATCCCTTTCTTCATGAAGTCCATTACGCGCTGATTGAAGGACTCCAATCCGAACACGATCTTCAGGCACCCGGCATCCCGCATCGACGCCAGGAGTTCACGGGTGAGATGCTTTTCGAATCGCATTTCACAGGTCCATTTGATATCCAGCTTTTTGTCGATGATCTGCTGGCACAATCGTTTAGTCGGCGATAAAGCAAAGCACTCGTCGGTAAAGAAGAAACGTTGGGCCCCATACCGCTGCTTGAGCCATTCCAATTCCTCGACGGTTCGTCCCGGTTCTTTCTGCCTGAAGTTCTGGTGATCCAGCGTGAGGGCGCAAAACGCACAATCCTTGTAGTAGCAGCCACGTGAAAACTGCACAGGCAACACCGGCTCCGGCGACAAATACAGTCCGAGCGGAAATCCGTCGTAGTTGGGAGCCGGCAGCTGGTTAATATTTTCAGAATAAAACGGCTGGTTGACCGTAATCTTCCCGTTCTGGCGATAGATCAGGTTCGGGACTTTGCTGAAATCTTTTTTCCCGGCCAATTGATTGACGAGTTCGAGCAATGCGGTCTCGCCCTCGAACACGATGATATCGTCGGTCAGATCAAATAGACTCGGGCAGCGACGCACGTTGTCGACCAATCGTGTGAAGATGCTGCCGCCGATGGTCAGATGGACGTTGGGAGCGGCTTCCTTGATCAAACGACAAAGTGTCAGACCAGGGATAATCTGCGAGGTCGCCGTAATCGACACGCCGATCAAGTCCGGCTGGTCACCGACAATCGACTGAATGAAGTGTTTACGGAAGAGCTGAATGTAAGGGTTCTGGGATTCATCCCTGATGATCTTCATCAGGTCTTTGGATGAATAGATGGAATAGCTGCTGAACTGATTGTCGACGACCGTCAGTCGGGTCGGGAAATAGAGTGTGGAGAGTACCTCCAGCCATTTGTCGATGAGAAAGAGGCTTTCTTTATAAGATTCGAGATCGTAAAAACCCTCCCCGCGGAGGGTCTCCTTGGCCGGCTCAATCCGATCGATGAGATAGGGAAAACGGTCCAGCGACTCCACAACTCTCGCCAAATGCTCGGCACTTCCCGGTCCAGTCTCTCCGGTTCGCTCCCGCTCAAGCGTGCGCTTTTTATCGACCAACTCCTGATAGAACTCCGCCCCATAGGATTGGGTGACCACCCTGTCTAAGAGCTCGATCCCAAGATCGCGCTGGGAGACGTCTGGTACGCCACCCTGAGCCAAAAACCCCACCAACGAGGGGAGGCTCAGATAGGGCTGTGACGGATGCCACGTTGGAGGAAAGAGCAGTGAAACTTTCATGCTAATTCACCACCAACTGGAGAAAGAAAAAGATAATTTCTCAATAAATCCAATTTGTTTTTATACACTCCGGTATCGGCCAAATGCAACCCTGGGAGGCCCTTCTTACCCCATGGGCCATAGGTTTGCCCCTACATGGCCGACCAAAATGCAATGATCTTGATCTAGATCCACTCCCTCATCATCCTAGCCGCTCTCGGCATGAAGCATAAGGAACGAACTTCAACGGAGGATTAAACACAAAGGGCAGGGAGCTCTTTTGAACTCCCTGCCCTTTGCTGAAGCGAGAACCTCCCAAAACCCTAGAGCCAGGTAACCCGTTCCGCGGGTCTGATGTAGATCGGCTCTTCGACCTGAATCCGCGCCACTTCCTTGCCCGACTTGTTGAAGCCCAGCACGGTATCGTTATACATCTCGAACCGTTTC